>Ga0129315_1000011_pt1 | contig 242223 bp, 219 predicted proteins | sample Cm827metagenome_FD_94432 | JGI IMG/M metagenome (GOLD analysis project Ga0129315, IMG submission 94432) | Eastern black-and-white colobus group fecal microbial communities from Wisconsin, USA - Cm827 metagenome | ecosystem: Host-associated > Mammals > Digestive system > Large intestine > Fecal...
CTGTGGTTCTAATTCTTTGATTTTGGTATATTTTCTGGACATAACAAAACCTCCTCGTGTAGTGCTATTATCCTACACGGGGAGGTCTTTTGTCTATTGTCTACTTTTTACGGACCGGTTCAAGCCGGGCTGTGCGGGGAGTCCCTTTATTTGCTGATCTGCGATCTATGGGAGCGTGTGCGGCAAACGCACTCGAAATCAAACGATCTGCTGGCCTTTGTACAGCCCCGTCTGGCAGAAGATGGTCCATTCGGCAACGTTTACCGAGTGGTCGCTCAGCCGCTCCAGGTATTTGGCAATCATGAGCAGATCCAGCACATCGTCCGCATCCTCGGGGTTCTTGGCCAGGCGCTGGGCCAGCTCCTTCTTGGCGGTGTTGAACAGGTCGTCCTGCTTGTCGTCCATGGCGATAACCTGCTTGGCGTTCCCCAGGCTGCCCTTCAGGAAGGAATCCAGAGCGGCCTGCTCCATGGCGAGGGCTTGGCCGGCCATGTCGGTCAGCACCTGGGGCAGGGGGGCCTCGGCGGGCAGATACAGGCCAATCTCCGCAATGTCGGCCGCATTGTCGCCCATGCGCTCCAAGTCTGTGACCATCTTCAGCGAGCTGCTTACCTTGCGCAGGTCGCTGGCAATGGGCTGCTGGCGCAAAAGCAGGGTCATGCACAGGTGCTCAATGTCCCGCTCTTGCTCGTCCAAAGCCCGGTCGTTCTCGATGATGCGGCGGGCGCTTGCCGCATCATGACTGGTCAGCGTGGCCACCGCATCACGCAGGGCGTTCTGCACGCTCTGCCCCATGGCCCGCACGGACTCTTTCAGCCGTACCAGGTCGTTGTCGTATTTTTCCCGCAGTTTCATGAAAAACCTCTCATTTCTCAGCCGAAGCGGCCGGTGATGTAATCTTCGGTGCGCTTGTCCTTCGGGCGGGAGAAAATCTCCTCAGTGGGGCCCTTCTCGATCATCTCACCCAGCAGGAAGAACGCGGTCTCATCGCTGATGCGGGCGGCCTGCTGCATATTGTGGGTCACGATCACCACCGTGTACTTTTCCTTCAGCTCGCTCATCAGCTCTTCAATGCGCATGGTGCTGCCGGGGTCCAGGGCGCTGGTGGGCTCGTCCATCAGCAGTACGTCCGGCTCCACAGCCAGGGCGCGGGCGATGCACAGGCGCTGCTGCTGGCCGCCGGAAAGCCCCAGCGCGCTCTTCTTCAGCCGGTCCTTTACCTCGTCCCAGATGGCCGCGCCGCGCAGGCTTTTTTCCACCAACTCATCCAGCTGCGCCTTGCTGCGCACGCCGTGCAGGCGGGGGCCGTAGGCAATGTTGTCGTAAATGCTCATGGGGAAGGGATTGGCCTTCTGGAACACCATGCCGATTTTCTTGCGCAGGGCGGTCACGTCCACGCTCTTGTCCAGCAGGTTCATGCCGCGGTACAGCGCTTCGCCCTCAATGCGCAGCCCGGGCACCAGCTCCGGGTCGTTCATTCGGTTCAGCACCTTCAAAAAGGTGGATTTGCCGCAGCCGGAGGGGCCGATGAAGGCAGTGATGGTCTTTTCCTGAATGGACATGCTGATGCCCTTCAGGGCCTGAAAATTGCCGTAATACAGCTTCAGGTCTTTGGTTTGTAGAATGGGAGTTTCCATAATCCTCGTTCCTCCGGTTACATATCACGTTTTAACTTCTTGCGGGCTAGTTTGGCCAGGCCGTTCAGGCAGAGCACCAGCACCATCAGCACGGCGGCAATGGCGTAGCCCACCGCAAAATCGCCGTCCTCGCTGACGGTCATGTACAGTGCAACGGAAAGGGTCGCGCCGCTGGAGGTGTAGGCCTTGGCAATGCTGCTGGCCAGCACCTTGCCGGTGCCGGCGGTGAACAGCAGGGCTGCGCTCTCACCCACAATGCGGCCGACGGCCAGAATGCAGCCGGAGACAATGCCATCCAGGCTGCATGGCAGCACCAGCGTGCGCACAATGTGCCACTTGGTGGCGCCCAGGCCAAGGGCGCCTTCGCGGTAGCTCTGGGGCACGGTCTTCAGGCTTTCCTGGGTGGTGCGGATGATGGTGGGCAGCACCATGATAACCAGCGTCAGGCTGCCGGAGATCAGGCAGCCGCCCAGGTTCAGCTTCTGGTTGAACACCAGCATACCCACCAGGCCATAGATGATGCTGGGAATGCCCGCCAGCGTTTCGGTGGTGTATTCGATGAGGGCAATGAGCTTGTGGCTTTTGGCGTACTCGTTCAGATAAACGGCCGCGCCCACGCCGAGGGGAAGCACGATGGCAACGCTCAGGATTACCACATACAGGGTGTTCAGAATGTAGGGTAGAATGCCTTTCACGTTGCGGATGACACTGGGGACGCTGGTGAGCAGCGAAATGCTCACGTTGGGCAGGCCCTTTACCAGCACGTAGCCAATGATGCCGGCCAGCAGCAGCACCGTCAGCCCGGCGGCGGCATATACCGCAATGGGAAGCAGCAGGTTGTAGGCTTTGCGTTTAGTGCTCATCTTCGCTGCCTCCTTTCAGAATGCGGTTCAGCAGGGCGTTCAGCAGCATGATGAACACGAACAGAACCAGCGCGATGCTGAACAGCGCCTGGCGCTGCAGGCCGGAGGCGTAGCTCATCTCACTGGCAATGGCGGTGGTGAGAAAGCGCACGCTCTTGAACAGGCCAGGCATATTGGCCACGTTGCCGGCCACCATCATAATGGCCATGGCCTCGCCCATGGCGCGGCCCACGCCCAGCACAATGCCGGCGGCAATGCCGCTTTTTGCGGCGGGCAGGCTTACCTTAAAGTAGGTTTCGATCTTGGTGGCACCCAAGGCCAGGCTGGCCTCTTCGTATTCTTTGGGCACGGCGTTCAGGGCGGTAACGCTCACCGAAATGATGCTGGGCAGAATCATCACGGCCAGCACCAGAATGGCGGTCAGCATACAGGCACCGCTTGCCAGGCCGAACACACTGGCCACGGCGGGCACCAGCACCACCATGCCGATCAGGCCGTAGATCACGCTGGGAATGCCTGCCAGCAGCTCAACCGCGCTGCGGACCAGAGCGGCCATGCGGGGGGAAGCAATTTTGGAGAGGAACACGCTGGTGAGAAGGCCCACCGGAATGCCGATGAGCACCGCACCCAGGGTACCGAAGAAGCTGGTGAGGATAAAGGGCAGAATGCCGTAGGAGGGCTGGGCAGCGGTGGAGGCCCAGGTGCGGCCCAGCAAAAAGTCCACGGGGCCAATCTTGGCGATGGCCGGCAGACCGGACACAAACATATAAACCGTGATGAGAGCCACAAAGGCGATGGCAGTCATGCCCATGAGGAAGAACACTCCGTTCATGACCAGCTCCACTAGGTCTCTCACATTGGCCTTCTTTTTCATAAATACGATTCCTTTCATGAACACGGGCCGCTGGCCCATGTCTTTGAAAAAGGCCCGGCGCTGCCGCAATGAGCACAGAGCCGGGCCGGGGATTCCGGGAGATGGGGATGAACGCGTGCCGCTTAGGCCATGGGCACCGCGCCGGCGGCACGGATCAGGTCGGCAGCCTCAGCGCTGGTGGCGAAGTCGATGAAGGACTGCACGGCATCGCTGGGGGTCACGCTGTCGTTGGTGACGAAGTTGAAGGGACGCTGAATCTTGTAGGTGCCGTCCAGAACGGTTTCCTCGGTGCAGGCAATGCCTTCCACGGTCACAGCCTTCACGGTGTCCTTCAGAGCGGACAGGGAAGCGTAGCCGATGGCGCCGTTGTTGGCGGCCACGCCGGTGATCACGGCGCCGGTGCTGGTTAGCTCCTGCGCGTACTGGCACTTGTCCGTCACGCCCACGATGCTCTCGAAGCCGTCGCGGGTGCCGCTGCCGGCCTCACGGCCGATCAGCACGATGGGGGCATCCTCGCCGCCCACGTCCTTCCAGTTGGTAACCTCGCCGGTGGCGATCTTGGCAATCTGGTCGATGGTCAGATCCTGCACGGGGTTGGCGTTGTTCACGATGATGGCGATGCCGTCCAGCGCGATGGTGGTGGCGGTCACGCCGGTCTCGCCGTCCTTCAGCTTGCGGCTGGAGAGGCCGATGTCCAGAGTCTTGTCGGTGGCGCCGGTGATGCCTGCGCCGCTGCCGGTGGGATCGTAAGTAACGGTCACATCGGGCTCCTTCTCGGCGTAAGCCTCCTGCAGGGCGGACATAACCTTCTCCATGCTGGTGGAACCGCCGGTGGCAACCGTGCCGTTCAGCCCGGAAGCGGAAGAAGCAGCGGCGCTCTCAGAAGAGGCAGCAGCGGAAGAAGTGCTGGAACCGCAGCCGGTGGCAACGGCAGCCAGCATCATAGCGGCGCACAGGCCGCAGGCAACGCGTTTGATGTTCATGTTTGTTCCTCCTGATGGCCGGGAACGGTTCTGTGCCCCGGCGGGTGATTCCATGTGTGTGGGCCCAATGGTTGGGCGCGCCCGGTGCGGCGGCCATTGGCCCCACCTCCCTTGGCGCATATTTATTGTAGCCTGAATGCGCCCTGCGCCGAAACCAGATGCGGGCAAAACGTTTGTAAAGTTTGAGCGCGCAAAATGCAGCCAAAAGCAAGAACTTGTAAAACTGGTAAAGAACGGCGCAGAATCCGGGCGGCAGAGGCAGAAAGCAGATCCGGACAAGCTGCTGCGGCATATCCTATAAAATAAGGCGGCCGTGCGCCCGGATGGCCAGAAAATCAAAACCGGGAAGCACGCGCGCATTTACATCCCCGATGGGATGCGATATAATACTTATTGTGGCAGAGTGTAGCCTTTGCCGCGAAGAAAAGCCGATTTTGTACCTCAGGTAGAAAAAGGAGAAGCCATGGAACCCGAACGCCGTCAAGCGCCCACTGCCCGCCAGCGCGCCGCCGCCAAGCGCCGCCGCAAACAGCAGATCCTGCGCAACCGCATTCTGTTTGCACTGGTCTGCCTGGCCCTGCTGGGGCTTTTGTGCCTGCTGATCCGCAGCGGGGTGCGCCTGATCCAAAATCTTGGAAAAGGCGAGACAGGGACTTCTTCCAGCGTGAGCGAAAGCGCCGGTGAGGATGCGGTGCAGGCGGTGGATACGACCGACTGGCGGCTGACCCTGGTGAACAACAACGTTCCGCTGCCGGATGGCTACGAGAGCAGCCTGACCACAAAGGTTGCGGAGGAGAGCACCGGGAAGGAGTTGGCCAGTGAGGCGGCCGACGCTTACATTGCAATGAAGCAGGCTGCCGCAGCCGATGGTGTGGATCTGCTGCTCTGCTCCGGCTACCGGACGGTGGAGTATCAGACGAACTTGTTCAACAACGAGAAGCAGGAATGGCTGAATAAGGGCCTGAACGAGCAGGAAGCCTATGATAAGGCCAAAACCGTGGTGGCGGTGCCGGGCTACTCCGAGCACAATCTGGGCTTGGCGGCGGACATTGTTGCCCCGGACCACCAGAGTCTGGACGAAGCCTTTGAAAAAACGGCCGCGTTCACCTGGCTGGATGCCCATGCGGCGGAGTATGGCTTCATCCTGCGCTATCCCAAAGACAAACAGGAGATCACCGGAATCATCTACGAGCCGTGGCACTACCGCTACGTTGGTCCGGAGAATGCGGCGGCCATCAAGGCCGGCGGCCAATGCCTGGAGGAGTTTCTGGCCGCGGCGGCCTGAGCCTTCCGCCCACCGGCAGACACGGCATGGCATTTTTTGCGTACAGGCGGCCCCCGCGGGGAACCCGATCGCCCCGAGTGGGCCGCCTTTTTCTTCCCTTTTTCGGAGCATTTGCCCCGGAAAACGGGCAGCTTTGAACAAACGATCGGACTGATTTTACAGAACAACGAGGACAAGGGATTTGAAACGAGAAAATCTTGCGCCCGGCGTATTCCTGAACACGCTGGACGCTCAGAAGTTCAACCGCTGCCGCATCACCATCCGCTTCCAGTACCCGGCCTGCCGCGAGACGGCCACCGCCAGCGCGGTGCTGCCCCTGGTGCTGGAGCGCTGCTGTGCGGATTATCCGGACATGACGCTGCTCTCCCGGCGGCTGGCCAAGCTGTACGGGGCAGACCTGAGTGTGGACAATTCCACCAACGGCGCAAACCGGGTTCTCACCGTGAGCGTGACTGGCATCAAAGATGAATTTGCGCTGGAAGGGGAGGACCTGACCGCCGAGTATGCCGATCTGGTGTTCGGCGTGGCCTTCCGTCCCTATCTGGTGAACGGCCTGTTTGATGAAGAGGCCGTGGCCATTGAGCGGGGCAAGCTGCGCCAGCAGCTTCAGGCCGAGGTGAACGACAAGCGGCTGTACTGCGTGCGCCAGGCCCGCCGCCGCTTCTTCGGCGACAGCCTGGCCGGTGTGGAGCGGGATGGCTACCTGGAAGAGGTGGACGGCGTTACCCCCCAGCTGCTCACCCAGGTGTATGAGGAGATGCTGTGCAGGGCCAGCATTGAGGTGACGGCCATCGGCGCCAAAGACGAGACCGTGCGCCGCCTGCTTCTGGCCGCCCTGGAGGGCCGCAAGCGGGATTGGCAGGCCCCGCTGCCCGGGCTGTTTATGCCCCGCCGGCAGCCGGACCACCAGGTGGAGACCATGGACATGGTACAGGCCAAGCTCTGCCTGCTGTTCACGGCCGGGCGCTGCACCGGCGCGCAGGAGATTGCCGCCAGTCGTCTGGCCATGGCCCTGTACGGCGGCTCGGTGACCAGCCGCCTGTTCTTGAACGTGCGGGAAAAGCAGAGCCTGTGCTACTACTGCTCTTCCAGCTATACTTCCGTGACCGGCTGCATGATGGTGGACAGCGGCGTGGAGCCAGCCAACGCCCGGAAGGCCGAGGCAGCCATTCTGAAGGAGCTGGCCCAGCTGTGCGACGGCCCCATCACCGATGAGGAGATGGAGGATTGCCGCCGCGGCCTGCTTTCCAGCCTGGAATCGGTGGAGGACAGCCTCTCCGGTCTGGAGGGCTGGTATTTTGCCGAGATTGCCCGGGGCGGCCCGGTGAGCACCCCGGCCCAGGCCCGCGCGGCGCTGGAGCAGGTAACGAAGGAGCAGGTGCGCCAGGTGCTGCGCCAGTTCACCCTTTCGGTGAGCTACCTGCTGACCCCGGAGGTGAACGACCATGCGTGAGATTAACGAGACCCTCAGCCGCGCTGCGGCTTGCGAAAAGACGGTGCTGCCCAGCGGCCTGACCGTGCTGGTGCGCCCCATGCCCGGCTATGGCAGCGTTCATGCCGAGTACGCCACCCGCTTCGGCTCCATTGACCGGGACTTTGTTCTGGATGGCAAGCCGGTGCATCTGCCCGCCGGTGTGGCGCATTTTCTGGAGCACAAGATGTTTGAGAGCGAGGACGGAGACGCCTTCAGCAAATACGCCAAAACCGGCGCCAACGCCAACGCCTTCACCAGCTTTGACCAGACCTGTTATGTGTTTACCGCCACCCGGCAGGTGGATGAGAGCCTGGACATTCTTCTGAGCATGGTGGGTCGGCCTTATTTCACCGAGGCCACCATTCAGAAGGAGCAGGGCATCATCGGGCAGGAAATTCGTATGTACGACGACAACCCTGACTGGCGGATGCTGTTTGCCCTGTGCGGCTGCCTGTACGAAAACCACCCAATCCGCAGCGACATTGCCGGCACCGTGGAAAGCATTGCCGAGATCACCCCGGAGATGCTCTATGCCTGCACCGATGCGTTTTATGACCCGGCCAATATGGTGCTGGCCGTGGCGGGCGGCGTGACCACCCGGCAGGTGCTGGACGCCTGTGCACGGGCCGGGCTGGACAAGCCCCGCACGCCCCACAAGGTGCAGCGGATTCAGAAGCCGGAAGGCTCGCTGCCGGCAAAAACGCGCAATCAGTTCCGGATGTCCGTCTCTAAGCCCTGCATCGGCGTGGGCTACAAGGAGGCCCCGCTGGGCGAAAACCGGGTGCGGGGGGAGATCCTCTGCGACCTGCTGGGCGAGCTGGTGTGCGGCGGCATGACCCCGCTGTACCGCCGCCTGTACGACGAGGGCCTGGTGAACCCGGGCTTCGGGGCTGAGTATCTGTCGGTGGAAGGCTGCTGCTGCATTCTGTTCACCGGAGAAAGCGACGAGCCCGAGAAGGTGCGCACCTTGCTGCTGGAGGAGATCGAGCGCATTCGCAGAGAGGGCGTGGACGAAGAACTGTTCACCCTGTGCAAAAATCAGATGTACGGCGAGATGCTGGAAGCGCTGGAAAGCCCCACCGGGGCCGCGGGCGCGCTGGTGAGCAATTACCTGCGCAGCAGCACGCTGGAGGAGGGGGTGCAGCTTCTGGCGGCCCTCACGAAGCAGGAGGTGGACGCAGCCCTGCAGACCATGCTGCTGCCGGAGCACAGCGCCACCGTGACCATTCTCCCGCAGGAGGCGGAATAAACCATGATCAACCATGTGCAGTTCCCGGCCCTTGGCCTGGAATTTACCCTGAACCGGGTCGCCTTTTCTCTGGGCGGGCTGAACGTTTACTGGTACGGCATCATTCTGGCCCTGGGCCTGCTGGCGGGCATGGCCTTTGCCTTCCGCTATGCGGTGGATTTCGGCATTGACAGCGACCGCCTGGTGGATGTGGTGGTCATCGGCACCGTGTGCGGCGTGGCCTGCGCCCGCATCTACTATGTGGCCTTTGCCCCCTTCCGATACAACAGCCTGTGGGAAATGATTGACCTGCGGGACGGCGGCATTGCCATTTACGGCGCGGTGATCGGCGCGTTCCTGTTCGGCGGGCTGGCCTGCCTCTGGCGGAAGGTCCCCCTGCTGCCCACCTTTGACATTGTGGCCATCGGGTTTCTGGCCGGGCAGGGCATTGGCCGCTGGGGTAACTTTATGAACCAGGAAGCCTTCGGCACCAACACCACGCTGCCCTGGGGCATGATCAGCGAAAGCACGCAGAATTACCTGACCAACTGGCAGGCGGCCCTGGCCGCCGAGGGTGTGACCGTGGACCCCAGCCTGCCGGTGCACCCCACGTTCCTGTATGAGAGCATCTGGTGCCTGATTGGGTTTGTGCTGCTGTGGCGCTATGTGAAAAAGCGCCGGTTTGACGGCGAGATCACCCTGCTGTATGTGGTGTGGTACGGGGCCGAGCGCTTTGTGGTGGAGGGCCTGCGCACCGACTCGCTGATGCTGCCCGGCATTGGCCTACGGGTCAGCCAGGTGCTGGCGCTGGTGAGCGTGGCGGCCGCCCTGATCGCCCTGTTTGTTCTGCGCCGCAAGCATCGGGGCCAGCCGCTGCAGGTCCGCCTGGCGGTGAAGGACCTGAAGACCTACGCAAAGGCCAGCCCGGAAACGTGGGACAGCCTGGAGGCCGGCGCAACGCACCGCGATTTTGTGCAGGCCACGGCGGCGTGGAATGAGAAAATCGCCCGGCTGGCGGCCGACGAAGAGAACGAGGAGCCGGAAAACGCGGAAAACGCGGAGAGCGGGGAGACTGCGGAAACTGCGGAGAACACCGAAGAACCGGACGCTTCGGATAAGAACTGAACAAGGCCCTCCGAAGGCAGCCATGGCACCTTCGGGGGCTTTTTGTATCATTCTGGCCGCAGCAAAATGACAAAACCGGCACAATTGTGCGGCATTGCTTGACAGAACGACGAAAATATGTTAAAACCGCTTTATACGTTGTCGTTCGGGCAAAAATGCATCGGCCCGGTGTGCGGCGAAAACACAGCTGAATAGAAGATCCGATGGTAGAGGTGCGGGGCAGATGAGTAACCGGAAGTGCGGCAGGCAGCCGCCCGGCAAAAGGCTGTTCCGCCGAAGGGCTTGTGTGGCTGCCTGTATGCACCCGCCCTGGGGCGCGCCAGAATATGGCGCGCACTGTCACGTTTGAAGTGGAGCGCTATCCTGGGCGGATTGGAAGTTTCTGATTCACAGCCATGAGAACAAGCGCGCCCCGTCGGGCCGTTGTTCCCGGCTGTTTTTTTGTGCGCAGGCAACACAAGCAGGAGGAAAAATCATGAAACATTGCAATTCCAAGCGGCTCATCGCCTTGGCAGCCTTGCTGCTGATGGCGGTGATGCTGCCCATGGCCGCCTTTGCGGAGGGCGGCGATGCCGCACAGCCGGCGGTGTATGCGACGTTCTGGTCGCTGGTTCCGCCCATTGTGGCCATTGCCCTGGCCCTGATCACCAAAGAGGTGTACAGCTCGCTGTTTGTGGGCATTCTCATCGGCGGCCTGCTGTATGCGGGCGGCAACCCGGAGGGAACGGTGCTGCACGTGTTCAGCGATGGCATCGTGTCGGTTCTGTCTGATTCCTACAACGTGGGCATTCTGATCTTCCTGGTCATTCTGGGCAGCATTGTGGCCATGATGAACAAGGCCGGCGGTTCGGCTGCGTTCGGCCGCTGGGCCAGCAGCAAGATCAAAACCCCGGCGGGGGCGCAGCTGGCGACCATCGCCCTGGGCGTGCTGATCTTCATCGACGATTACTTCAACTGCCTTACCGTGGGCAGCGTGATGCGCCCTGTGACCGATAAGCAGAACGTTTCCCGCGCAAAGCTGGCGTACCTGATCGACGCCACCGCAGCGCCCGTCTGCATCATTGCCCCCATCTCCTCTTGGGCCGCCGCCGTGGCGGGCTTTGTGGAAGGCGAGGATGGCTTCAGCCTGTTCATCCGCGCCATTCCCTACAACTATTACGCCCTGCTGACCATCGTGATGATGGTGGGCATGGTGCTGATGCACGAGGAGTACGGCCCCATGGCCCTGCATGAGGCCAACGCCCGCAAGGGCGACCTGTTCACCACCGGCAATCATCCCTATGAGGCTATGGACGAAGAGGTAGCCGAGGCCGGGGACAACGGCCATGTGATGGACCTGGTCATCCCCATTTTCAGCCTGATCATCTGTTGCGTCATCGGCATGATTTACACCGGCGGCTTCTTTGAGGGGGCCGACTTTGTTACCGCCTTCTCCCAGAGCGATGCCTCCGTGGGTCTGGCGCTGGGCGGCTTCTTCGGCCTGGTGATCACCGTGGTGCTGTACATGATCCGCCGCGTGATGAAGTTCCGCGATTTGATGGCCTGCCTGCCCGAGGGCTTTAAGGCCATGGTGCCCGCCATTCTGATTCTCACCTTTGCCTGGTCGCTGAAGGCAATGACCGACAGCCTGGGCGCCAAGGAGTATGTGGCGGCCCTGGTGAAGGCCAGCGCGGGCACGTTTGTCAGCCTGCTGCCCGCAATCATTTTCCTGGTGGGCTGCTTTTTGGCGTTTGCCACCGGCACCAGCTGGGGCACCTTCGGCATTCTGATTCCCATCGTGGTGGATGCGTTCTCCGCAACCGACCCTCAACTGATGATCATTGCCATTTCCGCCTGCATGGCCGGTGCGGTCTGCGGCGACCATTGCTCGCCCATTTCGGATACCACCATCATGGCCTCGGCCGGTGCGCAGTGTGAGCATGTAAACCATGTTTCCACCCAGCTGCCCTACGCCATTACCGCGGCGGCGGTGTCCTGTGTATCCTACATCGTGGCGGGCTACGTCCGCAACGTGGTCATCAGCCTGATCGTGGCCATTGCCCTGATGCTGGCCACCCTGTCGGTCATCAAAATGACGGCGGCAAAAAGCCGGAAGAGTTAAAGCCGGGGCCGCGCCCCCCAAAAGCTGCGCTCGGAAACACGCAAAAAATGCTTGCGTACCTGCATGGCTTTTGCTATAATACTGTTGCAATTGAATGAAAAGCGAACGGTGCCTTTGCATTGTGCCCGGCACAAGGGCAAAGGGTAAAAGGGAAACGGGTGCAAATCCCGTGCGATCTCGTCACTGTGACGGGGGAGAAGTCCGTCCTTGAACGCCACTGGGCAACCGCCTGGGAAGGCGGCGGGCTTTGCAGATCCCTCAGCCAGGAAACCTGCCGTTCGGCTTGGTACAGGGGCAGCATGCGCTGCTCCAGATCACGAGGAATTGGTCGTGCCGTATGCCGCTGTGCTTGCAGCTGCAATGCTTTTACGCCCAAGCCTTTCCTTATTGTTCGCTTCGATAAGGTGAGGCTTTTTTCGGGTATTGCCGCAGGCACACGGGTGGAGTGTGCTCCTGTACCAGTTTTGTTTTGCTGATGAAACGTTTTTATACATCAGGGCAGCCCCATGCACCGGACTGTCAGAACCGACAAACAAGTAAGGAGAAACACATGAAAAAATTCAGTCTGCTTCTGGCCATGCTGATGCTGGCCGGCCTGATGCTGACCGCCTGCGGCCAGTCCGCTTCTTCCTCCCCTGCTTCGGAGTCTCAGCCTGCCGAGAGCACCTCTGAGTCTGCTTCGGCCGATCCTGAAGAAGAGGACGAGGAGAACTACAAGACCGGCGACGCCGCTCTCGATAACCCCCGCAACCAGGATGAGATCGGCGAGAAGGAGCTGCTGGTGGTGAGCTTTGGCACCAGCTTCAACGACAGCCGCCGCCTGACCATCGGCGCCATTGAGAGCGCCCTGGAGAAGGCCTTCCCCGAGTACGCTGTGCGCCGCGGCTTCACCAGCCAGATCATCATTGACCATGTGGCCAAGCGTGACGGCGAGATCATTGACAATATGCAGGAAGCCCTGGACCGCGCGGTGGACAACGGCGTGAAGACCCTGGTTGTGCAGCCCACCCATCTGATGAACGGCCTGGAGTACGAGGAGATGAGCAAGGCCATCGCCCAGTATTCCGATGCCTTCGAGCAGATTTCCATCGGCCAGCCTCTGCTGACCAGCGATGAGGATTTCCAGGCCGTGGCCAAAGCTATCACCGAAGCCACTGCCGATTACGATGACGGCGAGACCGCCATTGTGTTCATGGGCCACGGCACCGAGGCCGAGTCCAACGGCGTGTACGCTAAGATGCAGCAGGTGCTGACCGACGGCGGCTATGCCCATTACTATGTGGGTACCGTGGAAGCCACTCCTTCTCTGGACGATGTGCTGGAGGCCGTGAAGCAGGGCAGCTACAAGCGCGTGGTTCTGCGTCCCCTGATGGTGGTTGCCGGCGACCATGCCAACAACGACATGGCGGGCGACGATGACGATTCTTGGAAGACCACCTTCGAGAAGGAAGGCTATGAGGTCGTCTGCGAAGTTGAGGGCCTGGGCGCGCTGGAGGCTGTGCAGCAGCTGTATGTGGAGCATGCACAGGCTGCCGTTGACGCTCTGGCAAAGTGATTTTTCACGCGGATTTCTGAAATGATTCGGAAGGGCGGTCTGGAGCGATCCGGGCCGCCCTTTTCTGAGCCGATTTATCCATGCCCCGGCCGGAAAGTACGGCCGGCAAAACCCGCCGCGATGCGGCAAAAGGAGAACAATCATGCAGAAAATTTCCATTCGTGCGGCGGCCGTGAGCCTGGCTGCCATGCTGATTCTGACCGGCTGCGGTTCCAACACCGCAACCACTCTGCCCATGCCGGACGGTGCTTCGCCGGTGGTGACCGACAGCTCGTCCGAGGCGGCGCAGGTGGCCTCTTCCGGCGAGATGGCTGCCCCGGAAGAGCTGAACACCGACGGCCTGACCCCCGTGACGGTGGAACAGCTGAAGGACGGCGAGTATGAGATCGAGGTGGACTCCAGCTCCTCCATGTTCAAGATCACGGCCTGCACCCTGACGGTGGACGACGGCCAGATGACCGCCCGCATGACCATGGGCGGCACCGGCTATCTGCGGGTGTACATGGGCACCGGCGAGCAGGCGGCCGCCGCGGCGGAGAGCGACTGCATTCCCTACGAAGAAAACGCCGACGGCACCCATTCGTTTACCGTGCCGGTGAAGGCCCTGAACCAGGTGATCGACTGCGCGGCCTTCAGCAAAAACAAGGAAAAGTGGTATGAGCGCCAGCTGGTGTTCCGGGCGGATGATCTGCCCGAAGAGGCATACCTCACCAGCCGCTACACCACGGCGGAGGCCCTGGGCCTTGAGGATGGCGATTACACCGCCCCGGTGACCCTGACGGGCGGTTCCGGTCGCGCTCAGGTGGAAAGCCCGGCCAAGCTGCACCTGGAAAACGGCCAGCTGACCGCGACCATCGTGTGGAGCAGCTCCAACTACGATTACATGAAGGTGGACGATGAAAAGCTTGAGCTGGCGAACGCCGAGGGCAACTCCACCTTCATCATCCCGGTGAAGGGCTTTGACGCCCCCATGAACGTTCTGGCGGACACGGTGGCCATGAGCACCCCCCACGAGATCGAGTACACCCTCACCTTTGATTCTTCCGCCCTGCAGAAGGTGGAGCCATGAGAACCGCCGTGCAGCGCCATGGGGCGCTGGCCCTGAGCGCGGTGCTTCTGCTCGGCCTTCTGACGGGCTGCACCGGGCACAGCGGGGAAAAAAGCTGGTCGGAACTGACTCCTCAAAGTACAACGGAACTTAAATATGCCAAACAGTTTAAAATTGAGGACTGCGGGGACGGGCTGAGCCGAATCACCATTGCGCAGGACCGGCAATACCTTCTGGTGCAGGAGGGGGCACAGATCCCGGCCGGGGTGCCCGAAGAAGTCACGGTCCTGCAGCAGCCCATCCAGAACATTTATCTGACCGCCACTGCATCCATGGATTTGTTCCGGGCGCTGGATGGGCTGGATGTCATCCGGCTGTCCGGCACCAAAGAGAGCGGCTGGTATCTGCCTGAGGCGCAGCAGGCCATGGAGGCAGGGGACATTCTCTACGCGGGCAAATACAGCGCCCCGGATTACGAGCTGATTCTGGCCCAGAAGTGCGGCCTTGCAGTGGAATCCACCATGATCTACCACAATCCTGAGGTTAAGGAGCAGCTGGAGAGCCTGGGCATTCCGGTGCTGGTGGATTACTCCAGCTATGAATCGGACCCGCTGGGCCGCATGGAGTGGATCAAGCTGTATGGGGCGCTGCTGGGCAAGGAAGAAGAGGCCGCCCGCATTTTTGACGAGGAAGTGGCGGCGGTGCAGCCGGTGCTGAACCAGACGAACACCGGAAAAACGGTGGCGTTTTTCTACATCACCAACACCGGAACGGTGAACGTGCGCAAGAGCAGCGATTACCTCGCCCAGCTCATCCGTATGGCGGGCGGCGTGTATGTGCCGGAAAACCAGAGCGACGGCGAGGAAAACGCCCTCTCCACGATGAACATTGATATGGAGAGCTTTTACGCCGCCGCCCATGACGCGGACGTGCTGATCTACAACAGCACCGTGGACGGAGAACTGGCAAGCCTGGACGAGCTTTTGAAAAAAAGCGAATTGCTGGCGGACTTTAAGGCCGTGCAGAACGGAAACGTCTGGTGCACCGGAAAAAATATGTTCCAGAGCAGCATGAGCCTGGGGCGGATGATTCAGGAGATCAACGCCGTGCTCACGCAGCAGGCCCCGGACGGGCTGACGTATCTGTACCGGCTGAGCTGACAGGAGAAACGCATGAGGCATAAGAAAATTCTGCGGGCATTCGGGCTGCTTGCGGTGCTGCTGGCCGCCCTTCTGGTGTGGAACGTCAATGCGGGCAGCGTAAACCTCAGCCTGGGGGAGACCCTGCGCATTCTGATGCGGCAGAGCACCGACCCGGTGGCCAGCCGCATCGTGTGGAACATCCGGCTGCCCCGCATTCTTGCGGCGGCTATGCTGGGCGGGGCGCTTTCGGTGTCCGGCTTTCTGCTTCAGACCTTTTTTGCAAACCCCATTGCCGGGCCGTTTGTGCTGGGCATTTCCTCGGGGGCCAAGCTGACGGTGGCGCTCTGCATGATTCTGCTGCTGCAGCGGGGGATGGTGATGAATTCCGCGGCCATGGTGGCGGCGGCCTTTGCCGGTTCCTTGGCGGCCATGGGCTTTATTCTGCTCATCTCCCGGCGGGTGCACAGCATGTCGCTGCTGGTGGTGGGCGGCATTATGGTGGGGTACATCTGCTCTGCAATCACTGATTTTGCGGTGACCTTTGCGGAGGACTCCAACATCGTCAATCTGCACAACTGGTCCATGGGGTCGTTTTCCGGCATGAGCTGGGCCAACGTGCGGGACATTGCCCTGATTTTAGCGGTGACGCTGGCCCTCACCTTCCTGCTCTCCAAGCCCATTGGGGCGTACCAGATGGGCGAGGCCTATGCCCGCAACATGGGGGTGAACGTGGGCCGGTTCCGGGTGCAGCTGATCCTGCTTTCCAGTGTGCTGTCGGCCTGCGTAACAGCCTTTGCCGGGCCGATCTCCTTTGTGGGCATTGCCGTGCCGCACCTGATGAAGCGGCTGCTGGGCACCGCCAAGCCGCTGGTGCTCATTCCGGCCTGCTTTCTCGGGGGCGCGGCGTTCTGCCTGTTCTGTGACCTGCTGGCCCGCACCCTGTTTGCCCCCACCGAGTTGAGCATCAGCTCGGTGACGGCGGTGTTCGGCGCGCCGGTGGTCCTCTTCATGATGCTGAACCGGCACGACCGGGAACGGGGAGGAATGGGATGAAACCGTTTTTGCATACCGAGGGGTTGGCGGTGGGCTACAACGGCCGCCCGCTTCTGGAAGAGGTCTGCCTTGCGGTGCGCCGCGGGGAGATTCTGACCCTCATCGGCCCCAACGGGGCGGGAAAATCGACCATTCTCAAAACCATCGCCCGTCAGCTGACCCCCATTCGCGGCACCGTGTATCTGGACGGGGACTCCGTCTGGGGAATGCCGGAGGGGGAGCTGGCCAAGCGGCTGGCGTTGGTGACCACCGGCCGGGTGGACCCGGAGCTGATGACCTGCCTGGATGTGGTGGAGACCGGTCGTTACCCCTACACCGGGCGGCTGGGCATCCTCAGCCGGGAGGACCGGCGCATTGCCGCTGAGGCGCTGGCCCAGGTGGGCGGCGAGGCCCTGGCCGAACGGCCCTTTGCCTGCATCAGCGACGGCCAGCGCCAGCGGATTCTGCTGGCCCGGGCGCTGTGCCAGCAGCCGGATGTGATCGTGCTGGATGAGCCGACTTCCTATCTGGACATCCGCCACAAGCTGGAGCTGCTGAACCTGCTGAAGCGGTTGGTGCATCAAAAGCAGCTGGCGGTGGTGATGTCTCTGCACGAACTGGATCTGGCACAGCGCGTGTCCGATACGGTGGTGTGTGTGAACGGCAGCTGCATTGAGCGCTGCGGCACCCCCGAAGAGATTTTTACGGCAGACTACATCCGCCGCCTGTATGGCCTGACCGGCGGCAGCTACGAGCCGGTGTTCGGCAGCGTTGAGCTGGAGGCCGTGCCCGGCCCGCCGCGGGTGTTTGTCATTGGCGGCGGGGGCAGCGGTGTGCCGGTGTACCGGCGGCTTCAGCGGCAGGGCATTGCCTTTGCCGCGGGCATTCTGGCGCCGAATGACCTGGATTATCCCACCGCGAAGGCGCTGGCCGCCTGTCTGGTGGAGGAGGCGCCCTATGCGCCGATCCGCCCTGAGACGCTGGAAGCGGCCAAACAAACGCTCAGCGCCTGTGAAAGTGCGGTGTGTACGCTGCCGGAGTTCGGCCCGCTGAATGAGGCCAATCGGGCACTGTGGGCCTTGGCCGGCCAGCTGGGAAAACAGAGTGCCCTTGATTAAATTTGGCCGCGGCCAACACCGCCGCGTTTGAATGCTGTGCGCAGTATGTACACCATGTGCCGCCGTGCAGCGGGAACAAGAAAAAACAGCCAGCCCTGCGGATGTGATTTCCGCAGGGCTGGCTGTTTATAGGGGCACGGTTAAAAGCAATTTCAAATTAGAACACTATTTGTATGACTCGCTTTGTATAATACTGATTGTAATTACATATTCAGGATTCTGCATTTGAAATGCGGAACCCCAACCTCTGGGCGGAATGTTGTTTTCCCCACACCTCTTCGGCAATCTCCTTCACCAGTGCCAGCTTGGCCCACTGCTGCATCTCGGTCAGCTTGTTGCCGATTTCGCAGCTGGCAAAGCCGCACTGGGGGCTGAGACACAGGCGATTCAGCGGGATGTAACGGGCCGCCTCGTGAATGCGGGCGATGATGGTCTGCTTGTCCTCCAGGCGGGGGTTCTTGGTGGTCACCAGGCCCAGCACCACCTTTTTGCCCTCGGCCACATACTTCAGCGGCTCAAAATTGCCGCTGCGCTCGTCGTCAAATTCCAGATAGAAGGCGTCCACATTCTCCTGTGCAAACAGGAACGGCGCGACGGGGGCATAGCCGCCCTGGCTGGCCCAGGTGGAGTGGTAATTGCCGCGGCACACATGGGTGGTCAGGGCCAGGTCCTCCGGTTTGCCCGCAATGGCCAGGTTGTTCAAGCGCAGGTACTCCTCCTGCATCTGGGCGAGGGAAAGACCGCTGGTCTCCAGGAAGACCTGGTAGCCGCTGTCGCAGAACATACCCCAGGTGCAGTCGTCAAACTGGACGCTGCGGCAGCCGGCAGCATACAGGTCGGCGAGGACGGTGTGGTAGGCGGCGGCAATGTCCTGCAGCAGCTGCTCGTGGTCGGGGTAAACGGCATCGGTGTTTTTGCCGTTCTCCTCCCGGTACAGCTCCGCCAGAAGCTGCGCAGGCGGGCCACATCCTCCAGAATTTCGTAGGTCTGGGTCTCCCGAATGCGGAAGTCGTATTCCTCGCCGTCGTACTCCTTCAAAAGCGCCACAAAGGCCTCCACCGCAAAGGAGTAATGCTGGGAAGAGACGCAGAACTGATGCTTGACCGGGGCGGCCCCGCAGTATTTTTCCTCCATCAGGCGGGTTTGCTCCAACACCTGGCGCGCGTAGCCGAGAAACTCCTCGCCTTCGGGCGTCAGCGTGGCGCCCTTGTTGGTGCGCCGAAAGATCGTGATGCCCAGCTCCCGCTCCAGCTCCCGGATGGAGACGGTCAGGCTGGGCTGCGAGAGAAACAGCTGCTTGGCGGCCTCGCTGAACGAGCCGGTTCGGGCGGCGGCCACCACGTGGTTCAGTTGATGCAGGGTCATGCCCGTCCCTCCGTTTCGGTCAAAATTTCCTGCCCCTCGCACAGCAGCCGCAGAAACTGCCGGGCCGCCGGGCTGGGAGAGCGCCGGGTGTCCCGAATCAGGGCGATCTGCCGCAGGGGGATGGTCTCCACCAAATCCACCTGAAACACCTGCCCACTGGCCAGAGCGGGTTCGGCCAGGGGGCGGGGCACAAAGCCCAGGCCAAGCCCGCTTTGCACCATGGGCAGAATCTGGTCGGTGGTGGCGGCTTCGGTGTCCGGCTCCAGCTCCAGCCCGCAGCGTAGGTACAGCTGCCGGTAGAAGGCGTAGGTCATGGTCTCACTGCCCAGGCAGATGAGCGGATATTCCTGCAGCTGCTCCAGCCGCCAGCGGCGGCCCTTCAGAAAGGCGAAGTCCTCCCCGGCCACCAGCACGTCCTGAAAGGGGTCCAGCAGGGTCTGGCGCATGGCGGGGCGCAGCTGCGTGGGGGTGGTGACCACGCAGAAATCCGCCAGGCCACGCTCCAGCGCCTGAATGGCCTGGGGGGTGGAGTGGTTGGCAATGCGCAGCCGAATGCCCGGATATTCCCGGTGGAACGCCCGCATCTTATTCAGCAGCAGAATGTGCAGGGCCGTCTCGCTGGCGTCAATGGTCAGGCTGCCGGTTTGCAGCGAGGTGATGCCCTCCAATTCGTTTTCCCCAGCCAGAAGCTGTTCCTGAGCGATGGCAACGTGGGCGTACAGGGCCTCGCCTTCGGGGGTCAGGGTCACGCCGCGGGTGCTGCGCACCAGCAGCTTGCAGCCCAGCTGTGCTTCCAGCCGGTTCAGTCCGCGAGTCATGTTGGGCTGGCTCATCTGTAAAATGTTGGCGGCCTTGGTCAGGCTGCGATAGCGGCAGACGTAATAAAAAAGCCGGTAATAGTCCTGGTTGACGTTCAGCATGGCGGGAGGCGCCTCCTTGAAGTTGATTATAATCAAATGATATGAATTTTATGCAGAACATATATTTTACAAATGTATGTGCCTACAGTATAATACAAAACGGCACAAAACACAAGAAGTGGAACATGCCGATGAGGGGGAATGCGGGCACAAAACCGTGCCGCCTCAACACCCCTTTGGAAGGCCCGGGCACCCGCAAGCAGCCCGGACCGATCCGGAGGGGCCCGGAAACGAACCGCGCCCGGCGGGCGCGCAATAGATTGGAGAACGACCATGCGCTATCAGGAAATGAGCCAGAGAGAATTGCAGCGGGAGTACCGCAAACTGTCGGCTGCCTATCGGGAGATGGAGCAACAGGGGCTGCACCTGGACCTCTCCCGCGGAAAACCGTCCCCGGAACAGCTGGAGCTCTCCCGCAAGATGCTGGACGAGGTGAACAGCGGTTCGGTGCTGGACAGCGTGGACGGCACCGACTGCCGGAACTACGGCGGGCTGGACGGCATTCCTGAGGCGAAGGCCCTGCTGGCCGGCATGGTGGGCTGCCGCCCCGAACAGGTGATCGTGGGCGGCAACAGCAGCCTGACCCTGATGTTCGACATCCTGAGCCACGCCATGATCGACGGGCTGCTGGGCGGCACCCCCTGGTGCCAGGTGCCGGACCGGAAGTTCCTCTGCCCGGTGCCCGGCTATGACCGGCATTTTGCCATGACCGAGCACTTCGGCTTTGAACTGGTGCCCGTGCCTATGCTGCCGGACGGCCCGGATATGAACCTGGTGGAGCGGCTGGTGCGCGAGGACGCGAGCATCAAGGGCATCTGGTGCGTGCCCAAGTACCAGAACCCCACCGGCGTGGTGTTCAGCCATGAGGTAGTGAAACGGTTTGCAAACCTGAAGCCTGCGGCAAAGGATTTCCGCATTTTCTGGGACAATGCCTACTGTGTGCATGACCTGTACCCGGAGGAGGCCGAGCCACTGCCGGACATTCTGAGCCTGTGTGAGCAGGCTGGCAGCCCGGATCTGGTGTATGAGTTCTGCTCCACCAGCAAGGCGGCCTTCCCCGGGGCGGGCATCAGCGGAGTGGCGGCCAGCGCAGCCAACCTGATCGAGCTGCGCCGGGTGTGGAAGTTTGCCACCATTGGCCCGGATAAGCTGAACCAGCTGCGTCAGGCCCGGTTCTTTCGCAACACGGCCGGGCTGAAGGCACACATGGCGCGCCATGCCGATCTGCTGCGCCCCAAGTTTGAGCGGGTGGAGGCCATCCTGAAGGAGGACCTGGCCCGCAGCGGGGCCGGAAGCTGGACCGAGCCAAAGGGCGGCTACTTTATCTCGTTCAACACGCTGCCGGGCTGTGCATCCCGCACGGTGGAGCTGTGTAAAAAGGCCGGAGTAAAGTTCACCCCCGCGGGCGCCACCTGGCCCTGCGGCCGCGACCCGGAGGACCGGAACATCCGCCTGGCCCCCAGCTACGCCAGCCTGGAGGAGATCGAACTGGCGGTTCGGCTGTTCACGATCTGCGTGCGTCTGGCTGCCCTGGAGTCTCTGGCATCCATGCAGGTGGGCAGTGCGGACATGGAAGGTGAGCGCATTGCGTAAGTGGTACCATCCACATGGGCAAATGTCCGAAGCCTTTCGCAATTCCGTGTTTTTAACCCTCTCCGGCGGTTTTCAGGATGCCTACACCTACATCGGCCGGGGCAAGGTGTTCGCCAATGCGCAGACCGGGAACATCGTGCTGCTGGCCACCAATCTGTGCGAGGGCAATTTTGAGCGGGTGGGGCATTATCTGGTGCCCCTGCTGGCCTTTGTGGTAGGCGTGCTGTTTGCCGAGGCCATCCACGAACGGTTTCACCGGATGGAAAAGCTCCACTGGCGGCAGCTGGTGCTGGCCATTGAGATCCTACTGCTGGTGGCGGTGGGGTTTGTTCCCCAAAGCATGAATCTGCTGGCCAACGCGCTGGTGAGCTTTGTGTGCGCCATGCAGGTGCAGACCTTCCGCAAGGTGCGGGGCAATGTCTGCTCCACCACCATGTGCATTGGCAATCTGCGCAGCGGCACCCAGTATCTGTATGACTGGTTGAAATACCGTGACCCGGCGGTGCTCAGCCGGGCGCTGCAATACTTCGGCACCATCGTTTTGTTCGGGGCCGGTGCGGCTGCGGGCAGCCTGATGACCATGCGGTTTGGTATGTGGGTCATCTGGGTCAGCAGTGCGCTGCTGAGCGTCAGCTTTCTGCTCATGTTCTGGAAAACGGACGAGAAAGAGCTGCAGGCGGTGGGACGCAAACTGGAGCGGGAACTTTGCACCGTGGAGAAAAAAGCCGAGCAGAAGCTGGAACATCTGGAAGAAAAGCACCGCTGAGTGTGAACGATAATTCCGAAAATCAATCGCAAGCAAAAAGCCCCCATCCGAACCGGCCGTTCGGATGGGGGCTTTGCTGTGTTTTAAGGAGCGATTACACGATGGTGGTCTTTGCGGCGAAATCCGCATGGTCGGGGTCCACACCGGCCAGCTTCAGGGCGCGCTTCTCAAAGAACTTGGGCGCAACCTGGGGGAACATGGCGTAGGTGAGGGCATCCTCTTCCTGAATGGCCCACTTGGCGGCCTCGGACTTCATCTTGGCAACCTCGGGCTCCAGCAGGTCTGCCGGGCGGCAGGTGATGGGCTGGGTGTCACCCAGAATCTGCTTGGTGAACTCGGGGCTGATGGGGGCGGGGGTGCGGCCGTAATCGCCGCGCACCAGGCCCTTGAACTCCTTGGTGACCATCTTGTAGCGCTGGCCCAGAATCACGTTGAACACGGCCTGGGTGCCCACAATCTGGCTGGTGGGAGTAACCAGCGGGGGATAGCCGGAATCCTTGCGGACGCGGGGAATCTCCTCCAGCACGGCCTCCAGCTGGTCGGCCTTGCCGGCGTCGGTCAGCTGCTTCAGCAGGTTGGACAGCATGCCGCCGGGCACCTGATACAGCAGAGTGTTGGCGTCCACGCCCAGCATCTTGGGGTTGATCTGGCCGTTAGCAATGTACTTCTCACGCAGCTTGGCGAAGTAAGCACGCACCACGTTCAGCTTCTTCAGAGACAGGCCGGTGTCGTAATCGGTGCCCTGAAGGGCGGCCACCAGGCTCTCGGTGGGCATATGGCTGGTGCCCAGGGCCAAGGGGCTGATGGCGGTATCCACAATGTCGGCGCCGTTCTCAATGCCCTTCAGGATGGACATGGAAGCCAGACCGGAGGTGTAATGGCTGTGAATGTCCACAGGGATGGAGACAGTCTCTTTCAGAGCCTTTACCAGCTCTGCGGTGCTGGTGGGGGTCAAAAGACCCGCCATATCCTTGATGCAGATGGAGTTTGCACCCATCTCCTCCAGGGTTTTGGCGTATTTGGCAAAATAGGCGTTGTCGTGCACGGGGCTCAGCGTGTAGCTGATGCAGCCTTGCACATGGGCCTTTTCCTTAATGGCGGCCTTAATGGCGGTTTCCAGGTTGCGGGGGTCGTTCAGAGCATCGAAGATGCGCAGAATGTCAATGCCGTTGGCAACGCTCTTCTGCACGAAGTACTCCACCGCATCGTCGGCGTAGTGCCGGTAGCCCAGCATATTCTGGCCGCGGAACAGCATCTGCAGCTTGGTGTTGGGCATTTCCTTGCGCAGGATGCGCAGGCGCTCCCAGGGGTCCTCATCCAGGAAACGGATGCAGGCGTCGAAGGTGGCGCCGCCCCAGCACTCCACCGAGTAGTAGCCCACTTCATCGATGGCGGGCAGGATGGGCCGCATCTCGTCGGTGGTCATACGGGTGGCCAACAGGGACTGGTGCGCATCGCGCAGCACGACCTCGGTAATCTTGACAGGTTTCTTAGCCAATCTCATTCACCTCTCTCATTCGGTGCGGTTTCAGTTCATGGAAACCAGCAGATCACCGGAGTTGACAGTATCACCCTTCTTCACGCTCACGGAAGCAACGGTGCCGTCCTGAGGCGCAACGATCTCGTTCTCCATCTTCATGGCCTCCAGAATGACCAGCACGTCACCGGCCTGCACAGCCTGACCGGCGCTGACCTTCACATCCAGGATGTTGCCGGGCATGGGAGAGTTGACCTGCACGGCACCGGCAGCGGGCGCAGCGGCGGGAGCAGGAGCTGCCGCAGGAGCGGGAGCGGCCACGGGCGCGGGGGCCACAGGGGCGATGGGAGCAACCGGAGCAGCGGGGGCCACAGGGGCAAAGGGCACAGCAGCAGCCACAGGAGCGGGAGCGGCCACGGGGGCAGCCACAGGAGCGGCACCGGCAGCGGACTCTTCCACGGTCACGTTGTAAGCAACGCCGTTCACAGTAATGTTGAAGTATTTCATGGTATTTTCCTCCACAAGTTTTATATTGAATGTTCAAAAGGCAGCAGAATCCGCTGGCTTACAGGGCCATGTTGCCGTGCTTCTTGGGCAGGCGCTGCACCCGCTTGCTGGCGGTCATATCCAGCGCGCTCGCCACAGCGCCGCGCACCTCGTCCGCCTTCACGGCCATGGTGGCCAGCCCGGCGGCCACAGCGGCCTCAGCGCCGCAGACGTTCTTCACGTACTCGGCGGCCTTGGCCTTGGTGGCGGCGGGAATGCTCTCGGCGGCGTCGATCTCGTCCTTGTACAGGATGGTCACGGCGGTTTCGGGGGCAACCGGGGCAATCACGGCACCGGGCAGGGCGATGGTCACATCGGCGCTGGCCAGAGCGGTGTAGACCGGGCCGACGGCCTTGCCGGCCACAACGGCCACCTTGGCGGTGGTGGCATCGGCGTAAGTGGCGCACAGGCGGGCTGCCTCACGGATGCCGCCGGCCACGTCATCGCTGACGCTGGGCACAAAGCCGTTGGTGTTGACCACGGTGACCACCGGAATGCTGAAGGCATCGCACAGGCGCACGAAGCGGGACAGCTTGACCACGCAGTTGTGGCACAGGCCGGAAGCCTCGGTGGCGGCAATGCCCACGGCGCTACCGTTGACGGCAGCCAGCGCGGTGTAAACATTTTTGCCGAAGCCGCCGAACAGCTCCACCAGGCTGCCCTCGTCCGCCAGAGCGGCAGCGGCATCCGCTGCTTTGTACTGGGCGGGGAAGTTCGCCTTGGGGGCCTGCACGTCAAACAGGGCGGGGCCGGCCAGGTTGTTGGAGGGCAGCAGGGCGATCAGCTGGGCAGCCTTTGCCACGGCATCGGCGGCGTCTTCCGCCAGAATGGAAGCCACACCGGCCTTGGCGGCCAGTTCGGCGCTGCCTGCGTTTTCCACCTTATCACCGGCGGCATCGCTGGTGAAGGGGGCGGTCAGGAACAGCTGAGCGTCCTTGGCCATCACGCACAGGTCGGCGCAGGCGGCATTCAGCGCAGCGCTGCCGCCGCACACGCCCAGAACCACGGCCACCTGGGGAACCACACCGGAGATGTTGGCAATGGCCCCGGCCAGCTTGTTGTTGGCAGCCAGCAGATCCAGGTCCTCTTCCAGCTTGGCACCGGCGCAATCGTAGAAGGTCACCACAGGGGTACCGGTTTTTGCAGCCATCTCCAGAACGGCAGCGGTTTTGTCCAACTCTTTGGCACAAACGGCCTCACCGCACTGGCACACGGCATACACCGGCTGGCCGCCTGCGCAGCCGTAGGCAGCCTTTACGGCACCGTCCGCAAACAGGCCGGTGTAGGTGCCTTCATCGAAGAATGCAGCAAGGATCTCGTCCTTGCCGAGCTTTTTTGAAGCCATGAACAGCCCTCCTATAAAAACAATTTCAGAATTAGCTTTATTATACTGTTTCGTACAATTTGTCACAAGACCTTTTTTGAAAAAACCACAAAAATAAAGGAATGACCTAATATTTTTGTGGTTTTTCACAAGAGAAGCCTCGTTGTTCAATTGTTCCGGGAGAAAAAGCCTAGAGAGCTTCTCCTACGCAATTTACCAAAGAAACGGTGGTTCAGCCGCGGGGGCCGCCGGGCTTTTTGGGGCCGCGGGCCGGGCCTTTGCCGCTGCCGGGGCGGCCGGTGGGGCGTGCGCCGGGGCGGCTGCCTGCCGCACGGGGGCCGCGCTTGGCGCCCTCAGCGGGGCGGCGGGCCGGCTTTTTGGTGGCCTCTTCCGGCTTCGGGCGGGAAACGCCCCGGATGCCGGCGGCCCGCAGGGCATTCAGCTCCGACTTGGTAAGTTCCCGGTATTCGCCGGGCTGCAGCATGCCCAGCTTCACAGCGCCCATGGCGTTGCGGCGCAGGCGGATCACATCCAGACCCACGGCCTCGCACATACGGCGGATCTCCCGGTTCTTGCCCTCCCGGATGGTCATCTCCAGCACGGTGCGCTCCGGCTCGTCGGTCACCACGTTGATCACAGCGGGCTGGGTGCGGGTGCCGTCGTCCAGCTCCACGCCCTGGCTCAGGGCCACCACCTGTTCTTCGGTGGCGCGGGGGCGCACCGTAACCCGGTACAGCTTGCTCACCCCGTGGGAGGGGTGCATCATCAGGTTGGCGAAGTCGCCGTCGTTGGTCAGCAGCAGCAGGCCCTCGCTGTCCCGGTCCAGGCGGCCCACGGGGAACACCCGGGCGGGCACGCCCTCCATCAGGTCCATAACGGTTTTGCGGCCCAGCTCATCGCTGGTGGTGGTGACAAAGCCGCGGGGCTTGTTGAGCATATAGTAATAGAATTCCCGCTTGCGCTGGATGTAGATGCGCTGGCCGTCCACCGAGAGAATGTCCTGGTGGGGGTCCATTTTGTCACCCAAAGTGACGGGATGGCCGTTGACCTTGACGCGGCCCTCCCGAATGATCTGTTCGGCTGCCCGGCGGGAGCAAAGTCCCTGTTCCGCCAGCACCTTCTGAATGCGTTCCTGTGCCATAGTTCTCCTTGTTGTTCAGGGGCGGCCGCATAAAACGGCGGCCCCGGGTCGTCCGGCTTCCAGCCGGTCGTATTGCAAACGCCGGGCTTTGCCCGGCGGATCGCCAAAATGCTGCTCAGGGGGCATCCGGCCCGTCTTCGGCTGGGGCCTGCGCCTCGGGCTTTTCCTTCTTCAGCAGGGCGGCCAGCTTGTCCACCAGCTCGGGCAGCATGGTGATGGCCCGCTCCAGGCTGTTGTTGGGGTCGGCCAGCTGGATGGTGCGAACGTTGCCGTCCTTCACCACCAGAAAAGCCACGGGGGCCACGGTGACGCCGGCGCCGCTGCCGCCTCCGAACAGCTCCTTGCTCTGCTTGGCGGCAAAATCCGAGCCGCCGGTGGCCACGCCGAAGGTTACTTTCGAGACGGGCAGAATGGTGGTGCCGTCCGGCAGAGAGACCGGCTCGCCGATGATGGTGTCGGAATTCACCAGCTCCCGGATCTTGTCCATGGTGACCCCCATCAGGCCGTTGATCGGATGTTCAGCCATACGTTAATCCTCCCTGTTTGGGCAAAACCGGCGGTATGCGCGGTTTTGCGCGTTTCCTCTTCTATTATAAGCAGAAGCCATGATGTTTGGCAAGCGGCGGTTATTCCGCTTTGGCGTCCGCCAGGCGGAACACCATGCGCAGTCCGGCAATGGCCAGAGGCAGCAGCCGGGCGGTGATCTGTCCGCTCAGGGCAAACTCCTCGGCGCGCTGGTCGAGAAAGTCCGGCTCGATCCGGACTTCCTCCACTTCAATGCGGAAAAAGTTCTGAAGCAGGCCGAAGGCAGCCCCCAGTTCGGCATGGGCCTTCCCGCAGGCGAGGGCACAGGCGGCCGCATCGGGGGCATACACCGGCAGCACCAGCCGCACATGGCGGATGCGCAATGACCAGAGCGCCCGGCGCACAAACTGCCCGGCGGCTGCGGCCGTATCGGCGGCCTGATGCAGCGCTTGCGCGAGGCGTTTGGCGGCGGGCTGTTTCGGCTTCGGGGCGGCTGGCTCCGTGGGGGCGGGCGCGGGGCTTTTGGGTGCTTCTCCTTGCGGCAGCAGGGCCGCCAGCCGAAGCAGCCAGGGCGACAGGGGCCAGAGGCTCAGGCGGAGCGGCCCAAACGTCAGCCAGGCCCGGGCTTCGCTCTCCTGCGCACGAAACTGCACCGTGAAGGGGAGCACGAGAAGCAGGATCACCAGTGCCAGAAGAAGGACCAGCACCCACAAAAGCACCCGCCCAATGGCAAGCAGCAGCGCACCCATCGTTCAACCCTCCGTATCGGAAGCTGCGCCGGGGCCGTCCTCCCCGTGCAGGCTGGGCAGGTCGTTCAGGCTGTTCAGGCCGAAGCACCGCAGGAACACGTCGGTGGTGGCAAAACTCACCGGGTGCCCGGGCAGATCCAGCCGCCCAGCCTCCTGCACCAGCCCTTTTTCCAACAGGCCGGCCACCACCGAAGAGGAGTCCACCCCGCGCACCTGGTCGATGAACGAGCGGGAAACCGGCTGGTTGTAGGCGATGACCGACAGCACCTCCAGCGCCGCCTGAGAGAGGGGCGCGTTGCGGCGATTGTCCAGCGCACGCTTTACATACGCGGAATATTCGTTTTTGGTGGCCAACTGCCAGCGGTCCTCCAGCCGAAGAAGCACCAAACCACGGTCGGCCTTTTCCAGCTGCTTTTCCAGGTCCAGCAGCAGGCGCTCAACCACCTCCGGCTCAAGCTCCAGGGCCTGGGCCAGGCGGTCGGTGCCGATGGGCTCACCGTGGGCGAACAGAATCGCCTCCAACGCCCCCTGATATTGCTTCAGTTCCATTCCTGCACCTCGTCGGTCTTTCGCACCCGGCCGTGGGCCAGGGTGATCTGTTCGTTTTCATCAATGGAAATGCGCCCGGCCTTCACCAGCTCCAGCACGGCCAGAAAGGTGGCCACCGTCTCACTGCGGCCGGCCTCGGGGCGGAACATCTGGCGCAGCGCGCGGATTTTTCCGCCCACCAGTCCCTTCAAAAGGTGCACCACCCGGGATGCCACCGACACAAAGGGCGCGGCCACCAAAGGCTCAAACTGCTTCGGCTCCGGTTTTTTCTTGCGCACGCTGCGCCCCATCAGGGAAAACCAGGCCTGGGGCAGCAGCCCCGGCTCGTGCTTGCGCAGGTAAGTGCTGTCTAGTTCGATCTCAGCCGGGCGGCGCACCGCCATAAATGAGGCGGCGGCCATTTCGCCCAGCTGGGCGGCCACCTTGCGGCAGGTGCTGTATTCGATCAGTTCGCCGGTCAGTTCCTCCTTCATGCGTTCGGCCTCTTCGCTTCGGGGCAGCAGCAGGTAGCTTTTCATCTGCACCAGACGGGCGGCCATTTCAATGAATTCGCTGGCAGCCTCCATGCGCTGGGCGCCCAGACCGTCGATGATGGAGGTGTATTGCTCAATCAGCTCCAGAATGGGAATGTTGTGCAGGTCCATCTTGTTTTTGCTTACCAGATAGAGCAGCAGGTCCAGCGGGCCGTCAAACTCTTCCAGATGAAAGGTTAAGGTCTCCATATGCGGCACATCCTCCGTTACACTGCGGTACCGGCCGCACGGCCCAACCCGAGAAGAAGCTCCACAAAGCTGGTGGACCAGCCCAGAAAGCGCCACAGCTGACTCTGAATCCAGGCCATGGGGCCGTCCAGCAGGCCGAGAAACAGCAGCGCAATGGCCACAAAGAAGATCTGCTGTTCATGCTGAGCGATGAAATACTGTACCCGGCGGGGCAGAGCAAGGCCAAGCAGGCGGCTGCCGTCCAGCGGGGGAACCGGCAGCAGGTTCAGTGCCGCCAGGGCCAGATTCATCACAGCCAGGGCGTTCAGAACATAGAGCAGCAGGTTGGTTAGGGTGTTCACCGGGCCGATGTAGTACAGAAGTTTGTAGCCCACCACGGCCAAAAAGGCCAGCAGAAGGTTGGTGATCGGCCCGGCGGCGGCCGTCAGGGCCATGCCGGCCCGGGGCGATACCCGGCGGAAGTTGCGGGCGTCCACCGGCACAGGGGTGGCCCAGCCGACCCCCAGAAGGAGAAAGCACACCGCACCCAGGGGGCTGAAGTGTGCCAGCGGGTTCAGGCTCAGGCGGCCCTGACGGCGGGCGGTATCGTCCCCCAGGCGGGAGGCGGCCAGCGCGTGGGCCGATTCGTGCAGGGGCACACTGATCATCATACACACAAAGCGGACGATGTAAACGAACATCCGCACCCGTAAATTGCTCATGAAGGCAGTTCCTTTCGGGCAGGCAGGAAAACCCCATGCCTTGCCAATTTGAATTTTATAAGGTAAAATAAATAAAAGCGGCGGGCAGACTGCCCCCGGCGGGTACACCCACCCATTATAAGAGAATGTTGAATTTATTATACCGACCCGGGCGATAAAGCACAAGCAAAAACGCATTTTACAGAAAAAATGAAAAAAAGACTTGCATTTTCTCCCGAGATTTGTTAAACTAATCTAGCGATTTAATTATGGAGGAGGTGCAGCAGAATGGCAAAGTGTGATTGTTGTGGTAAGGGCGTTACCTTTGGTATCAAGGTTTCCCACTCCCATCGTCGGAGCAACCGTACCTGGAAGCCCAATGTGAAGCGCGTGAAGGCAGTCGTGGAGGGTTCTCCGAAGTATATCTACGCCTGCACCCGTTGCCTGCGTTCGGGTAAGGTTACCCGCGCTATCTGATCAACAGTGCAAAACGGCCGGTCACTCCTTGTGGCCGGCTTTTGTTGTACACGGAGGGATTTTTATGACCTGCCCCAGCGACCCGGTGATGCTGCTCAGCTACATCAACACGCAATTGCGGGACCATTACGAAAGCCTGGCCGCCCTGTGTGAGGACCTGGACCTGAGCGAGGCCGCGCTGAAGGAAACGCTGGCCGCCATCGGCTATGAGTACAACCGCGAACAGAACCGGTTTGCCTGACCACCGGCCGCGCAGCCGGAATTAAGAAAAGGGGGAACGCCCATGCAGACCCAGTATTTTAAGGAATACAGCCGCTATATGAAGCGGGAAATGGAATTTAAGGTGTATGGCTATGCCGGGCGGCCATGCCTGGTGCTGCCTGCCCAGGGTCACCGCTTTTATGAATTTGAGGACTGTGGCATGGTGGACGCCGCTGCCCGGTGGATCGAGGCGGGGCAGCTTCAGCTGTTCTGCGCCGATGCCCTGAATGGGGCGGAGATCACCCCGCAGGCTCAGGAGCGGTGGTTCTGCTATTTGACGGAGGAGTTGCTGCCCCGGCTGTGTGTACAGAACGGCGCCGAAGCGCCGGTGCTGGCGGTCGGCTGCGGCCAGGGGGCCTGCCAGGCCGTAAACCTGCATCTGAGACGGCCGGAGGTGTGCAGCGGGGTCATCGGCCTTTCCGGGCGATACGAGACGGCGAACGTCTACGGCCAGGGTCCGGAGGATCTGATTTACCGGAACAGCCCGCTGGCGTATCTGCCCCACCTGCCGGAGAAAACACTGGAGGGCCTGCGCAAGCAGGAACAGGTGATGCTGTGTGTGGGCCGTGGCCCCGGTGACGAGCAGGCCCTGGAAGAGACCCGCCGGATGGGAGAGGCCCTGGAAGCGAAAAAGCTGCCGGTCTGGGTGGATGAGTGGGGTGCCGATGTGACCCCGGACTGGGCCTGGTGGCAGCGCCAGTGGGGCTATTTCCTGGAAAAGGCCCTGGAAACGAAGGACAAAGATCAGAAAGCTGATTGAAACCAAGGCACAGGGAAATGAAATGCCGCAGGCTGAACAAGCAGCCTGCGGCATTTCTGCGTCCGGCGGCGCGGCGGAAACGTGAAGAAAACACGATGTTCAATTGACTTTTTGACGGAATATGCTATGCTGATAGCACAAATAAAGCGAACGCCGGCGCGTGCGCGGCGGGCAGATTGACGGGAGGGAGCAGCGTTGCAGCTGGAACCGCATTTTGTGGCCGTGAATGCCCAGGGGCGGGAGCTTGCCTCCCACGGCGGGCAGGGCTTTCAGGCAGAAGGGTACTGCGATGTGCTGAACATGGGGCCGGTGCCCTGGCATTGGCACGAGGAGATGGAGCTGATTCTGATAACCGAGGGCGAAGCCGTGGTTCGGGCCGGAAAAGAGAGCTATGTGCTGCAAGCGGGCGAGGGCTTGTTTGTGAACAGCGGCGTGCTGCACGCGGCCCGCAGCGCCAAAGAGACGCCGCCCATGCTCTGCTCGGTGGTGTTCCATCCGCGGCTTGTGGGCGGCGCACCGGACAGTGTGTTCTTTGAAAAATGGATTCAGCCGCTGACCGGGGACGCAGACTGTGGCTCGTTGCTGCTTCGGCCCTCGGTGCCCTGGCAAAAGCGGGTGCTGGAAGCGCTGGAGCATACGCTGGAAGCGCTGAGGCAGGCGGAAAACGGCTTTGAGTTCACGGTGCGGCAGGAGTTGAGCCAGGCCGTGTTCCTTTTGGAGGAAAAGCGCATTGCCCGGCCTGAGTGCCCGCCGGACCACACCGGCCGGGACGGGCAGCGCATGAAGACCATGCTGAAATTTGTGCAGGAGCATTTTGCCGAGGCGCTGACAGCATCGCAGATCGCCCACAGCGCCGGGCTGAGCGCCAGTGAATGCTTGCGGTGCTTCCATGCGGTGATCGGCACCACCCCCATGCAGTATGTGAAAACGTTTCGGGTGCAGCAGGCGGCCCAGCTGCTGGAGGGCACCGACTGGCCGGTGGCCAAAGTGGGGCGGCAGTGCGGCTTTAAGGAAATGGGCTATTTTGCCCGCGCGTTCCGGGAGGTGTACCATTGTACCCCCACGGAACATCGGCGTGCCATCTTACAGAAAAAGGCGGGCCGCGCCGCCGCAAAGCCGTAATTTTGTACAGGGCGGCGGAACAAACGGCGGCCGAGAGTATCAAAACGGTAAAAATTTTTCAAAACCCCTTGGCAACATCACATCACCATGCTATTATAGTAAAGCGATGATGTGCGGAAGGCAGCGGGCATTGGCCCGGCCAGAGGGGGCGCGGCAGAGAGACCCGCGCGGCCGCACAGAAAAGAAAGGATGAAGTTCCATGAAAAAGACGATTGCATTGCTCGCCGCGCTGGGCATGTCCGTCAGCCTGCTGGCTGGCTGCGGTTCTTCCGCCAGCTCCTCCGCCGCTTCTTCTGAGGCTGCCTCTTCGGAAGCCGCTTCCTCCTCCGCTGCCGCAGACAGCGACCTGGATTACATCAAGGGCAACGGCAAGATGATCATCGGCTACACCGTGTACGCCCCCATGAACTACACCGACGACGAGGGCAACTTCACCGGTTTTGACACCGAGCTGGCCACCGCCGTGTGCGAGAAGCTGGGCGTGGAGCCGGATTTCGTGGAGATCAACTGGGATACCAAGATTGTGGAGCTGGATGCCAAGAGCATCGACTGCATCTGGAACGGCATGACCCTGACCGATGAGATCATGGCCAACGCTGCCTGCACCAAGGCTTACGCCAAGAATGCCCAGGTGGTCGTGGTGAAGGACGGCACTGAGTACGCTTCTACCGCGGACCTGGTGGGCAAAACCATCCTGGCCGAGGCCGGTTCCGCCGGTGAGAGCGCCATTCAGGACGACGAGAACCTGTCTCAGGCCGATTACGTCTCCAAGAGCGTGCAGACCGACTGCCTGATGGAGGTTGCTGCCGGCACCGCGGACGCTGCGATTCTGGACCTGACCCTGGCCAACGCCATGATCGGTGAGGGCACCGACTACGCCAACCTGAAGATCGTGGACGAGCTGAACGCCGAGGAGTACGGCGTGGCCTTCCGCAAGGGCAGCGATGCAGCCGAGGCCGTGAACGCCGCGTTTGATGAGCTGAAGACCGACGGCACGCTGGAAGCCCTGGCTGCCAAGTACGACCTGGCTCTGGCCGACTAATCTCGAAAACGAAACATAAAAACGGGGCAGCACCGCACGGTTCGCAGGAACTGTGCGGTATTGCCGTGTTCAGCCGCTTGCCTTTAGAATGAACGAATGATGGGTGTGTTTTTGTGAGTGTGATCTTTGAGCGCTTGATGAGCGCGTTTCTGCTCAACTGTGAGCTGTTCTTTCTGACCCTGCTGTTTGCGCTGCCGCTGGGACTGGTGGTTGCATTCGGCTCCATGAGCCGGTTCAAGCCGTTGAGCGGCCTCGTGAAGGTATTCGTCTGGATCATCCGCGGTACGCCCCTGATGCTTCAGATCATTGTGATCTACCTGGGCCCCGGCCTGATGGGCATGAACAACCCCTGGCCCACCGGCGCGGGCGGCCGTATGGTGGCGGCGGTGGTGGCCTTTGCCATCAACTATGCCTGCTACTTCTCCGAGATCTACCGGGGCGGCATTGAGGCCATTCCCAAGGGTCAGACCGAGGCCGGTCAGGTTCTGGGCATGACCAAGCCCCAGATCTTTTTCAAGGTGACCCTGCTGCAGGTGGTCAAGCGCATTCTGCCCCCCATGGGCAACGAGATCATTACGCTGGTGAAGGATACCTCGCTGGCCAACACCATTGCCAACAAAGAGATCATTATGATGGCCAAGGAGTACAGCGCCAAGGGCCTGATCTGGCCGCTGTTTTCCACCGCAATCTTCTTCCTGCTGTTCGTGGGCGTGCTTACGCTGCTGTTCAACTGGGCCGAGAAGAAAATGGATTATTTCCGCTGCTGAGAAGGAGGAACGAATATGGCATTGCTTGAAGCCTCCGGCATCGGCAAAAGTTTTGGTGAGACCAAGGTTCTGAAGGATATTTCCCTTACGTTGGAGCAGGGCGAAGCCCTGGCTATTATCGGGTCGTCCGGTTCCGGCAAAACCACACTGCTGCGCTGCCTGAACTTTTTGGAGCGGCCTGACACCGGCATCATCCGGGTGGGCGATGAAGTGATGTGGGACGCGGCGGACCCCGCCACCCAGAAGGAGAGCGAGATCCGCAAAAAGCGGCTGCACTTCGGGCTGGTGTTCCAGAACTTCAACCTGTTCCCCCAGTACACCGCCCTACAGAACGTGATGCTGGCAGGCGAGCTTCTGGCAAAGGAACGGCCGGATTACAAGGCCAATAAAAAGCAGATTCATGCCCAGTTGGAAGAGCAGGCCATGAATCTGCTGGCGGAGATGGGGCTTTCCCAACGGGCGGGGCATTACCCCCACCAGCTTTCCGGCGGCCAGCAGCAGCGCGTGGCCATTGCCCGCGCCCTGGCGCTGCATCCGGACATTCTGTGCTTTGACGAGCCCACCAGCGCCCTGGACCCGGAGCTGACCGGGGAGATTCTGCGGGTGCTGCGGGATTTGGCCGACCGCAAAACCACCATGATCATCGTTACCCACGAGATGCACTTCGCCCGCGATGTGGCGGACCGCATTATGTTTATGGACGGCGGCGTTGTGGTGGAAGAAGGCCCGGCGAAGCAGGTCATCGACCACCCGCGGGAAGAGCGCACCCGCCAGTTCTTGACACGGTTTTCCGGCTGATTTGTGCGCGAAGCGATTATTAAGAACGCCCGGTTCTCTGCGTTGGCAGAGGGCCGGGCGTTTTTTACGCTGGTTGATGTGGTTGGGTGATATTGGGCGGGCTGCTGAGCACGGGGAGAGGGGCGGGCCAGCCGAGTTGGTAAAAGATCGAACAGGCAAAACTAAGGATAGGTTCATGCCGTTTTGCGCATAGGAATCGTAACGTAGAATAAACGGAGCAAACAGCCGGAAGCAGAAACGGCCCGAAAAACAAAAAAACCAGATTGCTGAAGCAATCTGGTTGGTGGTGGAGATGAGGGGGATCGAACCCCTTACCTCTTGAATGCCATTCAAGCGCTCTCCCAAGTGAGCTACACCCCCACGGGTTCTGTGCCGTTCCTGACGACTTGCTTATTATAGCAGTTGAAATTGAAAATGTCAACGGATTTTTTGAAGAAAATCAAATTTTCTTTTTGAAATTTGGAATGCGGCGAAAACACACATCAGAAAATCCCATTGAAAAGCAAAAAATAGAGAGGGAACGATGGGCGAAAGCAAAAAACAATGAAACTTCAGCATCCGGCAGCGAATGGCTGCACCTGCGGAAAAAACGGAGACGGCCATATGCCCTTCGCCGCTTATGCTGGCGGTGCGAGCGCGGTTCCCGCCGTTTTGGGGCTGCGGTTTTCTATGCGGTGAATGCGGGACGAAGCCCCAACCCGGCCGCCCTTTGCAGGGACGGAGGGGCAGTTTTCTCCTGTGCATTTTACAAATGGCAGGCTGTGGCTGCATCCTGTGGGAAAAATTTGAGCAAACATGAGAAAATGCGAGCAAATCTGCGAAAATCAGCGTCTTTGGCTTGCAACAAAAGGGGAATGATAGTATTATTAAATACGTATGTAAAGTCGATTTCTGCCGCCATGCGCAGCGGCGGAATCAAGCGGCGAAAAAGCCAAGGCCGAAGCCTGCCGGAAGAGCGGGCCTTTGGTGAACGAGGAGAGGGGAAGCATTTATGGCGTTGAGTATGACCGGCTACGGACGGGCCAAGGCCGTGTTGAACGGCCGGGACATTACGGTGGAGATCAAGAGCGTGAACTCCCGCTATTTTGAGTATTCGTCCCGCCTGCCCAGAAGCTGTGCCTTTCTGGACGACAGCCTGAAAAAGATGCTGGGGGCATCCATCAGCCGCGGCAAGGTGGAGCTGAGCCTGCAGATGCAGAGCAGCGGTGCCCAGGAGCAGGTGGTGGATGTGAACCTGGAGCTGGCCCGCAGCTACCGCAGTGCGCTGCGCCTGCTGAGCGACGCATTGGACGTAAAAGATGCCACGACGGTGGAAACGCTGGCCAACCTGCCGGATGTTCTGACCGTGCGCACAGCGCAGGTGGACGAGGAGCAGCTGAGCCGGGACGTGAGCGCGGTGTGCGCCGAGGCTCTTCAGAACTTTTTGAATATGCGCGCCGTGGAGGGTGAAAAACTCCGGCAGGACCTGCTGGGCAAGCTGGATCACCTGGAAGAGGACGTGGCCCGGGTGGAGCAGAACAGTGCCGCCCGGGTGGAAGCGTACACCCAGCGGCTGTATGCCAAACTGGAGGTGCTGCTGGCCGACCGGAACGTGGATGAAGCACGGGTGCTGACCGAGGCGGCCATTTTTGCGGATAAAACGGCCGTGGACGAAGAGACGGTGCGCCTGCACAGCCACATTGCCCAGTATCGGCAGATTTTGAACGGCGAAGGCCCCGTGGGCCGCAAGCTGGACTTCCTCACCCAAGAGCTGAACCGGGAGACCAATACCATCGGCTCCAAGTGCCAGGACCTGGCGATCACCCGGGTGGTACTGGATATGAAGGCGGAGATCGAGAAGATCCGGGAGCAGATTCAGAATCTGGAGTGAGCAGTGCGGCATCCGGCGGCAGGCGTTTGCGGGCCGCCGGGCCAGGCGAGAAAAGCAGGAGGTTGCGATGAAACTCATCAACATTGGTTTTGGCAATATGGTCAGCGCCAACCGGCTGATTGCCATTGTCAGCCCGGAATCGGCCCCCATCAAGCGCATTGTGCAGGAGGCCCGTGACAAGGGCTCACTGATCGACGCAACGTATGGGCGGCGGACCCGCGCCGTGATCATTATGGATTCGGATCATATCATCCTCTCGGCGGTGCAGCCCGAGACGGTGGCCAACCGTCTGGACAGCAGCAATGAGGATCTGGAGGAGGAACTGGAAGATGAATAAAGATCGCTATCTGGTCGTTGTGTCCGGGCCTTCCGGCTGCGGAAAAGACACTGTGGTAAAAACCATGCGGGAAAAGCATCCGGAAATTGAGGTTTCCGTCTCGGCCACCAGCCGCGCCATGCGGGAGGGTGAGGCCGAAGGGGTCAACTATTATTACATGACCCGCGAGACGTTCCAGCAGAAGGTGCAGGCCGGGGAAATTCTGGAGTACACCCAGTACAACGGCAACCTGTACGGCACCCCCAAGCACGAGGTGGACACCCGCATTGCCCAGGGCCGCACGGTGATCCTGGTCATTGAGGTGGAGGGCGCGGGCAACATCCGCAAGCTGTATCCGGAGGCACTGACCATCTTCCTGCTGCCCCCCAGCATGGAGGAGCTGGAAAACCGTCTGCGCAGCCGCGGCACCGAGAGTGAGGAGGCCATTCAGGGGCGCATGGCCACCGCCCGCCGCGAGGTGGAGCAGGCCCCCCTGTACACGGCCACGCTGGTGAACGACGACCTGGAAACCTGTGCCGAAAAGCTGTACCAAATGATCCGGGAGTACCAGAAGGGCTGAGCCTGGGCGGCGAAAAGAACACCGTGGAGGGGAGGGCATTCCATGAGCACGGTACAGGTGGCCGTGGACAATGCCACCTTCCATTTTGATAAGCTGTACACCTACCGGCTGCCCCTGCAGCTGGAAGGGCAGGTGTTTGAGGGCAGCATGGTTCTGGTGCCTTTCGGCCGAGGCAACCGCCCCCGCATGGCGGTGGTGCTGGCTGTGGGGGAAGAACCAACGGCGGAAAAGACAGCGCGGCTGAAGGAGCTGTTTGCAGCAGCCCCGGAACAGGCCCGGCTGACCCCGGATCTGCTGAAGCTGGTGCATTTCCTGAAAGAGCGCACCTTCTGCACCTACTATGAGGCGGTGCGGGCCATCATTCCCTACGGGGCCCAGTACCGGCCGGAGTTGGTGGAGGGAAAACCCACGCTGCGGCGGCAGCTGCTGCGGCAGGAGGTGCGCTACCACCGCACGGCCCGGCCTGTGCAGGCCGGCGGCCGCATTACGGACAAACAGCGCACAGCCCTGAATCTTCTGGCGGCGGGCGGCCCGCAGACGGCGGCCCAGCTGGAGGCCCAGGGCGTGACCCGGGCGGTGCTGGACGCCCTTTTGAAAAAGGGCCTGGCGGAAAAGCAGCGGGAGGATCAGGATGCCCGCCCGACCCCGGCGGCCGAGACTTCCGCCCCGGAGCCGCCGCCCGCCCTTACCGAGGAGCAGCAGCGGGCTTACGACCAGCTGGCCCCAAACCTGGAGGACCATGCCCCCCATGCGGCTCTGCTGTACGGGGTGACGGGCAGCGGCAAAACGCTGGTGTTCCTTCAACTGATCCGCCGCACGCTGGAGCTTGGGCGTCAGGCGCTGATTCTGGTGCCGGAGATCAGCCTGACGCCCCAGATGATCCGCCGCCTGAAGGATACCTTCGGCGCGCGGGTAGCGGTGCAGCATTCGGCCCTCAGCAACACCGAACGGCTGGTGCAGTGGCAGATGGTCCAGCAGGGCGGGGCCGACATTGTGGTGGGCACCCGCAGCGCGATTTTTGCCCCGCTGCAGAACCTGGGCCTGATCATTCTGGATGAGGAGCAGGAGCACACCTACCGGTCGGAATCCGCCCCCCGCTATGCGGCCCATGACGTGGCCAAGGCGCGGGCGGCCCAGCATCGGGCATTGCTGCTGTTTGCTTCCGCCACGCCCAGCATCGAAACCTTTCAGGCCGCCCGAACGGGGCGGTACCAGCTGGTGCGCCTGGCCCACCGGTACGAGGGCAGGCCGCTGCCCACGGTGGAGCTGGTGGATATGCGGCAGGAGCTGGCCAAGGGCAACCCGGGTGAGATCAGCCTGCCGCTGGCCAAGGCCATCGGCGAAAATCTGGAGGCCGGGCGGCAGACCATTCTACTGCTGAACCGTCGGGGCTACCGCACGGTGGCCCAGTGTGCCGACTGCGGCAAGGTGCTGAAATGCACCAGCTGCAGCGTGCCGATGGTGTACCACAAGGCCCAAAACCGGCTGCTGTGCCACTACTGCGGGCGTACCATTGCCCCGCCGCCCACCGCCTGCCCGGAGTGCGGCGGCCCGCTTCGCTACACCGGCTTCGGCACCCAGAAGCTGGAGGAAGAGCTGGCCGGGCTGTTTCCCGCTGCCCGGCTGCTGCGCATGGATCAGGACACCACCAGCCAGAAAAACGCCCATGAGCGCAAACTGGCCGCCTTTGCCCGGCAGGAGTACGACATCATGCTGGGCACCCAGATGGTGGCCAAGGGGCTGGATTTTGAAAAGGTCACGCTGGTGGGGGTGGTGGGCATTGACTCGCTGCTCTTTTCCCAGAGCTTCCGCGCCTTTGAAACGGTGTTCAGTCTGGTAACCCAGGTGGTGGGCCGCGGCGGCCGGGCGGATATGCCGGGCCACGCCATCATTCAGACCTCGAACCCGGAGCATCCGGTGCTTCAGCTGGCCGCCCGGCAGGATTATGATGCCTTCTTTGCGCAGGAGGCGGCCTTCCGGCGGCTGGGGCTGTATCCGCCCTTCTGCAGCATCTGCGTGGTGGGCTTTAACGGCGGGCAGGACACAACGACCCTGGCTGCCGCCGCCCGGTTTGCCGTCCTGCTGCGGCAGGAGGCCAGCCGCCAGCCGGATATGCCCCTGCGGGTGCTGGGGCCGGCCCCGATGAACATTCTGATGGTGAACGACCGCTACCGGTATAAGCTCACCATCAAATGCCGCAACGACCGGGCCTTCCGGGCCATGCTGGGGCGGGTGCTGGGCCTTTACAGCGAGGAAGGGCTGCCCGCCCGCGCCGCGGTGACTGTGGACATGAATTCGGACGGTGACCTGTAAACGGGCGGAAAGAACCACGAAAAAACGAGAAAACCGAGGCGAAAAGAAATGTTCTTCCCCACTGGCTCGTTTTAATAAAAGGTGGCGTTTGCCGCCAAACCAAGAAAAAGCAAATTTTAAGGCAGTGCCTCAGGCCGCAGAAATGCCGCCGGTGCGCCGCTGCCCCAAATAAATGGCGGGCCGCGAAGGCCACACCCACAGGAGGATTTTGATTATGGCTCTGCGTTATATTGTACAGGACGGCGATCCCATTCTGAAAAAGGTCTGCCGCCCGGTGACCAAGTTTGACGACCGTTTGGCTACCCTGCTGGACGACATGAAGGAAACCCTGGCCGACGCCAACGGCTACGGCCTGGCCGGCCCTCAGGTGGGGGTAATGCGCCGGGTGTTCATCAGCATTGACGAGCGGGACATCCCCGAGGGGCAGGAGGATACCGCGCCCCTGAAGTTCATCGAGTTCGTGAACCCGGAAATTCTGGAGGAGTCCGACGAGATGGTTACCCTGTACGAGGGCTGCCTGTCCTTCCCCGGCCGCAACGGCGAGATCGCCCGGCCCAAGTGGGTGAAGGCCCGCGCCTTTGACCGGTACGGCAACCCCTTCGAGATTGAGGCCGAGGGTATGCTGGCCCGGTGCATCTGCCATGAGTCCAACCATCTGGACGGCATCACCATCATGGACCTGGCTACCCATTTCTACGAGGACGACGAAGAGGAAGAGAACTGATGCGCATTTTGTTCATGGGAACCCCGGACATTGCCGCCCAGAGTCTGGAAGCATTGTATGCCGCCGGGCATGAGATCTGCGGCGTGTTTACCCGGGAGGACAAACCCGTGGGCCGCAAGCAGGTGCTCACCGCGCCGCCGGTCAAGCAATTGGCCCTGGCCCATGGCACCCCGGTGTACCAGCCCCGCACCCTGCGGGACGGCAAGGCCGCCGAGGACATCCGTGCCCTTGCGCCGGAGCTGATCGTGGTGGTGGCCTATGGGCGCATTCTGCCGCCGGAGGTGCTGGCGATTCCCCCCAAAGGCTGCATCAACCTGCACGTTTCCCTGCTGCCCAAATACCGGGGCAGCGCCCCCATCCAGTGGGCGGTCATCCATGGCGATAAAACCACCGGCGTGACCATCATGCAGCTGGATGAAGGCCTGGACACCGGCGATATCCTGATGGTGCAGCCGGTGGACATTGGCCCGGAGGAGACCAGTGGCCAGCTGTTTGACCGGGTGGCCGCGGTGGGGGCCGAGACCCTCTGCCGCTGCATTGAAGAGATCGCCGCGGGCCGCGCAGTGCCCACCCCGCAGGACCACGAAAAGGCCACGCTGGCCCCGCCCCTCACCAAGGAGATGGCCCGCTTTGCCTTTGAGCAGCCCGCGCAGGTGATTCACGACCAGGTGCGGGGCATGAACCCCTGGCCTGCCGCTTATTTTGAGTGTGAGGGCAAAAAGGTCAAGGTGCTGGACAGCCGGGTGCACCCCGGCGAAGAAGCAGCCCCCGGAACGGTGCTGAGCACCAAACCTTTGGTTGTACAGTGCGGCGCGAGTGCGCTGGAGCTGTGCCAGGTGGTGCCGGAAGGCAAAAAGCCCATGGAAGGCACCGCCTGGGCCGCCGGCCGCCGCTTAAAGGCCGGAATGCCGGTGGTGTAAGCGGCCCGTATGAGCTGTGTTCCAACGGTGCAGCGCCGCTTCTTCGCGCGGAAAGCGCTTTTTTACGGGTTCGCAATACCAGAAAAACGATGAAACAGGCAGGACAGGCAAAGTTTTGCCGCCGGCCGTGAAGGAACGACAAAGACCGGCCGGAGACGAACTTGCGTTTCGGCGGGGAAAGGAAAGCATGGACAAGGCACGCTATACGGCTGTTTGTGCGCTGATGCGCCAGGAGAAAAAAGGATATTCCAACTTGGTTCTGGACGGAATGCTGGAAAAAAGCCAGCTGCCCCCGCGGGACCGGGCGTTTGCAAGTATGCTGTTTTACGGCACGCTGGAGCATCTGCTCACGTTGGACGCCTGCCTGAGCGCCTGCCTGCAAAAGCCGCTGACCAAACTGGACCCCCAGGTGCGGGCAGTGCTGCGGTGCGGCCTGTATCAGATCAAGTACACGGATGTGCCCGCCTCGGCGGCGGTGAATGAGTCGGTGAATCTGACCAAGAACCTGGGCAAAACCAGCGCTTCAGGCCTGGTGAACGCGGTATTGCGCCGCGCGGGCAATGTCCAGCTCGGCCCCTTTGCCGACGAGGTGGAGCGGCTGAGCGTCACCTGCTCGGTCAGCCGGCCTGTGGCGGCGCTGCTGAAAAAGCATTACCCCAGCCAGGCCGAGCAGATCATGGCGGCGTTTGCCCGGCAGGCCCCCACGGCCCTTCGGGTGAATACCCTGAAAACCACCCCGGCCGCCCTCATTGCCCAGCTGAAGCAGGAGGGCGCGGAGGCCGTGGAAGGCCCGGTGCCCGGCAGCCTGCTGGCGAAGTTTGAGGGGAGCCCCGCGGCCACCAAGGCCTTTGCCCGGGGGCTGTACCATGTGCAGGGCCTGGCCTCGCAGCTGGCGGCCCTGAGCCTGGACGCCCGGCCGGGGCAGAAGGTGCTGGACCTGTGTGCGGCCCCCGGCGGCAAAACGGTGACGCTGGCCCAGTGCATGAACAACGAGGGCCGGCTGTACAGCTGCGATGTGGCCATCAACCGGCTGCAGCTCATCTTCCACAGCTTAGAGCGGTGCCACATCACCAATACTATCGTTACCCGGCAGGATGCCGCCCAGCACAACCCGGAGTTGTGCGAGGCCGACCGGGTGCTGTGCGACGTGCCCTGCTCGGGCCTGGGCATTCTGGCCAAAAAGCCGGACATCCGCTATAAAACGCTGGAGGGGCTGGAGGAGTTGTGCGCGTTGCAGGCGAAGATCCTGCGCACCGCCGCAGGCTATGCGAAGCCCGGCGGACGGCTGGTGTATTCCACCTGCACCATCAACCCCATGGAGAACGAAGAAATTATCCGGGCCTTTTTGAACGAGCAGCCGGGCTGGCATCTGGTGCCCCCCTGGATGACGCCCCCCACCGCCCGGGTGAGCAACGGCGGAATGACCCTGTTGCCGGATGGCGAGGGAATGGACGGCTTTTTCATTGCCGTACTGGAGAAGGATTGACCATGGAAAAGCAGTGCATTTCATCCATGAGCCTGGAAGAGCTGGGCGGCGTGGTCCGTGAGATGGGCCAGCCGGCCTTTCGGGCCAAGCAGATTTTTCACTGGCTGCACCAAAAGCAGGTGACGGCCTTTTCCCAGATGACCGACCAGCCCAAGGCCCTATTGGCCCGTCTGGAGGAGACTTGGTTCATCGCCGCGCCCCAGATCCGCCGCCGCCAGCAGTCCAAGGACGGCACGGTGAAGTATCTGTTCCAGCTGGCGGACGGCAACTGCATTGAAACGGTGGTTATGCGCTACCACTACGGCAACACGGTGTGCGTGTCCACGCAGGTGGGCTGCCGCATGGGGTGCCGCTTCTGCGCCTCCACCCAGGCGGGCCGGGTGCGCAACCTGATGGCGGGCGAGATCGCGGCCGAGGTGTACGCCGCCCAGCGGGATATTGGAGAGCGCATCTCCCACATTGTGCTCATGGGCATCGGCGAGCCGCTGGACAACTACGAGGAGGTGCTGCGTTTCCTGCACCTCATCAGCCACCCGGAAGGGGCCAACATCGGTATGCGGAACATCAGCCTGTCCACCTGCGGCCTTGTGCCCATGATCGACCGGCTGGCGCAGGAGAAGCTGCAGCTCACCCTGTCGATCTCGCTGCACGCGCCGAATAACGCACTGCGCAGCAGCATGATGCCGGTGAACGATGCCTATCCGGTGGAACAGCTCATCGCGGCCTGCCGCCGCTATCAGACCACCACCGGCCGGCGCATCAGCTTTGAGTATTCCATGGTGCGGGGCGTGAACGACTCCGAGGCCATTGCCCGCCAGCTGGCCGGGCTGATCCGGGGAATGGGGGCACACGTCAACCTGATCCCCATCAATCCGGTGGACGGAAGCCCCTATTCCGCCAGCGATGCGGAGAATGTGCGCCGCTTCCAGCAGAAGCTGGAGGAGCTTGGCGTAAACGCCACCGTGCGCCGCCGCTTGGGCAGCGACATCAGCGCCGCCTGCGGCCAGCTGCGCCGGGAGGATGCCCGCGCCGGGGAATGAACCGGCGATCAATGGTCCCGCAGCCGGAGCGCTGCGGAGAAAGCCCATCCCAGACAGTGCGTTTTGAGGCGCACAAGGTTCCACCCAAGGGAGGAAATTGGATGAAGATCACAGCAAAAACCGACATTGGCCGGGTGCGCGCAGAGAATCAGGATTGCTATCGGGCCGTCCGCTTTGCAGACGGTTCTGCCTGGGCCTTGGTGTGCGACGGTATGGGTGGGGCAAACAGCGGCCGCCTGGCTGCCCACCTGGCGGCGGATGCCATGGAGGCCTATTGGCAGGCCCATCCGGGCGAACCGGCCCCCGGCAAGGAAGAGACCTTTTTGATGGACGGCTTTCAGGTGATGAACCAGTGCATCTGGCACCACGCCGCCCAGAATGAAGAGGACGAGGGCATGGGCACCACGGGCGTGTGCGCCTATGCGCACGGCAGCCAGGCACACATTGTGCACGTGGGCGATTCCCGGGCGTATCTTTTCCGGGAGGGGCAGCTCACCCAGCTCACACGGGATCATTCCATGGTGCAGCAGCTGGTGGAGGCCGGCAGCATTACGCCGGAGCAGGCCGCCAGCCATCCCGGTAAAAACCTCATCACCCGGGCGCTGGGCGTGCGGGAGGATGTGCGGCCGGAGTACCAGAAGCTGGAGCTGAAAGCGGGCGACAAGCTGCTTTTGTGTACCGATGGCCTGACCAATATGGTGCCGGACGAGGCCATTGCGGCCACGCTTTCAAACACCGGCTTTTTTGCGGCGGCGGAGCGCCTGGTGCAGATGGCCCTGGAAGGCGGCGGAACCGACAATGTGACGGTGCTTCTGCTGGGCATGGAACCTACGGAGGGGTAAAATGGACAATTTGATCGGTAAAAAGCTGGACGGTCGTTATCTGCTGGAAGAGCTGGTGGGTGAGGGCGGCATGGCCAACGTCTACCGGGCCATGGACCTGAAGGAGCAGCGCACGGTCGCGGTGAAAATTCTGAAGGAAGAGTGCACCGAGAGCGAAGAGATGGTGCGCCGCTTCAAAAATGAATCCAAGGCCATTTCCATCCTGAACCATCCAGGCATTGTAAAAGTGTACGATGTATCGGTGACGGATAAGATTCAGTACATGGTGATGGAGTACGTGGACGGCATTACGCTGAAGGAGTACCTGTCGCAGCGGGGCGGCCCCCTGACCTGGAAGGAGACCCTGCATTTCATCACCCAGGTGCTGGAGGCACTGAGCCACGCCCACAGCAAGGGCGTGGTGCACCGGGACGTAAAGCCGCAGAACATCATGCTGCAGTCCAATGGGCAGGTCAAGCTGATGGACTTCGGCATCGCCCGCTTCTCTCAGGCGGAAAATTATGCGCTGGGGAATAAGGCCATCGGCTCGGTGCATTACATCAGCCCGGAGCAGGCCAAGGGAATGTCCACTGATGCCACCACCGACATTTACTCGGTGGGCGTGATGATGTATGAGATGCTTTCGGGCAAGCTCCCGTTTGAATCGAACAGCGCGGTTTCGGTGGCCATCAAGCAGATCTCGGATGAGGCGGTGCCTTTGAGCAAGCTGATGCCGGACCTGCCAACGGGCCTTTCGGAAATTTGCTGCAAGGCAATGGCCAAGGACCATCGGGACCGCTATCAGAGCGCCCAGGCCATGCTGGAGGCCATCCGCCGGTTCAAGCAGGACCCCAGCATTCAGTTTGAGTACAAATATCTGGGCGATGCGGCCCCCACCCCGGTGGGCCGCCCCACTGCCCGGTCCGCAAAGCAGAACAAAAAGGCAGGAAGTGAAGCAACCATGGCAGAAACCGGTGCCCGCAAGGGCAGAGCAACCCCGAAATCCGCCCCACGCAAGGGCCGGAAGCACAGAAACGGCAGCTACTTCATCCCGGCCATGGCGGGCATGGCCATGGCGTTCCTGATCGGCTCCATTATGCTGTGCTACCTGATCTTCACCAACTCCACCAACGCCCTGTTCAGCAACCGGGAGGATGTGGATCTGGTGGACTTTGTGGGGATGAGCAAGTCCGATGTGGAGGGCAATTCCGATTACAGCAAAAAGTTCTCCATCACCTATGTGGAAGAGTACAACTCGAATTACGAGGAGGGCTACATTTACAGCCAGACGCCCAAGCCGCCCCGCACCGTCAAGGTGGGCCAGAAGGTCACCCTGAAGGTGAGCCTGGGCACTCTCTGGGTGCAGGTGAAGGACGTGACCAACATGAGCCAGGACCAGGCCGTGGAGACCCTGCGGGAGCAGGGGCTTTCGGTGGTGCAGCGCTTGACCGTGGATGACAGCGTGCCCGTGGGCACCGTGATCCGCACCGAGCCGGAGGCCGGTACCTCGCTGGCCAGCGGCGCCCAGGTGATCGTGTATGTGAGCAAACAGCAGGTAGACATCAACCGCACGGTGCCCAACCTGATCGGCCTGAGCAGTCAGGAGGACGCCGTGACCAGCCTGCGCAGTGCAAATCTGCGCATCGGCAGCGTGACGGAGACGTACAGCGACCTTCCGGCCGGTACCATTGTGGATCAGAGCCCCGCCGCAGGCAGCAAGGTGCGCATGAACAGCGGCGTCAATGTGGCCATCTCCATCGGGCCGGAACCGGCCGCCAGCAGCGAAGAAGAGGGCTGGTGGGACGAGGACGGCAACTACCATGAGCCGGACCACAGCGACGAAGAAGACGACAGCGAAGACGAAAACAACGAGAACAGCTCCGACGAAGGCGATTCCGCCAGCAGCGGAGAATGAGGCAGGGCATGAGTTATATCACCAAGGGCATCGGCGGCTTCTATTATGTGCAGACGGGCACGGAGATCGTGGAGTGCAAGGCCAAGGGCATTTTCCGCAAGCGGCACATCACGCCTGTGGCCGGGGATGAGGTTCAGCTGGAGCAGGAGGCGGGCCAGTGGGTCATCGCCGAGATCCTGCCCCGCAAGAATGTGTTCATCCGGCCGCCTGTCGCCAACCTGGATGTGCTGTTCATTGTGGCCAGCACCGTGCAGCCGGTACCCAGCACCCTGGTGCTGGATAAGCTCACCGCCATTGCGGTGGATAAGGGCGTTCAGCCGGTGATCGTGTGCACAAAGGGCGATTTGGCCAGCGCCGACAGCCTGGCGGAGATCTACGAAAAAACGCCCATTCCGTTCATTAGAGTGGATTACAAAACCGGCGCGGGGCTGGACGAACTGCGCGGCTGGATCGGCGGGCGGCTGTGCGCCTTCTGCGGCAACTCCGGCGTGGGCAAGTCCACCCTGATGAACGCGCTTGCCCCGGAGCTGGCCCAGCAGACCGGCAGCATCAGCCAGAAGCTGGGCCGCGGCCGCCATACCACCCGGGAAGTGGAGATTTTTGAGGTGCTGGGCGGCCGGGTGGCCGATACCCCCGGCTTCGCCAGCCTGGACACCCTGCGGGCCTGCTACATCCCGAAGGAGAACCTTCAGCACGCCTTCCCGGAGTTCGAGCCGTATTTCGGGCAGTGTCGGTTCACCGGCTGCGCCCACCGGGGCGAAAAGGGCTGCGCCGTCAAACAGGCACTGGAAGCAGGGGAGATCATGCCCACCCGCTACGACAGCTACGCCGCCATGTACGACGAGGCCAAGCAGGTGAAGGAATGGGAGCTGCGCTGAGCTGCCCCTAAAACAAAAACCACAAAGCCGCCGTTTAGGCGCGGGGCAGAACCGAGGCCCTGCCTGAGCGGCGGCTTTTTACAGCCCGACCTGCCGCCGGTTTGAAGCGGGCCGGAGAGAACGAGGAGAGAAGCTGTATGGAAAAGACCAATCGCTGCCTGATTTTGTCCGCTTGCCCGGTGAGCGAAGAACTGCGCCGCTGCTGGCAGCCGGGCGATTATGTGATCGCCTGCGACGCTGGTTGGCACAACGCCCGGCGGCTGGGGCTTGTGCCGGATCTGGTGCTGGGCGACTTCGACAGCTCCCGCCGGCCGGAGGGCCTGGGCGAAGGCGAGCTGCTGGTGCTGCCCCGTGAGAAGGATGACACTGACACCCACTATGCGGCCCGCCTGGCCGCGGAGAAGGGCTTTGCGCAGGCGACGCTTCTGGGAGCGCTGGGCGGCCTGCGCATGGAGCATACGCTTGCAAACCTCGCCACCGGCCTGTGGCTGGAAAAGCAGGGGGTGCGGGCCATTCTGGAGGATGAGCGCAGCCGGGTGCAGTACCTGATGCCGGGGCGGCCGCTTCGCCTTGCCCGGGAAAACTGGACCTATTTCTCGCTGTTCCCGCTGGAGGGCACGGCAGAGGGCGTGTGCATCCGGGGGGCAAAGTACCCGCTGGAAAACGGCACCCTCACGGCGGATTTTCCCCTTGCGGTGAGCAACGCCTTCGCTGCGGACGAGGTGGAGCTGACGGTGGCGAAGGGGCCGGTTGTGGTGATCGCCACCCTGGGCGACGGCGCAGAGTTGTAAGCAGGGGAGCAGGCAGTTGAGGTTTGTCCTGCCGGACAGAAACGGTACAAAAAGCCGCTCCCGCCGTCACAAACCGGTATTCACGTGGATATACTGGGGCAGATGCAGCAAAACCATCCGCCCCGGTGTGACGGGTGAACGTCGAAGGGAGGAACACGGGATGCAGGTGATCGTGGTGCGAAGCCCCAAATGTCTGGCAGGGCTGCTGAGGGTCCTGTTCAAGATGAAAAAAGAAGGATGACCGACAAAAACCGCCCCCGGCACGGAGAAGCGTTCTCAGCGCCGGGGGCGGTTGGTTTGGCGCTTTAGTAAAAAAGGACGATTCAGGATTTGCTGAAGGGCAGGACCCGTATAAGGCAGACCTCCGCATGACCGGAAGCAGAGAACGCCAACGGCAATCTGCTGGTCGGCACTACCAATGCAGGGGGAGATACACGAGTACCTGACTCGTATGCCGGTATAAAACAAACAAGACGAAAAAGCGCCTCAACCACTGGAATGTTCCAGTGATTGAGGCGTTTTTTGTGTGCCCCTTGCGGGGATAAATTGCAATGGCAAAGATTGCTGAAAAATACCAGTGCAAACCGTTCAAAAATCTCTCGGGCAGGCGGCTTCATCCAATGAGGTTCGCACCCAAAAGGCGCGAACGGCCGCGGAAGGCTGAACGCCCAACACCGCGTATGCCCGCTATTTTATCGGCCAGGCGTACCTGAACCCGCTCACCGACCCGAAGGGCGGCCTGTTTGCGGTTTCTGGGGCTTTTTCGCAAACTTTGGCGCTTTGCGGGCTCAGCCGTTCTCGGCCTTGTTGGCAGCCTTTTCGCTTATGGCCTTGGAGTTGACGATGATGCGAAGGTGAGAGCCTTCGCCGCACTTGCCCTTTTCGTCGTTGACCTCAATGTCAAACCACAGCTTGCGCCGCTCCATGCTGCGCAGGCGGGCGGTGGCGGTTACCTTCATTCCCACAGGGGTGGGCGCCAGGTGGCGGCAGTGAATTTCGGCGCCGACGGTGGTTTGGCCCTCGTCCAGATAGTCTTTGGCCAGCTCCAGGGCGGCGTCCTCCATCAGGGCCACCATGTTGGGGGTGGAGAGGATCTTCGACCCGGCACTGCCGATGCGCTTGGCGGTCATCTCATCCGTTACGGTCCAGGTCAGGCTGTATTCGGTGCGCTTTTCTTCCATTGTAGTGAATCTCCTTCCGGTTTGCCCGGCGGGCAGAATGGGGCGGCATACCTTATTATAATGGAAACATTATCATAAGATAACAGAACGGGGAAATTGCGGGTTCTGCTAATTTTATTATAGCGGGTTTGCCCGGGTAGCACAACCGGCCGCCTGGTTTGCATGGCAGGGGTATTTGGAGTATACTGCATAAAGAACCAAAACAGTCCGGAGGTGTCTCGTTTTGTACCATGATCTGACCCGGGGAAGCATCACCCGGTCGCTTCTGCTGTTTGCGCTGCCCATGATGGCGGGCAATCTGCTGCAGCAGCTGTACAACATTGCCGATACGCTGATCGTCGGGCACGTGCTGGGCAGCAACGCGCTGGCGGCGGTGGGCTCGGCGTACACGCTGATGACCTTCCTCACCTCAATTTTTCTTGGGCTGAGCATGGGCTCCGGGGCGCTGTTTTCCATCTATCAGGGCAAGGGCGATACGCAAAAGCTGAAAAGCGCCGTTCTGCACGCGTTTGTGCTGATTCTGGCGGTGACGGTGGTGCTGAATGTGGCCGTTTGCCTTGGAATTGATTGGATTCTGCACTTTTTGCGGGTGCCGGGCCCGGTGTGGGACGGCATTCGCACCTATCTTTCCATCATTTTTCTGGGGCTGGTGGCCACATCGGTCTACAATTTCTGCGCCTGCCTGCTGCGGGCTTTGGGCAATTCCACCGTTCCGCTGGTGTTTCTGGCGGTATCGGCGCTGCTGAACATCGGGCTGGACTTGCTGTTCGTGGCGGTTTTGGGCTGGGGCATCGGTGGGGCGGCGGCCGCCACCATTCTGGCGCAGTATGCCTCGGCAATCGGCATTGGGCTGTACGTCTGCCGGTGCTGCCGTTCGCTGCTGCCCGGAAAGGAGCAGCTGCACTTTGACCGGGCCATGCTGGGGGAGATCGGCAATCTGTCCGCCCTCACCTGTGCGCAGCAGTCGGTGATGAACTTTGGCATTCTCATGGTGCAGGGGCTGGTGAACAGCTTTGGCCCCACGGTGATGGCGGCCTTCGCGGCGGCGGTGAAGATCGACAGCTTTGCCTATCTGCCGGTGCAGGACTTCGGCAACGCCTACTCCACCTTTGTGGCCCAGAATTACGGTGCCGGGGATGTGGGGCGCATTCGCAAGGGCATGAAGCAGTGCTTTGCCCTGAGCGGCGGCTTCTGCGTGGTGATCTCGGCGCTGGTGTGGCTGTTTGCCGCGCCGCTCGTGGGCATTTTCATCAACGCGGGGGAGACGGCGGTCATCGCCAGCGGCGTGCAGTACCTGCGGGTCGAGGGTGCGTTTTACGTGGGTATCGGCTGGCTGTTTTTGCTGTACGGGCATTATCGGGCGGTCAAGCGGCCGGGTATGTCGGTGGTGCTCACCGTGATCTCGCTGGGCACCCGGGTGCTGCTGGCCTATGGCCTGGCCCCGCACCTGGGGGAAACCGGCATCTGGATGGCCATTCCCATCGGCTGGGCGCTGGCGGATGCCGTGGGCCTTGGGTACATGCGCCGGTCTCTGCACGGGCTGGACCCGGCCGCCGATTAAACCGGCGGCATTGTGAGGCCAAAGCATTCCTGCGTGCCGCGGCAGAATAGAAAATGATTCAAAAAGAAGCCATGGCTGCGTTCCGTTTGGGAAGGCAGCCCATGGATTTTAATTGTTTTGCGTGTGATCCTCCCTGCGCACGGCGGTTTTGCAGGGCAAGCAGGCGGTCGGTCTGCTCCAGAACGTAATCCTGAAAGGCCGGTTCCCAAGTTCCAGCCCAGCCACATAGCCGCTGGAAATGGAAATGTCTTTGGCAAATTTGGCCTGCGACAGCCCAAGCGCCTGGCGAATTTCACGAATCCGTTCGTGAATGAACATAGCAACGACTCTTTTCAACAATAAGAGAATAGCATAACAACCCTTACAATGCAAGCAAACAAGCGCGGAAACGCACATGACTTACTTACATTGTTACGATAGTATGCTTACTAAGAAAGCACAAAGGGGTGTGCAGGATGACGGAAGCAGAAAAGATCAAAAAGCTGACAAAAAATTTTTGTGCTTGAACGAGGACGGAAAAACGTACACGGCAGCTTTGGTGGAAGCGCTTGCCCAAGCTTCTACAGCGGCTGTATCGTACAATCTTGCCGATGAAGGGCCAAACATTACCTCACCCGGGCAAACGGGCGAGGCGTGGGAAAGCGGGAAATAAGAAAATGAATGCATTTTTATGATATATAATTATGTCTGATAGATGGTTGACACGGCAGGAAAAGTTTACTATATTATGTATAAGTATTGTGAAAAACAAATGAACAACAGCCGAAAAATGTCCTTGCCGGTACGGGCGCTTAGCCGCGATATGGACAAACGAAACACGGCTCGGTGTGATGAAATGGAACCCAAGAATCGATTCAGTACCCTGTTGGAGCATTTAATGTCGGTGGCGGCATTGAAGCACTATGTGGTGGCGCAGGCCCTGCAATATGACGTTTCCTATATCAGCAAATGGATCGGCGGCAAAGCTCTGCCGGCAGAAAAGAGCGCGGAAGATGTGCTGCGCAGGCTGAGCCGGTGCCTGGTGGAGCAAGGCGAGCCCCAGGGGCTGGTGCAGCTGATCCGGGATTATCAGGTGCAGGATGAGCAGGAGCTGTCGCTGGCCATTTACGACAACCTGATGGCGGAATACAACTATGTGCGGGAACTTCAGCGCAGCAGCGGCGCGGTGGTGGCCCCCAATGTGGCCTTTTACCCCCAGCTGCCCCTGAAAAACTTCATCGGCAAGATGCACCACCCGGTGCTGCGTCGAGTCCATTCACTGGACATCATGGCGGTGCTGGACCTGTTTTCCATGCCCAGCGAATACCGGATGCAGGCCATGGGCATCCAGAGCGGCGGATACCTGAACCAGTACCGCTACCCGCACGTACACTTTTCGCTGATGGTCAGCCTTCGGGGTGACCGCAAGTCGCTGGTGCAGGATGTGATGTTCCTGACCAGTGCCCTGACGGCGCTGAGCCACATCGACCTGCATCTGTACGGTTGCGATTTTGCCTATGGCAAGGCGCTGATGGCGGTGCGGGACGATTTTGCCATTTCCGGTATGCTTATCCGGCCGGACCGCTGTGTAGCGGTGAACGTGTGCGAGGGGCCGGAAAATTCCGCGCCCCTTTACAGCACCATTCAGGCGCTGTGCACCCGCGAGCGGCTGCTGTTCCAGCCGGAGCCGCTTCGGGATATGCTGCGCAGCGGCGCGGCCTATGTGCAGGCGCTGCTGGCCCCGGGCCAGCAGTGGATGCTGGGGCGGCTGACCGAGCACACCCTGCCGGATGATCTGTTCGGGGAAATTTTGACACAATGCGAGCAGGAGGGCATGGCGGTTGACCGGGCACGGCTGGAAGAGCTCCACCGGGTGGCTGCTGCCGTGATGCAGCAGGGGCGGGTTCGCCTGCTGCTGTATGAATCCGCCGTGTCGGACCTGGTGGTGAGCGGCCAGGTGGAATTCTTTGACCGAATCGTTCAGCTGACGCTTGCCCAGCGCGCCCGGCTGCTTCAGCAGCTGATGAGCTGGAACGAGGCGGAGAGCGGGGTGGAGCTGCGGCTGATCCACGGCCGCCTGGTGCCGGATTTTCAGTACGATGTGCACCCCTGTATGTTCCTGAATGAGGCCGGCGCCACCCTTCGGCTGGAGGGATGCGACCAGGTGCTGCACGTGAACCGGCCGGAAATGGCAACGGCCTATCTGACCTTTTTTGAAAAGATCTGGAATGGTGAGGCCCCGGGCGTTGTGCAGGAGCCGGAGCAAATTCGGCAGTATCTGGCCCATCTGCTGCAGAATGTGCGGATGCTGGCGGACATCCAGCCCCAGAACGGGGAAGAAAAGAAGTGATTAAAACAGAGCACCCCAGCCGGGCGGATGCGCCTGCATTGCCGTGGGAGAGGCTCTGCTTTAATAAAGGCATTTGCCGGAATGGTGTGTTTGTGCGTCTTTGAGTACACACGAGCAGGAGAAACAGTTAGGAGGACAATGATGAGACAACACTTTAAGCGGGTCAAGCGGGTCGTCTCGGCGGTGCTGGCAACGGCACTGGTGGCCCAGGTGGGCGTGGTTTCCGCATGGGCCGCGCCCTTCAAGGCCCAGGAGGTACCTGCCGCAGCCGGGATGCATCCCTTTACCGGAACCCCGGACCTGATCCGCAGCGCCGCAGAGGAGCTGAAGGCCCAGGGGGTTACCGCACAGGAAAAGCAGCAGGACGAAGCGCTCGTCCAGCGTGTGGAAGCCACGGCGGATAAGAGCTACGATGCGGTCAAGTCTGACCTGGCGCAGGCCCTGGTGGCACAGCGCGGTGAGGGAACCGTGGACGTGGCCGATCTGGGCCTCTCCATGCAGGATCTGGCAGCGGTGCTGCACGAGACCCTGTACGAAAAGTACATGAACAACGCGGTAACCGATGTCTCCTATGAGACGACGGGCGGCAAAGTGACCGGCATCCGCTACAACATGAGCGAGGGCTTCGCCGCCGCTATGGACGCGGTGGACGCGGACCAGCTGGACGATGTGGACACCGAGGCTGAGGTCGAGGCCTCGGTTCAGCAGGCTGCTTCCGCCGTGGCTGTTTACGCCAACGAAGAGGGCGGCTGCCGCAACCACACCGTGGGCGGCAAGAGCTACAAGGGCGATCTGAGCGGCGACGGCAAGATCACTGCCGCGGATCTGACCATTATGCGGGATATGGCCCTGGGCAACCGGGAAGAGGACCTGAGCGTGGACATGAACGGCGACGGCAAGATCACCGCTGCCGACCTGACCGTGCTGCGCGACATCGCGCTGGGCAACCGGGAGCCGGAGACCACCGTGATCCCTGCCAAAGTGACCTTCGAGTGGGAAGAAAAGGTGGACAGCACCCCCAAAACCGATGATCAGGGCAACGTGCAGAACGGCGGCCTGCTCTACGATGCGGAGAACAAGAAGATCACCCAGGGCATCCTGCCGGATTATTCCTACAATTTGACCAAGATCTCCTTCACCTGCGGTGTGTGCGGTGAAACCGTGGAGATCACCGATGCCGACACGCTGGCCAAATTCCAGGCCCACAAGGACGTGTATGTGAACACCAAGACCGGCAGCCAGACGCTGGTGGATCATGGCGAGGCGTTAACCGTCCCCGATGGCGAGAGCGCGGACGACTATCTGCTCTACACCGATATGCAGGTCGCCACTTACATGGACGATACCTTCAGTGTGGACGAGAACGGCGCGCCCAAGACCGACGAAGAGGGCAATGTGATCGGCCTGTACACCGACAGCAAGGACAACGGCACCCTGGAGGTGCAGCGCTACTACGCCATGCTGAGCGCCTTCAATGCGGACAACGCCGAGTATCTGGGCGTCTCGTCCGATTACTGGACCGCCAAGAACACCGAGGCCAACCCCATGGCCGCGGTGAAGGTGCTGTGCAACATTGATGCGGACACGCAGGTGCCCCCCGCTCAGATGATCCAGCTGGTGCAGATGCTGCCCCAGGCGTTCATGGCCTATGTGTACTACTACGGTGCCGAGCTGCTGGCCATGCGCGACCAGGCCATGGCGGTGGTGAAGGCCCTGCCCGAAGGCACCACCGAGATCCAGAAGCAGCTGGTGCTGCACGACTGGCTGGCCGACAACTGCACCTTTGATATGGGTGTGATGACCAACGTTACCGGCTCCGGCGGCAACCCGGAGACCGACCCCATCCAGATGACCACCTTTGGCTCTCTGCTCAGCGACCAGCTGACCGAGATGCCCACCTACACCACCACGGACGCAGACGGCAACACCGTGAACAAGGCCTACTACGGCGCCATCTGCCTGGGCTACACGGCCGGTTACACCTACCTGCTGCAGAACCTGCATCCGGAAGTGTACAAGACCACCGACGACGAGGGCAATACCATTTGGAAGACCCCCGCCCAGGTGGGCGATGACGACCTGGTGGACTTCATCCAGGCTAAGTTCTATGCAGATACCGCCGAGACCAGCGTGGCCGGCGAGGGCTTCGGCGGCGGCGCATTCAACAACGTGCACTACATGAACGCGGTGCGCCTGCCCAATGCCGACAACAAGGCGGACGGCGAGTGGTTCTACACCGACGTTTGCTATGACGACATCTATGTGGAGTGCATGGCCCAGTACCGCGGCGAGGCCCAGGGCAGCATTTACCACACCTACTTCCTGATGTCTCCTCAGAGCATTGCCAAGCTGTACGAGAAGGGCAAGTCCATTGACTACATCGATTCTCTGTACGACGGCTATGTGTACGAGGTGGCCAAGGACGCCGACGGCAACATCATTCCTTCGGAAAATGTGGACTCCAGCAAGGATTACTACGACTCCACCCATCCCAAGTACAACAAGGTGGAGACCAGCAACGAGACCAAGAACGACAACACCAGCTATGAGGATTCCTGGTTCAGTGGTGCGGTGAGCCGCATCTACAACGACGGAACCAACTGGTACTATGTGGACGGCGGTTCCACCATGGCTTCTCAGCGCAGCAGCGTGGAGAAGAGCGACCAGATGGACGACATGAAGGATCAGTTCGACATGAAAGCCATCGTCCACAGCCAGCGCGTGAACGTGGAGAAAGCCGATCGGCTGAAGAGCCGTGCCATGAGCGACCCGGATTACTGGCCCAGCAGCTCTTCCGGCAGCATGATGGGCGATGACACCAAGACCGATTCCTACGCCGTGACCCTGTTCGATTACGGCACCGGCAAGTTTGCCAAGAACGACAAGGCTCCGGTTCTGGAGAATGAGGCGAAGCGGGACTTCAGTTACACCGAGCAGTACCCCGGCCTGACCCACAGTGTGGGCCTGTACGAGGGCAAGCTGTACTTCAACCTGGGCAATGCGATCTACACCTACGATCTGAGCGCTGCCGCGGATGCCAACCCCGTGGCCATGTTCAAGGAATACAACACCGTGAACTATTCCAGCGACGGGCGCGCCTTTACCGCAACCTCCTACTACGTGGATGCCAACGGCAGCAAGACTGTGCAGAACAAGCCCATTGCCGCCCTGGAAATCTACGAGGACTACGATTTCACCAGCTGCTACACCCCCGTTACGGATGAAAGCGGCAAACAGGTCGGGATGCAGTTTGACGCGAAGAAGCTGACCAGCAACCCCACCCTGACGGTGAACGTGGCCACCAACTTCAGCTTCAGCTACCCCGACGCCGCCAATGCCGAGGTTCGTTACAGCCAGGAGGCTGTGAACCTGAACCCGGATTATCAGCGCCAGGTGAGCGATGCGGGCGACAACAAAAACAACGAGTTCCTGTGGTGCGCCAACATCCGCGACAGCGCCAAGATGACCGACCTGCTGGACGATCTGGAAAAAGGCGCCAGCAGCGAGGTGAGCGTGGCGGCCAGCTGCACCAGCCCTGCCTTTACCCAGACTCGCACCGACAAGTACGGCTTGGTGAAGAGCGACAAGACCGTGGCAGAGGGCGCCGAGGCCCTGGGTCACAGCTACAAGTTCAACGCCGATGAGGGCGTGTACATCTGCGAAACCTGCGGCCTGCACGCCTACGTTCTGCTGGAGACCGGCGAGGGCGGCAACGCTTCCATGAGCTCCAAGGCCGACAGCGGCATGGGCAGCATGGGCAGCATTGGCGGCATGGAGTCCGAGGTCACTCCTGTGGACCCCGCCCGCGAGGCAGCCACCAAGGCCAAGGACGGCAAGATTACCCTGACCGTTGCCCCCGATGAGGGCTATACCATCGGCGAGGTCTACTACGTGGAGGCCGCGGCCGAAACCACCGAGCCCACCGAGCCCACCGAGCCCACCGAGCCTTCTGAGCCGGAGACCCAGGCGGACGAGGACACCGGCAAGGTGACCCTGACCGCCAATGCGGACGGCACCTACACCATCACCAAACCCGAAGCCTGCATCACCGTGCATGTGACCTTTAAGAAGGTTGAGCCGGAAGTGAAGAGCCATGCCATCAACATCGGCGAGATGGAGAACGGCAAAGTGACCGCCGCCGTGAAGGGCGAAGAGGCTAAAACCGCCGAAGAGGGCGCGGAAGTGACCCTGACCGTTGCCCCCGCTAAGGACTACCAGCTGAAGGAGGGCACTCTGGCTGCGACCTATCAGGTTCCCGGCGAGAATGCCAACGATGAGCCTAAGACCGAGAAGGTCGTTCTGACCCCCGTGGAGGGCAAAAAGGGCGAGTACACCTTCACCATGCCCAAGGCAGACGTGACTGTGACGGCTGAATTCGAGCAGATCCCCGCCGCGGTGACCTACAAGGTGGAGGTGGCCGCCACACTGGAACACGGCGACGTGAAGCCGGATAAGGACCGCGCCGCGGCCGGTGAGACCGTGCAGCTGACCGTGACCCCTAATGAGGGCTACGAGCTGGAGTCCATTCGTGTGACCTACGGCAAGGAGCAGGAAGTGAAGGTGGAAGAGAACAACACCTTTGCGATGCCCGCCGGCGATGTGAACGTGACGGCCCGCTTCAAGGAGGCCAAGACCGAGGAGACGAAGCCGCTGCACAACGTGACCGTGACCGTGAAGGACAATCAGGGCGGCACGGCCACCGCGCCGAGCCAGGCTGCGGCCGGTGAGACCGTGAAGCTGGACATTAAGGCCGATGATGGCTGGAGCGTTTGGAGAGTCACCATGAACGACGAACAGGTGACTCCGGACCCGAATACCAAAAAAGATTACCAGTTTGAGATGCCGGATGAGGATGCCAAGGTTGTTGTAGAGTTCGTCAACAACGACAGCCCCGCACCCGAAGCGTAAGAAGTGGGATTTCGGCAGGACCCGCCGCCGGAACGAGCGGCCGCACCCGGCGACTGACCGGGCGGCGGGCTGACTGCTGAAAAATATAGGAGGAAGATACCAATGAAAAAGAAATTGACGGCGCTGCTGTGCACCCTGTGCATGGCTGTAGCACTGTGCGCCACTGCCTTTGCCAAGGCAGCGACCCCTACCCTGACCGCCACAGCCACCCTGAGCGAGGACAAGAAGCAGGTGAAGGTTGTGCTGAGCCTGAGCGGTATGGACGGCAACTACACCTATCTGACCAGCGACCTGGCCTACGACACCAACCAGATCACCTACAACTCGCACGAGAACGGCGATGTGTTTGACGTGCTGCACATTAACAACGCCCGTACCCGCATGATTTGGGAGATGAGTGAAGGTTCTGTGAACAAGAACGGCACCGCCGCCACCCTGGTGTTTGACGTGAAGGATGGTGTCACCGGCGACATCAAGATCGATGTGAGCAGCTTTATCACGGCCTACAAAGAGGGCAACGCCGGTGACCCTGAGGACATCGATATGGCCGCAACCTCCGCTTCCGTGACCATTGCGGCTGTTCAGCCCACCACCGCTCCTACCACCGAGCCCACTACCGCTCCCACGACTGAGCCTACCACTGCGCCCACCACGGAGCCCACCACCGCTCCTACCACCGAGCCCACCACCGCACCTACCACTGCTCCCACCACCGCACCTACCACTGCGCCCACTGACAAGCCCACCACCGCTCCCACCCAGAAGCCTTCTTCTGACAAGAGCGATAAGGGCGACAAGAAGCCCGATTCTACCGCTGCTGCCACCGCAGTGCCCGCAGCCCAGACTCCCGCTTCCCCCAAGACCGGCGACACCGCCAACCTGGCCCTGTACGGCGTGCTGGGCGTGGCCTGCGTGGTTGCCCTGGGTGTTGTGATCTACCGCCGCAAGAAGGCCAATCACTAATTCAGATCATAGGAGAAACACGAGATGAAAAAGTTTTTGTCGCTGGTGCTGGCGCTGGGGCTGAGCATTTCGGTGTTGTCTGCTGCGGTGTTCGCGGAGGATGCCCCGGCTGAAGCACAGGCAGAGGGCAGCGTGCCCGCCTCCACCCTGGAGCCTGCTGAAATGACCAGCTGGCCGCTGCATCATGTGGATGTGCGCATTCCCGGCATGGTGGAAGTCCGCCGTGTGGACGAGAATGGAAACGTGCAGAGCACCGAGCAGGTCCAGGTGGGCGTGCATGCGGTTTCGATGAAGAAGAACGGCCAGGAGATGGGCCCCTTCTACCCCAAGGCCGGTCTGCCGGAACAGCAGAAGGAGTTCGAGTGGCGCAACGATGAGCTGTGCCTCTCGGTGGACGACGACCTGAGCATCACCTGCAAGGTGTTCGGCACCCTGGCCGACGGCACGGTGTTTGAGCGGGAGTACACCCACACCTTTACCGCGGAGGAGAAGGAAGCGGCCCGGCTGGCTTGCCCCGGCTGTGACACCATTCTGGCCGGCCTGGATTTCGACATTGCCATGAGCTTTGACGAGACCATTACGCCGACCCCTACCACCGAGCCCACTGCGGCCCCGACTACGGAGCCGACCACTGAGCCTACTGCGGCACCGACCACTGAGCCCACCACGGCCCCCACCACGGAGCCTACTGCCGCGCCGACCAATGAGCCTACCACGGCACCGACCACTGCTCCGACCAACGCGCCCACTCAGAAGCCTTCTTCTGACAAGGGCGATAAGAGCGAGAAGAAGGACGAGGCCACCCCTGCCGCAACGGCAGTGCCGGTAAAGGCTTCGCCCAAAACGGCGGATACGGCGCCTCTGGCCCTGTATGGTGCCGCTGCGGTTCTTTGTGCCGCCGCTCTGGTCGTGGCTCGCCGCCGCGCCAACCACTAAACCTTAAGAACCGGGCGCTTGCCCCGGTTTCGGCCCTGCGGCCCGTACAGTTTGCCTGCGGCAGCTGTGCGGGCCGCTTTTGTTGCTCTGCCGGGCAGGATATGCTATACTTTTTACAGAGATTTCGGTAAAAAAACGGCGGGCGCTGCCCGGCCGGGAAAAGGAACCATGCCATGAAAAAATTACTTGTGCGTCTGTTTTGCCTGGTCTGTGCAGCGGGGCTTGTGTTTTCTTTGTGGAACATCTGGACCATCCTGAGCGAATACCGGGAGGGCGACCAGATGTATGAGAGCGCGGCCAGCCAGTATGTGAGCAGCCAGCCGGAACAGCAGGCGGAGACGGACCCGAACAAGGTGCCCATTCAGGTGGATTTTGACCACCTGAAAGCCCAGAACCCGGACGTGGTGGGCTGGCTGTACTGCGAGGGCACCCCCATCAACTACCCGGTGATGCAGGGCCGCACCAACGATGATTACCTGTACACCATGCTGGACGGCAGCTACAACAAGGCGGGAAGCCTGTTTTTGGACTGCGCCGCAGACCCGGGCTTTCAGGACCCGGCCCCGGTGATTTACGGGCACAGCATGAAGAACGATTCCATGTTCGGCACCCTGCACGATTTTTCCAAGCAGGAATACTACGACGCCCACCCGGTGATGTGGCTGCTGACCCCCGAGAAAAACTGGCGGCTGGATCTGATTGCCGGGTACGTCACCGTGGACACCGACCAGGTCTATCAGAAGCTGGGCAGCGTGGAAGCGCTTCAAACCTACCTGAGCAGTGTGATGCGCAAGTCCTCGTTTGCGGCCAATACCACGGTGGATGTAAGCAAGGTGGAGCGGGCCGTGTTCCTTTCAACCTGCTCCTATGAGACGGAGAATTCCCGGTATATTCTGGTGGGGCTTCCAGTGGAAGTGAACAGATAAGGCACGAACAGACGATCAAAACTGAATCAAAAAGCAAAAGGCGGAGGACGCATCGGCATCCTCCGCTTTTTTGTGCCCGGGGCCGGATCACGGGCGGCTGAAGTACTGCGAGCAGCACCGGCCGGCAGGTGAGAGTGCGGCGCAGAGAAACGACTGGAAACCATGTGAATTGTTCTGTGCCGATGTGAATTCATTTCGTCAAGTTTTGGCAAGATGTGGCACGGGTGTTCTTTACAAAAATATGGTATGGTGGTAGCAGACGAAGAGCGGAATGGGCAAAATGCTCCTTCCGCTTACTTGCTGGGGCACGTACCCAAGGCCCCGGCGGCACAACGTGCAGCAGACGGTGGAGAGAACTTGCCTGCTGCCCCCAGAACAAAAAGGCAGAGTTCTGCCAAAAGCCAAAAGGAGAAAACAAATGGATCAGCCGATGAAGCGCCGCCTTGCCAGCGAGGAACGGCCCTGGATGAAGTATTACCCGCCCCAGATGGTGGAGGGAATGAAGGTGCCCCACTGCACCCTGCGTGCCTATCTGGAGCAGAATATGCCCGGCCGGACGGTTACGGCGGTGCACTACTACGGAAGCGACATTTCCTGGGACGAACTGCTGAAAAAGGCGGATCAGGCGGCTAAGGCCCTGCACGCACTGGGCATCGGAGAGGGCGACCGGATCCCGGTGTTCCTGCAGTCGGTTCCGGAGTTTCTGTATCTGCTGCTGGCCGCGGAACAGGTAGGCGCGGCGCTGGTCTGCCGGGACAATACCCTGCGGGAAAATGTGGAGGCGGTGGAGAAGTCCGGCGCTTCGGTGATTTTCGCCCACGATTTTCTCACCATGCGGGAGATGAACGCCTATCTGGCCTCCGGGCAGGTGAAGCGCGTGGTGCTGGTGGACCCCTGCGCCTCCTGCGATTACGACACCCTGCGGCCCAACATCCGCGAGACGCTGGACGAGCGCTATACGACGCGCAGCGCCGAAGGCCCGGCGGTTCTCAGATGGAACGATTTTCTGGCGCTGGGAGACACTGTGGAGCAGCTGCCCGCCGTGCCCCAGGATGAAAACCGGCCGCTGTTCTGCGCCTACACCAGCGGCTCCACCGGCCCGTCCAAGCAGGTGGTGCACTCGGCCTATTCCATGATCGGCGTGGTGTACCAGATGAACTTCTACGGCGCGTCGGATCAGTTCCGTCCCACCTGGCTGATCACGGCGCTGCCGCCCTGCCTGGTGGCTGTGGTGGTGTCCATGATGCTTCTGCCGCTTGCTTCCAATAAGCTGCTGATTCTGGACCCCTTCTGCCGGCCGGAGGATGTGGACCTGGAGCTGATGCACTACCGGCCCAACTGCTGGCCGCTCATTCCCATGTTTGTGGACGTGCTGGTGCACAGCGCCCGCATTCCGGAGGATTACGACTTGTCGCATCTGCTGGCGGCGGGCGCGGGCGCCGAGGCAATGAACAACACCCAGCTGCAAACGGCCCAACAGTTCCTGCAAAAGCACGGCTGCAAGGCCACCCTCACCACCGGCTATGGGTGCAGCGAGGCGGGCTCCAACATTACCGTGCCCATGTCTCCCTATCCCATCCGGAACGGCAACGTGGGCATTCCCATGCCGCTGACGGTGCTGGGCGTGTTCAAGCCGGGCACGCAGGAGGAGCTGGGCTACGGGTTTGTAGGCGAGCTGTGCCGCACCGGCCCCGGCAATATGCTGGGGTACGACAGTCCGGAGGACACCGCCAAGGCACTTCAGTGCCACGCAGACGGGCAGGTGTGGCTGCACCTGGGCGATCTGGGCTACATCACCGAGGATGGCGTGGTGTATACCCTGACCCGCGGCTACAGCCCCCGCTTCGGCGGCGGCGACCTGGCCCTGCTGCCCATGGAGAATCTGGTGGCGGACGCAAACGTGAAGGGAATTCTGGATGAGTTCTTTGTGATCATTCCGGATAAAGAGCACCCCGGGTGCTTTGTGCCGTATCTGTATGTGGTGCTGGAGCATGGCTTCAGCGTGGCAGATGTGGAGCCCGCCATTCGCGCGGTGCTGGATGATTTCATGCAGCCGGAAGAGATCTTTGCGCTGCCGGAGCGGCCGTTCTTCCACTTCAAGACCAACCGCATCGGGCTGGCTTCTCAGCTGCTTGAAAAGCAGGCGAGTGCCGGGCGCAAGCGGGCCGTGAACGAATAAGCAACGCACAAAAAAAGACCGCCCGGAAAAGACCGGGCGGCCGCAAGACCATAAAATCAAAGGAAGGGAACGCTCTGTGCGTTCCGGGGCGGCGTGGCGAAGGTCACGCCGCTTTCGTTTTTACGCTCCCGTTTCCGGCGGGTTCTGCATCGCCGGCCGTGCGGATGGTCGGCGCTCGTTCCGGCAGCGGCCTGACCCCGGCGGGGCATGAGAGTGGTTGGGAGAAACGCGGCTTACTGTTTGGCGGCGTTCTGCCAGAAAACGACCGGCTCGGTGTTCATGGGGAAGCACACCAGGGCGTTTCCGTCCAGGTTTTCCCGGTGCATATCCACTGCGGAGATCTGATGCTGATCGTAGGTGGTGTAATAGTAAATGCCCTTGTCGGCGTTGCAGCAGCTGGTGTAAATGGTGTATTCGTATTTGCCCGGCGCAACCTCACAGCAGCCCTTTTGCTGCTCGACAGAGCCGAGGATGTGGAACAGCTGGCTGACGCTGCTGGTTTCATCCTCGGCGGAGCGGGCGTTGTTCCGCACAAAGGCGGCCCGCACAAAGCGGGACTGGGAAGAAAGGTCGCCCGGCAGGCCCAGCCCGCCCATGCCGCGGCTGTAAGTGGCCAGGGGCAGTTCCGGCGCAAACTGGTTTTCCGGCTGTCGGGGGCTGAGGTTCATATAGTTGTTCAGGTTGAACATCTGAAGGGGGAAGGGCGGGTTGTTGGTGAGCACCCCGGCCGGGTTGTCGTACACGTGCAGGCCGTCGGCGGTGGATTCCAGCGTGATGCAGCCGGTGCGGTCCGCGATCATCCAGTGCAGCGCGGCCAGCGGGTACTGGGGGCTGAAGGGCAGGTTCAAAAGGTTGGCACCGGCCAGAAGTTCCCGGGCCTCGGCCAGGCTGGCGCAGCGGCCCAGCAGCCAGGGAATCAGCTCAAACTGTGCGATGTTCTCCTTCCCGTCGGCCGCGGGGTGATAGACGGCGTTGCCCACAAAGTTCAGCCCGGCCACACACAGCCCGGCTTCGTTGATGGCGTCATAGTAAAGGGGATAGCCCTCCGCCACATGGGCCATGCCAAGAATGGCGTAGTGGTGGCTCAGCTCTCCGGCCTGACGAAAGCGGAAGGGGTAATTGCGCGGTGTGACCACGAGCTGTTCCCCGTAGGAAAACTCATAGTCCAGATTGCGGCCAAAGTAAAAATCTTTGGTTTGGTAGGTGGCAGCGGTACACATAATAAAACCTCGCATTCCGGGCAGGCAAAGCTGCCGTTAAAAATTTGTTGTGCGGACGAAGGGCGCTGTTTCTTACAGCTGGAACTGCTCATACAGCGCCAGATAGTGCTGCTCCACCTGCGCGAAGGGGCGCACCTCGTAGGAAAACGCTGTGCTCATGGCCGGGGCAGGCCGGGCGGGAGGGTCATGAAGCAGCGTGGCCAGATCGTACCAGAGCATATCGTCGTCGATCTGCTTCACCTGGGCGGTTTCTTCGGCGGTAAGGGCCGAGCCGAGATACTTCTGGTAGATGACCGTCAGCAGCCGGTCCTCCAGCTGCTGATAGGCGGGCAGGCTTTTCTTGAAGGGACGCGGCACGTCCGACAGATAGGCCTCGCTGGCGTCGTGCAGCAGGCAGGCGAGCACCACCCGGCGGCTCATGCCGCGGGCCTGCGCCTCCAGGGCGCAGTGGATGCAGTGCTGCCCCACCGAGAAAAAGGTCTGCACGTGCCCGTTGCCGCGGCACAAAAGCGAGAGGGCATGGGCGATGTCCCGAATTTCCAGCCCCTCCGGCGTGGGGGCCAGCGGGTCAAAGTGGATGCCAGTGTAGGTTGTGATGCAGTCAGGCATGGCAATACCTCCCTTCAGATGATGATGCCGGCACAGTGGTCGATCTCGTGTTGGATGATCTGCGCCGTCCAGCCGGTGAAGGTTTTGATGTGGGGCTTCATGGCACGATCCTGCCACTGCACCTTGATCTGTCGGAACCGGCGGGCCGGGCGCTGCCCGGTGAGAGACAGGCAGCCCTCCTGTGCCGGATAAGGCCCCTTGCCGCTGAGAATGACCGGATTGAACATTTCGCGCAGCGTTCCGTCGTCGTCAAATACGATGATGGCCTTGGTTTCGCCGATCATATTGGCGGCCATTCCCACGCAGCCGTCCTCATGGGCCTTCAGCGTGTCCAGCAGGTCGTCGGCGATGGAGGCATCGGCCGCGCAGGCAGGCTCGGCCTTGCGCGCCAGAAACAGAACGTCGGTTACAATGGGGCGGATCATAGGGAAACTCCTTCTTTCAGTATGGCTTCTACGGTTGATTTTAGGCGGCCCGGCGGAGGATGTCAAGAAACAGGGTGTGAACAAAGCGAGAAGGTTTTTAGGGGCCGGCTTAAAGAAGGGCGGCTTTTTCAAACCGGGCAGAGAAATCCGCATAAAAACAATGGCAGGCATATTCGTGCCTGCCATTGCCTTATCGCTCCACAAATCAAGAGGCCGCTGCTCGTTATTCCACCCAATACACCTGGTGCTTGCCGCTGCCGCGGCCCAGCTCCAGGCCGGGAATGCTCTGCACAAACTTGGAGAACTGGGCATAGCCGTAATCCCGCACGTGGAAGTTCTGGAACCGGGCGTGCAGCTGGTTGCTCAATTCGCTCAGGCTCATGCCGCGCTCCCCGGCGGCCCGCACGGTGTCGGCCATCCAGTGTTCCACCTCGGCGCTGGCCTTGTCGTCGCTGTGCAGCCGCACCAGCACCGTGTGGCCCTCCTTCACCAGCTCCAGGCTGGAAATCTCATCCAGAAACTTGGAGAGCAGGCTGTACCCGTAATTGCGCACGTCGAAATCCGGGTATTTGTTCTGCAGCCGGCTGCCGATCTCGCCAAGACCGGTGGTTTTGCCCTTGTTCTCGTTCTCGGTGATGATGCCGACGATGTCGTTCTCCACCGTCTTTTTGGGCAGCACGGTGCTGCTCTTTTCGGCGCGGGCGGCCTTGTCCTGTTTCTTGCGCTCGGGCTGTTCGGGCTGTTCGGTCGGTTCGGTCGGGGCTTCCTCCTGGTCGTCCAGCAGCAGCTCCAGATTGGTAAAAATGCTGCAGGCCGCCCGGAACGACCGGGGCGTTTTCTCCTCGCCCATGCCGATCACGTTCATGCCGGATTCCCGCAGGCGGCTGGCCAGGCGGGTAAAGTCGCTGTCGCTGGACACGATGCAGAACCCGTCCACATTGTGGGTGTACAGAATGTCCATGGCGTCGATGATGAGAGCCGAGTCCGTCGCGTTTTTGCCCACGGTGTTCTGGAACTGCTGGATGGGGATGATGGAGTTTTTTAGCAGCTCCTCCCGCCAGCGGCCCGCCTGTGGACTGGTCCAGTCGCCATAAATGCGCTTGTAGGTGGTCACACCGTACTTGCTCATTTCGTCCAGAATGCAGGAAATGTATTTATGGGAAATGTTGTCGGAATCGATCAACAGGGCATATTTCTGGTCTTCCAAATGCAATTGCTCCTTTGCGGTACAGCGGGGCTTGCCCGGGTTCTTTATTTTTCACGCACCGTTTGCTATGGAATAACGGTTCATGGTCTGCCAACTATTTTTATATCATACAAATTACTCCTCTGCCAACTCCACCACCAATTTGGCTTCGGTGGCGGCGATGGCAAGTTGGAGTTTATTCTCTAAGTTCGTCTTTTGCAGCATATTGATGACATGGTACTTCACGGTGGATGGCTCGATGCCGAGTTCCTTTGCAATCTCGTTCACAAGACAGCGCAGGACTTTCATCTCGCCTTTGGTGAACTCTGCGCTCATGGCGGTGCCGATCTCCACGCTGGGCGGTGCATCGGGGAAGATATGCTCCCCCGCCATCGTGCGGCGCACGACCTGCATCAGGGTCCCTTCATCGCCGTCCTTATACCACAGGCTGTCCGCGCCCACGGCCTTGGCACGGGCTAAAACCTGCGTATCGATAAGCGAGGTCGCCACCACGATCTTGATTTCCGGGTGCGCTTCTCGTATCTTTTTGGCGGCGGCCAAACCGTTTTCGCGGTGTTCGGTCTGCACATCCATCAGCACAAGGTCGATGTCCTCGGTATCGCACAGGATCGGAGCCTCTGCAGCACCGGGGATAGACACAGCAAGCTGATACCCGTCCTCGTTCTGAATATAGCTTTCAAGCAGGCTCCGTACCAGCTTTTGATCCTCAACGATCATAACGCGTATCATAAGTGCTCTCCTTATCGGGCAGGGTGACTTCCAGAACAAACACAGGCAGGGAATGTACGGTTATCGTACCCCCTGCTTTTTCAATACGGCGGCGGAGCGAGGAAAGCCCGCCGCCTTCCTTTATCTCCGCCTTGGGCGGTGCGCCGTTGTTCGTGATGCAAAGGTGCCATGCCTGTGACCGATGTTCGGAATCAGCGTACAATTCCGTGGCGCCCGCATGCCGCACACCGTTGGAGGTACACTCCCGCAGGATCAGTGCGTAGAGCTCGCGGGCGGCGCGTGCCGCAGGGTACGCACCGCGCAGCTGTACGGCTGCGCCCAGAACAGCCGCCCGCCTTTGCATACAGGTCAGCGGGTCCTCGGCAGCATCCTCCTGCCGGGCGCGGCACAGCAGGGAGATGGAACTTTCCCACTCCGCGGCCTCGCTCTTGATCCGGGCAAGGTCATGCTCATGCCGCAGTGCGCGCCGTGCGGCAAGCAGGGTATGGCCGATGTCGTCATGCACCCGCATCTTCATTTTCAGGATTTCTTCCTCCCGCACAATGTCGGGCATATTGTCATATAAGCGCTTTGCGCGGCGGTTCGCATCGGCAAGGCGCTCGTTTTCCTGCTGCAGCGCAGCGTGCAATGCAGCCAGACGGCTGACATCGGTGGCCATCATCTCGGTGTACGGTATGCCGTATTTGTCCTGAATATGGCGCACCGCAAAATGGTACACCGTCCCGTCCGGGAATTCGTAGATGCGGGCGGCCTCATCGCGCAGCCGCACACCGCCGCCGGGACTGCGCAGCGCCTGCTCCAGATCCGTAAGGGTCTGCAGATCCCGGCCACAGAGGACTGCGGCGATTTCCTGCATCCTGTGATTGATCAGACGCAGCAGACCATTGCGGTCAAAATAGCAGATGGCCGCCGGCAGCGTGTCAAAGCCTTCCTTGACGGCGTTGCGGGAGATTCGTGGAATCATAGGCCGCCTCCTTCTGCCGGAAACATCGTGAAATACAAAAGCCCGTCCTCATCCCGTTCAAGCTGCATCTGCGGCAGGCCGGGCAGCGCAGCGGGCGCGTCGGTGCATTGAACGCTGCAGCGCAGTCCCCAGCCCTGCGCCGTATGCTCGGCGCAGAAAAGGATCTCCTGCAATCCCGGCAGGGTCGCTTCTATGATGGCTTCAAAGGCGTCATAGATCGCCACGGCGGACGCAGAGGGAATCTTTGCTGTGTCGGCAATCTGTACGGCGCAGCGTATATCACTCAGACGCAGGCTCTCGGCCGATTCAAACAGGCTCAGCCGCAGCTCCGTGGTGTCGATGTCCTCCGCCTTGTCGCAGACAAAAACAAGGTTGCTGCGCCGCTTGATATAGGTTCCCAAAATGACGATGTGCTTCAGCAGCCGCCGGGCGGTATCGACATCGTCCGTGGCCTTGAGCGCGATCAGATATTCCTGTATCCGTGCCAGCTGGCGGGCTGTGACGGTCTCAATTTTGTCATACAGCCGGTTCTGCTCGCTCAGCTTCAGCCATTGTGCCTTCTGGGCTGTTTCCGCCTGTATAACGTCCCCGATGTCATGCAATTCCTCCTGCGTGAGACGTAACTCCTCAAGAAGAGCCACCAGTTTGGTGATGTCCTCCTGCCAGAAAATATACCCTTTCCGGATCGGGTGGCCGTGAAGCTGGGTCGTGGCGTCCAGCTGGACACTGCCGGTGAGCGCCTGACGCAGCTGCTCCTCGCGGAGCGGCGCTGCCTGCATCGAGGATCGCACAGGCACAAATGCCCGGTCTGTGATCAGCCCCTTGGCCATGGATACCTCAAACAGCGTGGCATACCCCATATTGGATTGGATAAGCCCGCATCGGATGCACGCCTCAAAGGACGCTGTAAAGGTCAGGCATTGCACCACGGTCATATCACCGGCAATCGCATGCATCCACGGCACATTTAAAATATGCTTGTACAGTAAAGCATAGAGCGTGGCCAAAAAAATCGGCACAAGCGGCAGCCAGAGGATGCGCTTTGTATGCGGAATACGGCAGCGCCGTACAAGGTACACCACCGTGAACACGGCACAGGAAAATATCCACAGCAGACAGAGGTAATATACAAACCGATAGGTGTAATCGGGACTGCCCAGTACTTCCTGCCCGGGTGGGAACGCAAACGCAAGCTGATGGCAGTCGTTTGTCAGCACGAGGCAGAACAGCGCCACAGGGAATACAAAAATCAGATGCCGATACTTGTACAGTGGACCGGACTGCCCCCGATCCAAAAAGAAAAGCGTATAAAGTGCAAGGGTCGGGATCAGCAGCATCGGGATATAGTACGCATACCACAATCGCCGCAGCATCTCCGGTGTCTGGGCAAAGTCATAGCGGATCAGGCGGATATCCAGCCAGAACAGCATCAGGGCGGCAGCGCCCAGCAGGCAGCGGCGGGTCTGTGCGTGCAGGATACGCCACCAGACCGATACCGCCCAGGAAAAGATCAGAATATTATACAGCACCGTGCGCCAAAAGCCGGAATACGGCATATAAAATGCCCGCATCAGGACAGCGCAGAGAATCACCCCTGCAACCGCAGCGGCTAAACACAGATTCCCAAGCCGTACCTTTGTCATAGCGCCTGTCCTTTTCAAAGGGGAGATCATCCGTCAGTTTCTTTCCAGTCCTATTATGACGCAATCTGCACTTTTTTGCAACAGTGCTGAAAAAAGCAGTAAAAAGCGCAAAAAACTATCCAAATAGTGGGGGCAGAAATCGTCCGATTTCTGTATGATGAAGTTGACAGATCGTATTCTTTGCAGGGAAGGAGGGCTGCGCCGTGCGGAGGATCGTTTTGGACGCGCAATACTCTGTGATGACGAGCGCATTGATAATGGCACTGAAACAGGGCAGACCGGACTTCCAGGTGCAAAACGCTGGCCCTAAGACAAAGGATATTGTAAAGCTATGCCGTTCCTGCAGGGCAGATGTCCTGCTGCTGGAGGTCTGCCCGCATCCGCCGCGCACCCTGCAGGACAGACTGCTGCTGGCAAACGACCTGCGGGATGTCTGCCCGCACTGCAAAACGGTACTGCTTGTGGATGAGGCCGAATATCCCGAGCTGGCCACCGCCGTGTGCCTGGCAAAAAAAGATCACATTGTCGATGATTTCGTCTTTGCTTCCGTCTCGCCTGCCTATCTGAGCGCTATGATGGACACTTTATGACCAAAAGGAGGACAGCTATGAAAAAAGTACAGCGAACGCTCGCTGCCGTATTGGCAGCCATGATGCTTATGGCTTTGGCCGGTTGCTCCAAGGGGGATGTAACCAAAGAGGTCAATTCCGGCTTATCCGACCTGAAAGCGCAGGCCGCCGAACCCGCCGTTGAACCCAAGACGGAGACCCCGGCAGAGCCCAAGACCGACGCGGCATCCGAGCCAGCTGCAGAGCCGGAAGCCACCGCCGAATCGGCCCCTGCTTCCGCTCCTGCGGACAATCCCGATTATCCATCGGCTGCCGGCCTGAACACCCAGACCCTGGAGGCGTTCGGCACAGACGATACGCTGGTGCTCAACGTGACCTGCCCCGACCAGGGCTGGTACAAGTCCGTTTCGCCCCGTTTCGCGGATATCAAGCTGTTCCCGACCGATGACCCCAGCCATATCTTCTCCGGCGACCCGCGCATAGTATTTGAGCTGCAAAGCGGTCTGGACAAGATCAACTACTATTACGACAAATTTGAAAACGTGGAGGAGCTTGCCCCGCGCACCATCGGCGGCGTGGAGATGGCGGGACGCACCTACAAAAACGTAGGTATGTGGTGGACCGAATACTACGGCGAAATGCCCACCGGCGGCTGGCTGGCCATCAAGATCTCCGGCGTGGACATCGACCCCGGCACCGAGGGCGACGCCGTGCTGAGCAGCGTTACCTTTGGCTAAGCACAGGCAGTTTGCTGCACTCTCAACCGAAAGGCGGGTGAACCAACCATGAAAAGACGCTGTGCCGTACTATTAGCGGCGGCGATGCTGCTGTTTGCAGCAGGCTGCGCACAGGACAGCAAGCGGCCCGAGCCGAGCGAACCGGCTGCAAGCGCAGTGAGCGAGATCTCCGCTGAAAATGTGGAAGCCGCGGAGGAGGCCCCGCAAAAGCCGCAGCCCTCCCGCAGGTTTAATGATTCCCGCATCTCTACGCTGTATGATGTGGAATTCAGCTACACCAACCCCTACGGCATCGAGGACACCTATTTTTACGAGGTCCCGCAGATCGATGATGACACCGAGGGCGCAAGGAACATCAACGAGATGATCGGCTACCGCTTCGGCTATCTGGTAGAGCGCGCCGAGGACGCCCGCTCCCGCAATGATTTTATCGACACAAACTACATCACCTGGATAAGCACCTGGACCGGCCCGGTGCTGAGCCTGCAGATCACAAGCGTTGACACAATGTACAACCGCGATGTGGGCGCCTACCATTACAACTTTGAAACGGGCAGGGAGCTTTCCACCGTCGAAATGCTCGAGTACCTTGGCTACACCGACAACGACCTGACCTTAAAAGCACTGCAGCGCGCCGTGGCCCAGCATTTCGATACCTACTACGGCGGCGACGACCCCACCTACGCATCCGAGCGTTGCAAGATGCGCGCACAGAGCCTGAACGAGCTGAGCGATGTATTTACCTACTTTGCCGTCTACCCCTACTACACAGGCGGTCTTATCGTCACCGTGCCGATGTACACCCCTGCCGGGGCAGGCATGATGTGGACGGACGTAGATGTTTACCCCGACAAGCGGCAGGCCAGCGGCCAGATCCTGCACGGGCAGGATGAATGGTTTACCTGCGATGTGACTGCCGCAGGCGAGGTGACGGTACGCGCCCTGACCGACTATGTTACCCCTGACGGTGCTGTGACCTATCAGGCCATGAAGGAATGGTACGAATTGGGCGACAAGACCGAGTTCGCGGTCAGCGGCTGCTACGGCAACTATATAAAGATGCTGATGACCAGCATCGGGCAGGACTACGCCCCCTATGTTTTTCTTCTGACCGAGAACGGCAATGTCGAATACATTGATGTCATCGGCGGCGCACAGTGCGGCACGATGGTCAACGGCGGTCCGCTCTTCGGTATCAACGGAATTGTCCGGTTTGAGACCGGCACGGCCTACGATGCAGAGTACGGAGCCGAGTACACGACCGTGTACGGCGTTTCCCGCGATAACGAAAAATTCAACCTGATGGAGGCTGTCTGGAACACCGCCCCGCTGAGCATCCCGAGCATGGTCGGTTCCTTTGTGAGTGAGGATACCGGCACCTGGTTTGAAATCTGCGAGGATCAGCCGAACTTCTACACCGGCGCATACACCAACGGACAGAGGGTTCCGGCCACATGGGACAGCAGCATCTCCTACCTTGGTATGGATGACCGCGGCTGGATCTGCTCCGTTTCGCTGTTCCGTATGGATTCAGGGTGCGCGCAGCGCGAAACGCTGGCTATGATGCCCGATAATTACGGCGGCGTCAATGTAATGCACACCGGCGGGGAATCCCTGTTGAACCTGCCGCAGCAGGAAGCTGTATGGTTTGAAATGACACAGGAATAAGCAAGAGTCTAAAATATTACTTTATAAAGGAGGCAGACACTATGGCAACATGTACGCAATGTGGTGCCGAGTTAAAGCCCGGCGCTAAATTCTGCGAGAATTGCGGAGCAAAAGTATCCGCACAGCAGCCCGCAGCTGTGCCCCAGCCCCCGGTTCAGCCGACCCAGGCTGCACCTGCGCCCACGCAGCCCCAGGCAAGCGGCGGCAATCCCTATGCAGGCGGCGCACCTGCGCCCACGCAGCCCCAGACGAACGCAGCGAATCCTTACACAGGCAATGCGCCCGGCACACCGCCGCAGACCGGCGCGGGCGCACCGCTTTACGCCGAAAAAACGCCCCCGTCCGCGTCCACACCGCCTGTCACGCCGCCGCCGGGCGGCACGGGCGGCAACCCTTACGGCAATGTGGCCCCCGGCGGCAAGCCCAAGCGCCCCCGCGCACCAATGACCCCCAAACGGATGATCCTGATCGCCATCCCGGTGATATTCCTGCTTATGATCATCGTAACAATGATCAGCGGCTCTATCCGCACCGGCAAGCCGAACGCCAGTGACCCGAATCAGGGCACCTGGGAAGCAGCCTACGCCGAGGTCGGCGGCTCCGTGACGCAGGTCGAGGATGCCTTCGGCAGCGGGTTCTTGATGGATCTGAATGATAAGGGCAAGTGCGTTGTAACGGTGGACGGAACCAAGTCCTACGGCAAGTGGACGCTGAATGGCGGGGCCTTCCAGCTGGATTGCGGCGGCCTGAGCTGCACCGGCACCCTGCAAGACGAGATCCTGACCCTGAACGATGTGCAGGGACAGGGCGTGACGATCTACTTCGTCAAGTCCGACAACACCATGCAGCAGCCTCGGGATGGTGACAGCATGACCCAGGGCACCACCGCAGGCAGCGATACCGATGTGGGCATCTATGTGCTGGAATCCGCCTATGATGGGGAGTACACCCTCTCCAAAGAAGAGCTGGCCCTCGTCGATATGGAGGACTTCTACTTTGAGCTGCGTGCGGACGGCACCGGCGAAACCTACATGGAGGAATTTGTCACCTTCCAATGGAAGGACGGCAGCTTCTACGCGCTGACCGACCCCGATACCCCGGCCATGACCTACACCCGCGAGGGTGACCTGCTGACCATTGAGTTTGACGGTATGACCATGGTCTTTAAGCGCAGCAACACCAAGCCTGAAATTGACCCCGATTTGCTGGGCGGCACGGATGAGCCTGACCCGCCCTACACCTACGACGATGGCAACACCTACGATGATTTGGGCAACACCAACTGGTACGGCTGGTTCCGGATGGAAAATTACAAGAATGTACCGAACCGCGACTACTTTGACACCGATACCTACGATTGCTGGGGCTACATCGGTGAGAGCAACGATGGCAGCCACTACTTTGAGGTTTATCGCGACGGTATGCCCGAAGACCCGGTCATCACGATGTGGGTCAATGTGTATGATGACCATATCGAGCCGATCCTGGACGGCTACGACTGGGTGCTTGACCAGAACATAACCAAGAGCGATGCGTATAAGTTCAACCTGTATCCGTATAACGACAGCATCTCGCTGTTCATGTATGACTACGAGGGCGAGGACGGCACGGCCTGTGCGGTCAGCTTCTACATGAGGCTGGACGGCACCGAGTGGAACGAGGCGCTGGAGGAACTGCCGCCCCGCTATGAGGAGTACAAGGCCGCCTTGGCCAACAAATAACGACCGGATTTATCTGTAAAAAATGGGGCGGGTCCTGCCCGCCCCTGACATAGGAGGATCATTATGGGACTTATCAGAGCTGCAATGGGCGCTGCTGGCGGCGTTATGGCCGACCAGTGGAAGGAATACTTCTATTGTGAAGCCATGCCGGCTGACCTGTTGGCTACCCGCGGCTGGAAACGCCAGAGCGGACGCAGCGCCAACACCAAAGGCAATGACAACATTATCTCCAACGGCTCCATCGTGGCCATTGCCGACGGCCAGTGTGCCATGATTGTGGAGCAGGGCAAGGTCGTGGATATGTGCGCCGAGCCGGGTGAGTACACCTACGATACCGGCAGCGCGCCGACGCTGTTCAGCGGCGACCTGTCTGACTCGATCGGCGCAGTGTTTCAGAACATTGGCAAGCGCTTTACCTTCGGCGGCGAGGCCCCGATGGATCAGCGCATCTATTACTTCAACACCAAGGAGCTGGTGGGCAACAAATACGGCACGCCCAGCCCGGTGCCCTTCCGCGTGGTGGATCAGCGCGCCGGCATTGACATCGACATTGCCATCCGCTGCTTCGGTGAGTACAGCTACCGCATCACCAACCCCATTTTGTTCTACACCAATGTCTGCGGCAATGTGGAGGAAGGCTACACCCGCGATGAAATCGACGGGCAGCTGAAATCCGAGCTGATGACCGCCCTGCAGCCCGCTTTTGCCAAGATCAGCGATATGGGCATCCGCTATTCCGCACTGCCCGGCCATACGATGGAGCTTGCCGAGGCTCTCAACGATGTACTCTCCGCTAAGTGGGGCAGGCTGCGCGGCATTGAGATCGTATCCTTCGGTGTTTCCAGCGTGAAGGCCAGCGAGGAAGACGAGCAGATGCTCAAGGAAATGCAGCGCAACGCAGCCTTTATGGATCCGACCCGCGCCGCTGCGCATCTTGTCGGCGCACAGGCCAGTGCTATGCAGACCGCAGCCGGCAATCAGGGCGCAGGCCCTGCCATGGCCTTTATGGGCATGAATATGGCCGGTGCGGCGGGCGGTATGAACGCCCAGAACCTGTACCAGATGGGTGCCCAGCAGCAGGCCGCCGCACAGCCCGCCCCGGCCTCTGCCCCCGCAGGCTGGACCTGCAGCTGCGGCCAGACCGGCAACACCGGCAAATTCTGCGCAAACTGCGGCAGCCCCAAGCCTGCCCCGGCACCCGCAGCCGCCAGCTGGGTATGCAGCTGCGGCACTTCCAACACCGGTAAGTTCTGCTGCAACTGCGGCAGCCCCAAGCCCGCCCCGGCCCCAGCCAAGTGCAGCCATTGCGGCTGGACCCCGGATGACCCGGCCCATCCGCCCAAGTTCTGCCCGGAGTGCGGTAAGCCGTTTGGCCAGTGATGCGCAAAAAAATTGCTGCGGTGCTTTGCGCCGCAGCCGCTTTTCTGACAATGTCCAGCTGTAAAAAAGCGCCGCCCGGCACACTGACCGGTATCAGCATCAGTTATTCCGGCATGTGCTATGACGACACCTATGGGTTTAGCATAAGAAACGACCCGGCTGACGGCTGCCTTTTCAGCTGTAATTACAAGGATGATGAATGGGTGGAGCTGGAAAACCTCCCTGTTGAGGACACCCATTGGCAAGAAGCCCTGGCTCTGGCAGAAAAGCTGGGGCTGGAAAGCCTGCCGGACGAAAAGAAAAATTCTCCCGGCTTATTTATCACCGATGAAACGTTAGATAGCGTTTGCCTGATTTACAAGGCCCCGGATGACGAGATCGTCTACCGTTATCTGGATGCCGATGGCAATACGCGCAGCGCCCTGCGCGATTTTTTTGAGGATCTGGCAGGGCAGCTGCAAACCGAAGGAAAGAGAGGTGACGCATAATGGCAACGCAGCTTACCAACTACCAATGCCCTGCCTGTACCGGTCCGCTTCACTTTGACGGTGCCAGCGGAAAGCTGGTGTGTGACTTCTGCGGCAGCAGCTACGATACTGCTGAGATCGAAGCGCTCTATGCTGAAAAAGAAGCCGCTGCCGAAACCGCGGCACAGAATAAACAGGCACCGCCGCCCGATTCTGTCTGGAGCGAAAACGAGGCCGCCGGACTGCGCAGCTATTCCTGTCCGTCCTGCGGCGCAGAGCTGATCTGTGACGAGACGACCGCCGCGACAAGCTGCCCGTACTGCGGCAACCCAACGGTCATTGCGGGGCAGTTCAGCGGCGTGCAGCGGCCTGAGCTTGTCCTGCCGTTTGTGCTGGATAAGAACGCCGCCAAGGCCGCACTGAAAAAATACTATCGCGGGAAGCGGTTCCTGCCCAATGCCTTCTCCTCGCAGAACCATATTGAGGAGATCAAGGGCGTGTATGTCCCGTTCTGGCTGTTCGATGCCAACGCCTCCGGCTCGGGCCAATATGAAGCCACGACCAGCTCCAGCCACCGCAACGGCGATTATGTCATCACCACGACCAGGCACTATGATGTCCGCCGCGCCGGTACCACGCAGTTCATGGGCGTGCCGGTGGACGGCTCGACTAAGATGCCCAACGGCCACATGGATGCCATCGAGCCGTACGACTACCGCGCGTTCCAGCCGTTCTCGACAGCATTCCTGCCAGGCTACATGGCCGACAAATATGATGAGGATGTCGAAACCTGCAAAAGCCGCGCCCACTTCCGCATGAAAAACTCTGTGCGCAGCGAGCTTTCGGCCAGCATTACAGGCTACGACAGCGTAAGCACCTTGGGCGAGAATATCAACATTGACTACACCGCCTCGCACTACGCACTGTTGCCGGTCTGGATGCTGCACACCAAATGGCAGGGCAAGGACTATCTGTTCGCTATGAATGGGCAGACCGGCAAGCTGGTCGGTGATCTGCCGGTTGATGGGCGAAAGGTGGCCGCCTGGTTTGCGGGCATCAGTGTTCCGCTGATGATCCTGCTTGCATTCCTACTTTGAAAGGGGGAAACAGAGTATGAAAAAGAAACTGTTTTCTCTGCTTGCGGCACTGGTGCTGTGCTTGCTCTGCGCCGTACCGGCGTTTGCCGAAATGCCGTTGGTGATGGACACCTACGAGCTGTTCAAACCCGAAGCGACCGCTGAATTGGAACAAAAGGCGCAGGACGCCAGTGCCGGACACGGTGTCAACGTCTACCTGTTGACGGTGGATGACATCGGCGGGCAGAACGTGCGCGAGTTTGCCAAGGACTGGTACCGTAACTATGACCTTGGCTACGGTGAGGGCAAAAGCGGTATCCTGTTCCTGATTGCGCTGGATTCCCGCGATTATGTTACCATCACCTACGGCGGCGGCGTGACCGCCTTTACCGACTACCGCATCGCGCAGATCGAAGATAAGATCGTGCCGATGCTCTCGGACGGAACGTATTACAAGGCCTCCGACACGTACATAGAAATGTGCGCTGACACGCTGGATTTCTATGCAGAAAAGGGTGCGCCGCTGGACAGCGGCAACGACCCCGCCAAGGGTTGGATCAAGTGGGTGTTTGTGTTTGCCATTCCGCTGGCTGTGGCGAGCCTCGTCTGCGGCATCTTCTACGCCCAGATGAAGACCGCCAATGAGCAGACCCACGCCAACGCCTACATGCCCGCCGAAGGTCTGGCCCTGTCTGTGGTGGAGGACACCTACACCCACACCACCGAGACCGAAAGATACGACCCCGTCAAGGACGACAGTTCGAGCAGCTCTAGCGGCTCTAGTACCGACAGCGATGGATTTGGCGGAAGCTCGGGCGGAAAATTTTAAGGCAACACCGCGCAATGCCATAAAAGAAAAAACGGAGATCAACCAACCCGTAAACAGCTGGAAGCGCTCCTGAATTTGCTCGCAAAGCAAAAGAATTGAAAACCCGCGCCACAGAAATTCAAGCGTTGCTCACCGAAGCAACCACCAAAACGCAGGGCATACAGGATTTCACCAATTTGGTCGCCCCGTATGCCGATATTACGGAGTTGGACGAGGAACTGGTCCACACGCTGATTGAGAAAATCATCGTCCACGAGAAAGAAATAATCAACGGTGAAACGGTCATGCGCATCGAAATCTATTACCGTTTCATTGGCAAAACCGGCGATTGTCTCAATCGCTCCGTAACCCCCATAAAAACAAAAACAGAATCCGTCGCTGCAACGGATTCTATCGCTTGACGAATGTGGTGCGTAAAAAGTAAAGCACCTGGGGCGTTTCTACGCCACGCACCCGCTGCGCGTTCTTATTTGGCCTGAAGGGACGTCACCGTCAGGGTTTTCTCGTTCACCCGGAATTTTACCTCATAGCCGCCAAAGGCCATGCCGTACACCCGCTCCGGGTCGTGCTGGTAGCTGGGGCGGGGGTCCTGGGCCAGCACCCCGCGCAGGGCCTCGGCCCGGCGGGGCGGCAGGCTTGCCAGCAGATTTTCCGGGTCCTGCACGGTCAGCTCATAGCCGGTGTTGCGGGTGGTAAAGCCGCCGGTGGCCTCGGGGTGGCTGTCCACATAGGGCAGGTAGGGCTTGATGTCGTAGATGGGGGTGCCGTCCAACAGGTCGGCCCCCTGCACGTGCAGCAACGGGCCAAGCTCGGCGGAGTACTCGATCCGCTCCAATTTCACGCAGGAAAGCCCGATGGCATTGGGCCGGAAGGGCGAGCGGGTGGCAAACACCCCCATGCGCTCGTTGCCGCCCAGCCGCGGCGGGCGCACGGTGGGGCTCCAGTTTGCCCGCACCGCGCGGGAAAACTGCCAGATGAGCCAAATGTGTGAAAATCCCTCCATGCCCCGCACGGCGTCCGGGTTGCGGTATTCCGGCTCAAACACAATGCGGGCTTCCAGCGCCTCCACCAGGCCGCTCTGGCGCGGAATGCCGAACTTCTCGGTAAAATCGCTGCGGATACGGGCAATGACCTTCATTGCGTGCTGTTCTTCCATGGTTCCCTCACTTTTCTGCGGCGCACCGTTACCCGATCACCGGCAGTTTCGATTCAAAGTTAAAGGCAAGCGCGGGTTCGGCCCGGCTGCCCTCCCGGGCCAGCGTGTCAAATTGCGCGATCAGCCGCACGGCCAGGGCGCGGGCGGTGCGGTAGCCTTCGGCCAGCTGCTCCACGCCCTCGGCGCAGGCAGGGTCCGGCGCGTAGCCGATTACCAGGCCGCTCAGGGCGTCGTACTTGCCCGCCGCCTTCAGGCCGCCGTACAGCGCCGCCCGCTTGGCCGAGCCGGGGGCCAGAAACAGCTGGTCAATGCCCTTCATCCAGCGCAGGGCTTCCTGCACCTGCAGGGTGGTAAGGCCGGGGTAGAAGTCCCGGATGACGTGGGCATTTTTCAGCTCCGGCTGAATGTGCCGGGTCAGGGGCTGCCGCACCGGGTCCAGCCCGTCCTTCAGCATGAGGTAACGGTCAAACTCCGCCTCCAGCCCCACATGGCTCACCCCGTGGGCCGCCATCTGACGGGCCACAATGCCGTGGCAGCTTTCGTCCAGCGCAAAATGGCACAGCACTCCGTAGGCATAGGCCCGGTGAGCATCCTGCCCGGGGTGGGCGGCGATCACCTGGGCCGCCCAGCGCACGAACACCTCGCCCGTCTCGCCGTGCAGGGCATAGCCCAGCCGGTTCACCGGGTTTTCACGGTAGCCCCGGTAATAGAACAGAATGTCCGGCCCGTGCAGCCCGATGAGATAGAGCGAAGGCCAGCGCCCCACGACCTCGGCGGCATCGGGGGCAAGTTCCAGCCGCACCTGGCGGCCCAGACGGTAATGGGCATAGTGGGAAGGCATGGCGTTTCTCCTTTTCCAAACAGCATGGCGGCGGCCCGGCAGCGGCAGCCCGCCCGGCTTTGTTTATCCGGATGTCCTTTTTATCATACCCTTTGTGCGGCTTTTTTTCAACCGCGCCGCCCTGCCTGCGGCGGCCGTGACGCAAAAAATCCCCGCACGCGAACGTGCAGGGGTTCAGGGCAAAACTGCCCGCGCCGTGCTCCGATGTGTACAAATGTGTGAATTTTCAATTCACATCATTACAACACGAGGATAGTACCCCGCAAAAAGCCAACAAAATTTTCGCATTTTGTCGGAGAAAAAACCAAAGGGCCTGCCCCAAGGCCAAACCGATCGGCCATGGGGCAAGCCCTTTTGCCCATTCTGTACGGGTTACTTCTCTTCGTAACTCTTGCAGAAATGGGGAGTCTCCTGCGTGGAACAGGTGCAGTGTTCGGTGACCTTGATCTCAGGCAGGTCACACTTGCAGCCCGCCATGTTGTGGCGGCAGGCGCACACATCGCAGCTTACGCCGGTGTTCTCCATGTTCATCACCCTCCTTTGCCCGTTAGTATGGGCAAAGAGGGGCGGATTATGCATACCGGAGGGCGGGTCATTTCTGCTTTGCGGCCAGCCACTCCCGCCGGGTGCTGCCATCGTCCACGATGATCCACCATAGCAAAAAAAGCTGCCCATACGCGCAGGGCAGCTTTTTGTTTATCAATTTTGCATTACGGCACCAGGCGGCGAAGGCCCGGAATCTTCTTCAGCAGCAGGGTTGCCGTGATGGCCAGCAAATACACCGCTGCCGTACCCAGAATGTGCCACTCCCAGCTGCGCATATTAAAACCGAAGGTATCCAGCAAAAAGCGCATGATGTAAAAATGCGTCAGATACACGCCGAAGCTGGCGCCCGAAACGGTGCGCAGCAGCTTCTGTGCCCTTTTGTTCTCGGTGAAGAACGTCCAGTCATGATACCAGAACCATACAAACACGGCCACGGCCAGCACAATGCAGGGGAAGCGGTCGCATCTGCCGAACATTCCGTCTACCCCCCCTTGCAAATAAGAACGAATTAACGTACCAAAATAGCGGAGCAGCAGACCAAACACACCCATCGGGTAAATGACCCGGCAGCGGATCTGCTTTGAGATCGGGTAATGGGTGACGTAGTAGCCGATCAAGAGAAAAATCACCATGCCGCCGCCGTTCACAGGCATATCCAGCATACTGTTGTATGCAATGCCGGCCAGGCTGCACAGCAGCGGCAGGCAGGCGGTGGTGACAAACGATGCGGCAATGCCGTAGCGGCAGGCGGTTTCGCGGTTTTCCTGCGGAATCAACGACAGAAACGGAATGGCCAGATACAGTGCAAACAGCGGCGGGAAGAACCAGTAAATGCTCAGGCCCCGGGTGTTCAGTACGGCGTCCAGAAAAAGCGGGGCGCTCTTCAGAACATCGGGTTCCAGCCCATGGGTGACGAACACCGCCCAGAAGATGGAAACCACGCTCCAAAACAGGAACGGCACACCTGTGCGGCCAAACCGCTTCTGAAAATATTCCCGGGTGGTGTAGCGGGTTCGATAGTCCAGCAGGGTTGCGCCGCTGATCATGAAAAACACCGGGACCGCCCAAAAGCAGACACACTCAATGATCAGGCTGGTGAGCCAGTAGCGTTCGTAGGAAAAACTCCACACTGCCCCGTTCATGTGCATTGCAATCACCGCAATGCATGCCACAATGTTCATCACATCCAGTGCCGGTTGATACGAACGGTTTTCCTTCATATCAGCGATACTGCTCCTCCCACTGGTACAGGGGGAAATCATCTTTGACGATGCCCAGCCGCTTTTTCAGGTTTTCCCGGCGGCGGGTCCCCTTGGGGGCAAACAGATTCACGATCTTCCGCGCAATCTTCTTCACAAGGGATTTGGCTTTGTTCTTGCCGTTGCGCAGGCTGAACAGATGATACTCATGCAGATGGTTGCGGTTGGTGTCAAAGGCCATATCCCGGCCCAGCCGCATAACCATCTCATACAGCATCACCTCATAGAACGGCGTCTGGCGGGCAACGCTCCAGAATTCGCTGTACCGGTCGGCCGGCACGCGGTTCCAGGGCTTGACAAACCCGGCGTAGTGGATGATTTTTGGGTTCTTGGCCGCGGCATCGTACTGCAAGCGATGCTCTCTGGGCGCAAACCGGAACACCTCCGACACGCGGGTGAAGTCGTTGTCAAACAGCAGGTTCCACTCCTGCGGCAGATACACCACCTGATTCTGGCAGCAGACGTTCAGCACGTCCTGGTCGCTGTACTTGTAATCCACGCTGGCCAGCTCCAGCCACTCTTCCTGGGTGTGTGCCTTGCGCATTTCCGTCAGGTTCAGCAGCAGAACGCCTGCCTGGAAGTAACGGTAGGGGTCCTCCAGCTTCAGCGTCTTGACGGCATACTTCATCATGCCGGGGGCAAAGCCGTTGATCTGGCTGGCAAAGTCCACATCCAGAACGGCACCCAGCATTTTGCCGCGCACATCGGTGTCGTACAGCTCGGCCACGTCGCCCTGAATCACAATGTCACCGTCCAGATACAGCACCTTGTCGTAATCCGGCATCACGCTCTGGATCAGGAAACGGTAGAAGGTTTCCACGCTGATGTGGGCATGAGCCGTCAGGGTATAGCCCTCCAGCTTGCTCACCGCGTTGAAATAGCGCAGCTGCGCATTGGGGTACTGGGCCACCATGCCCGACAGCATGGACTTATTCTGCGCGGTGATGTCCGACTCCAGCACCACGATGTCATAAAAGCGCTCCGGGCTGGCGTGCAGCAGCAGCGACTTGATCGCCACGCTCAGCGGGCCGACGAAGCCGTTGTTGGCCGCAAACACCACAGGCACCAGCCCGGCCTTGTTGGGCTTGCTCAGAGGGGTGTTGCGCTCCGGCTTGCGGAACAGCACACAGGGCACCTCCCGGACGACCAGCTCCGGGCAGGTCTTGCGCTTGTAGTCGATAAAAATGCCGGTCAGGCGCTCGGCCAGATGGCCGGGGGTGCGGTAGCCTTCCACCGAATAATGGCTCATGTCCGCCCGCTTGTCAAACTCCTGCAGCAGGTCAAACAGCCACTGGGCGTATTCCTGAAACAGCTCTTTGCGCATCACAAACATATTGCAGTAATAGCCGCTGGGGCCGTCCAGATACCGACGCGCCGTCTCGCTGTATTCGGGGCACTGCTCGTCCATGAGCTGAAGCAGCAGGTCCAGATCCTTCTCGTGCAGGCTGCAGCCCTTCCGGTAGTGGTCCCGGATGCTGGTGTAGAACTCCGGCATTTTGGTTACGTCCACCCGGTCAGTCACCACAATGTCCGCCCCCTCGATCACTTTGCGGGCGGTGGCCTCATCCAGACCGTACTTGGCAATGTTCTTCTCGCTGATGTACTCCGCGATCACATTGCCGTAGACATCTTCCTGCGCGCGCGAGGCGGAAAAGCCGAAATAGCGGCGGTAGTGGCAGAAGCCGTAGTAATCCGCCTGCACGTTTTTCCAGGCCCAGTACTGCACGGTCATCTCACAATAGGAGCGGTTCTTGTCCGAAATATTCTCGCCGGCATCGTCCCGGGCAAACTCCGGGTTCATCGTCTGCTGCGTCAGCGCTGCCCCGCCGTAAATCGGATGATAAATGCTCTGCGCAACCTGCTGGCTGTCTTTTCCCGGCGTATTGCACACAAAAATCTGGATATCCGACACTTTTTGATCCTCCATTGCACTGTCACTTTGTTCAGGAACAGTCGCCTTCTGAAAATTTCAGGGGTCTTGAAAATGCTTTTTCGGCGAAACCCGGCGGCCCCGTGCCGCACGCGGCTGCCGCCTACGACATACACACGTGAAACCGGCCCACCTTAGTTGGTGCGCCGGTTCAGATACAGTAGAACAAATTTATTCTAACCTATCAATTAAGAAAAATCAATTCTCGCCGAGAAAATTCCGCCTCTTACACATTTTTCACCCATTTTTCGCGTGCTGTTTCGGTATCCATCCACAAGCGAGTCTGCATTGGGTCACTCTGCGGGCAGCAGCTGATCGCGCTTGCGCAGGAACAGCGTGATGGCGGTGCAGCTGGCCAGAATGTCAGCAATGGGCTCGGCAGCGTAGATGCCGAACACACTGCCGGTGAGCCGCGGCAGCAGAATTGCCAGCGGAACCAGCAGGATCACCTTGCGCAGCAGCGCCAGAAACAGGCTGATCTTTGCCTGCCCCATGCCCATAAAGCAGCACTGGCAGGCCATCTGCATTCCAAAGGCCCAGATGCCGGCGAAATAGATCCGGGCAACCAGGGCGGTCAGGCGGACCAGATCGGCGTCCGGCGTGAACAGCCGCGCCAGCCAGCGGGAGCCGAAGCAGCCCACCAGGCAGGCCAGCACGGTGAATGTGCAGCACACTTTCAGCAGCAGGCGGGCCGTTTGGCGCACCCGGCGGTAGTTTTTTGCGCCGAAGTTGTAGCTGATGATGGGCTGGCTGCCCTGGCTGATGCCCTGCATGGGCAGCATGAACATCTGCATTACGCTTTGCAGAATGGTGATGGTGCCCACATACAGGTCACCGCCGAAGTGCTGCAGGCCGCTGTTCAGCGTGATGGACACCAGGCTCTCGGTGCTCTGCATGATAAAGGGGGCAATTCCAAGCCCGGCAATGCGGGCCATCACCTTGCCGCTGGGGCGCAGGTTGGCCCGGCGGATGTGCAGCCCGGACTTCGGCCCGGTGAGAAAGCGCAGCACCCACGCGGCGCTGACCGCCTGGCTGAAAATGGTGGCGAGGGCCGCGCCCTTCACCCCAAGCCCCAGCCCGAAGATGAGAAGGGGGTCCAGCACCAGATTCAGCACCGCGCCGATGAGCACGCTGAGCATGGCCACGGTGGACTGCCCCTGGGCCGAAATGAAGGTATTCAGGCCCAGTGCAAACTGCACGAACACGGTGCCCCACAGATAGATGCCGATGTAATCCAACGCATAGCCGATGGAAGCATCCGAGGCGCCGAAGGCGTACAGAAACGGGCGCTTGCCCACCTGAAACAGCACGGTGAGCAGCACACTGAGCACCGCCAGCATAGTGACGCTGCTGCCCAGGATCTGCTCGGCGCCTTCACGGTCGCCCTGGCCCAGCTTGATGGAGGCCAGCGGTGCGCCACCCTGCCCGGCAAAGGCGGCGAAGGCGGAAACCAGCATCAGAATGGGGGAGCACACCCCCACGCCGGTGAGGGCCGTGGCCCCGATGCCGGGAATGTGGCCGATGTAAATGCGGTCCACGACATTATAAAGCATATTGATGAACTGGGCGGCCACGGCGGGCAGCGCCAGCTGGAACATGAGCTGGCCGATGGGGGCCGACCCCATGCGCTCCTCTTTGGTCATTGCAGCAGCCATGGTCAAATCTCCTTGGAAGCGGAGGTTTCCAGCCCGGCCAGCAGCTCGGCCGCCCGGCGGCAGGCCCACAGATTGGTGCTGTAGCCGGCGGCCTTCTCCAGAGCAGCCTTGGCACCGGCCTTGTTGTGGTCGGCCAGCAGCACCTGCCCCAGCATCAGCTGGTTGCTGGCGGCGTAGAAGGGCGGCTGGCCGGAGGCGGCCACGGCCTTTACCCAGGCCACGTCGGTGGCCCAGCCTTTGCTGGCGTTCAGGCGGATGCGCAGGCAGCGGGCGCTCTGCACCACATCGCCGCCCAGGGCATTGTTCTTATCTGCCTTCACCATAGCTTCCAGCCGGGTCAGGCAGTCGGCTGCCTTGTCCAGCTGGTTCATCTGGATGTAGATCAGGCAGCGGTTGCCCAAAAGCAGGCCGTCGGCCCGCACCTGCTCCTTCACGCTGGGGGCCTCGTCCAGCAGTTCCAGCGCCTTTTCGTACTGGCCCAGATTGGCATAGGCGGTGCTCAGGTAGGCCAGCATGGTCAGCTGCACGTTGGGCCGCTTGCCGGCCTTTTTCAGCAGCGGCTCATAGACGGAAATGAACCGCTCGGGGTCCATGTCCCGCAGCAGGATGTTTAGCTGCTTCTGGTGCATTCCGGTGGCGCTGAGCATGGTGCCGGCGAAGGTGATGAGGGTGGCCACCGCGAGGATGGCCACGGTGATTCCCAGATTCAGCCCCAGGGTGGTGTGCAGCATACTGCCCAGAACCAGCACAGCGGCCTCACACAGAAGCCCCACCACAACAACAAACGGATACAAAACGATCATGGTACTACCCTCCGGCCCGGCTGCGGCGGGCGCCGCCGCCGGGCCTATTTACAACGTTATAAATAGAACAAACACTATCATAGCGCAAAACCGGGCAGGGCGCAAGAACCACCGTCCCACGGACGCCACATTGGTGGGCAATTGTGCAAAACGAAATGTGAAATTACACAAAAATTGAAACGAGTGTATCGAAATTTTGGGGTGAGTGCTGTATAATAAAGAAAACAAAACCGTACCCCGAAGGCCCGGGCGGCTGCCCGGCAGAGGGCGCGGGGCCTGCCGACCAATCGGCAAGCCGGAAAAGGAGGCTTTCTCTGTGAAATTGACCTTTTTGGGCGCTGCCCATGAAGTAACCGGTAGCTGCACGCTGCTGACGGCCAACGGGCGCAATTATCTGATTGATTGCGGCATGGAGCAGGGCCGCGACATTTATGAGAATCAGCCCCTGCCCATGGCACCCGGAGAGCTGGACGGCATTCTGCTGACCCATGCGCACATCGACCATTCCGGGCGCATTCCGCTGATGGTCAAACAGGGGTATGGCGGCCCGATTTATGCCACCAACATCACCGCCCGCCTGTGCGACATCATGCTGCGGGACTCGGGCCACATTCAGGAGTTTGAAGCCGAGTGGCGCAACCGCAAGGCGCAGCGCAGCGGCGCGGCCATGTATGAGCCGCTGTACACGGTGCAGGACGCCATCAATGCCATGGGGCAGTTCCAGGGCTGCAACTACGGCGAGGTGGTGCAGATCGGCCCCGGCCTGAAAGCACGCTTTACCGACGTGGGCCATCTGCTTGGCTCGGCCAGCATTGAGCTGTGGGTGGAAGAGGACGGCAAGACCACGAAGCTGGTCTTTTCCGGCGACATCGGCAACCTGAACCAGCCCCTGCTGAAGGACCCGATCTATTTGAAGGAAGCAGACTTCGTGGTGATGGAGTCCACCTACGGCGACCGGCTGCACGGCGAAAAGCCGGATTATGTGGCGGAGCTGACCGAAATTCTACAGGAAACCTTTGACAAGGGCGGCAACCTTGTCATTCCCTCATTTGCGGTGGGCCGCACTCAGGAGATGCTGTATTTTCTGCGGCAGATCAAGGCAGAGGGTCGCCTGAAGGGCCACAACGGCTTCAAGGTCTATGTGGACAGCCCGCTGGCCGTGGAGGCCACCAGCATTTTTGACGAGAGCAGTGAGGAATGCTTTGACAAAGAGGCCATGGCTCTGGTGCAGCAGGGCATCAACCCCATTCGCTTCCCGGGGCTGGTGACCACCACCACCAGCGACGAATCCCGTGCCATCAACTTTGACAATGAGCCAAAGGTCATCCTCTCGGCCAGCGGCATGTGCGATGCGGGCCGCATTCGGCACCACCTGAAGCACAACCTGTGGCGGCCGGAGTGCACGGTGCTGTTTGTGGGGTACCAATCCGGCGGTACGCTGGGCCGTGCCCTGGTGGAAGGGGCCAAGGAAGTCAAGCTGTTCGGCGAGCCGATTGAGGTGCGGGCTTCCATCCGGGTGCTCAGCGGCATCAGCGGCCACGCCGACCAGGCCGGGCTGGAAACCTGGGTGAACAGCTTTGAACCAAAGCCCAAAAAGGTGTTCGTGATCCACGGCGAAGACAGCGTGACCGAGATCTTTTCGGCCCGGCTTCAGGGGCTGTATGGGCTGGACGCCCAGGCCCCCTACAACGGCGCCATTTATGACCTGGCCGAGGGCCGCTGGCTGTACGAGGGCAACAAGGTGCGCCTGCAGCCTGCCGCCGCGCAGGGCGGCCAGGCCCGCAAGGTCAGTGGTGCCTACCAGCGCCTGCAGGCAGCCTGCCAGCGTTTGGCGGCCGTCATTGCCGACAACGAGGGCGGGGCCAACAAGGACCTGGCCCGGTTTGCCGACCAGATCATCGCCCTGTGCGACAAGTGGGACCGCTGAGCGGTGCCGCAGCCTGAACGGCGGGCGCGTACCTGTGCGGTTGAGGGCTGCATAAGCGCACACACCGGCGAGTAAAATCAGAATCGGATGCCCGGTTTCGGGCAGAATGGCGGGACGCTTTTGGATGTGCGGGCAGCAGGCCCGGCGGCAGAAAAGTGCCCCGCCTTTGTTTCGGCGGCGTACCCTGAAAAACGAGGAGGAGAAACCAGTGAGAACCGCATTCCCGTATCGCTGGGTGATCTGTGCCTGCGGGCTGGTCACGATTTTCATTTCCATCGGGCTGGTAAGCAACGTGTTTTCCATCTATCTGCCCTACATCGTGCAGCAAAACGGCTTTACCAACACCCAAACGGGCCTGCTTACCACCATGCGCACGGTGGCCGCCCTGCTTTCGATGCTGGGGGCAGACGGCTACTACCGGCGGTTTGGTCTGCGGCGGGGGCTGACGCTGCCCTTTTTGGCCACCGTGGCGGCCTATCTGCTGTACGGCAGCACCCGCACCCCGGCGTTTTACTACGGGGCGGCGGTGCTCACCGGCCTTGGATATGGCCTTGGGGGCATTTTTCCGGTGGCGTTGCTCATCCGGGCGTGGTTCCCGAAGAAAGCCGCCACGGCCATGAGCATTGCTGCCACTGGCAGCGGCATTGCGTCCCTCCTAGGGCCGATGACCGTGACCCGCTGGGTAAACGCCTACGGGCTTTCGGGCAGCTTTTTCCGGGAGGCATGGCTGATCCTGGCGCTGGCCGGGATGGTTCTGCTGTTTGTGCGGGACGGCCCGCCGCCATTGGCACCGCAAGCGCCAAAAGAGCAGACACCGGCGCAGTCTGCACCGGGCGGCGGGGCAGGCGGGCTGCCCCGCCTGGTACAGGCCGTGATGGTGGGGGTGTGCGGCCTGATCGGCACGTTGGGAATTACGGCATTTTCCTCGCTGCCGCTGCTGTACACCACCGCCGGAATGCCCATGGAAACAGCGGCCGCCTGCCTATCGCCGCTGGGGCTTTTCCTGATGGGAGGGCAGCTGCTGTACGGCCGGCTGGCTGACCGCGCCGGGCACCGGGCCGCGGCCTTGAACGCCAGTGCGGCAATGGCTGCGGGGCTGGCCCTGTGCTGCCTGGCAAACCGGGCGGGGCCGGGGCTGATGCTGGCGGCCTTGGTGCTGCTGGGCGGGGGGATGGCGCTTTCTACGGTGGCCTTTTCGGTGTTCGCGGCGGATTTCAGCGCCCCGGGGCAGTACGCCGCGGTGCTCAAGCGTTACCAGGCCGCCTACTCGGTGGGCGGGTTGCTTTCCGGCGTGGTTCCAGGCATGCTGGCGGATGCCACCGGCAGCTATGTGCCGGTGTTTGCCGGGTTCCTGCTGCTTTCCGGTGTGATCGGCGCGTGCCTTGCGGGGGTGTACCGGCGGTACGGCGGGCCAGCCGCCTGAACCGAGAGACCGAAAAATGGCGCATTTTCAAAAATTGAGGTACCAATTCCATTCGGAATATGGTATAGTAACGTTGTCGCTTCGGCGGCAGACGCTGCACACAACGGCAGGCGGTTGGCCACACTTCCCGGAAGGGGATGAGGCAGATGCGATTTACAGGAACGTTCCATATCGGCCGCAAGACCGTTACGCGAAGTTCCGTGGTAAAAAGCAAGAACCGCCACCCTGGCCGGTGACGGTTCTTAATTGACCCAAACCCAAAAGGGCGAACCGCTTGTCGCAGCGCCTTTTTTATCCTCAACTATCATTGCCTTTGACGGAACCGTCAAGGGCGGTTAAGTTCTGACCCGCAATTTGCCCGCAACAGATTTTATCCCCATTGCAACCGATTGCATGAAACAGCATCGTGCTTGAACAACAAGCGGAATTGTATGCGATGCTTTATTTGATTTTTTGAACTGCCCATACCTCGCCCGGCGAATGAAGCCGCCGACTCAGCCCGCAAGAAACAGGAGAAACCACCTTGGAAGACACACAGCGGATATACACCACACTCAAACAGGTTTTTGGCTACGATGAATTCCGTCCCGGCCAGGAGGAGCTGGTCACAGCTTTGCTGGACGGGCGAGACGCGCTGGGGGTTATGCCCACCGGTGCGGGAAAAAGCCTGTGCTTTCAGCTGCCGGCCCTGCTGATGGAGGGGGTCACGGTGGTGGTGTCGCCGCTGGTTTCACTGATGAACGACCAGGTCACCTCGCTGGTGGCCATGGGGGTGCGCGCGGCCTACTTCAACCAGTCCCTCACACCGGGGCAGTACCAGAAGGCGTTGGGGCTGGCCATGCAGGGGCGGTATAAGATCATTTATGTGGCCCCGGAGCGGCTGGCCACCCCGCGTTTTGCCGCCCTTGCCCAGGTGCTGCCCATCAGCATGGTGGTGGTGGACGAAGCCCACTGCGTCAGCCAATGGGGTATGAACTTCCGGCCGGATTATCTGGCGGTGGCTGATTTTGTGGCCAGCCTGCCGGCCCGGCCCGTGGTGGCGGCGTTTACCGCCACGGCCACCGGCCGGGTGCGGGCGGACATTGAGGAGCTGCTGCACCTTCAAAACCCCGCGCAGGTGACCACCGGTTTTGACCGGCCAAACCTCTACTACGGCGTTATGCGGCCCCGCAGCAAGGATTCGGCGCTGCTGGCGCTGCTGGAGCACCACGCGGAGGACAGCTGCATTGTATACTGCGCCACCCGCAAGGAGACTGAGCGGGTGGCCGGAATGCTGACGGACCGGGGGATTGAGGCCCGGTGTTACCATGCAGGCATGGAGCAGGAGGCGCGCCGGGCCAGCCAGGAGGACTTTGTGTTTGACCGGGCCAGGGTCATGGTGGCCACCAACGCCTTCGGCATGGGCATTGATAAGTCCAACGTGCGGCTGGTGGTGCATTACAATATGCCCAAGGATCTGGAGAGCTATTACCAGGAGGCGGGCCGCGCCGGGCGGGATGGCGAGGAAGCCGACTGTGTTCTGCTGTATGCCCCCAAGGACGTGAAGCTGAACCAGTTTTTGATTGAGCACTCGGACCCTGCCCCCGGAATCACCGAAGAGCAGGCGGCCCAGCTGCAGGCCAACGACCAGGAGCGGCTGCGCCAGATGACCTTTTACAGCACGGGAAAAACCTGCCTGCGGGCGCGCATTCGGCGGTATTTCGGCGAATATGCCCCCAAGGAGTGCGGCTTTTGCTCGGTGTGTGCCCCCCGGCCCTGGCTGGAGGACCATACGGACGACTTTGAGTGGGACACCCAGCCGGAACTGACTCGCCGCCCGCGCCGCACGGTGCCCATTCAGGAGGAGGGGCTGCCCTACCCGGAAGAGCTGTACCGCCGCCTGAAGGAGCTGCGCACCGCCCTTGCCCGGCGGCAGGGGGTGCCTGCCTACGTGGTGTTTACCGACGCCACCCTGCGGGCTATGTGCCGGCGGCAGCCCACCGACCTGGCCGGGATGGGGGAGGTGCCCGGCGTGGGCGAGCGGAAGCTGCGCCAGTACGGGCCGGATTTTCTCACGGAGATTCATGCGTGGCAGCAGGAGCATTAACCGGCGTTGAGACGGAAGGAGAGGGCACATGCATCCCATCAAGCACTTTAAAACCATCACCCACCACAAAATTCTGGTGGCGAAGTACTGCTTCCGTATCGGGCTGTACCGCCAGGGGCTGACCCACGACCTTTCCAAGTATTCGCCCACGGAATTCTGGGCCGGGGCGAAGTATTATCAGGGGGACCGCAGTCCCAACGAAGCCGAGCGGGCGGACAAAGGATACAGCGCCGCCTGGCTGCACCACAAGGGGCGCAATCGGCACCATCTGGAATACTGGGTGGACTACACCGGAAACAACGACTGCCCGATGGACGGCGTGCGTATGCCGGAAAAGTATGTGGCCGAGATGATCTGCGACCGCATTGCGGCCTCCCGCACCTACCGAGGGGCGGCCTATCGGGATGAGGACCCCTGGAAGTATTACGAGGGCAGCCGCAAGCATTACCTGCTGCATCCGGAGACCCGCGCCCTGCTGGAAAAGCTGCTGATGATGCTGCGGGATGATGGCGAGGACGTCACGCTGGAGTACATCCGCACCCAGGTGCTGGGCAGGCGGTGAGGGAGCGGCCCGGTTGTACAAAGCCGAACCAGTGTGCTATAATAACCACTGTATCATAAAATACGCGGATTTTTATAAAGCAGGGGCGGCGTGCAAAGCGCTCCCCTCTGCACAGGAGGAGCAACATGGCCAATTATGGCAGCGGCAGCAATTGGAATGGCCCGGACGGCGGCAGTCGTCTGCCCTTCAACAACGGCAAGGACATTCCGATCATTCTGATCATTCTGGCGTTTGTGTTTGCCTGGCCGCTGGGGCTGCTGCTGGTGCTCTATAACATTTTTGGCCGTGAATGGGCCAAAAAGCTGAACCAAAATCAGGGCTGGCAGAACGGCACGTATTATGCCAGCTACCGGGAGGCCGGGGCGGCAGACAACGGGGGCGAACCGGTCAATGTGCGGGCCTGCCGCCCGGAAAAGGCCGCCGCGTCGAACCGGAAACCAAAAAAGGCCGGCCGCGGCTGGCCCTTCTGGCTCACGGTGGCGGGCGGTTTCTGCGCCGTGTTTGGCGCGGTTCTGGCGGCGGAACCGCTGACCTGGCTGCTTACCCTGGGGGTGGATTCCTACACGCTGTCCGAATTGGCCAGCGCCTTGGTTTGGGTAACCAGCGGCGTGGGCCTGCTCATTGGCGGTGCGATGGGGCGCAAGAGGATGCGCCTATTCACCACCCTGCAGGCCGTGGTGGGCACACGGGACAACATCCCGGTGAGCGAGGTGGCCGCTGCCCTGGCGCTTGAGCCGGAAAAGGCCCGCAGGCAGCTGAACAAGGCTCTGGATAAGGGGCTGTTTGGCAGCGGGGCCTATCTGGATATGCGCACCGATACGCTGGTGATCCGGGGCGAAGCACCGCAGCCCGAGAAAAAGGCCGCGGCGGCGGAAAAGCCGGCAGGCGAGAGCCAGTATCAGGCCATTCTGCGCCAGCTTCGAGAGGTGAACGATGCCATTCCCGGCGAGGAAATGAGCGCGAAGATCGACCGGCTGGAGGCCATCACCGCCAAGATTTTTGCGGCGGCGGAAAAGGACCCGGAAAAGTTGCCCAAGATGCGCCGCTTCATGGATTATTATCTGCCCACAGCTCTGAAGCTGCTGAATACGTACAGCCAGTTTGACAGCCAGGGCGGCGACGGCGAAGTGATCCGTCAGTCCAAGCGGAAGATTGAGCAGACCATGGACGTGCTGGTGGAGGGCTTTGAGACCCAGCTGGACAACCTGTTTGCGGACGATGCCCTGGATGTGGAAGCGGACATTCGCGTTTTGCAGAACATGATGACCCAGGACGGCCTGGGCCAGGACGGCGCGTCCCCCTTCGGCAAGGGCGTGTGAGCACGTGCGCTGTAAATAAAGATTGCAATAAAAAATGAAAAAGGCCCGGTGCCGCAAGCTGGTTCAGCCTGCGGCACCGGGCTTTTTGCGTTTTCCTTTGTCGGTTGAGGAAAGCGTGAGGATTTCATTGCAAATGCTTTAAAACAGCCGGCGCGGCCTTTTGCGGAGCGGCCCACCGGCCGACGATGCAGCGTTATACCAGCCCAGCCTCGGCGTCCTGCGCGGCCTGATTGGCCAGGCGGCGGGCCAAGTCGGCGCGGCGGCTGTCCAGCAGCAGGTTCTGGCTGTACTGGTCGTAGCGCGCACAGCCGTTTTCGGCGATGAACGGCCCGCTTGCAGGGCCGAGCGACAGCTCGGTGATGAACACCACCATCTCCTGCCCGGGGCCGAATGCCTTTTCCATAAAGTCAAAGGCGGCTTCCAGGGCACGGCCGGCCTCGGCCGCAGCGGCTTCCCGCTGCTCCACCTGGTGGGTGAAGGCCTCCTGCACCAAGCCGAAGGCGTCCTCTCCGGAGAGGAACGATTCATCGGCCAGCAGGGCGGCATACTCTTCCAGTCGGGCCTGTGTCTGCTTGTGCAGCTTTGCGTCGGCGGCGGTGGCAAGGTCGGCCTTCTTCTTCTGGTCAAAGCGGGCCTGCCGGGCGGAGATCTGTGCCCGAAGCAGAGCGGCCGGGGGTTCCTGCCCGTTTACCAGCGCAGGGCGCAGGCGCTTTAATTCCTGGTACACCTCATCGGTGAGGGAGTCCTGAAACTGGGCGGCCTCAAACCGGGTGTTCAACCCGCTCAGCAGCAGGCTGACCAGGCTCAGCCGCTCGTCGAAGGCGGCATCGAAGGCGCGGGCAAACACCGAGGGTGCGGCCTGTCCGGCCAGAATGGCCTCCACACCGTAGTCGTCCTGATACTTCTTGTACAGGGAAAGGTATGCCGCAAAATCCCGAGCAATGTCCTCGTGCTGCAGGTACTGGCGCACCACCGGCTCGTCCGCTTCCAGCCCAAGCCGCTCATAGGTGCGGATGAGGGTGGAGAGGTCCTCCCAGCCGCGGGCGGTGACGAATTGGGTGCCGTCCACGTCCGCCGTCACCTTGTAAAAGTGGTCGGGCCGCAGCTCCAGATAGGACAAAATGGCCGGGTGGACCCCGTTGGCCCGGGCGTATTCCTTCCAAACGGGCAGGTCGGCCTCCACGTCCATGCGCTTTACCCGGTCCAGCGTAACAATATCAAACTCCCGCACGCTTTTGTTGTACTCGGGCGGGTTGCCGGCGGCGGCGATGACCCAGCCCTCGGGCAGTTTCTGGTTGCCGAAGGTTTTGCACTGCAAAAATTGCAGCATGGTGGGGGCCAGCGTCTCGGAGACGCAGTTGATCTCGTCAATGAACAGAATGCCCTGAGAAAGGCCGGTGTCCTCCATACGCTGGTACACGCTGGCGATGATCTCGCTCATGGTATATTCGGTGACGGAGACGGGTTTGCCGCCGTACTGCCGCTGCTGAATCATGGGCAGGCCCACGGCGCTCTGACGGGTGTGGTGGGTGATGGTGTAGGCCACCAGGGCCACGCCCTGTTCCCGGGCGACCTGTTCCATGATCTGGGTCTTGCCGATGCCCGGCGGGCCCATCAGCAGAATGGGCCGCTGGCGAATGGCGGGAATGGCATACTCGCCGTCCTCGTTCCGGCAGAGATAGGCCCGGACCGTGTTGGCGATCTCCTGTTTGGCACGCTTGATGTTCAAGGCAGTCAACTCCTTTTATGGCAAGGGCAGCGCCCGAGGGTGGGCGGCCCGGTTTCAAACAGATGGGAAAAAGACGATCAGCGCTTGGCGGAACCGGCTTTCGGGAGAAACTCCCGCTCATCCAGCACCAGCTTCATGGCCCAGGGGGGCAGGTCGGCGTCCTCATACTGGCTGCCCAGAAACAGAAACGCCGCGTCATAGGCCGGCCGCCGGGCGGGGAACCGCCCCAGACCGTCGGTGAAGTACAAAAGCCCCTTCAAATGGTGGAATTCTCCGGCGCGGATCAGCTCATCCACATAGCGGAAGGCGGGGCGAAAATCGGTGCCGCCGCCGCCCACCAGCTGGAAGGCCTCCATGTAGGCGGCCAGCTGGTCCATGTCGGTGATTTTTCGGTCGGTGCGCACCCGGTCGTCGCATTGCAGAATGCGGATGTTGGTGCGGCGGAAAAAGCTCTCGCTCTGGCGCAGAATGCCGTAGGTCTCCCGCAGAAAGTTCTTCACCAGCTCGCCGGAGCAGGAGAGGGACGTGTCCACCACGATGACGAATTCCTCGATTTTGATGGTCTCCCGGCTTTCCAGCGGCTCGATCAGGGGCAGGTTGCCGTACAGCGAAAGCCCGTAGGCATAAAAGCCCAGGTCAAAGCTGTCCGGGTCAGCCTTCAGCTCTTCCCGAAGCACCGCGAACCGGCGCAGAAAATCCCGGTAGGTGCGGCGGCTTCGGTTGGCGGCCTTTACCTGCATGGCCAGGGCCTCGCCGCCCTGGCCGGGGTCCTTCTGGTGGGTCTCCAGCTCGGTCTGCATCTGCTGGCTCAGGTTTTTCCACTGGTCGGCGGCCTGGCGCGCCTGGGGGCTTTGGTCGCCGGGCTTGGGCCAGAAGCGGTGGTCGTCGGCGCGGAACTCCTTTTGCAGCATGAGCAGCTGCTTTTCGTCCAGATGGGCCTCCTCCAAACGGCGGTAGATCGGCTCGGCGGCCATGGCGGGCAAAACCTCGCCCAACCGGCGGTAGGTCTCGGTGCGCACCCACCCGGCAATGCGCCGTACACAGGGCAGGTCCAGCTGGTCGATGCTCCACTCGGCGGCAATGTCACAGGCAAGGCTCCACAGCGGCCGGTCGTGGTCCGCAATAAAAAAGGGGTGGCGGAAGATGCAGTGGAGCAGCTGATGAAGGTATTCCCGGTTCAGCAGCACCGGATTTTTGGGGAACACCCGAATCAGCCGCTCCGGCTCGGCCAGAAGGCGCAGGCCGTCGGTGCCCATGCCCCGCACCTGAGCGCTGGGGGTGGGGGCCAGCCCGCCGATGGCCAGGCTGAGAAAGCGCAGGTGCAGATACAGCTCACTGCGGGTCACCTCCAGCACTTCCAGGGCCATTCGGTCCTGCCATTGGGTCTGGGTTTCATTTTTGGGCACTGCGGGCCTCCTTTCCGGCGCGCACAATGGGGCGGCGTCTGGTATGAGTTTGGTTCAGTCGAAGGAATAGCGCTTTTTCTTCGGGGCAAAGGCAGCCCGCTGGTGGGCCAGAAGAAGCGCGGCCGCCCGGGGCTTTTCCAGCTGCTGGGCCAGCTGCCGGGCCTGGGCCAGGCTCTCGACGGTGAACACCGAAAGGCTGCACAAAAGCTGAAGCCCTTCATCGTCCTCTTCCCGGATGAGCCGCCCGGCCGCCAGAAAGGCGTGCTCTGCCAGGTAGGCCGTGTATTGTCCGCGGGCCTCTTCGGTGAGGGCAACGGGCCAGCGAAGCCGGTCAAAGGCCAGCTCGGCCAGCATAGTGGGGTCCTCTTCGGCCAGCGCCACCTCAAAGGTGCGGTCGTAGGCGGTGTAGTCCACCACGCCGCGGGTGAAGCACTGGCGGTAGCGGTACCCCTGGCCGTGAATGCCCCGATTGAAGATGTGGGCCGGGGCGTTTTCCTCCAGCTCTTCCCAGTATTCCGGGTAGCGCAGGGCAGCCAGAACGGTTCCGTTTGGCGCAAAGGTCAGGCGCAGGTCGGTTTGCAAAGCCCCCAAAAGCGGGGGCAAGCCCGTGGGGGCCTCCGGTGCGGACCGCATGACAAACCGGGTCAGCTGGTGGCAGTTGGTGAACAGGTCGCTGCCCACCGAGCGCACCTGCGGCCCGAAGGAGAGCTGTTCCAGCTTGCGGCAGTTGTAAAAGGCGGCGTTGCCCAGCACCTGCAGCGGCTGGGGCAGGCGCACGGCCTGCAAAAAATTCCCGCAGAGAGGCTGGGCCGCCGGGGGCGGGGTGCCGATTTGGGCTGTATGAACCTCGCCCTTCGGCAGAACCTTGTGCTGGGAGGCAGAAAAGGCGTAGTCGCCGATCTGCACCAGAGGCAGCCCGCCCAACGTGTCCGGTAGGGCGGGGCAGGGCGTTTCACCCAGGGCGCGGACCAGATGAGCGCCGTCCGGGTGCAGGGTGTATTCCAGAATCAGTCCGCTTTCCATCGGGCAGCGCCCTCCTTCGTGTGAGATGGGAAAGGGCACGGCGCGCGTGCGCGGTGCCGCCTTGTGTTTCAAAATACAGCATTGCAGAATGCAGGTCTTATTGTACCATATGGGCCGCAAAATCGCCAGAGAAAGCCACCGCCTGCATAGAAAAAAGGCCGCACGGCGTGCGCGGCCCCGAAATCATTTTCTGCGGCGGGCGGCCCGGCGGTGCTTGCGGCGCAGCGCAAAGGCGGCCGTCAGCAGCAGCACAAACGCAAGCAGCGCCCCGGCGGCGCACAGCCAGCCCCGGTAAGGGGCCAGCCGGTCGCCGTAATACAGGCGGCTGCTGCGGGCGTAGTTCTGCCGCACCTCCAGCGGAACAGTGCCCAGCACCTCGCCGTTCTGTACGAGGTTGATCTGCCCGACCTGCTGGCCGGCGGCCACCGGGGCCTCCAGCTGTTCCGGCAGATCCACGGCTTCCAGCGTGTACGGCGTATCGCTGCACAAAAGCAGGCCGTCCAGTGCGGCGGCCGGGTAGAGAACGGCCTCGCCGCTCTCCTCGCACCAGCGCAGGGGAACAGCGGCGGCCGGCTGCTCGGTGCCCGGCGCGCTGCCGATGGAGAAGGTGTCCACCGCCCAGTCCAGCAGGGCGGCAGCGTCCTGATAGATCTGCTGGCTGCCGTTTTCCAGCTTGCGGTTGGGCTCCCCCAGCAGCACCAGCAGGTAGCGCCCGGTGTCGGTGTTGGCTGTGGTGACAACGCAGCGCCCGGCGGCGTCGGTAAAGCCGGTTTTCACCCCCTCGGCCCAGGGGCGGTAAAAGGGGGAATCAGGGTTCTGCAGTTGGATGGAGGTGCCGATGCGCAGATATTTGCCCGCCGGGGCATCCGGGGTGAGCACCGTCTGGTGTACATTGTCCAGCGGCAGCCACCACTCCTGCGTGGTGCAGATGGTGCGCAGAACGTCGTTGTTCATGCAGGCTTCGGCAATGCGGGCGAGATCGTGAGCGGTGGAATAATTTCCGACGTCGTACAGGCCGTGGGGGCAGCTGTACCGGGTGTCTGTGCAGCCCAGCTGCGCGGCCCGCTGGTTCATTTGGGCCACAAAGTCGTCCAAGCTGCCAGCCACCCGCCAAGCGATGGTGCTGGCGCTGTCGTTGGTGCTGGGCAGCATGGTGCAGTAGGCGAGATCCCGCAGGGTGACCTCCTCGCCTGGCTGCAGATCGATGTAAGCCCCGTTCTCACTTCGAATGCGGGCAAACTCCGGGCTGAGTGCCTCGGGCACGGCGAAGGTCTCATCCAGATCCAGGCCGGATTCCGCCAGAAGCAGGCAGGTCATCATCTTGGTCAGGCTGGCGATGGGCCGCTGCTCGTCGGCGTTCCGCTCATAAATCACGGTGCCGGTGTCCAGGTTTTCCAGGTACACGGCGGCGGCTTCGGGGGCATCCTCGGGCGGAGTCCATTGGGCAAAGGCCGGGGGCGTAAGCGCAAGGCAAAGGCAAACCGTCAGCGCCAGGGCAAGAATGCGGTGCTTCATGGCGTCTCCTTTGCTTTCGGCATCGGGGTGCGCCCGCTGGCCAGATACAGCAATGCGTTGCAGATGGCCGCGGCCACGTTGCTGCCGCCCTTGCGGCCCATGGCCGCGATGCAGGGCACACCCAGTTTGGTGCAGGTGTGCCAGATCAGCTCCTTGCTCTCCACCACGTTCACAAATCCCACCGGCACCCCGACAATCAGCGCCGGGCGGAAGTGCACATCCTGCTCCATCTGCTCGCTGAGGCGGATGAGGGCCGTGGGGGCGTTGCCTACGGCCACGATGAGGGGGGCATCGGTCAGGGTGCGGGCGGCTTTGTCCATGCTGGCCACAGCGCGGGTGGTGCCGCCGGTGCGGGCGGCCTCGGCCACGTCCGGGTCGGCCATGTAGCACTCGGCCCGGCCGCCGAAGCGTTCCAGCACCTGCTTGTTCACTCCGCTGCGGCCCATCTGGGTGTCGGTGAGGATCACGGCCCCGGCCCGGATGGCCGCAAGCCCTTGTTCCACCGCGCCCGGGGTGAAGCGCAGGTTTTGGGCATAGTCAAAGTCGGCCGAGGTGTGAATGGCCCGCTTGACCACCGGCAGCTCCAGCGGGGAGAAATCGGTTTGGCCCATCTCTTCGGTGATAATGGCGAAGCTGCGGGCCTCAATGTCGCCCGGCAGCACCGGGTGAATGGGAGAAGGCTGCATAAAAACGCTCCTTTCAAATCCGTTTTCGGCGGGGCATTAATTCCGCCCGCTGCCCTCCATCATGCGATAAATGGCGGGCAGATCCAGGGCGGCCCGCATGGCATCGGCCAGCCGGTCGTATTGGGTCTCCCGGTAGGCGGCCCAGCTCAGCGCAGGGGCCTGGCCGGGGGTAAAGCCCTTGCGCTCCATCAGCAGGGCGGCCAGGCGGGCGGTCAGGTCTCCTTCTTCAAACAGGCCGTGAACGTACAGGCCCATCACGTTGTTCCGGCAAACACCGTCCTGCGCGGTGAAGGGGGCCGGGGCCTCGCCGGTGAGGGCGGCCAGAGGCGTGGCCCCCTCCAGCCGGGCGGTGCTGCCCATGTGAATTTCATAACCGGTAAAGTGTGCGCCGTTCAGGGAGGCGAACAGCCCCTCGGCCCCGGTGATCTGCCCGGTGACCCGGGTGCGGTGCTTTTCGGCCGCGAATTCCGTGGCGGTGGGCAAAAGCCCCAATCCCCGGCAGCTGGCCCCGGCTTCGCCCTCGGCCCCGGCGGGGTCACGGACGGTCTGCCCCAGCATCTGGTAGCCGCCGCACACCCCTAAAACGGGAACGCCCCGGCCCGCCAGCTTGAGAAGGGCGGCTTCCATTCCGCACTGGCGCAGCCAGGCAAGGTCGCCCAGGGTGTTTTTGGTGCCGGGCAGAATGACCAGGTCCGGTTCGCCCAGCGTGCGGGGGTGGGACACATAGCGCACCCCCAGGCCAGGCTGCTGTTCCAGCGGGGAAAAATCGGTGAAATTGGAAATGTGGGGCAGCCGAATCACCGCCACGTCCACGGCGGCGGGGGCGACAGTGCGGCCCAAACGGGGGGCAAGGCTGTCCTCATCGTCCACATCCAGCTCCATCCAGGGCACCACGCCGGTGACGGGCACACCGGTAAGCGCCTCCAGCTGGGCAAGGCCGGGACGGAGAATTTCCACGTCTCCGCGAAATTTGTTCAGAATCAGGCCCTTAACCCGGGCGCGCTCCTCCGGCTCCAGCAGGGCAACGGTGCCGTACAGCTGGGCAAACACCCCGCCCCGGTCAATGTCTCCGGCCAGCAGCACCGGGGCGTTGACCAGTTTGGCTAGGCCCATGTTCACAATGTCATCGGCCTTCAGGTTGATCTCCGCCGGACTTCCGGCCCCCTCCAGCACGAGCACATCGTATTGAGCGGCCAGCTCGTCGTAGGCTTTAAGAATGTGGGGGATCAGCGTTTTTTTCATGCGGAAGTAATCCGCGGCGCTCATCTGCCCCAGCACCTCGCCGTTCACAATGACCTGGCTGCCGGTGTCGCCGGTGGGTTTGAGCAGAATGGGATTCATGCGCACGTCCGGCTCTACCCCGGCGGCTTGGGCCTGCATCACCTGGGCGCGGCCCATCTCCAGGCCGTCCTTGGTGATGAAGCTGTTCAGGGCCATGTTCTGGCTTTTGAAGGGGGCACAGCGCAGGCCGTCCTGCTTGAAAATGCGGCAAAGCCCCGCCGCCAGCAGGCTTTTGCCCGCGCTGGACATGGTGCCCTGCACCATAATGCATCTGGCCATAAAAATACGCTCCTTTTGCAAAATTTAAAACAGCGGGCGAACGGTTACCGGGAAGCGGCGCTTAAAACTGCGGCAAAGGCCGCCAGCAGACGGTCGTTTTCCGCTTCGGTGCGCACGGCCACCCGGTAATAGCCGGGGCCGAGGCCGGGGTAATTGGCACAATCCCGGATCAGCACACCCTGCCCACGCATGGCACCGGCCAGGCCCGGATGGGGGCTGTGCAGCAGCAGATAGTTGGCCTCGCCGGGATAAACGGCCAGGCCCAGCCGGGCAAGCCCCTGGGCCAGACGAGGCCGCTGCGCCTGCACCAGTGCGCGAACCTGTGCGGGGTAATCGGTCAGGGCCAGCGCCGCAAGCCCGGCAGCCTGGGCCGGGCCGGATACCGCCCAGGGCGGCCCGGCCTTTGCCATGCGGGCCAGAAGCGCTTCGTCCGAACAGGCGCACCAGCCCAGCCGCAGCCCGGCCATGGCGTAAATTTTGGTAAAGGCATTGAGAATGAGCAGGTTTTCACACCCGCTCAGGCGGCCTTTCATGGTGTGGGCAGCGGGGTCGTCGAGAAATTCGTTAAAGCATTCATCCACCACCAGCCGCGCCCCCACGCTTTGGCAGCGGGCCAGAATCCGGTCCAGCAGAGGGCGGGGGGTGGTGCGCCCGGTGGGGTTGTTGGGCTCACACAAAAACACCAGCTCCACCCCGGGGGCAATGGTCTCCAGAATGGCCTCAGGCACGGCAAAGCCCTGCTCTGCGGTGAGGGGACAGCGCAGCAGTTCGCACCCGGCCAGCGTCAGCGCCTCCCCATACTCGGCAAAGGTGGGGGCGCACACCAGCGCTCTGGCCGGGCGCAGTGCCAACACCAGCCGGTAGATCAGGTCCGCTGCACCGGCCCCGCACAGCAGCCAGGCGGCGGGCAGGCCTTCCGTCTGGGCCAGCGCACCGGTGAGTGCCCGGCACAGGGGGTCCGGGTAGCGGTCGGCGTGGGGCAGAGAGGCTTCCACCGCCCGGCGGACGGACTCGGGCAGGCCAAGGGGGGAGACGTTGGCGGAAAAATCAAGGGGCGGACGGCCGTACTGGGCCTCAAAACCGGCCCAATCGCCGCCGTGAATGAGCGGTTGCGTCATAAAAAACCTCGCGTTTCTATCCAGAAGCGGCGTTAGCTGCTTCAGAGGCAGAGCAGCCGGCCCGCCAGCAGCCCGGCCAGCAGGATAAGCCCCAGTAGGCTGCTGGTGGTCATCAGGCGGCAGGCGCGGGGAATGTCCTCGGCCTCCACCGGGTGCAGCGGGTCGCCCAGGGTGGGCTTGTGCACCGGCTTGCCGAAATAGAAGGCGTCACCGGCCAGCTGCACCCGCAGCGCCCCGGCACAGGCGGCCTCCGTCTGGGCGGAGTTGGGGCTTGCGTGGCTGCGCCGGTCCCGCCGCCAGATCCGAAACGCCTCTTTGCCGGAAAGGCCGCACAGAGGGGCGGCCAGAATCAGCAAAAGGCCGGACAAGCGGGCGGGCAGCCAGTTGGCAACGTCATCCAGATGGGCAGCGGCCCGGCCAAAGTACAGGTAGCGGTCATTTTTATAGCCCACCATGCTGTCCATGGTGTTCACGGCCTTGTAGGCCAGGGCCAGCGGTGCACCGCCGATGGCCAGGTAGAACATGGGGGCGAACACCCCGTCCGAAAAGTTCTCGGCCACGGTTTCCACCGCCGCCTTGGTCACGCCCTCCGCTGTGAGGGCGGCGGTGTCGCGCCCGACGATGCGCCCCACGGCCTTGCGGGCGGCAGGCAGGTCGTTCTGCTTCAGGCAGGCGTACACCGCCATGGCTTCCTTGCGCAGATCTCGCACGGCCAGGCACTGCCCGCCCCAAAAGGCGTTGAGAGCCAGGGCCAGCAGCGGATGCACCCGCCCGGCCAGCAGCAGCGCCCCGGCGGCGATGCAGAAGCTGCCCAACGGCAGCAGCGCGGCCAGCACACACCCGGCCGCCAGCAGGCCGGTGTTCGTGCTTGAAAACAGGCGGCGGAGCAGATGTTCCAGCCCGGTGATGGCGCGGCCCATGGCAACCACCGGATGGGGCAGCCAGGCCGGGTCGCCCAAAAGGGCGTCCAACAGGTACGCAGCGAGAAAAACAATGAGGTGGGTCATGAAAGGTCCTTTCAATCCGGAACGCACATCCGAAAAACAGAAAAACGAGGGACGTTGTCAAAAACGGCAAAAGCGGCGGCGTTTTGCGCCCTGCCGCACGGCTTGCGTCAGCGCACGCAGCAGACCGGCCCGGTAAGGGCAAGGCCGCCGTCCGGCCAGGCGGCGGAGTCTGCGGTCAGATGCCAGCCGCAGCCGTTCTTCGTCATGCCGGAGAAATAATCCTGCCGGGGCCGGGCGTACTCGGCCAGCAGGGCCATCAGCGTGCCGCCGTGGGCCACCACCACCAGCCGGGGCTGCCCTTCGGCCAGCGCCTGCGTGACCAGCGGGGCGAAGGCGGCGCAGCAGCGCCGGTTCAGCGTTTCCATGTCCTCACCGCCGGGGGGCGCGGCAACACAGCCGCCCTCCACCCAGGCGCGGTACGCGGGGTCATGCTCCAGCTGGGCAAAGTTTTTGCCCTCAAACTGGCCAAAATCCATCTCGTGAAGCCCCTCCACGGGAATTTGCCGGGCGTGGGGAAACAGGATTGCGGCTGTCTGCCGGGCGCGCAGCATGGGCGAAACACAGACGGACTCGACCTGATCCGCCCAGGCGGGCGGCAGCAGGGCGGCGCGGCCCTCTTCGCTGAGGGGCTCGTCCGTTCGGCCGATGTAGCGGTGCTCCCGGTTGCCGGGGGTCATGCCGTGGCGGATGAGAAAAATATCCATGGAAATACTCCTGACGTTCTGCACAAAAAGCGGAAAAGGGCGGGTCAGCGCTGCTCTGCCTCGGGCAGGCGCGGGGGCAGGGTGCCCTTCAGCACAAGGGGCAGCCCGCACCAGACCTGCACCACGGTTTCGGCCCGGGCGGCCAGCAGGCAGGCCAGGCGGCCCGCCGCTTCCCGGGCGGCGCGCTGGGCGGGGTCCATGGGCACCACGCCGCCGCCCAGTTCGGTGGCAAGCACCAGCGCTTTCCGGCTCAGCCGGTCGGCCAGTGCCTCCAGGTCGGGCGCACAGGCGGCCAGCTCCTGCACATCCCGCACAGCAGGACAGGGCGCGGCAGGGTCGGCGGAAAAATCCTGCGCCGCAAGCCCCCACTGGGCCATGGCGAAGGTCTGCTTGCCGGCATACAGCGGCCCGGTGATGAAAACCATAAAGACGCTCCTTTCGATTCAAGACGGTCACAGCAGGGCGAGAAGCGCCCGGGTGAGCACCAGGGCCGCCAGCTGGGCCAGCTCGCACCATTGAACAAACCACCCGGCCAGATCGCCCGAAAGCCCGCCGAATTCCCGCAGGGCCAGCCGTCTGTACCAGGCCAGCACCACCAGGGCGGCCGCCGCCATGGCAAGGCCCGGAATGCGGCCGATGCACACCAGCGCCAGCGCCGAAAGCCCCCCGGCGGCGGCCAGAATGCGGGCGGTGGCCGTCCGGTCGGCCGCGCTGGCGAAGGCGTGGGCCAGGCCGGTGTTTTTGGCCAGCGGCAGGGCCGCCACCGCCCAGCCGGAAAGGCAGCGCTCCAACACATACCCGAGGGCCATGCACAGGGCGGTGGTCTTGTCCCATGCCAACGCGCTGGCCAGGGCAAGCTGGGCCACCAGATACATACACACCCGGATGAGGGCGAAGGCGCCCACGTGGCTGTCCTTCAGAATTTCCTGTTTGCGGGCCGGTTCTGCGTGGCTGGCCAATGCATCGCAGGTGTCGGCAAAGCCATCCATATGCAGTCCGCCGGTCACCAGCAGCGGGCACAGGCAGATGCCCGCCGCGGGCAGCAGGCCGGAAAGATTCAGCAGGCGGCATACGGCCAGCCACAGGGCCAGCGCACCGCCGCAGGCAAAGCCCACCAGCGGCAGGCAGGCCAGCGCCCAGCGCATACTGCGCGGGGTCCAGTCCACCCGCGGCATGGGCAGTGCCGAAAACATTCCAAAGGTGACAACAACGGTTTCAAACATGAGACGAACCATGAAACAACTCCTGCAAAACGCTTACGGGCGGGGAATCTGGCGGCATTGCCAGCCGATCAAGGAAGCGGGCGGCGTGCCCCTGCGGTAAACGGGCTGCCCGGCGGCCACCTGAACGGCGCGGGTGCTTTCGGCCGCAAGGCGGCGATTCAGCCGGGCCAGCAGGCGCAGATAGGCCTCGGTGTCTCCGGCATAGTCCGCACCGCCCAGAAATACTTCGTTGCTCACCACCACCAGCTCCCGGCAGGCGGCATTCAGGTGAAGCACCCCGTCCAGAACGGCCGCATACGCACCGGGGGTGAGGCCTTCCGGGCTGTACAGCTGGTTGGCAGCCAGGGTGCCCAGGCATTCCAGCAGCACCACGCCGCCGCGCAGGGGGGCCGTATCCAGCGCGGCCAGGTCTCGCGCACGCTCCACGGTGACGAACCCCTTCCCGGCCCGCAGCGCCCGATGTCGGGCCACCCTCGCCCGGGATTCGGCATCGTATGGCTCCATGGTGGCCAGATAGACCCGGGGGCAGGCCGGGGAGAGGGCCAGTGTCAGAGCTTCGGCGTATTCACTTTTTCCGCTGGCGCTGGCACCGACAACAAGGCTGAGCATGGCGGCTCCTTTCTGCATGAGATAAAAGAAACGGTCAATTCTGCGGGGTATAGGCATCCATACCGTAGCTGGAAAACTCCGCTCCGCCGTACATGGCCATGGCCATGTCAAACAGGGGCAGGGCGGCCAGCGCACCGGTTCCCTCGCCCAGCCGCAGCCCGGCACACAGCAGGGGCGAAAGACCCAGCGCGTCCAGCAGCATTTGGCCGGCTGGTTCGGCCGAGCGGTGGCTGGCCAGCAGGGCGGCCTCAGCGGCCGGGCACAGGCGCACCGCTGCCAGGGCTGCTACTGTGGAGATAAACCCGTCCAGCAGAAGCGGCACCCGGGCAGCCGCTGCGCCCAGGCAGGCCCCGGCCATGGCGGCAATGTCCAGCCCGCCCAAGGCGGCCAGCACCGCCAGCGGATCGGCCGGGTCGGGCCGGTTTTGGGCAATGCCCGCCCGGATGGCGGCCAGCTTGCGGGCAAGCCCCGCATTGGAAAGCCCGGCCCCCCGGCCGGTGACGGCTTCGGGCGGACAGCCCAGCAGCACGGCGGCCACGGCGCTGCTGGTGGTGGTGTTGCCAATGCCCATTTCCCCAATCAGCAGCAGCCGACAGCCGGTTTCGGCCTGCTGCCGGGCCAGAGCGGCCCCGGCCAGCAGGGCTTGCAGGGCTTGGGTGCGGGTCATGGCGGGGCCTTGGGTAAAGTCGGCGGTGCCGTCCATCACCCGACAGCGCACCAGGCCGGAAATCTCCTCGCCGACCAGCCCGTGAACGCCCATGTCCACCGGCTGCACCCGGCAGCGGGCGACCCGGGCCATGGTGCAGGCGCTGGAGCGGCCTTCGGCCAGTGCCCGGGTCACAAAGCCGGTCACCTCATTGCCGCATTGGCTGACCCCCTGGGCAACCACGCCGTTGTCGGCGCAGAACACCAGCAGGGTGCGGGCCGAAAGATCCAGCTTGGCGCTGCCGGTGAGGGCGGCGATTTTCTGGGTGTCGGTCTCCAGAAGGCCCAGGCTGCCCAACGGCTTGCCCACAGCGTCCCACCGGGCCTTGCAGGCCGCGCGGGCGGCCTCATCCGGGGGCATGATGTCGCCCAGCAGCCGGGCAAGGCGGGCCTCCAGCTGGGGCAGCTCCAATTGGAACAGATCAGAAATTGCTTGGTTCATAAAAAGACCTCCGGCAGGGGCTGCGTGAGAACAAAAGAAGCAGGAAAAATACGCCCAAACCCGCTTCAGCGGCCCCTGCGCCACCGGGCGGCTGCCTGGCAGAAGCGCAGGGCGCATTTCGGCCGGGCGGGCAGATACAGATGGGGGAAACCGGCAAATAGATTGCCGTCTGCCACCACACAGGGCCAGCTTCGGCGGCCCACCGGCTTTTTGGCGGTGAGGGCGTCGCCGTTCTCTGTGCAGTCCCAATAATGGAACTCGTGGGCGGGAAGGGCCTCGCCGGGGCGCAGCAGCAGGGTGGGGCGGTTGGCGGTCAGGGTCACATAACCGAAGCGGCCCAGCTTGCCGGTGCCGAAGCCCCGGCCCTCCAGCACCCCGGCCATGGGCCAGGCGCGGCCCTCGGGGTCGTTGAGGGTCTGCTGCAGGTAGAGAAAGCCGCCGCACTCGGCCAGCGTGGGCAGCCCGGCCCGGACGTTGGCCTGCACCGCCTGACGCATGGCATGGTTTTCGGCCAGGGCCTGGGTGTGCAGCTCCGGGTAGCCGCCGCCTAGGTACAATCCGCCGCAGCCGTCGGGCAGGGCGGTGTCCCGCAGGGGGCTGAAAAAGCACAGCTCGGCCCCCAGGCGGCGGAACAGCTCCAGCGTATCGTCGTAATAAAAGCAGAAGGCCTCGTCCCGGGCCACAGCAATGCGGCAGGGAACCGGAGCAAGTGCCTCGCCGGGCAGCGGTGCAGCTGGCAGCGGCGGGGCGCTCTCGGCCAAGGCCAGCAGCCTGTCCAGATCGGCGCTCTGCTCCAGCGCATCGGCCAGCTTGTCCAGCTTGGCCTGCAGCTCGGGAATTTCCTCGGCGGTCACCAGCCCCAGATGACGGCTGGAAAAATCCGCCCCCTCCACCTTGGGCAGGCAGCCGAACACCGGCAGCCCGGTTTCACGGATGAGGGCCGGGGCCAGTGTCTGGGCCAGCATGGGGCTGCAGCCGTTCAGAAGCAAGCCCCGGATCTGGCAGGGGGTGCGGAAGGCCAGCAGCCCCTTCACCTGGGCGGCCAGCGTCAGGCTGGAAGAGCCGGGCCGAAGCACCAGTACCACCGGGGTGTCAGTGGCCCGGGCCAGATGCCAGGCGCTGGCGGTGTCGGTGCAGCCGCCCAGGCCGTCGTAGTAGCCCATGGCCCCCTCCAGAACGGCGGGGCTGCGCCCGGCGCTGTGGGCGGCCAGCAGGGCACGAATCTGCTCTTCATCGCTAAAGAACAGGTCAAGATTGTAGGAGGGCACCCCGAGCACCTGCCGGTGGAACATGGGGTCGATGTAATCCGGCCCGGCCTTAAAGGCGGCGGGGGCCAGGCCGCGCCGGGTCATGGCGCGGAGAAACGCACAGGTGACGGTGGTTTTGCCGCTGCCGCTGGCCAGCGCGGCAAACATCAGGCGGCTCACAGCGCACCTCCGCTGATGAGGTACACCGGGTTCTGGGCCATCATCAGGTGCAGCCCCCCGGCGGGGCGGCTGCGGCTGACGGAAATCTGGCTGACCTGAATGGCCTCAAACCCCTGCGCCTGCAAAGCGGCCAGCGCGGCGGAAAGGCTCTCAATGGCAATGGCCGAAATCACCACCCGTGCGGCGGGATTGGCGGCGTGCACGGCCGCCAGCGTTTCGGCCATATGGCCGCCGGTGCCACCCACAAACACCCGATCCGGTGCGGGCAGCCCGGCCAGAGCTTCCGGCGCGGCGCCGGAGATCAGGGTCAGGTTGTGCAGGCCAAATTTGCGGCGGTTTTCCAGAATCAGGGCCTGGGCGTCCGCGTTTCGCTCCACGGCATAGACCTGCCCTTCGGGGGCAGCCAGCGCCAGTTCCACCGAAACGCTGCCGGTGCCTGCGCCCAGATCCCACAGGCAGTCGCCGGGGCGGGGGGCCAGCAGCGCCAGAGCGGCGGCCCGCACCTCCTGCTTGGTCATGGGAACCTTGGCGCGGAGAAATTCCTCATCGGGAATGCCGCCCACCCGGCTTTGCCGCAGGGGGGCGGGGCAGCCCTCCACCAGCAGTACGCTGAGAGGGGCAAAGGTTTGTTCGGCCAGCTGAGCTGCGGTGCCGGTGACGATGGCTTCGTCCGGATAGCCCAGGCGGCTGGCGGCGGTGGCTTGGCAGCCGCCTAGCCCGGCTTCGGTCAGCCGGGCGCACAGGCTGGCGGGGGTGCAGCTGCCGCCGGTGAGAAAGAACACATCGCCGCCCCCGGCACAGGCGGCGGCCGGGTTGCAGGCCACGCCATGGGCGCTTACCAGCTTCCAGTTCTGCCAGGGGCGGCCCAGACGGGCGGCCAGCACCTGCGGGCTGGAAAGCCCGGGCAGCAGGGTGAAGCGGGCTTCGGGCAGGGCGGTTTGCAGGGTGCGCAGCAAGCTGGCGGCTCCGCTGTAAAACCCAATGTCGCCGCTGAAGGCCACGGCGGCCTGCCCTGCCCGGCCGTTCAGCCCGGTGAGGGCCTCCACAAGCTCAGAGGTGCGCAGGCAGGCAATGCGCCGCCCGCCGCATTGGGCCGGCAGCCCCTCCAGAAGGCGGGGCGCGCCTAAAATAACCAGGGCCTGTTCCAGTGCCTGGGCGGCTGCTTGAGTCAGGCTGAGCCAATCGCCGGGGCCGATGCCGATGAGGGTAATGTCCATGGGGGCCTCCTTACCGCGGCAAGTAAACGCGGATCACAATCAAATGCGGATGGGCTGCAAAGCCGGGGCGGCGGGCTGCCAGGCGGCAAAACGGGCGAGAATGGCCTCGACCGTTTCGCCCCGGTCTTCCGGGCGGGTGAGCACCAGCACCCCCACGCCGCAGCTCTGTGCGGCGGCCAGCTTTTCGGCAAAACCGCCGTTTCGGCCGCCGTCCTTCGTGACCATCCAGCGGATGTTCCACTGCCGAAACACGGCCTCGTTCAGCGCCTGGCTGAAGGGCCCCTGCATGGCCAGAATGTGGCTGTGGGCCAGCCCGGCCTGTTCGCAGGCGGCAATGCCGTCGTGGGTGGCCAGCACCCGGGCGTACAGCCGTTCCGGCGGCAGGGCGGCAAAGGCGGGCAGCTCCTTTGCGCCGGTGGTCAGCAGAACGCGGCCTTCCTGCCGGGCCAGCCATTCCGCCGCTGCCGGTGCGTCGGGCAGGCAGATGCACCGCTCGGGCAGGGCGCTGGCCGGGCGGCTGCACCGCCACAGGGGTACCCCGGCCGCTTTGGCCGCTGCCCGCAGGCTGGCGCTGACGGTTTCCGCATAGGGGTGGGTCGCGTCGATGATCAGCTGGCAGCCGGCCAGCCGGCCGGTCATGACTTCCGGGGCCAGCCGCCCGGTGTGCACCTGCCCGTGGGTGAGGGCAGGCAGCACCTCCTGTCCGTATTCCGTGGCAACAAACACGGTCAGGGTCAGGCCGCGGGCGGCGCACAGGCCGTCCAGCGCCTGAGCCAGCTGCCGCCCCTCGGTTGTGCCGCCAAACAGCACCACCCCGGTCACAGCCGATACCCCCGCGGGGTGACCATGCGCTGCCCGGCCAGACGGGTGGCGTGGTTGCCGATGAACACGGTGGTGAACATATCCACCTGTTCCTCCGCAAGCCGGGCCAGGGGACCGGTCCAACTGGCCTGCCCCGGGCGGCCGATGTTCTTCACCCAGCCGCACACCCGGTCAGCCGGCAGGCTGCGGGCCAGAATGGCACAGGCCCTGGCCAGATAATCGGCCCGGACGCGGCTGGAGGGATTGTATAGGCAGATGCAGAAGTCCGCCCGGGCCGCAGCCTCCAGCCGGGCCTCGATCACCGGCCAGGGGGTCAGCCGGTCGGACAGGCTGATCACGCAGAAATCGTGCATCAGGGGCGCGCCCAGCACGGCGGCCCCGGTGAGGGCGGCAGAGAGGCCGGGCACCACCACAACCTCCACCTCCGGATAGGTGGGGGTCATTTCCAGAATCGGCCCGGCCATTCCGTACACACCGGCATCGCCGCTGCACACCATGGCGGTGGTCTGGCCGCGGTCGGCGGCTTCCAGCGCCAGGCGGCAGCGCTCCACCTCCTGGGTCATGGGGGTGGTCAGGGTGGGTTTGCCGGGGTAGAGGGGTGCGACCAGATCAATGTAGACCTTGTAGCCGCAGAGCAGCTGGGCATCGTCCAGCGCGGATTTGGCCTGCCCGGTCAGCAGGGCGGGGTCGCCGGGGCCAAGACCCACCACGTAAAGCAGCTTTGCCATAAAAACACCTCGTAGTTGAAACCCGCAGTGCCGGGCAGCCCGCCGCTACGGATCGCAGATCAAAGTTTGTCACAATTCCGGCGCAAAGGGACGCAAAGCCAGCGCCAGCGTCACGCCGTTTTTTGCGTATTTGGGGGCCAGCAGGGCGCCGCCGCTGCCCAGCACCGCCGCCCGTTCGCACACATTGTCCACCCCGGTCACGCTCTGCACAAAGGCAGAGGGGGTAAAGGGGCCGGGCAGGGCGGCCAGCGCCTGGGCCGGGTAGGTGCTCAGGGGCAGGCCCAGCGTCCGGCAGGCCTCGAGCAGCCCGGGCTCCCGGGCTTTCAGGTCAATGCTGCACACTCGGCACAGCGCCCGGCGGGAGACCTGCGCGCGGGCGAGAAAGTCCGACAGCAGCTCCAGAATCTGCCCGGCCGGGGTGCCCCTCCGGCAGCCGACCCCCAGCACGGCAATGCGGGGCACCAGATGCAGCGGTCGAGCACCGTCCGGGTCCGTGTCGCTGAGGCTGAGCACCACTTGGGCCTTTGCGGCACAGGCGGCCGGGTGCAGGCCGCGGGGCCAGACCCCGCCGATGGAAAATTCACTGAAGAGGGCGAGCGAGCCGCCCGCCAGCAGCGCGCCGGAAACCTGCTTGATGCGCTCCGGTTCGGCCACAGCGCAGCCGTTTTTGCGGGCCCAATCGTCCGCCGCCCACAGGCCGCTGCGGTCAGTGGCGGTGGTGATGACCGGCTGCGCGCCGCACAGCCCGGCCAGCCGCAGGGTGAGGGCATTGGCACCGCCCAGATGGCCGGACAAAAGCGAGACGGCGAAGGCACCGGTTTCATCCAGCACCACAACGGCGGGGTCCCGGGTTTTGCTGCTCAGATGGGGGGCAATGGCACGCACGGCAATGCCCGCCGCCCCCACAAACACCAGCGCATCTGCCTGGGCAAACGCGTTGGCGGTGAAGTCGGCCAGCGAGAGGTGCTCCGGGCCGAAACAGGGGGTCACGGCGGCGGTGTCGTCCTGCGCGTTCAGGCCGTCGGCCAAGCGCTGCGCCAGGGCCAGCCCCCGCGCCGTGAAGGCGGTGAGGGCGATGGTCATCGGGTGGCCTCCCGGAAGCCGGTGGTAAAACCGGGGTCATAGAGCTTGGAACGGTCATAATGGGCGCTGCCCTGCCGCAGGAACTCGCCCACCAGCACCAGCGCGGTGCTGTGAATGCCGGCCTCTTCGCCGCTTTGGGCCAGTGTGCCGATGGTGCAGCGGCAGATGCGCTCTTCCGGCCAGGTGGCCTTGTAGACCAGAGCGGCGGGGGTGTCGGCGGTGTAGGCGCCCCCCGCCAGCAGCTGGCGGGCAACCTCCGGCAGCATACCGGAGGAGAGGAAGATGGCCATGCTGGCCCCGTGGCTGGCCATGGCGGCCAGCTGTTCCCGCTCGGGCACGGGGGTGCGCCCCGCCAGCCGGGTGATGATAAGGCTCTGGCTCACGCCGGGCAGGGTGTATTCTGCCCCAAGGGCAGCAGCTGCCCCGCAGAAGCTGGAAACACCGGGGGTCACGTCCCAGCCAATACCCAGCGCATCCAGCGCATCCGTCTGTTCCCGAATGGCCCCGAACAGGCAGGGGTCACCGGTGTGCAGGCGCACCACGTCCTGATTTTGCCCGGTTGCCTGCCGGATGATCTCCAGCACCTCCTCCAGCGTCAAGTGGGCGCTGTTGTACAGGCGGCAGTCCGGACCGCACAGCCCCAGCAGGGAGGGGTTGACCAAACTGCCTGCATAGATGACCACCTGCGCCTTGCGCAGAAGTTCCGCTCCCCGAAGGGTGATCAGGTCCGGTGCGCCGCTGCCGGCGCCGACAATGTGTACCATACTGCTTCTCCTGTTTTTTATAGGGCGGCGCCGTAAACGTCTGGCGTTGCGGGTTTCATGCCGCCCGGAAAATTTGAATCGGTGTGCAGGAATCATGCGGGGCCGCCTGTGTGAACGGCATTCCGCCTGCGCTTTGGGGCAGGCAGGGGTCAGTTCGCGCCCTGCTTGGGTTTGCCCACCAGCAGGGTGGCAAAGTAGCCGGTCTGCCCCTGATACTCGTGCAGGGTCGGGCAAAGCTGCTGATCCGGCAGGCCGCAGTTCATCACCAGCGCGCTGGTGCCGGCCAGGCCCTGCCGTTCCAGCTCGGCCACTGCCTGCGGCAGCTGGCGGCCCGCCTTCATCAGCACCTTGGTGCCGGGCAGCGCCAGGGCCTCGGGCAAAGAAAGATGCCCGCCGGCAGGCAGAATGTGAAGCGGCTCGTTCATCTCCGTCAGGCTGCGGCCCAGCGCCGCCGCCGAAGCACAGAAGCTGGGCACGCCGGGAATCATCACGGTTTCGTATCCGGCGACGCGAACAAGGTCCATCACATAGCAGAAGCTGGAATACACCGAGACATCGCCCAGGGTGAGCAGGGCCACATCCTGCCCGGCAGCCAGCTGCTCCAGCACCTGCCGGGCGGCCAGCTGGTGGGTGTCGGCCAGGGTGCGCTCGCTCCGGCTCATGGCAAAATCCAGAAAGAGCAGCACCTTTCCGGTGAGGTCCATGGCCCCGCGGGCGATGTCCAGCGCCAATGTGCGGCCCTCTCGGGTGCGGGGAGCCGCCACCACCGGGCAGGCCTTCAGCACCCGCACGGCCTTCAGGGTGAGCAGTTCCGGGTCGCCGGGGCCGACCCCCACGCCATACAAAATGCCCTGCTTTTTATTCATCGGGGTTCCACTCCTTAAAGTTTTCCTGCAGGCCGGGGGTGCAGCCCAGAAGCCCGCGGCTCTGGCTGAACATGGCGGCACCAACGGTGAATTTCCCGGCGGCCCGGCGGGTCAGATAAAAGCCCATGCGGGTCAGCATACCGTGCAGCACCGGGGAGGTCAGGCCTGCCTGATCCAGCAGGTCCAGGCAGCCGTCGGTGGTGGGGGCCTCCATGAGGGCCTGCAGCAGCGGCAGCGGGGCCCCGGCCAGCGCGGCGTGGGTGACGAACACCTCGGCCCGGGCGTCTGCCGTGCGGGAATGGGTGTTCATCACCCCGGCCGCCAGCTTGCACAGCTTGCCCACATGGCCCACAAGAAGCACCCGCTCAAACCCAAGGGATGCGCAGATGTCCAGCGCATCGCCGATGAAGTTGGAACAGGTGACCACCGGCCAGGGGACGGGGTGGGCCGCCAGAAAATCCTCCCCGTAATGGCCGGGGGTCAGCACCAGCGTGTTTGCCCCGGCGGCGGCCTTCTGGCGGCATTCCACCTCAATGGTGTCCACCAGAGCAGCAAGGCTCTGCGGCTCTACAATGCCGCTGGTGCCCAGAATGGAAATGCCGCCCTCAATACCCAGGCGGGGGTTGAAGGTATGGGCGGCGGCCTCGGCCCCGCCCGGCACGCAGATGGTCACGGCTAGCCCGCCGGTGTAGCCCGCCTCTTTTGCGGCGGCTCGAACGGACTCGGCGATCATGCGGCGGGGCACCTGGTTGATGGCGGCAGCCCCCACCGGCTGTTCCAGCCCGGGCAGGGTGACCCGCCCTACGCCCTCGCCGCCGTCCAGCGTGACGGCATTGCCCTCGGTGCGCGCCACCCGGGCCTGAATGGGCAGGCCGTTGGTGGCGTCGGTGTCATCCCCAGCGTATTTTTCCACCTGGCACAGGGCAAAGCCCTTGCCGCCGGGCAGCGCCTGCACCGGGGCCGTCACCTCCAGCCCGGCGGGGGTCAGCAGCGTTTCGGTGGCCGGGGCATGGCCGGTCAGCAGCAGGCGGGTGGCGGCGGCCGCCGCCAGAGCGGCACAGGTGCCGGTGGTGTAACCACAGCGCAGGGTTCTTGCCCCGCTGCGAATGAAATGCTGAAACAAAACTTCTGCCATGGGGGCACCTCCTTTGCGGCAAAGAATTCGGAAAAAAGGGCGCATGGAGCGCACCGCAGGCAAGAAAAAGCCCCTCCGCACACAGGGCGGAGGGGCAGAAAGCGGCACACAAAACCAAGGCAGCGGAAAAACGGCTGCCGGCCTGCACACCGCCCCTGACCGGAACGCCGTTTGCCGGAACACAGCAAACGGCAGAATCCGCCGGTGGGGGCAGCGGCCCGGCCAAACAGGCGGCGGCCGGGCGATGGGGCGGCAGGCAGGTCTTCTGGCTTTGGGGTAAGGCCCCTTACAGCGGCGGCTCCGCGCGGGAATCACACCCGGCTTCCCTATTCTCCCTGCGGCGGCCAAACCGCGGCAGGGCACCTGGCGCTCGTTTGCGGAACAGAAGCGCTTCGCTTGAAACGGCCTTATAATAAACCTATTTAAAAGGCAAAAAGCTTCTGCAAATGCTTTTAGTAGTGTACGGCAAAACCCTTCGCTTGTCAACGAAAACCGAAGTGCCCTACTGGGCATACAAATTGAAAAAATACCTGCCGCGGCGGCGGAATTTTAAAACGGGAGGCACGCCGGGCACTGCACTTGTACTGGATGCGGATTTTTGCCGCACAGCGGCATTTTGCGGTTTGACAGGCAGACGGGGATGGCGTATACTAGCCATTGTGTGAATTGGCGGCCGGGTCACCCAAATCGGGCCGGTCGCCGCAAACCGGAAAGAAACCGGAACAAGGAGGAAATCCATGAACAATCTGGACAAGATTTTCCATCTGAAGGAAAATCACACCGACGTAAAGACCGAGGTTATCGCCGGTGTTACCACCTTTATGACCATGGCCTACATTCTGGCCGTGAACCCGTCCATCATGAGTGCGGCAGGGATGGACAGCGGCGCGATTTTCACGGCCACCGCTCTGGCCTCCATGATCGCCACCCTGTGCATGGCGGCGTTTTCCAACTACCCCTTCGTGCTGGCCCCCGGCATGGGCCTGAACGCCTACTTTGCCTACACCGTGGTCATCAACATGGGCTACAGCTGGGAGATGGCGCTGGCCGCCGTGTTTATCGAGGGCCTGATCTTCATCGCGCTGTCGCTCACCAAGGTGCGTGAGAGCATCTTCAACGCCATTCCCGTGTGCCTGAAAAACGCCGTGAGCGCGGGCATCGGTCTGTTCATCGCCTTCATCGGCCTGCAGAACGCAAAGCTGACTGTGAACTCCGATTCCACTCTGGTGACCATCTTCTCCATGAGCGGCTCTTTGAAGAACGGCACCTTCCGCAGCCAGGGCATCACTGCCCTGTTGGCCCTGATCGGCGTGCTGGTCATCGGCGTGCTGATGGTGAAAAAGGTGAAGGGCAACATTCTGCTGGGCATCTTCATCACCTGGGGCCTGGGCATTCTGTGCCAGTTTGCGGGCCTGTATGTGCCCGATCCCGCCAACGGCTTCTACAGCCTCCTGCCGGATTTCTCCTCCGGCTTCGGCATTCCCAGCCTGGCCCCGACCTTCCTGAAGATGGACTTCAGCAAGGTGTTCAGCGGCGAATTCCTGGTGGTCATTTTTGCATTCCTGTTTGTGGATATGTTTGATACGCTGGGCACCCTGATCGGTGTGGCGAGCAAGGCCGATATGCTGGATGAAGAAGGCAAGCTGCCCCGCATCAGCGGCGCCCTGCTGGCGGATGCCGTGGGCACCTCCGTCGGCGCGGCCCTGGGCGTGAGCACCACCACCACCTTTGTGGAGAGTGCTTCCGGCGTGACCGAGGGCGGCCGCACCGGCCTGACCAGCGTGACCAGCGCCCTGCTGTTCGGCCTGTCGCTGTTCCTCAGCCCCATCTTCCTGGCCATTCCTTCCTTTGCCACCGCGCCTGCCCTGATTGTTGTGGGCTTTTTGATGATCAGCAGCGTGCTGAAGGTGGACTTCAGCGACCTGTGCCAGGGCATTCCCGCCTTCATCACCCTGATTGCCATGCCCTTTATGTACAGCATTTCCGAGGGCATTGCCCTGGGCACCATTTCGTTCGTGGTGATCAATGTGCTGGCTGGCCCCGAAAAGCGCAAGGCCATCAGCCCGGTGATGTACGTGCTGGCGGTTCTGTTTGCGGCCAAGTACTTCATTATCTGAGCACAGGCTCAACAAATCAAAACAACACGCCTTTGGGCGTGAAAGAAGAAGGCCCCGTGGAATGCACGGTGGCCGTAAAACAGTAAAATTCAAAATGTCATGTGAACTACGTGTTCTCGGGAAGCGGCGTGACTTCGGTCACGCCGTTTTTCCGTTCATGAGCACATCCAGAGGGATGAAGCCAATGCCGTCATACTTGATGTGGATGGTCTGGCGGCGCTTGCCGGTGGACTTGTCCGGGGCCTCCACATAGATGCCCTGAATCAGCTCTCGCAGGGCGTAGGGCGTCAGCACCTGATCCGCTCGCAGCTGATTGGCAATCTGGGACGGGCCACGGCCCTCCATGCACATGGTAAAGATCCTCTTGATCACCTGTGCGGCCTCCGGGTCGATGATCCAGTGGTGAGGGTCGTTACCGTGAGCACCACTTTTCACTTAAATTTATTCAGCTCTTCAATAAATTTGAAGAGGGATATTACCTTTTCCTGTTTGGTGAATTCCTGATTCACTTCACCGGTTGTAATCTTACTTCCCAAGATTACACATCCCTTGCCATCATACATCTTTCTTACAGATTCGGTCCAGGCGCTTTTTCTTTCCCTTGACTTTTCCAAATTGTAGTGTTAGCTATAAAAGTTAGCCTGTTATCTGTACTTGTTTCGGTTGCTTTGCCGAAACTCTGCAGGAGCGGGGGTATCTGTTATTATCAGAGGAGGATTTACAAATGAAAAAACATACCCGCGTACTGTCGCTGCTGATGACCCTGGTTCTGGCCCTGGGTCTGTTCCCCATGGCAGCCTCCGCTGCCAACTATCCCAAAGCCTATGACGTCAGCTTCCAGCTGAAGGATGGCACTGTGATCGCCGAGTACGATGAAGTCAGCTATGTGAAGAGCGTCACTGTTCCCACCTACCGCGAGGTTGAGACCTGGTACTGCGAGGCTCTGAACATGGAAGTCGCCACCGGCGAGACGGTCCAGGCAGATTTTGGCGAGGACAAGAACGTTGTTTTTGTTGCCGACAGTATTCTCCCCGAGTCCTTCACTCTGAACTTCTGTCTGCCCAACGGCTTCGAGGCAGGCTCCGCCGTTCTGGCCCCCAATAATTTTATGAGTTTCTTCACTGTTCCCATGGTGGACGGCACCAGCGTGAACTGGGCTGCTGATGGCGTCACTCTGGCAAGCGGCCAGATGATCACCGGTCAGGACCTGGACCTGGACTATGACTGGTATGAGAAGAACCCTGTTCTGAACTTCGACCTGACCAGCGAGGCCGTGTATCCCGACGCTTTCACTGTGAAGTTTATCGATGACAACGGTCAGCTGGTCAGAGAGCAGACCGTGGATGCCCGGAACTTCTTCACTGCTCTGGACGTTCCCGCCGGTATGTGGTCCTGCCCCCGTCAGAACGCCGTTGTCGGCAAGGGTGACTACATCAGCGGCCAGACCCTGGATCTGGACTACACTTGGTACGGTTATCATCCTGTCGTGGAGTTCTACGCCAACTGAATCCCTGCATCAGCAAACGCCCGGACCGAAGTCCGGGCGTTTTTCCATGCCCCCCGCCAAGCGGGTTTTATCTCGTGCACAGTGCTGACCATGTCGTGCATCTCCGGTCTCGGTGACGTTCCTGCCTGCGTCCCCCCGTCCCCTTTCATTCCGAGCGCCCCGTGTCATCCCGAGCTTGTCGAGGGATCTTGCGACCCCAGGAGGAAAGATTCTTCGTTGCTCCGCTCCTCTGAATGACAGGAACGGAACCAGAGAGCGGCAGCGAAAAGAGGAGACCAGGCAATGCCCCGTCCCCCCGGGAAGGGCGCAAAAAAGCCCCGCACTGTTGGAACGATCTCAATAATATCGCCTATATCACAGTTCAGGGCTGTACAGATTTTCACAAGTGAATCTGTTGATACATTTTCGTTGCGCCCCATTTTCGCAATCAGTGCAGAACTTACTCCAGCAGCTTGCTGCAAATCCTTCTTTTTTATATCCAAATCGATCAGAAGCTTTTATATGAGATAATATCCAAATGTACCCATAAAAAACTCCTTCACATCTATTTCCGTAGACGAACTTAATAGCCAATATCTTTCAGAATTTTATCGATTTCCTCAAATTCGTCTTGGGTGCTTGGTTCCCATGCTGAATCGTTGCACCAACGGCAGTATATTGCTTTTCTGTCTCGCATTCTGTGACAATATGGGCATTCCACTACGTCGTCTTCGCCGGTATCCACTGATGTTCGATGTGCACACTTAGAGCAATATGTGGTATCGACCTTATCCTACAGAGTATTTTCGTCAGTGTTGCCGCAATTTGCGCATCTCATACCATCATCTCCATCTGGGATGTATTTGTAATCTGTATTATCATCGTATCCGGAAGATTGAGAAGCTACATACACTGCACCTACAGTGACAGCTGCGACGCCCACAACCTTACCGGCAGTTCTCAACCATTCCTTCGCTTTTGCCTTTCGTGCCTGCTTACAGTCGATACATAGTGTAACATCTGGATTGTCGGAAAAGCGGTTTGTCACATACAAGAAAACCAGGCATCATCAAGATTTTTATCTCAATAATGCCTGGTTTATGTTTTCCAACCCTGCCAGACAGATGCCATATATCAGTAATTTTCGTGGGTTACTGTTTTATGACCACCCATCTAAGCCACGGGGCCTTCTTGTTGCAATTTTCCCGGCAGTCAACGTTTCATCGCCGGACGATGCGGTAGTACACGCGGGCCGTGAACCGGTAGATCAGGTAATACACCACGGTAAATACCAGGGCAACCACAGCGGTGCAGGCAACAAACAGGGGCGGGTTGTTCAGCGAAAGGGCCTTCAGCAATCGGTGCATCATGGGCATGGCGGCTGCAAGGTGCAGCAGGGCGGCCGCCAGCGGCAGGAAGAACACCAGGCGGGTCTGGGTGCGGATGGTGGCCTGTACCTCGGCGGGGCCCATGCCCACCTTCTGCAGAATGAGAAAGCGGTCGCGGTCGTCCCAGCCCTCGCTCACCTGTTTGTAGTAGATGATGAGCACCATGGCTGTGAGAAACAGAATGCCCAAGAACAGCCCCAGAAAGAGGAAGCCGCCGTACAGGGTGTAGATGTTGCTCCGGCCCTCGGCCCGGCCGTCCACCCATACGCCGGTGAGGGCTGCCGTGCCGATGTGGATGGCTGTCGAAACGTGGATCGATTCGTCCGGGCGATTGCTGCGCAGAACATCCAGCAGCTGGGTTACGTAGGCGGACTGATCCTCTTCACTCATACCGGGAACATTGAAGGCGACGCAGCTGATGTACTGGCTGGCATTGCCGCCGTAGGCCTCGTTCTGGGCCTGATACAGCCGCTCCAATGCGGCTTTGTCCGGCACCACCAGCCCGGCAATGCCGGCCAGATAAATGGTGTATTTGCTGGGGGTGAAGTTTTCGGCCGGGCCGATTACCCGCCAGGTCTGGCCCGCCAGGGTGAAGGTATCGGGCAGGCTGAAGTGATTCGTGTAGGCCAGCACCTGGCCGGGCTGAAGTGTTACGGCCTGGCCGCTGAGGGCCTCGTACTGTTCGGCGGTGATGCAGAACAGCTGCACCAGGCTGGCGCTGCTGCCGGAAAAGTTCAGGGCGCTGCCCGCCTGGCTGACGGTGAAGCCCAGCCCGGCGTAAGCCTGAACTGCGTCCGGGGCGAGGCCGCGCTGGGCCAGGTCCTCCCGGACGATGGCCTCGCTGGCCTGAACGTCGGCTTCGGCGCTTTCCAGTGTGTCCTCATAGGTATAAATCGAGAAATCGGTAGGGTACCGGCTGCGCAGAACGCGCTCCATGCCGCTGTACAGCGTGAGGGTACCGGCCAGCATCACCAGCACCATGGTGGAGAGGATGCACACGTTGGCCAGCCCCACGGCGTTCTGCTTCATGCGGTACAGCAGGCCGGAAACGGCAGTGAAGTGCCGAGGCTGGTAATAATAGCGCTTGTTCCGGCGCAAGGCCTTCAGCAGGGCCACGCTGCCCGCGGTGAACAGGCAGTAGGTGCCCAGAATCACCAGCAGCGCAGCCAAAAAAAACAGCAGAATGGCGGCGATGGGGTCTTTGCAAAGGATGGCAATGGCGTAGCCGGAGCCCAGGCACACCAGGCCGAGAAGGGTCAGAAACCAGCGGGTGCGGGGCTCCTGCTCGCCGGCCTGCGCGCTTTTCAGCAGTTCAATGGGCTTTGTGCGCAGCACGCTGAACAGGTTGGAGGCCAGGATGAGCAGGAACACAAAGCACATCAGCAGCGCTGTGCTGCCCAAGGCCGGCAGGCAGACGGCGGGGGAGTAGCTGATGGGGAACCGGACAATCTTGAGCAGAAGCAGGTAGGCCAGGCGATTCAGCACAACGCCGCCCGCCAGGCTGCCCAGCAGGGCGGCGGCAAGAAGCAGCAGGCTTTCCCAGCCCATCACCCGGGCCAGATGGCGCTTTTCCAGGCCGAGAACGTTGAACAGCCCCAGCTCCCGCTTGCGGCGGCGCAGCAGAAAGCTGTTGGTGTAAAACAGGAACACCACCGCAAAAATGCCGATGATGACGCTGCCCAGCGCCAGAAAAATGCGGATAATGTCGCCGCCCGGCAGCGAATCGCTGCCGGCGTTGCGGGTGAGGGCGTTCATGATGTAAAACATGGCGCCGGTGAGAATGCAGGTGAGGAGATATGGCAGGTATAGCTGCCGGTTTTTGCGGATGTTCCGGGCTGCCAGCCGCAGATAGAAGGCGTTAGACATTCTGCTCACCTCCGGTTGCGATCAGGGTGAGCGTATCGGCAATGCGCTGATAGAAGGCGGCCCGGTCGGCCTCGCCGCGGTACAGCTGGTGGAAGAGCTTGCCGTCCTTGATGAACAGCACCCGGCGGGCGTGGCTGGCGGCCTTCACGCTGTGGGTAACCATGAGAATGGTCTGCCCCTGGGCGTTGACCTGATCCAACAGGTCCAGCAGCTCGTCGGTGGAGTGCGAATCCAGCGCGCCGGTGGGCTCGTCCGCCAGAATCAGGCTGGGCTGGGTGATGAGGGCGCGGGCCACGGCGGCCCGTTGCTTCTGCCCGCCGGAGACCTCATACGGGTACTTTTTCAGCAGGGCCGAAATACCCAGCAGCTTGGCCAGCGGCATCAGGCGGCGATGCATCTCCTCATAGGGCACGCGGGAGAGCACCAGCGGCAGATAAATGTTGTCCTCCAGGGTAAAGTTGTCCAGCAGGTTGAAGTCCTGAAAGACGAACCCGAGGTTTTCCCGCCGGAAAGCCGCCAGCCGGGCTTCCGGAACGGCGGAAAGGTCCTTGCCGTCCAGCAGGATCTGCCCGGCAGTGGGCTTGTCCAGTGCGGCCAGCAGATTCAACAGCGTGGTTTTGCCGGCGCCGCTTTCGCCCATGATGGCCACGTATTCGCTCGGCTCTACCGAAAAGGTCACGCCGGTCAGGGCAGGCACACGCACCCCGCCGAAGCGGGTGGTGTAAACTTTTTGCAGGTCGTTTACTTGTAAAATGCTCATGGCAAAGCCCCTCCTACGGGCTGCGCAAGGCCGCGCCCGGCGGCCTGTGATTGGCTGTGATCACAGAATACCACCCGGCGGGGCGCCGCTGCCATCGACGCAGCTTACAAAAAGGCGGGCGTACCTTACAGTTTTGTAAGGTGCGTTAAAAGAAAACGGTTTGCGGGCGGGAAAACCGGTCACTCCACCTCCAGCGCGGCGCTGGCCAGCCCCAAAAGGGCGCGCGTGCCCCGCCTGGGGCCGTCCGATTCCAGCCGCAGGCTGTGGCCCAGGCGGTCGGTGATCTGGCGGCAAAGATGAAGACCAAGGCCGGTGCTGCCCTGGTTCTGGCGGCCGCTCAGGCCGGTGTACCCCTGTTCAAACACCCGGGGAAGATCCTCCGGGCGGATGCCGCAGCCGCTGTCGGCAATGACCAGCGTAAGCGGAGCGTCCGGCTCCAGATACAGCCGCACACCGCCGGATTGGGTGTATTGCAGGGCGTTCATCAGCAGCTGGCCGAGAACGAACCCGAGCCATTTTTCATCGGTGAGCACGGTCACGTCGGTGGGAATGGCGAACTCCAGCGAAAGCCGCTTGTGCACAAACAGCGGGGCCAGCTGGCGCACCTGTGCCCGGGCGATGGGCTCCAGCGGGCAGCGGCGGATGACGTAATCGGTGGTGGGGCTGCCCAGCCGCTGGCAGGCCAGGGCCATCTGCACGTACTGCTCAATGCGGGTGAGCTGCACGCCCACTTCCCCGGGGGCCGGGGTGGGGCTTTGCAGCAAAAGCCGCATGGCGGCGATGGGCGTTTTGATTTGGTGGGCCCACAGCTGGTAGTAGTCGTTCTGCTCGCGGCTGCGGCGGCGCTCCTCCTGTACGGCGGCAGTACGCCGCTGTTCCAGCGCCAGGGCCAGCGCCTGATAGTCGGCCTCGGTCAGGCTGGCGGCGGGCGGAAAGTCCTGCTCATCCAGCGCAGGCAGCGACAGAAGGGCGGTCAGCTGCCGGTGGCGGCGCACAAAGCGGGCAAAGCCGCACGCACCCCAACCCACAAGGCCGGCAACACACAAAACGGCGGCATCCCGCAAAGGCGCGGCGGGGGCAGAGTAAAGCCAGCAGAACACCGCACACAGCCCCAGTGTGCCGAAGAAAAGCCCCAGTGCGGCGGCCTGGGTGCGCAGCCATGCGACGAACAGAGCAAGAACGCTTTCTTGATTCAAGTTCATTCCACCAGATACCCCATTCCCTTTTTTGTAAGGATGAAATCGGTCAGGCCCAGCCCCTCCAGCTTGCGGCGCAGGCGGGCTACGTTTACCGTGAGGGTGTTTTCGTCCACATAGCAGTCGGTCTGCCACAGACGGCTCATCAGGTCCTCCCGGCTCACGGTGCGGCCGCGGTTTTCCATGAGAATGCGCAGAATGCCGAACTCGTTCTTGGTCAGCTCGGCCCGGCGGCCGCCGTAGGTCAGGCTGGCGCTGTCCAGGTCCAGCACGGCGCCCCGGTGCTGAATCAGCCGCCCCTCGCCGCCGAATTCGTAAGTGCGGCGCAGCAGCGCCTGAATTTTGGCCAGCAGCAGGTCCAGGTCAAAGGGCTTTGCAATAAAGTCATCGGCACCCAGGCTCAGGGCCATGACCTGATTCAGATTGTCGGCGGCGGAGGAGAGAAAAATCACAGGAACCCGGCTCACCCGGCGGATCTGGCTGCACCAGTGGTAGCCGCTGTAACTGGGCAGCCGTATGTCCAGAAGCACCAGCTGAGGTGCGGCGGCCACAAATTCTTCCAGCACATGGGCAAAGTCCCGGGCGCAGACGGCCTCATAACCCCAGCGTTCCAGTTGTTCCGCCACCAGGCGGGCGATGACCGGGTCATCCTCCACAATAAAAATTTTGTGCACAATACGTTCCTTTCCAAAGTTCAAACGGGTTTTGCGCAGGTTCTCTGCAATCGGCGGAGTGATTCCGCCGGTGAATAACACGAAGGAAACCGGCGAATGGCTTCAGGCCGAACCTCATCTCTGGGTTTATTGTAGCACAAACCGAAAGGAAACGGCGGTGCCCCGGCGCATTTGCGGACAAACCGGTGCGGGTGCAGGCGTTTTCTTGACGAACCGGGCGAAAAATATTATCCTGAATAGGACTTGTTCCGTGCAGGTTTGGGCGCGGAACACGGCAAAGCGGCAACCTGTTTGCGGTGCAGCGCTTTGCGCGAACGACACAAACGAAAGGAGCCTTCCATGGCGGAACCAAATGATTCCACAAAAAGCCTGGCCGGGTTTGCGCGGGCCGCGGGCCTGTGCGGCATGGCGGCGGTGGGCTACCTGTTTGTGGCGGCGCTGATGACGCTGGCCGCGCCGGTGGGCCTGGGGGAAACCGGCGGGGTGCTGTATGCGGGGCTGGCCCAGTGCCTGGCGCTGCTGCTTCCGGGAATTCTTGCTGCAAAAGCCGGCGGCCTCAGCCGGGGCAGCCTGGGCCTGCGCCCCGGCCCCAAGGGTGCAGTGCGGGCCTGGCTGCCGCTGTTTTTGGGGGCGGCGATGGCGGCGAATCTTCTGGCGGCGGGGCTGCGGCAGTTGGCGGGCAGAAGCCCGGAGGTGACGGTGCTGCCCGCCGGCGGGGCGGCTTTGGCGGCGGCCTGCCTGGTCAGCTGTCTGCTGCCCGCCCTGCTGGAGGAATGGATGTTCCGCGGCGTGATGGAGGGCTTGCTGGCCCCCTATGGCGATGGGGCGACCATTGTGGGGCAGGCGGTGCTGTTTGCCCTGCTGCACAGTGAGCCGGGCCAGTGCCTGACGGCGCTGGTGTGCGGGCTGGTGCTGGGGCTGCTGGTCCGGCGTGCGGGCAGCATTCGCCCCGGTGCGGCGCTGCATCTGGTGAACAATCTGCTGGCGTTTGCCAGCCAGTGGATGAACCAGTACGGGGCGGAGGATGTAGCCCTGCTGCTGGAATTGGTGCTGGCCGTGGGCGGCCCGGCCTGGGGGCTTTGGGCGCTTTGGCATCGCCGCAAACGCCGCCCTGCCTGGGAGCGGCCGCTGCGCCCTGGCCTTGCCCCCTGGAAGCTGGCGGTGTGCCCAGCCTATGTGGTGGCGGCCGCGGCCCTGCTGGCCCGGCTGGTATTGTCCTGAAACAACGCGGCCTTTTGCCGCACGGCACTGAAAAAGGAGAACCCCTGTGACGGATGAAGAATTGATGCGGCTGGCCCTGGCCGAAGCCGACATGGCCTTTGCACTGGGCGAAGTGCCCGTGGGCGCTGTGGTGGCGAAGGACGGCCAGCCCATCGCCCTGGCCCACAACACCCGGGAGACCGAGAAAAATGCCACCCATCATGCGGAACTTTTGGCCATTGACCGGGCCTGCAAGGCGCTGGGCGGCTGGCGGCTGTGGCAGTGCGAACTGTTCGTAACGCTGGAGCCCTGCCCTATGTGCAGCGGGGCCATCATCAACAGCCGCCTGAAACGGGTGGTGTATGGCGCGAAAGACCCAAAGGCCGGGTGCTGCGGCTCGCTGACCGATCTGTTTGCGCTTCCCTTCAACCACCATCCGGTGATTGAGGGCGGCCTGCTGGAGGAGGAGGCCGCCCGGCAGCTTCAGAACTTTTTTGCGGCCCTGCGGGAAAAACGCCAGCGGCTGAAGGAAGAAAAGCGGGCGGCCCGCCTGCAGATGGAGGAACAACACCATGAATAAGATCGTTTTGGTCACCGGCGGCAGCCGGGGCATTGGCGCCGCGGCGGTGCAGGCCTTTGCCCGGGCAGGCTGCCGGGTGATTTTGAACTACAACAAAAGCGAGGCGGCGGCCCGCGCCATCGCCGATGCCTGGCCGGGGCAGGTGTTCCCGGTTCAGGCGGACGTGAGCGACCCGGCCCAGGTGGAAGAGCTGTTTCGTCAGGCGGAGGCGCTGTGCGGCCCGGTGGAGGTGCTGGTGTGCAATGCGGGCCTGGCTCAGCAAAAGCTCTTTACGGACCTGACGGATGAGGATTGGGCACGGATGATCGGCGTGCACCTGAGCGGGGCGTTTTACTGCTGCCGTCGGGCACTGCCGGGGATGATCCGCCGCAAGTGGGGCCGCATCCTCACCGTGAGCAGTATGTGGGGGCAGACCGGCGGCAGCTGCGAGGTACACTATTCCGCTGCCAAGGCCGGGTTGATCGGCCTGACCAAGGCGCTGGCCAAAGAGGAAGGCCCGAGCGGAATTACGGTGAACTGTGTGGCCCCCGGCGTGGTGGAAACCGACATGATGGCGAGCTTTACCGCCGAGGATAAGGCCGCTCTGGCGGAGGAGACCCCGGTGGGTCGCCTGGCTGCCCCAGAGGAGATTGCACAGACGCTGGTGTTCCTTGCAGGCGAAAACGCCGGGTACATCACCGGGCAGGTGATCGGCCAGAATGGCGGTCTGGTGATCTGAGGGCGGGGTGCGCCGAACGCAAAGCGAAAACCAAAACAGCGGGAAAAGCGGAACAGCTTGCCCCGCTGTTTTTTTGCGCTTTTTTCAAACCTGCTTGACAGATGAATCGAACCTCGATATACTAAGAATCAAGATATATAGAACCTCGATAGATTGAGGCAAGATAGAAAGGAGGCGGCCGCGATGGAGGATCGGGTCCGGCGGGTGTATGTGCCCATGACGGAAACCGGGTTTTACATTCTGTTCAGCCTGAAACAGGAGCGGCACGGGTACAGCATCATTCAATATGTGCGCCGGCTGACCGGCGGGCAGGTGGTGATCAGCGCGGGCACCATGTACGGTACCCTGGCCAAAATGGAGAAGGACGGCCTGATCGTGTGCACCCGGGAAGAGGAGAAGCGCAAACTTTACCGGCAGATGCCGCTGGGGCAGGAAATTCTGGAGTTGGAGCTGGCCCGCATTCGGCGCCTTTACAAAAACAGCATGGGGGAGGAATGGTCATGAGCGAAAAGCAGCTCAAACGGGAGTTCCGCCTGTTCACCATTGCGGAGTATGAGAAGGAAGAGGCCTATCTGGCCCGGAAGCACCGGGAGGGCTGGAAGCTGGTGACGGCTGCCATGCCCGGCTGGTATACTTTTGAAGCGTGCGAGCCGGAAGAGGTGATCTACCAACTGGACTACAACAGCACGCAGGGCGAGGAAAAAGAGCAGTATTTGCAGATGTTTGCGGACTGCGGCTGGGAATATGTGGACGAAATGAACGGCTGGCGGTACTTCCGCAAGCCGCTTGCCCAAGCGGACGGAGACGAGGCCATTTTCAGCAGCGATGCTTCCCGGCTGGAGCTGCTGGGGCGGGTGTTCCGCACCCGGATGCTGCCGGTGCTGCTGCTGTTCTTCTGCGCCGATGTGCCCATGGTGGCCCGCGCACTGGCCGAAGGCTTTCCCACGCGGCCGGTGGAGCGGGGCGTTCTGCTGGGTATGATGATTCTGTTCCTCTTTGCGCTGTGGATTGTGCTGCGCTGCGGAATTGGCTTATGGCAGCTGCGGCAGCGCTGCCGGCGGGATGAGGAGACACTCCGCTGAGCCACTCTACGGCCCGTAGGTTGCCATTTGGCCGAAGGTTCGGTATGCTGAAACACGAAGCGGGGTGCCCGTGAACCCCTGAAACAGCACAAGAAACCAATCGGCGGCAAACACTGCCGATTCAGGAGGCAACATGGAACAGTATGTGACGGGCAGCGTGATTCGTGCGCTGCGGGAGAAAAAGGGATTGACCCAGCGCCAATTGGCCGAGCGCTTGTCGGTGAGCGACAAGACCGTAAGCAAATGGGAGACCGGCAAGGGCCAGCCGGACATCAGCCTGCTGGAGCCGCTGGCGGCCCGGTTGGGCGTAAGCGGGCGGAACTGCTGCGGGGCGAATGGGTGGAAAACCGCAACCGGGGCGCCAGCGTACCGCGGGCCAGCTTCTATGTCTGCCCGGTGTGCGGCAACGTGGTTTACGCCCTGGGCAAGGGCAGTTACAGCTGCTGCGGCATCACCCTGCCGTCGCTGGAAGCGGAAGCACCGGATGAAGCCCATGCGCTGAAACAGGAATGGCTTGACGGCGAACTGTAAGTAACGCTGGCCCACTCGATGGAGAAGGAGCACTTCGGGTCGTTCCTGTCAAGATAGAAAACAGAAGTGTTGCTTACAATTTTCGGCTTAGAAATTATCTGCTTTCACATCATCACGCATCAGCCGCTTCATCTTGTCCTCCAAGGTGTCTTTGCTCTCTGCGCTGAAATGAACGCCGATGATATAGGTGGTGCTGCCCATTCTTATGTCACTATGCCCATTACTGCTGAAATTACAATCAGCAAAGTAGGGGGCAGTTTTTTCTTTGCAAAATGCTTATAGCTAAACATCGAAGCAACTAAAAGTACTGTAATGATAATTGCCTGTAAATTTACTTTGAGTGTGGAAACTGTATCGAAGCAATTTCCTAAAACCATATAGGCACCTGTTGCCAAAACAATACCTATCACACAAGGTTTTAGACCACGCAGAATGGCTTGAATATATTTATTTTTTAGTGTGTTTTTCAGCAATACCATTACCAATAGAATTATCAAAAAAGATGGTAAGACAACTGCCAATGTTGCAATCACAGCACCCAAAAACCCTGCCTGACTGCTTCCTACATAAGTTGCAAGATTTACCATGATTGGTCCAGGTGTACTTTCGCTGACTGCAATCATGTAAGTTAATGCTTCATCATTTAACCATCTATAAGACAGAACAATATCTCGAATCAGAGGAATTGCGCCGTAAGCTCCCCCAAAGGCAAAGCAACCGACTTTCAAGAATCCAAGAAACAAATCAAGGTAAATCATTTTTTTGCACCGCCTTTCTGTTCAGATGCGCCATTTAGAACAAAAATCATCAGGCTAACGGTCGCTGCAATCAGCATCAGACTAATTGATGAAAAATTCCATGCAAAAAGATTGATACAGAGCATCACGATGCAGGAACAGACCATAATCGCTCTTGGCAATTTCTTTTTGTGCATTTTCTTAATCATTGTTTTGGCAGCATCCAGAATTAAAATTCCAACGGCGATTTTGATTCCTTTAAACGCATTTGCAATGATGGTCAGTTCCAAGAAATTATCAAGGAATATGGAAATCAGATAGATAATCACGAAGGACGGCACAATCATACCCAGTGTTGCCACCAATGCACCAATAAAACCAGCTTTTTTGTATCCAGTAAAAGTTGCACAGTTGATGGCGATGGGGCCTGGTGTGGATTCCGCAATAACAGTCACATTCATCATCTCGTCATGGGTAATCCATTGTTTTCTTTCTACACAGTTGTTTTCAATCATAGGAATCATGGCATATCCACCCCCAAAGGTGAATAACCCGATCTTTACAAAAGTTAGAAACAAATCAAGTAAGATATTCATTCTTTTTCGCCCTCCTTACGATACTCACATTGGCAGATAGTCATATCACGATCCACAGTTAATGAAGCGGTTCGCATCATCTCAAACTGTTTTGCAAGAAAATCAACGGCATCCTGTAAGGGCAGATAATGGGTATGATAGCCGTATTTTTCACCATAAACTAAGCCAGCATCTTTCATCACTTTCATGTGTTGAGAGATAGCAGATTCAGAAATACCAAACTTTTTGGAAAGAGAGCGAATGCAGTGCTTTCTTTCCAAAAGTGCTTGATATATTTTTAGTCGCATTGGTTCACCTAATGCTTTTAACATACACTCAAGTTCCATGTTATTTCTCCTTTGTTTTAGTGTTGACTTAATTATACTGCTATTTTTATTTAAGTCAACACTAAAACAAAGTTGTAGCGGTAGCTGGCAAAGTCAGCGCAGGGGAAGTGTAGCTTCCTCTGGATGAATGGAGCAAGGGACTTTTGCGGAAATCATCAGGCTCCATGCAATGGGCTTTCGGCAGAACGCAATCACCATCTTTAGGTGGTGTATAATTGCGCCCTTGTCTCCGTCAAGGGTTTTCGCCCTCGTCCGCTTCCTGCGTTTCTCTCCGGCTCTCAATCAGCCGATTCAGCTCCTTTTGAACCGCTTCGCTCTGGAAGATGAAGGTCAGCAGCTCCATCACATCCTCATCGGTCAGGACAGTCGGCTCTTTCAAAAAGGTCTCCAACATTCCGGCACGAGTGCAAAGCCGATGGGTTCTCTCGCTTCTGGTCAGCCGTTTCAGCTCGCTCTGCAATCGCTTCTCCTTGTGCTTGGCTACGGTCAGCTTGCGCTCCGCAACATACTGTTTGTGTCTCAGCTTTTCCAATTCTTCGCTCATGGGCAACTTCGGTCGTGCTTGTGAAACACACACTTTGTCTATCTGCTTATAGTATAACCGTTTGTGAGCTTTGCCGCGCTGATAAGCTTTGACCGGGTGCAGCTGGTAAAGCTGTATCCGGAACAGGAACCGGCCGTCCGCTTTGCGGGCGTGCGCCCGGGTGACCGGGTCTTGGTTTACTGCAACCGGCATGGACTGTTTGCGGAAAAGGCAGCGCGCCGTTCCGAAACCGACTGAGTGAACGTGCGTTGGCCGCAAATGATCCAAGTAAACCTCTGCGCCCGGCGGGCGGCCTGCTGCGAATGCGGCGGCTGCCTTCCGGGCGCTTTTTTCACGCCGCCGTCTGCTGCCGCATACATTGGCGGGGAGAGGGGGCGTGAGGGATGGCATTTTATGAACGGGGAATGGACGTATCCCGCTATCAGGGGCTGGTGAACTGGCCCGCGGTGGCCGGGGCGGGAATTCAATTTGCGATGGTGCGCATTGGCTCAAGCAACGGGGGCGCGGCGTATGTAGACCCGTATTTTCAGCGCAATGTACAGGGGGCACACGATGCGGGCCTGAAGGTGGGGGCCTACTATTTCACCTATGCCAAAACGCGGGATCAGGTGAACACAGAGCTGGAGACATTTTTGCTGGCCCTGGCCGGCCTGCGGCTGGAGTATCCGGTGTTTGTGGATGTGGAATCCAACCAGCTGACGGGGCTGGGGCGGCAGCCGCTGACCGAGCTGGTGCGTTATGCCATGGACATTCTGGATCAGAGCGGCTGGCTGCCCGGCTATTACACCTACACCGCCTTTGCCCAGCAGTATCTGGACACCCAGGCGCTGGCGGCCTATCCGCTGTGGATCGCCGATTATCGGGGCTATGTGGGGTACTCCGGCAGCTATGACCTGTGGCAGTATTCCTCCACCGGGCAGGTGGCGGGCGTTGAGGGCAATGTGGATCTGGATTACAGCTACAAGAACTTTCTTCCCCTGCTGCAGGAGACCGGGCTGAACGGCTACGGCACCGGCCGCCCGGCTATGCAGGCCCTCAGCGGCAAGGCCTTGCAGGTGACCAGCGCTCGGTGCGAATATTTTTACAGCCCCAATGTGGACGATGTGGCGGGCTACCTGCCACTGGGAACATACCCGGCCCTGGAGCTGAGCGAAGGGGGATGGCGCGGGTATGTATGGGTGACCTTCCGGTATGAAGAGCAGGTGTTCTGGGCGGTTCTTCTGGAGGACCGGAGCCGGCTCATCGACGCCCCGCAGGCCGACTGCGCCGCCTGCGAGGAGGCGCTGGAACAGCTGCGCCACCGGGTGGAGACTGCGCTGGAGCTGATGGAACAGGCGCTGGATGCCCTGGAAGAAGCCTGAAACAACGTCGGCGGCAAGGCGGGGCCGGGTACGGAGCTGAACAGGTTCGCGCCCGGACTGTTTGACAAAGAAAATTTACAATTTGCCCATTGGCTTCGTCTGGAACGGCCGGCCGGGATATCCTATACTAAACCTGTATTGAAAAAACGGCGCGGCGGCACAAAACGGGCCGCGCCGGTGGAGGAGACCTGGATGAAGGAACGAAAAAACGAAATTTTGCTGCTGGGTGCGGTGTTGGCCGGGGTGGTGACCCTGAACTGGCTGCTTCAGCACCCGTCGGTGGCCCTTGGGGCTTTGGGCGCGCTGGGTAGCCTGCTTACCCCGTTTTTTGTGGGCGGGGCAGTGGCCTTTGTGCTGAATGTGCCCATGCGCGCCATTGAGCGGCGTATGCCGGAACGCTGGGGCGGTGCGCGGCGCAAATTGGCGCTGGGGGTTACGGTCTGGCTGGTGGTTGGGGTGCTGGCGGCGGTGGTTTTGCTGCTGATTCCCAGCCTGCGCAGCACGTTCACCAGCCTGAGCGAGGCGATGCCTACGGCATGGGAGCGGGCCCAGGCCTGGCTGGCGGAGCTGCAGCAGAAATTCCCATTTTTGGAACAGCTGTGGCCCCAGGTGAACAGCTTTCAGGGGCAGGACCTGACTAAGGGTCTGAGCCAGCTGCTGGCATGGATGGGCGAGCGGGGCACGGCGCTGGTGGGCGGGGCGGCCAACGCGGCCAGCGGCCTTGTGGGCGGCATTGCGGACACGGTGGTGGGCGTGGTGTTTGCGTTTTACCTGCTGTGCCAGAAGGAGCGGCTGGGCAGCCAGCTGCTTCGGGTGATGCGGGCCTACCTGCCGGACCGGTGGACCCGGCGGATTCTGCGGGTGGCGGTCCTCACCGAAAAGACCTTTTCCGCGTTCCTTTCCGGCCAATGCCTGGAAGCCTGCATTCTGGGCTGTATGTTTGCACTCAGTATGCTGATCTGCCGGATGCCCTATGCGCCGCTCATCAGCCTGTTCATTGCGGTGACGGCGCTTATCCCCATTTTCGGTTCGTTTCTGGGCTGTGCCGTGGGGGTGCTGCTGATCTTAACGGTCAACCCCGGGCAGGCGCTGTGGTTCATCGTGCTGTTTTTGTGCCTGCAGCAGATCGAGGGGAACTTCATCTACCCCCGCGTGGTGGGCAATTCCGTTGGGCTTCCGGCCATCTGGGTGCTGGCGGCGGTCACGCTGGGCGGGCGGATGTTCGGCGTGCTGGGAATGCTGGTGATGATCCCGGCCTGTTCGGTGTGCTATGCACTGCTGCGCCAGGGCACCGAGCGGCGGCTGCGGCGCAAGCGCATTCGCGAACAGGAGCCGTGAACGGCTGCAAAGCTAGAAAAATAAGAACCACGCCGGGCCAGCATACGCCGAGGCCCGGCGCTTTTGCGCGCGCAGGGGCGGCCGGTTTTGCAGAATCTGCCGCACAATTCGGAGAATTGTCTTGATTTTTGCGATGGAAAAGATTCTTAAGAAAAAATGAAATATCTGAAAGCAGCGGTACGTTGATTGTTTTAGAAGGCCCCTTATAGTACAATGGGAACAGGCGTTGCAGGCCGAATCTTGTTGGAAAGGAGGGGAAGGATGATGGCGGATGTGCGCACGCCGGAGGACATGGAGCGGCTGATGGACCGGTATGGCGACCGGATGCTTCGGCTTTGCTGTATGTATCTGAACGACGAACATATGGCGCAGGACGCGGTGCAGGACAGCTTTTTGAAAATTTACCGGAACGCGCAGACGTTTGAAACACCGGAGATGGAAAAAAGCTGGGTGATGCGGGTGGCCATCAACACCTGCAAGGACTATCTGCGCAGCGCCTGGAAGCGGCGCGTGAACCTGATGGAACAGCTGCCGGAAGTGCCCGCGCCGGAGACGGTGCCGCGGGACGAAGCCGAAGAGCTGTATCAGGCCGTGCAGGCGCTGAAGCCGAAGTACCGGGAGGTCATCCTTCTCCATTATTATCAGGGGCTCCGTGTGGGCGAGATCGCAGCAATTCTGCGGGCGCCGCAATCTACGGTGAGCATCCGCCTTCGTCGGGCCAGGCAGATGCTCAACCGCATGTTGGGAGGGAGCGACCAGAGTGAAGATCACACAGGAGAAGATCCGTGAGGCGTGCGACGCCCACTGGGCGGACGTGGCCTTGCGTGATGAGCAGAAACAGAAAATTCTGGCCCAGTGCCGCCCGCAGCTTGTTTTAGCCAAACCGCGGCGCGGGGCGCGCCGTGCGGTGGCATTGGCCGCCGCGGCCTGCCTGATGCTGACGTTGTGCGTGGGCACGGCGGCGGCTTCCCCGGGGCTGCTCCGCCAGGTGGGCGGCCTGAGCGAGTATGCGGCCAGCCAGTTCCAGCCGGTGAACAAAACCAGCACCGACCAGGGCCTGCGCATGGAGGTGCTTGCCGCCGCCAACGACAGCGACCGCGCGGTGATCTACCTGAATGTGCAGGATGCGCAGGGGCTGGGCCGGATCAACGACGGGATGCAGCTGTATGATTACGCCGTGAGCAGCGCGGGCCGCCGGCAGGGCATGGCCTTCAGCGAGGTGGTAGCCTACGATGAGGCCAGCCAGACGGCCACCCTGCGGCTGGAAAGTATGGCGGAGGACGACGGCGACCCTGGCCGCCGGATGCGGGTGCAGGTGGCCGGGCTGCTCACCGGGGCAGCTTCGACCGAATGGCAGGGCACCGGCTATACCGTGGCCGACCTGGCGGCGATGAACCCGGTTCCGGCGCTGCGCAGCGTCACCAGTGACAGTTGGATGACGGGCGGCGGAACACTTGCGGACCGGATCGACCGGGGCCAAATGCGTTTCTTGCAGCCCAATTTGAGCATTACGCCGCAGGCGGCCCCCTGGCTTACCATCGAAGGGGTGGGCCTGGTGGACGGCAGCCTGCACGTTCTGGTGAGCCAGGATGAGAAAATGGGCCGATTTGACCAGCTGCACCTCAGCCTGATCACAGAGGACGGCACCGCCGCGGAGAGCGATTCTGCCGTGCTGGATCTGGGGCGGCGAAAGGAGTTTGGCCGCCTGACCCCCGGGCTGGATTACCATACCCAGAAAGAGTATGTACTGGCCCTGCCGAAGGACGCTGACCTGAACCGGCTGGAGCTGGCGTACAGTCTGGACACCTACGAGCAGTATTTGGAGGGCAGCTGGAGCGTCCGATTCGACCTGGATGAGGGCGGGCAGGTGCGCACCGGCACCTGCAGCCTGACCTGCGGCGGCTGGGTTGCCCAAAGCCTGAAGCTGACCCCGCTGGGTGTAACGGTGGAGGGCACCGGTGAAATGCTGGCCACCGACCCGGTGATCGACCTGATGGTCTGGGATGCCAGCGGCAAACCGGTGGACTTTTACAGCTGCTCCACCTCCGCGATCAGCGATGAAAACGGCCAGAACCATGTGGAGCTGAAAAACAGCTTCACCCTGCCAATGGACCCGGCCCAGGTGGCCCGCGTGACCCTGAACGGGCAGGAGATTCCGCTGGAAAACTGATCGCAAAACCGGAGCAAACGCCAATAAAAACACAGCAGCCGGGCGGCACACTGCATTGCAGATGTGCCGCCCGGCTGTTGTTGTTTTGAGGAGAAACTTCAGAAAAGAAAGCGCTCAGATCTTTTCCCACTTGTTGCCGCTCTGCTGCACAGGGGGCAGGCGGTCGCCGCGGGAAATGCGGACGGTGCGGCTGTTTTCAGCCTTGCCGCCCCGAGGGCCGACCTCCTGATAGGTTCCGGCGGGGGCGTTGTCCTGGCCGGGCGTATACAGATTGCTGCTGTTCATGGTAGATCCCTCACGGTTTGGCGGCGCAGGGCCGCCGTGGTTGGCAGTGCGGGGCGGCCGCGAAGCCGCCCTGCCGTACAGCCACAGTATGGGCTGTCAAGCGTGAAATTATACCGGCCGCAGGGCAACATCGGTTTGTGCAGAGCTTCAGGCTTCCGGCAGTTCCCCATACGTTTCATACAGATACCGGCGGGCAGTTTCGGCCTTTTCGTCGTCCAGCAGACCGCTGTCCACCAGCTGCTGCACGGCCTCGTAGGCTTTGCGCAGGCTGGCCGCCTGCAGGGCCTCGTCGTCCGTGCTCTCACTATCGCTGGCCAGGCGGGCCTGCCACTCTTCCAGAGAGGTCTGCCGTTCGTTCAGTTCCTGTTCCCACTGTGCCAGTGCATCGACCTCCTGCGAGGCTTCAACCAGCGAAGTGAGCGTGTCCAGATCGGCGGTCATCTGATAAGGGCCGCTGAGCGAGACGGAGTAATCCGGCTGCCCATCCAGCGTGTTGGTGCCTTCCAGCTGCACGCTCTGGCGGGCGGCGGAGGGAACGGCCTGGGTGAGAACCGACAGCACCGGCTGGCAGGCCCGGGCAAAGGCGGCCGCATCGGCGTATTCGCCGCGTAGGTCCACATTAACGCACAGATGATCGGCGGCGGTCAGTTCGTTCAGGTGCTCGGCCTGGGTGTAGCGGTTGAGGTGGCTGTCCAGATCGATCACGCCGCTGTTTTTCAGCTGGTCATAACAAGTGCTGCTCAGCTCCGAGGTGATCTGGGCTTCCCGCTGTTCCGATTCCGGGCCGTAATAGTCCCAGAACATCGGGATGACCGCCACGCACAGCGAGCAGCCTACCAGAATCAGGCAGAGCAGCACACTGCCGAAGTTGACCCGGTATTCGTCCCCCTTGAGAAAGGAGCCGATCAGGATCTCCAGCCCCATAAGGACCAGCAGCAGCGGAGAAAGCTTTGCGGCGGCGAGCAGATCAAAGCCGGGAACAAAGCAGTAGCCCAGAATGCAGCCGCCCACCAGAATGAGCGCCAGCCCCAGCGTAAGCGTGCCGGTGCGGCGGCGAACAGGGGCATTCGGGCGCTTGCCCGGCTTTAAAACCGGGGCCTGGTAGAATTCACTGTGCGGAGCGGCCTCGCCCAAAGCGGCGGCCTCCTCGTTTGCGCCGGACAGATCGGCCGTGCGGTTCATCTCGTTTTCGTTCATGAAAAGCTCCTTTCATGGCTCAAAAGGCAGAAAAAGGGCAGCAGGGCCGGGAACTGTGCCGCAGACAGAACGCCTGCCGCGCGGAAGATCGGCCGCCGCTGCCCGAACGTTCGGAACAAAGGGCCCGGCGGGGTCATTTCTGGTCGCCGTAGTCCCGATAATCCTCCTCGGCGGGGGGCAGCGGCTCTTTTTTGCCGCGCACCAGATGCAGGCCTCCCAGAATCAGCGCGACGGCCACCACCACCGAGGGCAGGTTGTTCATCAGGCCGCGCAGGAACATGAGCTGAGGCAGCGCATCCAGAAGATCCCACAGCATATAACTGAAGAAGTTTTCGTACAGGGTATACGCGCCGATGGCCACCAGAACCCACCCTGCCAGCCGATGGCGCGCGTGAAGCAGCCGGGCAAGGGTCTGATCCTGCTCCGGGTGGAACAGGTAATCGTCCATGGGGAAATTGCCGGTTCTCAGCTGGCGGCGCAGATTGAAGCTGTCAAAGAAGGCGTACATCCAGATGACCGGCAGAAATACGCCCAAGAAGGGCAGCATCATGCAGAACATCAGGTTCAGGCAGAATAGGCTGATCAGGCACAGCCCACGCTTCATATAGCCCAGATACATCTGGCCGGCACCGGGCACACAGGCACAGCAAAAGAGAAAGAAACCGTTGATTCTCATATTCAAAATCACTCCTTCGGATTGTTGGTCAAGCGGGGAGAGGTGACGGCCTTTGAAATGCCGTCGGAAACGCTGTCAAACAGGCTGCTCAGTGATCGGCTGGCCGAGCGCGCCGCCTCGTTGAAGGCCAGGCGGTGCTCCAGCGTCTGCTGGGTCTGTTCCGTCTGCTGAAGCTGCAGGGCCGGGGTCAGCTGAGCATCCGGCGTGGGCACCAGCCCCTGAAACAGCCCGCTGCCCCACAGGCAGAAGGCGATGGCCACAGCCGCTGCCGCGGTGGCGTACCGGTTGGTGAGCACGCGGAACATCTGCGACCGGATGCGCTGCCACACCGGCTTTTGCAGATCCTGGGGTGGTTGTACGATCACCGGGCCGGCCAGAAGGGCCGTGTAACGGTCCAGGCAGGCATCGCAGAAGGCGAGATGCTCGGCGGCCTCCAGGCGGGAAAGCTCGTCCAGCTGGCCGTCGGCCAGAGCCTGCAAGCCCTCATCGGTCAGGCAGCCGGAGATTTGGTCAAAGAGTTCCATGGTTCCCGTGCTCCTTTCGTTGAATTTGTTCCTGTAGAATGTGCCTGGCCCGGTACAGCTGGGTGCGCACCGTTTTGGCCGGGCGGCGCAGGGCAAGGGCAATTTCCTCCACCGTGCGCTCCTGCAGGAAGAACAGTTCCGATACTTTTAAGTAAGGCTCCCGCAATTCGTGCACCAAAGCAGCCAGGTCACTGTAGCCAAGGCTGCTCAGCACCTCGTCCTCGGGGCCCGGGGGGCCGGGCGGTGCGCCGGGGGCGGGAAGTTCCGGCATTCCCTCATCGCCCGGCAGGTTCACCCGGCGCTGGTAGGCGCTTTTTAGGTGATCCTTGGCCTTGTTGGCGGCAATGCGCGCCAGCCATTGCTTTTCGCACCCCGGCGGGCATCGCTCCAGATGGATCCAGGCGGCAAGGAAGGTTTCCTGGGCCAGGTCCTGGGCCGTGTCCGGGTCCCGCACCAGTTGGAAGCAGACGGTGTAGACGAGCCCCTGGTATTGCTGCATCAGCCGGGAAAATTCTGTGCTGTTCAAAACCGGGGCCACCTCCTTCACTCTGCTTATTTTACGGCACACCACGCAAGGGGTTCAAGGCGGTGCACGACCGGTCTCGCCTATTAGAACGAGACGGCGGCCCGGATGGATTCAGAAATCCGGTGTATTTTTTTGATTTTTACAAAGTTTTATGCGAAAGGACGGGCGAATGCACCGCAAAAAACACAGGGCCATGCCACATCGTGCACAGAAGATATAGTTGGCCGCAGCAGCGAGATTCAGGGCTGAAAGGCAAGAACGATGCGGCGTGGCATAGAAAAAAGGCCATAGAACAAACGTTCTATGGCCTTTTGGTGCGGATGAAGGGACTTGAACCCATATGACATTGCTGTCACTAGAACCTGAATCTAGCGCGTCTGCCAATTCCGCCACATCCGCATGTCGCTTGGTGGAACAGTTATGGATTATACAGGAAAAAGGCAGAAGTGTCAACAGGTTTTGCGAAAAAATTTGCAAAAAATGAGAGAAGGCGGAAATAGCCCTTGAAAAAATGCAGAAAAAAGACGAAAACCGGTCAGTTGATGCGCACAAGCAGGCCGCCGCCGCTGCCGCCGACCCGATACAGCCCGCCGGCCGCAATGGAGGAAGGCTCCGCAAACAGGGCACCGTATTTGCCCACGAACTCCTCCGAGATGGAGTACAGATATACATAGGTGTAGTGCTCTTCCAGCTCGTCGGCCCAGGCTTCGGGGCTTACATCATCGGCCCAGGTGTCGTACCCGGCCCCCAGGTGGAAATTGTGGCCAAGGCTGGCATCGCACACGGTGGGGTACAGGCAGTATTCCGCGCAGAGTTTTTCCAGCACGGCGGTGTCGTCCCCCACAAAATAGACGCGGTCGGCCTCGGTGAGGGCGGCGGGGAAGGTCTCCGGGGTGTAGTAGGCGGCCCGCACGGCCTGATCCTGACTGATTTGGGTGGCAGGCGCGACCAGATTGTTGATCTGCTTGGTCTGGTAGGGGAATACCGCCAGGCTGCCTGCCAGAAGCAGGGCGGGCAGCTGGGGCGAGGCCTCCCGGCGGGCGGTGCAGTCCAGCAGAAAGCCCATGCCCAGCAGGGCCAGCGCCAGCAGCCAGGTGTTCAGGTAGCGGATCTGCGAGGCCACCCGGGTGCCCTCGTATTCCCCAAAGCTGAAGAAGTACAGATACAAAAGGGAAACGCAGTACAGCCCAAAGCCCCACAGCAGGCCGCGGCGCAGCCGTGCAACGGACGGACGCATGGTGCGGCGCAGCTGCCCGGCAAGGCCCAGCAGCAGAGCACCCAGCGCCAGCCACAGAATGGCGGGAACCCGAAGGGGGGCCTCCAGCTCCGGCGGCAGGAACAACCCCCGCAGAAAGGCGCTGAGGGTGATGGTGTACCGCTCCGGCCAGGGGGCCAGCAGGCTGGCCAGATTGGCAAGGGTGCGGCTGCTTCCGCCGCTGCCCAGGCAAATGCGGCAGAGAAGGTTCCAGCTGAACTGGGCGGCCAGGCAGCCGCCCAGTGGGATGAGCCAAAGCCGCTGGCTGGCCAGATTGTGCGCCAGGCTGCGGTCATGGCCCAGCACCCCCATGCGCTGGCGCATGGAGTCCCACAAAATCAGCGCCAAGGCGATGAGGGCCAGCGCAAAGCCACTGCTTTTGGTGAGCGTCAAGGCCGCACAGCCCAGCGTGACCCAGAGCGCGGCGAATTTATCCCGCTTGCGGCGGCCGAACCAGCCGAACAATGTCCAGGCGAACAGCAGGGCAAGTACGCCGTCCACGCACAGGTCGGTGTAAAATTCGCCGTAAAAGGCCAGTGGCAGAAGAAACAGCGCCCCCATGCCTGCGCAGGCCAGCCCGAACCGCCGAAGGTTGAACCGGCCCAGATAGGGCACCAGCAGGCTGAGCTGAAGCAGATTCAGGGCGCGGTAGAGATACCCTTCGGTGAAATTGGGGGTGAACCGTACAAACAGGTATTCCAGCAGGGCAGTGGCCGGCGGATACTCCGGGAAATGCATCCGGTCGGGCTGGGTGATGCTCAGGGCGTCCAGATGCGTCATCATTTTTACGGTGACGGCCCAATGGCTGAACTCGTCGTTGCCCATCACCAGGCGGCCCCGCTGCACCCAGGCAATGTAGGCTACCCCAACCAGGGCCAAAAGCATGGCCGGGGTGAACCATTGCCGCAAAAACAGCGTGCGGCCGTGTATGCAGCGCACCAAGCAGTAGCCGGCGCTCACGGCGCCGCACAGGGCAACCGCGGCCAAGCCCGGCTTCAGCAGCCCGAACAGGCCGAACAGATACAAAAGCAGAATGCCGCCGCACAGGGCCGGGGCAAGGCAATACTCCATGTGCTCATCAAACAGCAGGGCCAACGCCCCGGCGATGCAGAAAAATACTGCGACCCAAACCAGATAGATCAAGGAAAAACCTCCCCATGCGGCTTTGAATTTGAAAATAAAACGAAAATACGGCCGCGAATATTGCAAAAGTGTAACAATACAACCCTATTATAGCGTATTTGCCGGGGTTTTACAAAGAAACTGCCGCAAAGGCACAAAAAAGGCCGCCGACCGGCTTTGCGGTTGGCGGCCTGTGGTTCAGGGGCGCTTGCTGCCGCTGAGCAGGGCGGCGGTGGTGGTGAGCGCCAGCACCGTGACCAGCAGCAGGCCGCTCACCAGTGCGGTGGCGGGGCCGACGTCGTACAGACCGCCCCAGTCCCCGGCGAAGCTGCGGCGGAGCAGCTCCAGCATTTGCAGCCAGAGGGCCACCCCGCAGGCCCCGCCGCCGATGGTAAGCGACCCGGCGGCGGAACGCCCGGCCAGGGCGCGCAGCAGCGCGCGAAGGCTAAAGGCCAAGGCGGCAAGGCCCAGCACCAGCGCGCTGAGGTTCAGCACGCCCCCGGCCGAGGAGGAGAGGGAGAGAAGATGAAGCAGACGTTCCATGATAGACTCCTTTTACGATGATTTTATAAAAATGATAAGGAACGACAGGGGCACGCCCGATGGCATCACAAAAGCAGATTAGGTTCTGATGCGCTGTATTCGGCCTGTTCGCAGGTGCCGTCCATCGGTGCTTCGTATTCCTCAAAGTTCATGTGGGGCAGGGCCGCGGCGGAGAACAAGCACACGGCGGCAAAGCTCACGGCGCAGGTGAGGGCCAGCACCCGCACGGAGGCAAAAGCCCGGCGCAGGCGGGCAAGCGCCAGCACCGCTGCCAGAAGAAGCATTCCGATGGCCCAGGCGGAGAACAGACGCCGCTCGGTCAGGCCGAAGCGCTGGATGTAAAGGCCCAGCTTGGCGGCGGCAACAAGGCCGAACAGGAAGGTCTCGGCGCAGAGCAGGGCGGCAAGCCCGCGCAGAAGCAGCCGGGTGCGCAGCGGGCTGCGGCTCAGCTTGGCGGCCCCGGCCAGCAGGGCGAAGTTCAGGGCACACACCTGGCACAGCTCAAAGAACCCCTGCCGGGCATAATTGGCGGCGGTGAGCCCGGCGGGCAGGTGGCCGGTAAAGGCACCGAACAGATACCCGGCCTGCACCGCAAAAAACAGCACATACAGCAGGCAGGTGCCTGCCAGCGCGGCGGCCACGGCGGGGCAGGGGGCCACGCGCAGAGCTTCCGCCCCGGTGCGGATGGCCTGCCCGTTGACGGGCGGCACGGTGCGCCGCAGCGCCCCGCCCACAAGGCCGTACAGCCAGGCCCCCACCGGCAGGCTGAGCACGAGCATCACCAGCGTGAAGGCGTCCGGCCGAGGCAAAAGGCGGGCGGCCCAGCCGGTCAGGTCCCGGGTGAGCAGGGCAAACCCGACATCGGCCTGGTTGAGTAGATAAATTGCCATGCCCCAGACGGGCAGCATGACCGCCAGAGTGAGCAGAACCAGACCCAAACGGCGCAGGCCGCCCCGGCGGGGGCGAAGCTGATTGACCCCGGCCAGCAGGGTGCGCAGGCGCAGAAAGAACCGGCCGAAGGGCAGCACCACAAAGGCGCTGAGCAGATCCAGCGGCAGCAGCGGGCCGGTGATGCCCTCGGCCAGCATTCCGGTGCGGGCCAGAGCCCAGTAAGCGGCCGCGCCGTGAGCGGCGAGCCGGCAGGCGGTGAAGGTGAGACCGGTGGGATGCAGGCAGGCGGCCAGGCACAGAACCGCCAAAACACCGAGCCACAGCCGGCTCTCCTTGGGAGCGGGGCGGCGCTCTGCGCGACTGAACCCCTCGGTCCACAGGCAGAATACGGCGGCAAACACAGCAAGGGCCGGGCCGCAGTACCAACCCTCAAACAACAGCCGCAGGTACAGGTAGCCCACCCCGTAGCTGGCCAGAGCAGCCAGCAGCTGGGGGATGGTTACCGAAAAGCGAGGAGACGATTGTACATTTCGCGAGACGGATTGGGACGCGCCAGCGCCATATTTGGGTACACCAACAGAAGGGGGGCAGGTTTTGCCCTCCGCATGGGGATGATTTTCCATATTCAAAACCTCATGATTTTATCAGCAGAATGTGTGCAGTTGGCGGGCGGTCACTCGCCTTCCGCGACGAAATCTTCCTCCGGGACATATTCCAACAGGTCGGCGGGCTGGCAGTCCAGCGCGCGGCACAGGGCGTCCAGCGTGGAGAAGCGCACGGCCTTCGCCTTGTTGTTTTTGAGAATGGAGAGGTTGGCCGGGGTAATGCCAACCCGCTCGGCCAGCTCTCCCGCCGAAATATGGCGGCGAACCATCATAAGGTCCAGGTTAACCTGAATTGACATGCTGCCGCCTCCTTTATATGGTATAGTCCAGTTCGTCTTTCATGCGCACGGCCTGCTCGAAGCAGTTCTTGATGACCCGCACCAGCAGCGCCATGAACCCGGCAGCCACACCGGCCAGGCTCCAGGGCGCGTAATAGAAGGTACTGGCCAGGCACACCGCACAGGCGGCGGCGCAGCACCAACTGATGGCCCGCAGGGCGCGCACGTTCTCCGGTACAAAAATCTGCCCCGCGGCAATGCTGCCCAAAAGCCGGTGCAGCCAGTAAAGCGCCGCCCAGGCGGGCAGGCTGCATAGGTACAGGCTGGCCATCATCAGCAGCCCCTCGCGCAGCCCCTGGCCGATGGTCTCGGTGTTCCAGCTCATGTACCAGCGCACCAGCCAGTAGCTGCCCAGGTCGGCGGCGGCCAACGCCAGGGCGAACAGGCGCACGCACCAGCGGGTGAGCGCCAGGCTTTTTTGATCGTTCCACATAAATGTTCACGCTCCATCTCATGGTTGGTTTGGCAGGTGATGCCCTGCCGTGGGAACGGCTTGGCTTGACCTTGGCCTCAGTATACCATGAGCTGTATCGTTTTACAAGATGGTTTTATCGTTTTTCGATAAAATATTTCCGAAAATCAAAAAAACACGGTCTCGGAAAAGGAAAATTAGCTGGATTGCGCTGCGTTTGTGCAGTTTTTCGATTTTCCGTGGAACATTTTAGAGAAAATGTCTGAAAACTTTCACGTTTTTGAAACAAACCGGTTGACGAATTCGTTATAATAGCAAATGAGAAAAACAAATGCGGCTTTGAACGCAGCGGTGGAAATGCCCGTCGATGTCGGGCCTGAAGGACGTGTCACGGGCCGCAGAACGGCGGCCCGAAAATGTGGGAAGGGAAAGAAGGTGCGATGAATGGCCTCCAATCGGGAGTTAAGCTGCCGGATCAAAGGGGCGGCGTTTGCCATCAGCGCAGGAATGTTTGCCTTGTTGGCTGTGTTGGTGTTTGACATCTGGCGCAGCGGGGCGCTGGATTCGCCCCAGGCCCTGGCGGGCCATATGCAGCGGTATGGGGCCATGGCGCCCATTGCCCTGATGCTGCTGCAGTTCTTTCAGGTTGTGGTGCCCGTTCTGCCCGGTGTGTTGGGGTGTGTGGCTGGCGTGATGATGTTCGGCCCGGTATGGGGCTTTGTCTACAACTATGTGGCGGTATGCCTTGGGTCGGTTGCGGCCTACGGGCTGGCCTACCGCTTCGGAGACGGGCTGGCCAGCGCCCTGATGGGGCGGCGTGCCTATGAAAAGTACATTGGCTGGATTCGCCGCCACGACTTCACCTGGGTGTTTCTTTTGACCATTCTTCTGCCGCTGGCACCCGATGACATTTTCTGCTATCTGGCGGGGTTGGCCCGCATGAAGCCTGCTCGGGCGGTGGCCATTCTCATCACCTGCAAGCCCTGGGTCATTCTGGCATACAGTCTGGGCCTTCAGGCCCTTCACCTGGCGTGACGCCGAAAAACTTCTGGTGTTTTATAAAAGGAGCAAGAACAATTATGAACGCCATCAAGCACTTTGTTTCAACGCACCGGCAGATCTGGACGCTGTGCTATTTTCCACTGTATCTGATTTGCTTTTACCTGCTGGAGTATTCCACCGGCCGCAGCTATCACGTTCTGCATTCGTCGCTGGACGCCTACATTCCGTTCTGTGAATATTTCATTGTGCCCTACTTCATGTGGTTTGGCTTCATTGCCGTGACCCTTATCTGGTTCTTCTTCAAGGACGTGGAGGGCTTTTACCGGCTGATGGGCTTCTTGGCGGCGGGCATGACGCTGTTCCTGATCGTCAGCGTTGTTTATCCCAACGCCCTGCACCTGCGGCCGGTTTACCTGAGCCGCAAAAATGTGTTTATGAGTGCGGTCCACTTTTTGTGGCGCATTGACACCCCCACCAATGTGCTGCCCAGCCTGCACGTGTTCAACACGCTGGGCTGCTGGATCGCCATTCGCCGCAGTGAAGCACTGCGGGCCCGCCGCGGGGTGCAGTTTGGGGTGAGCGTGCTGTCGGCGGCCATCATCCTGGCTACTCTGTTCTTGAAGCAGCACTCATTTGTGGACGTTTCGGCGGCGTTTTTGCTGGCTGTTGCGCTGTATTATCCGGCGTTCTGCTTCCAGCCCCAGCGGCTGGCCCGCCGCCGCCCGCTGCGCCAGACCAGCAAGTAACGCGGCACGGGCGCGCAGAATACAGCACCCTGCCGTAGGAAAGAAAATTTGAGAAAAATGCCGGATTTTCTCTTGACAAACCAATGCCCGGGGGTATAATGGGTACATCCTGAATCACGCCACAACAGCTGTGAAGAGAAGGAGTATCGCCACGGTGATTTGCACAGAGAGCGGGCCGCTTTGCTGAAAGACCCGTCAATAGCCCGGTGAGAAAAACATCTCGGAGCTGCAGCCTGAACCCTGCCCGGCGGGCAGAAAGTAGGGTTTGCCGTGGGCGGCACGTTACAGCCGCGTGCAATCGTTGTTACCGTTGCATTGAGCGGGCCTGACGCGTCGGGCCCAGGTGGGTGGCACCGCGGAATTGTTTTTTCGCCCCACATGCGCTTTTGGAAGAAGAGCGCATGTGGGGCTTTTTGTTTTGGAGGGAAAGCGTATGTTGAAGCGTACCAAGTATTGCGGCCTGTACCGGGAAGCAGACATCGGCGAAACCGCCGTGGCCTGCGGCTGGGTGCAGACCAAACGGGATATGGGCGGCGTTATTTTCGTGGACCTGCGGGACCGGGAGGGCGTTCTGCAGGTGGTGTTCAACGCGGCCAAGCTCTCGCCGGAGGAATTTGCGGCGGCGGATAAGCTGAAAAACGAAACCGTAATTGCGGTGAAAGGCCCCATCTGCCTGCGCGATGCAGAGACCGTGAACGAAAAGCTGGCCACCGGCACTGTGGAACTGCGTGCGGTGCAGCTGGAGGTGATCAGCGAGGCAGACCCGCTGCCCTTCCCGCTGGATGACCCGGGCGTGAAGGACGAGCTGCGGCTGAAGTACCGCTACCTGGACCTGCGCCGTCCGGAAATGGTAGAGCGGCTGCGCTTCCGCCATCGGGTGCAGAAGTGCGCTGAGGATTATCTGGACAGCCAGGGCTTCCTCTCGGTGGAGACCCCCATGCTCACCAAGTCCACCCCGGAGGGCGCGCGGGATTATCTGGTGCCCAGCCGGGTGCACCACGGCGAGTTCTACGCCCTGCCCCAAAGCCCGCAGATTTTCAAGCAGCTGCTGATGGTGGGCGGCATTGATCGGTATTACCAGGTGGCACGGTGCTTCCGGGATGAGGACCTGCGTGCGGACCGGCAGCCGGAGTTCACCCAGGTGGATATGGAGATGAGCTTTGTGGACCAGGAGGACGTGCTGGTTCATCTGGAAAAGCTGTTCAAGTATCTGATGAAAAACCTGAAAACCCCGGAAGAGCGCAAGGGGTTCGATCTGGAAAAGCCCTTTGTGCGGATGCCCTGGACTGAGGCCATGGACGTATACGGCAGCGACAAGCCCGACCTGCGCTTTGATCTGCCCATTGTGGAGGTGAGCGACATTGCCGCCGAAAGCCGGTTCAGCGTGTTCACCAAGGCGCTGGAAGCGGGCGGCGTGGTGCGCGGCATCAACGTGAAGGGCCACGGCGACTTCACCCGCAACTTCATCGACGGGCTGACCAACCAGGCCCTGAGCCTGGGCGCAAAAGGCATGGCTTGGCTGGCCTTTGACGAGGACGGCGGCATGAAGAGCGCGCCCCTGGCCAAGTACTTCACCCAGGAGCAGTTGGACCGGTTGTGCAAAGCGATGGACGCCCAGCCCGGTGACTTCCTGCTGTTCTGTGCCGATAAGCTGTCCACGGTGCGCAAGGTGCTGGGCGGCCTGCGGCTGTATCTGGCCGACCAGCTGAACCTGCGCCGGGACGAATACAACATGCTGTTCATCATCGACTTCCCCCAGTTTGAGTGGTCGGACGAAGAGCAGCGCTGGATGGCCACCCACCATCCCTTCACCATGCCCTATCCGGAGGATCTGCAGTATCTGTTCACCGATCCCGGCCGGGTGCGGGCGCAGGCCTTTGACGTGGTGCTGAACGGCATTGAGCTGGGCAGCGGCAGCGTGCGTATCCATCAGCGGCAGGTGCAGGAGATGATGTTTGAGGCCCTGGGCTTTACCGAGGCTCAGATCGAGGAACGCTTCGGCTTCATGGTCAACGCCTACAAGTATGGCGCACCGCCCCATGCGGGCTTTGCCTTTGGCCTGGACCGCTTTGTGATGCAGCTGTGCGGGGCCGAAAGCCTGCGCGATGTGGTGGCCTTCCCGAAGCTGTCCAACGCCACCTGCCCGCTCACCGATGCCCCCAGCCCGGTGGATGAGGAACAGCTTACGGCGCTGGGTCTGGGCGGCGGCCAGGGGGTGCAGGCCGCCCAGGCGGCCCGCAAAAAGGCGGCCGACGGCATTGACCTGGATCACCTCTCCGACCTGGCCATGCTGAAAATTCCCATGAGCGAGCGGGAGGCCACCCGCAAGAGCCTGAAGGAGATCATCGGCTTTGCGGATCAGCTGGCCAAGATCGACACCACCGGCGTGGAGCCGTTGGCCCACATTGCCCCGCTGAGCAATGTGATGCGGGAGGACGTGACCAGCCCCAGTGCGGACCGGGATGAGCTGCTGGCCGGTGCCCCTGCCAAGCAGGACGGCTGCATTTTTGTGCCGCAGGTTGTGGAATAAGGAGGAGACCCGAAGATGACCGGATATAAAACCATCACTGGCATGAGCCTTCGCCAGCTGAGCGAGGCGCTGGCGGCGGGCGAGGTAACCTCCCGCCAGGCCACCCAGGCGTATCTGGACGCCATTGCCGCAGCGGACGGCGACGTGGCGGCCTACCTGACCGTGACCGGGCCGGAAGCGCTGGCGGCCGCCGAGGCATCGGACGCGCGCCGGGCTGCCGGAAAGGCCCTTGGCCCGCTGGACGGCGTGCCCTGCGGCATTAAGGACAACATCTGCACCAAGGGCGTGCGCACTACCTGCGCCAGCAAGATGCTGGAGCACTGGATTCCCCCTTATGACGCCACGGTGATGACCGCGCTGCACAAGCAGGGGGCGGTGATGCTGGGCAAGCTGAACATGGACGAATTCGCCATGGGCTCCACCACCGAGAACTCTGCCTTCAAAGCCACCCACAACCCCCGGGCACTGGATCGGGTGCCCGGCGGCTCCAGCGGCGGCGCGGCGGCTGCGGTGGCCGCCGACGAAGCGGTGTTCACCCTTGGGTCGGACACCGGCGGCTCCATCCGCCAGCCCGCGGCCTTCTGCGGCGTTGTGGGGATGAAGCCCACCTACGGGCTGGTTTCCCGCTACGGCCTGGTGGCCTTTGCCTCCAGCCTGGACCAGATCGGCCCCCTCACCAAAACCGTGTGGGACAACGCGCTGGTGCTGCAGGCCATTGCGGGGCAGGACCCCAACGATTCCACCAGCGTGGCCGCCCCGGCCGACTACCTGACTGGCATTGCGGACGGTGTGAAGGGCATGAAGTTCGCTCTGCCGAAGGAGTTCCTCTCCGAAGCGCTGGCCCCGGACATTGCGGCCGCTCTGCGCAAAACTGCCGACCGGCTGACCGCGCTGGGCGCTGCCGTGGAAGAGGTGACCATGCCGGAGCTGGATAAGGCGCTGCCCGCCTACTATGTGATCTCCAGCGCTGAGGCCTCCTCCAACCTGGCCCGGTTCGACGGCGTGAAGTATGGCTTCCGTGCGCAGAACTTTACGGACATTCACAGCCTGTATAAGGAAACCCGCAGCCAGGGCTTCGGCGCGGAGGTGAAACGGCGCATTCTGCTGGGCAGCTATGTGCTCAGCGCGGGCTACTACGACGCCTACTACAAAAAGGCGCTGGAAGTGCGTGCCCTGATCAAGGACGCATTTGATAAAGTGTTTGAGCAGTATGACGCGGTGCTCAGCCCGGTGGCCCCCACCACCGCCTACAAGCTGGGCGAAAAGGTGGATGACCCGCTGGCCATGTACCTGGGGGACGTTTATACGGTGCCCGTGAACATTGCGGGCCTGCCCAGTCTGTCGCTGCCCTGCGGTCAGGATCGTGAGGGGCTGCCCATTGGGCTGCAGCTGATCGGAAAGCCTTTTGGTGAGGCGGCGCTTTACCGGGCGGGCTACACGCTGGAACAGGACCGGATCGGAGGTTGATGGAACATGATGCAGGATTATGAGATGGTCATCGGTCTGGAAGTTCACGTGGAGCTGAAGACCAACACGAAGATTTTCTGCCGCTGTGCCACAAAATTCGGTGCGGCCCCCAACACCCAGTGCTGCCCGGTGTGTACGGGTATGCCCGGCAGCCTGCCGGTGCTGAACAAGCGGGTGGTGGAATATGCGGTGAAGGCCGGCATGGCCACCAACTGCCGCATTGCCCTGAACAGCAAGCTGGACCGTAAAAACTACTTTTACCCGGACCTGCCCAAGGCCTACCAGATCAGCCAGTACGACAAGCCCCTGTGCGAGCAGGGCTGGCTGGATGTGGAGACCAGCGCCGGCGAAAAACGCATCGGCATCACCCGCATTCACATTGAGGAGGACGCGGGCAAGCTGATCCACTCCCCCGGCAAGGGCACCCTGATCGACATGAACCGGTGCGGTGTGCCGTTGATTGAGATCGTCTCCGAGCCGGACATCCGCAGCGCCGAAGAGGCAAAGCTCTACCTGCAGAAGCTGCGGGCCATCATGCTGTATGTGGGTGTGTCCGACTGCAAGATGAACGAAGGTTCGCTGCGGTGCGACGTGAACCTTTCCGTCCGCAAAAAGGGCGAGAAGGCGCTGGGCACCCGTACCGAGATGAAGAACCTGAACAGCTTCCAGTATGTGGTCAAGGCCATTGAGTACGAGTTTGCCCGCCAGACCGAACTGATTGATCAGGGCGGCGCAGTGCGGCAGGAGACCCGCCGCTTCGACCCGGCCACCGGCAAAACCAGCTCCATGCGCAGCAAGGAGAATGCGGACGATTACCGTTATTTCCCAGATCCCGATCTGGTGCCGGTGGTGCTGACGCAGCAGCAGCTGGACGACTGGAAAAAGGAGATTCCCACCCTGCCCGACGAGCGCAAGAAGAACTATGTGGAGAAGTTCGGCCTCAGCGCGCTGACGGCGGAGCAGCTGGTCATCCGCAAGGAAATCGCCGATTACTTTGAGCAGGCCGCCGCCGTGACCAAGGCCCCCAAGCTGGCCGCCAACCTGGTGGTGAACGAGGTGGCCCGGCTGGCCCCCGAGGGCACGGAGATTCCGGTCAAGCCGGAGCATCTGGCCAAACTGGCCGATCTGGCCGAGGCGGGGAAGGTGAACAGTTCCACCTGCCGCGAGGTGGTGGGCCTACTGTTCAAGCAGGATGCGGACCCGGAGGAGCTGATCCGCCGCCAGGGGCTGGAGCAGGTGAGCGACCCGGCCTTGCTGGAGCAGTACGCCAAAGAAGTGGTGGCGGCCAGCCCCAAGGCTGTGGCCGACTACCAGGCGGGCAACGCCAAGGCGTTCCAGGCGCTGGTGGGCCAGATGATGAAGCGCACCAAGGGCAAGGGAGACCCGGCCCTCATCCGGGAGATCCTGCAAAAGCTGGTGTAACCTCCGGCTGGGCAGGCGGGATGCCGCTTCATTAAACGCAGAAATCAGAAAAGCGCACGGAGCGAAAGGCTTCCGTGCGCTTTTTGCGTAATTTCGTTGCCGGTCAGATTTTATGCGGCGGCCGAACTGCCCGGCAAGGCCGCCGGGGCCGCAGGCTCAGGCCTGCACAATGCGGGCGGTACTTCCCAAGGCGCCTTTTTTCAGCACGATCTGCCGGGTGATGCGGTCTTTCAGCTCAGGCACATGGCTGATGACCCCGACCATTTTGCCGGGGCCGGCCAGCCCGAGCAGCACTTCCAGGGCCTTGTCCAGCGAGGCTTCGTCCAGGGTGCCGAAGCCCTCATCCACAAACAGGGCGTCGATCTCCACGCCGCCGCTTCCAGCCTGAATCACATCCGAAAGGCCCAGAGCCAGGCACAGGGCGGCCTTGAAGCTCTCGCCGCCGGAAAGGCTGCTCACTGGGCGCAGCTTGCCGGTGTAATGGTCCAGCACATCCAGCACCAGCGCGTTTTTGCCGGAGATGGAAACGCTGTCGTCCCGGCGGCGCAGGAGATAGCGCCCCTCGCTCATGGCCTCAAAGCGCCGGTTGGCGGCTTCCACCACCCGCTCAAAGTAATAGGCCTGAATGTAGGCTTCAAAGCTCAGGTTTACCTTGCCTGCTTGCTTGCCCTTGACCGTGTTGTACAAATGGTTCAGCAGGTTGGCCTTGCGGCGGGCCTGCTCGCTCTCCTTGGCAAGGCGGTTCAGGGCATCGGCGATGGCCTGGTTGGACTTTTGCCGGAAGCCGACGGTGCTGCTGGCCTGATTCAGCTTGTGAACCTCGTCGTTGGCGGCCCGATGCTGCTCTTCCAACTGGGGCAGCGGGGCGGCCGGCTGCGGCTGGTTGGCGGCTTCCTTTTCCAGTGCCGCCACGGCCGCTTCGGCGGTTTGCAAATCGTGCTTATGCTGGTCCAGCGCTTCCCGTTCTGACCTGAGTTCTTCTTCGGTGCGCAGGGCGGCTTCATAGGCGGCCCGGTCGGCAAAGGCCAATTTATGCAGAATCTCGTTCAGCTCCCGGGCACTTGTCTGCGTCTGCGCGGCCTTTTCCTTCAAAACCGCGCTCTTTTCAGTTTGTTTTTCGTTCAGGGCGTTGAGCGCCTCTTGAGCGGTTTCGTAAGCGGCTTGGGCGTTGGTCTGTTCCGCCTGCAAGGCATTGCGGCAGTTTTCCCAGGCAGCTTTCTGGTTCAAGGCCGCCTGTTCGCTGGGCCAATCCAGCCCCTGCGCCAGCTGGCCGACTCTGGTCTTGGCACTGGCGGTGTCCGCTGCCAGTTTGGCCAGTACGTCCCGCAGGTTGTCCCGCTTCTCGGCCTCGGCGCGGGCGGCTTTTTCCTGATCGGGCGGAAGCTTCTCCAGCTTTTTGCGGCGATCGTCCTGCGCGCGCAGCCGCTTGCCTTCGGCCTTGCAGTCGGCAAGGGCGTTCGCCAGCGCCTTGTCCAACTGGGCCGGTTCCGGGGCCGGGCCTTCCGGCGGTAGCGGCGGGGTGAGGGCCTGCTCCTGCCAGTGTTGCGCAAACAGCTTCCACTGCCGGGCGGTGTGCTCCTGGGCGGCGTTGTACGCGGCACTGGAACTGCCGGATTCCTTCATGGCCTGATCTTTTTCGCCGCGGGCGGCCTCCCGCACGTCCTCGGCGGCCTTCAGGTCGGCTTCGGTGACCGGCTCGGCAGGAAGGGCAGCCGGGGCGGGGTGGTGCACGGCCCCGCACACCGGGCAGGGCATCCCCTCGCTCAGGTCGCGAGCCAAAAGCCCGGCCCGGCAGTCATCCAGGCGGCGGCGCAGACCGGCGGCATGGGCCTCAGCCTGTTGGAAGGTTTCCTGCTTTTTCATGTAAATTTCCTGCGCGGCGTGCAGGGCTGCGGCGGCGGTCTGCTCCGCCTCGGCGGCGGCCTGCCAGTTGGCAAGGGCGTTCTTGGCGCCAGTCAGGTCCTTGTAGCGCTGGCAGACCTGGGCCAGCTGCAAGGGGGCTTCCTTCAGTTCGTCCAACTCGCGGCGGGTCTGACGAAGTGCCTCTTCTTTGGCTTCCGCGTTCATTTTCGCGGTTTCCAGGTCGTTTTTTGCCGTTTCCGTTTGCGTTTCCAGTTTGGCAAGCGCTTCGGCAGCTTCCTGATGCTGGCGGTAGAGGGGAAGCTGCTGCTCCAGAAGGGCCAGTTTTTTGCTTAGATTCTCCGCTTCGGGCTGTGCCATCTGGGCCTGTTCCAGCCGGGTAAAGGCGTCCTCCTCGGTCAGCCGGGCTTTTTCCAGCGGAGAGGTCAACGCCGCCAATTCGGCCCTTGCGTTCTTTTCGGCCAGTGCCGCACCATCGGCCCGGTCGGCCAGCGGCTTTACCTGCTTCAGGGCGGCTTCACTGCGCCGGAACGCCTCTTCCCGCTGCTGCATTTCCGGCGCTTTGTCCTGCAGCTGCGTCAGTTTGGCCCGCTTTGCTTCCAGGCGCTGCCGGGTGCCCTCGGCGGTTTTGGCCTGTTCCTCCAGGCGGGTAGCGCGTTCAAGGTCTTGCTTGGCCCGCTCCAACGCAGGTTCCAGCCGGGCCAGTTCGGCACGGTCCTCTTCCAGCAGGGCGGCCAGAGCGGCCTGCATCTGGGGAAGCAGGGCGGGGTTCTCTTCCCGCTTCAGGTTCACAATGCCCTCTTTCTGTGCGGAGGTCTCCGGGCAGTCCACCTGGCGGAACCGCTCCAGCAGGCGGTCGTTCTGCGTTTCGCAGGCTTTTTTGGCATCGCCGGCGGCGGCCTGCAGGGCATTGGTCAGGTTCTGGTACTTCTGGGTGGCGAACACCTGCCGCAGAATGCCCTCCCGCTCGTCCGTGGAGGCGTTCAGCAGCTTCATAAATTCGCCCTGGGCGATCATGCCAACCTGCTTGAACTGGGGGCAGTCAATGCCCAGCAATTCCCGCACGGCGGCGTTCACTTGGCGCACCCCCTGAACCGGCGGTTCACCGGGGAGGATCAGCAGGGCGTCCGGCTTTTCTTTCACGGTGCCGCTGCCCCGCAGCTTGGGGCGCTCGTAGGCAGGGTTCCGCTTCAGGGTGTAGGGTTTGCCCCGGTGTACAAATTCCAGCTGCACAAAGGTCTGGGCATCCGGGGCAGCAAAATCACTGCGCAGATGCTCCACCGGGCGGTACGGGCCGCTCACCTCGCCGTACAGGGCGAAGCAGATGGCGTCAAACAGGGTGGTTTTTCCGGCCCCGGTGTCGCCGGTGATGAGAAACAGCCCCTGCCCGTCCAGCTGGGTCAGGTCCAGTTCCACAAGGTCAGAAAAGGGGCCGAAGGCGCTCAGGGTCAGTTTGGTGGGCTTCACAGCTCCCTCCCTCCTTCCTTGGCCAGTTCCGCCACAGCCTGCCAGGCCTCTTCACTGGGCGGCTCGCCGTTTACCTGGGTGTAAAAGTCAAAAAACAACTCCCGAAGGCCTTTCTTTTCCACATCGGCGGCCGCAGTGCGGGCTTCGCCGGTGGTTTGCTGGGGGTAATCCAGTTTCATCACGTTAGGGTAAACCGCCCGCAGATGATCCATGGCGTCCAGCACGGGGGTCTTGTCGGTCAGGGTGGCATAGATGTAGTCCTCCCGCTGGGCGGGCTCGGCGGCGTCAATCAGCTTTTCCAGCGGGCCGGTGATGTGGCGGATCGGGTGCAGCGGCGCAAAGGGAACAAAGCGCACCTGGGCGGGGCCGTGTTCACCAAGCGTGACCAGCAGGGCGCCCTTTTCCTGCCCGGCCTCATCCAGCGAGTAGGCCATGGGGGAACCGGCATACCAGGCGTTTTGCCCCACCGGCTGGCGCTTGTGAATGTGCCCCAGCGCCACGTAGTCAAACCCGGCAAAGCAGGCGGAGTCCACATTGTCCAGCCCGCCCACGTTGATGCTCTCAGAGCCGGCCTTCTGTGGGGCGCTTCCGGCGGCGGTAACAAACTGGTGGGCCACCAGCACCTGCCGGGCGGCGGGGTCTGGCTTGCGGTCGGAAAGGGCAGCGGCGACGGCGCGGGTATAATCGCTGCAATCGGCATCAGGGAAGAAATGCGCCACGGTGGCCGGTTTGACGAAGGGCAGCAGCCACAACTCTACCGGCCCGTATTCGTCTTGCAGGCGCAGCGGCACGGGCGCGCCGGAAAAGCGCCCGGCGATGTGGACCCGGCACTTGGCAAACAGGTCCTTGCCGTAGTCCAGCCGGTCGGCCCCGTCATGGTTGCCGCTTACCGCAAAAACCGGCAGCCCGGCCTCGGCCATGCTGGTGAGGAACCAGTCCAGCAGCGCAACGGCCCCGCCGCTGGGAATGGCCTTGTCGTACAGATCGCCTGCCAGCAGCACGGCATCCACGGCTTCATCCGCGGCCAGTTTCAGGGCCTGGGTGAGCATATGGCGCTGATCTGCAAGCAGGTCAAAGTCGTTCAGCCGTTTGCCCAGGTGCAGGTCGGCCAGATGCAGAAACTTCATGGAAAACACCTCCTGAAATCAAAGGGGCAGCACCCGCCGTTCGGTGATGATGCAATGGGCGGGCAGGTCCAGCGCATCGACGGGCAGGTGGGGGGCAAGCAGTGCCTCGGGGCACAACACGGCCCGATATGCGCCGGTGCAGCGGGCCAGCCAACGGTCGTAATAGCCGCCGCCGTGGCCCAGCCGGGTGCCGTCCAGCCCGGCGGCCAGGCAGGGCAGCACGGCCAGCTGAATGCCCGTGGGTGGGCAGGGCGGCAGCTGCGCGGGCGGCTCGGGAATTCCATAGGAGCCGGGGGCCAGCAGGGCCAGATCACCCAGCGGGATGGCTTCCATCTGGCTGGGGCCGGTGCAGCGGGGCACACAGAGCTGCTTACCCTCGGCCAGCGCTGCCTGAAGAAGGGGCAGGGTGTCCGGCTCCGGCCCGTGGGATGCGAAGCAGAACACCGTCTGGGCGGCCTGCCATTGAGGCAGAAGGCACAGCCGCTGCGCCATGGCTGCCCCGAATGCGGCCCATTGCTCCGGCGTGAAGGCCGCGCGGGTCTGGCGCGCCCAGCGGCGCGCCGCGGCTTTTTCGGTTTTCAAAGAGGGTTCGGGCTGCAAAAAGAGCACCTGCCTTTCCGGTGAAATTATTGAAAGCTATTTCTAGTGTAACACATCTTGCTGCCAATTGCCCAAAAATGTGGAAATTTGGCGGCTGCCCTTGCCGGGGTGGGGGAATGCCTTTATAATAATGTTAAGTATGCAAGAAAGAACCAACTGCGGTGCGGGCGCTGCCCGCATTTTCATAGAGGGCGGTACCGGCCGCCTGCAAACAAGATCGGAACGATTGATGAAGAAAACGATAAAGCGCGTATGCTCATTGGCTGCCGCGGCCTGCCTGGCGGCGGCCTTCTGTCTGCCTGCCTTTGCGCAGGATACCCCGCCGGCGGTTTCCTGCGGGGCCTATGTGGTGATGGACGCAGACACCGGGCAGATTTTGATCGAGCAGAACCCGGATCAGAAGATGTACCCGGCCTCCACCACCAAGATCATGACGCTGGGGCTGACGGCCCAAAAGACGGGCGGCAACTGGGATGAAAGCGTGACCGTGAGCGAAGAGGCGGTGTACTCGCTGCTGCACACCGATTCTTCCCACATTGCCCTGCAGCCCGGCGAGATTGTCCCCTTGAAAGACGTGGTGTACGGCACGCAGCTTGCCAGCGCCAACGATGGTGCCAATGTGCTGGCCGCCTACATTGGCGGAAGCATTCAGGGCGGCGTGGACGCGATGAACGCCCAGGCGCAGGCCCTGGGTCTGACCGGCACCCACTTTGCCAACCCGCACGGCCTGTATGACCCGGATCATTACACCACGGCCCGGGACCTGGCGACGATCACCCGCTGGGCCCTGCAGCAGCCCGGCTTTCAGGATGTGTTCTGCTACACCGGCAGCTGGACGATGGCCCCCACCAATTTACAGCCTCAGGAGCGGTATTTTGCCTGCGACGATTGGCTTCGGGTGGGAAATGTCTGCTACCGGGAGTACGCCAAGGGCGGAAAAGACGGCTACCACGATATGGGCGGCCACAGCTATGTGAATTACAGCGAGCAGGACGGTGTGCGGCTGATCTGCGTGATTCTGGGGGATGCAAGCAAAAAAGGCCGATATTACGATGCCTGCACCCTGCTGGATTATTGCTTCGGCAATTTCGTTCGGGTGGAACTGCCGGACGAAGGCAAGCGCCTGCCGCTGGATGTACAGGGCGGCGGCGGTGTGCTGGGCCAGGTGCAGGTGAAAAGCACGGCGGCCAGTGTGCTGCTGCACAGCGGCCGCACGGCAGAAGAATGCACAGTGGAGTATGCACTGCCGGAGATTTGGAATCTGGGCCAGCCGCTGAGCGCCTGGCAGGTGGTACACATTCCGGCCGGCGAAGGCCAGGCCGAAAGTGAGGTGCGCCTGGCAATGGCCGCCGACGGGCTGGACGAGCTGCTTGCCCAGGCCGCCGAACATTCCGCCCGGCAGGCACAGGCCAGCAGCGGCAGCTTTACCGGGCTGCTGGCGGGGGCGGCCTTGGCGGCGGTGCTGCTGTTTGGGCTGCTTCGGGTGAAACCCTGGAAAAAGCTGCGCAAAACCGCGGCGGCAAAGCCGGGCGGCGGCGTGGAGTTCCCGATTCTGCAGTGGGATGGGGAGACCACCCGCATGGACAGCAGCATCTACCGGATGCCGGGCCGCAGCGGGGCAAACGGCCGGGGCCGGCAGAGAAAGTAAAGTACCCAAACGGGGATTACAATGCAACAACGCAAACGGCAGGCCGGAGCCTGAACCATGCAAGCGGTTCGGTTCCGGTCTGCTTTTTTGTACTGCGGCCGTTTGCGCTGAAGTTCCGGCTTTTCGCCGTATGTGCCCGGGCGGAGAGAAGCGAACCGGCGCGGCTGCACATTCCAAGAAAGAGAAGCGGAAAGCGGCTTTTCAGGGTATCCTCCGCGAAGCGCGAGGAACATCGAAAAGAGGACAACGCACCCAAAGAAACGAAAAAACGCAGAAACAAAAAGAGCGGCCCCGCAGCGCTGCGGGACCGCTCTTTTATGCAAAGAAAGCACGTGGAAATGGTTACCCACGGAAGGCCGCCGTGTACACGGCAATGACCTCCTGCCGGGTGGGGGTGAGCTGGTTGGTGGTCATACAGGTGTCGCGCAGGGCCAGATCGGCCAGGGTGCCGAAATCGGCCGGGTCTACCTTGTTCAGCTGGGCCAGTGTCGCGGGGATGCCCACGCTGCCGCTGAGCTGCTTGACAAACTGGATGACCGCTTCCGCCGCATGGGCCTCGCCCAGGTTGGCGGGCAGCCCCATGGCACCGGCGATGGCGACAAACCGCTGACGGCACACCGGGCTGCGGCTGTTGAACGCCAGCACATAGGGCAGCAGCACCGCGTTGCACACGCCGTGGGGCAGGTTGTAGTGGCCGCCCAGTGCATGGGCCATGGCGTGAACCATGCCCAGCCCGGCGTTGGAAAAGGCCATGCCGGCCACATTTTCTGCATAGGCCATCATGGTGCGGGCCTCTTCGTCTTTGCCGTTGGCCACGGCACGGGGAAGATTCTGCACAATGGCGGTCATCGCCCAAAAGGCATCCTTATCCGTGATGGGGCTGGCGTTTTTCGAGAGCGCCGCTTCAATGGCGTGGGTCAGCGCGTCCATGCCGGTGGCGGCGGTGAGCTTGGGCGGCATGGAGGACATGAAATCGGTGTCGTTTACCGCAATGCTGACCATGCAGTTGGGGTCCACCATCGCCATTTTGCTGTGGCGCACCGGGTCGGTAACGATGTAGAACGAGGTGCATTCGCTGCCGGTGCCCGCGGTGGTGTTCACCGCCACGATGGGCAGGCCGGGCTTCGAAGATTTGTTTTCGCCCTCGTAATCCTCCACGCTGCCGCCGCAGGCCAGCACGATGCTGGCGGCCTTGGCGGTGTCAATGGCGCTGCCGCCGCCCAGAGCCACCAGAAGCTGCACGGAGAGGGTGCGGGCGGCCCGGATGCAGTCATTCACCACCTGAACGGTTGGGTTGGGCTGCACGTTGTAGTAGACGGCATACTCCACCCCGGCCTCGGAGAGAACCTGCCCCACCCGAGCAGCGGCACCGGAGTCATAGAGAAACCGGTCGGTGACCAAAAGGGCGCGCCGAATGCCCATTTTTTGCAGCTCCGGCCCGAGAAGCCGGATGGCCCCCTTGCCGAAAAAGCTGGCTTTTACCGCGTTGATGCGTTCTGCCATGCAACCACCCCGCTTATCGGGCCTGACCGCACACCACCTGGATGGGGTCCCAGATGGAGCAGGCGGCGGAGGAATAGACGAAGTCCACCTGGCCCAGAGCCTCCACGGTCATACCGGCGCGGATGGCCACGGCGATGGCATTGATGCGGGCCGAGACGTTTTTGCCGCCCCAGGCCTGCGCACCCACCACCTGGCGGGTGTTGGCCTCATACACCAGTTTGATGGTGATGGGGTGGGGGTTGGGGCAGATGCCGGGTCGGTCGTTGCCGGTGGCCATGGCGCTTTTTACCCGCAGGCCCGCCTTGCGGGCTTCGGCCTCGGTCAGGCCGGTGCGGGCAATTTCCAGCTGGGCCACCCGAAGGCTGCTGGTGCGCAGGCTGCCTTGCCGGCAGAAGGCACAGTCGCCCACGGCGTAGATGCCGGGCACGCTGGTGGCAAAGTCGGCCCCGATGAGCACGGCTCCGCTTGGCGCCAGCTCTGCGCCGGTTCCGGCCAGAAGCCCGGTGTTGGGCTGCACGCCGATGGCCACGATGCACAGGTCACAGGGATAAGTGCCCCGGTTGGTCTGCACCTGCTCAATAAAGGTTTTGCCGGGGAAGGTGCGCACCTGCTCGCCCAGATTGAACTGAACGCCCTGGGCCTCCAGTTCCTGCTGGATGAGTTTGCTCACCTCGGGGTCGAACTGGGGCAGAAGCTGCTGCTCCTTTTCGATGATGCGAACCTTGCGGCCCAGCTTCAGGAACGCCTTGGCGATTTCAAGGCCGGACCAGCTGCCGCCCAGAATGACGATGTCGCGCACATAGGGGGTGCGCACAAATTCCTTCAGAAAAATCAGATCCTCCACGCTTTTCAGCGTCTGCACGCCCACCCGGTCACTGCCGGGCACCTGAGGAATCCGATTGGAAGAACCGGTGGCCAGCACCAGCTTGTCGTAATGGTCGGTGAAAACCCGGCCGCTGGCCAGGTCGCACACGGTCACCTGCCGGGTGGCCGGATCAATGCGCTGCACCTCATGGCGCAGATGAGCCGTGATGCCCTGGGCGGCCAGCTCCTTTTCCTTGCCCTGAATGGCCTTGTTCAGGGCGTCCAGGTTCTCGCTCAGGTAATAGGGCAGCCCGCCGGTGCCGCAGGAGTAGAAGCCGCCCTTTTCGTAGACGGTGATCTGTACGCCCTGCTGCCCGGCGGCAAGGCGCGCAGCGGCCGAGACCCCTGCGGCGATGCTGCCGATAACAATGATCTTCATAGTTTAAGCCTCACGATCCCGCCAAAGGCCAAGGCCCTCGACGAAAAACTTGCGTTTGCGTGATTATTTGCTCAGGGTGGGAGGATTGTCCACAATGCCCACGATGAAGGCGTCAATGGGGGCGGGGCGGTCCAGCGCGTGCTGGGTGGTCTCATCGGTGGTTACCAGCACCATCTCGCCCACACCGGCGCCGATGGTGTCGCCGGCCACGATCATATCCCGCTTGGTGCCGTACACCGGCTCCACCAGCAGGAACTTATAGCCCACCAGATTCTGCATTTTGCGGGTGGCAACCACCGTACCCTTGACGATTCCTAAAATCATGGCTTACTCCTCTTTGCCCAGTACGGTGACCAGCTGCCCCTGCTTGAGCAGGAAGGCATTGCCGTCGTCCGTGTCGATGTGAAAATCCAGGGCGCATTTGTTGCTGGCACGCACAAGTACGCCGCCCATAATGCCGGGCTTGAGACCGTCGATGCGGATCTGCACCCGGTCGCCGTCGGCAAGGCCGAAGGCAGCGGCTTGGGCCGGGGTCATGTGCAGGTGGCGGTCGGCCACGATCACACCCTCCGGCACGGTCAGCTCACCCAGCGGGCCGCGCAGCGTCACACCAGGGGTACCCTTCGTGTCGCCGCTGGAGCGCACCGGCGCATTGACGCCGATGGTGCGGCAGTCGGTCTGGGCCAGCTCAATCTGGGTGGCGCTGCGCTCCGGGCCGAGAATGCGCACCCGCTTCAGCTCCCCTTTGGGGCCGATCACGTCCAGGCATTCTTCACAGGCAAACTGGCCGGGCTGGCTCAGCGCCTTTTTGGGGGTGAGCTGGTAGCCGTAGCCAAACAGCTTGTCTACATCGGCCCGGGTGAGATGGATGTGCCGCACCGAAATGCCCACAGGAACCTGACGGCTGCGCTTTTGCAGTTCGGTCTGCACCGCCTGCGTGACCAGCGCGACCAGCTGCTCTTGGCTGATGTTGTGATAAATCAAGGCACAAACGCCCCTTCCTCAGTGAATTTCAGAGGGCTCAGCGCAGTTCGGGCATGCACTCGGCCACGCTGGCATGGGGGCGGGGAATCACATGGGCGCTGACCACTTCGCCGATGCGGGCGGCAGCAGTCTGGCCGGCTTCCACGGCGGCCTTAACGGCACCCACGTCGCCCTGCACGAACACGGTCACCAGACCGGCGCCAATCTTCTCCTGGCCCACCAGAGACACGTCCGCGCTCTTCAGCATGGCATCGGCGGCCTCAATGGCGGCGGTCAGGCCGTTGGTCTCGATCATGCCCAGAGCGGCAGCCAGAGGCACCTGCTCACCGGCGGGCTGGCCGGACTTGCCGGTCGCGGGGCCCTTGGGGGGCATGATGCGGGCCAAGTCGGTGTGGGGACGGGCGATGACGTTCACGCAGAACAGCTCGCCCACGCGGGAAGCGGCCTCTTCGCCGGCCTCGGTGGCAGCCTTCACGGCACCCACTTCACCGGTGACGATGACGGTGGTAAGGCCGGCACCGATGGTGTCGGAGCCGATGAACTCCACGTCCGCAGCCTTCAGCATGGCATCGGTCGCTTCAATGTTGCCAACCAGACCTTTGGTCTCGATAAAACCCAGAGCTTTCATGAGTCGTTCCTCCTGTAGAACAAATCAAAATCGTTGATGTTTGTGTAAGATCGTTTCAGCAATGAATGGTCGTTTATGTGAGGGGCGGCAGCAGACCGCCCGCCCGATCAGATGATGCGCAGCCCGCCTTCAGCCAGCATGCAGCGGCGGCGGCGGCAGAAGCTCTTCGCGCAGGTAATGCCCTCGCCGGTGGGGCCGGCAATGGTCATGGTGCAGTGGCCTTCACCGCCAATGCCCACGCCTGCCTTGGTGGCGCTGTTCTTCACGTAGATGGTGGTCTCAATAAGCCGGGCAAACCGGGTCATGTGATCCACATCCTTGGAGAAGATGGAGGAGGTGTGCCGGTTGCCATGCTCGGCGATGAGGGCCTTGTCCATGGCCTCTTCAAAGCTCTGGCAGCGCACCAGAGGAAGCACGGGCATCATCTGCTCTACCAGCACGAAGGGATGGTCGGCGGGCACTTCGCAGATGGCCAGACGGCAGCTGTCCGGTACCTTGACCCCGATGGTCTCCAGAATGCGGGCGGCGTCCTGGCCGACCCACTTCTTGTTTACCTCGTGGCCGCCGCCCTTTTTGGGCTGCAACACAATCTTTACCAGCTGTTCGGTCTGGGCGCTGTTCAGCAGGTACGCGCCCTGCTTCTGCATCTCATGCACAAGGCCGTCGTAGGCACTGCCCACGGCGAACACCTCTTTTTCGGCGAAGCACAGGATGTTGTTGTCAAAAGACGCGCCCTCGTAGATCTTGCGGCCGGCCAGTTCAATGTCGGCGGTCTCGTCCACGATGACCGGCGGGTTGCCCGCACCGGCGCCGATGCACTTTTTGCCGCTGCGCAGCAGGGCGTTTACCATGCCCATGCCGCCGGTGCCCGCCATCAGGCGGACCTTGGGGTTGGCAGCCATCTTGTCCACATTTTCCATGGTGGGCTCCCGGGTCATGGTGATGAGGTTTTCGGGACCGCCGGCTTCCACAATGGCGGTGTTCAGCGCCTGCAGACAGTCAGCGGAAACCCGCTTTGCGCGGGGGTGTACATTGAACACCACGGTGTTGCCGCCGGCAATCATGCTGATGGTGTTGTTGATGATGGTTTCGGTGGGGTTGGTGGTGGGGGTGATGGAGCAGATTACGCCGAAGGGGGCGTATTCTTCCAACATCAGGCCGGCGTCTCCGCTGATGGCCTCGGTGGTCAGGCACTCGGGGCCGGGGGTTTTGTTGATGACGGCCAGGTGCTTTTCCACCTTGTCCTCATAGCGGCCCATGCCGGTTTCTTCCACAATTTTGTGGCACCACTCTTCCACATGGGCGCGGGCGCAGCGGCGAATGGCCTCGATGATGCGCTGGCGGTCCTCCACCTTGTAGTTGGTCACCCAGTCGCGCTGGGCTTTCCAGGCGGCCTCCACGGCGTCGTCTACGTTTTCAAAAACGCCCCGATCGCCGCAGGTGCTGCAGCGGGGGGCCGCTGCGGAGGGGGAAGCGGTCGGCGTACCGCCCATGCCGGACAGTACCTGTTTGACGATCGCCTCAATTTCCTGCGAACTGATGTCCATGGTCTTGACGTCCTTTCCGTTGGCCGGGAGTACCGCAAGCGGGCCCGCCCCGGCGCGTTGAAATTAAAACGGCAGATAAACAGAGAAACAATGTGCTTGAATGCGTTCAAGCGGGATTACGAAAAGCTTTGCAGGGTGCGGCGGATGACCTCGGCCATTGCATCCTCCCGGGCAGCAGCCCGGGGTGCGGGCTGTGCGGGGGCAGCAGCCGGTGCGGCCGGAGCGGCCGGTGCAGCAGGCTGCGCTTTAGGCAGGGGCGGCAGGCCCATGCCGGGGCGGATCAGCTCGGTCACGCCGTTCAATTCAGCGGTGGAAACCGGAGAAGCTTCCACCGGCGCAGGCTGCAACGCCGATGCGGCAGGCACCGCGGGGGCGCTCACCGGGGCGCTGCCCAGACGAGCAGTCACAACGGCGTAGTAGTCCAGCGCTTCCACCAGATGGCAGGCCTCGGTGGGGGTGCGGCCCCAGGTCATGCAGCCGTCGTTCTGCAGCAGCACGCCCTTGTCGGTGCGGCATAAAAGGCTGACGGCCTGCGCCTGAGGCTCGGCAGCCTGCCTGGGCAGCAGCTGAACCCGGCCCAGCGCCCGAACCGCCGGGCTGAACGCGGCGGGCTGTACGGACTGCCCCTGTAGCCCCATGATGGCGGCGCAGGGCGGGTATGCGTGCAGTACGCACTGAACGGAGTCGTTTTCCTGATAGATTTTCAGGTGGATGGGCAGGTCCTCCGGCAGGGGCTTGGCCCGGGCGCTGAGCATCTGCTTGCCGTTCAGGTCCACGCGAACCAGCATATCCTGGGTGAGGGCGGCCTTATCGGCCCCGGAAATGGTGACCCACACCGCAGACGGGCCGACCCGCACGCTGAGGCTGCCGTCGCCCGCCACCAAAAAGCCCTTGGCTTCCATGCGGCGCGCCGCCTCGATGATGGCCTTCTTGGCCTCGAAATCCGAGAGATAGGTGACACCTTGAATTACCATGTGAATCACCTCCTCAGCGACGGAGGGGCGGGATCTTCAGCATTGCCCGCGCCTCGTCCGGGGTCATGGGCATCATGCCCTTGGATTTAACAATGTCCGATACCTGTGCAATGAGGGCGGCATTGTTGTCCACATGAACGCCGGGGGCGATCATGTCGGAGTCCTCAAAGCCGATGCGCACGGTGGAAGCGCCCATATCCAGGGCGACCTTCACCATTTCCCAATCCTCCCGGTGAGCCTGGGTGTAGCCCCACAGGTAGTCGCCGCCGGGGAAGTTCTCGTGCAGCGCGTCGATCATGTGCTTCAGGGCCGGTACGGTGGAAGGCATCTCGCCCCCATGGCCGAACACCAGCGCGAAGAGGATGGGCTTGACGAAGTGGAACTTCTCGTCCAACTCCCGCACGGTGTTGATCATGCCAAGCTCGAACACCTCGATCTCGGGGATCTTCTTGTTTTCGATAATGCGCTGCACGCAGTACTCCACGTCGTTGATGGGGTTTTGGTACACGGCGGTGCCCAGATTGACTGAGCCGACGTTCAAACTGTTGGCCTCGACCCAATTGGGGTAGCAGGGCTGGCAGCGCTCTTCGATGGTCAGGTTGGAGACGCCGCCGGTGGAAATTTCCACCACGATGTCGCACATCTCGCGGATGTACGCGACGGTCTCCTGCAGCAGGCTCAGGTCCGGGGTGAGACGGCCGTTCAGGTCGCGGCAGTGCAGGTGCACCATGGCAGCGCCATGCTTGTAGCACTCATACACATCCCGGGCGATGGCCCTGGGATTGATTAGGATGTCTGTGGCAGCCACAGGGGCCACAGAGATCATGATTTTTTTCATGGCAAAAGCTCCTTGCTTCAAGCCTTTTGGAAAACGAATTGGAAGGATGATAAGAGAAATTATACGTTAAACATCCTACCTTTGAAATACTCATTTTGCCCGCACACCACGATGCGGGCGAGCGGGCTGAATGAGTCATTTCCAGAAAATGTAGTGATCCCGCACCGTTCGTGCGATCTGATCGGCCTGCCGCCGCTCAATCACGGCCAGCAGCTGCCGGTGAAGTTCCACAAAACGGTCCACATCGCCCTGTTCCAGCACCCGACGGGTGGTTTCGTACCGACTGGGCAGCGTTAAGCGGGTGATGTATTCGGTGATGGTTTCCAACATCGGATTTTGGGCGGCCCCGGCAATTTGGGTGTGAAAGCGGCTGTCCAGCTCCAGCACTCGGTCCACGGAGGGGGTGGACGAGTGAAGCTCCGCCGAGAGCTCGCCGAAGGTCCAGTAGAGATCCGGCAGGAACGAGGCGATGTCCTCCCGCTGGATGACCACGTTCAGTGTACCGATGTCGATCACTGAACGAAGCTCCACAAAGTCGCGCCAGCTGTTCTTTTGCAGGATGATGCTGTACAGCATGGGGTCAAGCATCTTCTGGTTGTAGCTTTCGCTGACGAAGGTGCCATCGGCCCGCTTGATGTACAGAATGCCGTAGGCCTGCAATTTTTTTACCGCTTCACGCACCGAATTGCGTCCGGCCCCAAATTGGCGGCAGAGTTCCATTTCGGTGGGCAGTTTGTCGCCGGGGTGCAGGGAACCATCAATGATCCGGGAAATGATCCCATCCGCCACCTGGTCCACAACGGACTTGCCAGGTATTTTTTCGCGCGAGTCATTTTCCATTGCGATTACCTCCAGACTGCGGCAGCGAGGCCAAATCCTCGATGCCGCAAAAATGGAATGACGATACGGAATGTTGCGGGCAAAAATGCCAGAACATCATATGTTTCATTCCGCTCCCATTTTACCACACTCTCTGCGGTGTTGCAATGGTTTTCAGGCTCAAACACGCATCAGGGCAGTGGGAAGAGTAATAAGCTGAGGGAAGGCGATCATCAGCGCAATGCAGACGAAGGTTGCCAGCAGGAAGGGAATCAGGGTGGGGAACACATCGCCCACCTTTACGTCCATCAGATCGCAGGCCACATAGATGCACATACCGACGGGAGGCGTAACCAGACCCACGCCGATGACCACGGTGATCAGCACGCTCAGAACAATGGGGTCGATGCCCACACCGATGGCAATGGGGTACAGGATGGGCATAAACAGGGTCAGGGTCGCGATGGACTCCATGAACATGGTCACGATGAAGAAGATCAGCAGGATCATGATGAGGATGACGGTGGGGTTGGAGGAGAAGCCCAGCATGGTTTTGGCAACCCATTTGTCAAAGCCGGCGGTGGTCAGCATAACGGTGTACAGCTTGGCCGCGCCGATGACGATGAAGATGCGGCCGCTGGTTCGGACGGTTTCGGCGAAGGCAAACTTGATGTCCTCCCATTTCAGCTCGCGGTAGACAATGCCGCCGGCGAACAGGCCGTACACCACCGCGATCACGCCCGCCTCAGTGGGGCTGACGATGCCCAGGGTGATGGTGCCCACAATGATGATGGGCATCAGCAGAGCGGGCCAGCTCTCCCACAGGCCGTGCAGTACGGGGCCGATGGCGAAATGACCGGGCTCTTTTTCCACGCCCTCTTTCTTGGCCATGAAGTAGCTGACGATCATCTGGGCCAGGCCGCACATGATGCCGGGAATGATGCCGCCCAAGAACAGACGGCCGGTGGAAATGCCGCAGATACCCGCGATAACGACCATGGGGATGGAGGGCGGGATGATGATGCCGATGGTGGAGGAGATGGCGGTGACGGCCACGGTGAACTTCTTGGAGTAGCCCTTGCGCACCATCTCAGGCATGAACATACCGGAAACACCGGCGGTGTCGGCCACGGCAGAACCGGAAATGCCGGCGAAGATCATGCTGGACAGAACGTTTACGTGGGCCAGGCCGCCGTAAATGTGGCCAACGATGGAGTAGCAGAAGTCCATCAAACGCTTGGAGATGCCGCCCTTGCTCATGGTAAAGCCGGCAAAGGTGTACAGGGGAATGGCCAGCAGCGCAAAGCTATTCATACCCTCAAACATACGCTGGGCGATGGTAACGGTGCTGCCGCCGCCCAAAAACAGGATGCCGCCGATGGCGGACAGGCCCAGGCTCATGGCGATGGGCACACCCAGGAACAACAGTACGAAAAAGGAAATCAGCAGCCAGGCAATCATTCCTTGTCGCCTCCTTCCGATGTTTCAGTGAGTTCAACGATCAGATTGACCACAGCACCGAGGACGCAGATCACACCGGCAATGGGGAAGATGGTGTACACCTGGCCCATGGTAAACTGAGGCATGGTGGAAACAGCTTGCTTGGCGCGGGTGCACAGCTGCCAGCCGGAATAGGTGACCAGCGCATAGAACAGGATGATGAACACATCGCGGATGAGCACGACCAGCTTTTTGCCCAGCGCGGTTTTGCCGAAGATAGAATCCACCACTTCCACGCGCAGGTTGGTGCCCATGGCGTTGATGCCGATGCAGGCAATGAGCATGGACCAGACATTCAGGTACTGGCTGCTCTCCATGTACCATTTGAAACCGCCTACACTGGGAATCAGGCGCAGCACCACATTGGCGAACAGGATGATCATCATCGCTGCGCACAGGATGGAGGAGATCAGCGTGGTGATCTTATCCATCGTTTGCTGTAATTTCTTCACAAATTTGCTCCTTTCGGACTGGTTACTCTGACAAAGAACTTCAAAAACTTGTGGTTTCCAATAAAAGGGGGCGGAGGGCAAATCCCTCCGCCCCACGATGTTTGCGTTGGAGACTGATTCAGATGGGAAACAACTCAACGCTCGGCCTTCCAGGAGTTCAGCTGATCCAGCAGATCGCCATAGGTGGAAGCGTTGTCGGTCAGCACGGAAGCGGTAGCCTCGGCAAAGGGAGCCAGCTCGGGGGTGTTGATCTTCATGCCCTTCTCTTCCAGGCTGGAAACCAGGCTCTCGGTCTGCTCCTTGTTCAGCTGACGGTCGTAATCGGCGGAAGCCTTGGCAGCGGCCTCAACGATGGCCTGCTGATCGGCGCTCAGTTTGTTCCAGCTGCTCTCAGCGATGGTGAAGCACATGCCGGAGTAGATGTGGTTGGTGACGCTCAGGTATTCCTGAACCTCGTACAGGTTGTTGTTGTAGATAACGGGGATGGGGTTCTCCTGGGCGTCGTAGGTCTTCTGCTGGAGGGCCTGATACAGCTCAGAGAAGCTCAGAGGCTGGGGGTTGGCACCCAGAGCGGTCATGGTGGCCATGATCACGGGGTTCTCGGGGGTACGGATCAGCAGGCCCTTCATGTCGTCGGGGGTCTCGATGGGGCCCTTGGAGTTGGTCACGCAGCGGAAACCGTTGCAGTAGTGGGCCAGCACGCGCATATTCTGGCTCAGCAGGCCTTCCTCGGCGGCAGCCTCAACGTTGCTGTCCATAAAGGCCCAGGCTTCGTCGAAGTCGGAGAACTGGAAGGGCAGGGCGGAGATGCCCATCTTCGGCTCATAGGTGGCAAAGTTGGAAGCGTCGGTGATAATGATGTCCACCGTGCTGGAATCCAGGGCGATGGAGTTGATCAGGTCGGCGTCACCGCCCAGCTGACCGGAGGGGTACAGCTCAACGGTCACAGCGCCGTTGGTCTTGGACTCGACCTCTTCCTTGAACTGCTTGGCGCCCAGGGCGCGGGGGTCTTCTTCGTTGGTGGAGAAGCCCAGCTTCAGGGTGACGCTGCTGGCGGGAGTGTCCGCCGCGGAGGAGCTGTCGCCCGAAGAAGCAGGAGCGGAGGATGCGGAACCGCCGCAGGCAGCCAGACTGAAGGTCATAACTGCGGCCAGCGCAAGTGCAAGTGCCTTTTTCATAATGGTCTCCTTTTTCCTAAGTGTGTTGTGTGTCTATTGATTTCCCGGCGTTCCCTGCCGGGTTCAATCACGTTTAAATGGTGCCCTTCTTTTCCAGGGCTTTCTTCAACTCGGCAGCGCCGAAGCGGGGGCTGCTGAGTACGACCTTGCCGAACTTCTCGGCGATGTACTCTTCGCAGTAGGCCATGCTGCCCTGGGCAAAGACGATCACGTCTACCTGATCGGCAATGGTGGCGGCCATTTCCGTCATGCGGGCCTTGAACTGATCCTGATCCAGGCCGAAGGCGCCGTCCACCAGGCAGTCCACCAGCTCCACGTGCTTGCCGCACTCACGGGCCATTCGCAGGATGGTGCCCTTGGTGGGCTCCAGCGTGGTGGGCAGGGTGGCCATGACGCCGATGCGCTGGCCCTTGCGGACGGCCTCGCGGCACATCTCCTCGTCCACGCGGACGATGGGCACGCCGATGTATTTGGCCACGTCCTGCACGCTGTCGGCCACTTCGCCCACACTGCTGCACAGGTTCAGCATGGCGTCCACGCCTTCCTCGGCTGCCTTCATGTACATGCCAATCAGCCGGGCGGCGGGGGCGGTGGTTACGTAACCGGCCTCACGCACATCCGCCAGAATGCTGGGGTCCTGCAGGCTGTACAGCTCAACGTCCTCGCCCAGCTGCTTTTTCACTTCCTGCTCCACCAGCTCGATCAGCTCCGGGGTGGTGCTGGTATAGATCAGACCAACTTTCATAAAAGGTGATTCCTCCTTTTGGTGTTCCGCTGCAAAAAAACGAGCGTGTAAAAATGAATATTTTATACATCCTATCCTTAAAAGAAGTCTCGCTTTATTTTGCTGTTACATCCTATGTTTAGGTTACTCTTTTGGTCGGGAAAAGTAAATTGGTAAAAAGCCGATATTTTTTCTATAAAATTAGGCGTTCTGCACAAACGTCGGACGGAAAGAGGAAAAAATCTGAAATTTTACGGAGAACATCCCACGAAAACAAGGCAAGCATAGGAAAATCTGCGGAATACAGCCAGGAAGCCTTGCGGCCCACCGGCCGGATGTAGTATGATGAGATTCAATTGGAAACGCGGCTCCTGTGAAAGACGGCAGGGCAAAACGAAAAAACTGTAAAAAGGGGAAGCATATGGGCTTATTTCAGAGCGACAATTATTGGAAAAAGAAGGCGCGCAGTGCAAAGCTTCAGTCTGCGCCCCTGGACCCGGAAGCCGCCTGGCGCAAAGCCGTTACGTCCAGTACGCTGTGGCTGGTGGGCGGCATTGCGCTCATTGCGTTTTATCTCTCCGGTGCCCGGGCCGGCGTGGTGACCATTGACAGCGGCGTGATGATCCTTTTGGTGCTGATCGGCTGCTACTGCCTGTATCTGGCTTCGGCGCTGGGCAAATTGTGGAAGCAGAAACCGGGCTCCAAAGGAAAAAAGAAGTAAACCGGTGTGCGGCCGCATGAAACTGCACCGGGCGTGATAAAGAAAACAAAAAGAACCACGGCTTGAGATGAAAAATATCTCAAGCCGTGGTTTTTATGCAATGTGAATTGAGCAGCGCGTTGCAACGCTTAGCCCAGCAGGATCTCGATGGCCTCCCGCAGGGTGGACATTTCACCCACGTTGCCGGGGAAAATCACATAGGGGGTACCGGGGAAGAGGCTTTCCGGCCCGGTTTGCCAGACGGGGATGCCGGGGCGAATCTGGCCCAGCACCCGGGCGCACTGAACCCGCAGCGCCTTTACACCCACATCGCTGCTGGTAATGCCGCCTTTGGCCACCACAAACGCGGGTGTGACCGGCAGCTTGCCCACGCAGCTTTGCAACGCATCACTGATGGCCACGCTGCGAACCAGCGCCGCCTCAGGGGTGTCGTCCGGCAGGGTGAGCACGGTGCGCTTGGTGGAAACGCAGCAGGTCACGCCCTGCTGAATGAGCCGGGCACACCGTTCGATGATGGAGGCGGCCTCCTGTTCCAGCACGCCGGGGACCAGCACCTTGTCGCTGTCCATCTCGATGAATTCAATGCCGGAGACTTTTTTCAGCTCTTCCAGCTGAGCGGTGGTCTTTTTGGTGTGGCTGCCCACCACGATAATGCCCCCGGCGGAGTTTTTCAGGGTGACCATCTGCTCCCGACGCAGCAGGGGCTGGCTGGAAATGTTGCCGATGGCCTTGACCAGCGCCGCGGCGCAGCGGATGGTGAAGTGCCGCCCCTTGGCCATGGCGCGGTACAGCGCCACGGCAAAGGCCTGCACGTCGCAGTCCTCCACCGCGTTCACAACAACCTTGCCGAAATCGTGCACCGCCAGCAGCTGGGCCTCGATGCCGTCAAAGTCCAGGGTGCGCAGGCTTTCCAGCGAGATGCAGGTAACATCTCCGGCGCGGAATTTTCCGGCAGTTTTCTCCTCAATGTAATCGCACAGATTGCTGGAAGTGTAGCCGAAGGTCTCGTCTTTGGCGAATTCGGTCTGGCCGCAGGGGACCAGTTCATCCCCATAGCGCACATAATGAACGTTGTTCAGCGTAAAGCGGCCGCCCTCCTTGAAGTAGGGGCAAAGGATCTCGCCGTCCATGGAAAAGCCGCCTTTTTTCTCGGCCACCTGACGCAGAAGGTCGGTTTCCAGCGGATAATGCCCCCGCAGGGTGGAGTCGCCCCGGCTGATGATCAGGTAATCCATGCCGAATTCCCGGGCGACCTGATCCACGTTCTCGGCAATTTCAATGTGTGCTTTGGTGGTTTCCGCCACGGTGAAGCCGCGGCTGTTGGTGAGGATGAAAAAGAGCTTTTCCGGCGCAGCGAAGCCCTTGCGCAGGCTTTCAATGCTCCAATCCGTATAAACAAAAATGTCGTGTACCGTCTGCACACCGGTGGGGTCGTCGTCCAGCACAATGATCTTGCGCTGGTTTGCGTCGGCCTCGGCGGCCAGGGCGGCGCTCAGGCGGGCGGTGTCCGGCTGAGGGTACTGCGCCAGTACGCTGGCGCTGCGGGGCTGTTCCATGGGGCTTCCTCCTTATTCATACAATACCTGAGCGATCAGAACCAGAGGCTCCTTCCCCAGGCAGGCGATCTGGTGGGTGTCGCCGGGCAGGGCAGCGATGAGGTCGCCGGCCTCCAGCAGCTGCTCCTCACCGTTGATGATGTGGCGGGCGCGGCCTTTTACAATGACCATGCTTTCCATTTCATGCTCGTGGGTGTGCTTGCCGATGCTGACCCCCGGGGCCAGCGTATGGCGCACATAGGCACGCCCCTTGCCCAGCATTTCGGCGGGGGCATCCAGCAGGCGCTCCATCATAACCGTGCCCTCACCGCCCATGCAGTTGGGAATGGGGGTGGGCATCATTTCGGCAGCTTTCTTGTACAACATCTGAGGTTCCACCTTTCCGGATTTCTTTTGCGATGTAGGCAGGAAATCGTGAGATTTTGCAGGAACTAAACATCCTACCTTTAGAATTTGACTATATTATACATTCAAAAAAATGAAATGGCAAGAAATTCTATGAAATTCGTGAAAGATACCAATCTGCAAAACGAAAATCGCAAAATGGAAAAGCAAATCGGGATGATTGGATATAATTTGAGAATAATTGTGCAAAAACGAGCAATATGGAAGAAAAAACGCATAAAGATTTATAAATCTGCATGAATATACGAAATAGGCGTGCGATGGGGAACCAAAGCCGCGTTCTAAAAGGCCGCTGAAAAAGGGGAGATTGGAGATTTTCCGCCTGCGGCAGCACGGTCAAATGGCAGCAATGCCGAGACAACAAAAAGAGGGACACACCGCCGCAAAAAGCGGTGCGTCCCTCTTGAATCGGCGCAGGGGTATGGATTCAACTACGGCTTACAGCTCGGCCAGAACGGCGTCGCCCATGCCGGTGCAGGTGACCAGGGTGCAGCCCTCGGCCATGCAGTCGCCGGTGCGCAGGCCCTTGTCCAGCACACGGTTCACGGCGGCCTCCACAGCGGCGGCTTCCTCATCCATGTCGAAGCTGTACTTCAGCATCATGGCGGCGGCCAGAATGGTGCCGATGGGGTTGGCCTTGTTCTGGCCTGCGATGTCGGGGGCGGAGCCGTGGATGGGCTCGTACAGGCCGCAGGTGCCTGCACCCAGGCTGGAAGAGGGGATCATGCCGATGCTGCCGGTGATCATGCTGGCCTCATCGGACAGAATGTCGCCGAACATATTTTCGGTGACGATCACATCGAACTGGCTGGGGTCTTTGCAGATCTGCATGGCGGCATTGTCCACGAACATTTCGCTGTACTCCACCTCGGGGTACTCGGCCTGCAGACGATGCATCACAGCGCGCCACAGGCGGCTGGTGTCCAGCACGTTGGCCTTATCCACGCAGCACAGCTTCTTGCGGCGCTTCATGGCAGTTTCAAAGCCAATGCGGCCGATGCGCTCAATCTCATGCTCCGAATAGGGCATGATGTCGGTGGCAACCTTCTCGCCGTTGACGGTCTCGGTCTTGTGCTCGCCGAAGTACACGCCGCCGATAAGCTCACGCACCACGATGAAGTCGATGCCCTTGGCCACGATGGAGGGCTTCAGAGGGCTGGCGTCGGCCAGCTGGGGCCACAGCTTGGCGGGGCGGTTGTTGGCATACAGGCCCATGCCGGAGCGCAGATTCAGCAGGCCGCGTTCCGGGCGCTTGGAACCCTCCATACCTTCCCACTTGGGGCCGCCCACGGCGCCGAGCAGCACACTGTCGCTGGCCAGGCACTTGTCCAGCTGGGCCTGAGGCAGAGGCTCGCCCCACTTGTCAATGGCGCAGCCGCCCATGTCCACCTCGGTGTAGGTGAAGGTGTGGCTGTACTTTTCGGCGATCTTGTCCAGTACGCGAATGGCCTGGCCCACGATCTCGGGGCCGATGCCGTCACCGCGGATGACAGCAATGTTCTTGTTCATTGGTTTGTACTCCTTTGTATGGTTCGAGGTTTGAATGAAAACACAGTTCAGCCTTTCAGGCTGTTCATCAGGCCGCCCTTGGAGATGATCTCCTGAATGAAAGCGGGGAAGGGCTCGGCCTGGTAGGTCTCGTTCTTGGTCAGGTTGGTGATCACGCCGGTGTCAAAATCCACGCTCACCTCGTCGCCGGCGGCAATGGCGTCGCTGGCGGCCTCGCACTCCAGAATGGGCAGACCGATGTTGATGGCGTTGCGGTAGAAGATGCGGGCGAAGGTCTTGGCGATGACACAGCTCACACCGGCCGTCTTGATGGCCAGGGGCGCGTGCTCACGGGAAGAGCCGCAGCCGAAGTTCCAGCCGGCTACCATAATGTCGCCGGGCTTGACTCGAGTGGTGAAGTCGGCGTCAATATCCTCCATGCAGTGGCGTGCCAGCTCCTGGGCGTTGGGGGTGTTCAGGTAGCGGGCGGGGATGATGACATCGGTGTCCACGTTGTCGGGGTATTTATGTACAATGCCGTGTGCGTTCATAGTGCATTCTCCTTTTGGCGTTACAGGGTGGTGGGGTCGGTGATGTGGCCGGTGAGGGCGCTGGCTGCGGCCGTGGCGGGGCTGGCCAGGTAGACCTCGCTCTCCACATGGCCCATGCGGCCCACAAAGTTCCGGTTGGTGGTAGAAATGCACCGCTCGCCCTCTGCCAGAATGCCCATGTAACCGCCCAGGCAGGGGCCGCAGGTGGGCGTGGACACGATGCAGCCTGCGTCAATGAAGGCCTCGGTCCAGCCGCGGCGGATGCACTCTTTGTAGATGGCCATGGTGGCGGGAATGATGATGCCGCGCACGCCCTTGGCGATGTGCTTGCCCTTCAGGATGTTGTAGGCAGCCTCCATGTCCGAAAGGCGGCCGTTGGTGCAGCTGCCGATGACCACCTGGTCGATGGCAATGTCCTTGCCCTCGCTGGCGGGATGGGTGTTCTCGGGCAGGTGGGGGTAGCTGACGGTGGGCACCAGAGCGGAGAGGTCGATCTCGATGGTCTGCTCGTACTCGGCGTCCTCATCGGCGGCGTACACGGTCCATTCCCGCTGACTGCGGCCGGTGAGGTACTCGGTGGTGATCTCGTCCACGGGGAAGATGCCGTTCTTGGCGCCGGCCTCAATGGCCATGTTGCAGATGCACAGGCGGTCGTCCATGGTCAGGCTGGCCACGCCGGGGCCGGTGAACTCCATGCTCTTGTACAGCGCGCCGTCCACGCCGATCTGGCCGATGATGGAAAGGATCACGTCCTTGCCGCTCACGTTGGGGCGCAGCTGGCCCTTCAGCACAAAGCGAATGGCGCTGGGCACCTTGAACCAGCACTCGCCGGTGGCAATGCCGGCGGCCAGGTCGGTGCTGCCCACGCCGGTGGAGAACGCGCCCACTGCGCCGTAGGTGCAGGTGTGGCTGTCCGCGCCGATGATGCAGTCGCCGGCGGTGACGATGCCCTGCTCGGGCAGCAGAGCATGCTCAATGCCCATCTGGCCCACGTCAAAGAAGTTCAGGATGTCGTACTTGTTGGCGAATTCGCGGCACTGTTTGGACTGCTGCGCGCTCTTGATGTCCTTGTTGGGTACGAAGTGGTCCAGCACGATGTTTACGCGGGTACGGTCAAACACGCTGGTAAAGCCCGCCTTGTTGAACTCGTTGATGGCAACGGGGGTGGTGATGTCGTTGCCCAGTACCTCGTCCAGCTTTGCGCGGATGAGCTGCCCGGCCTTTACCTGGTTCAGCCCGGCGTGGGCGGCCAGAATCTTCTGAGTCATCGTCATTCCCATGGAAAATCTCTCCTTTAGTTTGAATCTGGGCGGTTTCGTCGTTTACTTGTTGTTTACGGCGCTGATGAGGGCCTTTACGCTGGAGGTCATCACGTCGGTGTCGGTGCCGGCACCCCAGGTAATGGTGCCGCTGCCCCACTTCAGGCCAACGTAGCTGATGGCCCGGCTGGTGGAACCCTGCTCCAGGGCGTGCTGGGTGTAAGTATCGATGGTGAATTCCATGCCGGTGCCGCTCTGGATGGCGTTGGCTACGGCATCCAGACGGCCGTTGCCGGTGCCGGAGAACTCACGCTGCTGGCCGCCGGTCTCCAGGGTGACCACGGCGAAGAATTCTTTCTTCTGGATGAAGCTCACGTCCACCAGCTTGAAGGGGCTGGTCTTGTTCAGATACGTCTTTTTGAACACATCCCGAACCTCGGGAGCGGAAAGCTCCTTGTGGGCATGGTCGGACACCGACTTGACGGTGTAGCCCAGATGCTCGCGCATCTTGCCGGGCAGGATGTAGCCGTAGGTCTGCTCCAGCAGATAACCGATGCCGCCCTTGCCGCTCTGGCTGTTGATGCGGATCACATCCGCGTCGTAGGTGCGGCCGATGTCCTTGGGGTCCACGGGAATATAGGGTACCGTCCAGCGGTGGAGGTTCTTCTCATCCCGCCACTTCATGCCCTTGGCGATGGCATCCTGATGGCTGCCGCTGAAGGCCGCGAACACCAGCGCGCCGGCGTAGGGGCTGCGCTCATACACGTGCATCCGGGTGACGCGCTCGTACACTTCCACGAGAGAGGGCATATCGCTGAAATCCAGATGGGGGTCCACACCATGGCTGTACATATTCATGGCCACGGTGATGATGTCCACGTTGCCGGTGCGCTCGCCGTTGCCGAAGAGGGTGCCCTCCACCCGGTCCGCACCGGCCAGCAGGGCCAGTTCAGTGTCGGCTACGCCGGTGCCGCGGTCGTTGTGGGGATGCAGGCTGAGGATGACGCTGTCACGGTACTTCAGGTTGTCGCTGCACCATTCGATCTGGTTGGCATACACATGGGGCATGCTCATTTCCACGGTGACGGGCAGGTTGATGATCATGGGGCGCTCGGGGGTGGGCTGCATTACGTCCAGAACGGCATTGCATACCTCCACGGCGTAGTCCGGCTCGGTGCCGGTGAAGCTCTCGGGGCTGTACTCGAAGAGGAAGTTGCCCTCGTATTCGCTGGCCAGCTGCTTGACCAGCTTGGCGCCGTCCACGGCGATCTGCTTGATCTCCTCGCGGCTCATTTTGAACACCTGCTCGCGCTGGGCCACGCTGGTGGAGTTGTAGAAGTGGATCACGGCCCGGGGCGCGCCCTGCACGGCCTCAAAGGTCTTGCGGATGATATGGTCGCGGCACTGGGTCAGCACCTGCACGGTCACATCCTCGGGGATCATGTTGTTCTCAATCAGAGTGCGCAGAAAGGCGTACTCCGTCTCGCTGGCGGCGGGGAAGCCCACCTCGATCTCCTTGAAGCCGACCTTCACCAGCATTTTGAAGAACTCCAGCTTTTCTTGGAGATTCATGGGCACGATCAGGCTCTGGTTGCCGTCGCGCAGATCGACGCTGCACCAAATGGGGGCCTTTTCAATGTGATCTTTCTTCACCCAGCGGTATTCGTGCTTGGGGGGATTGTAATAACCTACGGCGTACTTGCTTGCGTCCATCATGGCGGTGGTCCTCCTGTGAAATCCTTTTCCTTGTGCATTGTCTGGCGGGCGGGGAGTCAGCTCCCGGCGGAAGAAGCAATACAAAAGGCCCTCGCCACTCAAGAGAAAACTCCCTTGAGAGACGAGGGCCTGAAACTCAATTCATGGGCGCCCGCGGTACCACTCTCGTTGCCGGAAAACATCCGGCCGCTCAATATGATCGGCATTGCTGCGAATCACGCCCCGGATAACGGCGGGGGACCGGCACGGCCTACTTTTGTTCAGCTGTGCTGCTCGAGGGCCAGTATACAGTGGCTGCGGCACTGCCTTGCACCAACCGGCAGCTCTCTGAAGCGCGATGAACCACTGCTTTTTCCCTGTCTACGCAGTTCAAATATCAATATGGTTTAGTATAGCGAAAGAGCCAAAAGATGTCAAGGATTTTTTGAAAAAATGGGGCGGATTCTGGATAAAAAGTGCAGGAAGAACGGCGGCGATTCCCATTGGCGTTGCGCCGCTGTGCGGCCCGGCGGCGCAACGCCAATGAAAAGTGTGCATTGGTTCGCCCCGCCCCATGCAGCAAAACATAACAAAAATTGCACCGGGCAGACAAGTTTGTATGGTGGTGCATCCGGCTGCATACGCTATAATGAAAGCAGAATGAACGCGAAAGGAAGTGTACGGAAATGCTTTCGGAGAATCTGGCCATGCTGCGCAGCCTGAAAGGTCTTTCGCAGGAGCAGGCGGCGGAAATTGCCGGGGTGGCCCGGCAGTCCTACGCGAAATGGGAGCAGGGCGACACCCTGCCGGACGTTGAAAAGTGTGCCCGGCTGGCCGCTTTTTACGGGGTAACGCTGGACGCGCTGGTGAACCAGGAAAACCGGGTGGGCGCAGCCCGCATGGCTCCGGCCCCGCTGGGAAAGCACCTGTGGGGTACGGTGGTTCTGGGCAGCCGGGGGCAGATCGTGATTCCCAAGGCGGCACGGGAAACCTTTACTTTGCGGGAAGGTGACCGTCTGGTGGTGCTGGGGGACGAAAGCGAGGGCATTGCCCTGGTGAAGGCGGAGACCTTTGAACGAAAAATGCAGCAGCTGCTGGAGCAGGGGCGCCACCAGGCGGACGAGTGACCGGCGGCAAAAAGCAAACGAGGTGATTGAGATGAAATGTCCCCACTGCGGAAAGGAAATGAAGGAGGGTTACCTGTTTACCAGCAAGGACGGCGCATTCAGCTTTGCCGAAGAGGTGCCCGGCGTGTTTACGAATGCAAGCAAGGCCCCCGGATTTGTAAAAATCACGCCGCTTAAAGCGAGCCATCGGGTGAACATGAAGGCGGAGCTGTGCGAAGCGTGCCGGGTGGGTGTGTTCCGGTATTGAGCGGCGGCGCGCTTTTGAAAAAACGCTGCCATTGCCCAAGCGCCATGCGCTAAGATCAATCAAATGCAAGAATAAAATGCAGCGGGCGGATCTTTCTTTCAGGAAGATCCGCCCGCTGTTGTTTTAGTGGATTGAATTTGGATTCAATGGAATGTTACCCGTTTGCATTTTCCACCGTGCGCACCAGAATTTCGGTGGGGTCGGGCAGCAGGTCATTGCTCGCCAGCTGCAAAATGCGGTCAACACTGGGGAAGAACGCGTGCAGCAGCTCGCCGGTGCAGTGCACACCATCGTAATAGGCATTGTAGTCGGGCCAGGGGTTCAGGTAAACCGTGGCCAGCTGGCGGGCTTCGGCATACTGATCGGCACGCAGAAACTCCTGTGTGCTGGTTCCGGCTTCTCCGGCCAGCTTGTCCCAGTTGGCCAGGCTGGCTTCCAGGTCGATCAGGGTGCAGGGGTCGTAGCTGCCGATCAGGGGAATGTCCTCGCTGGCCGCATAGGAGCGCAGCCAGCGCTCCACCTGGAAAAAGCCGCTGTGCTGCCCTTCGTAGGTGTACTGGTTGAACAGTTCCTGATACAGGGTGGGGTAAAAGGGCGACAGAACCAGAATCACGTTCACATCCCGGCTGCGCAGATACTGGATGAACGCCATAACGGCCTTGCACTGGGCCTCGTCCAGCTGGGTGAAGCCCTCCATGTGCAGGCTGTCGAAGGTGCCCAGCTGCAGCATGGCATCGGCGGAAACCTCCGCGGCATCCCGCCCGCGGTAGCTTGCGGAATAGAGGATGCTGCCGTCTCCCCGCTTGATGGCGGTGGGCTGGTTGTAGGGGTCGCCGGTCACTTCCTGGAAGGGAATGGCGTTGCCGCTGTCGTCCAGCGCCTGGCCGTTGCGGTTTTGCAGGTAGTAGTCTACATTGCCCTGGAAATACGCCGGCTCAGCCAGAGCCTTCCACAACTCCACCTTGTCCGGCTCCTGATAGCCGGTGTCAATGTGCAGGATCTCCTGTAAAAATTCCTGATACAATTCCGCGTCGGCCCGGCTGTCCAGCGAGTTCTCACCGCCGTACAGCACCCAGGGGTCCACGCTCCACACAACGGTTTTGGGCAGCCGGCCCTCCTTGTCCATCAGGTAAAACGTGGTCATCACGTCCCGTATATCGGCGCCGGTCACACCCAGGTTGAAAAAGCGGCCGCTGCCGATGATGTTCTGGGTGAACTGCAGCACGCGGGAAGAGCCGAGGCCGATGACCTCCGGGGTAGTCTCCTCGGTGAGGTTTTGAATGTAGAGCCGCACCACCTGGCGCTCGTCCATCTGCTCAAAATTGGTCACATCTTTGCCTTCCAGCAAAAGGTTGGCTGCCTCACGGGGGGCAAGGTCCCCCTGAAACAGGCCGCTGCGGTCCACATTGTAGCTGAACCAGACCATGAACACCGGAATAGGCAGCAGCAGCAAAAAGCGGGAAAGAATGCGCAGGCCTGTGAGCAGCCGGTGCAGCCACAGAGGGCGCGCTTGCTTGTTTTCCATGTTGCACCCTCCTTTAGTACTGCTGGTAGATGTAGGCGGACTGGCCGAATGCCCCGAAGAATAGAATGCTCAGGCACAGCAGATAGTACAGCGGCCAGCGCACCCAGAAGGGCAGCTTGCGCACCCATTGGCTTACGTTGCCCAGCGCCTCGCAGGCAAATACGAAGGCGGCCCCGATGAGCGCGACACGGGCGCTGGCGGCGTCCAGCCCGGCGGCCACGAACCCAGAAGCAAGCCCAGGCAGCGCGCCGGACCAGCCCTTGAACATCCCGGCGAACATCACGGCCGGGGAAGAACCGTAGAGCGCGCAGGCGAAGAACACGAACACCAGGCTGAACAGCAGGTACGTGCGGAACACCTGCAAAACCCGCAGCGGCAGCGGCTGCGGCTGCGGGTTCTTCGGCCGCTTGAGGGCCTTGTCAAACAACAGCCCGGCCACCGAGAGCAGGCCGCTGGCCAGGCCCCACCACAGGTAGCCCCAGTCGGCTCCGTGCCACAGGCCGCTGAACAGGAACACCAGCAGCAGGTTCATGCAGTGGCGGAACAGCCCCTTGCGGCTGCCGCCCAGGGGGACATACAGATACCGGCGGAACCAGCCGGTGAGGCTCATGTGCCAGCGCCGCCACAGCTCCCGGAAAGTGGGGGCCAAGAAAGGACTTTCAAAGTTTTCCAGAAGGTCGTAGCCCAGAATGCGGGCGCTGCCAATGGCCAGGTCACAGCAGCCGGAGAAGTTCATATACAGGTACAAACTGAACAACACCGCGGCCGCCGCGAGATAGGGGCCAGCATAGTCGGCCGGATGGGAATAAACCTGCCGGACATAGGGCGAGACCGCCTCGGCGATCACCATGGTTTTTACATAGCCCCACAGCATACGGAACAAACCGCCGGCACACCGGTCGTAATCAAAGGGGCGGGGGGCCTTCAGCTGGGGCAGCAGATGGTCCCCCTGCTCGATGGGGCCGGTGACGATGGCAGGAAAAAAGCTCACGAACAGCGCATACCGGAAGAGGTTCTTCTCCGGCGGGTACTTGCCCTGGTACTGATCCACGGCGTAGCCCAGGCTGGCAAAGGTGAAGTAGGAAAGCCCCAAAGGAGCAGCCAGCTTCAGCGGCGTAAAATGGCTGCCCAGGAGAGCCTCGCCGAAAAAGTCGTAGTATTTGTAAAAGAAAAGTACTCCCATGCAGGTGAGAAACGACAGGCACAAAAAAAGCCGCCGAACCCATGGATTCGTCAGCCGCTCAAGAGCCAGGCCGCAGGCCCAGGTGATGAGGGTGGCGCTGAGAAGCAGAGCGACGAGCTGCGCATTGCGGGGGTCATAGAGATAAAAGGCGTAGCTGGCCACCAACAGCAGCCAGGGGCGAACTGCCTTGGGCAGCAGGTAGTTTACAGCCGCAACGGCGCAAAAAAAGCCCAGATAGACCAGTGAATTGAAATCCATGGATGTTCTTCTTCCTCTCAAAGCGATGGGGTGCGGCAAACACGCCGCCTGCGGCGCAGCAAAGGCACGGCCGCAAAAACAACGGGCGAAACCGGATCAGCAATCCCGGCCGTCCAGCCGGTGCTCCAGTTCCCGCACGCGCTTTTCAAGCATGGCGTTTTCCTGCGTGAGCCGCTTGAGCCGGTCGGCGTAATCACTGACGGCCACGCTGAGAATGAGCAGCACCAGCAGTACAAAGCAGAACAGAAGCAGAAACACCAGGTTCGAGGGCATCTGAATCTCCAGAATGTCCCGCAGAACGTATACCACATAGGGGCACACCGCAAACAGAACCAGAACGGCCCCGCTGGCCAGCCACAGCAGGCTGAACTTGATGCTGAGTTTGCCGATTTTCAACAGGCGGAAAATCAGCAGCAGGTAGATCACCGCCCCTGCCAGCAGAATGAGTTGAAGTTCCGGCGTCATGCGTTCTTCCTCCGTTTTTTGGGGTGGCTGCCCAGCCGGTGAACGATCAGCGACAGGGAAACCTTGATCATATAATAGGCGCTTTTGAAGCTGTGAATGGAGGAGACACCACCCTGGCGCTCCTGCATGATCACCGGGGCCTCGCCTACGGTGTAGCCGTTGAGCACCGCATCCAGAATGGCCTCCGGCTCCGGGTAATCGGGGGCATAATGGTCGGCAAAATAATTGGTCATCTCTTTGCCGCAGGCGCGGAAGCCGCTGGTCACATCCCGCACCCGAAGCCCGGTGAGCAGAAGAATCAGCCAACTGAGAACGTTGATGCCGAAGCGCCGCAGGGGGCTGGTCTGAAAGCCCTCTTTTGTGATAAAGCGGCTGCCGATGCACATATCCATTTCGCCCCGGGCCACCGGGCCGACCACCTTATTCAGATAAGCGGGGTCGTGCTGGCCATCGCCGTCCATCTGAACGGTGATGTCATACCCGTTGGCGCGGGCATAGCGGTACCCGCACTGTACGCCGCCGCCGATGCCAAGGTTGACCGGAAGGGTCAGGTAATTGTACCCGTTTTCGCGCAGGATCTCTTCGCTGCGGTCACGGGAGCAATCGTTGATGACCAGATAATCCACGTCAGGGCAGGTGGATTTCAGCCGCTCAACGACCCGAACGATGTTGGCTTCCTCATTGTAGCAGGGGATCAGAACCAATGTTTTCAAAATTTAATACCTCGAAATGTCTGGCTGCAAAAGCTGCCATTCCGGCAGAACTTACCCCAGAATGAATTCCTCCAGCCGGGTCAGCAGTTCCCGGCGACGGTAATGGGCGCGGTAGTAGGCGAAAGCCCGCTCGCCGAGGGCCGCTCGCTCGGCCATGCCGACCGAACAGGCGGCCTGCATATTCTGGGCAAGGGCATCCACGTCGCAGGCGGCGCTGGCCCAGCCGCAGCCGGCCTGCTCAACGGCCGCCCGCCCTTCGCCGTCCATACTGGCCAGCAGGGGCTTGGCGGCAGCCATGTAGCTGGCCACCTTGGCGGGAACAGTCAGGCCCAGATCCGGGCTGTCAGAAAGGCTCACGACCAGCGCATCCGCCAGAGCCGTAAAGGCGGGGATGCGGGTGGGCGGCACGCTGCCGTAAAAGGTGACCACGTCCCGGGCGTTCAGCTCGTCCACCAAAGTTTCCAGCGCCGGGCGGCTCATGCCGTCCCCAACCAGAAGCAGGTGCAGCCGGTCCGCTCCCTGGCGGTGGGCCTGCACGGCGGCACGGATGACCGTTTCCAGGCTTTGTGCCGGGCTGAAATTGCCGGTAAACACCAGATTGAATCGGCCCGCAAATTGGGCGTTCAGGGCTTCGTCCGGCTGGGGAATGGCGTAAAAATCTTCACAGTATTGAGGAATTACGGCAACCTGTGCATCCGGCTTGCCGGTGCGCTCCACCAGGCGCTGGCGCAGCCCCTCGCTCATGGCAATGAGCCGGTCGGCCCGGCGGTAGTGCCAGTCGCTGACCCGGTGGGCAATGCCGCGCCAGAACGCGCTTTTCACCGGGAGAACCGAGTAAAGGTTTTCCGGCCAGATGTCCAGCACATAATTGGTAACCGGGATGTGATGGCGCTTGCCGTACACCAAGGCGGGCAGGCTCATTAGCACGGGGCTGGTGTTGTAGCACAGAATGCCATCGTAGGGGCCTTTCAGCCGCCACAGGCTGAACAGGGCGAAAAAGGGCCAGCTGACGTAATTGAGAAAAATCATCGGCCCACTGTTGCCTTTGCGGGGGATTTCCCCGGCGCGGTAAACGCACACGCCTTCATGCAGCTGGGTGCGGGGGCCAGTGTAGCGGTAGCCGTCAAACCATTCCCCTTTGGGGTAATTGGGCAGCCCACACAGCACATCCACCTGAATGCCGTCGGCCACAAAGCCCTCCACAATGTCGTTGATGCGGAAGTTTTCAGGCCAGTAATGTTGGGTCACCACTAAAATTCGTTTCTGCATCCGTTCGTCTCTCCGGCTTGGTTATTCGGCGCTGACGCTCAGCGCATAAACCGCAACATCACTATTCTCAAACACAGGGGCCAAGCCCTGCGGCTGGCATAGGCGGCTTCGTCTTTTCTCGTTTGCTCTTAGTATTTGCGCCACACCATCTTGTTGACCACGCCGGTGTAGCTCTGAATAATTTTTACAACTTTGTCGGATACGTTCTCGTCCACATAATCCGGCACGGGGATGCCCAGGTCTCGGTTCTTGTTCATCTCCACCGCCACGTCCACGGCTTGCAGCAGATGGTCGCCGTCGATCCCGGCAAGGATAAAATCGCCCTTGTCCAGTGCTTCGGGGCGTTCGGTGGAAGTGCGGATGCACACCGCCGGGAACGGATGGCCCACACTGGTGAAGAAACTGCTCTCCTCTGGCAGGGTACCGCTGTCGGACACCACGCAGAAAGCGTTCATCTGCAAGCAGTTGTAGTCGTGGAAGCCCAGAGGCTCATGCTGAATGACGCGCTTATCCAGCTGGAAGCCGCTCTGCTCCAGGCGCTTGCGGCTGCGCGGGTGGCAGGAATACAGGATGGGCATATCGTACTTTTCCGCCATCTTATTGATGGCAGTGAAGAGAGAAGTAAAGTTCTTCTCCGTGTCGATGTTCTCCTCCCGGTGGGCGGAAAGCAGGATGTACTTGCCTTTTTCCAGTCCCAGACGAGCGTGGATATCGGACGCTTCAATCTTTTCAAGATTCTGATGCAGTACTTCTGCCATCGGGGAGCCGGTCACGTAGGTGCGCTCCTTGGGCAGGCCGGTGTCTGCCAGATAGCGGCGGGCGTGTTCGGAATAGGCCATGTTCACATCGGAAATGATGTCCACGATGCGGCGGTTGGTTTCTTCCGGCAGGCACTCATCCTTGCAGCGGTTGCCGGCTTCCATGTGGAAGATGGGAATGTGCAGCCGCTTTGCACCGATGACGGACAGGCAGCTGTTGGTGTCGCCCAGCACCAGCACGGCATCCGGCTGGATGGCCGCCATCAGCTTGTAGCTCTCGGCGATGATGTTGCCCATGGTTTCGCCTAGATCGGCCCCTACAGCGTTCATATACACTTCAGGGTCAGCCAGCTGCAGGTCGTGGAAGAACACGCCGTTCAGGTTGTAATCATAGTTCTGACCGGTATGGGCCAGAATGACGTCAAAGTACTTCCGGGTCTTGTTGATGACGGCCGCCAAACGGATGATCTCCGGGCGGGTGCCCACGATGATCAGCAGCTTCAGCTTGCCGTTGTTCCTAAAAGAAATGTTGCTGTAATCAGCCATGAATGTTCTCCTCTCACACCGGTTCAAAGAAGGTGTCCGGATGGTCCGGGTCGAAGGCTTCGTTGGCCCACATGACCGTAACCATGTCTTCGGTGCCAACGTTTTCAATGTTGTGGGTGTAGCCGCAGGGGATGTCCACCACCTCCAGCTTGTCACCGGAGACATGGTATTCGATGACTTCCTTGGAGAAAATATTGCGGAAGCGGATGACGCCTTCGCCTTTTACCACCAAAAACTTTTCATTTTTGGTGTGGTGCCAGTGGTTGCCCTTCACGATGCCGGGGTGGGAGATGTTGATGCTCACCTGACCCCGCTCCGGGCTGCGGAGAAACTCGGTAAAGCTGCCCCGATTGTCCGTGTGCATTTCCAGCGGATAGCTGAACTGGTCGGAGGGCAGATAGGAAAGGTAGGTGGAATAGAGCTTTTTTTCAAAGCTTCCGGGGGCCAGGTCTGGCACGGCCAGGCTGGTGCGCCCGGCGGCGAAGCCCTGAATCAGCTCGGCCAGGCGGCCCAGCGTAACCTCGTGGATGGGATGCATATGGCAGATGGGGGTGGCCGAGCGGTCCATCATCACGTCGCCGTCAAAGGCGGCCAGAATGCAGGCCACCACGTCGTCAATGTAGACCAGCGGCAGAGAAAACGCCGAATCCCGCACCTGAATGGGCAGACCATGGGCCACATTGTGGCAGAAGGTGGCCACAACGCTGTTGTAGTTGGGGCGGCACCATTTGCCGAACACGCCGGGCATACGGAACACATATACCGTTGCGCCCGTGCGGCGGCGATGGGCAAAAATGGCCTCTTCTGCCTGCCGCTTGCTCTTGCCGTAGTCGTTGTCCAGCTCGGCCTGCGTGCTGGAGGTAACCAGCACCGGGGCGGTATTTCCGGCGGCTTCCAGATTGGCCAGCAGCGTATCCGTCAGGCCGGCATTGCCCGTATAAAACTCAGAGGGGTCGGTGGGGCGGTTGATGCCGGCAAGATGTACCACAAACGCCGCCCGGCGGCAGTAGTCCGCCAGAGTTTCGGGGGTGTCATCCTTTTCAAAAAGCATCAGGTCGGTATAGCCCGCCGTGCGCAGGGTGGCCACCAGATTTTTGCCCACAAAACCGCCTGCGCCGGTGATGAGAATGGGGGAGTTCTTTTCCATGATCTGCCTCCTGCGGCGAACGCTTACCGGTTCCGCTCGGCTTCCAGCTTCTTCAGCTCTTCCTGCACGTAGTCGGTGGTGAGAATCTTCTGCACGGTGCCGTCCACATCCAGCTGGGTGGTGTTGTGGCTGGTGTAGCTTTCGTCGGCCATGGTTTTCACCTCGCCCTTTACCACGAACTTGTCGTAGTTCAGGTCGCGGCTGTCGGCCGCGACGCGGAAGTAGTGGCCCATGTCCTCACTGCGCAGCCGCTCTTCGCGGGTCATCAGGGTTTCATACAGCTTCTCGCCGTGGCGGGTGCCGATGATGTGGGTGCCGGTGTCGCCGAACAGCTTCTGCACCGCCTTGGCCAGATCGCCGATGGTGGAGGCGTCCGCCTTCTGAATGAACAGGTCGCCGGGGTTGGCGTGCTGGAACGCGAACATGACCAGATCCACCGCCTCATCCAGGTTCATCAGAAAGCGGGTCATGTTCGGGTCGGTGATGGTGATGGGCTTGCCGGACTTGATCTGGTCAATAAACAGGGGAATCACGCTGCCGCGGCTGCACATAACGTTGCCGTACCGGGTGCAGCAGATGGTGGTGCCGCCCCGCTCCGCGGCCACACGGGCGTTGGCGTAGATCACGTGCTCCATCATGGCCTTGGAAATGCCCATGGCGTTGATGGGGTAGGCGGCCTTGTCGGTGGACAGGCAGACGACCCGCTTAACCCCGGCGTCAATGGCGGCGTGCAGCACGTTGTCGGTGCCGATGATGTTGGTCTGCACCGCCTGCATGGGGAAGAACTCGCAGGAAGGAACCTGCTTCAATGCGGCGGCATGGAAGATGTAGTCCACGCCGGGCATTGCGTCCCGGATGGACTGCGGGTTGCGCACGTCGCCGATGTAGAACTTGACCTTGCCGGCCTGTTCCGGGTGCTTGGCCTGCAGCTCATGGCGCATATCGTCCTGCTTTTTTTCATCGCGGGAGAAAATGCGGATCTCTTTCAGGTCGGAATCCAGAAAATGCTTGAGCACAGTGGAACCGAACGAACCGGTGCCGCCGGTAATCATGAGCGTTTTGCCGTTGAAGGTGCTGACGTCTGCCATAAAAGGGCCCCCTTGCCTTGGTGCGGCAAAAGCCGCAAAAATCGTTGAAAAACGGTCGCTTTGTCGGCGGTTTGGGCGAGAAAAGGCCGCAAAACCCCGCAAAAGCGCAGAATCACTCTCATAAATACGATAATTGTATCACAAAAGTAACAGCTTTTCCACCCCTTGGGCGGAATCGGGGCCCTTCGGGCGCTTTTCAGCGGCCCGGCGGCGTGGTATACTTTTTGGAAAGAACGGTTTTACAAAGAGAGAATTCTGCGGCCTAGGCCGATGCGCCGGGCCGACTCAAGCAAAAAAACGACCGGAGGTTTTGGAAGATGCGTGCCTATGAACGCCTGTTGGAATATGTGACCTATGCCACCCAGTCGGCACCGGACCGGGAATGCCACCCGTCCACTCCGGGGCAGTTTGACCTGGCCCGGCGGCTGGTGGACGACCTGAAGGCGCTGGGCCTGACGGATGCCGCCATGGACGAACACGCCTATGTGTATGCCCACCTGGCGGCCGCGCCCGGATGTGAGCAGGCAGCCCCGCTGGGCTTGATCGCCCATATGGACACCTCGGACGAAGCGCCCGGCGATGGAGTGGCCCCGCAGCTGCACCCGGATTACGACGGCGGCACCGTGCCGCTGGGCACCTCCGGTCGTTCCCTTCAGCCGGAGCAGTTTCCGGATCTGTGCAAGTGCAAGGGGGAGACCCTGATCACCACCGACGGCACCACTCTGCTGGGGGCGGACGATAAGGCCGGTGTGGCGGAGATCCTCACGGCCATCGAGCGGCTTCAGGCCGAAAACCTGCCCCATGGCCCGCTGTGTGTGGCTTTTACCCCGGACGAGGAAATCGGCGAGGGTGCAAGCCTGTTTGATCTGGAGCGTTTTGGCGCGGCGTTTGCCTATACGGTGGACGGCGGCGATGTGGGCGAGCTGGAGTACGAAAACTTCAACGCGGCGGGGGCCACGGTGAGCTTCCGGGGGCTGTCGGTCCACCCAGGCACGGCGAAAAACACCATGGTGAATGCCCAGAATCTGGCCATGGAATTCCACGGTATGCTGCCTGTGGCGGAGCGGCCGGAGCACACGGAAGGCCGGGAGGGCTTTTACCACCTGACCAGCATGATTGGCACGGTGAGCGGCGCAAAGCTGGGGTACATCCTGCGGGACCATGACCGGGAGCGCTTTGAGGCGCGCAAGCAGCGGATGCGGGACATTGCTGCCTGGATGAACCATGTGTACGGTGAGGGTACCGTCACTTTGAACGTGCAGGACAGCTATTATAATATGTTGGAAAAAATTAAGCCGCATATGCATCTTGTGGAACACGCCCGGGCGGCCATTCGGGCGGCGGGGCTGGAACCGACGGAGCAGCCCGTGCGCGGTGGAACCGACGGGGCCCTGCTTTCTTTCATGGGGCTGCCCTGCCCGAACCTGGGAACCGGCGGCTTCAACTTTCACGGCGTGTATGAATTTATCACCGCCGAACGGATGGACCGGGCGGTTCAGGTCCTGGTGAATCTGGCGCAGGGGTACGCCTGCGGGCCGCAGTAAAACAATACAAACACCGTTAAAATGAGAATGCCCGCCGCAGAAGCCTCTGCGGCGGGCATTTGTATGGTTCGGGCTGAAATGCTCAGCAGCCGGCGTACTGCTTGGCCTGCTTTGCGGCATAGCGGCGGGAAGGCCGATACACAAACAGCGCAATGCCGATGAGCAGCGCGGTGGTGGAAAGGCTGGCTGGATAGGCGATCATGATGGTGGAGAAGGTGCGGCGCAGGGGGAACACAAACTGAATCCAGCTGATGCGTACCCCGCACACGCCCAGCGTGGTGAGCACAGCGGGTACCAGCGAGATGCCGAAGCCGCGCAGATAACCGGACATCACCTCATACAGCATACTGAATGTGTAGGCTGAGAAGATGATGAGCAGGCGGGTGTAGCCGATGGCGATAACCTCGGGGTCGTTGTTGAAGATGGCCAGCAGCGATTTGCCGCACAGCAGCACCAGCCCGATGGCACAGGCCGAGGCGATGAGGTCTTCCACCAGGCACAGAATGAGGGCTTTGCGGCAGCGGTCCAGCCGGCCGGCCCCGTAATTCTGGCCCACAAAGGTCGTGCAGGCCTGGCTGAAGGAGTTCAGCACATAATAGGCCATGATCTCGATGTTGAAGGCGGCGCTGGAGGCGGCGATGACCACGGTGCCCAGGCTGTTGATGGCGGACTGGATGACGATGTTGGAGATGGAGAAAACCGCGCTCTGAATGCCGGAGGGCAGGCCAATGCTCATGATTTTTTTGAAGATGTGCACATCAATGCCCAGGTCGCGCAGCGTGATCCGCACAGGCAGGTCGGTGGTGAGCAGGCGGCGCAGCAGCACCAGAGAGCTGAAGCAGTTGGCCAGAACGGTGGCGGTGGCCACGCCGTTCACGGTCATTTTCAGCACCAGCACAAAAAACAGGTTCAGCGCAACGTTCAGCACACCAGAAAGCGTCAGGGCAACCAGCGGTGTGCGGGTGTCGCCAATGCTGCGGAAGATGGCGGCCTCGAAGTTGTATAGAAGGATCACAGGCATACCCAGCAGATAGATGCGCAGGTACAGCAGCGCGTAGGGAAATACGTCGTCGGGCACGTTCAGGGTGCTCAGCAGCGGCTTGGCAAAGGCCTCGCCCAGCGCGGCCACCAACACGCCGCCGGCCAGCGCCATAAAAATTGCGGTGTGCACGGCCCGGTGTACCACCTGTTTATCGTTTCGGCCGATGGCGTTGGCGATGACGACGGTGGCACCCAGCGAAATGCCGATGAAAAAGTTCAGCAGCAGACCGATCACCGGGCTGTTGGCACCCACGGCTGCAACGGCCACGGTTTTATCGCCCACGGAAAAATTGCCGACGACGGCCACATCGGAAGCGTTGAACAGCTGTTCCAGGATGGCAGTGGCGGCCACGGGCAGGGCATAAAGCAGAATGCCGCTCCACAGGGTGCCGTGGATCAGATCCGGCTTTTTGGCATTTGTTTCTTGCATGGCTTTTTTTATTCCTCCCATCAACAACCGGAAGCCCGGCCGGCTGCACACACGGTGTGCAGCCGGCGAGCCTCATGAGGTCATTATAATGCGGCTTCTCCGGCTGTCAAGTGGTCAGCGCGGCGGCAAGGCCCGCGGCTTGGGCTGGCGCAGATACAGCATAAACCCAATCAGGGCGGTCAGTGCTTCGGCGGCGGGCACGGACAGCCATACACCGGTCAGGCCGAACAGGCGGGCCAACACCAGGGTGACGGGCACCACCAGGAAGAAGCCCCGCAGAAGCGCGATGATGTGGGACGGGCGAGGGCGATCGGTTGCCGTGAAAAACAGGCACAGCAGAATGCACAGCCCGACAAACGGTGCGCTGAAAAAATACAGGTGCAGCCCCTGGCGGGCAAGTGCTTGAAGCCGGGCGCTGCCCTCACTGTTAAAGGCCAGGGCAATGGGGTCCGCAAACAGCAGGGTGCAGGCGATGACCAGTGCCGAGAGCGCCAGAGCCGTTGCAATGGCGCATCGTAGGAAAAAGCCCACGCGGTCGGCGTCACGCTGGCCGCAGGCCTGGCTGAGCAGCGGCTGGGTGCCCTGGGCGATGCCGGTGAACATGGCGGTGACCACCAGCGCCAGATTGGCCACCACGCCGTAGGCGGCCACCCCGATGCTGCCCTCCACCTGCAAAAGAATGGTGTTGAACAGGACCATCACCACACCGGAGCAGGCCTCCGACAAAAAGGAGGGAAAGCCCAATGCGCCGATGAAGCCAAGCTCCGCCGGGCGGGGGGACGTTTTTTGCAGATGAAAGCTGGCCTTGCCGCCCAGCCAGTGGCCGGACTGGATGATCAGCCCCAGAATGGGGGAACAGCCGGTGGCCAGCACCGCACCGAACATCCCCATGCCCAGCGGAAAAATGAACACATAGTCCAGCAGGATGTTCATCAGGCAGCCGGCGAGCGTGGCGGCCATGGCCCGGCGGGGGGCACCATCGTTGCGCACAAAGCAGATCATTAGGTCGTTGAACAGAAAGACCGGCGAAAACATCAGCAGTACCCGCAGATAAGTGCAGGTCAGCTGCCCCACATGGCCCTCGCCGCCCAGCAGCCGGGTGAGGCCGGGTGCGCCCAGCGCCCCCAGCAGAAAAAAGAACACGGCGGCACACACGGTGGCCTGAACCGCCGCGGTAAACATACGGTTGGCGTCCCGGTGCTTGCCTTGGCTGGCCAGAAGCGTAAACTTGGTGGCCCCGCCCATGCCAAGCATCAGGCCGGTGCCGTGCATGATGTTGTACAGGGGCACCGCCAGATTCAACGCGGCCAGACCGTCGGACCCGACGCCCTGGGCCACGAAAAAGGTATCGGCCAGAATGTAAAGAGACAGCCCCAGCATTGCCGCTACGTTCAGCGAGACATAGCGGGTGTATTCCTGAAGCGCCGTATGCTTGTTCATGGTGGACTCCTTCCCCAAAGCACAAAAACGCCGCGGTTTTGCATCTTCAAAGGCCTGCGATGCAAAACGCGGCGCATATCCGGCAGACTGCCGGGAACCCCGTCCGGCGACGGGGATGCATATTATACAATCAATTAAGAGAACAGTGCCAGTATAGCAGAACAAAAAATGCTTTGCAAGAGCGAATTTTTACCTTAGCCCACGTTTACCTGACCCTCGGGCAGCACGGCGCGGGCGGCGCTGGGCGGGGTGCTGCCCGCCAGGCTGATGGCCAGGGCTACCGGCCCCACGCGCCCCACAAACATGGTGAGAATGGTGACCAGTTTGGCAGCGGCCTGCATGGTGGCGGTCACGCCCACCGAAAGCCCCACGGTGGCAAAGGCACTGAAAGCCTCAAACATACTGTCTATTTCACTGACGGCGCTGGAGGTGTTGTAAAACATGGCCACAGTGGCCACCGCCACGGCACCCAGCCCACCCAAAAGAATGGTAAGCGCCCGGTAAACGGTCTTTTTGCCGATGCGGTGGCCGAACATCACGGCATCCTCCTGGCCCCGCGCCACGCACAGCACGGTGACCAAAAGCACGCTCACAGTGGTAACTTTAATGCCGCCGCCGGTGCCGCCGGGAGCTGCGCCGATGAACATCAGAATGCACATGAGCAGTTTGGTCAGGGAGAAAAGGCTGGCCAGATCCACGGTGTTCAGGCCGGCCGTGCGGGCACTGACCGACTGGAACAGACTGGCCATGGCGGCGTCCGGGCCGCTGAGCGCCCCCAGCGTGGCGGGGTTGCGCCATTCCAGCAGGGCAAAGCACAGCGCCCCGCCCAGCGTAAGCACCGCCGAAAACAGCAGCACCACTTTGCTTTGCAGTCGCAGCCGCCGGCGCTTGGGCCACTCCATCAGATCAACCCAAACAATGAAGCCAAGGCCGCCTGCGATGATCAGAAACATGAGCACCGCCTGCACGTACCAGTTGTGCACGTAGCCGGTGAGGCTTGCATAGGGCACGGTACGGCCCAGAATGTCGAACCCGGCATTGCAGAAAGCGGAAATTGCCAGAAAGAAGGCAATCCAGATGCCTTCCGGCCCGTATTGCGGCACAAACACCGGCAGCATCAGCAGAGCACCCGCCAGTTCAAACCCGGCCGCCAGCCGCACCACCATGCTCAGCAGCCCCTGGGCTTCTGCCAGGCCGCTGCTGCTCACCGATTCGCCTGCCAGCTGCAGGGTGCGGTAATCCTGCCGGCGGGTGAAGCTGAGGGTGAAAAAGCTGGCGAAGGTCACCAGGCCCAGGCCGCCGATCTGAATCATGGCCAGCACCACTGCCTGGCCGAAACCGGTGAAGGTGCTGTAAGTGTCCACCGCCACCAGGCCGGTTACGCAGGTGGCACTTACGGCGGTGAACAATGCGTCAAGGGGCTTTAATGGCGCTTTGGTGGAAAACGGCAGCAGCAGAAGCAGGGTGCCCAGCGCCACCACCAGCAGAAAGCTGCTGACGATCAGCCGGGTGGGCGGTGCGGTGCGCAGCCAGTGGTCAAATCGGGCCCGAAGGCGGGCGGTAAAAGAATCCGTCATAAAAAGCTCCTTAAACGAGTGAGAAAGGGCGGCCGCCCGGTTTAGTCGGCCTCAAGCCGGGTGGTGCGGCCATTGTTGTCGGTAATCAGCAGCGCAAAGCGGAACGAAGCGGTGTCCGGGTCAAACCCATCGGGCAGGGGGATGGTCTGTTCGTTCAAAAAGACGGTGCAGTCCATCCACACATAGCCGCGGGCCACGCCGTTCACAAGCTGTTCGGCGGCGACGGAGTCGGACGGGGTGTTGAGGGCCGCCTCGTTTACCGACTTCCACTGTTCGGCGGGAACATCCAGCGTTGTGAGCAGCTGGGTTCCATTGTACACCTCCAGCTGGGCGGAGACAACATACTGGCTCAGTTGGCAAACGCCGTTGGAGTCGGTCACGGTGGGATAGGTGCCGTAAATCGGCAGGGTGTCCACAGTGAACTTAGGCGCGAAGCCGTAGGTCATGCTCCAACCGGGGGGATAAAAGTTCATATCCATCCGGTAAGGCCGTTCCAGGTCGTAGGCACTCCCCAGCTGCTGATACTGAGTCACGCCGCCGCTGGTGAAGCCCACGGAAAAGGTGCAGTCGCTGCACAAGGGCAGCGCGACCTGTGCGGTGAAGCTGCTGCCCTGGCGCTGGGCGGGAACCTCGATTTCCTGTCCGCCGCTGGGCTGCACCCGGAACAGGGCGGTGGTGTCCTCCGCCACGGTTTTTGGAAGGGCGGTCAGGGTTAGGGAGATGGTGCCGTCCGCCTCGGAATATTCCACGAATTGGTTGCTCCAATCGGCCACAAGGCTGGTGCTCTCCTCCAGGCTTTTCTGCACGTTGTCCTCAATGGAGTCAATGCGGCTGTTGATGGAGCTGTACAGGCCGTTCAGCTGGTTGGTGACCTGATTCATCTGATTTTTCAGCGAGTTCATCTGGCTGGCGTAATGGATCAGCAGCAGCAAGGCCGCGGCGGCCAGCACAACGCCGACGGCCAGCGTGCGCCGATTGCGGCGCCTCTGGCTGGCCTGGCGGCGCTGTTCACTCTCGGCGAACAGCGCCTGAATGCCCTCCAACGAGGGCGCGGCCCCGGCGAGCGGCGCGGGCTGGTCGGCCGCGGACGGGCGCTTTTCGCCGGTGAGCAGCTCGTCACAGCTCACGCCCAAAGCACGGGCCAGCTCCTGAAGGTTGTCCAGCCCGGGCAGGCTTGCATCCGCCTCCCACTTGCCAATGGCCTGGCGGCTGACGTTCAGCTGGGCGGCCAGAGCCTCCTGCGAGAGCCCGGCCTGTTTGCGCAAGGCGGCAATGCGTTGACCGATGGTCATAGAATCCTCTCCTTTTTACGGGCAGCGCGCCCTCGGTTGAGCCGGGGCGGCGTGCCGGTGAGATGTTGCTTGAGCGCTCAGGTTCCGGTGCTTTCAGTATAGGGCAAGGGGCAAACCGGTGCAACCAACCGCCGTCGGCATTTCGGCAACCACCGGTTGCGGAAACGATAAAACGAACGATTTCACTCAAGACTGCGGCGGCCGCAGAACACGCACAGCGGGCGCGCGGCTTCGCCTTTTTCCACCAGCAAGCGGGCGGCGGCCAGCACGGCTCCGCCGCTTACGTCGGCGGGAACGCCGTCGGTGCGCACCACCTCATCGGCCGCGCGCTGGGCTTCGCCGGTATTCACGGCCATCACCCGGTCAACCACATAGGGATTGTAATTCTCCGGCACAAAGCCTGCCCCCAACCCGGCAATGCCGTGCCGACCCGGAAAGCCGCCCCCGATGGCCTGGCTTTCATAAGGTTCAACGGCCACCACCTTGACGGTGTTCTCCCAGGCACGCAGATATTCGCCCACGCCGGTAATGGTGCCGCCGCTGCCCACCCCGATGACCACCGCATCCAGCCGGCTGTCCGTCTCCTTCAAAATGTTCGGCCCGGTGACCCGCCGATGATATTCCGGGTTCAGGTCGTTGGCAAAATAGTTGGTGTAGTAGCCGTTTTGCGCTTCGGCCAACTCCAGGGCCAGCCGTTCGGCACCGCGGCGGCCGTCCAGCGGGCTGGAAAAGGCCAGCTGTGCCCCCAGACTGTGCAGCAGCTTCTTCCGCTCGTCCGGCACACCTTCGGGCATGGTCAGGGTGACCGGGTGGCCGCTGTGGCGGGCGGCAATGGTCAGAGCCACGGCAAACGTGCCGCTGCTGGCCTCCACAATGGGCTGCCCTTTGGCCAGAAGCCCCTGCTCGGCCGCCAGCGCCAGCATCCCCTCGGCAAGACCGTCCTTGGCGCTGCCGGTGGCACCGCCGAAATCCAGATAGGCCAGAATGCTGCCCTGCAGCCGATGGTGCGCACAATAACCCCGCAGAGACACCACCGGGTTATGGTACAGATGTTCGTAGTAATTTTCCAGCACCGGCATGGACGCTTCCTCCTTTGCACCCCGAAAACGCTTGCAATATGAACGGTCCGCAACTTATTCTGCTACCTATTATAATAGATAAAGCGCAAAAAGGACAGCGAAACCTGAAACGAATGGGAACAATGGAGAAGAAACTGCCGATTCATCCGCAGAAGTGCAGGGGAGAAAGGTTCGCTTTGCCGGGAGTGGAAAAGAGAGACAAAAAACAGGACGAAAGGATAAAAATATGCGAACTTCTTTTGGAAAACCCCTTGACATGGGCAGAAGGCTCTGGTAAAATAACGCTTGTTGTAAAGCAAAACAACTTTACGCCCCGAGGGCAGGAAGGAACAGCAATGGCCAAAAATCTGGCGATGTCCTATCTGTTGGATTTTTACGGCGAAGTGCTGACCGAGAAGCAGCGGGACATGATGGTGCAGTATTACAACGACGACTTGTCGCTGGCGGAAATTGCGGACAACTTCGGCATCACCCGGCAGGGTGTGCGGGACGCGATCAAGCGCGGCGAGGCGGTCATGCAGGAACTGGAAGAAAAGGTGGGCTTTGCCGCCCGCTATCGGACGGTTCAGGAGGGGGTTGCCCGCCTGGAGGAGCTGGCCCGGGACATTCAGTTCTGCAACAGCAACAACTACGCAGTCTCGAACAAAATTGACCGAGATGCCCGCGAAATGCTGGACATCATCAACACCATCAGCGAGTGAAAGGGGAAGAAAGCATGGCATTTGAATCTCTTTCCGATCGTTTGAATGGCGTTTTTAAGCGGCTGCGCGGCAAAGGCAAGCTCAGCGAGGCGGACATTAAGGCCGCCATGCGCGAGGTGCGGATGGCCCTGCTGGAGGCGGACGTAAACTTCAAGGTTGCAAAGGATTTCTGCAATCAGGTAAGCGAGCGCGCCATGGGCCAGGAGGTTATGGAAAGCCTGACCCCGGCCCAGCAGGTGGTGAAGATCGTCAACGAAGAGTTGACGAATCTGATGGGCGGCCAGGAGGCGGCCCACATCCACATCAAGAGCAAGGGCCCCACCGTGCTGATGATGTGCGGCCTTCAGGGCAACGGCAAAACCACCCATGCGGCCAAGCTGGCCAAGTATTTCCTCAAGCAGGGGCACCGCCCGCTGCTGGTGGCCTGCGATATCTATCGCCCCGCCGCCATTGACCAGCTGCAGGTCGTGGGTGCACAGGCCGGGGTTCCGGTGTTCAGCCTGGGCACCGAGAAGCCGGAGATCATCGCCAAAAAGGCCTATGCCCACGCCAAGGATCACGGCAACGACATCGTGATTCTGGATACGGCTGGCCGTCTGCATGTGGACGACGCCCTCATGGAGGAGCTGGCCCGCATCCGCGAGGCGGTCACGGTGGATGAGGTCCTGCTGGTGGTGGATGCCATGGCCGGCCAGGACGCTGTGAACGTGGCCAAGGCCTTCAACGAGAAGGTGGGCGTGGACGGCATCGTTCTCACCAAAACCGACGGCGATACCCGCGGCGGCGCGGCCCTCAGCGTGCTGGCGGTGACCGGCAAGCCCATCAAGTTCCAGGGCACCGGCGAAAAGCTGGATGATCTGGAGGTCTTTCATCCGGGCCGCATGGCCGGCCGGATTCTGGGCATGGGCGATGTGCTCACCCTGATTGAGAAGGCACAGGATGCGCAGGACGCCAAGCAGGCCAAGGAAACCGCCAAGCGGATGCTGGAGAACAAGTTCGATATGAACGATATGCTCGACCAGCTGAATCAGATGAAAAAAATGGGTGGTGCGGCGGCCATGCTTTCCATGCTTCCCGGCGCAGGCAGCATTGACACCAGCCAGATCGACGAGCGGGAATTCGTTCACGTTGAGGCCATCATTCAAAGCATGACCAAGGCGGAGCGGGAAAAGCCCTCCATCATCAACCCCAAGCGCAAGCGGCGCATTGCCGCAGGCAGCGGCACCAGTGTTGAGCAGGTGAACAAGCTGCTGCGCCAGTTTGAAATGATGCAGAAAATGATGAAGCAGATCAAGCGCAACCCCAAAGCGCTTGGTCGCCGGCTGGGGCTTCCCGGCCTGCGCCGATAAGGCGCCCTGATTTCGGTATAACCCAGCCAGTATACGGCCCGGGGTTTATACAATAAATGCCCTTGTGTCACGCAAGTGACCGGGCCGTAACAAATTATAGGAGGTGACAGGTTTGGCTGTTAAGATTCGTCTGCGTCGTATGGGCGCTAAGAAGGCTCCCTTCTACCGTGTGGTGGTGGCGGATAGCCGCTTCCCCCGCGATGGTCGTTTCATTGAGGAGATCGGTTACTATGATCCCACCAAGGAGCCCGCGGTCGTGAACATCGATGCCGAGAAGGCTAAGAAGTGGATCGCGAACGGCGCTCAGCCCACCGATACGGTGCGGGTGCTGCTGAAGAAGTCCGAGATTCTGTAATTGAATGGAGGAATGACTCATGCAGGAACTGCTGCTGGCCGTTGCCCGCGGCCTTGTGGAGGATAAGGAAGCCGTCACCGTGACGGCGGACGCCCCCCGCGAGGACGGAACCGTTGTTTACCACCTGAGTGTGGCAGAGAACGATATGGGCCGCGTTATTGGCAAACAGGGCCGCATTGCGAAGGCCATTCGCGTGGTCGTGCGGGCTGCCGCTGTGCGCCAGGGCGAGAAAGCAATGGTCGAGATCGACTGAGTACCCAAGGGGCCTTTTGCAGAAACTGCAAAAGGCCCCTTTTTGCTGGTTTCTGCGGGCAGAACGCCCGCTGCTCATACAGTGCGGAACATCGGCGGAAAACGCTGCTTTTTCGCAGAATTTAAAAAATTCCGGCCGGCTTCGGGCCGGTTGTGCCGGGCACAGAGGCCCGGAGAAAAGGAGAAAACCATGCAGCAATATCTTGAGGCGGGCCGAATTGTGACCACGCATGGCGTGGTGGGTGAGGTCAAAGTGGAACTGTGGTGCGACAGCGCCGCCTTTCTAGCCGCTTGCAAGCGGGTGTATTTTTCGGCCCAAGGCGGTCAGGCCCATCGGCTGCTGATGGTGCGGGCCCATAAGGGCATGGCTCTTGTAAAGCTGGAGGGTGTGACGGATATGGATCAGGCCCGGGCGCTGATTGGCCGGGTGCTGTACATTGACCGGGCAGACGCACACCTGCCCAAGGGCGCCTGCTTTGTGCAGGACCTGATCGGCTGCCAGGTACGGGATGCGGACAACGGCTGGATCTACGGCACCCTCACCGAGGTGAGCCACCCCGGCGCACAGGACATTTACACCATTACGGACGAAAAGGGCAATAAATGGCAGCTGCCCGCGATTCCGGAGTTTGTGAAGGAGCGGGTGCCGGAAGAGGGATATGTGTTGGTTGCGCCCATTCCGGGGATGTTCGGTGAGGCGGAAAGTGGGGATGCAGAATGATGCGGATCGACATTGCGACCCTATTTCCGGAGATGTGCGATCGCTTCCTCACCGAGAGCATCATCGGGCGGGCCGCCAAGCGGGGCTATATTGAAACGCATTGCCATCAGATTCGGGATTACACCCTGAACAAGCAGAAACAGACGGACGATTACCCCTATGGCGGCGGCTGCGGCATGGTGATGAACGCCCAGCCCATTTACGATTGCTGCCAGGAGATCATCCGCCAGGTGCAGGAGCAGGGGCGGCCCCGGCCGCACATCGTGTTCATGACGGCGGCGGGCGCCCGGTACAACGAAGAGCACGCCAAGCGGCTGGCCTCTTACGACAGCCTGCTGCTGGTGTGCGGCCACTACGAGGGCATGGATGAGCGGGTGATTGAGGCGCTGGCCGATGAGGAGATCAGCATTGGCGACTATGTGCTCACCGGCGGCGAGCTGGCCAGCCTGGTGGTGGCCGACAGTGTGCTGCGCCTGCAGCCCGGTGTGCTGGCAGAAGCCAAGGGCTATCAGGAAGAGAGCCATTGGAACGGGCTACTGGAGTACCCCCAGTACACCCGTCCCGAAGTGTGGGAGGGCCGTGCGGTGCCCCCGGTGCTGCTCAGCGGGCACCATGCCAACATTGACGCCTGGCGCGCCGAGCAGAGTGTGGAGCGCACCAAAAACCGCCGGCCAGACCTGTATGAGGCATGGCTGAAAAAAGAGGGCAAGGGCTGAAACACCCAAAGCCGGGTGACGTTCTGGAGAGCGGCCGGGTGCAATGCATCAAAATGCCATGCGCATCAGCGTGAAAAGTCTCTGAAAATGCAGCGCGGAAGGCAGCCCGGCCGCAAACTGATTGCCCAAAATGGACGCTGAAAGGACAAATGAGACGACCGGTTTCGTCATTTTTTAGTGGACGTTCGGGCACCGGGCCAGGCTGAAAGAAACAAGATGTGGAAAACTCTTAGCGAAAACGCAGACAAGGTGAAAAAATAACTGGCGATTTTGTACAAAGAACACAGATGCCCCCTGCCGCCTTTGGAGGAACTGCCAAAAATGATCAAATCCTCTGTACAATGGTCAAGCGATGCGCTAAAATATCGTTAAAGCCCAAGACAATCTACAACTTTTGAGAAAGCAGGAGCGTAGAACCATGTTTGTAAAAGAAGTTACCGTCGAAAATCAGGTGGGCCTGCATGCCCGTCCGGCCACCTTCTTCATTCAGAAGGCCAACGAGTATAAGTCTTCCATCTGGGTCGAGAAGGAAGAGCGCCGCGTGAACGCCAAGAGCCTCCTGGGTGTTCTGTCCCTGGGAATCGTGGGCGGCACCACCATCCGCATCATTGCGGACGGCGTGGATGAGCAGGCGGCTGTGGATGGCCTGGTGAAGCTGGTCAACAGCGGCTTTGCCGAGTAATTTCTTTTCCAGACAGAAATTCAAGGCGAATGTTCGGAGGGCGGAGCGATCCGCCCTCTTTTTGCGTTTCAGAGTGCCCGATCCTGCGTATAAGCGGGGCCGGCGCAGCGCAGAATCAACGCCTCAAGCAGGCAACAGGGAGGGCGAGCCGTTGACCAAGGCAGAATTGTATGAAAAGGCAAAGATGCTGCCGCTTTTGCCCGGGGTGTATATCATTCGGGACAAAAAGAACGAGATCATCTACATCGGCAAGGCAAAACGCCTGCGCATCCGTGTCAGCCAGTATTTCCGCGAGGGTGTGCCCCACGACAACAAGGTAACGCAGATGATCAACCATGCCTTCCAGTTTGATGTGATCGTCTGCCAGAGCGAGTTTGAGGCCCTGGTGCTGGAGGCAAGCCAGATCAAAGCCCACACGCCCAAATACAACATTCTGCTGAAGGATGATAAGGGGTACAGCTATGTGCGCCTGACGAAGGAGCCCTGGCCGCGGCTGAGCGCGGTGCTGCAGAAAGAGGAGGACGGTGCGGAGTACATCGGCCCCTATACCTCCAGTTTTGCCGTGCGGGAGATGGTGGAGACGGCGCAGAATGTGTTCCGCCTGCCCCGTTGCAATCGGCACTTCCCGCAGGACATCGGCAAAGGCCGCCCCTGCCTGAACGCCCACATCGGCAAGTGCATGGCGGTGTGCAGCGGAAAGATCCGTCAGGAGGACTACCAGCAGGCCGTGCAGGGGGCGGTGCGGCTGATCCGCCACGGCAAAAAGGACATTGTAAAAGGGCTGGAGCAGCAGATGATGGAAGCCTCGGACCGCCTGGATTTTGAGCGGGCCGCCCTTATTCGGGATCAGATCACCGCCATCACCAAGGTTTCGGCCGGGCAGAAGGTGGTGGTCAGCGAGGACACGCAGATGGACGTGATCGCCTTTGCGGGCACCAGCCACGCGGTGTGTGCCGCCATTCTGCGCTACCGGGACGGGCGGCTGACGGACAAGCGGGAATTCCTGTTCCATGACACCACCGACCTGGACGCCCTGCGGGAACAGTTCCTGCCGCAGTATTATCTGGGCGGCGAAGAGGTGCCGCGCACCATCGCGGTGGATGCCCTGCCTGAAGCGGCCGAGGCGCTGAATCAGGCGCTGAATCAGGCCCGCGGCAGTGCGGTGCATCTGTACGTTCCCCAGCGGGGCGATGTGGCCAAGCTGGTGAACATGGCCTACACCAACGCGGTGGAGCGTCTGGCACGGGAGAGCGGCCGCTATGCCCGGGAAGAAAAACTGCTGGAGGAGCTGGCGCAGCTGCTGGGTATGGAGAAGGCTCCGGCGGTGATCGAGAGCTACGACATCTCCAACTGGGGCGACGGAACCTCGGTGTGCGGCATGGTGGTGTTTGAAAACGGCAAACCCAAGCGGGCAGGATACCGACGGTTCAAAATGCGAACGGTGGACCGCACCGACGATTACGCCAGCATGGCGGAGGCGCTCAGCCGCCGGGCGGCCGAGTATGCAAGGGGGGCGGCCGGGCAGTTCGGCGTGCTGCCGGACCTGATCCTGCTGGACGGCGGCCGGGGCCAGGTGAACGCCGTGCGGCAGGCCATTGCAGGCACAGAACTGGCCCGAGTGCCCCTGTTCGGCATGGTGAAGGACGACCACCACCGCACCCGGGCGATCGTGACCGGTGAGGGCCGGGAGATCGCCATCAATCTGAACCGGGGCGTGTTCACCTTTGTGACGGCCATTCAGGATGAGGTGCACCGGTTCGCCATCACCTACCAGCGGTGGCAGCAGAAGAAAAAGTCCTATGCATCCACGCTGACGGAGGTGCCCGGCGTCGGCCCGGCCACGGCCAAAGCCCTGCTGGCCCGTTTCAAAACGGTGGGGGCGGTGCGCCAGGCAAGCCCGGATGAGCTGGCGATGACGGACGGCGTCGGCCCGGCCATGGCCCAGCGCATTTACGGGTATTTTCACGGGGGAACGCCGGCGAACTGAGCCGACAAGCGCCCTTTTTCAATGAACGACTTGCCTTGACAAAGAGGCAGAAAGCCGCCATAATGAAGCAGCAAGCCCGCCGCAGGGAGAAACCTGAAAAACGACAGAAACCTATGCGCCCGATGGCGCGCCGAGAGAAGGAGAACAGCCCATGCGTGTAATTGCAGGCACGGCCCACGGTACCCCGCTGGCCACGCTGCCGGGAGAAGACGTGACCCGCCCCACCATTGCCCGGGTCAAAGAAGCTATGTTCAGCGCGCTGCAGTTCCAGTTGCCGGGTGCAAAGGTGCTGGATCTGTTTGCGGGCAGCGGGCAGCTGGGCATTGAAGCGCTCTCCCGCGGGGCAGAGCACTGCACCTTCATTGACCAGGACAAAGGGGCCATTGCCATCATTACCGCCAATTGCCGGGCGGCCGGGGTGCTGTCTCAGGCACGCATTTTACAGCGGGAGTCCGCAGCTTTTGCGGCGGCCAATAAAGGCAGCTACCATGTGGTGCTGCTGGACCCGCCTTATCGCCAGGGTACGCTGGCCAAGGTGCTGCCGGACGTGGCCCGTCTGACGGCCCCCGGCGGCGCGGTGATCTGCGAGAGTGAATTGGAGGCGGACCTGCCGGACGAGTGCGGCGGCCTGCGGAAAATCAAGCAGCACCGATATGGCACTGTGCTGGTTACCCGATATCAGAAGGATTGGGACGAATAACACAGCACATAGAACAACAGAACCGGGCCAATGCAGCGGCGCAGCCGCCTTGACCCCTCAACAAAAAGGAGAACAGCCATGAGCGTGGATGAATTGCTGGATTTGATCGACGAAACGCTGGAAGAGGGGACCGGCCTGCCCTTTACCGGCGGCAAACGAATGGTGGACGTGGAAAAATTGCAGGAAATGCTGGATGAGATCCGCCTGAACCTGCCCACGGAACTGCGCCAGGCCAAGGCCATTGTGAACGACCGGGCCGACATTGTGAACAGCGCCCGCAAAGAGGCGGACAGCATTGTGCGCAAGGCGGAAGAGCGCGCCCGCCAGCTGGTGAGCGAGGAAAGCGTGACCAAGGCGGCCCAGGCCCGTGCTGCGGAGATTCTCTCCACCGCACAGAGCCAGGCCCGCGAGTTGCGCTCCAAAACGCTGGAGTACTGCGATAACCTGCTGAAGGCCACCTGTGAGCGGCTGACCCGCAGCGCGTCGGACGTGAAAACGGTGCGGGACAACCTGCGCCAGATGGGCCGCGGCGGCAGTGGCAGCAACAGCGGCAACGGCGGCAGCAATGGCTGAGCCTTGAACGGCATCGGTGAAGCAGTAAGAAAAAATCAACAGGCAAGATCAAGTCAAGCCGCAAAGGCCCGCGTCCGGAATCCACTTCCGGGTGCGGGCCTTTTTTGCTGCCGGAAACAGCAAATCTGGGTAAAAGGGCTGCGGGAGCGCCGGTTTTGGGGCGGCGAAATCCTGAAAAGGAAGGCGGTTTCACGGCCCAAAGGCGGCCCTGCGGTTCACGGCGGCTGCACGGGATGCGTCCGGAAAGCGGGACCAGAATACAGCCGCGGGAAAAAAGTGACTCAAAAAGCGTGAAAAAGGGTGGCCTGTACTTGAAATTTCAGGGCATGAACTTTATAATTAAGCTAATAATTGCCCTCAAGTGGGTAAAAGTGGGGAATTGAACGCCGGAATTGCGGCAAAAGTGCCCCGCAGTGCCCAAAAACGTGCAGGAGGTGGGGAAGGGATGCTCATCGGGCGGTACGACTATGCGCTGGATGCCAAAAATCGCCTGAATTTCCCGGCCCGCTTTCGCGCGGAAATGGGAGAGACCTTTGTGGTCACCTGTTGGCTGGATGGCTGCTTGGTGGCGTTCCCTGCTTCCAAATGGGAGGATATGGCGGCCCAGCTGGAGAACTGCAACCTGGCGGACGCCCGGGCTGTGCAGCACAAGCTGTTCCCCAATGCCATTGAGGTTACGCCGGACAAGCAGGGCCGCATCCAGCTCACCCCGCGGCTGCTGGCCCATGCAGGGCTGGAGAAGGACGTGACGGTGGTGGGCATGGGCCGCTATGCGGAGATTTGGAACACCGCCGTTTGGGACGAGCGGGAGAGCGCCGGAGAAGACGGCGCGTTGGAACAGGCCATCCGCCTGATGAACATTCGCTGAGAGGAGGGGACACGCCCCATGGAATTCAATCATGTCCCTGTTCTGCTGCAAGAATGCCTGGACGGGCTGAACATCAAACCCGACGGCATTTATCTGGACGGCACCGCGGGCGGCGGCGGCCATTCCAGCGAGATCGCCCGGCGGCTGACCACCGGCCATCTTTACTCGCTGGATCAAGATCCGGATGCCATTGCGGCAGCCGGTGCACGGCTGGCCGGGCTTCCGGCCACGCTGATCCAGACGAATTTTCGGGATGCCAAGCAGGTTCTTACCGAGCGGGGCATTCCGCCGCTGAACGGTGCCCTGCTGGATCTGGGCGTTTCCAGCCACCAGCTGGATGACGCCGAGCGGGGCTTTTCGTATCGGGCGGACGCGCCGCTGGATATGCGCATGAGCCAGAGCGGCCCCACGGCAGCCGACCTGGTCAATACGCTCAGCCGGGAAGAACTGACCCGCATTCTGCGGGAATATGGCGAGGAACCCTTTGCCTGGGCCATTGCAGGCAAAATTGAGGCCGCCCGGGAAAAGGCACCCATTCAAACAACGCTGGAATTGGCCCAGATCGTGGCCAGTGCCGTGCCGCCCGCCATTCGCCGGCGGGATAAAAACCCGGCCCGCCGCAGTTTTCAGGCCCTTCGCATTGCGGTGAATGGGGAGCTGGACGCCCTGAACGAGGGGCTGGACGGCATTTTTGACTGCCTGGCCCCCGGCGGGCGCTTTGCCATCATCACCTTCCACTCGCTGGAGGACCGTGTGGTGAAGAACCGCTTTCGCCAATGGGCCACGGCCTGTACCTGCCCGCCGGAATTTCCGGTGTGCGTGTGCGGGGGCAAGGCAAAGGCCAAGCTGATCACCCGCAAGCCCATTGAGGCCAACGCCCAGGAACTGGAGGAGAACCGCCGCAGCCGCAGCGCCAAACTGCGTGTGGTAGAAAAGCTGTAAGACAGCTGGAAAGGCTGTTCCGAGCGTAACAAAGTGTGAGGAAACTGTGTCGGTAGAACCGGCACAGAACGTTGCGAGGGGCGTGTGCCCACTTGCAGGAAAGGAAGCGTGGTTCAAATGCAGGCCGCATATAAGATGAAAGAAGCATCGGCCAAGGCCCCCAAGCTGGAAGTGCGGCGGGGCGATGCCAGCCGGCAGGCGGCGGCCCGGCGGCAGAATATGGCGCGCGGGCTGCTGGCGTTGACCATGCTGGCGCTTGTGTGCGCGGTGATTTACAGCCATGTGCAGCTGACCGAGCTGACGGGCGAAATTCAGGACGCTCGGGTGGAATTGACTGCGGCCAACAGCTGGAATAGCTATTGGAACAACACGCTGGACAGCAAAACCAACCTGCGCACGGTGGAGGAGGCCGCCACCACCCGTTTAGGAATGATCAAGGCGGACCCCAGCCAGATCACCTACATCAAGCTGGATGAAACCAGCACGGTGGATCGACCGGCCAGCGGACTGCAGAAGCTGGCGGGGATGCTGCACGCCGGGGCGCTGAGCCTGGTGGGCAGCCTGGACCCCTAAGGAACCAAGGAGAGCTTGCATGGCAGAACGATATCGCCGCCCCAGGCAGAAACAGAATGACCGGGTCAGCCGCCAAATGAAAAATCGCATTGCCCTGTTTTGGGGGCTGCTTCTTGTGTTGGGCGTAAGCATGCTTGTGGGCCGGTTGGCATATTTGCAGCTGGTCGACCACGAGGATATGCAGGCACAGACTGCCTCGCAGCAGCTGCTGGATCAGACCATCACACCGCTGCGGGGCAATATTTATGATTCCACCGGCAGCGTTCTGGCCCGAAGCAGCGTGGTGTGGCGCATTACTGTGGACCCCTCCGAGCTGGCCAAGCTGGGTGCGCAGACGGATAAGGATGGAAACCCGGTGAACCAACGAGTGGACCCGGCCACTGTGGCTGCCGATCTGGCCGAAATTCTCGGGGTGGACGAAGAGAGCCTTTACAACAGCCTGTCCAGTACCGATTCCCGCTATAAAGTGCTGGCCCGTCAGGTGGAGCAGCCGACGCGGGAAAAAGTAGAGAACTACGCTTCGTCCAAAACGGCGACCGACAGCAAGGGGCAAGTGGTGGATGGCTACACCCGCGCAAAGCTGCCCATCAATGTTGAGCGCGACACCAAGCGGGAATATCCCTACGGAAATTTTCTCTCGGTGGTGCTGGGCTTCTGCAACAGCGACGGTGTGGGCGCCTACGGGCTGGAGAGCGAGTATGAGGATGTGCTGGCCGGAACCCCCGGCCGTGTGATCACCCTGCGCAACCCGCTGGGCGATGAGCTGCCCAACGATTCTTCCACCACCTACCCGGCGGAGGACGGCAACAATCTGGTGCTGACCATTGATGCAAATGTACAGTCTGTGGTGGAAAAGTACCTGAAGAATGCCGTGGAGAAATGGAACGTCCAGCAGCGGGGCATGGCCATTGTGATGGACGTGAACAGCGGGGCCATTCTGGCTATGGCCGTGGAGGGCGGCTTTGACCCAAACGAGCCGAACGTCATTACCGACAGCACTTTACAGTCCATTCTGGACACGGAGGGCGCCCTCGGCGAGGAGCAGAAGGGCCTTTTGTACCGCCGCCTGGGCGTAACCAGTGCGGAGATGGCCAAAGAGGACTATTCGCTGAACCAGATTCTGGCGGATGGGGTCATTGACGACGACGAGTACGGCACGGTGCAGGGCATGATCCGGTACGCACAGTGGAAAAACAAGTGCCTGACCGCCCTGTACTACCCCGGTTCAGTGTTCAAGATTATTACCAGCGCCATGGGCCTGGATTCCGGCGCGGCCACGACGGCCACCAGCTTCGGCTGCTACGGCAGCTTTGACGTATCCGGCACCCAATACGGCTGTGCCAGCAATGCTTCCCATGGTGTGCAGGATCTGGCCACCGCTCTGCGCAACAGCTGCAACATTTATTATGTGCAGCTGGGCCAGAAGATCGGCGCGAAAACCTTCTACGACTATTTCAAAGCCTTCGGCTTTACCGAGCCCACCGGCATTGACCTGCCCAGCGAGACCCGGTATATGCAGTACTACGACGAGGCAGGCCTTGGCCCGGTGCAGTTGGCCAGTTCCTGCTTCGGTCAGGCCCAGAAGATCACCGCCCTGCAAACCATCACGGCGGTGGCGGCCGCAGTCAACGGCGGCTACCTGGTGCAGCCCCACGTGGTGGCCAAAATTACCGATGGAGACGGCAACCTGGTCAAGACCATGGAGACCAGCCCCAAGCGGCAGGTCATCAGCGAGGAGACCAGCGCACAGATCCGCTCTATGGTGGAAAGCGTAGTGGGCAACGGCAACGACCATGCCCCCGGTCGCAACGCCTATGTGGCGGGCTATCGGGTGGGCGGCAAGTCCGGTACCAGTGAAAAACTGGACGAACCCCGGCGCGGAACCGGCAGCTATCGGTTTGCCTCCAGCTTTATGGCGGTGGCGCCGGCCAACGACCCGCAGATTGCGGTGCTGGTGGTGCTGGATGACGCGGAAGCGGACACCGACTCGTCGCTGTACCTGAGTGGCCCTGTGGCGGGCAACATCATCAGCGAGATTGCGCCGTATCTGGGCATTGAGACCCAATACAGCGATACGGAACTGGCCGCCCAGACCGTGACGGTGCCCAGCCAGCTGGGGCAGGAATGGAGTCAGGCGCAGGTGGAGCTGAACAAGAGCAATCTTGGCCACCGCAAGCTGGAAAACGGAACCACCGTGACCCATCAATACCCGGACGGCGGTGCGAAAGTGCCGGCGGGCACCACGGTGTATCTCTATACGGAGGGCACCGAGGACATTCAGGTGACCGTGCCGGATGTGGCCGGGCGGGATGCCGCCTACGCCAGCACGATGCTGAAAGCCACCGGATTGAATGTAAAGGTGGAAGGGGATGGCCAGGGTCGTGTGCTCAGTCAGAACTGTGAAGTGGGCAGTCAGGTGCCCATGGGCACCATTGTGACCATCACCTGCGGAACCGAGGCAGACACGGCCCAGGAGCCTGCGGAATGATGGACACGGCTGCGGCCGCATACAATAGAGGCAGCGCCCTGTTGCCCAAACAAGATAAAGGAGTGCGGAACAATGGAAGTAATCAGCGCAAAAAAGCTGTTGGAAGGCCTGTGTGAGGCCCCGGACGAACCCATTACGGCCGTGGTGACCGATAGTCGCCTGGTGCAGCCCGGCTGCGTGTTTGTGTGTTTCCCCGGCCAGCGGGTGGACGGCCATGACTTTGCAGCACAGGCCTATGCCCGGGGCGCCAGCTGGATCGTGGCGAACCATCCGGTGGAGGATGTGCCTGCCGAGCGCACCATCCTTGCGCCGGACAGCCGCATTCCCCTGTGCGCCATGGCGGCCAACTACCGCGCCTGCTATACCCCCTGGGTGGTGGGCGTGACCGGCAGTGTGGGCAAAACCACCACAAAGGAGTTCTGCGCCGCGGCACTGGCGGCTTTTGGCGAAACGCTGAAAACTGAGGGGAACCGGAACAATGAGATCGGCCTGCCGGGCACACTGTTCCGACTGGAGCGCAGTACCCAGTATGCCGTGGTGGAAATGGGCATGAGCGCCTTAGGCGAGATCCATCGTCTGAGCCTGACGGCAAAGCCCGATGCGGGCGTTATCACCGGCATCGGCGTTTCGCACCTGGAGACGCTGGGCAGCCGGGAGAACATCCTGAAGGCAAAGCTGGAGATCTGCGACGGCCTGCGCCGGGAGGACGGGAAAAAAGCTCCGCTGATCCTGAACGGAGACGACCCCTATCTGCGCGGTGCCCAGCTGCCGGATTGGGTGGAGCCGGTCTGGTGCGGCATTCAGGATGAGAACTGCCGCATCCGTGCGGTGGACATCCGCCACGAGGAGCGGGGCGAGCGGTTCACCATCCGGGATGAGGAGCTGGGCCTGTTTGAGGCGTTTATTCCCACGGTGGGCCTGCACGCCGTACAGGATGCCCTGTTTGCCTATGCGGCCGCAGTGACCCGGCCGGATGCGGGCCGGGCCGACGCCTTGGAGGCAGCGGCAGCCTTGGCGGATTATCAGGCGGCCGGAATGCGGCAGCGCCTGGTGGAAAAAGGCGGCGTGAAGGTGCTGGAGGACTGCTACAACGCCAGCCCGGACAGTATGCGGGCGGCCTTTGAGGCCTTTGGCCGGGTGGAATGCGCCCGCCGCTTCGCCCTGCTGGGCGATATGCTGGAACTGGGCAGCGTGAGCGAGGAGGCTCACCGCCAGGTGGGGCAGCTGGCAGCCGGTGCAAACCTGAACTGCCTGGTGGCCTATGGCCCGGCCGCACGCGAAACCGCCAGAGAAGCACAGCGCCTGGGGGTGCCCGAGGTGCTGCACTGCGAAACCCGTGAGGAAGCGGCGCAGGCGCTCATCCAGCGGCTGCGCCCGGGCGACGGTCTGCTGGCTAAGGGCAGCCGCGGAATGAGACTGGAAGAGATCCTGAAAATGGTGTATAATCGCCTGTGAGCCTGCCGGAACGGCCGGAATCAACAGGCAACCATTCAAAAACGGCGGGGCCTTGCCGCCCTTGCCGCGCAGGGGCAGCATCAATGTCCGCTTTGCGGAACAATTGCGGAGATTCTGCCCCGGCATAGAACCGTGAGGAGTAAATCATGATAGCAAGATATGCACTGACCATTGCCGCCCTGTTTGCCTTTGTGCTGACAGGAATGTCCGGCCTGATCGTGGTGCCTTTTCTGCATAAGTTGCATTATGGGCAAACCATCAAAGAAATTGGCCCGACCTGGCATAAAAACAAGCAGGGAACCCCGACTATGGGCGGCATCTGCTTCATTTTTGGCAGCACGCTGGGCCTGGGCCTGGCCTGGCTGTATCTGAGCATGAAGCAGAGCGACCTGATGGGCAGCCACGAGGCGTTTAACGTGATTCTGGCGCTGAGCGCGGCCTGGCTGTTCGGCCTGGTGGGCTTTGTGGACGATTACATCAAGGTGGTCAAAAAGAGAAATCTGGGCCTGAAGGTCATGCAGAAGATCGTGCTGCAGGTGGCCATCACCCTGCTGTTCCTGTACGGCCTGCACCTGAACGGCGTTTTGACCAGCGCCGTGGTGCTGCCCATTGTGGGCTTTGTGGATCTGGGCATTCTGTTCTATCCCATCGCCTTTCTGCTGATTATCTTTATGGTGAACGCGGTGAACCTGACTGACGGCATTGACGGCCTGGCCAGCAGCGTGACCTTTGTGGTGATGCTGGCTTATGTCATCGCAGCCGGCGTGCTGAACTATTTCCATCTGGCGGTGTACGCCGCCGCCGTGGCCGGCGGCTGTGCGGGCTTCTTGCTGTGGAACTTCCACCCGGCCAAGGTGTTCATGGGTGACACGGGCAGTATGTATCTGGGCGGCGCGGTAACGGCGCTGGCCTTCTGCATGAGCCGCCCGGAGCTGCTGCTGTTCTTCGGCTTTATTTACATCTGCGAGGCCGGCAGCGTGGTCATTCAGGTGAGCTACTTCAAGGCCACCCACGGCAAGCGCATTTTCAAAATGACGCCCATCCATCATTCCTTTGAGATGGATGGATGGAGTGAGGAAAAAATCGTGGCATCGTTCAGTCTGGTGGCGGCTGCTGCCGCCGCGCTGGGGCTGGTGTTCATTCGGCTGAGCTGAGCGGGCCGATCATAGGCGGCCCGCCGCGAGGAAAGATGCAGCACAGCAGCAAAGCGCTGTGAAAAAAGGCCGCAGGCCGGAAGGGAGAATGTCGGATGCCTGCACAGACAAGTAAAAAGCATACGGCAAAACGCAAGCGCCGAAAGCCGAGCTTCTTTTACCGCAATCCGGGCAAACTGGACGGTGCGCTGCTTTTAAATGTACTGATTCTGGTGGTGTTCGGTTTGGTTATGCTGTTCAGTGCCAGTTATGCCACGGCCTATTATTATGAGGGCAACAGCTACCAGTACATTGCCCCACAGACCATTTTCGCCATTGCGGGCGTGGGCATTATGCTTGCCGTCAGCCTGGTGGATTACCATTGGCTTCGGCAATGGACCTATCCGGCCTACCTTCTCACCCTGATCATGCTGGCCGCGGTGCCGCTGGTGGGCTCGGAGCTGAACGGATGTAAGCGGTGGCTGAACCTGAAGGTGTGCACGGTCCAGCCCAGTGAGATTGCCAAATTTGTGCTGATCCTGCTGATGGCGCATTTGATGACGGCCCACAGCCGCCGCCTGAAGCACGTTGGATACAGCATCGTTCTGCCCATTGCCATGCTGGCCCCCATTGAGGTGCTGCTGTATGTGGAGCCCCACAAATCGGCCATGCTGTTGATGCTGGCCCTGGTGGTGGTTATGATGTGGGCCGGCGGCGTGGCGCTGCGCTGGTTTGTCTGCGGTGCGGGCGGGCTTGGTGTGCTGGGTATGGCTTATCTGGTCCATCTGCACGGCGGCGATGACTATGCGGGCAATCGCCTACAGGACTGGCTTGCCTCGTTTGAGGACCTGACCAAGGCCAGCGACCAGACGGTGCAGAGCGTGTATTCCATCGGTAACGGCGGCCTGTTCGGCGTGGGCATCGGCAATTCCAACCAGAAGCAGCTGTGGCTTTCTGAACCGCAGAACGACTTTATCTTTTCCATTCTCTGCGAGGAGCTTGGGTTCATTGGGGCTGTCATCTGCATCGCCCTGTTTGCGGTGCTGATCGTGCAGGTCGTGCGCACCGCCATGCGCGCGCCGGATCGCTTCGGTGCGCTGCTGGGCGTGGGCGTGGCGGCCCACATCAGCCTTCAGGTGCTGCTCAACATCGCGGTGGTGACCAACCTCATCCCCAACACCGGCATCAGCCTGCCGTTCTTCTCGGCGGGCGGCACCAGCCTGGTGATGCTGTTGGGCGAGATGGGTGTGCTGATGAGTGTGAATCGCGCCGGAAATGCGGCGGAGGCCCGACGAAGAGAACAGGAAAAGGCTGCGCGAGACAACACCGTGCAGCACCCGGGCAGCCGCCCGGAGGAGCACCGGGTAACCGGCTGAGCCGGTATGTTTGGATAAGATGTCTGCGGTATTGGGCCGTAGACCGTGGACGAAGGAGCGAAAACCATGGCACTGTGTGTATTGATCGCCGCCGGTGGTACGGCCGGGCACATCAACCCGGCTTTGGCCATTGCCGGGGCGCTGAAGCAGGCCCGCCCGGATGCGGACATTCACTTTGCGGGCCGCCGGGAAGGAATGGAGTATGGCCTGGTGACCAAGGCCGGGTACCCGTTCCACCACATTGAGGTGAACGGCATTCAGCGGAAGCTGAGCCTGAAAAACATTGCCCGCAATGCCGAGGCACTGTACCATCTGGCGCTGGCGGGCCCGCGGGCCAAGGCCATTCTCCGGCAGGTAAAGCCGGATCTGGTCATTGGCTGCGGCGGCTATGTGAGCGGCCCCGTGGTGCGGGCGGCAGCCAAAATGGGCATTAAAACCGCCATTCATGAGCAGAACGCGTTCCCGGGCGTAACCAACAAGCTGCTGGCCAAGGACGTGGACGTGGTGTTTGCCGCCGTGGAGGCTGCCGTGCAGAAGCTGGGCGTCCCGGAAAAGACGCTGGTAGTTGGCAACCCGGTGCGGCCGGAGATGTTCGCGCAGGACCGCGCGGCGGCCCGGCGTGCCATTGGCGCCGGTGACCGGACGGTGATCCTCAGCTTTGGCGGCAGCCTGGGGGCGCGACGCGTCAACCAGGTGGTGGCCGATCTGGCCGCCTGGGAGCAGAAAACCCGCCAGCCGGTGCTGCATCTGCACGCCACCGGCCAGTACGGGGTGCAGCTGTTTAGGAACCTGGCCAAAGAAAAAGGCTTTGAATATGGCGAAAATCTGGTGGTCAAGGAATACATCGACAACATGCCGCAGCTGCTGGCGGCGGCAGATCTGGTGATCAGCCGGGCCGGTGCGTTGACGCTGGCCGAACTGGAGGCCGCGGGCCGGGCAGCCATTCTGATCCCCAGCCCCAATGTGGCCGAGAATCACCAGTATTACAACGCCATGGAGCTGCAGAAGGCGGGCGCGGCGGTGGTGATCGAAGAGAAAGATCTGACCGGCGAGGGCCTGGTGGAGGCGGTTTCGAACCTGCTGCATGAGCCCGGAAAGCTGACGCTGATGGGGCAGATGGCCCGCACCCTCTGCGAGCCGAAGAGCCTGGAAAAAATTACGGATCGCCTGTTGGAATTGGTAAAGTAAGCAGGCCGGCCGAGCACGACGGCAGGGCAAAGCGGCCCGGCTGCCGTACTCGGCTTTTGGCTTAAACGGCCCAACCTGCAAAAAGCCGGCCGTCGAAGGGAAAGGGGACGCCGTGGACCAGAACAACCGAAATCGAAACCGGAAAGGCGCGGTGCGTGCCGCGGCCAATCAAAACCGGCCCCCGCGTGAGCGCGGGCAGGGGCGGGGGGCGCCCGGTGCGGACTATCGCCAGCGGCAGGAGGCCCTGCGGCGCAAGCGGGCAAAAAGCATGATGAAACGCCGCCGCAAACGCCTGCGGCTTTTGGCGCTGTTTGTGGCCGTGGTGCTGGCGGCGGTGGGCCTGGTGCTGGCGGTAACGGTGCTGTTCAAGGTGGCCTCGTTCCGGGTGGAAAACACCGACAAGCGAGACCCGGTTGATTTAGGCCCCTACACCGAAGAGCAGATCTTGCAGGCGCTGGCGGTGAACGTGGGCGACAATATTTTCGGCTTCAGCGCCAAAGACCGGCAGATTCTGCTGGAGCGGGCGCTGCCGGAGCTGGAGACCGTGCAGGTACGCCGCAGCCTGCCCAGCACCGTGGTGGTGCAGGTGGAACCTGCCACCGCGGCCTATAAAGTGGCCTATGGAGACCAGTGGGCGGTGCTGAGCACCAGCTGCAAGGTCATGCGGCTGGAAGAAGAGGAGCCGGAGGGCCTGGTGGAGCTGCAGGGCATTGAGGCCGCACAGGCGGAACCGGGCAGCCGCATTCAGCTTTCGCAGCCTGCACCGGCGGAGGGCGCGGAGAGTACACCCCAGGAAAGCGCGGTCGGTGCGTCCCAGGATGGCAGCGCGGCCAGCGCAACTCCCGAGCCGGAGACGGCGGAAACCACAGCCGATGAAGCACTGAGCCAGCTGTTGGACGGGTTGGAGCAAAACGGCCTGCTGGACGGGCTGACAGCAGTGCAGCTGGGCGATCTGGAGGAGTTTTCCTTTACGTACCAGGGCCGGCTGAAGATCCGTTTGGGCACCAGCAACAACCTGGACTATAAACTGCGGCTCACCGCCCGCGTGGTGCTGGGGGCGGACGGGCTGGCACCCACCGACCGGGGTACCCTGGACGTGAGCAGCATGACCAAGGCGGGAACCATCAACCCGGTGTTTTCGCCGGGTGAGCCGTAAGCCCAAGGGGCGGCTTTGGCAGGATGTTGGCGCAGATAGGGTAGTATCGGCGCATGAATTGTAGTATAATAAATATACTTAAGCGGATTTTAAGGCGCAGGGCGGGTGTGTGCAAAGGCGGCCCGCGGCTGCTGTGGCAGGAGAGGGAAAGAAGTTATGTGTGGAATCGTTGGTTTTGCCAGCAAAAAGGCGGACTATGACAAGCAGGCCGTGCTGAAGGAAATGATGGATCGCATTGCGCACCGCGGCCCGGACGGGGAGGGCAGCTACCTGGATGACGGTGTGGCCCTGGGTCATCGCCGCCTGTCCATCATCGACCTGCAGGGCGGTGCACAGCCCATGTACAACGAAGACGGCAGCATGGTGGTGATCTTCAACGGTGAGATCTACAATTTTCAGGAGCTGAAAGCCCAGCTGGAAGAAAAAGGCCATGTGTTTGCCACCCGCAGCGACACGGAGGTGCTGCTGCACGGCTACGAAGAGTGGGGCAAGAGCTTGCTGCAGCGGCTTCGGGGTATGTTTACCTTTGCGCTGTGGGATAAAAAGGCCAACACCCTGTTCTGCGCCCGGGATCACTTCGGCATCAAGCCCTTCTATTATTATCAGAATGGTGATACCCTGCTGTTCGGCAGTGAGATCAAAAGTTTTCTGCCCCACCCCGAATTCAAAAAAGAACTGAACCGGGATCAGCTGGAACTGTACCTGAGCTTCCAGTATTCCCCCGGCGAGGATACCTTCTTCCAGGGCGTGAAGAAGCTGCTGCCGGCCCATTGGCTGGAATTTAAGGACGGCAAGCTGACCGTGGAGCGTTACTGGACCCCAGCGTTTGACCCCGAGACGGACAAAAGCCTCACCCAGTGGGAGGATGCCATTGAAAACATTATGAAGCAGAGCGTTCAGGCTCATAAGATCAGCGATGTGGAGGTGGGTTCCTTCCTGTCTTCCGGTGTGGACTCCAGCTACATGGCCTGCCTGGCCCATGTGGACAAGACCTTCACCGTGGGCTTTGCGGACAAGCAGTATGATGAGACCCACTATGCGGCCGACTTCAGCAAGCACATCGGCGTGAAGAACTTCTCGTACCGCATTACCCCCGAGGAGTATTGGGAGAACCTGCCCAAGATTCAGTATCACATGGACGAGCCTCTGGCCGATGCCGCCAGTGTGGCGCTGTTCTTCGTCAACCGAGAGGCGGCCAAGCAGGTGAAGGTCTGCCTGTCTGGCGAGGGCGCGGACGAGTTCTTCGGCGGCTACAACATTTACAAGGAGCCGTTTACCGTCAGCTGGTATGACCACATTCCCCTTCCCATCCGCCGGGCCATTGGTTGGGTGGCTGAACAGTTGCCACCGGTGCCGGGCGTGAACTTCCTGGTGCGCCGCAGCCGCCCGCTGGAAGAGCGGTACATCGGAAACACGAATCTGATGGGTGAAAAACGTAAAAAACAGCTTCTGCGCGTCTATAAGGGCAAGCGCAAGCCCATTGAACTGTCGGCCCCCTATCTGGCCAAGACCAAAGGGCAGGACCCGGTGACCCGGATGCAGTATGTGGATATGCACATGTGGATGGTGGGCGACATTCTGCTGAAGGCAGACAAGATGAGCATGGCCAACAGTCTGGAGCTGCGGGTGCCCTTCCTGGATAAGGAAGTGTTTGAACTGGCCCGCCACATTCCCGCCCAGTACCGGGCCAACGGCGAAAACACCAAGATCGCCATGCGCGGCGCGGCCCTGCGCAGCATTCCCGAAGCCGTGGCGGAGAAGAAAAAGCTGGGATTTCCGGTGCCGGTGCGCGCCTGGCTGCGGGACGAAAAATACGCTTCCACCGTGCGCGCTGCGTTCGAGAGCGATGCGGCCAAGGAGTTCTTTCATGTGAATGAGCTGGAGCGTATGCTGGACCAGCACATGAGCGGCAAGCGGGATAATTGGCGGCAGATCTGGTGCGTGTTTATTTTCCTGGTGTGGTACAACGAGTATTTTGTGAAGCGGTAAGCCGCATAAAATGACAAAGCCGGGTGAGGCGTTCGTGCAGTCTGCTGCGGGCGCCTTGCAGGTATGGAAACAGCAAGAGAGGAGCGTTCTTCCTATGAAACTGGCACAGCTGGCCGAAGGCCTGAACTACACCCTGGTGCAGGGCAGCCTGGAGGAAGAGATCACCAATGTGCGCTACGACACGCGCGCCATCACCGGCGGCGAGGTGTTTGTGTGCATCTGCGGCTACAGCCGCGACAGCCACGATATGGCTGCCCAGGCGGTGGAACAGGGCGCGAAGGCCCTGCTGATCCAGCATGACCTGGAGCAGCTGCCCGAAGGGGTGGCCGTGCTGAAGGTGGAGGACACAAAGCTGGGTCTGGCCTTGATGAGCGCAAACTTTTTCGGCCACCCTGCCGAGAAAATGACCATGATCGGCGTGACCGGCACCAAAGGCAAAACCACCACGGCGCATATGATTCGCTCGGTTTTGACGGCGGCAGGCCGCAAGGTGGGCATGGTGGGCACCACCGGTGTGGAATACCCGGGCTTTTTTGCCGAGCTGCCGAACACCACCCCGCAGAGCTATGAATTGCAGAAGTACTTCCGGGATATGGTGGATGCAGGCTGCGACACGCTGGTGATGGAGGTTTCCAGCCAAGGGCTGATGAACCAGCGCGTGGCGGGCATTCACTATCAGATCGGCGTGTTTACCAACTTGTATCTGGACCACGTGGGCGGCCCCGGCGAGCATAAGACCTTTGAGGAGTATCGCGCCTGGAAGGGCGAATTGTTCAAGCGGTGCGACGTGGGCGTGGTGAATGTGGATGACCCCAACACCGAGGCCCTGCTGGAGGGCCACACCTGCCGCCTGGTGACCTACGGAATGCATAAGCCCGCCGATTTTCAGGCGGACGACCTGCAGCTGGCGCGGGCCGAGAACTTCCTGGGCATCTGCTTTCACGTGAAGGGCCAGGAACAGATGGACGTAAAGGTGAATATGCCCGGTGAATTCAGCGTGTACAACAGCCTGGCCGCCATTGCCGTGGGCCGGGTGCTGGGCCTGCCGCATCAGGCCATTCACGATGGGCTGATGAACATCTCGGTGAAGGGCCGGGTGGAGATGGTGCCCATCAGCAAGCATTTCACCATCCTCATTGATTTTGCCCATAACGAGTCCGGCACCGAGAGCTTGCTCACCAGCCTGCGGGCGTATCATCCCAAGCGCATTGTGTGCCTGTTTGGCTGCGGCGGCGACCGCTCGAAGCTGCGGCGGTATGGCATGGGCGAAGTGGCCAGCAAGCTGGCGGATTTTCTCATCCTTACCGAGGACAACAACCGGTTTGAAAAGGTGGAGGACATCATTGCCGACATTCACAAGGGCATTGCCAAGGGCAACCCGGATGTGCCCTATGTGGAGATCCCGGATCGGGAGGAGGCCATTCACTACGCCATTGACCATGCCCAGGAGGGCGACTTGATCTGCGTCATCGGCAAAGGCCATGAGACCTATCGGGATCGGATGGGCGTAAAAACCCCCTTCCTGGAGAGGGAGATCATTGAGAACTACGCCAAACAGATCGGCTTGGAATAACATACGGGGCTTCCTCGTGTGCCATCCGGGGGGGCACGGTCCTCCCTGAAAGCCGGGGCGGCAGTGAGTGAACGAAACACCGCTTTTTATAAAAACGGTGCAGACAAGAAGCGATTAAGAAACGAAAAATAGCCGGGCGCTTTCAGCGGGTGCGGCGGCCTTCGGGCCGGGCACGGCGCATAAGCGCCCTGACTTTTTCCGGCACAGAAAAGGAGGTGCGCGGACGATGGCCGTGATTGGCATTGACCTGGGAACGACCAACAGCCTGGCTGCCGTATGGCAGCAGGGCCGAAGCCGATTGATTCCTAATGCGCTGGGGGACGTGTTGACGCCCAGTGCCGTAAGCATCGACGAGGACGGTACGGTTCTGGTGGGAGAGGCAGCACGGCAGCGGCTGGTGAGCCACCCGGAACGCAGTGCGGCCGCCTTCAAGCGGGCGATGGGGACGGACCAGACCTATTCGCTGGCGGGCCGTACCTTTACCCCGGAGGAGCTGAGCGCTCTGGTGCTGCGCCAGCTGAAGCAGGACGCCGAGGCGTTTCTGGGAGAACCGGTGGAAGAGGCCGTGGTCAGCGTGCCGGCATATTTTAACGACCGGCAGCGGGCGGCCACCAAGCGGGCGGGGCAGCTGGCCGGTCTTCGGGTGGAGCGGCTTGTGAACGAGCCCAGCGCGGCGGCACTTTCCTGTTATAAGCCGGATGAGGGCGAGGCCAGCTTTCTGGTGTTTGACTTCGGTGGCGGCACACTGGATGTTTCCGTGGTGGAATGCTTTGACAACGTGGTGAACATTCTGGCAGTGAGCGGTGACAATGCCCTGGGCGGAAATGACTTTGACGAGACGATCGCCCATCTTTTCTGCGTGGAAAACGGCCTGGATTACCGCGGGCTTGATCGGGCGGCAAAAGCCATTCTGCTGGAGCAGGCGGAGAAGTGCAAGCAGGCCCTCACCGAAAACCCGATGGCTGTCATGATTGTAGACAGCCCGGGGGTGAAGGGGGCGCTGTCTCTCACCGGCAAAAAGCTGGTGGAGCACAGCCAGAAACTGCTGGAGCGGATGCGCACCCCTGTGGCCCGCGCATTGCGGGACAGCGGCCTTGGCCGGGGTGAGCTTGCCGGGGTGATTCCCGTGGGCGGAAGCTGCAAAATGCCGCTGGTGCGCCAGTATCTGGCCCATCTTCTGGGCCAACGGCCCAAGCAGAACGCCCAGCCGGACACGGTGGTGGCCCTGGGCGCGGGAATGTACGCGGCCATGAAGGCCCGGGAGGCAAACCTGCGGGATATGATCCTGACGGACATCTGCCCCTTTACCCTTGGCACCAACATCATCAACCGGGCCGACCCGGCGCGGGATTTGATGGCCCCCATCATCAAGCGCAACAGCGCCCTGCCCGTCAGCCGGGTGCAGCGCTTCTGCACGGTGAGCGAAGGGCAGGAACTGGTGGAGATCGAGGTTTACCAGGGCGAGGGAATGCACTGCGATGAGAACCTGAAGCTCGGCAAGCTGTCTGTTCCGGTGCCGCCTGCCAAAGCCGGGCAGGAAAGCGTGGATGTGCGCTTTACTTACGACATCAATGGAATTCTGGAGGTGGAGGTGCGCAGCGTCTCCACGAAAGAAACGGTCAGCGCGCTGCTTTTGGGGCAGGGAAGCGAAATGACCGAGGAGCAGGCGCGCCTGCGGATGCAGGAACTTGCCGATTTGAAGATTCCACCCAGAGAGCGGGCGGCCAACCGGCTGCTGCTGGCCCGCGCCCAGCGCCTGTTTGCCGAAACCACTGGTCCCCGGCACAATGCGGCGGTCCGGGTGCTGCTGGCGTTGGACAAGGCCATTGCGCAGCAGACCCCGGAGATGGAAATGGCCCGGCTGCGCCGGAAGATCGGCAGCTTGCTGGACGATCTGGAGCGGGCCGGAGAGGAAGAACTGAGCGGCTTTTTTGCAGACGAACCGGAGGATGACCTGCCGGAAGGCTGGGAAGGAGAGGAAGACTGATATGAACTTCTGGAACATTCTCGGCATTCCGCCCCAGGCGGATCTGGAGGCAATTCGGGCGGCGTATGCCGAAAAGGCCCGGGCCTGCCACCCGGAAGAGGCGCCTGAAGAATTTGAAACCCTGCACGAAGCGTACCGTGCAGCCATGGCGCAGGCCCGCCAATGGCGCAGCCGGCCTGCGGAAGCCGAACCGGCCGCACCGGAAACGGATTTGCCCGCGCCCGCGGAAGAGCAGAGTTCTGCGCCGGAAACGGAGGAGGACCTGTTTGCGGGCACGGAATTTGCGCACGATGCCATCCGGCCGGAGGAGCTGCGGCACCTGGAAGAGGAGCCCACCCCGGAAGGCCTGGCAAAGGACAGCGCGGAGGCCCTGGCCCGCAGCCGGTTGGGCAACAGTGAGAGCCTGGTGTACAGCCTGCTGAAGGAAAACCAGATGCCGGACCCGCAGACACTTCTGCCGGGCGACCAACTGCATTGGGTGGCCCGGGCACAGGATGCCTGCGCGGCGCGCGAAGCACAGGCAGGGCAGAATGCGGAGCCGAGCCGGGAAAGCGACCCACAGAAGGATTGTACGGAAAAGCAGGAGGCACTGTTGAAACGAATTTGGATCGTCAACTTGATCGTCGGGCTGCTGGTGGGGATTGTCTGCAGCCAACTGCCCTGGGGGCTGCGGTGGGCAGTACTTGCGATGCTCGTGCTGTTCTTTGCGTACCGGGCGCAACGGGCTGTGGCGGCGGCGCTGTACGACCAGATCGAATCGGACCAAACGTATCTGATGCCCGAAGAAGAGACGGACGAGGAACAACAATGAAGGATGAAACGAACGGAACGGGCCTGCGCCTGCTGAACGGCCCGGCCGCAGACCGCTGGGCGGTGAACTGCTTTTTAGGCGGTGCAATGCTCTATTTTGTCTGCGCCCTGTACAGCCACACATTGCTGCCGCAGCAAAACGCGTTTCAGGCCCCGGTGCAGCTTCTGTACCTGTGCGCCGTGGCGCTGCTGGTGGGCAAGATCCTGCTGTTTACCCGCTACACCCGGCCGCAGTTGGCGGCGGTGGTGCTGATCGTCGGGGTATGGCTGGCCAGCCAATGGGGGCACTTTGCCTTCAGCGAGGAGCCGCTGGCAGTTTTGGTGCTGCTGGCGGCCAAGGATGCCCCACTGCACCGGGTGGTGCGGCCCTATCTGGCCATCACCGCGGCGGGGCTGGCCGTTACGGCCGGGTTGGCCGTGGCCGGGGTTCTGCCGATGACCATTGCCGGTGTGGATCGGGAGGGTGTTCTGCGCCCGGCGTTTGGCTTTTACCATCCGAATACATTGGCAGCCACCGTGCTGGGGCTGTTTGCCGCTTGGCTGCTGCTTCGGTTTGAGCGCCTTGGCTGGGCCGATTGGGCGGTCCTTCTGGCGGCGGCAGCGTTTGTGTACAAGGTGCCTAACTCCCGCATGGCGGCGTTGGCCATGCTGGCCATGCTGGCCGTCGAGGCCCTGCTGAAATTCTGGAATAAGGTGCTGGAGTACCCGGCGGCCCGGCTTCTGTGCTGCCTGGCCCCGCTGCTGACGGCCCTGGCCAGCCTTGCGGCGGGAACCCTGTACCGGCAGGGGACCCCTCTGTGGGACAGGCTGAACGCCCTCAGTTCAGACCGGCTGCGCCTGTTCCATCTGGCGGGGCAAAGCTACGGCATCACCCTGCTGGGAACACCCCTGAACGACCCGGAAATTTATGCGCTGGACAATCTCTTTTTGCGCGTGTTGTATGGCTACGGTGTGGTGCTGGCGTTGGTGGTGGTGGGGCTGCTCACGCTGCTGATGCTGCGCTGTGTGCGCCTTCGCGCAAAACCGGAGACGGCGGTGCTGCTGGGGATGACCCTGTATGCGGCCTGCGAAGGGGCGGCGGCCAGCCCAAGCTACAATTTGGTGCTGCTGTTGGTGGTCGGCTGCCTGTGCGGCGTGCCGGATGGGCAGTTCGCCCTGCTGAGCCGCCCGGCCGCAGACGCAGCGGGAGCTTCCGATGGATAAGCCGAGACGGGAAGATTGACTGCTTTAAGTAAACGAAATTAGAAACGCTCCTGCATTTCATGCGGTTTCGTATGGAATGCAGGAGCGTTTTTGAGGTTGCGGTGCGGCCCCAAAGCCTTCCCCTCGAGGGGAAGCCAATGGCTGCGTTGGACGCATGAAACGGTTTCCCCTGTCATACACATAAAGAAGACGGGGCCGCCGGGCCCTTTTAAGGGGGGCGCGCAATGAAACAGCGGAAGGCATCGGCACGGCGGGAAGAGCAGGCGGCCCAGAATCAGGGAATGCGCCTGCGCACCCGGCTGCTGGGGGCCGCCATGGCGCTGCTGTGCTTTGGGGTGTTGGCGGGGCGGCTGTATTGGCTGCAGGTGGTGCAGCATGATTTATATGCGCAGCGGGCGGAAAATCAACAGCTGCGGAGCACCCGCATTCCCGCCCCGCGGGGGGAGATTCTGGACCGCAGCGGCCAGACGCTGGCAACCTCAGCCACCTGCTGGACGGTGCGCGCCGCCCCGCGGGAACTGGAAGCGGAGGACGTGGATGCGGCCAGTCGAACGCTGGCGGAAATTCTGGACCTGGACGAGGAAACAGTGCGGGAAAAGCTAAGTCAGCGAACCTCCAACGATGCCCTGCTGCGCCGCCGAGTGGACAAAGCGCTGGCGGACCAGGTGCGGGATGCCTGTACCGCCAACGGTTGGAAGGGGATCTATCTGAACGAGGATACCCAACGGGTGTACCCCATGGGAAACTTCGCCGGGAGTATTCTCGGGTTTACCAATGTGGACAATGAGGGCATGGCGGGGCTGGAGCTGAAATACAATAAGGCGCTGACCGGCCGCAGCGGGCAGGTGCTCACCCTGAAAAATGCCTGGGGGTACACGACGCCGGTTCAGTATGACACCTACGTGCCGCCCGTGCCGGGGAACACCCTGACCCTGACCATTGATGCAAACATCCAGCACTATCTGGAGAATTACCTGAGCTACGCCGTGCAGGAATACAACGTGGCGGCCCGGGGCGTTGGCATTGTGATGGATGTGAACACGGGGGCGGTTTTGGCCATGAGTACTAAGCCGGATTACGACCCGAACCATCCGCGGGCCCTGACGGACGAAACCGCCCGGAACGAGGTGGAGCAGCTGGAGGGCGAAGCCCGCAGCAAGGCGCTGCAGCTGGCCCAGCAGACCCAATGGAGGAACAAGGCGGTGAGCGACCTGTATGAGCCGGGCAGCGTGTTCAAGTTGATTACCGCATCGGCGGCACTGGACGCAGGCGCGGTGCAGGTGAGCAGCGGCTTTTACTGCGGCGAGTCAATCAACGTGGCGGGAACCAGGTTCCACTGCGCCAATCATCGTCATCATGGAAGCCAGGACCTGACGCACGCCCTGATGAACTCCTGCAACCAGGCGTTTATTCAGGTGGGGGCGCGGCTGGGCAAACAGGCGTTTTGCGATTACTTCGAGGCCTTCGGCTTGCGGGGGGCCACCGGTATTGACCTGCCGGCAGAACCCAAAAAGAGCGAGTATTACACCGCCGACTGTATGGGCCCGGTGGAACTGGCCAGCTGTTCTTTCGGACAGTCCAGCAAAATCACCCCCATCCAGATGGCAACGGCGGTGGCGGCCGTGGTGAACGGCGGCAAGCGGATGCAGCCTTATCTGGTGGAGCGAATCACGGACGCAGAAGGGCGGCTCGTGCATGAAACAACGCCCACTGTGGTGCGGCAGGTGATCTCCGAGAGAACCAGCGCCGCGATGCGCACCATGATGGAACAGGTGGTGCTCCAGGGCGGCGGCAAAAATGCCTATGTGGCAGGCTTCCGGGTGGGCGGAAAGTCCGGCACCAGCCAGAAGCTGGATTCGGCGGACGAACACGCCCGCATTGCCAGCTTTGTGGGGGTGGCCCCCATCGACGACCCCCGCGTGGTGGTGCTGGTCTGCCTAGATGAACCCCATACCTTCAGCACCTCGGGCGGTACGCTCAGTGCGCCGGTGGTGGCTTCGGTGCTGGCGGATACGCTGGACTATCTGGGCGTGCCGCGGCAGTACACCGAGCAGGAAACGAAAACGCTGGAAGCGGTGCTCCCGGATGTGACCGGTCAGCCTCCGGCTGCGGCAAAAGCCCGGCTGGAGGAGCACGGCTTCGGTGCGAAAATTCTGGGGGACGGGGAACGGGTGCGGGAGCAGACCCCGCAGAGCGGCCAGACGCTGGCGCGGGGCAGCACCGTGGTGCTGTACACGGAGGAGGGCGTGAACGCCGTGCAGATAACAGTGCCCTCGGTGCTGGGGCAGACGGCCCAGCAGGCCGAAGCCACGCTGGCGGCTGCCGGGCTGAACCTGAAGCGGGCAGGCGTACCGCTGCAGGCGGGCACAGTGGCCGTGCGCCAGAGCGCCCCGGCGGGAACGACTCTTCCGGCGGGCGGCACGGTGGAGGCGGCTTTTTACGACTGGTCGCTGCCGGAGGACTAAAGCGGCGGCCGCAGGCATAATGTGCGGTGAATCCGATTGGGAATTGCGCCAACGCGGTTTAACCCGGCGGCAGGCAGCCAAAGCTGAAAGAGCAGCCGGGTATTGCGGCTGTGGGGAGGGGGCATTCTATGGCGCGGAAAAGCCTGAGAACAGTGCGTTCGGCTCTTGCTCAAAAGCTGGCCAGCCAGCCCCCGATGGACCTGCCGTTTCTGTTGCTGATTCTTACCCTGGTGGCCTTCGGCCTGATCATGCTGGGCAGCGCCAGCTGGGCGGTGGGCCTGTACCGACGGGGCGATGCCTATGCATATCTGCGCCCGCAGCTGCTGTTTGCCGCTGTGGGGCTGGCGGCGCTGTGGGCGGCCAGCCGGGTGGATTACCACATTTATCACCGGCTGGCCTGGCCCTTGCTGGGGCTTTCGCTGGTGCTGCTGGCGGTGGTGCTGTTCATGCCGGAATACAACGGCTGCAAACGTTGGATCGTGCTTCCGGGGCTGGGAACTCTACAGCCCAGCGAGATCGCCAAGTTTTCGGTGGTGCTGGTGTTCAGCCACATCATTGCGCTGAACCAAAGCCGTATGGACCAGTTCCGGGTGGGGGTGCTGCCGTTTGCGGCCATTCTGGGGGTGGTGGCGGTGCTGATGCTGCTGGAACCGCATCTTTCCGGCACGTTGCTGATTCTGGCCATTGGGGCAGTGCTGATGTTTGTGGGAGGCACAGGGCTTCGCTGGTTTGGGCTGGCGGGGGCCGGTGCGCTTACGGCACTGTCACTGGCGCTGGTGCTGCTGCCGGATCTGGTGCCCTATGCGGCGGACCGGCTTTCCAGCTGGCTGGACCCCTTTGCCGACCCGCTGGGGGACGGCCACCAGACCATTCAAAGCCTGTATGCCATCGGGTCCGGCGGGGCCACGGGCCTGGGCCTGGGCAACAGCCGGCAGAAGCATTTGTACGTACCGGAGCCGCAGAACGATTTTATCTTTTCCATCCTGTGCGAAGAGCTGGGCTTTGTGGGGGCAGCCCTGGTGCTGTTGCTGTTCTTTCTGCTGCTGTGGCGCGGGTTGGTTATTGCGGTGCGGGCACCGGATAAATTCGGGGCGCTGCTGGCGGTGGGGTTTGTGGTACAGGTGTGCCTGCAGGCGGTGCTGAACATTGCGGTGGTCACCAATACGATTCCCAACACCGGCATCAGCCTGCCGTTTTTCTCCTCCGGCGGTACCAGCCTGATGATGCTGCTGGGCGAGATGGGCATCGTGCTCTCGGTTTCCCGGCAGGGAAGCCAGACGCACTATTAGCAAGGACAACAAGAATGAAACAACAGAAAGGGAAGCGTTCCGGAACGGAACGCTTCCCTTCGCTTTTGAATGATTCATTTTTTTGAAAGGTTGAAGCTTCATATTGACTTTAATAAAATTAAAGATATAATAAACAATATGAAAGGAGTGAGGCGCATGGCCCTTCAAGTAATTCCGGAATGGATGGCAGACCTGGAGGACGAGGACGTTACATTCGTCAAAAAATTCCTGCTGGCCTCCGGTTCGCTGAAAGAGATGGCGCGGCAGTACGGGGTGACCTATCCCACCGTTCGGCTGCGGCTGGACCGGCTGATTCAAAAAATCAAGCTCAGCGAGGACACGGAAAAAGAACCGTACATCGCGCTGATCAAGCAGCTTGCCCTCAACGACAAGCTGGATTTTGAAACCGCGAAGCTTTTAATTGCGGAATATAAAAAAGCAAAGGGAGGTACATGATACAATGAAAACGACCACGATCATTTTTGCGTTTGTAATCGCATTTTGCGTGGGCATGCTCGCCTTGCAGGCGGCGCTGGCCCGCATGGAGAGCCGCTGGCCTGGGCTGGTTCTGCCGCTCATTACGTTTCTGAGAAGCGTTTTGACCCCGATCGGCATGGTGGGTCCGGCAGGCGGCCCCACAGCCGGCTTTGTGCTGCAGGTGCTGCTGATGTGGCTGCTGAGCAACATCCCAACGGCGGTGCTGCTGGCCATTTATTTTGCCTGCCGCACCAAACAGCGCCGCAAAAAGCAGCTGGATAAGATGAACATTCAGGATCTGAACTAAGGCAACACCGCGCAATTCCCGCCTGACAGACTAAGCACAATCTGTGCTGCAAAAATAGTATTGTCTGTGCTTTTTGCTTAGCAGCGTGCACTTCTTGCTCGCCGCATCGGCACTTAGAATGATGCGGCATTGCCCTAAGCGAATGGCATCGTTTGCGCCCGCAGAGAAACACGGGCTGAATGCCGGGCGCAGTAAAAAACAGCAGCGGACCGTTTTTGGTCTGCTGCTGTTTTTGCATAAAAGCCCGGCGGGTTATTTCCGGCCGCCCAGCCGGGAGAAAAAGCCGAAGGTCATGGGCCAGACAATGCTGGCGAAGCCCATCGCCAGGAAGTATTCAAAGAAGTGACCGATGGGCAGCCCGCCCAGCACGAAGTGCTTGACCGGCAGCTTCAGGATGGCCAGCGTGAGCGCCAGCCCCAGCACAAATTTCAGAATCTGCGCCCACCAGACGGCCTTCGTCTCGTAGTGCAGGTACTCACTGTCCCACATCCAGCCGAACAGCAGCGCCAGGCTGCCGCCCAGCATCCGGTAGGCGTACTTGATGGCGCTGTTCAGGGCGGCGCTGTCGGTTTCCGGGGAGAAGGGGAACACCGCCGTAAACACCACAAACCCGGCGCAGAACACCAGAATGCCCACCAGCAGGCGGGTGAGGAACACCGGCTGCTGCTGTGCTTTGCGCACGATGGGGCCAATCACAAAAATGGCGGCCAGGGCCAGCAAAACCGACAGGAGAACGTCGGTCGGAGTGTGCACGCCCAAATACATCCGGGAAATGGGAATCAGCACCGCCAGCGCAATCAGCAAGCCGCGCACGGCGGGCCGCCAGCGCTTCCAGTACAAAAGGCCAACATAAGCGCCCACCGAAAGCTGGGCGTGGCCGCTGGGGAAGGAGTACCCTTCCGCACCGGCGCGGGCCTTTTCCACGATTTTAAACTCCGGGTCCAGCACCCAGGGGCGCGGCACACGGAACAGCACCTTCAGCCATTGGTTCAGGGTGATGCCAAGCAGGCCGGTGCTCATAAGAAAGTACCCGGCGTATTTGTCAACGCACCAAAGCATCAGCAAAGCAACCGCGATGAAAACCGTGGCTTCGCCCAGTTCGGTGATGGTGGCAAAGAAGGTGTCCAGAAAAGGCTGCCGGATGGACGCAAACAGATACAAAACCGGCATGGACAGGGTGGGGAACATGATCGTCACTCCTTATTGCGATTCTTATAATATTTTTTATAATACCATATAAAATAAGAAATGGCACAAAAAAGCGCAGGATATTTGAGCAGGTTTGTGCGAAAAAGCAAACCAGTTTTTGAAAACTGGGCGGATGAAAGTTTTGAAGGAATGTGCTATAATAAAACAGATTTTGTCGCACAGGCGGCACCGGAGCCGGGAAGAACCGGGCACAGATTCTGCAAAACCAGGGGCACAAGGGCATTTTAAGCCGTAAACAGCCGATTTTTGCAGAACCGTTCGGGGAAGTTCGACGGTTTGGTGCAGCCTATGCGCATTGGAAAAGATGGTGAAAGCTATGCTGTCGGCAGTGGTTCCGGCTTATAACGAAGAAATCATGGTTCCCCGCGCAGCCCGGGTCATTGGGCAGGTGCTGCACGATGCAGAGATCGACTATGAGATCGTGTTTGTGAACGATGGCTCCAAAGACGGCACCTGGGAGCAGATCGAGGCGGAAAGCAGGGAGAACCCCGCGGTGCGGGGCGTGTGCTTTTCCCGCAATTTCGGCAAGGAAGCAGCCATTATGGCGGGCCTTGCCGCGGCAAAGGGCGACTGCGTGGTGGTGCTGGACTGCGATTTGCAGCATCCGCCGGAAAAAATCGTGGAGATGTACCGCCTGTGGCAGCAGGGCTACGAAGTGGTGGAGGGCCAGAAGAGCAGCCGCGGCAAAGAGAGCGCGGCCCACGCCTGGGCGGCCCGCAGCTTTTATTCCATCATCAGCGCGGCCGTGGGATTTGATATGTCCAAGGCGTCGGATTTCAAGCTGTTGGATCGCAAGGCAGTGAACGTGCTGCTGAATATGCGGGAGAGCAACGCCTTCTTCCGCGCCCTTTCCTCCTGGATCGGGTTCCGCACGGCGGTGGTGCCCTTTGATGTGCAGGAGCGTGAGGCCGGCGTTTCCAAGTGGTCCACAAAAGCGCTGGTGAAGTATGCGGTGAGCAACATTACCTCGTTTTCAACCCTGCCCATGCAGCTTATCACGCTGCTGGGCGTGGTGGTGTTTGTGGTGTCCTGCGTTCTGGGGGGCATTGCGCTGGTTCAAAAATTTACAGGCCGTGCGCTGGGCGGCTTTACCACTGTGATTCTGATCCTGCTGTTCTCCAGCAGTGTGATCATGATCAGTCTGGGCATCATCGGCTATTACATCGCCCGCATTTACGAAGAGATCAAGGGCCGCCCCCGCTACATTGTGGCGAAGGAGTGCGGCGCCGAAAAACAGGAGGAGCCTTGTGGAGAAGCTGAAAAAGTTCTTTGACAAAACCTTTCTCAAATTTGTTCTGGTGGGCGTGGTGAACACACTGTTCGGCACCGCCATCATGTTTGTGTTTTACAATGTGTTCCACCTGAGCTACTGGCTGTCGTCTGCGTCCAACTATGTGTTCGGCAGCATTCTGAGCTATTTCCTGAACAAGTATTTTACCTTCCAAAGCAAGGGCAGCAACGGCAAGACCATCGGCCGCTTTGTCCTCAACATCACCATTTGCTATCTGTGCGCCTACGGCCTGGCAAAGCCGCTGGTGCGCTGGGCACTGGCCGGCATGGGAACCACTGTGCAGGACAATGCCGCTATGCTGGCGGGAATGTGCCTGTTTGTGGCCTTTAATTACTGCGGGCAGCGCTTTTTCGTTTTCAAAAAGTCGGAGGACGATGCAAAGAAATGAGCATGGAACAAAAACAAAGCGCTGCCAAGGGGCAGCCGAAGTTCCTTTTGGAACAGGCCGGCCGGGTTTTGTGGGGCTGGCTGCGGGCACCGCATCGCTGGGCGGCCTTTTGGGCGTCGTTGCTGGGCGGCTTTGCCTGCCATATGTATGTGTTCACCAATATGCTGCCCAACCATGACTGGCAGCACAATTTTTACGCCACCCAGAACTGGATCTCTTCCGGACGGTGGTTTTTGCAGTACGCCTGTGGGCCTTCCTCCTTCGCCATTCTGCCGTGGCTGACCGGGGTACTCAGCGTGGTGCTGCTGGCGGGTACGGCGGTGCTTACGGTGGACGTGCTGGACCTGCATCGCCCCATGCTGGCGGGAGCGGCGGCCCTGATGATGGTATGCTTCCCGGCGGTTGGCTCCACCTGTACCTACATTTATACGATGGACGGCTATATGCTGGCGCTGTTTCTCTCGGCGTTGGCGGTGTGGTGCATGGAGCGCTGGCCGAAAAAGGTGCTGGGCTGCATCCCGGCGGCGCTGTGCATGGGATTTTCCATGGGCATTTATCAGGCTTACGGCGCGGTGATGCTGATGCTGTTCTGCTTTATGCTTGTGCTGAAAATGCTGCGCCGGCTGCCGCCGCTGAAGGAGATGTTCTTATATGCGGTGCGCATGGCGGCGACGGCGGCGGGCGGCTTTGCGGTGTACTACCTCATGCTGCAGGTGGTGATGCGCCTGACCGGCGTGGAACTGGGCGGCTACCAGGGCATTGACAACCTGGGCAGTGGGTTGAGCCTTTCGCCGCAGGGCCTGATGACCCTGGTGCAGATGGTGCTCAATGCGGCCTATCACGGGTATAAGTTTCTGACGGCGGACCTGCCTGCGCTGGGCGGTGTGGCCACGGCAGGAAAACTGGTGTGGCTGTTGTATGGCTGCGCGGCGCTGCTGTGGTGTGTGCTGGCCGTTGCCCGGCGGCAGTGGAAGCGCTGGTGGGCCATTCCGGCACAGCTGGCGTTGTTCTGCCTGGTGCCGGTTGGCGTGAATTATGTGCAGATCATCTCTCCGGAGGTGTCGTTCCATCTGGTGATGCACTACGCGGCGGTTTTGGTGTTCGTGCTGTCGCTGTGCCTGACCCAGGAAGTAATGGAGGAAGAATCTCTGCGGATGGGCCTGCGGCAGGCCGCCTCGGTGGTGGTGCCGGTGGCCTGCGTGGTGCTGGCGTTCCTCTGGGCGGTGATGACCAACCGGGGCTATACCAATATGCAGTATCAGTACGAGGAGACCTATGCCGACCTGGTGCGCCTGGCGGACCGGATCGAGCAGTGCGAGGGATATACGCCGGATATGAAGCTGTGGCTCAGCGACAACGAGTGGCCCGTAACCGAGGACCGCACCCTGGGCGATCTGACCGGGCTGAGCGGCATGGGCGGCATGAAGCTGTTTGACTGGCTGCATTACCGGAACGACTTTATGTATCTGTTTGGCCTGAAGTTTGAGCAGTGCAGCCAGGAAGAGTACCGGGCCATTCGCGAGACGCAGGAATTTCAGGAGATGCCGAACTGGCCGTCCACGGGCAGCGTGAAGGTCATCAACGGTGTGATGGTGGTCAAAACCGACCACGAGCACGTAGAGGACTGACCCTGCGCTTTGGCGGCGGCCTGCCCGGTGGCTTCGCAGGGGCGATCTGCGGTGAACTTTGCCCGATGGGGTAAGAACACAGTTTGAAAACGGAATCCGCGGAAGCGGCCTCAAAATAAAATTTGGCAGAAACCTGCCTGTACCCCGCAGCGGGGTGCAGGCAGGTTTTTTGTTGCGGACCGGCAGATAAAACCCAGCGTGCGCAGACGCCGGGAGAATGGCCGGAAAAACAACAATTGTGCAGAATTTGAGACTTGTTAAAAAGACCTGTAATGCGGACTTTGACGACACCTTGAGCAAAAATGGAATGTTCGCTTCAACGCTGAAAAGCTGCGGGAAAATCGAGGGAAAGAAGCCAAAATGAAAAAATATATAAAAAATAAAATACAAAAATAAGGACTGCATAAAAGAAATCGGAATAAAAACTATAATTTCAGGAATAAACAGGAGAAATCATGCGTATAATTCTATGAAACATTAAGAAATAAACGAATTTTCAATTTCAGCACGATTTCAATCATTTGACGCATCCACGAAGAATTTGCTAAAATGCAAAGCGATCTGCCGCAGGGCAGAGACCGAGCGGGCGCGGCGCGTCCATACAAAGCGCCGCCGAACGGCCCCGGCAAAGAATGCCCAAACAGGCATACACCCGGCGGCCCTATGCCCCATTGTATGAAGAGAATAGGAGCAGCTATGACGCAACTACAAGAGCGGGTGCGGCGCTGCGCGGTGGCCATACCGCACCGGTTTTTTGCCGGGGTGCTGGCCGCAAGCCTGTTGTTCATCACCGTGTATTTCCTTTCCGGTGTGCTGAACACAGTGTCCGTTACCGACTCCGAAGGCTCCAGCCATTCCGTGATCACCTGGCAGACGGACCCCACCCAGCTGTTGAAGCTGGCGGGGGTGACCGTGGGTGAGCACGACCGCGTTTACTACACTTCTTACCAATCCGGCCGGCAGGTGCTGCATGTGCAGCGGGCCTTCCCGGTGTATGTGCAGGTGGACGGAGGGCAGCAGCAGTTGACCCTTTGCAGCGGCACGGTGGAAGAGGTGCTTGGGCAATGCGGCATTGTGCTGGGCGAGCATGACTACACCGAACCTAGTTTGAACACACAGGTCGCGAAGGACGATGTGATTACCGTGCACCGGGTGGAATATCAGGACACCGTGGTGTATGAGAGCATCCCCTATGAGACCGAGTATGTGTACACCAGTTCCTTCTTCCGCAGCCGCAACCGCACCGAGGTGATGCAGGAAGGCTGCGAGGGCACCAACGAGATCACCCACCGCCAGCGCGTGGTGGATGGCGAGGTGGAGTCCAGCCAGGTGGTGAGCGTGGTGCAGACCGTTGCCCCCCGCAACACCATCATTCGGGCGTATCAGAAGGGTGCACCAGTTTCCAGTCTGGAAGGGCCGGAGCTGGTGAACGGCGTACCGTCCAGCTATCGGGCGGTCTACACCGGCCGGGCCACCGGCTACACGGCCTCCCGCGGGCGGGGTGCCTCGGGCCTTGGCCTGTATTACGGTACCGTTGCGGTGAATCCGAACCAGATCCCCTACGGCAGCAAGCTGTACATCACCTCCACCGACGGGCGGCTTGTGTACGGATATGCCATTGCCACCGACACCGGCGGCGCCATGCTGAACGGCAGCGTGCTGGTGGACCTGTTTATGGAAACCTATTATGAGGCTGCGGCCGTAGGCTCCATGCAGGTGAATGTGTATGTGATCTGACCATCGCGGCCCGGGCGGCACATTCAATCAAACAAAAATGAGAGAGTCCCTCTGGACGACTGCAAACAACAGCCGGTTCAGAGGGGCTTTTTCTGTGTACAGACGGCGCGGTGGCACATGAATTTGCACTAAAAGTGCGTTGTTAAGAGTGAATTTGAAAGAGAATTCTTATTATTGACGAGAAAAAAGTCAAAACGTTGTAAAAACTGCATAAAACAAAATGAGGAAAAAATCCTTTTTTAGCAGATTGCGACAGAAAAGCCTTGAAAAGTACAGTCCAAATGTATAAAATAGAAAGTACAGAATCAGGGCAGCACCGCACAGTGCGGAGAAAACACTCGACACCAGGCATTTTAAGCGGCGGGGCACTCGCTGCACGGCCGCAAATGCGCTGTAAATGCCGCGGCCTGCCGGACGACCTTCATGGGGAGGAAGGAGAACAACATGGAACGAAAAAAGACGGCGGATGAGGGATATCCCGTCTATCTCTTTTTTGAGGGGAACAACTTCGAGGCGCAGAAGTTCTTCGGCGCACACCTGCTCAAGCGCGGAGGCGAAGAGGGTGTGATGTTCCGGCTGTGGGCGCCGCATGCCCGCGCAGTGAGCGTGGTGGGCGATTTCAACAGCTGGCTGCCCGGCAGCCACCCCATGGAGAAAGTGGATGAAAAGGGCATTTGGGAGGTATTTGTTGCCGGCCTGAAGGAATACGATGTATACAAGTACTGCGTGATTACTTCCGATGACCGGCAGGTGTACAAGGCCGACCCCTATGCTTTCCATACGGAAACGCGACCCTCCAACGGCAGCAAGGTCTATCAGCTGGAAGGCTACGAGTGGAACGATGAAGCATGGATGCGGGCCCACAAAAAAGCCGATCCCATCAATACGGCCATGAACATCTACGAGATGCATATGGGAAGCTGGAAGATGAAGGAGAACGGCAACCCCTATACATACACCGAGGTGGCGGCCGAGCTGATTCCCTATCTGAAGGAGATGGGCTACACCCATGTGGAGCTGCTGCCCATCACCGAACACCCGTTTGACGGAAGCTGGGGCTATCAGACCACCGGCTACTTTGCCCCCACCAGCCGCTACGGTACCCCCAAGGACTTTATGGCCTTTGTGGATCAATGCCATCAGGCCGGCCTGGGCGTGATTATGGACTGGGTGCCTTCCCACTTCCCGAAAGACGGCTTCGGCCTGTATATGTTTGACGGCGAGGCCTGCTATGAAGACCCGAACCCCCGGCGGGGCGAGCACAAAGAGTGGGGCACCATGGTGTTCAACTACGGTAAGCCCGAGGTGGAGTGCTTCCTGGTGTCCAGTGCGCTGTTCTGGATTGAGCAGTACCATGTGGACGGCCTGCGGGTGGATGCGGTGGCGTCCATGCTGTATCTGGATTACAACCGCAAGGACGGCGAGTGGGAACAGAACTACAACGGCGGAAAGGAAAATCTGGAAGCCATTGCGTTCCTGAAAAAACTGAACAGCACCATTCTGGGCCGTTACCCGGGCAAGCTGATGATCGCCGAGGAATCCACGGCCTGGCCCATGGTGTCCAAGCCGGCAGCGGACGGCGGCCTGGGTTTCAACTTCAAGTGGAACATGGGCTGGATGAACGATATGCTCAGCTACATGAGCACCGACCCGCTGTTCCGGGCAGGCAACCACAACAAGGTGACCTTCAGTTTCTTCTATGCGTTCAGCGAAAACTTTGTGCTGCCCATCAGCCACGACGAAGTGGTGCACGGCAAGGGCAGTATGATTGGGAAAATGCCCGGCGATTATGACGCGAAGTTTGACAACCTTCGAACCTTCTATGGCTATATGATGGCCCATCCCGGCAAGAAGCTGCTGTTTATGGGGCAGGAGTTTGCCCAGTTTGCAGAGTGGAGCGAGGCGAAGCCGCTGGACTGGATGCTGCTGGGCTATGAAAAGCACCAGCAGATGCAGGCCTATGTGCGGGCGCTGAACCATTTCTATCTGGACACGCCCGCCTTCTGGCAGGTGGATTACAGCTGGGAGGGCTTCCAGTGGATCGTACCGGATGACAATCAGCAGTCGGTGATTGCTTTCCTGCGGCGAGATGTCAAGGGAAATATGATCCTGGTGGTCTGCAACTTCAACCCGGTCCTGCGGGAAGGGTACGAAATGGGTGTACCCGTTTCCGGAAGCTATAAAGAGATCCTTTCCAGCGATGAGGCACGCTTCGGCGGCAGCGGCTTCCACAATCGGGCGGCCCGCTCGAAGAAGGGCGAGATGCATGGGTTTGACCAGCACATTACCCTGACCCTGCCTCCGCTGAGCACACTGTATTTCCAGGTGCCTCAGCCCAAGCCGGCGGCAAAAAAGCCCGCCGCAAAAACCACGAAAAAGTCTGCGGCGAAAAAGCCCGCGGCCGAAAAGAAGGCCAAGAGCGGCGCGGCAACTTTGAAAAAGAAAGCGGCCAGTCCTTCCAAAAAGAAAGCCTGACCAACACCGCTGGCCCAGCGCCAGCCCGATGAAGCATCACACAGGCGCCGGAAGACGCCGAAAAAGGGGAGAACGATCATGAAAGAATGTATTGCAATGCTGCTGGCCGGCGGCCAGGGGTCGCGGCTTTATGCGCTGACCCAGCGGCTTGCCAAACCGGCGGTGCCGTTTGGCGGAAAGTATCGTATCATTGATTTCCCGCTTTCCAACTGCGTGAACTCGGGAATCGACACGGTGGGTATTTTGACCCAGTACCAGCCGCTGGTACTGAACGAATACATCGGCAACGGCCAGCCCTGGGACCTGGACCGTCTGTACGGCGGTGTGCATGTGCTGCCCCCTTATCAGAAGGCCACCGGCTCGGACTGGTATAAGGGCACGGCCAACGCCATTTATCAGAACATCAACTTTATTGACCGCTATGAGCCGAAGTATGTGGTGATCCTTTCCGGTGACCACATTTATAAGCAGGATTACAGCCAGATGCTGGAGTTTCATAAGCAGAAGGGCGCGGCCTGCACCATCGCCGTGATGACGGTGCCATGGGAAGAGGCCAGCCGCTTCGGCATTATGACGGCGGACGAGGATGATACCATCACCCGCTTCCAGGAAAAGCCGAAGAACCCCGAATCCAATCTGGCCTCGATGGGCATTTACATCTTTACCTGGAGCAAGCTGCGGGAATATCTGTGCGCCGACGAAGCGGATCCCAACTCGGAGAACGATTTCGGCAAGAACATCATTCCCAATATGTTGAACGCCGGCGAAAAGATGAGCGCTTACCACTTCGAGGGCTACTGGAAAGACGTGGGCACCATTGACAGCCTGTGGGAAGCCAACATGGATCTGCTGAACCCCAACGTGCCTTTGGACGTGTGGGATGACAAGTGGAAGATCTACAGCCGCAACCCCGGTATGCCCGGTCATCAGATTGGCTCCAACGCCAAGGTGGACAACTCCATGATTACCGAAGGCTGCAAGGTGGACGGTGAGATCTGCCAGAGCGTGCTGTTTGCCGGTGTTACGGTCGGCCCCGGCGCCGTGATCGAGGATTCTATCCTGATGCCCGGCGTTGTGGTGGAGTCCGGCGCAACGGTGAAGTATTCCATTATTGCCGAGAATGTCACCATCCATTCCGGCGCCGAGGTGGGCTGCCGCCCGGAGGATATGGAAGACAAGGATAAGTGGGGCGTCGCGGTGGTCGGCGAAGGCATCGAGATCGGCTACAAGGCAAAGGTCGGCCCCAAGGCGATGGTTGTGAAAGACGTGAAGGATGGTGAGGAGCAATGGTAAACACCAACGCAAATGCCCTGGGCATTATTTTCCCTAATTGTTATGATGAATTGCTGCCTGAAATGGTGACGGAGCGCACGATGGCCTCTGTGCCTTTTGCAGGCCGTTACCGCATGATCGACTTTGTGCTGTCCAGCATGGTGAACAGCGGCATCGACAATGTATCGGTCATCGTAAAGAAAAACTACCATTCCCTGATGGATCACCTGGGCAACGGCCGTGAGTGGGATCTGGCCCGCAAGCATGGCGGCCTGAACATCATTCCGCCTTACGCAGAGGCCAATGTGAAGATTTACAACGGCCGCATTGAGGCGTTGGCCAGCATTGAGAGCTTTTTGGAGAACCAGCGCGAGAAGTATGTGGTGATGAGCGATGCCAACCTGGCCATCAACTTCGACTTTGAGGATCTGATCACCCGCCATGTGGAGTCCGGCGCGGACGTGACCATGGTGTATCAGCGCGCGCCCATTCCTGCATGCATCAAGGAGCGGAATCACACCATGAAGGTGGAGAACGGCCGCGTGGTCGAGCTGCTCACAAACGATGACCGCCCCGGCGTGCAGAACATCTCCATGAACATCTATGTGATGGAGCGCAAGACCTTAATTCAGTTCATCAAGGAGGCCAGTGCCCGGAACCTGAACAGCTTTGAGCGCGACATTCTGGCTCGCAATCTCAGCCTGCTGAATGTACAGGCCATTCCGTACACTGGCTATCTGGCCCGCATCGGCGACCGCAAGAGTTACTTTGACGAGAGCATGCGGCTGCTGAACCCGGACAACGTTGCAGCTCTGTTCTGCCGCCCTGTCTACACCAAGATTCGTGACGACGCCCCCACCCGCTATGCCATGGACAGCCATGTGCGCGACTGCATGGTCGCGGACGGTTGCATCATCGAAGGCGAAGTGGAGGACAGCATTCTGTTCCGCGGCGTCAAGATCAAGAAGGGCGCCAAAGTGAAGCACTGTGTGCTCATGCAGGGCACGGTTGTGGAATCCGGTGCGGAGATCGAGTACATTGTTACCGATAAAAACGTGAAGATCACTGCGGACAAGAAGCTCTCCGGCACGGACAGCTTCCCGGTCTACGTGGCGAAAGGCCATACGGTTTAAGCCGAACGCGGGCGGCCATCTCCCCGGCCAGCCCTGTTTCGAGCGGGATGGGAGCTTCCCGCTCCTGTCCCGCTTCTTTTTAGGAAAGGAGGACATTTGTATGAATGTCTTGTTTTGTGCCAGCGAAGCGACTCCCTTTGCCAAGTCCGGCGGTCTGGGCGATGTGGCGGGTGCTCTGCCCAAAGCCCTGGTGAAAGACGGCGTGGATTGCCGCGTGGTCCTGCCTTTGTACGGCGATTTGAAATTCCGGGATGAGCTGAACTATGTGACCAACTTCAGCGTTCCGGTGGGCTGGCGTAGCCAGTACTGCGGCCTGTTTACTGCGGTGCGGGATGGCGTGACCTTCTATTTTCTGGACAATGAATATTATTTCAAGCGTAGCGGCCTGTATGGCTTCTACGATGACGGCGAGCGCTTTGCGTTCTTCAGCCGCGCCTGCCTGGAGATGCTGTTCTATACCGATTTTGTGCCCGATGTTATCAATTGCAACGACTGGCAGACGGCTTTGACGCCGGTGTATCTGAACCTGTATTATCGGCATTTGGATAAGTTCAGCCGCATTAAAACGGTGTTTACCATTCACAACATCCAGTATCAGGGCAAGTACGGCCTGGATATTCTGGAGGACACCTGCGGCATTGGAAATCGGGATGCCCACATCTTGGAATACGACGGCTGCGCCAACTTTATGAAGGGCGCCATTGAGACGGCGGACAAAATCAGCACCGTCAGCCCCACCTATGCACAGGAAATTCTGGACCCGTGGTTCAGCCACGGCCTGGATGGGCTGCTGCGCCAGAAGCAGTATAAGCTGTGCGGCATTCTGAACGGCATTGATGTGGTTGTGAACGATCCCGCCACGGACCCTGCTCTGGCGGCAAACTACGATGTGAACACCGTGCAGGACGGCAAGCCAATTTGCAAAAAGGCCATGCTGGAGCAATTCGGCATGGATCAGGACGGCAGCCCCGTTATGGGTATGGTGACCCGTTTGGTTGGCCATAAGGGCCTGGATCTGGTGCGCAGCGTGGCCGAAGGGCTGCTGCAACAGGGCATCCAGCTGGTCATTCTAGGTAGCGGCGAACATGGCTATGAGGCGTTCTTTAACGATCTGGCCTATCGGCATCCCGGCCGCGTGGGTGTGTACATTGGCTTCAACGCCACGTTGGCTCAGCAGATTTATGCAGGTTCGGATATTTTCCTGATGCCCTCCAAGAGCGAGCCTTGCGGCCTGTCTCAGATGGTGGCCTGTCGTTACGGCGCAGTTCCGGTGGTTCGCGAAACCGGCGGCCTGAAGGATTCCATTCAGGATTCCGGCGATGGCCAGGGCAACGGCTTTACGTTCGCCAATTACAGTGCCCATGATCTGTATCAGGCCTGCTGGCGTGCCAAAGAAGGCTACTGGCAAGAGGGCTGGATGACCCTGGTGAAACGGGCAATGTCCTGCGACTTCAGCTGGGACGTTTCGGCCAAGAGTTATGCGCAGATGTACGAACAGGTCGTGAACCTGTGGTAAACGCTTAACGTGCGCAGGAACGGGTAAGTAAAATAAGCAATAAAAAGCAGAGGGGCGGCTTGAGAAAGTCGTCTCTCTGCTTTTTTGTGGCTTTAGACTGCGGTGCTGGAAAAATTATACAGCTGCAAAGCCTTCCCCTGGAGGGGAAGGCGGCCCGAAGGGCCGGATGAGGCGGCATCTCATGGCTGCAGCCGGAAATGGTGGCCCGATTGCTTTGCCCTGTTTGCTTTGTCACGTGCGATCTTTTCTATATATAATGTATAATACTATATAAGACGCGAGTGAAGAGACGAACTGGACAGAAGGCAAAGCACATGAAAACCAATCTCTGCCGCGAATTCTCAAA
>Ga0129315_1000013_pt1 | contig 230527 bp, 204 predicted proteins | sample Cm827metagenome_FD_94432 | JGI IMG/M metagenome (GOLD analysis project Ga0129315, IMG submission 94432) | Eastern black-and-white colobus group fecal microbial communities from Wisconsin, USA - Cm827 metagenome | ecosystem: Host-associated > Mammals > Digestive system > Large intestine > Fecal...
GAAGCTGTTTTAGAGTGTTGTTTTATTTTGTACCACAAAAATAACCATAAAATCCGAAAAGTCAAAAAATGAAAGCAATTTTTGCTTCAAAAATGTGTGATATGAAAATTTTTTAACTATATTTGTGTGTCAAATGAAATTATAGACGATATGAAAAGATACGCATACATACTTTTGTCCGTGGCTGCCGTGTTCAGCATGCTTGGCTGCAAGTCGGAAAAAGCCCCTAAGACCGATCTCCCTCACGAAGTATTTGTGGGGCAGCAGGCCCAGCATGTGCAGGGCATCGCATACGATGAAGAGAAGAACTGTATGTACATGTCATTCACGAGCAGATTCGTGAAAGTCGATATGCAGGGGAACATTCTCGGCTCCATTGACAGGATTCAGGGGCATCTCGGCGCGATGACATTCGACCCGGTAGGCCGCAAGGTATATGCGTCACTCGAATGCAAGGACGACCAGATCGGCCAGGGCATCGCCAGGACATTGGGCGTGGACGTGGTCACAGAGTCGGTATTCTATATCGCCATAATCGACGTTGACAAGCTCACCACGCTGGGCGCTGACCCGGAGAAGGGCGACGTGCTCAAGACCGTATGCGTGAAGGAGGCTTGCGCCGACTATGCCGCCAAGGTCAATGTTGCAGACACGACATTGGACCACCGTTTTGCCTGCTCCGGAATCGACGGAGTCACCATAGCGCCTGCGATCGGCGCCAAGGACAAGTCATTGTCCTCAGCGAGAAAACTCTATCTGTATGTGGCTTACGGCGTGTACGGCGATGTGAACAGGAATGACAATGACCATCAGGTTATTCTTCAGTACGACCTCAAGTCCCTCTCGCGTAATGCCAGGAACGTTGTTTTCGGCACCATGCATGCCGACGGACCTGCCAAGCCGCTGAACAAGTATTTCATATATACCGGAAATACCAACTGGGGCGTGCAGAATCTTGCGTATGACGAGAATACAGGGGACTTCTTCATGGCCGTTTATAAAGGCAAGAAGCCTCAGTACCCCAACTATGACCTGTATGCGTTCAGCATTGACCAGAAGCCGTCCAAGGCTGCTCTGGAGGGTGTGCCGTACTGGAAGAAAAAGGAGCGTCAGCTGAAACTTGACGACTCTATGGGCCAATGTGATGAGGCGACCGGCATTCACGGCTGGCGTTTCAAGTGGGGCTCTACGGGACTCTTCCCTATGGGTAACGGATACTGGTATATTTCAGAAAATAAAAAGGATAAGGAAACCGGTAAGCACAGCTGTACTGCACGTCTGTATAGCTGGACCGGTGATGCCAAATCCCCATTTGCAATAGTGAAGTAGATTTTATCGTAATTTGGTTTGTCCGGTCTGTAGAAAGTGGTGTTCTGCAGGCCGGTTTTTCAAATGTTTTTATTACATTTGTAAGAATTGCCGTCATTTCCGGCAGACAGAATCGTTCGTTACGGCGGCTTGAATATGATTGACTATGGGGCTGAGGTTTATAGAAATTCTGACTTATTTGGGCAGCGGTGTCTTGTGTCTTGTGACCGGGGCGTTGCTGGTCTTTGTCGATAACGGAAATTCTGAACAGTCCAAAGGCTACATGAAAGTCAAGGCCTTTGTCGCATTGGCAGCTTTTCTGGACACGATTCTCAGTCTCATATTTCTGTATTTCCTCTCCAAAGGCTACAGTTATCTGTGCATCAATACCTTTTTGGCGCCTCTGGTCTTCTATTTCCAGGTGTTCATGGCCACGTCTTCGCTGCTGATGCTGTTCCGCAGTCCGTATATGTCCAAGCATCTGATGTTCATATTCATATGGCCTGTTGTGGTTCTGACGCTGTGCCACGGCGTGGGCTATCTGGTGGAATTCGGCTTTGTGTTCGATATCCCGTCCTACATCAGTTATGTGAATACGACCTATTCGATGGTCGTGTCAATGCTGATGTACATGGTGATTCTCGTCGTGATAACCTGTCTCGCCGTGATACTGCTCAGGGCCGTGAAAAAGTATAACAGGACACTGGAAAACTATTATGCCGAGTATCCGGAACTGTCCGGTAAGAGACTCGATTCTGTAGTGCTGGCATTCTTCCTGTACGGCATATTGTCATTGATAAATCTGCTGTCATTTTCAAGGCCGGTCGTAGTGGGCTCGGTCATAGTCGCATCCGTGTTCTTTGTCGTCTTTGCCGTGGCACTGGTGAACCTCCAGAGGCTTTTTTCACTGGTCTCTCCGGCATTCGCCTACGAACAGCAGAAACCGGTGGAAGAGCAGTCGGAACCAGCTTCGCCCGAGCAGCCGGAAGTGTCTGAGTCAATGTCGATTGACGATGCTGTATCTTGCTGGACCTCGAGGCAGGACAAGCCTTATCTGAAGCGCGGCATTACTGTCGCATCCGTTTCTGCGGAAATGAAGATCTCTCCGAGAGTGCTTTCGGATTATCTGAACAATGTCTATGAGGTGAATTTCAATACGTGGATAAATACATTGAGACTGGAACAGGCTGCAGAGATGATGCTTGAGAATCCGAAACTGCCTTTCAAGGAACTGTATGCCAAAGTGGGATTCTCCGACCTGGCCGCGTTCGCCAAGGCATTCAAGAAATGCTATGGGGTGGCTCCGGGACAGTTCCGTACGGAGAAGTGTAACAAATAGGAAATGGTATGACGCTGGATTTTCTGAATATACTGGTCAATGTCGCCTCAAGTATCGCGCTGCTGCTGTCGGTAGTGTTCCTTCTGTTCGTGCGTTATGAGTACAACAAGGACGCTAAGGGCTTTTCCCAGGCAAGGCACCTGATGGCCTGCGTGATATTCCTCGGTGTCATAACAGACACTATGGCCATAGTTTGCCTGATACATGGCAGTTCTATAGTGGTGCTGACTTCTTTTGCCTTCGCCGCCACCATATTCATTCAGCTGCTTGCCGGATGTTATGTCGGACTGCTTCTGTTCAGATCTCCGCAGGTTACTCTCAAGAATCTCCTTCTCATGGTGACTCCGGCCGTGCTGATTACCGCGATGCATATTTGCGGGGTGGTGGCATTCAAAATCGACAATCCTGATGTCAGCCATTACTATGAGGCCTTTCTTGATACAAGATTTGCGGTAATCACCACATGGTTCCTGCACATAACGTCGATTATGATACTTGCGGGTTTGGGAGTATCCCTCATCAAATGTGTAAGGCGTTATATCAATGTCATAAACGCCTACTATTCAGGCAAAGACAACATTGATGCGAAAAAACTCGTTTTCATATATCATTCGTATTTCTTTTTCTTTGTTTCAGGCTGTCTAAACCTGCTTATGCGCTCCGCTCTTTTCAATGCGGCCGTGGTCTGCGTCGTGTCGGCCTATTTCGTGTTCTTCACGATCAAGCTCCTGAATGCCAGACCGTTGTTTGCTGCAATCGCTCCCGCATATGATTACGAACAGGGAGTCTTGCGCGCAGAGAGCATTGAAAAGAAAGAGGAATCTTCCGCGAATGAGGTTCAGACTTCCCAGGCTCTGTTCAAGTCCCGTCCGAAGGTGGAGGAACTGGTGTCCTTCTGGGTGAACCTGTCGCCGGCGCCGTATCTTGGCGAGAATCTGACATTGGCCAAAGTCTCTTCCCAGATCGGTGTGAGCCAGAGACTCCTGTCGGATTATCTGAACAATACGCTGAATCTGAATTTCAATGCCTGGATAAATACCCTCAGGATCGGGGAAGTGAAAAAGATTCTTGTCAATGAAAAGCAGGCCTCGCTTCTGGATGTCGCTGTCCGTACAGGATTTGCAGACCAGTCCGCGATGTCCAAAGTGTTCAAGAAAATTACCGGCGAATCGCCTACGGAGTTTCAGGTGAGAAACGGAGAATAATTCATGGATTTGTCAAACCATTTCAGGATTATATTATGAACAGGATTATGCAGTCAGTGCTGGATGCGGAATATGTTATAGACGGAGTGAAGATGGAACTTTCGCCGCGTGAAATCTTGGATGATGCGGTGGGGAAGTCCGCTCGGAATGCTGATGCTCTGAAGGTGGAGCCTGTGGTGGACGAGACCGTGGACCCTGATCCTGCAGGAGTGATGCCTGAACTTCAAGTTGCTGAAAATCTTATACTTGGCAGTTTGCCGGATGTGGCGGAAAGCAGAAAGATTCCGTCCTTCTGTGCTGACAGCATGACGTGCGCGGAGATAGCAAAGGCATTGACCGAAGTCATCTGGCGGGAAGGACATTTCCGGTCCGGAGATCTGGAGGTAAGCATATTGTGGGAATGGAACATGGCTCCTGTGGGAAGTATGGCGGCGTTCTACTACTCTGTGGAGGCGGCCTGCGATTATCTGGATATGCTCGGTGTGCGTCTGGCGGGGTATGACTTCAGGGAGTGTACAGGCGGATGTTCCGTAAAAGTTTCGGTGAATGTGTCTGAGGGTGCCCGGATGGAGGAGGACGATGAGGAGCCTGAAAACCCGCTGCCGTTCTGTGAGGTCCCGTTCAAGACGGAGTCGCCGGCTCTCGGAGAAGGACGCCGCTGTCCGGCTGTGCTGTCCGGCGAAAAAGACAACTGGCTGATATACATACCTTTCGATACGGGCAAGTTCAGACTTGGCGGTTCGCTGCTGTCCAGGCTGAGCGGCATATCGGGGGGCAAGGCGCCGGATGACATTGATTCGGACTATTTCCTGGACTGCTACGAGGTGGTGCGCGAATTCGTGGAGGACGGAGTGGTGCTTTCGGGCGTTACGGTAGGTGAGGGCGGCCTTTTTGCTGCATTGGCGACGATGACGGGAGGCGGTGTCCGTGGTATGGATATTGATATCTCGGGGATCATGAAATCCTATGGAGAGCAGAGCCAGGTCAATGTGCTTTTCGGCGAAGTGCCCGGGGCATTGATAGAGATAAAGGATATCGATTTCGACTACGTGGATGCGGAAATGCTTCTTCAGGATGTGGCTTATTATCCGATAGGCCATCCTGCGGAGAAGGGACTGAACATAACCGGCAATTCCGCTACGGGCGTTTCGGGTATCTTGAGGGCGCTTCTGGCGCAGCGGGATGCTCCAGAGGGTGAAGACTGACAATAACCAGATAATTATACGTCGGATATGGTAAGTAAGTATGCAAATGTTCCCGGCAAGGGAAACGGGCCCAAGAAGCCGAAGATTTTCGTCTTGGACACCAACATTATTCTTCACGATTATAAGGCGATAAGAAAGTTCCAGGACAATGATATCGTGGTGCCTGTCGCAGTGCTCGAGGAACTCGACAAGTTCAAGAAGGGCACCGATGCGCTCAGCTACAATGCCCGCGGATTCATGCGTGACATTGACAGGCTTACTGAGGGCAGGATGTTCGGAAAAGAGGGCGTCCCGATAGGCAAGGGCTTGGGTGATATCAAGATAGAGCCGAACCATCCGTTCCCGGACAGTCTGAAGGACCTGTTCCACGACGATATACAGGACCACCGGATACTTGCTACTGCCATCTGGGTGCGAGACCACAATCCTGACAGGTTCGTGGCGCTTGTGACCAAGGACATAAACTTGAGGATGAAATCCAAGGCTGTCGGTATGGTGGCGCAGGATTATCTGACTGACAGGGTAGAGGAGGCGAAGGTGGAGACGTCCCAGAAGGAGGTCCATTTTATAGACAATGCTCCGGCCGAGGTGCTTCAGGAACTCGCCTACAGCCAGAACAATGCGGTCGATTGGCGTGCTGTCTGCCATGATCGTCCGTATCCGAATCAGCTTTTCAAGTTCAAGGTTCAGAATGACGAAATCCTGTGTGCGAGATATGATGCGGACATTGACAAGATCCTGCTTGTCCGCAAGCGTGAGGCCTGCGGAATCAAGCCGAGGAACGATGAACAGAAATTCGCCATCGACGCGTGCCTGAACAAGAAAATCAAGCTTGTGTCTCTGACAGGCGGTGCCGGAACGGGAAAGACGCTCCTGGCGCTGGCTTCAGCCCTGGAACAGGAAAGGGATTATGACCAGATTATCTTGTCGAGACCGACGGTCATACTCGGCAATCAGGATATCGGTTTCCTCCCAGGAGACCAGAAGAACAAGATGTCGCCGTTCCTGCAGCCGCTTATGGACAACCTGAATGTAATCAAGGCACAGTACCGCCCGAGCAGCAAGGAATATCAGCGTCTGGAAGCATTGGTGAAAGACGAGAAGCTGCTCATTACGCCGCTTGCGTATATCAGAGGACGAAGTTTGGGCAATGCGTACTTCATCATTGACGAGGCTCAGAATCTGACTCCGCACGAGATAAAGACGATCATCACCAGAGCAGGAGAGGGGACCAAGATGGTGTTTACAGGAGATATTTTCCAGATTGACCAGCCGTATCTGGACCAGTGGTCCAACGGTCTGACTCATCTTGGAGAGAAGATGACAGGGCAGAAGCTTTTCGAACACGTGTTCCTGAACAAGGGTGAGCGGAGCGAGTTGTCTGACCTTGCAGCAAAATTATTGTAGAAGAAAATGCAGAAATTTCTTGAGAACTGGATGCTGCCGTTGGCCATATCTTTAGGCGCGGCAGCATATCTGGTGCTTTACAACGTGCCTTATCTGGCAGAAAATGTCGAGCCGGGAGTGTCGGCTTTTGCGAAGAATGTGCAGCCGGTGCTGATAGCCGTGATGCTTTTCCTTCAGTTCAACAGGATTTCGCCTCACGACCTGCGCTTCAGAAGATGGCATTTCGTGCTGTTGTGTTTTCAGATGCTGATGTTCATTGCACTGACAGGAGTGGCCATCGCTCTTCCTGACGGCAATGCGAAGGTTCTTGTGGAGAGCGCCATGCTGTGCTTTGTCTGTCCGACGGCTGCGGCTGCCGGTGTGATTACCCATAAGCTTGGCGGAAAGCTCTCTGACACAGTGTCTTATGTCGTGCTGGTAAATGTGGCGGTGTCCGTGGCCATCCCTGTGGTCATCCCTGTTTTCAATCCGTCATCGGGTGTGTCCTTCATGAGCGGCCTGGTGGCTATATCGCTGAAAATCTTTCCGTTGTTGGTGTTGCCACTGCTGTTGGCGTGGCTCGTGCGATATACTGCCGGAGGACTTCAGAGGTGGCTGATGCGATATACGGGCTGGGCTTTCTATGCTTGGGGAATATCATTGACCTTGGCTATTTTCCTGGCGACAAGAGCCTTGGTGCAGAGCCATATCTCGTTCTGGATAGTGGTGCTGATAGGCGTGATTTCGCTTGTTTGTACGCTTGTGCAGTTCGCAGTGGGAAGGGCTGCCGGAGCATTGTCCCGTAAACGGCATCCTGACTGCGCGGATGTGGATATCCTTACGGCAGGTCAGGCGCTCGGTCAGAAAAATACCGGATTTCTTATCTGGCTCGGATATTCATATTTTACGCCTGTCACTTCCGTAGCCGGCGGACTGTACAGTATATGGCAGAATATCATAAATTCCATGGAACTCTATGGAAAGAACCATAGAAAATGACTATATTTGCAGTCTCTAAGGATTTGGGTGAAAATTTCAAAAACCAATTTACAATATGATCGAAAACAAGAAAAGGGTTTATCGTTTCGGAGGCAAGACAGCCGAGGGAAACGGAACCATGCGTGAGCTCCTTGGCGGTAAGGGCGCGAACCTCGCCGAGATGAGCCTTCTCGGGATGCCTGTTCCTGCAGGATTTACCATTACGACTGAGTGCTGTGCCGAGTATTATTCTCTCGGCGGCGGTTATTCTGACGCCCTCAAGAAAGAGGTTGCAGAGGCACTCGAGGCTACAGAGAAACTCATGGGCAAGAAATTCGGCGATCCTAACGATCCGCTTCTGGTAAGCTGCCGTTCAGGTGCAAGAAGTTCAATGCCTGGTATGATGGATACCATCCTGAATATCGGTCTCTGCTCTGAGACTCTTCCGGGAATGATCAAGAAGACGGGCAATCCTCGTTTCGTATATGATGCATACCGTCGTCTGATCATGATGTATTCTGACGTCGTTATGGAGAAAGCCGAGGGTATCGAACCGGAGGACGGCAAGGGTATCCGTCAGCAGCTCGACAGAATGATGTCTGAGTTGAAAGAGGCTAAAGGCTACAAGTCAGATACTGACATTACAGCAGAAGAACTCAAGGATCTTTGCGACAAGTTCAAGGTTAAGGTCAAGGAGGTTCTCGGTGTAGAATTCCCTGATACCGCAAAGGCTCAGCTTTGGGGCTCAATCGGTGGCGTGTTCAAGTCATGGAACGGAAAACGTGCCATCACATACAGAAAAATCGAGAAAATTCCAGATGATTGGGGTACAGCTGTAAACGTACAGGCAATGGTATTCGGAAACATGGGCGACACATCTGCTACTGGTGTGGCTTTCTCACGTAACCCTGCCAACGGTGACAACAAGTTCTACGGTGAGTGGCTTATCAATGCCCAGGGTGAGGATGTCGTTGCAGGTATCCGTACACCTAACCCGCTGAACGAGGCTACCAAGACTGAGAAGAACAAGGATCTCCAGTCTCTCGAAAAGGCTATGCCTGAGGTATATAAAGAGCTCGACGCCATCAGGACCAGACTCGAGGAGCATTTCCACGATATGCAGGACATCGAGTTCACTATCCAGGAAGGCCACCTCTGGATGCTCCAGTGCCGTATCGGCAAGAGAACAGGTCTCGCAGCACTTCAGATGGCTATCGATATGCTCGAAGAGGGTATGATCGACGAGAAGACCGCAGTTATGCGCGTTTCTCCTGCACAGCTCGACGAGATTCTTCACCCTATCCTCGACCCTGCTTCCGAGAAGAAGGCTCAGGTTATGGCCCAGGGTCTTCCTGCATCACCAGGTGGAGCGGTCGGAACACTCGTGTTCACTCCTGAGGATGCTGTCAATGCCGCTGCAGACGGCAAGAAAGTCATTCTCGTTCGCGAAGAGACCTCACCTGAGGATATCGAAGGTATGAGGGCTGCCGCAGGTATTCTTACAGTACGTGGCGGTATGACTTCACACGCTGCGCTGGTTGCACGCGGATGGGGCAAGTGCTGTATCGTAGGTTGTGATGCAATGCACATTGACCTCGAGAAGAAGACTGTCACTTTCGCAGGTCACGACAACAAGTTCAAGGAAGGCGACTGGTTCAGTCTCAATGGTACGAAGGGTCTTGTCTATAATGCTCAGATCGAGACTATGGACGCTTCAGAGAACCCGCTGTTCGTGAAGTTCATGACTCTCGCTGACAAGTTCCGCAAGCTCGGTATCCGTACCAATGCAGATACACCGGAAGATGCTTCCAAGGCACTTTCATTCGGTGCTGAAGGTATCGGTCTGTTCCGTCTCGAGCACATGTTCTACGGAAGAAATTCAGAGACTCCTCTCGCAAAACTCCGCAAGATGATTCTCTGTGATACAGATGAAGAAAGAAAAGAGGCTCTTACAGAGCTCGAGCCGTTTATCAAGGCTTCAGTGAAGAGCACTCTCAAAATAATGGACGGCAAGCCGGTCGTATTCCGTCTCCTCGACCCGCCTCTCCACGAGTTCGTTCCACGTACTGAAGAGAAGAAAGAGGAACTCGCAAAGGAACTTGGCGTAACTGTTGAGGAAATCGAGAAGAGAGGCGAGTCTCTCCACGAGGTCAACCCTATGATGGGTCACCGCGGAGTACGTCTCCACGTGTCATTCCCTCTTATCGCCGAGGTTGAGTACAGGGCAATCTTCACAGCTACTGCTGAACTTCAGAAAGAAGGCCTGCACCCTATGCCTGAGATCATGATTCCTGTTACCATTTCAGCTCGTGAGCTCAGCTTCCAGAAAGCTATCTGCGACAGAGTGAAGGCTGAAGTCGAGGGCAAATACAGCCAGGCAATCACATACCAGTTCGGTACAATGATCGAGATTCCTCGTGCTGCTCTTACCGGTGACAGAATGGCCCGTACAGCCGAGTTCTTCTCATTCGGTACCAATGACCTTACACAGATGACCTTCGGATTCTCACGTGACGACGTAGGAACATTCATGGGTGAATACCTCGGAAACAAGATCCTGGACGCTGATCCGTTCAAGACCATTGACACGAAGGGTGTCGGCAAGCTCGTCGAGTACGGTATCCAGTCCGGCCGCTCGAAGAGACCTGAACTCAAGTGCGGTGTCTGCGGAGAGCACGGTGGAGATCCTGATTCAATCAAGTTCTTCAACAGAATCGGAATCGACTACGTTTCCTGCTCACCGTTCCGTGTGCCTATCGCACGTCTTGCTGCAGCTCAGGCCGCGATTAAACAAACGTGGTAGGATGTTGAAATACAATCAATTAGGCGGTAAAGTTCTAATCCAAAAGGCTTTACCGCCTTTTTTGTGCGTTCATTTCTACACGGAAACCGTGTTGAAATATGATTGATTTTTGGCGATTGTGCAGAGTGACGAAAACTATGTGTGTAGAGTTTGTGCAGAACTTTTTTAGATATGATTTAGATATGATTACAATGGCAATTTGCGTGCAGAAGCAGCGCAGGGACGGGTACTGGCCCGTTTACATCAGGGTGACGCAAAATCGAAAGAGAGCGTACATCAAGACATCGAAGATGGTTAATGACAAAGGACTCAATTCCAAGAAAGAAGTACGGGACCCGTATGTTGTCCGTTCTCTTTCCGATACCATTGCGGAGTACTATAACCGCTTGAATCGAATGAACATTAACAACTGGGATGTAAAACAGATTGTGGAATTTATTCTGCATTCAGACGAGGATGTATGTTTTTCTGATTACTGCAAGAAACATATATCGCGTCTGATTGAGAACGGGCAGGAGAGAACTTCAAAGAACTACAAACTCGCCCTGCAAAGTATGGAATTGTATGCCGGTACAAACAAGATTATGTTCTCGGCCATAACGGTGGCTTTCCTCAACGCCTGGATCAAGTCGATGGAGAAGACGCACAGAGCAAAGGAACAGTACCCGGTTTGTATGCGGCAAGTGTACAGGGCTGCAATGAAGGAACTCAATGATGAGGATGCAGGAATAATACGAATCAGTCACAACCCGTGGTTGAAGGTGGAGATTCCGTCTGCCGACAGGACAGAGAAACTTGCAATCACGCCAGAAGCGTGCCGGGCATTCTTCTCTGCCCCTTTACCGGAGAGTAAATTCAAAATCCCTCTTACCGAGCTGGGACGAGATGTGGCGAAGATGATTCTCTGTCTGGGTGGCATTAACACGATAGACATCTACCAGTTGAGTAAGACAGACTACTATGACGGCATCATACATTACAAACGGAGCAAGACAAAGATGTTCCGCGCAGACGAGGCGTATATGGAAATGAGGGTTCCGGAGTTAATCAAGCCGTTGTTCAATAAATATGCAGCATCCCAAGATGACCCGATGTTGTTTTGCTTTCACAAGAGGTACACGACATCAGACAGCTTCGGTGCGAATGTGAATGCTGGAATCCGGGAAGTCTGCAAACTCATCGGAATCCCGAAGGAGGAAAGATATTGCGCATATACATTCAGACATACTTGGGGAACTATCGCACAAAACGACTGCAATGCATCCATTGCGGAGGTTGCTTTTGGGATGAACCATTCCGCCGGTTTTCGGGTGACACGAGGTTATCTCAAAATCAATTTCGAGCCAGCTTGGGAACTCAATGAAAGAGTTGTTGATTATATTTTCTTTTCTGAAGGGACTTCACATCGTCTCGAAAAGGCAGATGACGAGCCGTTCTCTCGGTTTTCTTCGGTACAGATGATAAAAGGGTCGGTTTACTTCCGAGGTCGTCTCCTGGGGCAAATACAGGATATTGGATTCAACAATGTCGATGAAGTAATCAGCCGTCTTGTAGAATTTATTCCGGACGACATCCCCGTTCGCTCAATTTGTCAATTCAAAATTGAAAATCTTGACAAGCACCAGACTCAGATTTACGAGCATCAGAAAGGCAAGGGATTCTGATGCTCCGGGGAAACCGTTGGGGAAGGGGTTTGGGGTTGGGGCAATGCGTCTGCGCTCTTAACATTACGGCGAAGCCGTTAAAAAATAAAATTTTATAAAAAAGAGGTTGTTTTGTTCTTTTTCCGTGCGCGCGTGCGCGCATAAAGAATAATAATCTCTTTTATTTACTTTATTTCTTTTCTTTTATTTCGCGCGCGAGGGAACTACCCAAATTGTTGCAATCGTGTTCACTCAACGATGCTTTTTGCAACAATTCATATAGCTGAACTACCCTATTTGTTTACAATTTTGTATAAAAACACACTGGCTTTCCATAGCGAAAAACCAGTGCGTGACAGTCTAAAATAGATATTTGTAGATTATTTCTTGTCCTCCGGTGAAGGATTGGACAGAGAGATAAGACGCTCGGTTGTCTTCTGCTGCCGTGTGCTTACCTCTGCCTCAACTGCAACTGACTGCATCTTCGGTACTGTGTACTGCATAAGTTTTTCAACTATCTGCAATCGTTCATACGGCTTCACCATCAGAAGGTCCTTTTTAATCAGTCCTCCTTGGATAACCGGGTCATCAGATTCTGGATCTCCGTTCATATACCAATCAAGGAAATCCCCAATCACCGTTTTGAACCTTGCGTTTGATTTATTCGGAGTGCCTTTCTGCCGGCCTCCTGTCTTGTTCCCGTCTTTGTCCATAAGTGTAAAACATAAAAAGCCACTTCAAAGTTAAGCCCTTATATTGGTCTCAACTTTTTATGTTTTACCAAAGTCGCATTGAGATATGATTGGTTCAATAATCGGTGCCGGAATGCAAGCCATTGGTTCAATAGCCGGCGGCATTATTCAGGGACAGGCAATGAAGAAGGTCGAGAAGAACCTTAAAGAACAGCAACAGCAGAATCAGGATTGGTATGACCGTCGTTACAACGAGGACGCTACCCAGAGGGCAGACGCACAGCGTCTTCTGACGATGACGGAGAACTCCATCCGGGAGAGGAATAAACAATCTGCCGCCGCTGCCGCAGTGATGGGTGGTACCGAGGAATCAGTAGCCGCAGCAAAAGCCGCCAACAATCAGGCACTCGTGGATGCTACATCCAACATAGCAGCTTCTGCAGATGCCAGAAAGGATAACATCGAGAATCAGTTTATGGCAACAAGGGCAAATCTGTATGCACAGCAGAACGACATCACGATGAAAAAGGCAGAGGCAACCGGACAGGCCGTTCAAGGTGTTACAGATGCAGCCAGCTCAATCGCAAGTGCATTTTAATAATCACCCACTATGCCAGACGAGACATTCAACGAAATTCTTGGCAACACTCCGCCAGGTAAAGCAGTTGCGGGTATGGCTCCGGAACTGCAACAGCAGTCAGCACCCGTTACCGGTGCAGGGAATAAAACATCAGGAATGGCTCCGGAGAACACGCAGAACAACACTCGTGAACCATTGGAGCCGATTACTCCTGCGCCAACTCCCAAAGCCACACAGCAAAACCAAAGCGACATCAAGCCGCAACAGCCTCAATCGATGACCTACACGGAGATGATACAGAGGCTGTCTCCGTATGTTCCTCCAACACCGGAAGAATTGGAGAAAGAAAGGAAACGCGAAAAGCAAAAAAGGCTCTGGGCTGCCATTGGTGATGGAATAGCAGCTTTTTCAAATCTATATTTTGCCAGCCAGTCAGGTATCAGCAACTACAAGTCAATGTCAAAGCCTCTCAACGAGCGGTTGGAAAAGATGCGTGAGGAACGGGAGAAGAACAACCAGCGTTATCTCTCGCTCTATATGTCTGCAAGACAACAGGACGATGCTGCTGACCGCTGGAAGCGTGACTTTGAATATCGGGCAGAGCAGGACAAGGCCCGTAACGAAGAAAGTGCTCGTAGATGGCAGGAGCAATTCGACTACCAGAAAGGGAGAGATAATGTTGCTGATGAGCGTTATGCAGCCGAGCAGGAGTACAAGAAAGGTCGTGATAAGGATGCAGATGACAAGTGGAACAAGCAGTTTGAAGAAGGGCAGCGCAGGGCAAATCAGTCTCACGCACTTGCCGTTCAAAGACAGCAAGACAGTTTTGAAATACAGAAGCACCGAATTGATGCATCTGAAGCAAGAGGAGTTCGTGGTAAGCAGCTTGGCTTCTCAAACGGAGACGGTGACCAGGTCAGCATATATGAAAATGTTTGGAAAGGCTCAATGCAGCAGGTGTATGATGTGCTTGTAGAGGATATGAAAGCAGCCTATGAAGCCGACAAGCAGCATAACCCTCGTGTTCCTCGTCATAAAACCGAGAAAGAGAAAGAGGACTATGTAAAGCAGAATTGGCACAAGTCTCCTCGTGCAGCATCTATTATGCTTGCCCTCTCTCAAATTGACCCCGCTACGATGCGCTCGGAGATTTCAGAAGACGATGATGATTTCGAGAGTTACCGTACAGATACAGAAGAAGATTTCGAACAATATAGACAGAATTAAATATGCCTGTATATAAAGCAAATGGGAAAACCTACAACATTCCCGATGACAAGATAGAAGCATTTGAGAAGAGATACCCGAATGCGGAGGTGGAGATTTACGATAATGACGGTGCAGCATATTCCCTTCCAATCTCTAAACGCGTAAACTTTCAGAAGAAGTTTGATAAATGGAGTTATAGCAAGCCTGAGAGCAACGAGTCTCCAGAAGTAAGAAATGAACAGCCATTCAACGCTGCTACATTCCAAGAGCGCAGAAGGCAGATTCCTGGCGTGGACTTTTCTCCGATGCCGGAAGAATACCGAACTTCACGCGCAAATCAAGATCCAGGCGCAGCGGCATCCACGGTTCCAACAGTTGAAACACCGGAACCAACCGAACCAGAGAAACCAGACACGACAAAATCCGCTACATCAAGCATTATTGACACTTCCTCAACGAGACGATTGCAGCGTCCAGGATACGAAGTCTCAACGATGCCGGAAGAATACCGCGCCCAACTTGACGCAAAAGACCCTTTGGACGAAGGTTTTGAGGATGAACCGCAGGGGCCTAATTGGGAACAGAGGCAGCAGGCTGGCAACAAGAGACAGGTCAAAGAATTGTCCGGCCATATAGATTCCCTTCTCACTGATGCTGTTAATGTCTCCGTTGATAGGTATAACAAACAGCAGGAGGATGCACAGAAGGAGAGTTGGTTCCGCAGGCTTTACAAGAGCATAGGCGAAAACTATGCTCCTCACGGTGATGCAATGATACCGGCAATGCGTGAGACGAGAAAGATTTATCACGGCGCAGGTGACCCGGAACTTCAAAACAAGATTGCATCTCTACAAGCGGCAAAGACCGCTATGACAAATGCCCAGAACATCATTGATGAAGCGGACAGAGCCATCAACAAGGGAGAATACTCGAAGTTCTCAAGAACTTTCTTTGGCGGTGCATATCGTGGATTCGGCGACAAACTTTTTGATGTATCCACTTGGGATATGGGTATGTCCGACCTTGAAAATGCAACTGCTATGATGCAGGCCCTTGACGCATACGACAAAGGTACATTGACAGAGGCTCAGCAGGCTTTGCTTGACGCAAAAGCTGTTGAACTTGCTACAAACGCTTACTTTGGTTCGTATGTAGGTAGAGGATATAAGGCAGGTGCAGTCACGGCTGAATCCATTCCGTTTATGCTGGAGATGTGCATCAACCCTGCATCGTCAGTCGGAGAGGCAGCGACAAGTCGTATGGCAAGGTATGCAATCAAGCGATTTGGAAAGGAGGCCGCTAAAAAGGCTGGGCAAAAGGTTGTCCGTGCAGTTGGTAGGGCCGGTGCAGATTTGCTCGGTGCTGCGGCTATGACAGCCACAAGCGGAGCAATCGGTACGACTGCCGATGCCATAGAGAGGATGAACGGTCAAGTCATGGTTGATGAACTTGAACCGGGTGTAAGTGCATTTGCCGGAGTGGATGAGAATTCGCAGGAGGCCCCAGCAGCGGCTTTTGCAAAAGCTTTTGCAGGTAGAACTATTGAGAACTATTCCGAGATGGTCGGAGAGTACTTCTCTCCTGTATTCAAGGCTACTGGTAAAATGGCTGGCCGTGGCCTTGAGAAAATTGGTCTTGGCAAGGTCAATAAGTTCATAGACGATATTGCGGCGAGTGATGTTGCAAGAATCGTTACTGACTTTGAGAAGAATGCTAAATGGAATGGTGTATTTGGCGAATATGCGGAGGAGGTTGTTGGAAACTGTATGAATGCCCTTGTCGTAGGAGATATGACATTTGATGCTGCGGAAGGAACCGGAGTTTTCAATCTTGACCAGAACATTGATACTTTCCTCGGTGTCGCTCTGATGGGTGGATTTATGTCAACCATCAAGACCGCAGGATACAGAACACCAAAATATAGAACCCGCAAATCACTTGAAAGAGCCGACAATGCTGCTGGTGCTGCTTTTGACGGTACCGGTATGTGGGAAGATATGCGCAGCCAGATCCAGGAAGACCCGAATGCAGCACTTCACAATGTGCTCACAGAGGACTATACACCGGAACAGAGACAAGCCGTCCTGCAATATGTCAAGGCTTTTCAGGAGTATGACGGTGTTTTGAAAGCCGAGCAGAAAAGACGCACTGCACCAGATTCTAATCCTGTTCAGACCGACCTGGAGACATCATTTGACAACGGCTACGAGCTGGTCGGAGATGAGGAGATGGCCGATGCACGGAATATGTACTTCGCGCAGAAATCCAAACTGTACGACACCATAGGACTTGATGACATTGACGAGCAGCAGACGCTGAATGTTGACGACTTGCCATATTTCGGTTACGAAAGAGAAGTCATCATTGACTATCTTAACGCAAAAGCAACCTATCAGGGAATGATAGAGCGTGTTAGGGATGATATTGATAGCAGGATAATGGCTGCAGAGACTCAAATAGACCTCAACACGAATGCTACTGACGGCCTCATCCATTCTGCGATTACTTCTGATGACCGCAATGTCTATATTACCGGAGGAAGAATTGTACTATCTGATGATGGAACCATTGACAGAGAGAAATCTGACAAGGAAATCATCATCCGTGATATGCAGACCGGAAAGAAAGAGTTCTGGGACATCTCAATGCTTAAACAGGTTGATGCCTCTGTTGACCCTGTTGTTGAAAAGAATACTGCTGCCGAGGCAGTCCGAGAAAGTGTAGGCCGTGCCGCAGCAGATAAGATTGACGGACGCTTGCACTTCCAGATGGGGGATGTTTACACATTGACAACCCCTAACGGAGATTCCTTCCCTGTTGAAATCACAGCCAACGAGCAAGGTGTCATTGACAATGGGGATGGAACAGTGAATGTAATCCTCAACGGTGCAACCGTGGATGGTTCTCCAGTCATATCCCAGATGTCAAAGTCTGAGATTCAGCAGATGGCAAGCGCGACTAACCTTGGCCGGCTCGCACAATACCAACAGCAGAAGGGTGCTGAAAAGGCTAATATACCGCCGTACAGACTTGATGATGTCGTGACGCTTAATGTGGACGGCCAGCCCGTAAGAGGTTCAATCACTGCTGATGCTGATGCAGACGGGAGATACGAGGTCTATACTGAAACACCGATTGCTGGTCATAGCGTGAATCTGTTCACCAGAGAGGAACTTGACAGTATGGTGTCAGAACTCAACGGACAGCCGGTTACTTCCGTTTCACAGGATGATGCTTCTGGTACGCAAAACCCGGTTTCTGGTACGGAAACCGGCGGAATTAGTACACTTTCATCTGAAATTGGAACAGTTCCGGCCGAAAATGGAACACCTGTAGCGGCGACCGATACTGGCAGCGCGATGTCAAGAATACCGGTTGATGAGAATAATGTGCCACAGTTCGAGCAGGCTCCACTCAATGACGGCTGGGATGCTCTTATGGAACTCAATGAGGGAAACGAGCAGGACACCATTGAGATGGCCCGTGATATGATAGCCAATTCTGAGGCAGAGTTACAGAAAGCACAGAGCAAGAAACCGAAGGGCACAAATCCTCTTGAAATCAAGCGCAGCCGTGACGAAATCCGTGCAGGTATTTCAGCAGCTCAAAAGAAGGTGGACTTCTGGAAAAGAATTGCAAGTTATCCGGAGATGCGCCGCAAGGAGATGGAGGAACAGGCAAAGATGCAGAGAAGATTGAAACTTGCGGAGGCCCGCAGGATTCAGAGGCAGCAGGGAAGATTTGGGAAGGAAGATAGAGTTCTGGGAGACGCGCTCTCGTTTGAGGAATATGTGATGCGCTCCATTGCAAATGGTGCGGTCCGCTTCAAATGGGGCAACGACCCGAACAATGCCTCAATTAAAGGTCTCGGCTCACATCTTGGATTCAATGACAACTCATCAGAGCGCAATCATCGTATCTGGATGTTAAGCAATGAGGAAGGCTTGTATCCTGAAACTGCTGCCGAGGAGTTGCTCCAGGGATATGCTGAACAGCTTGGACTGGATGAAGTCCCGGGAATGGACACAATGGATGCATTCAACACGATGTTAAATGTCCTTCTGTCATACTCGTCATCCCGGTCAATGTTTGATGCTGCAAAAGAACTGCATCAGAAGAATGACCCAACATTCCTCGAAGCTAAAGAAGCTGAAATAGCTCAGGCTATGGCAGAGGAGCAAGCAGTTGCAAATAATTACACTCTATCTGACGAGGTGGATGACAATGGCCGACAGTTCGTCCTTTCGCCAAGCGGTCAGTTATCTTTCGGAGACATAACGAAGGAAAGCGGATTAACAGAAGCACCTATTCTTTTGAGTGAGGGAGTTATTACTAACCCTGTCACGAATGATGGATACGGTCTTGTTCATATTGAGGCACGACACGGCGATGAAATACGCAAAGCTGGGTATGCATCTGTGTTAGATTTCATTGATGAGGTCGCAAAGAATTACGAAGTAATCAGGAAGGGAAAGGAGCGTGACGGAATCCAGACCTATATGCTCCAACTTACTGACAAGCACAACAACACATTGATGGTAGAGTTGTCAAATGACGGTTCGTACTGGAACATAAACACCGCAGGAATATTCAAGACATCCTACGGTGCTAAAAATAATGTTGTGTATGACCGCCATACTACGGAAAAACAGCCTGCCGAAACTGTTGAAGCATCGCTCGAAGGAGAACAGCGCGGCACAACTCCTTCAACCAGCATGAGTGCTCCTGCACAACTTTCTGAAAACAAAGGTAGTGAAATTCCGGAAGAAAACAACGGTCAGCCGGAAAATCCGACAGTCGCAGCGATCCAGGAAGCGCGTCAGGAAGTCAATACTGAACCAACTGATGCACAGAAGAAAGCCGGTAATTACAGAAAAGGACATCTGAAGATTGACGGTTACGACATAAGCATTGAGAATCCAAAAGGCTCAATGAGACGCGGAACAGATTCGGACGGTGAACACTGGGAGACAGAAATGCAGAACGATTACGGTTACATCCGTGGCACAGAGTCCGTGGATGGAGACCATATCGATGTGTATCTTTCCGACAATCCGTCAGAAGGAAAAGTTTTTGTTATTGACCAGGTGAATCCAAAGACCGGTGAATTTGACGAGCATAAGGTGATGTACGGGTTTGCTGATGAACAGTCAGCACGGGATGCTTATCTCTCGAACTATGCCGAAGGATGGCAGGGACTTGGAAACATCAGCGAAGTATCTAAGGAGGAGTTCAGTGATTGGATTAAGTCATCCAAGAGGAAGACAAAGCCCTTCGCTGAATATAAAGTTATAGATAACCTGCACGCAAAACGCCGTGAAGTCTATGATTCTGTCGATGAAGGCGATGTTCTTGTTGATGCAAATGGAGGAACTATCAAGATTCTCAAAAAATATCCAAATTACAGAGGTTACAAGTTGGATATTTCAAATCCTTCATTCGGTGGTATTGTTGAGGCTTCACTTGCCGACTTGTATTACAGAGTGAACGAGGAAGGCTACAAAAAATCGGAGAAACCTGCTGAAAGTGATTCCGGAATCGCCAAACAGGTCAATGTTGAAGGTCTGATGAATGCACTGTCAACAGCAGGGCAGGCGAAACTGTCAGACTTTGCGGAGGACATTCCTCAGGCAATAGACCAGACCGAAAATGATTCTGTGAACATTGAGCCTGCTACATACACCACAAAGGCAGGCAAGACACTGAATATGTTCCGTGTCAATCCGGGCAGAGAGCTGTCAAAGGATGAATGGAGAGCCGTTTCAAAGTTCCTCAAAGACAACAGAGGCTGGAAAGACCGTGAGAACGGCGGTTTTATGGTACGCACAGAGGAAAATGCGAATGAACTTGCAAATCTGCTTCGTGATGCTGATGCAATGAGCGAAGCAAGGCCAGTGTCGCTTACTGAAATGCAACAGCTTGGCTCCGTATCCGTAACCAATTCCGATGATGCAGCCTCAACCACAGAGGACACACTGCCAGAATGGGGATATGAACTTGTAACCTATTCAGATGGCTATTCATATCTCTCTCGTTACAAGAGGATGCCTAACGGAGTGCCTGTCTATGACGGACGACATGTAGCAGAGGCGAATGACCCAGAAACTCTCGAAGCGATTCTCAAGCACAACAATCTGTATGATTTGTTGTCAGATGTTGACAAATCGAATCTTGATTACCGTGTAAGCAACTGGAAGTTCAAGAAGCGCGTCAAGGAGGAAGGTATCAATGGGCTCAAACTCAATGATAAGGTTATCTACAAAGGCAAAGAAGCCACTGTACACGACTTTGAGGAATACGGAGACCATCGTCCTGTATTGGATGTCGGCCTTTCTCCTGTTGCTTATGAGGTCGTAGATTGGGATAAGGTTGAAAAGATTGGCAACTCTGATGTCCCGGCCAAAGATGCAGCACCGAAAGCAGAAGAACGGCCCGTCAATCCTTCCGGAAACAAACTCGTGACAGATGAACGATATGCAGAACTGCGGATGAAGATGATGCAGAAACTGCAAGGACAGTTGAATATGGGAATTGACCCGGAAATCCTTGCAATAGGTACTGAAATGGCGGTATATCACATCGAAAAAGGAGCACGCAAGTTTGTCGAATATGCCAAAGCGATGATTGCCGACCTTTCTGATGCTATCCGTCCATACCTGAAAGCATTCTATAACGGAGCAAGAGACCTTCCGGAAATGCAGGAATCCGGCCTTGCAGCAGAGATGGATTCGTATGCTGATGTGCAGGCAGTTGATGTGGCTAATTTTGATAAAGAGACTGCCAATATCATTTCTACGGTTGAAATGGTTGAAAAAGAAGCAGAAGTTGAGCAGCAGGCGAAAGTTGGCGCAGAAAAACTGCAAAGGGCACGCAACACTGCAGACAAGACTGTCACCGAATCCGAAAAGAAAGCACGCAGGGCATTCTCTCGTGCAGTAGCAGGCGAAATGCTTGGTGCACTTTCAACCGGGAATCGTCCGTTTGAAAGCATCAGAGACCTGCGTAAACTCGCAGAAGAATGCGGAATGACACTTGACACGCTTGGCTCATCAGACATTCTCATTCAGGAACTGGTTGAGGATGGCCTTGTGACCGCTGCAAGGGACATAATGGACAGTGGGCACTATGGTGACATCACTTCAAGGGATGCTTACAATGCCATTGTTCAGCTCTACGAAATGCAGCCGACCATATCACAGCGCAGCAGTACCAGAATCAAGATGCAGCAGTACTCCACTCCGCTGCCAATGGCCTTCGTTGCTGATATGTTCGCATACAATCCAAAGACTACCGCCTCTGTTCTCGAACCGACAGCAGGGAATGGTATGCTTGTATTCGGAATCCCGGCTGACCGTGTTCACGCAAATGAATTGGATGAGAACAGACTTGCCAATCTTCGCGAACAGGGTTTCAAAGAAGTTACTTCGCAGGACGGTGCACAGCCATTCTCCGGTACTTATGATGCTGTCATAGCGAATCCTCCATTCGGCAGCGCGGAAGCAAAGGAATACGATGGTATAAGCATCTCCGGACTGGATCCGCAGATTGCTTTGAACGCACTTGAAAGTATGGTAGATGACGGCAGGGCTGCGATAATTGTAGGCGGCAACTTGGAATATGCAGGCAATGGAGCAATCAAAGGAGGCAAGAAAGCATTCTTCTCATATCTGTACGACCACTACAATGTACGCGGCATCATTGATATGTCGGGAGACCTGTATAAGAGACAAGGTACGACATTCCCTACAATGATGATTCTGATTGATGGACGCAGGAGTGAGGAGGAACGCGCACAGACAAAGATATATCCTCCTGTAAAATCTGCCGCTATTGGAAAAGTAAATAATTTTGAGGAACTTTACGACACTGTTGTAAGTGTCCTCTCATCAAACAGAAAGACTAATGGATACGAAACTGTACGCACCCAAGAATTGGGATTGTTTGACAATAACGGACCATCCGGGACAGCTTCGCCGGACGGACCTCGTGTGGAACATAATGAGAATGATTCTGATGTCAGACGAGGAACTGAACGCACAAGAAGCGATAGACCTTCTGGACGAACTGGAAATGGAGGAGTTCAACGCACTGAGAAGCAGGGCGGAGGCAGAACTTCAGGAGCCGCAGATACAGTTGTATCTGGAGCGCAAACAGATACAGGTGGGAGAAAAACTGCATCTGATGAACGAGGAAATGATGCAGTACCTTCTGGGGACACCGACAACAACGGGAGAGCTGGACAATCTGAATTGGAAAGCATTCCTTCAGTGGGAACTTCCGGAACCGGAGTGGGAGTAGCCCAGCCTGTTAAGAAATCCAAAGAAAAGCAGAAAGAAGAAAGAAAACTGACTGATGAGAAGTTGCATTATGTGCAGCACTCGTCCGCATTCAGTCTTGAATCCGTTGCCCCTGCCGCTATGGTTGAGGCGATGGATGCCACCCTTGCCAAAATCGAGGACAAATATGGAAAGACCATTGATGAATTTGTGACTGATGAACTCGGTTATGATTCCATCACTGCAATGCATAACGCACTCGCTGCCGAGCAGGTTGATTCTGTTGCAATGGCAATAGACCAGATGAAGCAAGGACAGGCACTTGTTATCGGTGACCAGACTGGTGTCGGTAAAGGCCGTCAGATGGCAGCTCTCATCCGCTGGGCCGTCCGTCAAGGAACGCAGCCAATATTCATCACCCAGAAAGCAACTCTATTCACTGACATTTACCGTGACCTTGTTGACATCGGAAGCGGAGACTTGAATCCGTTCATCTTCAATGCTGTGGAGACATCAAAAGATGCTGAAACAGGAGAAACTGTCTATGGTGGTGGAGTTATGAAGGATAGTAACGGGGTCCTTGTTCATCGTGCTCCTACATCTGCGAAATTATCAGAAATCTTTGAATCCGGGGAACTCCCTGCGGAATACGATTTCGCAGTACTGACCTATTCCCAGGTCAACACTGGTGATGAGGCTTCTGCCATGGAGGCTTACAACGAGAAGAAAAAGAACGGAGCAAGAGCAGCGAAGCCAAAGAATATCAGGTCCAATCCAAAAGCGGACTTTTTGCGCAAGATTGCAAAGGACAATTATTTGTTCCTTGATGAAAGCCATACTGCAGCAGGCGATTCCAAGTCAGGATATTATCTACAAAGTCTCGTGAAAGATGCAGCGGCAGTGACTTTTGCATCAGCCACATTCGCAAAGAGACCGGACACTATGCCGCTATATGCGCTTCGCACGGCAATGAGCAAGGCACAGCTCGGAGAGGGAAAGAGCCTCATCGGAATTATCAAGCGCGGTGGAGTAACATTGCAGGAGATTATGTCCCGTGCGCTCACAGCCGCTGGCCAGATGGTAAGACGCGAGCGTGATATGTCGGATGTCAGAACCGATTGGGAAACCGTTACAGACCCTCAGACAGTCGAGAAGGCCCGCAAGAATTACGACAAGACAATTGAGGCGTTCAACGACATCATTGAGTTTCAATCAAAGTATGTCACTCCATTGATTGACGCTCTTTCAAGTGGCCTTGCTTTGATGGGAAGTCAGGCAAAGCACAAGAAAGGCACAAAGAAGATGGGTATTGACAATGTGCCTTTCGCCTCGAAGACATACAACTACACTAAACAGTTGATGCTTGCACTGAAAACAGATGCAATCATTGACCGTGTGACAAAGGAGATCCAGGAAGGCCGTCATCCTGTCATTGCTCTGGAAAGCACAATGGAAGGACTCTTAAAAGATTCCTATATGCCTGGTGATGTTGTCGAGAATCCCACATTTGCCGCCAGTCTCCTTCGTGGACTTGATACTGTTCTTCAATACACTGTCACTGACGAGAACGGAAAGGAGACACACCGTTCATACTCTCCATCTGAACTTGGCGAGGAAGGTGCACGGGCATATTATGAGTTGAGAGACAAAATCATTGAAGCGACGAGCGATATTTACATCAGTCCTCTCGATGCCATAATCAACGGACTTAAGGAGAGAGGATTCAAAGTCGGAGAATTGACAGGACGAACACTCTGCGCAGAAATTGATGCTGAGGGCAAGACTATTGTCCGTAAGCGTACAGACACAGACAAATTGAAGATGATGCAGGACTTCAATAGTGGTGCTCTTGATGTGCTTGTGCTGAATAAGTCAGCATCTACCGGAATATCGCTTCACGCATCAAAGAAATTCAAGGACCAGCGTCAGAGGTCAATGATTATTGCGCAGCCTCTTTCTGACATCAACGACTATATGCAGATGATTGGCCGTATTGACAGGACAGGACAAGTGCATCGTGGATATTACATCAACCTTGCGTTACCTGTCCCGGCAGAGCAGAGATTCAATATGATGCTGTCCACTAAATTGAAATCTCTGAATGCCAATACGACCACTTCACAGGATAGCGAAAGCAACAGTGTTGATGCACCAGACCTCCTCAACAAGTACGGCAGTCAGGTTGTTGTAGAGTATCTTCGTGACAATCCAGCCATATACACAAAACTTGGATGGCCTCTCAAAGATGCAAAGGGACAAGTACGAGCTGTTGACCTTGATGAGTATAAACCATCAGAGGATGATGCCAGAAGAATAACAGGCTATGTTGCACTGCTCTCAACCAAAGAGCAGCAGGACTTCTATGATGATGTCATACGCAGGTATAATGACCTCATCAATTATCTCAATGAGACCGGGACAAATGATTTGAAGATTACCGTTATGCCTCTTGAAGCAAAGACGGTAGAAAAATCAGTGTCTTCCGAAGGAGCTGAACCGGATGGCGACAATCCGTTTGCGCAGCACGCATTTGTTGAAAAGGTGGAAATGAATGTGTTGAGCAAACCGATGTCTGCTGATGAAGTACGCAAGACAATCAAGAAACTTAACGGAGAAAAGGACGGCGCAGAGAGACGGACCGAAATCCTCAACCAACTTCGTGAAGAATCTCAGGCACGCCTTAATGCAGAAGATGAACGATACGAGGCTGCAAAGGCCAAAGGAGAGGAGGACATCGCCAAGCGAACTGCCGTCATAATGGCGAAGGAAAAAATGTCTGACGAGGAAAAGAAACAGGCCATAGACCGTTTCACAGAGACCATCCACGAAAAGATTGAAAGCACTCACGAGGACAACCGTAAGAAGATTATTGCTTCAGCTAATTCTCTGATGCGAAGGATGATGTCCTTTGATGTTGAGAAGACATATATGATTGCCGACAATCTCGGTAATGGTGGACAGTCTTTGTTCTGTTCTCCGGCTATCTTCTGCGGTTTCAAAGCCAAGGAATCAAAGATTACGGCCTCAACCACTATTGCTGTCTTCGCTCCTCTTGACGGGCGTAGAAGAATAGAAGTGAAAATGTCCGATATGACTGCCTGCAATCAGATAATTGACCTCACCGAACTGAATTATCAGACCGCTGCGGAGACAAATCTATCCAATTGGGACAGCCAGATTCCAAACGAAACACGCAAGACTGGTTACATTCTCACCGGAAATATTTTGCAGGCAATTGCAGACACTTCTGATGAATATGGTAACTATACCGGGCAGCTCGTATCATTCAGCGATGATGAGGGAAATGTCCGTGACGGAATCCTTATGCCGGACCAGTGGACACCTACACTCCTTCCGAGTGCCGGAGTACCTATCAATGCAAGAGCTGCGGACATTATGAAAGGCCGGTCATTCTCAAGCACGGACGGAAGCATATCGATACAGACAGGTTATTTTCGTTCAGCAGGAGAACCGATGTATTTTGAATTGTCCGTTCCGAAAAGCAAGGCAAAGGGAGGGAAGTACTTCCTTAATGATGAATTATTGTCTTTGCTCCACGGAGAGTTCAGAACCCGTTCAGGAAAGATGCAGGCAACTGTATGGCCGGATAACATCAAGGCCGTGCTTGACCTTTTGTCCCGTATGGGAGTGAGAGTTGCCGATTCTCCACGAGGACAGGAAGATTCACGCCGTTACCGCGATGGATACCACGGAACAATTGCAGATTTCGATGCATTCGATATTTCACATGCAGGAGAGGGCGAGGGATTCCAATCTCACGGATTTGGTCATTATATAGCGTTCAATCAAGAGACTGCTGAAAAATATGCTTGGAACAATGCTTTTGAGCATCTTGATAAAGAAGGTCTATTAAGTCCAGAACTCAGTGAGATAATGCGCAGTGACGAGTTCGATACTTACGAACAGTTGGTTGAGCGATATGATTCCTTACTTCAAGAGAAGCAGCAGGATGCAAAGGATGACCTGGAACAGTCAATGCGAGAGGATGCTGGAGATACTTCCCTAATCAATATGCTGAAACGGGACTATGACAGATGGAAGTCGTATAGACCTCTTTCTGAATTGTTGGAAGGTACAAGGTATCTCTATACTGTCAATATCACTGATGACAATGGTCACAACTATATTGACGAGATGCGAACTCTTGACAAATCAGACAGAAAGAGAATTGCTGATGTCCTGCGTTCTATGCCTGAGAGCAGACTCCAGAAATCAACTCACGGTCCGAACTGGCTTCGTGACGGTTTCAATACCCTTGCGAATGTCATTGAGCGCGAACAATATGCAGGTCTTGAAATTCGCAGGAGGCTGGTTGATGCCCTTGGCACTGAAAAGCAAGCAAGTGAGGTTCTGTCAGAAGCTGGATTCGTAGGTTACAAGTATAATGGCAGAGCTGACGGAGATTGCGCTGTGATATTCAGCAATGAGGATATAAGCATCAATCACAAAGAGCGATTCCGGATAAGAGAGGACGAACCGCCAACAAAGACTGGAATTGGTTATAAGGTATTCGTCCTTAAGAACTGTCAACTCTACCCTCCTATGGTTGCCAATCCAAACGGAGCAGCAACACCTGTAGGAATATGGCTTGATGCAGATGCTGCTCCGATAGTTGGGACGAGCAAAACGGGAAGACTTAAAGTGAAGGCAGGCGGCCGTGGAACTCAAGGAGGAAGCGGAACTCTCGCTTATCGTCCGGGATGGCATCTCGGAGTAATCCCTTATGCACTTCAATTCAACCGCAAGGGAAAATCGGGAGAGCGTGAACTATTCCCTGCCAATTTCGTTTGGGCAGAAGTGGAGTATGCCAATGATGTGGACTATCAGGATGAGGCGATGTCATACGGCTACAATGAATCCGGGAAATACCAGCACTCACTTGCAGTATTGCCGAGAGTTCCGGAGAATGGGGCTTACACATATCGTACAAATCCGGACCCAAAAACGGACCCTTGGATTATCACCGGTGCGATGAAGGTTAATCGTCTTCTCACTCCATCAGAAGTTGATGAGATGGTGATAGCAGCAGGCCGTGAACCGCAAAAAAGGCAGGAAGGGGCCGTGACAGATGAACAGATCCAGCAACTGAATCTGAATATTGAAGCCATATCAAGTACAAAGCCTTCTGATATTCGTGAATCCATCTCGGAACTCGCTGGCCGTCTTGGAGAGAATGTGCGTATCGTTGAGGATGTGAATGAACTTACCGACCGTAATCCAAAGGTGCAGCGCAGAATGAGGAATTCTTTCGGATGGTATGACATCGAAACAGGAGAAATTGTTGTAGTACTTCCAAACTCAAGGAGTGTTGCGGATGCAAGAGCGACCATCTTCCACGAGGCTATCGCACATAAGGGACTACGCGAATTTGTCGGAGAAGACCGTTTTGACGGTTTCCTTGAGCGCGTCTATAATGCAGCGACGCCTAAGATGCGTGATTCCATCATAGAACTTTCGAAGAAACACGGATGGGATTTAGCAGAAGGCACTGAAGAATATATCGCCCGTCTTGCAGAATCGGGATTCGATGAAAGGGAGAACAGAACCATCTGGCAGAAGATTCGTGATTTCTTTGAGGATATGATGAACGAGGCCAAACTTCGTCTTGGTTTCCGAATCACCGACAACACGCTCCGTTATGTTCTCTGGCGCACATACCAGATGAGACAGAGCAAAGGTGTTGTAGGTGTTGCGGAGGATATTGAAATGCAACAGAATCTTGGACTTGGACGATTCAACGACCGTGGTAAAAGATTCCGTGATGCTGATGAGGTATTGCACGACCGCAGCCTTGCCCGTAATGCTTATGAGAAAGCAACTGCATCAGGACTGTATCAGTTCCGCGAAGCTGCCCAGGATTCAATGCTCGGGCTGCGGACACTAATGCAGGCCGTCCTCAAAGCAGAAGGAAAGGGTAAAGTCAATATCGAGGATGTGGATGCTTTTGAAAACGCATATCTTGCGGAGAACGCGATGTCATCTATGAACAAAGCGGAACAGGAAGCCTACTACAAACTCGTTATGTCCCCTCTGCTTAAAGCTGTGTCGGCATTTGGAGTTCCGCAGAGAGAAGTAACTGACTATATGATGGCAAAACACGGCCTTGAACGAAATAAGTTGATGGCCGAGCGTGCTGCCAAAGAAGCTGAAAAGGCTGATGAGGAACACAAGAAGACTTATGATGAATGGTATGAACACTTCCGGAAAAATGATTATGCAGGACTGACCGGATTAACCGGGAAGAAAACGGTTAGAGATGCTGAAAACGAGGCTATGAGGATTGTCAATGAGTTCGAGGGACAGCACGATACCGCAGACCTCTGGCAAAAGACAAATGCCGCTACCAAAGCATCATTGCAGAAACTGCGTGAATCAGGACTTCTGACAAAAGAAGCATTCGACAGCATCTCCGGGATGTATGAATACTACATTCCTCTGAGAGGCTGGGACGAAACGACAAGCGATGAGTTGTATGGTTATCTGACTGACCGTAAAGGAGTGATGAACTCTCCACTGAAAAAGGCAGAAGGAAGACGAAGCCAAGCTGATGACCCTCTTGCATATATCGCAAGTATGGCTGACACGGCTATTATGCAGGGAAACCGCAACAGGATGAAACAGCGTTTCTTGAATTTCGTCCTGAATCATCCTTCTGACCTCGTAAGCGTGAATGACATCTGGCTTTCCTTTGATGATACGACAGATGAGTGGAAGCCTGTATTCGCAGACCTTAAACCGACTGACACTGCTGATGAGGTGGAGCAGAAGATTGCTGATTTCGAGGAAAAGATGAAAGCATTGGCTAAATCCGACCCGGACCACTACAAGAGCGGGAAAGATGCAATGAACATACCTTTCAAAGTGGTGAACAACAATTTGAGAGAGCATCAGGTGCTTGTGAAACGCGGTGGAAGGACTTATGTTCTCACCATCAACGGCAACCCTCGTGCTGCTCAAGCCCTCAACGGCCTGACGAATCCGGACACGGACATCAGTGGTTTTGTCGGTTCGCTCATAAAAGGAGGACAGTGGATAAACCGGAATCTTTCTGCTGCATACACTGCAAGGAATATTGAGTTTGTGGTTTCAAACTTCCTGCGTGATATGCTCTATTCCAATTGTATGACCTGGGTAAAGGAAAGTCCAAATTATGCCGTGAAGTTCCATAAGAACTTCGGAAAGATGAATCCTGCCCACATGATGTCACTTTTCGTAAAATGGGAAAAAGGCACATTGAACGAATCCGATGAAACGGAGAAAATGTTCAAGGACTTTATGATGAACGGAGGTGAGACCGGATATACCACTGTTAAGGATATTGAAAAGCAGAAAAAGGAGATTGCCGCACAGATTAAGAAGTACGGCAAGACTATGCCAATTGCCAAAGCTTGGGATTTACTTGGAACATCATTCGACATACTCAACAGAGCCGTGGAGAACACTGCACGATTTGCCGCTTTTGTGACTTCTCGTGAGATGGGCCGTACCTTGGAAAGGTCTGTCTATGATGCCAAAGAGGTATCAGTGAACTTCAATAAGAAAGGCGCAGGAGATAAGTTCTCAAATGCTGTCGGGCAAACGCTTCTCGGAAAGATTGGCTCTTACGGAAGTGCAGGAGGAAGGCTGATGTATGTCTTCTGGAATGCCGGTGTTCAGGGCCTCACTAACTTCGGACGAGCCGCAAAACGCCATCCTGCAAAAGCAACAGCAGGAATGGCCTCTATGTTCGCTCTCGGATTGGCAGTTGCCGCTCTTGCAGGTTATGGTGGTGGCGATGACGATGATGAGAATGCTTATTATAATCTTCCGGAATATGTCCGTCGCAGCAACATTTGTTTCCGCGCAGGTGATTCCTGGATCTCCATCCCACTTCCGATTGAGTTCCGTGGAATCTACGGTATGGGAGAGTTGGCAATGGGAGTAATTTCCGGCAAGGAACATTATTCGTCATCCGAGCTGGCATTCCAGATTGGTTCGCAGGTATCTCAAGTATTGCCACTTGATATGCTGGAAGGCGGAGGAGGCATTTCTCCTCTCATCCCGAGTGCTGCTAAACCGCTTGTTGAGGCTTATGTGATGAACAAGAGCTGGACAGGTCTCCCAATATACAAGGACACATATTTCAACAAGGATATGCCAGAATGGACCAAAGCATATAAGAGTGCCAATAAGCAGCTCGTGGGACTTGCTGAAGCCGCAAACAGATTCTCCGGTGGTGACGAATATACTAAAGGTGCGATTGACATCAATCCGGCACGGGTTGAATATATGCTCAATGGCTATTTCGGTGGTTATGCTACACTTGTCAATAAACTTGTGAAGATGGGCGAGACTGCTGTCGGAGCAAGAGATTTTGAGTGGAGAAATATGCTGGTCGCAAGTCGTGTTGTAAAGAGCGGTGATGAGCGTACACAGAGAAGAAAACTGACAAACGAGTTCTCCAACATCAAGGAAGAAGCCGAGAAAACCTCAAAGAGATTGAGAGGATATGAGGATAAGGCTGATGCAGGTGTTGCAGAGTATGCGGAAAAGTTAGACTTCCTTATGAACTCACCGGAATATTTGCGATATGAGATTTACGAGGATTACAAACTCGACCTTCAGGATATTCGAGAGGATATGAAGTATGAAACGGACCCTTCATCATACAAAGACCTTGAAGACGAGTATTATGCTCTGATTCGAGAGCTGGTGGATGAGGTTAACGAATCCCGAAACAGTAACAGATAAAACAACGCGATGCCTGTAGTGATTTAACTTTGTGACCATTACAGGCATCCATTAACAATTTCATCTATGGCCGAAGAAAGAATCAGACCGTTAAGCCGCGTTCATAATCCGATTGAGTTGGATTCCGTGAAGTCTGCGAAAAAGTCTCGCAACGACACTCGCGGCTTTGACATAATCTGGGAGGCGATGCAACATTACAGCAACTCCCAGAGATTCCGTGAAGACCGTGAACGGAACAAGAAATACACCTACGGCAGACAGTGGGATGACATCATCATTGACGAGAACGGTGTGAAGATGAAAGAGGAGGACTATATCAAGTCGCAAGGCAATGTCCCTCTGAAAAACAATCTCATCCGAAGACTCGTCCGCAATGTCCTTGGCGTTTATCGCTCCCAGTCAAAAGAACCAACCTGCGCAGCAAGGGATTCAGAAGAAAAGAAACTTGGCGAGACAATGAGCACCATCCTTCAGTGCAATCTTCAACTGAACAAGGCCGCGGAACTGAATGCAAGAGAGCTGGAGGAGTTCCTCATCAGCGGCTTCGCTATGTATCGCCTTTGGTACGGATGGAAGAATGACAAGTTGGATTGCTGGATTGAGCCGATAAACCCTAATAATGCCATTCTTGACAGTAATATGCGAGACTTCCGTGGAGGGGATGAATCCATCATTGGTGAAATTCACGACATCAGTTTTCTCACTCTCTGTCAGCGATTTGCAAAAAGTCCGCAGGATTATGCAAGGCTTGCGGAGATTTACCGTGTAGCCAAAGACACATCACGGCTTCCACTGTACTGCCAAACATTCGGGTATTCGGAAAGACAGGCCAACCACGATTTCCTTTTCCCCAAAGACCCAACAAGATGTCGTGTGATAGAAGTATGGCGAAAGGAGAGCAAGCCGCGCTACCGTTGCGTTGATTATAATAATGGTGAGATTTTCAAGTGTGAGATTGAAGACCTTCAGGAACTTGTGCTTGATGTCAATGCCAAACGAATGCAGATGGGAGCAAAGCAAGGTATTGCACCTTCTGACATTCCACTGATCCAGGCGACCTGGTTTATGGATGAATACTGGTATTATTACTACCTATCACCATTCGGAGACATCCTTGATGAAGGAGAAACCCCGTATGAGCACAAAAGCCATCCTTATGTGTTCAAGGCATATCCGTTCATTGACGGTGAGATTCATTCCTTCGTGGCTGATGTCATTGACCAGCAGCGTTACACAAACCGCCTCATCACTATGTATGACTGGATAATGCGTGCAAGTGCAAAGGGCGTGCTTCTGTTCCCTGAGGATGCGCTTCCGGAAGGATATGACATAAATGACATTGCCGATGAATGGAGCCGCTTCAATGGCGTTATTCTCGTAAGCAAGAAACGCAAGGACGGCATAATGCCTCAACAGGTTGCCAATAACTCGACAAATATCGGAATATCCGAATTGCTCAACCTGCAATTAAAATTCTTCGAGGACATCTCCGGCGTAAACGGAGCGTTGCAGGGTAAACCGGGTTACAGCCAGACCTCCGGTGCGTTATATGCACAACAGACACAGAATGCAACTACATCACTACTTGATGTGCTTGACACATTCTCGTCATTCGTTGTCGATGTCGCATATAAGACTGTCAAGAATATCCAGCAGTTCTATGATACGAAGCGAGTATTCAATATTGCTGGAAAGGCCGCCGGACAAATCGTTTACGAGCCGAACAAGATTCGTGATGTTGAGTTCGACCTTTCTATTATTGAAAGCACTTCAACACCTGTTTACCGTCAGATGGCCAACGAGTTTCTTATGCAGATTTGGCAGTCCGGACAGATTTCCCTCCAGCAACTTCTGCAGCACGGAGATTTCCCATTCTCGGACGAACTCCTTCAAAGCCTTCAGAGCCAGCAGGAGCAGCTTGCAAAAGGCGAAATGCCGCAGGGCCTTTCTCCGCAGCTTATGCAGCAGGCACAGCAAGGAGCCAATATGGAGAATGTCAACAAAGCATACAATATGCTTACCGGACAATATCAAATGGCATCATAGAACGAGAAGGGGGCTTGAAAGGCTCCCTTCTTTATAATGTAGCTGCCGTCATCGGGCGTTTCCTTGACCTTAACATATTCGTCCCAGGACGGACACGCCGGACTATAGAAGGCCGGTCCATTTCATAATAAGAGATATGCATACCTATTGCCCGTGTCATCAAGAGGTCATCGTGTTTGCCTTTTACCGCACCGTATGCACCGTTCTGTTTCTTTTCGTATGTGAGATATTCATTCACACATCGTTCATCCCTTTCTACATACAGATTCTCCCTGATAACTTTCCTGAGCGTGTCTATCAGTTCTGGCTTTGTCTTGATGTTGGTATGATAGCCATAAATCTCCGTTTCTCCGTCATCCTGCGAATCGCTGGCTTTCTTCCTTGCGTATAGATTGTCGTAGTAACCCTTGATTCTCCGTAGAACAGATGCTCCATGGTCTGCTTCCGGGTCCTCTTTTTCCCTGTCGTGAGTTTCAAGTGTGTTACTCTCAATAACAAGCAGAGCATTATCATACCAAGCGGCAATACGAGCAGCCTCCCACGCCAATATGTCATAATCATCAGTATGTCCATACCATTGAGCAACTACCGTTGGTAAATCATCATCCAGCAAGCCAAGTCTGTCAAAGACTACAATGACAGACCAGTCAGCCTTACTTGACCTTCCACCAATATCTACAACAACCAAGTAACGGTCAGTTATCTTCTCATATTCATCTATCTCCGGAGGAGACCATACCCAGAATAGTCCCTGATTATCTTTTATGAATCTAACATTCCTCAGTCCTGCTTCTCCTTCCTGCGCATCTGCATAGACATCTCCAATCATCTGCGGTACACGGCAGGTCTTTCTGAAATTTTCGACTTTGTATTTGTCAAATACCATCTGTCCGGAATGGACAAATGCTTCAATGTCATCAGAAGGGAACTCGGATGCCATAACTGCGTGGGAGTTCTTTCCGGCCCTCTCGTGAATATACCAGTTGATTGCTTCGAGCGTTGCTCCTTTCTCCCATAACCAATACAGGTATCTTCCCGGCTCCTCACGGTTGGACATAACATTGTCATTGTTACGGTTGAGGTAGAGCATACGGGCAAATTCGTACACGCTCCCTTCGATGTCAAGAGAATATTCGTCAATCTCATACCACGCAATGAACAGAGCCTCAAACAGAGACAATCCATTTTTCGCAGCATCATATTCAGTCTGGAAGAAGTTTCCGGTACCGTTGGCCGTTGACTCCAGCACAATCATCGTGTATGGCTTCAAAAGAACTCCGGAGCAGGCCGACCTGACAATATCTTCCGGAGATTTATGGTCTGTTGTCTTCCACAGTCCGACCTCCGAAAGATGCACAAGGTTATAGTCACCTCCTCTGGATGAATCAGGCCGTTCAGCCGTACCGACTTTTATTTTGCACAGACGCTGCGGTACGCGGTGGATGCTTCCTGAATGACCTACACCAACCCACTTCGGTTCCTTATCGTCATACACAGCCCCAAGTTTGTTGAGCAGATCCAGCGGATATGCCTTAATCATTCTGTCAAACATATCCTGAATCTCATCGGAAGCTGTTCCCTGATGTGCAACGATAAGAGAGTTGAGTCCGACGCGGTGACAAAGCTGCAACCACGCCATATACAACTGGATACAAGTGGAGCCACCCCATTGTCGTGCTTTTAGCAAAATCAAGCGGATAGGCTTGCCGGCCCTCCGCTTGGCTTCAAGTCTTTCAACCAACCTCCTTTGCGGACGGCTCAATTTGAAAAGAACATCCTCTCCTCCGCCCTTGGGCTTGATATAAACATAGAAAGCAGCCCAGAAAGCAAAGTCATATCGGCTTCGTATGCGGCATATTACATTCGCTATGTCTTGAATAGCCTCGTCAATATCATCAGGGTCTTCCAGGTCATAGTCCATATTGCCGGCATTCACTTCCGATTCAATGAAAGAGCGGATACTGCCGTACTTCAGAATCTCCTTGATGAGAGGAATCTTCATCATTTCTGGCGGCAGATACCACGCATATCCAAATTCGGGAAGGAAGATGCGGACACGCTCGCTCATAAACAATGAGCCCTCGCCGGTAACCGGGTCGAACTTGGCTGTTATCAAGTTCCTCCTCCTTTGGTTTTCGGCGATGATTTCAAGGACCTTCTTATGTATTTCCGCTTCTGACTGTTTTGATTGAGCGGAGGCTACATGAACAGGTGCCTGTATTTCTTTTTCCTCTGCTCGTACCATTGCTTCTTGATATAGCAAATAAACACCCGTGCTGATTCCGGAGTAAGATAAAACTTGGGTGCCGGTTGTTGAACAACTTCAAAAGTCAAATCATAGATTGAATCGTTGGGATGCTCTTTCTTTAGTTCAAGCACTCGTCTGTATATCTCCTCATACATCTCTCTCTTGTTGGGGCGCATCTGCGCAATACTCTGTCCCTTGTACATATTGGAAATGACTATTGAAGCCCTTTCCTCGCTTACATAGAATCTCCTCGCGGGCATTTCTACAACTTTTCTGTACAATTCTTTTGTATTGCCATTATGTGAGCACAAGACCTCCTTATATGCGTCCATGAGGTCTTCATTACGCATATCCTCATATTCAAATGTGCTCCCAACATTCTTCATTTAACGCTTTAATCTTCGTAAAAATAACAATAATTATGTAAAAGATAAAATAAACATTACAAATTGCACATTTATATTTGTTCAGTAAAGTTTCATAAACCAATATTTTAAGATATGGCAGAACCAGCAAAGTCCAAGAGAGACACCTTTCTTTCCGGAAGGTACCCTGGCCGTCAGTTCGCCGATGACGAAGAAATGTTTGGCCAGATAGGTCAGGACTTCGACGCTCTCGAAAACGAAAAGAATACTCTCGCACAGCGTGAGAAGAATTTTTCAAATTTCATTTCAGCAGACCCGAGAAATGCCGGCCTCTTTATGCGTATCAAACGCGGCGAGGACCCTATTCTTTGGCTCGTCCGTCAATATGGACCAGACATCGCAGAGCGTGCTGATGACCCGGAATTTCAGAAACAGTTGGAGGAAGCACGCAAGGACTATCTCCAGCAACTGAAAGAATCAGAGAGGCTGAACAAGGAATACGATGACAACATCGAATCCACCGTGGAGAACATTGATTCATTTGCCAAGGAAGTTGGCGATGAGGCAAAGGATGCCGTAATGAATGCCCTCTCAACTATCGTTCACGATTACATCTGCGGCAAAGTCACTTCGGAGACAATAAAGATGGTTGCCAACGGTCTGAACTACGAAACCGACATCGCCAATGCTGCCAAGGACGGAGAAATCCGTGGCCGCAACACCAAGATTGACGAGAAGTTGAAGAAAGGTTCAAAAGGCGATGGCACAATCCAACTCGGCGGAAGGGATGTGACGGCAGGTTCCGGCAATGTCCGTAAACGCTCAAATCCAATATTCGACCTTGCCGAGCAAGCAAAATAGAGTTTTACCAACCAATAAAATCATTTTTACTATGGCAGAAACAGCAACTGTTGTACCTGGTGAGGTGGTTCAGCCAACCTCTGTAACACCCACCCCCGGACCCGGAAGCGCGGGTCTTCCTACACAGGTTCCCGGCCAAGCAACTACCGTCAGCGGGGCAGCAGCCGCTACTGGTGGAGTTGACGCTGGTAATCTTATCGTCCCTGACATTGACGAAGACCTCTTTGAATTTGAAAAGGACGACAACCCTCTTATGCAGCTCATGCTGAAGGCAAAGAAAGTAACAGTCACTTCACCTGAGGTTGACCACTATATGCTGGATGAGCCGGCTGATGGCTGCGAAACAAATGCAACTCTCGAAGCATCCTCCGGACAGACAGCAGTCCTTCCAGTTGATGCGAAATATCAGAAGTATTTCCATCCATACGACACCGTTCTCGTGAAAGATGTAGATGGATATACCGAAGACGGTTCCGAGAAGACACCGGGCAAGGACCTGATGCTTTTCGTCACAGGTATTGACCCTACAACAAACAATCCTATTGTCCGTGCAGTCAATGGCCCTCGTGACAACAAGACTGACGATTGGTGCAAATGTCCGAAGATTCCTTCAGGAACATATCTTGTCTTCCTGACCAATGCTCTGTACGAAACGCAGAAAGAAGTCGAACCTGACCTCATCCTCCCTACTCCGGAGCGTTTCTATCTCCAGAAATCAGGAATGAATCAGGTGGTGTCTGATTACTTCGATTCGCAGAAGAAGCGCATCCCATTCAACGAGGCTATCGTAGCAGAGAAGGCCCTGCGCAACTACAAGCGTAAATGCAACCGTTCTCTGTGGGCATCTCGAAAGAGCAAATTCCTCGTCAAGGCTGACAAGAATATGGGTTCACAGTTTGTTTATACTGCTGAAGGAGTTCGTTGGCAGTTCAAGCGTGAACTCCAGCACACCGGCAAGTGGACCGTAGAGGAACTCATCGCACTCGTGAAGATGTTCAAGAACGGCGAGGATGTTCCGGAGGGAGGCGTATTCCTCGTAGGTACAAACCTGCTTGAGCAGCTCCAGTGCATCGATTACACTGGTCATCCGGAAATCACAATCACTTCTGCTGTCAATCCAATTGGATGGAAGGTCACGAGAATTACGACTATTTTCGGAGACCTCGACATCAAGCAGGAGCGCACTCTTGACCGTCTGCATTGGTCAAACTCTGGTGCTGTTCTTGGCTACAACCGTCTCGTACACTACAGCAGGACAGCGGAACACTCATTTGAGGAAGATGTCGAAGGACAGGAGGCAAAACGCACCGGCATCCTCAAATGGGATTGCCTCGGGCTCAAAGGCTCTTGCCACATCTGGATTGATGGCGAAGGTGCCTCTGCAAATGATGGCGCAGTAACCATCTCTTACTGGAACTCCAATGAGGCTCCTGCAGGTAGCGACCTTGTTAACGGCCGTGTTTACTACCTCCTGCAGGATTGTGCCGGAATCAATGCTGATGCAAAAGCAGGTCAGTTGTGGCAGGTAAAGATTGTATCAGAATCACCAGTCTGGTCTGAATACACCGGAACTGTCTATGGCAACTGATAGCCAGTAGAGCAGCCGCCCTATGGGGAGGGTGACAAAACGGTCCCCCTCCCCATTTTTACCAACAGAGAATGTAACTCAAAACCAAGAAAGATGAAAATCTACAGAAAAACATACGGAGTCAAAAACCTTATGGAATGGCAGGCGAACATTCCAGTTGGCAAGGGTAGGCTCACAGTTCATTTCGCAGGTGGAACCAGAACCGCCTATGGTCTTACTCCTGCAACATACAAGAGCGAGGACCCAATCCTACAGACTATCATAGAAAAGAGTGATTATTTCCGTTCCGGAAGAATCTTCCTCGTGAAGTCTGAGTTCATTAAAGATGTTCCTGACCCAGTTCCTGCAGCACCTGCACAGAAGCCTGCAAAGGTAGAAGAACCTGCTCCGAAGTCCGAGCCAACCGTTACTGATTCAGACGAGCAGGCAAAGGCCGATGAATCAGACGGGAATGCCCAGAACGAGCAGACAGGACCGTCAAATGCCATTCCAACATCAGAAGACATTGCACCTGCACAGGGAGAACAAACAAATTCTGATGCTGACAACGGCCAGAAAGAAATCACGATTGATGAGAACGGCTTTGCTGTCGTTGATGTTACTTGCACAGAAGACGCTCGCCGTTATCTCATTGACAATTTCGGGTTCACACCTTCGGCGGTCCGCACAAAGGACTTTATCAGGAATAAAGCAGCGGCAAACAAAATCAAGTTCACCGTAAATGGAGCAGAACTCTAAAGGAGGTTTGCCGTATGCTGTACTCTGTCAGTGAACTGAAAAAGGACATTCGTGTTGTCCTGGATCAGAATATGACCAGTGAGCAATTGTTCGAGACGGGCGACATTGACACGCTTTCATTGGAGGAAATCATAGAAAGCAAAATAGTCGATGCCGCCCGACTTGTTGAAACTAATGCACCTCTGTATTTGATTGATGGAGGAAAGCATTTCGATAGTAGCATAGATTGGGACAGTGCTCACGGATATGGTGGCGGAAGAATACTCCTTCCGGAAGATTTTATGCGTCTCGTTTCCTTTATGATGAGTGACTGGGACTACCCCGTAAGCGCGGCATTGACCGAGGATGACCCGGAATACGCAATGCAGAGAAGTCGTTATCCCGGAATCAAAGGGAATCCGCAGAGGCCGGTAGTAGCAATAACCACACAGCCAGCCGGCCAAGTTCTGGAATTTTATTCCTGTACGGCAGGAGAATCAGTCTATGTCCGCAGAGCGCAGTACCTGCCTATGCCGGAAATCAAGGATGATATGATTGATTTGTGTGTAAAACTGCGCCGCTCAATAGTCTATCGCGCAGCCAGTCTTGTTGCTACAGCAATAGGGCAGACAGATTTGGCTGCTGCATTGTTGAATACTTGTAATGAACTTATGTCATGAGTGATTTAAGAAATCTTGGATTATTCGCAACCGTGGATGCACTCTGGGCCGAACATCCGGAAGGAGGCCAAGAGGGAGATTATGCATTCATAGGCGAATCGGAGCAGACCGCGACTAAGTATCGTTGGAACAAATACGAGAGGATTTGGGAAAATGCTGCCACAGTCACGGAGACTTCCGGAAAGAAAAGCGAAACTTTCGATGGCGATAAAACCATCAACGGAAATGTTTCCGTAGGTGGCAATGTAAAAGTCACTGGGGACACAAAACTCCAAGGCAACGCCAGCGTCAGTGGTAATCTCAAAGTGGGAGGTGTGCTTGATGCGGCAAAAGTGAAGCAACCTTGCTGCGGCCTATTTGATACCTTGACTGCATTAAGAACTGCATATCCAACCCCTGAGGATGGTTGGTGGGCAGTTGTCGGTAGCACAGTACCTGGACCGATATACAGAGCAAAAAACGGTGTATGGTCGGCAACTGGAGAAGAAGGTGGCGGTGCTGAACTTGATGTTACCCGTATCACCAATATTGAAGAAAAGAATGCCGAGCAGGACGAGAAAATTTCAGAGCTGCAAACGAGTGACACTCAAGCGACACGCGACAGAGACACCCTCTGGGAACATGTCAATAATATCGAGTACCTGCTGAACGGCGAGGAAGGCGAAAATGTGTCAGAAGCCATTGAGAACTTCAAAGAGGTAGTTGAGTTCCTATCCGGAGTGAAGGATGATTCCACTCTAATCGCTTTGCTCGAAGCATTGAAAGCAATGGCTACCAATGGTTATTCCTTCAAAGGTGTAGCCAACCCCGAATCCCGCGACCTGATTACATTCACAGAGTTGAAGCCTTCACAGCCGGAAGCATATCTTGCACTTTCAGAAGGTGAATATTGGCAGTTTGGGTGGACTTCATCATTGACACCAGTAGATGTAGCTACAGATACACCAAGAGTGTTGCTTGGTGCAAATGAAGTCGCTTTTGTCCTTTACAACAATGGCTGGTCAGCAATCAAGATTGATTTGGCAAAGAAGACCTATGTAGATTCAAAGGTCAGCGAAATTGAAAAGAGGCTTGACAACATCGGAGATGAGATTACTGCACTGAATGTTCCTGCTGCAATCTATAATCCAACTGTCGAGCACCCTTTGTCCGGTGGCGGCTATTACTCCTTGGAAGACAACGAACACCCTTCACTGTCTGCCGTGCATGTAGCCAAAGCCAACGGCAAGGCCGTCAAGGGACTTATGATGTCCTTTGCAATCTCCGCTTCGGTATGGAAGACATATCAGTTTGTCGGTTTGACAACAGAGGATGTGGACTGGTTCAATATTGACAACTGGAAGGACTTCGGTTCGCTGGCCGCAGGAAGCGAGAACTACATCATCATAGATAATCTTTGTGGTGCTCCTTCTGTTGGCGACTTCTATAACCTGCAATCGGCAGTTGAGCGTCTTATTGCCTACCAGCAGACATCCGGAGTGACCTACGCAAAGCGAGGACTTATCATTTCGTATCTCGTGGCAGAGAACACGATGGAGACGAAGATGTTCAATGGAGCATTGGCTGACTTCTCTGAAGTTGGTTTATGGAAAGACTTTGGCGGCGGTGGCTCAAAAGTGGAGACCAAAGACGAGCCGCAGTCTGACGGCAAAGATGCGTTTTCGACCGGAGGTGCCTATAACCTTCTGCCTACCGGAATCCGTGTAAACACAGAGGAGGAAGGCATTGTGAAACTCGCTCTGGTAAACGCAAACGGAGAGGACATAACAGATGAGGAACAATTTTCAGTTGGGACCGGGACAGGTGGCGGAGGTGGCTCTGCTACCATAGTGAACATCAACTTCGAGGAATCCCCTCTGTACGGAAATGCAGGAGGAAATTTCATCCTTCGAGCGTCAATCCGTTCTATTACTGTTGTCGGACTGGAAGAACAGGACAATACAATCAATACCATTGAATTGTATGACAGAGACACGAATACTCTCTTGGAGAAAGTTATCGTGAATAAGGCTTCATCAGCAACAAGCCAGACCTATGACTTTGTGCTCGATGTCTCTAAATACTTCTCTAACGCCGGAGTTCGCAGGCTCAAACTCGTAGCGACAGACGACACGGACCATTCCGCATCACGAAATGTCAATGTGACAGCAGTGGATGTAACTATTTCAAGTGTTCAGACACTTCAATATACATCATCCACGGCTCTTGTTGCTGGTGGTGCAGCTAAATCCATTCCACTGTATAAGTTCGCCAACAATGCATCAGATAAAGGAATCAATGCCATCACGGAAATATACATTGGCGGAGAATGGAAAGAACTCGGGCAAGCAATAATAACCGACACCTACTCTCACGGAGTTTCTATCAATCCTTCAAACTGCCTTGGCCAGACACTTTCACACGGTGCATATCCAATCCGAGTTCACGGTGTGGATGTAGCTTCCGGAGTTGTCGGAAACTATCTCTATTCCGGAATCTTTGTGATTGACGAGAATAGTGTCACTCCGCTTGTTGTAGAGAGCTGGATTAGCGAGACTGTGAATCCTGTCGTCAAACTCTATGATACGATAGAAGTGCAGTATGCAGTCTATGCGCCTTCAAGCACATTCCCTACCGCACAGGTCTATCTGGACGGTGTTCAAGTGCAGTCTCATACAGCATACCGTTCTGTGTCATACACATATCGTCACCAGGTTACTGGAGTGGCATCTGATGGAACTGTGTCACAGATTGTCAAGGTTCGATGTGGCGAGACTTACGGGCCGGATGCGTCTTTCCTCGTTTCCGGTTCAGTAATCGATGCTGCGTTAAAGGACGGAGCAATCTACGCATTTGATTTCTCAAACAGAAGCAATGATGAGGAAGACCACACCATTGAGAGTGGAGGACAGAGCATCGTTCTGAACGGTTCCAACTGGTCAACAACCGGATTCAAGGAGTTTAACGGAGAAATGGCATTGCGCTTTGCAGAGGATGTAACAGGCACTCTCAGCCATCGTCCATTCTCAAAGGCTACTGTTGAGACCAATGGCCTTGGTATTCAGTTCAAGTTCGCTTCAAAGAATCTCACGGATGATAATGCAGTGCTGATGGAATGTCGTGATGCCAACAACGGTGCCGGATTCTATGTGACCGGTCGGGCTGTCGGAATCCAAGTCGGAACATCCAAGGAAGAACGCTTCTATAAACAGGGCGAAGACATCACCGTTGACATCGTTGTTGAACCTGCATTAGAAGGTTTGGGACAGACACGCAACGGTACGACTTACTACTTTATGAAGTTGTACCTCAACGGAGAGGAAGTCGCAGTACTCAGTTATATCCCAGGTCAGTCCAATCTTGTACAAAACAGTGACATCCGTTTCTATGGTACGGAAGGTGACTTTTATCTGTACTATTGCATTGCTTGGGAAGACTATTTCCTTTTCGACCAGGCATTCCAGAACTACCTCGTCAAACTGACGGACACCACGGCAATGGCGGAGGAGTATGATTTCGAGAATGTGATGGCATCTCAGGCCGTGACAGAACTCGGAATCCTTTCGACAAAGTTGCGTCCGCAGGCAGCAGCTCTGGCGGAACGAGGACTACCATACATCATAGAATGTCCGTACAACGGTTCAGACATTGAGGCCCTTGACAACACAACAAGCACAAAGACCAACAACTATGTGATACTCTATTACATAGACCCGTTACGGCCTTGGACAAACTTTGTGGCTTATGATGTTCGCAGAAGGAATCAAGGAACCACATCAGCGAAACGCCCGGTAAAGAATCCTCGTTATTATTTTGCACAGAAGTATGGCTCCACCTACGACAAAGCCACCAAGACCGGCGGAACACGAATTGTCCTTCTTAACCCGGATAATACTACGGAGGAAGGACGCAGGGCAATCGCTCTGGCAGCAATCAACAAGGTGCAGATTAACGGCAGCTCAATCCCAGTGGACATCATTACAGTCAAAGTCGATTTCTCAGACAGCTCGAATGCAAATGACTGTGGCGTTTGTGATATGATGAATGCCACCTTCCGTGCCCTTGGCGGTCAGTATCTCACTCCGGCTCAAAGGGCATTTGACGGAACTTGGAAAAAAGGAAGCATAGAGTTGGAAGGACTTGTGATGAACCATTCAACTGCAAACTTCCCTGTTGCAATGTACCGTTCAAAAAGTGAGTCTGGATCTGAACCGTACTTCCACGCAAAAGGTAACTGGAAAGAGGACAAGAAGGAACAGACTGCACTCGGTTTCATCAACACGCCGGGATATACACTCGGATGTTTGAATTATGGTGAGTTTATAGAGTTCTATGGACAGAAAGGTGAAAGCCTTGCTGACGAAAAGGCTCGCTTCCTCTCAACATCAGGTCTTAATACCGGAGAAACATACATTCTGACACAGTATTGCGGTCCGTCTTACATCATAATGGAGTATAACGGCACTAACTGGGAGGAACAGACTGGCTCAATGGTGCAGAACGCCAATGGCAAATGGACTGTGACCGGAAAGGTGCTCAATCCAACAGACGGTTTTGAACTCCTTAACTACCAGGGAATGGACTGGTTCAAGGGAGTTTCATCAGTTGATGACCTTATGGCACCTTCCACCCAGTACTCTAAATGGGTGCAAACGCTCATAGATAATGGAGATATATCAATACAGAGTGCACCTGCGTGGACTTACTATTTCGAGTGTCTCGTTGATGATGATGACCTTGCTATAGCATACGCCCTGGGAAAGAAGGTTCCTTATAATCTGCTTCGCTGGATGATGTTCTGCGATTCCTGCGATTATGACAAGTATGCCGGCACTGCTTTGTCCCGTTGGCGTACCGGATTGTGGAAATACGCATCTCCATATTCTTGTCTCGCATACGATGTGTTCACAGACTATTCAGCGGCTGTTGACCAGAGAGCGAAGAATATGCAGCCGATGTGGTTCCTTGAGGATGGCTGTAAGATAGTCAACGGTGTAATCTATAATCAGGATGGCGAGACTTACGAGGCCGCTACCGGGATGATGCCGATGAGGATGTATCTGAATAAGGTATATGACTGCGACACCTGTAACGGAAAGGACAATGATGGAGGACAGACCATTGACGCGGAGGTGGACCCGAACAGAATGCCTGATGAGACATTCGTGAATCCGTATGCAGGATATAATTCAACATTGTTCAGGAACATCTTCTTGCAACCGGAGGTCATTGTAGATGCAGACGGAACTCTGCTTAATCTGCAAACAGTTGCTTCTGCAATGCGCTCCTGCACAGCCACCGTTGATGGAATCACTCTGCATCCGTTCTCTCCGGAAGGTGCAAAGCATTTCTTCATTGACCGCCGCATATCGCGCTGGCCAAAGAAAGTATCATCATACGATGGAGAACGCAAGTACATTGATTTTACATCAACAACAGCCGACACACTTTATTTCTATGCTTTGCAGGGCCTTGGACTGACTTCGCTTCCTGCATTCATCGAAAGAAGGTACAGATACCGTGACGGATTCTTCGGTACCGGAGATTTCTTTTCCGGAGTTCTCGCCGGTCGTGTGAACGCTCCTGCAGGAGCAACAATCAAAATCAAGGCTGCAAAGTCAGGCTATTTCGGCATTGGTAATGATTCATCCGGCTCACTGTCAGAGAAAGTGTATCTGGAAGCCGGGCAGGAATACGCATTCACAAACTTCTCTCACGAGGAAGGTGCTCTGCTCTATATCTATCAGGCAGACCGTATGTCAATGATAGACCTTTCTCAAATTGCTCTTTCTGACAACTTCTCATTTGCAGTGATGACACTTGCGGAAAAGATTGTGCTCGGATATGAAGGCAAACAGGATTTGTCCATCCTGTCATACAACAAATTGACAAACCTGCAGCTTGGTGAACTGCCGTTCCTCAAGACGCTGGACATCAGAGGCACAATCATAACCAATGTAAATGCGGAGAACTGCCCTCGTCTGGAGTCCCTCTATGCCGCCTCATCACAGCTCACAAGAGCCGACATTGCAGATGGAGCGAAGATTTCGCTGATGCAGTTGCCGTCAACTTACAGTTATCTCAAATTGAGGTATCTGCCAAATATGACGATAGACGGCATCACGCTTTCCAATCCTGCATCCGTCCGCACGCTCATTGTTGAAAACAATGCGAAGATTGATAGCGCAGAACTGCTCAGGATGATTGCCGGAGCAAGCGGAAGTGCACTCCGAATTGTCCGTTCTACTCCTGTTAATATCTCCGGAAACGGTGATGAGCTGGAAGTTTGGTGCGGTCTTGGAATGACCGGTTTGGATGCAAACCTTACTGCTCAGGACCATCCGGCCATTGTCGGAACATACCAACTGACAAAGTTCAAGACAGATGAACAGATTGCCACTTGGCAGGCTGCCTTACCTGAACTCACTATCAGCAATACTCCGTGCACGGTGGTTGAGTTTGATGATTCTGAAACGGACTGCAAGAATATATCCAATCTTGACAATGAGACTGGATATAAGTTCGGTAATGACTATGCTCCATCCGGGCATATCACGGCAATCCTTGAAAAGCGTCACGCGGTTCTTGGGAAATTGCAGACAGACAATGCAATGCTGGTCGCACAACTTGATGATGCCGACCGCACCAGATATGCTCTGGATGGAAGTCCAGCCAACTTGAAGGGAGACCGTGACGAATCATTGGCAGATGAGGGTGATGTCTTTATGTTTGAGCCTCATTACTTCTACAAGGGTATCAATGACTACCTCAACAATAAGAAATATCACGCATTCAGTTCTCTTGCCGAAACGCCACAAGATCTAGGAAAGGATTCTGTCAAAGTAAATCTTTCAGAACTTGTTTGCTATGATGGACGCGGACTGTCCGTATCAGCAATGGAAGTCGGTGCAGTCGTGGAGGATGCACTTACCGTTTATTCGACATACAATGTATATAAGATAGATGTTGAAGGCGTGAAGGTCATCCGTTTCCCTGCCTGTGTATCCGGAACATACGGAGCTGCATTTGCTGATGAGGATGGAAACTGCGTTGGCGTTGTGCGACTCGGCTCTCTGAATGGATATGTCAATGGTGACTATCTTTTCAAAGAGGTGCCTTCCAGTGCAAAGACACTGTATTTCACAACCGTTCATGCTCTTGATGCAAACTGCTATGCTGATTATTGCGTAAAAGCATATTCAACTGACATCACTGCCGTTGAACCAGACTGGGTGGAGCATGATGAATGTCTTTGCGCTATCTATGAAGCAAACTGCGCCAATGACATTATGCGTTCCATCTCCGGTGTCGCTGCTACCAATAATATGAAGTGCGGACAATATACGGAGATGGCATCTGCAAGAAAGAGTGGTGCCGGATTTCAATGTGTAGATTATGAGATGTCGAAAGATGTCGCCAATCTGTTCTATGCGAAGTATGGCACAAGGGATTCCCAGATGCAATGCGGCTACGGTTCGGGAACGACAGCGGCAATCGCAGGAAAGACAGATTTCCTTGGTATGAAGGATACAATCAATCCAAATGGCGAGGCCAATTATGGGTTCTACTACAATTCTGCTGGAACGCTCACTTCAATTCCTGCGGTCAATGTTATGGGCTACGAGAACTGGCAGGGAGATTCCGGAGAATGGATGGATACTCGCAGGGTAGGTCTTGCCAATGGAGCGAAAGTAACTGATTCGCTTGGTGCATCCCGTTCAACGAAGGTTGGTGTATGGCAAATCAAGATGAATGACGGCTCTACCCGTGAGGTGCAGGGACAGACAGCGACTTCCAACTACATTTCAAAAGTTGTGAACGGCAGATTTATGGATGTCATTGCATCTTATGCCAACGCAACCAGCACATCTGGATATGCTGACTATCATTGGTATAGCGGTTCCAGCTCCCGTGTGGTGCTCCGGTCGAGCAGCGGCGCGAGCGCGGATGGCGGCGTTGCGTGTGCGGATGCGTTCTACGATTCGTCGGATGCGCACGCGTACTATGGTTCCCGTCTTGCCTTCCGCGGCAAAATCCGCTGGGCAAAGAGTGTCGAAGAATATAAGGCGGCACCGATGGCGGCGTAGAATTGTGTGAGGGTATGCGGGCGACCGCTTTAAGTGGTTGCCCGCATTGAACTCAAAAATTATAAAATGGTGGATTCTCCCAAGCTCCCGTGTGGTGCTCCGGTCGAACAACAACGCGAACGCGAATGGCGGCGTTGCGTATGCGAATGCGAACAACGATTCGTCGAATGCGAACACGAACTATGGTTCCCGTCTTGCAAACAATGAGTAAGAGTAATAAATAAAAAGTGTTAGACGCTTTCGGGACATATCTTTGTCACAGAAGATAGTCTCTAATAGATGTGCCTATTGAATGGGAGGACGAGTTCCTCCGTATCGATGCACAGGGAGATGAACCACGGCAACAGCGGCAGGATGCCGGAAAGCCGAAAAATATACCACGAGGTAGGGTTTAGTAGGGACCACAATGGTCAGCCGAACAAGCTGTGCCTCAAAAATTGAAGGCGTTAAAAATTGAAACGGGTTGGTAAAAAAGACAACCTTATCGCTGAGATAGTCCGTGAAGAACATCTGAACTATTCAATAGACCAGGTGCTCGACACGAAAGCGAAGCGTAAAAGCCTCGGAGGACGAAAGATTCTCCGAAACAGGGAACAAGTTGTCCAAAGGCTGAAAAAGGAAATATCCGAAGGAACATTTGAACTTCACGGATATAGCGAGAGAGATGTCAAGGACGGCCCCAAAACCCGTAAGGTGCAATGTACCTGCTTATATGACCGCATAGGACTATATGCCATAATGGATATAGTTGAGGCCTATGTAAAAAAGAAGTACATCAACACCACTGCTGCCAGCATCAAGGGACGCGGAATGCACTACCTCTTGAATGCGTTGAGAAAAAACATCCGCGAGGACCCGGAAGGAATGCAGTTCTTTTACAAGAATGACATCCGGAAGTTCTATGAAAGCATAAATCAGGACATAATGATGAATGCCCTGCGGATGATATTCAAGGACAAAATCCTTCTGACTATGTTGGAAAGATTTGTCCGGATGATGCCGAATGGATTGTCCATAGGCCTGCGGAGTTCGCAGGGATTTGGAAATATGCTGCTGTCAATCTACCTGGATCATAAACTGAAGGACCAGATGGGAGTGAAGCATTATTACAGATACTGCGATGATGGTGATGCCCACGCAAGTACGAAACGAGATTGTTGGAAGATTCGTGACGCACAGCATCAGTTTCTGGCCAAGGCGAAATTAGAAATAAAACCTAATGAAGCCGTGAGCCCAATAACGGAAGGCGTGGACTTTCTGGGATATGTTATTTATCCGGAACACACAAGGCTCCGCAAGCGTAACAAACAGAACGCTGCCAGAAAACTGCATAAGGTTAAAAGCCAGAAACGGCGTGTTGAGATTATCGGCTCACTGTATGGACAATGCAAGCATGCAAACTGTCGGAACTTATTCAGAACCTTAACGGGAATGAGTATGGAAGAATATAAGAGACTGAAAGATTACAAATTCAAGCCGGAATATCCGGATGGAAAGAAACGATTTGTCGCAAGGGAAATAAACCTCTGCGACATAAGCCGTGAGGAAGTCCTTGTAATGGATTTCGAGACTGGCATCATTACGGCTCCACAGAAGAAAGACTATCAGAAGAAAGTGGATGCTGCCGCAAGACAGATGCAAAAATATCTTGATGATGGTCTTGCCATCCCGAAGAATTTCAAAGGTCCTGATGAGATTGAACTTCCCGAAGGCAAACACATCGTTCTCATACAGAGAAAGAACGGAGAGTTCCGAAAGTTCTACACCGGCGACAAGGAAAACTGGAGCATTCTTGAGCAGATGAGGAAAGCCGGACTTCCTATTTGGGCCGGATTCAAGGAAGTGCCTACAAAGTTCGGTGTGCGTTATGTCTTCGACTGTTAAACACATAAGGATATGATTAGAGCGTCATCAGGAGCGGAGCCGAAATACCTCCGCATTGCCAACAAGCGTCTCGGGAAGTTCGCTGTGGCCTTTGATGTGAAAAGGGAAGACGATGGTAATTTCTCTTTTATGGAGGAAACATTCGAACACCTTCCGTCAAAGGAAGACATTCGCCAAGTCATAAACGCATACTATAATGAGCAGACAGAAAAGGACATCATTACTGGCTTTGTTTATGATGGCATTCCTGTCTGGCTTTCAAGTGAGAATCAGTTCAATTTCAAAGCTGCCTTTGACCTTGCCATTCAGACATCAGGAAGTTCGCTTCCGGTAAAGTTCAAGTTCGGCACTGATTCGGAACCGGTGTACAAATCATTCAGCACTGTTGAGGAATTGAAGGATTTCTACACGAAGGCCATAGCCTATATTCAGAAATGTCTTGAAGACGGATGGCAGAAAAAGGATTCTGTCGATTATACAATTTATGTACTTTCTAAAGAGGAGGATTCGCTATGACATCTGTGGTTCTCTCCAGCATTTTGCTTAAAATGGTTATTACGGTGATGCTGCTCGTGCTGGTGGCAATGATTATCGACCTGGGAAGCGGTCTTTACAAGGCGAAGCAGCGCGGGGAACTTCGCACATCGGAAGCGTTGAAACGCACACTGACAAAGTTCATCAGTTACGAAGGAGGACTGGTCATTGCCGCAATGGTTGATATGCTAATCAATATGGCCCACTTCTTTGAGCTGTTCGGTGTCAATGCGTTGTCAAACATCCCTGTCGTAACGATTCTCGTTGGCATCTTCCTTCTGATTGTAGAGTTTATGTCGGTGCGAGAGAAAGCCGACCAGAAGACAAAGAAGCAACAGGCAGACGCGGCTGCACTCATCGCTAAACTAATCACAAAAGAAGACTTCAAGGAGATGATAGAGACTTTGAAGAACAACCAAAATTCAAAAAGTGAAAATGAAATAGTTGATTGATATATGAACGGAATCAAATTACCTGTCATTCTCATCGACAATGGCCACGGCAAGAATACTCCGGGGAAACGCTCTCCGGATGCCGTATTGGAGAAATACGCATCTCCATATTTCTTTCGTGAATACAAATACACAAGGGATATTGCAAAATCACTTTCATCCGCATTGAAGGAGAAAGGCATCACAAACTTCCTGCTGGTGAAGGAGGAAGAAGACATTGCCCTTTCGGAACGGACAGAACGGGTAAAAGCCTATTGCCGTCAATACGGCACGGCTAATGTCATTCTGGTCAGCATCCATGTAGATGCAGCCGCTGACAGCTCCGAGTGGAAGAATGCACGAGGATGGTCCGTGTGGACATCTCCTGGCAAAACGGAATCTGACATACTTGCAACTTCACTTCACGATGCGGCAATCGAATTTCTTGAGAATGGCGAATACGGAAAAACAGAGTTCTCAAAGAGACAGAAGCCAATCCGTTCAGACTTGTCTGATGGAGATGTGGATTTTGAAGCAAATTTCTGGATCTTACGCAAGACTCCGTGCACTGCCGTACTGACGGAAAACCTGTTCCAAGACAACAAGGAAGATGTTGCATTCCTATTGTCTGAATCAGGACGCAATGCAATCGTAAATCTGCATTGCAAGGGAATCATTGACTACATTAACAACTCAAAGAAATGGTAAGAAAACTATCAGTCATTGCTTTGTCTTTCATACTTGCAATGACCTCCTGCGGCACATCAAAAGCCGTTCAGGAAAACTCATACACTGAAACGAAGAAAGATTCAGTACATGTTGAGGTACAAACACGAATTGTATATGACACTGTACTGGTTGAATTACCCGTGGAAAGAGAGAAGAATATCACACCGGATGATTCTTCCCATCTCGAAAACTCTGTTGCAGTAAGTGATGCTTGTATTCGTGACGGAAGATTAGTTCACACGCTTGAAACAAAACAGGCCAAAATACAGGTCCCGGTATCCGTACCCGTTTCTGATACGACCAAAACGAGCACAAGCATAATTGAGACGGAGAAAAGAGAAGTGGAACATCAGATAGAATACATAGAGAAAGATTTGTCCTGGTGGCAGCGAACACAGATATATGGATTCTGGTGTATGCTGATGATTGCAATCCTTTCTTTTGCTTGGAGATACAGGAACAAGATAATTCCACTGATAAGGAGATTCATCTAAATGTAAATAATAAACTGCCGTTTGATGCAGTTGATAATATATTTGTGAATATGACAACGGTAACATTCACAGTACGGAAGGCAAATGTCTATGATGAGGTCGCAAAAACCACCTCATACACCGGCTCAAAGATGACCGGTGATGCCACTGCGTATCAGCGTATCTTTACGACTGATGCTGACCGTTTGATGCTTGAAAGGTTCTGGACGGAAGCCTGCAACTCCGTTGCTGACTTATTCAAGCCTTTCCTCACCTCTATTTCCGACATCACAGAAAGTCATCACGCAGATATTACTAAGAATTTCACTGCGGTGCTGGAGTTGTCCGGTTCATACGATACGGCCCTCAACCAGTCTATTGAGAGTTCGCTTTTCAGTTTCTTCACGAATCTTATAGTCAGCAAATGGTATGAGTTCTCGAATAAGAACGAAGCAGCGACATATGCGACTACTGCTGCAGCGATGCTTGAAGATGTACGGTCGAAAATATATTTTCGGAAGAAGCCACGCAGGATTCCTCCGACTGAAACAGAATAATACTTTTAGATATGGCAAAGGAAAACAAGACTATCTGCATCGACTTTGACGGTGTGCTTGCAGATTATTCCGAAGGGTATCAGGGCAAGGACAAGTTCGGCGAGATGATTCCCGGGGCAGATGTGGCATCCCAGGTCCTGAAGGATAAAGGCTGGACCATCATCATATACACCACCCGTCCGGCCACCGCAGCCCTCAAGAAATGGCTTGAGAAGAACAACATCAAGTATGACTACATCAATGAGAATCCGAATCAACCGGAAGATAGCAAGGATGGCTGCAAGATTGCTGCCGACATCTATCTTGATGACCGTGGTATGACCTTCCGAGGTCAATGGACTGACTGGCTGATTCGTGAGATTGCAGAGTTCCAGCCGTGCAGTGCAAAGAAACCGGACCAGAAGAAACAGATGGAAAAGGCATACGATGAGGGAAAGAACTGGCTCAAGAGAACTCGAGAAGCCCTTGCAGTTGATTCTTGCATATAATCTTAAAACTACTACGATATGGCAAAAGTCCCATTAACCATTACCCTGTATATGTCAGAGATTATTTACAGGGTTCAGAACAAGACCTACCTTACCGGACGCAGCCGTCAGAACGGTAACAACCACGAGGAGGTAGCCAATATGCAGAACAACGATGATGAGGAGAACAAGAATCAGATTCTTCTCTCCATCGGCAATGCTTTTGCAACACTCAAAACAAAGCTGTCCGAGTGGCTTGATGAATCTACCACTTCTGCCAGCAACGCACAGATTAAGGAGAATGCAAACCTTACTCTGACACTCCAGATGCCGTCAAATTACAACAAGTCCACGAAGGATTCCATAGCGACAATGGCCAGCGACTACATTGTTAATGTGGCAATCGGTGACTGGTTCCAGATTACCAACAAGAATGACGCGAAGGATTACTTCGATGCGGCCGGAGCAAATCTTGCATCAATCCGTGAAGCAGCCAACAAACGCATTCGTCCTACCCGTACTGAGGTGAGTGCATAATCCAACACAAGATGGCATATTATCCTCAATACGGTCTCGACTATAATCCGGAGCAGAATGTTCCCCGGACAAAGACTGTGACCTTGAATTTCAAGCGTCACGAGATTCTTGACGACCTCAAGCAATACTCCTTTGTCATAGGGGACATTCTGGATACAAACGATGAGCACGCAAGACATCAGATCCAGGACATAGCGGAGGATGGGAACATAGACAGAGTAACGAGGGTGATGAATCTTTGCATATCTGAATGCAGGGAGATTCTTTTCCCGTACACGAAAGAAGATGTTGATATTTCAGAACTACGCACCAACACTCTGGAAACTGTAGAAGAATACAACATCGAGCTGCTTGTCCCGGATGACTTCTCTACCACTACTGTCACCCTTCTGGAGCAACTCATTCACGAGTTCATTGTGGCCCGGATAATGGCAGACTGGATGAGCATCACAAACAAACCGGAAACCGCCACTTGGTTGGAGAAGGCTGATGATGCTCTTACTAAGATTAGAAGGTGCAAAAACAAACGCACGGGACGCATCCGGCGTAAGATGCACCCATTCCCTTGATGAATTTTACCTCTTTTCTTTTTCTGATAAAAAATGATGTTAGAAAAGGGAGCAGCCGTGATGGTCGCTCCCTTTTTGCAAAAAAGGCAGGGATGCATCACTGCGGCCCTGCCAAAAGACATTTATGAGAAGAAATCTTACCTTGGTTGATTGGTAAGTTTTGGTGTGTACTGTATGCTGCTTCCCCAGATGCTTTCATCGTGCGTAAGAGAGCAGATGAGCGCAATACGGAAGTATTTGTAAGGAGTGCCACGGAAATGCCGCAGATAATGGTCCTTGCTTGTATAGACCGGGAACCACTTCTTAAGGTCACGCGAGCCATACAACACTGTCGCTACATGGCCCTTCTCGAAATTGCCTCTGGTTATAATCGTATCAATGGTCTTGTTTATATCCTTCAGGGAGCCATCAAGTTTGATAGGACGCGTTATCAGGAATTGGCTGTCGCATACATCTCCCTCCTGAGAATAGTCCACGAGCAAACTTGTGCGTGTCATTGCATACGCTTCCGGATAAGAATTTACCTTTGACCGTATATTTGAATAAATCATTCCCCAGCTTTTGCTTTCGAGTGAATAAACATAGGCATATCCATATTCTGGATTGAAAATGATGATTTGCTGACGAGTGTACGCATATAACATCTCGCATCCTTTAAGATAATCAGTAGTAAACTTCTTTTCAGGAAACAACGGATGATTTGATTCGTCAAGAAATATCATCATCTTCTTTATCTCAGTATATAAAGGAAATTGTGTGAAGTCAAAAGGCTCCTCGTTATTATCAACAGTATCAGTGATACATTGCGTCTGTGAGCCAGCAATAAGCATTATTCCTCGGTCTGTTGAGAATAGTACAGCACTGTCAATCTGCGTAATTGATTTTGCATTTATACAGACATCACGAGTAATTGGCTGTCTTGCGGAGAATGCTCCAGTGGTAGCAGAAACTTCCAATGCCCATACTCCATCAGATGAAAAGGCATATAATGGGAACTGACCGAACTGGCCTTGTGATAATGCTTTTGCTGCAGAGGCCATTCCAATTATATGGCCTGTTCCAACTGTATTGATGCCGAGCAAAGGAAAAACGAATGGATTGTTTATCTCAGAAGTATAAATTTTGTTTCTTATTTCAATTATACGGTCTTTTGTAGATGATGGTGTCGGTGCACTTGAAGATTGAGTGACCGCTTCATCTATCGTCTTCCAACCACCAAAATAAAAGGCACCATTCAAAAAATCGTGTTTTGTCAATTGTACTTCATAACAGTAACTGAAATAGTTATATAACACTAATACCGCCTTATACGCATTTATATTAGGATAATATAGAAACAGAAATGGTGTCTCATATCCGAATTGACTACTTCCGCCATATACAACAATATCCCTTCCATCCTGCTTTATATAATAATATACAACTGCAGTATATCTGAAATCATCCCAAGCTGTAGGTGATGCTTCAGAATATCTCTTTATAAGTCCATTTGTATAATTAAATAATGTTGCCGCACTCGGGCCACCATATAACTGTTTTTGCAGATTAGCAATATTCAGCCTTGAATTATAAGGGAAAGCATATTCAGGCAGAAGTTTGTCATGACTATCATAGTCATCAGTCATCGCTTCTCTTGTAAGCAAAGATTGTAGATAATCTTCCGCAACCTCTATAACAGTACGACTGGTTTTCAGGTCATTAAGTTTAACACTTGTCAACAAATAAAAACTTGAACAATCACGGATTGCTTGTTTAACCTCCTCCTCACTTTTACTTGGCAGCATTAATCTTCCAGCAGGATATGAAAAATTGGTTGGGTCATAAGTGAATGCATATAATTTGCTAAACTTGTGTTTCTGATAGCGCAGTGGGTATGTTGAGGTGCTGGCAGCCTGGTTCGTATGTTTACAAACACAATAGCAATCAGAATCGTCCACTTTTACAAATTGTGTACATTCTCCGTTCTGGTCATAAGTGTAAATTGGAGCTGAAATAAAAAAATCTACTGAGGTAATAATATCAGACCAATTCAATAATGAACTCAACTGAGAACTGTTAACAACTGCGTAATCGAGTTTGTGACACATACTAACGACTCGTAGTGTTGCATTAGTATAAGAACCCTTCCCTGTTATATGTTCATAAAAAACCTGCGGAGCAAGGTCAGAAGAACAAATCATAAGCACAGGTGCAGAGTGCCGTGTAAGGGTTCCATCATAAAGACGATATGCATATCTGACAAGAAAAGGATATATGAATCGCCCTTTATTCGTGGATTCGTCCGCAATAAACTTATTTACTTTTGCAAGAACTTGATTTGTTATTTTAGTCTTGTTAGTATCAGAGAACTCGTTGAATATGCTTCCTTCGGAAATCGAATCGAATGAAATTGAAAATGAATCTGTCCTCGCCATTTCTCCCTGTAAGCCAAAGGATATGTCCAGTTCGGGCATAGTGCTTCCAAGATTCTTATAATCATCATCTTTCCATAGAAGATAATGCATTCCGTTTGTTGTCAAAACACAGAGAGTATTGCCTATTGATGTAATCTGGATTATAGATGAGTTCGAGAAACTTTTCGAAATCTGATGATAAGTGTTTTCATATGATTCTTCTATCCAGTCCATGACATCAGAGACTCGACTTATACCGATAAAATGTTTGAACTTGTTTGTCTGATGTACATATAAAACATCTCCCGAAAATGACACAACCTTTTTAGGCCCGGATACAGGTCGTAATGAACCTTTTTCCGGCATTAAATTCACAACTGCCGCAAGGTCTCCGTCCTGACACTCATAATCTGATGGCTGCGCCGTGTATCCGTTGTATTTCAATTCTGTTTGCATAGCATATAAACAAAAATAACTCCTGCGGCTAATGTAAATCAACCGCAGGAGAATACCATTTTATCTGTTACTTTCAAGATCCAGGGCAGCCTGCTAAAATGGCAAATCTGAATCTTCGCCCGGAGTAGGTTTGATTGTATCTTCAATCTTGAACAGGTCCAGTTTCACAGTCTGAATTGTTTCGAGGATATATGCCTCCAAATCGTGTGTCTGTGTGAGACGCTTTGCTTCTTTCAGCGCACTTTCGTAAGTGCCGTGTTTGTATTTGGGAGGATTCTGACCTTCCAGATACACCATCCAAAATTTCTTCTGTGCCATAATTATTGATATTAGCTTGAACTGGTAAAGAATTAGCAATCTGACAACGGAAAATGAAGTTGTCAAACGGTCCGGTGTCACTTCGCATCTTCCAATGCTATTTTTATTCGTTGTTCGAGAACCTCAAGATATTTCGTCATTGCTTCCTCCTGCTGTTTCATCAATTTCTTAGTGCGCTCCGGAAAAGAATCAAACCAAGGCGTATTAGTGAAGTCACGCAGTTTGTTCAATCTAACTGATAGTTCACTTCTTTCAACCTTGAGCCTGTCATTAAAATCTTCTACGCACTGATAGCTTTTGTCAAAGTCTGAAGGGAAAAGGTGTGAGTAATTTCCATCTTCATCTTTAATCAGGTACACCTTTTTTGTTTTCAATATGGCATGAATGGGGTCTATTTCAATGTGACCAACAATCTTTTCTGCCTCCTCAATTGAGACCAGAGCTGCCTCAACTGTTTTTGTTGTTATATACTTTTTCATATCAACTTTTCGTTTTGTTATTCAATCCTCCAAGCATCTTTGCCTGTGCGGACATTTCAGAGTTTTTTGTAAGTTTCTTCACCTCGTCCGGCATACTTATCATTGCTGCCGCAGAAGACATCACGACTGATTTGAAATTTTCATCGCGTGTCATCATAACAAGGAAGCTGGAGACAAGCCTTTTCAATTCCAAATCATTGTTTATGTGACATTCAACACAAGATATTCCGTCATCACCTATATCTATTTTCAATACAGTCTTCATATCATTCCGCATTTGTATTCGTCATAGTGATATTTATGCATGATAATATCGTGAAGCACGGCCCGTCCCTCTGCTGTCTCCGCCTCATCCTCATTGATGTCTTCCCAGCGCATTTGCCGAGCACTTGCCACCAATGCTATATCGTGTTCATTCATATATTCAAAGAATTTGATTTGTATTAAAAGAATCCCCCGGAAAATTCCGGGAGATTCTGACAGATGACTTACTCTTTCGATGCAGGCTTGCTTGAGCTGCGTTTCTTCGTAGCAGGTTTAGCGTTCTTGTCTTCTTCCGGAGCAGAAGTAGTCTCACTCTCATTTTGAGGCTTTGAAAGCCTGATGTGGTACAGCTTGTACAGCATTGTATCAGCATACTTGAAAGCGGTTTCTACATTTGCTTCAACTGCAGAAACATCTGTATTAGGATTCTTAAGCAATGCATCGAGTGCAGTCATTGCGTAATCCTCACGCTTGTCAGTTACGAATTTCTGGAATTGCTGACGCTGTTTCTCCTCTGCCATTTCTTTGGCAATTCTTTCACGATAAGCCTTCTGGCTTTCGTTGGCATCCTTTGCAGGGATGGTTGGCTTTTTGTTCTGCATAAATGATTGATAAAAAGGTTAATAAAAAGTTGATGTTGTTATGTGAATAACATTGGTTCTTCTGAAAGTTGCTCATCCACTTTCTTTTCCAGTTTCCGGGATTCAGCCAGGAGTTGAGATGCCAAAGGCGTATATCCGTGAAGTTTCCGCTCTTTGAAATATGCGGCCTGCTTGTTCCTCATCTCTTTCACATCATTCCGAAATTGATTCTGGTCCGCATCAATGCTCCCGGCAAACTCCGTGAGTAATACCTCCAGCTCGCCACAATCCATCCACCTGGATCCGGAATGTTGCGACACATATTCATCAATGAGAGATTGTGTTTTCTGATTCATAAGTCAAATAAACTTGGTTGTTGAATCACTTTATTGCCTATTCGCTCAATTCCGAGGCATTGCTGCTCGAATCTCTTGTTCATGGCATCAAAGTATTTCTTGTCTATTTCGCAGCCGTAGAAGTCAAATCCAAGCCCGTAGGCGGCAATCCGTGACGAGCCGGAACCAAGATGCGTATCAAGAATCTTCCATCCCGGTTTAGCAAATTTTTGCAGTAGCCAAACATACAAAGCAACAGGTTTTTGTGTAGGGTGTATTCGCACTTCATTCAATGCCTTGTTGCCCTGCATCACACGGCCTTCTGCAACGCTCCTACCTTGACACATCCCGTTCCACATAAACGGGAAGAGACGGACAGAATCAATGAGGTCGGTTGCGGCAATCTCACAATCAGAGAAACTTGAACTCTGATTGCATTTGTCCCAAACTATTCTTCCTGGATCAAACTGAAAATCGTAGTAGTTGCAGCCCCAAACAATGTAATGCCGGCTGACGCGCTTCAATTCGTTGAAATACTTTTCATCAGGAACTGTCCATTCTTTTGAGACACCGTAATTCACTCGTCTAACGCCTATGGTGGATTCTTTCTTACCATAATAGTCACGGCGTTCCGGGCCACTGAAATATGGCGGGTCCACCACGGCAAGGTCGAAGAAACCATCCGCGATGTCCCGCATATATTCCATACAGTCCAGATTGTAAACTTCGCTTATCATTTTGAAGCGTCTGCGGATTTTGTCTTCCGTCCGAAGGCAAAATCCGCCCAGATGTCAACGAACTGTTGTCCGGCATAAATGGCCAATTCCCGTGTTTTGAAGGCAAGACGGGAACCATAGTTCGCGGCCGCATTCGCCGAATCGCTGAGCGCATCCGCACACGCAACGCCGCCACACGCGCTCGCGTGGCCGCCCGACCGGAGCACCACACGGGAGCGTTCATCTTCTGTCATTTCATCTATCTCCTCTTGTGTGTACAGGTAGAACCAAGGGAAATAACGATATTCGTCTGTGGTGAATTGAGGCTCCCAGCCCTCATTAAGAACTTTGGCGATTGCCTTGAGTTTGATGTACGCAATCTCGTCCGGTTCGATGTCGAAGCCATCACCTCTCTCACAGTGGTCAAGCATTCGCTCTACTGGGTCATAGCCCAATTCTCTTACCACATCATCCCAGCACTTAACGCGCTCTGTAATCGGTCTGGTGTCTTTCGGCTCCTCGTTGAGTTCCGGAATAAGCATAGCAAGAATCCTCTTGCCTGATTCGCTGGCTGCATTGTACGCAGCTTTGGCATTTTCAAATTTGATTTCCATAATGATGTTGTGTTATTATAAATGAATGATTTCTTTCGCTTCATGGCAGATTTCCTCCAGTTTGGTTTTTAACTCGCAAACGCACTTGTTATAAGTTTCTGGGTCACGATTAAATAGTTCATCACCATAATACTTGTCAATTATTTTTTCGATTTCGCATTCATAGACACCTTCAATCCAATCACATACATCGCGTGCGTTTTTCTTTATGGTCTGAACTCCGAAGCGGTCAAGCCACCATTGCTTAATATCAGACCATTGAATAATCTTAATAGTTATTGTTTTCATTTATAGAATATTAAATTGTTTCAAGTATTCTGAACAAGAAAAATTTTTCCGCGGCCTATAATCCGCAAAAGACATCTTTTCAAATATCATTTTCTTGTTGACCCAACGAGCCATATCCTTTTGCCATTCCGGAACAGGTCTGCCCGGGTTATCCGGGTCTCTGAATGGCTGTGCGTATGGATATACCCTGCTTTTGTGATGCTGCTTTATAAGTTCCTGATTCTTTCTCCAGAAGTGATTTATACGATTGTAGCACTCGACAAAGTTGTTATTGAGCATTGTGTATAGGAAATACTGCCCTTTGAATCCGAATGAGTTTATCAATTCAATGGCCCTTTCGCATTCTCTTATCTGACCTGGAGTATCGCAACCGAACCTGATTCGGTAATCAATCCACTTGATTCTTGATAGCAGTGCAGCATTCTCATCATTAACGAGCCGAGCATCCAGTGCCTGATTGAAGTCTATTCGGTAACCTCTGTCAATGATTTTCTGAAGTTGTTTTAGCGCATAATCACCTGCTGCAAGTATGTTGTTGTCCATAAGCACGGCTTTGGTGCGTCCATCAACACAGATGTCATCAATGTCCATATAAGGCTTTACCCCCCCCCTCTTTACGAGGAACTACACACCATTTACAATGGTTCGGACAACCTCGTGTTAGAAAACCGTAGGCAGTATCCTTCGGAATCAAAGGATATATTGAGTAATCGAGTTTTGCTCTGTCAATGTATTCAGGCAGTTTTGAATGTATATCATAACCAGTTCCACCTTTAATGACTTCATCCGCATCTACATAGAAATCAATATCCGGAGAGAAGTTGAAGACTTTTGAGATATATACTCTATCGCAGTGTCCGGTAAACATCGGCTCATACCAAACGACCTCATCACCATTTGTCTTATGCCAACCGGCTATCTTGCAAAGCGCAATGTTCGGATAGATGGTCGCGCCGAATTTCTTTTTCTTGGCGTGACCATCTACATCAATAAGTCCTATTTTCATTTTGAACTGATTCTATCGCTTGGAAAATTCTGAACATAACCTGAGGCACAATGGCATTGCCATAGGCTTTTATTGATTCATTTCTCCATTTGTGGAAACCCAGGGAAGTTCTGTCCATAATCTTGGAAAGCCCATCATCTCTTGTGTGAACAGGGGAGACAGTCGGAAAGTGATTCCACCAGGTTCCTTCAAACCAAGTATCGTGGGAAGCGTGCTCAACTGGTCGTCCCTCGTCATTCCATTCTTGCGAACCATAGCATCCGGATTGTACGGAGGCTGATAGTCTCTCGCGGAAGGTGTCGGCAGAAGACCGCTGCCGGCCAATGCCGAAAGGCTCTGCCCCATCTGGGAGTTCGGATTGTATGTGTTCGTAAATTTGTCGCCCTCTCTTGCTGTCGGTGTTGGCAGGAGATCCAGACGGATGAATTTCTGCTGACCGTCCACATTGACTTTGAGACCTTGCGTCTCCGGTGTCGGAAGCATCAGACCTCTTTTCTGCGCGTAACCGTTGGCTATTTCCTGAGACAGTGTTCCGGTGCTGCTCGTCTTTGCCGCCGAACGCGGCAGGCTGTTCTTTCCATCGAAGGCCGTTGGTGTCTTGAGCATTATGTGCGATGAAGTACACTCTGTCTCTTCGGTGCGGTGCTCCGACAGCCGCAGCCGGTATAAGAATCGGCTGGACTTCGTATCCGATTGCCTCAAAATCTTTGCAGATGCGTTCAATGGTGAAGGATTCCTGGAGTCTGTATCTGTGAATACTGTCTCCCTCATCGAACAAAGTTGCTTCACATCCCAGGTCAGTGAGTATCCCACCTTCGACCATAGTGGTGATTCCAGCAACATTTTCACCAACGACCCAAGTGGGCCTGATTTCCGACACTGCTCTGAACATTTCTGGCCAGAGATAACGGTCATCTTTATACCCCCCCCCGTTTTCCTGCATAGGAAAAAGGCTGGCAGGGGAATCCTCCGGTAAGAACATCAATGTGTCCGCGCCACTTTCTGAAATCCGTTTTTGTGATGTCATCATAACTGACACTTTCTGGGAACCAGTATTCAAGCACTTTTCGCCCGAATGGATTTATCTCGCAATGAAATACATTCCTCCATCCAAGAAAAGCGGCGGCCACTTCCGGACCGCCGATACCGCTAAAAAGGCTTGCGTGATTCATTTGTATTTTCTAATCGAATTGAGTTTAAGGGAGTGAAGTGCAGAAAGCCTCCCCATTTTGTTAATAATCACAGCTGCACTTCTGTCGGTTCAGCAACCTTTGCCGCCGCCCTTACCGCCTTTGCCTTTGGTTGTTTTCTTACATCCCATAGCATCAAGATTTAATTGTTAAACATTAGATATATCCCATACGGGAGTTAGTCTTCATCGTCATACTCGTCGTCTTCGGAGCTGCGTTCCGGCAGGGAGTTCACATATTCGATGACTTCCTCCGGGGTCATCTTTTTTCTCGGGAGCCTCTCTGCCCATTCTTCGTTAGCGTCGTACAAAAAAACCATCCCAGGCTTGTACAGCCTGAATCCTTTGTTTGTCTGGAGCTCATATTCTACGACCTTGTAATCGTCAAAGAACGACAATAACTCATCAAATGCGTGAATTTTTCCAAGCAGGAACTGCCTCGTGTTATACTCATTCCTTTCGTCCTTGACCGCCTTTTCTGCGGCCTCCTTGCCTCTCAGGATGTAGTCCACCATACCGGACATCTTGTTACGGAATCCGGCCTGAGAATCGTGTAACTTATAGTATTCTGTTTTCTTCATATCCTTTCTCCTAATTTGATAACAAAATATTGCTTACCTGGCTCGGCTCCCCATTCTGGGTTGCCATAACCGATTAAAGAATCTTTGATTATAAAAGTAATAGTATGATTGCTGTATCCACGATGGAAACATACATAAATATATCCTCCTGCTATCTTTGACAGAGATTGAAGATTCTCACACTGATAAAATTGACAGCGAGGTATTGGATTAGGCTTATACACCTCTCCTACACCACACCATTGTCTGCATTTAAGTATCCGTTTAATCCAGTATGGAGTTATCTCCCTGTATTCCTCCTTCTTTTCGCCTGAGGCAATCATGTCGTACCACTTGCGCTTGAGTATCAAATGTAGTGTCTTCATAATGTTCGAATTTGCATTATTAGAGCAATCACAGAGAAAATCATTGATGCGGCAAATATAAATATGTATATGCCGGATTCAATATATAAGCCTTTATTGTCTTTCCATTTGGTGTCTCTCAATGTTCGTAGTCGTAATAGTATTAACAACATCAGCCATACAATCCATAGCACCGTAATTAGTATAGACTTACATTTCATATCCTTTCATCCTTTACCTTTTCAAAGTAAAATATAACTCTCTGCACATCTTCCTTGATAAGCCCATACTTGAGAGCAAGCCTGTAGTCGAATGGCCTGCGGACATTGCGCATCAGCATTTCGGTCAGGTTGTTCCGGAATGTCTCAAGGTCATTCATGCGCTTATAGTAATTGCACATTCGGCAAGACGGATTAAGATTGTCGATGTCATCGCTTCCTATCTCGTGCTGGTGCCACTTCTCGTTGTTGCGGTATTTCGGGACAATGTGGTCAACCTGCATATCTTTCATTTCCAGCTCGCATCCGCAGTATGCGCAGTGGCCATCAAACTTGTTATATACAAGTGTACGAGTTCTTTTATTCATTATATTGTCACTTCATAAGTTTCTGGACCAGGGAAACGACTGCGTTTTACTCGGAAACCTTCTTCACGAAGCCAATTCATAACTAATGCTTCGTATTTTGTGGGAACCTCTATTCCGTTATGCATGTGAAATTTTTCTATACGGCATAACAGCATAAATGATGCATACCCGTTTCTCCTTATTTGACCTACGATGGCATCAATGAATTCCTGTTTTCCAACCGGACACTTTTCATCCAGCTCTATTCGTAAACTTTCTGCTGCTGTCATATTTTTATTATTTATCTGAAATTACTATCTGTTTCGGCAGCAGATTCCAGCAAAAGAAACTGCTGCTGAATGTAATCTTGTTGTTGACGATTCCGTTATTCAGAAATTTGATTCTGTTACGGAACATAAGAAGCTGTAAATCTCTCTCCTTGAATAAGACTTTCGGTGCACTGTCATTAAGCCAGGTATTTGACATAAGGAGTGCAAACGGCTTGTTGAATGACAATGCCCTTTCAAAAATCTTCCGTTTGTTTGTGAAAGGTGGATTTGATACCATTATATCCCAATGTTCCGGCTCAAAATTAAAGAAGTCTTGTCCGTAGTCTATATGGGTGTTAATGACAACATATCCATTCTGGTTGAGGACTTTTACGAACTCGCTCTGCTGGTCATCAAACGGGCACCAGATAATCTTATCCTTCGGTAGAAATGTCATTATCTCCTTCACAACATACGCAGGAGTATAGCATTCATCATTGTTGCCCTTGCTATACAGAATCCGTTGGCTCATACTATCTGTCTTCTCGTCCATAACCATCCAGAAGTTGATAATATGTTGAGTTAAGTGTTTGACCAATCTTAATTCGTCCTGCCCCGGACAACATACGAGCCTGCACATGAAGTTGTGCAGCCGTCATTGTCTTGCATCGGGTAAGGATTTCAATTTCGAGCGCATAATCGGGAAGGATGCGTCTCGCTTTCTTCTCTGCTGTGATTTCTTTGATTATGTCGATGAGCATGGTACTGCAATATATTGTAACGGTTTCCCTTTAAGTAGCGGACTGATGATAGGCTTGACAATTTCAACATTCTCTCGCAGGAACTGAATGAGCCGTTCCGAGGCATACAACTGATTGTTACAGACCTTCCCCAGATACTCCGAATAGTTTATCCAGTTGATATTGTCACGAACCATATCTGTCAAGATGTCCTCAGACACATTATGTTCATATGCAAAGATGTCGAACAGTTTCTTCCACGCATCAAAGAAGTCTTTCTTGTCCTTCTTGAAGCGGACATCTTGGATGACATTCTTATTGTTATCCATCTGCTTCCACTCCAAACAGGCTGCAAGTCGTGTCGTAGAAGATAACTTTGCCCAACCACCAGTGCGAGCGTGCATCAGTTCATTGTTTCGTATGAATTTATCAAGCTGCTCCTCCGGTTTGAGGAAATTTGCAAAGAAGAAATGCGACAGAATCCTCAATTCGTCACTGAGAACTCTTTTATTCTTAGGTTGTCCCTTCCTTGTGATTGTCGCACCAGGAAAAGCGGTTGATACACTCTTTGATGTCTTTGATTGCGCAGGAACATCTGATGGTTTCTTCTCCTCCTGGATCTTATCTTTGTTTTCAGCCTGCGGATGCACTTCATCCTCTGCAAGAGAGATAACCTTGACATTAGCATATTTTGTCCTGACATCAGGTATCAGCATATATTCACGATACACTTGAACCTGCCTGCGAGACACGGCTTCAAAGAAACGCTTCTGTATGCCACGGGATGTAAGTATCTCGTACTTTTCATACATTGTCCGGTCAAAGAACTCCCGGGACAGACTGCTCTCAACGATTTCATCCAATTTCTTCAAATCGAAGTCCTTGCCACCTATACGCTTTACAAACAGTTTACGCTCGTCCTCTCCCCAGTGGCAATAGTACCCTTCCGAATCGTAAATCTTGCTTATGATGCGTAGCAGTACATAAGAGCCAAGATAACCGTGGTCCACCTCCACGAGAGCAATCTTGTCATCATCAAAGAAGTTCGTGTTGAGTGGGAAATATTCAATACCATTCTTCATAACTGTGTCAATATGCTATGTAGATAATCGTTGATTTCTTTCTGAAAATCATCAAGAGAACGGCATACGACATATTTGTAGCCGTATTGCTCAATGTGCTGCTGCCAATGCTTTTGAGATTCGCTCTGCTTACCCTTGTCGGTCTTCATCTCAATGAGAAGACCATAATAGCCGTTGCTGGCGACAAGTAGGATAAGGTCTGAAACACCTGCAAGCACACCTTCGGCTTTGAGTTTGCCGGCCTGTGCTTTTCCTCTTTGTCCTCCGTTTGGGACGGCAAATAGGTTAAGTGATAATTTGCTGTACTGGTATCGGAACCATTGCACACAGGCGACCTGGATCTGATGCTCAACATCAGAAGGAGGTCTCCGCTGCTTTGAGTTGACTTCCGCAAGAATCTTTTCGTAAACTGAATTATTATTCATATAGTTCCCAATTAGTTGTCATAGTCTTCAAAGAACGCGTCCATCAATTCATCGAAATATGCCTCGTCAGTCGGGATGTCGTCATCAGAGTTCATTATCTGGTTTGCGATGGATTTCTTCTTATGGATTATGTCGTACAACCTTGTGTCTATCGTATTCCGGCCCAAGAGATAATAACAAGTCACATTATCCTTCTGACCTATACGGTGTGCGCGGTCTTCACACTGGCAACAGTCAGCATAGGTCCACGGCAGTTCAATGAATGCGACATTAGATGAGGCTGTAAGAGTGAGACCTACACCGGCAGCCTTGATTCCGCAGATAATCAGTTTTCTGCTGCCCTGCTGGAAGCTGTCCACAGCAAATTGTTTCTGCTGCATACTTTCGCGTCCGGTTATTGACACGGCTTCTGGAAAGGCCTTGCTGATTTCGTCAACTATCTCGTGATGGGCGCAGAACAATATCAGAGGTTTGTCGCTTTCCAAGAATACACGGATGAAGTCAACTGTCTGTTTGACCTTCCCTTTCCCTGACAGGGACCGAAGCGTCATAAACTTAATCAGAGCCTTCATCCTCATCTTACGCCGTATCTCTCTGTCAGTGCAATTCTTGTATTCCCGAAGATACTGTGCGAGGTCTGACGCTGCAAGGCAGTATTCCTCACGGTTGGAAATGTCTATAATCAAATCCATTCTTGTCTTGTCTGGCAACTGCGTCAGGACTTTTGATTTCTCCCTGCGAATCATACATCTGCTGTACAACTCTCGTGACAGCACATCAAGATTTTCCCCACTTCCGTAGTCCTGCATAAACTTCGACATCCCTCCAAACTCATTCAGCCTCTCCATTATTGAGAGCTGCGAAACAAGGTCCCCAGGACGGTTTACAACCGGTGTTCCGGAGAGAAGAATTATCCATTCCTTTCCGCTGGCAATTCCCTTGGCAAACTTTGTCTGCTGCGCTCCTGGATCCTTCACTCTGTGGCTTTCATCCATAATGACAGACTTGAACATCCGGATATGAGAAGAAAACACCACATCCTTTACTCTGAATGTATCCTTCGTCCCGTGAATATCGAGCACAAAGAATTTCCGAAGGCTCTCATAATTCACGATTGCGACATTGAACATCTTCATCTGGAGGAGATACGGCCAAGTGGTACGGACAGTATCATCCAATACCAATGCCTTTTTGTTGGTGAATTTCTCGAACTCACGCTGCCAGTTTATCTTCAGAGATGAAGGGCATATCACAAGGCAGGGATATGCGTCCGCTATATCAACGATTCCAATGCTCTGCAATGTCTTTCCAAGGCCAGGCTCGTCACCAATAAACAGACGCTTCCAAGCAAGGCCCTGCTCGATGCCTTCGCACTGGTATTCGTATGGCTGTACTTTAAGGTTATGCTTCAATTCTTTCATTTGAATCTCTCCACTTCATCAATGATTTCCTGCCGGGTACTACCTCGCAGATATTTTGCGAGAATGACATCTATGCTGCGCTGATAGAACCTTTCAAATTCAGTTTCATCCATAGCTTCGAATGATATGCTTTTCGGAATGACAACCTGCCTACCCCCGTGCCAGACGGTATTGGCGTAGCCAAGGTCCAGCTTGAGGCAGACCGCCATATCATCAATGCTGTAGATGTCGAGCATCCTATGAACGCGTTCTGGAAGATTGTCAAATGTCAAACGGACAAGTGCCCAGAATTTTTTGTGAAATTCATAGTTCCTTGGTTTGGTGATTGTGCAGAGCACATCTTCGCCAATCTTCAAGCGGCATTTCTCATCATAGTCGCTGTCATACATCGGAATGAGTCCGCATTCAGTAACCCGGCAGTAAATCTTCATTGATAACTTCTATTTGTTCAAGTTGAGGCACCAATACCAGAAAGCAAGTTCCTCATACTTCTCTCGGCCCTTATTATAGATTTCGTCCCCACGATATATGTATTTCTTGAAAACGAGGTTGTTTTTTTTGCTGATGGCATAAATGAAATCCCTGTCTGTATTCTCAATGTCCATATACCAGGCACGGCTCCGGTCCCAGTCGAAAAAGTCTATTGATTCTTCAAACTCCTCCTGCGACGCAGCCGAAGTAGTCTTCAAATCTCCGCCGAAGGCATTCGGAATCCACCAGTCCCATTTACATCTTGTGTCAAGAGTAAAACCGAACTGACCATACTCAAACTGCTGGCAGTGACGGATGGACACACGCTGCGTATCTGATATTTCAAGCACTTTTGCAAGAAATGAATCACGCCTTGCCTCCATCTTCAATGCCTTGTGCATTTCAGCCGCGTGCCTGAACTCATCTTCACTGTAAACCACATCGTCAACGGTGTGAAGGTAATAGTTCACTCTTGACGGCTCGGTGATGATTGCATCTACAAGTGTTCCGAAACGGAAAGCGGCCTCCCGGTCCCCGAACTGCATTCGGGGATGAAGGAGGTCGCGCAGAGCTGTCAAATCGGAATTGCTCACTTCCGTCCGGTTGTAGTATTCGTCCGGATTGTGGTTCATACTATTTCGCTTTTACATCTTCCACATACTCCAGATGCTCACTTTCAATGAATCTTGGAGTGCCGACATCATTAGCCAATTTGTTGACAAGGGTTATCTGTTTGCTGAACTCTTTCGTGAGCTGCTCGACAGTCAAGTTCTTGCCAACGAACTCCCACCACATTCCAAAGATGTCAAGGAAGCCTTCAACATTCAGAACATTGACCTTCTTCTTAACAATTGTCTTGGACTGGCATGTTACTAATGTGCCACTTGCCGCATTGTTGAACAGGTCTCCGACGGCTGATGCTGTCTTTGCCGCCTCGGCTGCCTTACGCTCCTCCTCCTCTTTCTTCCTACGCTCAAGTTCGCGCTCGGCAGCTTCCCTGCGTTCTTTCTCCTCCATTTCGGCTTTGATTCTGGCGGCCTCGGCTGCATTGGCGGCCTCGGCTGCAGCAATCTTTTCCAGCTCAACTTTCTTTGACGGCAGCTTGGTGAGGAATCCCTCACGCTCATCTTCCAGAGCGAACTTGTATTGCTCCCGAAGTTGTTTGTCCATCAGTCTCTGTCTAACATCCTTTCTTATTGCAGCACATTCGTCACGAGACAGAAGAGATGGAAGTCTGACGGAACTTGCAAATTTGCTGTCCCAGTCTTCCGGCAGAGTTACTTGATAACTCCTGAGGATTTTATCAGTCTCCGAATAATTTGCGAGTGTTGTCCCGGCAAAGATGTCAGACAGATGGTTGATACGGACATTGATGGCTGCGTTTATCCATTGGCAGAACTCATCTTCACAATCCGTGCGGTACTGTTTGCGTGCCTGTTCCATCTGCATCTTACGGAGTTCCTCTGCCCTCCGGCGTTCTTCCTCCTCCCTTTTCTTTGCTGCATACTGGTTGCGGTATGCCTGGATCTGAAATGGGACGGAGCCTTCCTTTGAGACATCGATGTCATTCTCCATAGTGGTGAAGACTTTTTTGAACTGGTCGAACATCTTTGTGGCAGGAGAGCGGACCTCGTTGATTTTCTTCACAGTCGCTTTGGCCTTCGTGATGAACAGAGAAGCCTCGGAATCAAGTTCGTCAGACATCCCTTCTTGTTTGATTCTTTCCAAGAGGTTCTGTCCGTAATTCATACAGGCATTGTGAGATTTTACACTCACATCGTAAGCATTAGGTATCTGCTGCGCAATAAGGTCAACATCACTCTGCTTGATAACCATTAATTCATTTGCCATAATTTCACCATTTTGATGTTAAAATGCACCATCATCAGTCATTGTCTCAACCGATACCCCGGCATTTTGTTCAGCAGGCGGGCAGAATGTCTCCTGCTTTGGAGGCATAGCCGGTTGAGGCTCTTGCACGCCATAGAAGTCCTGAATCTCCGGTTTCGCAGGTTCCTGCTCTGTCTGCAGTTCGGTTCCACGGCCAATGCGGACCTTCGGATATGACTTGAATCCGTGCTTGATTACCTTGGCGATGAGGAATCCTTTATCAATGCTGCCGTTTGCACCGGAGGTGTAGAGTTCATTAGGTTTTCCCTCAAGATAGGTTCGTGACTGTTTGTCCCACTTGCGATTCTGCTTCGCGGAAAAATCAGCCAACCTCATCCAGTCCTCCTCGAACAAAACTGCGTAGTCGATGCTGTCATCATTCCTCGTTATCTTCATAAAGGCCGCAACGATGTGGTCTGATGTGTGAGGAAGATTGCATGTATAATTCACTGACTTACGGCCGTCATTGTCAGAGAATGAGAAGCTGTCCTCGCTGTAAACAAGCACCGGATTGTCCGCGTGTTTAATCTGTCCAGACCTTGCGCGGAGCACAAGTTCACCGTAGCCGGAGATGGTGAGGACACACCGTCCCTCGTACATTTTATTGCCAGCGCTGTTCGTACCTATGCAGTAATTTCTACCCTGAAGGTAAGCGAGAGCACGGACGCCAGGCTCAACCGAAAGGCCGCAGACAGCAAGGTCTATGAACGCGGTGAAGATGGAAAATGGTGTGCACTTGGCACGAAGTTCCTCTTTGTCTCCGAGGATGATGTCGAAGTAACGGCTTTCTCTTTCATAGGCCGCTTCTCCGCCCTCTTTCCAAAGAGTGTTGTAGAGATAGATGAAGCGTTCTTTGACTGCTTCATCGTGGACTACATCAATAGTCCTGAGTTTGCTGAGAGACTCAACAGTTAATTGTAGATTTGCCATAATCTGATGAATTTAAGATGTTGGAAAAATGGTGGCCACCCGTGTTCCGATGTGTACGGTTACCGCTCACAGAGCGTGGCCAGCTCAATATGTAGTCATCCGGCCTTACCCGGATATTAAAAGTCATACTTGCTACTCATGTCAGTATCGTGTTCACAATACGCGCTACCATATTGCTTATCGGCCTTTCCCTTTTGCGGGGCGAATTACGGTGTTTGCCGCAGTGTCCTCCGGTTCGCTATGTATCCGACCTTTTAGCCATGGGGTTGGCCGGGGCTTGCGCTAACGGTGCCATAAAGCAGCGATGCTGCATTTTTATCGAGTGGTGGGGAGGGAAGGAATCGAACCTTCCCAATGCATGAGCGACCAAATCTATATCGCCGGCGACTGTCCTTTACGCACTATCTCCCCGGTCGTGAGGTATCAACCTCACTTTGTCTTTCCGTAAGTTCCTACTGTCCCTTCTGTTTCCGCAGGCGTGTTCAGAAAGTCCCAGAAGTCCCTGTTTCGGTAATGTTCCTTCATTCGTTGACGGTATTCCCGGTATTCCTCAAGGAATTTTGTATGGATGTAATCTGTTTCCATTTCTCGTCTCTGTTTGCCCTGTTCACGAAGTCCTGCACTGCGAGTGCAACATCGTGTGTTAGTTTCCGAATATCCCTTACACGCATATCGAAGGTGAACACCGTTTTTCCATCCTCATCATCATACATACTGCCCCCCCGATTGTGATTTTCAGCCTTTTGGCATTCTTGATGCTCTCCACGAGCATTCTTTCTGTTTTTGAAAGCATACTACAGGTAATCTTGTTCTTTTCTTTGGAGTTCTCTTAACTTGGATGTTTCATATTCCAGCTTCCCGGGACGGACGCACGGTGTCACTTCACCTTTCCTGCGCCACCGCTCCACATTCGCACGACCGAAGATTTTGAATGCCTTTGCCTGAGTGATGAACACCGGGTCGGCTTCCTGGATCCGGATGTGCGAGGCGAGCCGTGCCGCCACATCACTGACGAACTGGTCGTAAGTGACCATCTTGTCCGGGAACTGAATCTGAACTATCTGCATAAGTCATCGACATTGATAGTACGCCAGATGGCGGCGAGGATTACGAAGAAACAGCTCATTATGATGCAGTGAGGAAAGAATATCCAGACCGGCACGAGAGCGAAGGCAATCAGCCAACACATAGCCCATATTCCCTCGTTGACCATCCGTACCATAGCGTGCAGAGTTTCATCTGCATTCTTATGACGGATGCCCAAAAGAACGCGTAGCCTGAGTGCGCGGGCATTGCGGCTGAATCGTCTGATACCGAAACGGAATGCTGCGTTAAGTTCCTTGAGGAAGGATTGTAATTCGAGCAAGAAGGATTTGATTTGTTCTCTTTTCATGATGTTGATTTTTAGAATCTTAACTTTTCTGGGATTTCAAGCCCGAAGGCTTCGACATAGTAGTACCGAGCTTCAAGACCTTCCGGAGACTGATAGTGCCTGAGTGCCAATCTTCCATCAATGTGCAGGACATCGCCCTTCTGGATTGTAGAGAGCAGCTCCGCACTGATGCCTCTGTCGCTTGATGTGGCATCGACCTCAAGCCAGATTCTTTCGCTGGCGATGTCACCGGATTCGTTGTAGAAGAAATTATCCACGGCCAGGCTGATGACTGCCTTCTGAACTTTGTCCATATTGCTGGATATTTGGATGGCACCGACAATACCCTGCAATTCAACTCTGTTGATGTAATTGCTTTTGTCCATAGCCTGAGAGTATTAGCGGACAACTTTGATGTAGATTCTTTCTTGAAGGACGGCATCGATGGAGAACCAGAAATCCTCACGGAGAAATACATCCCACACTTCGACATTCTCCTCGTTCTCCTCTGCCGGTACATGGCAGCGGATATACTGCGGATAATGTTCGGCTGCGGTCTTGCCATCTCTGACCAGACGGTTGCCGGCCTCAATGATTCGGAAGTAGTTCTGGACTCCAGCCTTCGCTGCTGCGATGGTGGTTTCTTCCATAAGGGTTTCGGAATGCTCGGAGAGTGTTCCGGTTTCAGAAGTTGCTTCGTAACCGAGTACAAGCACTTTCTTGATTCGTGATAGATTTGTGTTGCTCATGGTGTTATGTTTTTAATTAACGGGTTCTTGTCACTGTTACGGTGCGTGTCTCTCTGTCTGAAAGCGTCTCGAAGCCTTTGTCCCATTCCAGGCTGTAGGCGGAGCAGGCTGAACGGATGGAGGTCACTTTCTCCAATGGAAATCTGATGACATCTCCCACTTTCATCTCACGCAGGTGTTGGCGTACTGACTTGTGTTTTTTGTTCATAATCTTTCAACTTTTATTGTTAATTATTAACTTTACTCTGCGAAGGTAATTTTTTCTTGAATTATAATCAAGAAAAAGTTGAATTATTTTTCAAGAAAACTTTGAAATTATGGGCATAGGATTGATTATCAAGGATTTGGCAAGTCAACAAAATATTACCCTCGCCGACCTTGCAAAACGGCTCGGAAAGACAAAACAGGCCGTGTATGATATTGTTGAAAAAGAAGATGTTAGCACTGCAATAGTACGCCAGTGCTGTAAAATTTTCAATGTGCCTGCCTCATACTTCTTCGAGGAAGCAGGAGGCGGTAATGCAATTGCAAACGGTAATAGTGTGGCAGCAATAAACAGCGACATTAAGGTAGGAAACTCTTTGTCGCAGCAAGAAAAAATTGACTATTTGGAAAGGCTACTTGCAGAAAAAGAGAGAACGATACAGATACTACTGGAAAGGAAATGAGATTTGTTGCACTTGCATTATTATTTGCGTTCATCTACTATTTTGCAAATGGATTAGTTGATGGCTTTCTTTCAGAGAAGAATCAAGTTCTCTCAAAATTTGAAATACTGATGCTTAAATTGGCAATTACAGTTTTAGCAATTCTTGTATTGAGTTTGATTTCAAAATGTGGCTGTACCGTTGAAGAATATGAAAGTCCGAGCGGGAAAACTTCTATTGAACATTATGAACCAAGATTTTGACAAATGAACACCGACAGACTAAAGATGCTGATACAGTCAAGCGGACTGAATAAATTCCAGCTCGCCCAGAGGTGCGGAGTATCCCGGACCACTCTCGACAATGTGCTGTCCGGAGGTGACGCGAAGATGAGCACAGCCGAGGCCCTCGCAAGGGAACTCGGAGTCCGTGTCGGTTATTTGTTCGATGAGAGCAGCAGCGAGACTGACGGCCTGCTGTTGGAGATCCAGGAGCTGCGACGCGAACTGGCCAAGGACACACGGAAGTCAAGAATCGCTGTTGAGGTGGAACTTACTCCGGATGAACTTGAAGCAGCCGGTATAACCAGAAAACTGTACGAGAAACTGAAGAAAAAGGAGTGATGTTCAGAGCAACCGCCTAAATCATTGATATTCAAATCCCAATAAAAGCGGCGCAGGCAGCCATTGCACAGAGCAAATAATACTGAATCTGTTCCGGCTTCCTGAAAAGGAAACGGAACAGATTTTTCAAATTATAAAATTATGGTAAAAATCAATGTTGGAGGATGTTCCTCCTTTGTTAAAGATTCTGAGTATAAGGAATATCTTGAAAAGGCATTCGCAGCTTACGACGTTCTCGAAACTGAAAGCGGAGCCGGAAACGATTTCCTCGGATGGAAGCATCTTCCGTCACAGACTCCTGAGTCTCTGGTCAAAGCTTGCGAAGACGTACGTGACGACTGGAAAAACAGAAATGTTGATCTCGTGGTAGTTATCGGTATCGGTGGCTCTTACCTTGGCGCAAAATGCGCTATCGAGGCTCTTTCCCACAGTTTTGCGAGAGAGATGAGGCAGTCCGGTGCTCCTGAGGTCGTTTTTGCCGGCAATAACCTCTCTGAGGAGTATGTAAGCGAACTTATCGACTTGATGAAGGTAAGAAACGTGGCTTGCGTGGTGATTTCCAAATCAGGTACCACTACAGAGCCTGCCGTAGCCTTCAGAATCGTGAAACAGCATCTTGAGGAGACCTATGGTCAGAAAGAGGCTGCTGCACGTATTGTAGCTGTTACTGATGCCCACAAGGGAGCGCTCAAGACTCTCTCCACACAGGAAGGCTACAGGACATTTGTCGTTCCTGACAATGTCGGAGGCCGTTTCTCTGTGCTTACTCCGGTAGGTCTTCTGCCGATCGTTCTTGCAGGTTTCGATATCCGTGCCCTGCTCGAAGGCGCCAAGGAAGAGGAAAAGGCTCTTGCTGAGAAATCAGAAAAGAATGCGGCTGTAGAATATGCTGCAATGCGTAATCTTCTTCACTCTGTCTATGGCAAGAGTGTTGAGGTTCTGGTTTCTTTCACTCCTAAGTTCCAGTATCTCGGCGAGTGGTGGAAACAGCTCTACGGTGAGTCTGAGGGTAAGGACAAGAAAGGTATCTATCCTGCTTCAGTGGTCTATACTACCGATCTTCACTCACTCGGCCAGTTCGTCCAGGACGGCGCAAGGATTATGTACGAGACTGTGGTCACAGTGGAAAACAGCAACCGCAGCGTAGTCATCGGCAGCGATCCTCAGAACCTTGACCAGCTGAATTACCTTGCCGGCCAGCACGTGGAGCATTGCAATGCCATGGCTCAGCTCGGAACCAAGCTTGCCCACATCGACGGCGGCGTTCCTCAGATGGAAGTCTCTATCGAACGTATCAATGAAAAGACTCTCGGAGCTCTCTTCTATTTCTTTGAATTTGCCTGTGGCGTAAGCGCTTACATTCTCGGAGTCAATCCGTTCAATCAGCCTGGTGTCGAGGCCTACAAGAAGAATATGTTCGCATTGCTCGAGAAACCTGGTTTTGAAGAGCAGACCAAGGCCATCAAGGCACGTCTCTCCGAATAATCACGCAGCGGTAATACCGCTCACAATATGAATAAGGCTGGCTCATTTTCAGAGTCAGCCTTTTATAGTATTTGTAAGTCAGGGTCGGATTACCTTGCCTGACGTACTTTGTCTGAGGATGATTGACGGAAGCTGTGTGATGCTGCATTGAACCGTCCGGTCCTGATCTTGAGGACTTTGGCCCTGGACGCTGCGCTGATTCCGGTAGCCTGGCCTGCGACTGTTGCGGAAGTCCTTGTCATGGTCAGAGGAAATACCGGGACGTCGTCGTGCTTGGAGTAGATGCCCAGGTCATTCTCGTCAAGCGGATATGCGTAATACTGCATTGACGTAAGCACAGTCTTGTAGGTCCTGTTGTTGTGCTCGAAGTTGAAGTTCAGACCTTCCACCTTGGCATTTGTGCCATCACCGCTCAGTTTGGTGCTCTCAGCTATGATGATGTTGTCAGTGACTACATGCTCTCCTACTTCGATGTCGTTGAAGTTCATTGACCCGTCATAGTAGAAATTGCCGTAGAAGCACAGGTCGTACTCCTTGCCGTCGATTTTCTCGGTCTCGAGATATAAACTCTTGAACAGCAACGTCTTGGTGAACCTGTCGTACTGAGCCTCCAAGATATAGTCGGACATGTCGGTGTCATCTGCATTGATTTTTCCCCCTTCCCATCCGGTGATGTTCACCAGATAATTCGCATCCGAAGAGGTGATCTTCAAGTCGTATGATATCTCTTTCGAAGGGTTGGACTTGCTGGCTCCCGTTATTTTCCAGTCGCCCAGCCATTTGGTGAAATCCGCCTCAGGAACATCTTCTTCCAGGGTGAACTCCAATATGGCATAGTCTCCTGTCGGTTTGTTGTCGGAAGTCATGCCGAAGGCTACTGCAATCCACTTTCCGGAACGCATCCTGTCGAACTGTATGTAGTTTGTTCCCTTGTACAACTCGCCGTTATAGAAGTTCGGCTCGTCCTTTATATATTCCACTACATCGCTTTTGTACCACAGTTCGAAATTGTCTGCGGTAAGCACGTCAAGCCAGTATGTCTCCTGGTCCAGACTTCTTACCGTGATGACATCAACATCGGCCCTGAACCCGTTCTCGTCGGTGATGACTTCCCGCTTGTGGGAAAGAGTCCAGTCTGGATTGACCTGAAATGTGGTCTCCTGTTTCGGTGGCTGCTGAGGATTGGTGTCGGGTCTTCTTCCTGTTCCTTCATCGCTGCAGCCTGCCAGTGTCAATGCGATGACAATCAATGCATTGACGAAATTCATCATTCTTTTCATCGTCAAGTAGTTCTTTTATTCTCGAAGCAAGGTCTGCTGCAAATATCGTACTTGAAAAATAGTTGCGACTTAAATCGAGAAGTTGTGGTAATGCGGTCCGAATCTCTCGAATGCTGCTCTGTCGAGGTCGTTCCTGTCGTCAGGATGGGCAATGCTGATGAGCAGTTTGGCCCTTTCCTGGAGCGATTTTCCGTATAGATCGACAGCACCGTATTCGGTCACTATCCAGTGAGCATCAGCCCTCGGGGTTACCACACCTGCACCAGGGTTCAGAACCGGGACGATCTTGGTCTGCCCCTTCTTGGTCCTGGAAGCGAATGCAGTAACGGATTTTCCGCCTTCTGACATTGTCGCGCCTCTTACGAAATCCACCTGTCCGCCTGTGCCTGAGAATATCCTCGTGCCTATGGAGTCCGCGCTGATCTGGCCGGTCAGATCCACCTCCGTAGCGGAGTTGATGGCCATCATTTCAGGGTTCTGAGAGATGATCCACGGGTCATTGGTGTATTTGATGTCCTTCATCAGGACGTCCGGATTATGGTCAATGAATTTGTACACTTCTTCCGATCCGAGCAGGAATGAAGCCACGACTTTTCCAGTGTCGATCTTCTTGTGCATTCCATTGATGACGCCTTTCTTTATGAGGTTCAGGATGCCGTCGGCGAACATTTCCGTATGCAGGCCGAGGTTCTTGTGGTCGGTCAGCGCTGCGGCCAATGCATTTGGCAATGCTCCGATGCCCATCTGGAGGCAGGCTCCGTCAGGAACGAGTTCCGCGCAGTTTTTTCCGATGAGTTTCTCGGTCTCGTCAGGTTCGGCGAATGCCTTGGTGACTAAAGGAGTATTGTCTTTTACGAGATAGTCTATCAGTCCCGGTGACACGAGATCGCCGTACGCGTAAGGAACATTTTCATTGACAACAGCTATTACTGTGCCTGCGCTTTCAACAGCTGCGAGAGAGCAGTCCACTGATGTGCCTAACGAGAACATTCCGTTTTCGTCCGGCAGCGAGACCTGCACCATCGCCACGTCGCATCTGAGTGCGCCGCTTCTATAGAGTTTCTGTGATTCTCCCAAATGTACCGGAAGATAGTCCGCGTAACCAGCATTGACATTGGCCCTTACATTGGGTCCGAGGAAAAATCCCTGGTCGAAGAAGATTCCATCGTATCGCGGTTCTGAATATGGAGCCGGTCCTTCTGTGTGGAAATGATGGAAATGAAGGTCTCTCACTTCGCCGTTGTCCGCCCTTCTGCACAATGCCTGGATAAGTACGTGCGGTACGCTGGCTACACTGCTCAGGTGTATGTGGTCACCTGTCTTGACTGCTTTTACAGCTTCGTCAGCCGTAACATAAATCGGGTGTTTCATAGTATTGCTGCTATATGTGTTAATACGTTACAATAATCGCAAAGTTAAGCCTTTTTTCTGAAAATTTCGTATTTTTGTTGTCCTTACTGATAACAATATGAAACATACTGAAGAAGAGAAACTTGCTGCGTTCGGCCAGGTGCTGGACGTGATGGACAAACTCAGGGCAGGCTGTCCCTGGAATGCTGCCCAGACTTGGGATACTCTGCGTCCGATGACTGTGGAGGAGGTCTATGAACTGAGCGATGCCGTGATGAAGAAGTCCGGCAAGGATGTGGAGAAGGAACTCGGCGATCTTCTGCTTCATATTGTTTTCTATGCCAAGGTGGCTGAAGAGCAGGGCGAATTCGATATCGTCGATGTCTGCAGGCGGCTCTGCGAAAAGATGATTTTCCGCCATCCTCATGTGTTCTCTGACAAGAAAGCTTCTGATGCTGAGCAGGTTTCGGAGAACTGGGAGCTTATGAAGATGAAGGAGAAGGGGGGAAACAAACGTGTCCTTTCCGGTGTTCCTGATTCGATGCCGCCTATCCTTAAGGCCTATTCGATGCAGGACAAGGCGAGGGGAGTCGGTTTTGACTGGGAATGTCCTGCGCAGGTATGGGACAAGGTCAAGGAGGAGCAGGGAGAGTTCCAGGCTGAGCTCGAGGCTATGGCCCGCGAGGAAGGCGAACTGGACAAGGCCCCGGCCGGCTACACTATGACACCGGTTCCCGGTTCCGCGAGGGACCGCGCCGAGGAGGAGTTAGGCGATTTTCTCTTCGCTACTGTCAATGCAGCAAGGCTTTACGGTCTTAATCCGGATACCGCACTGAACCGTGCCTGCGACAAGTTCCGCCGTCGTTTCACCTATCTCGAAGAGCATACCCTCCGCCAAGGCCGTTCACTAAAAGAAATGACCCTGTCCGAAATGGATGCCATCTGGGACAAGGCCAAAGAAGAAGGTCTGTAATCTTCCTAATTCGCGGGGCTAGCCGAGGAAGCCGAGGAGGATGCCGGCAGCTACTGCTGAACCGATGACACCGGCTACGTTCGGGCCCATGGCGTGCATCAGAAGATGGTTGCTCGGGTCAGCCTCACGTCCTACCATTTCGGAAACGCGGGCACTGTCTGGCACTGCGGATACACCGGCATTGCCGATAAGCGGATTGATCTTGTGTCCTTCACGACAGAACAAGTTCATGAACTTCACGAACAGGACACCGCAGGCTGTCGCAATGATGAACGACAAAAGACCGAGCGCGAATATCTTGATGGATGTCGCTGAAAGGAATTTGTCAGCCTGAGTCGAGCAGCCCACAGTAAGACCGATCAATGTCGTGATGACGTCGATGAGCGGCCCTCTTGCCGTTTCTGCAAGACGCCTTGTCACTCCGCTCTCCTTCAGCAAGTTGCCGAAGAACAGCATGCCCAGAAGCGGGAGACCTGAAGGGACGATGAATGCAGTCGTGAGGAAGCCCACAATCGGGAAAATGATCTTTTCCCTCTGGCTTACAACGCGAGGAGACGGCATACGGATAAGCCTTTCCTTCTTGGTAGTGAGCAGAAGCATGATAGGCTTCTGGATGACCGGAACAAGTGCCATGTAGGAATAAGCCGACACGGCAATCGCACCCATAAGGTCCGGTGCGAGTTTGGAAGAAAGGAAAATCGCGGTAGGACCGTCTGCACCACCGATAATACCGATAGCGCCGGCCTCATTAGGCATGAATCCCATTGACAATGCCAACAGATATGCTCCGAAAATACCCATCTGTGCAGCAGCGCCGATAAGAATCAGTCGCGGCTGAGAGATAAGCGCGGAGAAGTCAGTCATTGCACCGATACCCAGGAAAATCAGCGGAGGATACCATCCCTGACGCACACCCTGATAAAGGATGTTCAGCACAGAGCCGTCCTCATAGACTCCGATATTCAGTCCCGGAAACATTGGGATATTTCCGATGATCATACCGAAGCCGATCGGCACCAGAAGCAAAGGCTCCCATTCCTTGACAATGGCCAATGTTATAAAGACAATTCCGATGGCAATCATCACGATGTGCTGCCAAGTCATATTGCAGAAACCCGTGAACTCCCAGAATTGCTGTAAACTGCTTATTATCTGATCCATAAGCAGGAGATTATGCGATAGTTACGATAGCGGCGCCTTCCAGCACTGAATCGCCTTTCGCGGCATTGATTTTCGTGACAGTGCCGGCTCTGTCAGCCTGGATTTCATTCTCCATCTTCATGGCCTCGAGAACCGCCACTTTCTGGCCTGCCGCTACGGTGTCGCCCTCTTTTACTGAGATTTCTATGATGACTCCCGGAAGCGGTGATGTGACAGGTTTGCCTTCGCCTGAAGGTTTCGCTGTCGGAGCCTGTGCCGTCTGTGCGGCTGCAGCCTGCGGTGTCGGAGCCGGTGCTGCCGCAGGAGCGCTCTGTGCAGGAGCGGCAGGGAGGCTGTTTTCCATCTCCACCTGATATGATGCGCCGTTCACTGTGACGTCCGCGATGTTTCCGCTGGTGGAATTTATGGTCACGTTGTATTCGTTTCCGTTGATTTTAAGTTTATACTCTTTCATGATGATTTGTTTTTCAAATTTCTGATTGTACTTTTTCTGCCGGACTGACCGGCTTCCGCCTATCTCGGCAGCTGTCTGAAAGTCTGTTCCCTGCTGTTCCAGCCGCTCTGTCTGCGCCTGATGGTGATGACGAAGCTTTCCTTGTCATGTATGGCGTCCTCCATGTAGAGGTTCAGAGCCGTGGCTATCGCAGCATAGACTTCTCCGTTGTTCTCCTGGTCGAGGGCCAAGACTATGGCCGCCGCCACGTCTGGAGTGAGTTTGCCCGGTTTCACCGATGGCTTTTTCACGCTGCTGTCCTTTTTCGTTCCGGTCGCTTTCCCGAGAAGGCTGAACAGCCACCACAGTATTATGAGCGCGGCGAACACGACGGATACGGACACCAGTGTCAGGATGAAGCCATGCCTGTCCTCGCGGGCTGCTTTCTGACTGCCTGTCTCCTTGATGGAGTCTCCGTTTACCTGGCCTGGAGTAGGCACGGCAGGCTCGTCCGAGGCTTCGAACTGCATCTGACGCAGGTCATCGGCTGTTTTCGCCACCGACATTCCTGCCGGAAACGATGCCGGCACGCAGATGGAATCCACTATGGTGCGCCCGTCGTTGCTTACAAGATATAATGTGGAACCTTTACGGAGCTTGAATTCGGTATAGAAGGTCCCGTCGTTGCGGTTCCCGCTGGCATAGAACAATGCTGTCTGTCTCGGGCCGAGCTTCGTGCGGCTGTCGGATTTCGTTATGGGGCTCTTCTTCAGGTCCGTCCTGTCGTCAGACAGGAAGCACCCTCCGTAGTTCACGGTGCCCTGGGATTTGTTGAAAATCTCTATCCATCCGCTGCGCCGTCCGTAGCCGTCCATTAGGCTGCTGCTGTCCGGTTCCGCCATGACCTCGGAAATTATGAGATCGCTGACGTTCTGGGCATGCACTGCAGATATGCCGCCTGCGAGAAGTACGCTGAACAATGTTGCAAATATTCGTTTCATTCCCCGGTGTGCTTTAAAGAGGAAGGTTGTCATGCTTCTTGGCCGGCAGCGTCTGCTTCTTTCCCGCAAGCTGCTCCAGCGCACGTATCACACGGAATCTCGTGTTCCTCGGCTCGATGATGTCGTCTATGTAGCCCATCTTGGCAGCCTGGTAAGGGTTGCAGAACAGGTCATTGTACTCGTTCTTCTTCTCTTCCGCGAGTCTGGCTTTCTCTTCAGGGTCTTCCACAGCCTTCAGTTCCTTTCCGTAGAGAATCTGCACGGCTCCGTCCGCTCCCATCACGGCGATGTTGGCTGACGGCCACGCGTAGTTGATGTCTCCGCGTATCTGCTTGCAGCTCATTACGATGTGAGCTCCGCCATAAGACTTTCTCAATGTCACGGTCACCTTAGGCACTGTCGCTTCGCCATAGGCATAGAGAAGTTTCGCGCCGTTGGCGATGATGGCACCGTACTCCTGCTGAGTTCCGCAGAGGAACCCGGGCACGTCCACCAATGTGACGAGCGGAATGTTGAACGCGTCGCAGAAGCGCACGAAACGTGCAGCCTTTCTGGAAGCGTTGATATCCAGCACACCAGCGAGGAATTTCGGCTGGTTGGCGACGATGCCGACGCTTCTGCCGTTCATGTGCGCGAAGCCCACGATTATGTTCTTCGCATAAGCCTGGTGCACTTCGAAGAATTTCCCGTCATCGACAATGCTTCCGATGACGCGGTACATGTCGTATGCCTTGTTAGGATTGTCCGGGATGATTTCGTTCAGAGAGTCGTCGGTCCTGCTTGCAGGGTCGTTCGTAGGCACTTCCGGAGCCTCTTCCATATTGTTCTGCGGAATGTAGCTCAGCAGTTCCTTTATGATTCTGATGCCGTCCTCGTCATTTTCCGCAGCGAAATGTGCAACGCCGCTCTTGGTGGCATGTACGCTGGCTCCTCCGAGGTCTTCTGCCGATACGGTCTCACCTGTGACGCTCTTTACGACTGCCGGACCCGTAAGGAACATGTAGGAAGTGTTCTTCACCATGATCGTGAAGTCGGTCAATGCCGGGGAGTAGACTGCTCCGCCGGCGCAAGGTCCGAAAATTCCTGAAATCTGAGGTACGACGCCTGATGAGAGGATGTTTCTTTCGAAAATTTCACCGAAACCTGCCAGGGAATTGATTCCTTCCTGGATTCTGGCTCCTCCGGAATCGTTAAGCCCGATGCATGGCACACCGTTTCGTGTGGCCATATCCATTACTTTGCAGATTTTCTGTGCCATAGCTTCGCCGAGGGAACCGCCGGATACCGTAAAGTCCTGTGCGAAGACATATACAAGTCTTCCGTCAATGGTGCCTTGTCCCGTTACTACGCCGTCACCGTCGAAGTGCTGCTTTTCCATTCCGAAATTTGTGCAGCGATGCTGGACGAACATGTCGAATTCCTCGAAACTTCCCTCGTCGAGAAGCAGAGCGATTCTCTCACGTGCCGTGAGCTTGCCTTTCTGGTGCTGGGCGTCGATGCGTTTCTGACCTCCACCCATCGCGGCGGCGGCTCTGCGCTCGACCAGTTTCTTGATATTATCCTGCTGGATACTCATTTGAATTGTATATTTATTAAGTTATACTCTAACCGGCAAATATACGAATTTCTGCGCCAATTACGAAAATGAGAATTTTTAGGTGCAGTTCCGAAATGTTTACTATCTTTGTCTATATAATATCCTGATGTATCATGACGGCAGAACTTGAGAATTTCATACATAATTTCCGTAATCTCAATGCGCGGGGCATCGCCTTCGCGAATGCTTTCGTGTATGATAATGCTGTGGCTGAGGATATTGCGGCCGAAGCCCTGTCCGTGATGTGGGAAAAACTGCAGAGCGGAGAACATATAGCCCAGCCGCAGATATATCTTTTCGGAATCATCCGCAACAAGGCTCTGGAATATCTGCGGGCTCAGGCGACGCGGCTTCGCCATCAGAACAGCATGACGGAACTTCAGGAGCGGGACTGGCATCTAAGGATTTCCTCGGCGCAGGCGTGCGACCCGGAAATTCTGTATTCTTCCGAGGTGCAGGACATCATAAACGAGGCTATCTCCAGCCTCAGCGCTCAGGCCAAGTCCGTTTTCATTCTCAGCCGTTTCGAGGGCCTGACCAATGCGGACATCGCGGTTCGCCTGGGAATTGCGCCCAAAACTGTCGAATACCATATCACCAAGGCATTGAAGCTCATGAGGGAACGGCTCAAGGACTATCTCCCGTTGCTGCTCTTTTTCTGTGTTTGAAACTCCGATTCAAGGCTTATATTTATATATGTAATGGACATTCCGTCCATCCGAGGCCATTATACACGAATAATCTGTAACAGACAATCCATGCTGCCTCTCTTGCTCGAATTTTTCCGGAGCGCAGGAGGGACCGCATGGATTGCCGTATAAGGCCTCATTAATGAATCCCGTCTCGCCATCGTCCGCGATTTTCAAAAATTTTTCAAAAAGCCGCAAGGGTTCGCGGCCTTTCCTGCAAGTACTCTTCAGATAAGCTGAAAAAATCCACATGATTTTGACACAGCGCGGCTCTTTCCGGCTTTGTGGCCCGGGGCTGCATACTGGCGGAATCCGACTGTGCATCTGAGGAAATCAAAGGACCGGAAAGCAATCTGATTTGAAATTTAGGGATCAACATAATTTAAAAACCGCTTCTTAAAGCATCATTGCTCATGAATAGTAAAAGGACAGTTCTCCCGGACAGACTGCTCACCCGCTGGCTATCCGGTGCGGCGGACGAAAAGGAACGTGAGGCCGTGGCAGCCTGGGCAGGTGAATCTCCGGAAAGGGAACAGGAACTCTTCGAAATGAAGAAAGTCTATCTCGCATCGTTTGTCCGGAGCGGGAATGCCGATGCCGCAGATCCGCGGCGCAGACGGTCTCGGATTCGCCGTATTCTGATCGGCACCCTTTCAGCAGCCGCAGCCTCGGCACTGCTTGTCGGCATCGGGTACATGACCGCGTCCGGCATTCATCCGCAGCCTATGCTTTCGGCGCTCAGCATTGCCGCACCGCAGGGGCAGACAGCCGCGACAGTCCTTTCCGACAGCACATCGGTCTGGCTCAACTCCAATTCTGAACTTGTTGTCGTTTCCGATGGTGTGAAGGGGGAGAGGACAGTATCCCTCAAGGGAGAAGCCTTCTTCGACGTTGCCAAAGACGCGCAGCATCCGTTTGTCGTGAATTGCGGCGGAAGGAGCATCCGCGTGCTCGGAACATCATTCAACGTCTCCTCGTATTCTCCGGAACATTTCTCGCTCGACCTGCTTTCCGGAAAGGTGGAAATGACGGACGAGAACGGATTCACCTGCACGTTGTCGCCGATGGAGAGGCTGGAGTTCAATGACGGCAAATATTCCAAGACACATATTGACTCTACTGACAAACGTGGATGGATGGACGGATTCTACCACTTCAATGACATATCCCTCAAGGATATAATCCGCTCCATGGGAAACTACTACAATGTCACCATCGGTTTTGCAGACCCGTCGCTGGCCGACCTCCGCTGCTCCTGCACTTTCCGTAAGGAAGACTCGCTCGGGCACATCCTCAGCGTAATCTGCAAGGCCTACCACGGTGAACTGAATTACCGGATAAGCTCCGACGGCTCCAGCGCCGTGATATTCCGCAAAAAGTAAAAAACACTCATATCCATACAGATGAAAATCAAGAAATTAGCACTTATGCTTGCGGCATTGTTGACAGCCGTGGGCGTATATGCCCGGAACTTCACATATTCGGGAACTGTCTCCATAGGAGAAGCCCTGAAAGTGATTGAACGTCAGACCGGGTACCTGTTTGTCTATAATCCGGAGGAGATTCCTCTCGGAGAGAACGTGACTCTCAGTCTGAAAGACGCCACGATAGACGAGACGCTTTCCGCTGTTTTCGGAGGAAAGGGCGTGAACTGGGAAATCAATGACAAGAACATCATCCTGAACAAGGTGGCGTCTCCGCAAGGCAGAGGAAAGTTCCGTATGGCTGGCGTCATCTGTGAAGCGGACGGCACGCCTGTCATAGGCGCGGCCATACAGACAGTCGGCAAGAGCGGCGGAGTCGTGACTGATGCCGACGGACGTTTCACATTGGACGGAGTTCTGGATGGAGATGTCCTTCATGTGACCAGCCTCGGATTCGTGGACAAGGATTTGAAGGCATACAGGACCGAAAATGCGAAAATCGTGCTTGAGGCCGAAAGCCAGATGATGGACGAACTCGTCGTCATCGGATACGGCTCGCTCGCCCGTAAGGACGTGACCAGTTCCATCGTATCCATTTCAGGCGGCGATCTCGTGAAGAGCACCGGAGCCGGCGACCTCGCGAAGTCCCTCCAGGGAAAAATCCCGGGACTTGTCATCGGACAGGAGAAAGGCGTGAACTCGTCGGCTGTCATGCAGCTTCGAGGAATGGCCTCGATAGTCGCCGGAAACTCACCGCTGGTCGTCATCGACGGATTTCCGGGAGGTGACATACGTTCAGTGAATCCGGACGACATCAAGTCCATCGATGTGCTCAAGGATGCTTCTGCCGGAGCTATTTACGGAACCCGCGCTGCTGCCGTCGTGATCCTCATCACGACCAAGAGCGGCATCGATACGGACGGGGTTCTCGACGTGTCATACAGTGCCGATCTCTCCTACAAGCAGGCTTTCGGCGCACCTCGGATGCTCACCGCGGACGAGTACCGCGAGCACAAGGTCGGTACGGACTACGGCTCGAACACCGACTGGTGGAACGAGTGCATTGACCATAACAACTTCTCCCACAAGCACAATCTCGCCATCAACTTCGGAACTCAGAAGGCAAAGGTGTATTCTTCATTCTTCTACGAGAAGATGGACGGACTTGCGCTGAGCGAGAACCGTTATGACTTCGGAGGGCGCATCAACGCGGCCTACAACATGTTCGACGGCTGGTTCGAGGCTAAGGTGAACATCGACTACCGCCAGAGCAAGCGCTCATTCTCTTCCATCAGTTTCGGACAGGCGCTCCTGAACAATCCTACGCGTTCTCCTTATGACGCGTCTTCGACTACCGGGTACAATGTCTGGACAGACGATGACGAGGACTACAACATCATCGCTGACAATGCGTTGAACGAGTCCGGAGGAAAGGACGTCTGGTTCAAGCCGGAGGCTATACTCAAGCTCAACATCCTGCCTGTCAAGGGACTTTCCTACCAGCAGACACTCGGCTACTCCAACAACCGCTACGACGGCAGCGGCTACCGCTCCATGTTCCATCGTCTCAGCCTCAAGGAGGCTCTGAACGGGAGGGCATATTTCGAGAACACCAGCACTGACATGCTCAATGCTGAAGGATATTTCTCTTATGACAATACTCTCGGAGGAAAGCACAAGATAAGCGCTGTCCTCGGCTATTCCTACAACCAGTACGACAAATACAGCACTTCCATGGCCAACAGCGACTTCTCGGTGGACGGCATCGGCAAGTGGGACATAGGAAAGGGCTCGGAACTGAACGAGGGCCGTGCGTCCATGTCTTCGCACAGGGATGTGACTGAAAGGCTTCTGGCATATTTCGGCCGTGTGAACTACACGTTTGACGAAAAATACATCATCTCCGCCACATACCGCCGCGAGGGTTCTTCAAAGTTCGGTGCGAAGAACCGCTGGGGAAACTTCTGGGCGGTGTCCCTGGGCTGGAACATGAAGAACGAGTCATGGCTTCAGGGAGTGAAGTGGCTGGACGAACTGAAAATCCGTGGAGGCTACGGCGTCACCGGAAACAACAGCTTCAGCGCCACATATTCCGGCAAGTTCATCAGCGCGGACGAAAACCGCTGGATTATGCCGGACGGGAAATGGCTCTACACATACGGCCGTCAGGAGAACGTGAACGAGACCCTCGGCTGGGAGACGAAGGGCGAGTACAACCTCGGACTGGACTTCTCATTGTTCAACGGGCGACTCTACGGAAGGCTGGACGGATACTACAGGAAGATTAAGGACATGCTTTTCTATGTCCGCGTGCCTGTGGGCATATACATCAACTCCTACCAGTGGCAGAACGTCGGCTCAATGATGAACAGAGGATGGGAAATCGAACTTGGCGGAGACATCATCCGCGGAAAGGATTTCACATGGAGTTCCGACCTCAATCTTTCGCACAGCTACAGCAAGGTGCTCTCAATGGACAATCAGGGAACGACCTGGACAGGCGGTCAGCTTCCGGGGCCTAATTCTCCCGGAACGTCCATGGTCCTCACCAACGGCAGCGTCATAGGAAACTACTACATCTACGAGTTCGCAGGCTTCGACAGGAAGGGCAACTTCCAGCTCCGCAAGCAGGACGGCACGGTCGTGACCAACGGCGCTTCCAAGAATCCTGACGACAGGAAATATATCGGAAGCTTCGTCCCTAAGGTGATGATAGGCTGGAGCCACACATTCAAATACCGTAACTTCGACCTCGGAATCAACATGCACAGCTGGCTCGGCTTCGATGTCTATAACACATACGACATGACACTCGGAATCGCCGGCAGGAACGGCGCTCTCAACGTCCTGAAAGATGCCTACGGCAGAAACGAGGCCATCAAGGGCGAGAAACTCATGTGCGACTGGTATCTCGAAGACGGTTCGTTCCTCAAGATTGACGCCCTCACGCTCGGGTACAATCTCCCGCTCGGAAAATATACCAAGGACTTCCTCAAGAGGCTAAGGGTATCGTTCACCGTCGGCAATCCGTTCATAATCACCGGATACAGCGGTCTCGATCCTGAGGTAAGCATCACAGGATACAGCGGAGGTGTGGACAATTACCTCGACGCATATCCGAACTACCGCACCTATTCGTTCGGTCTCCAGCTTAATTTCTAAAAGAATAGAAAAATGAAAAGCAACATATTGAAAAGTATCCTGCTCGGCGGCGCAGTCCTTACGGCTGCGGTTTCATGCACGGTCGAGCCTACATACCACTCCGAGGTGGCTCCGGACACATACTACTCCTCTCGCGAGGCTGTTCTCCAGAGATTCTACCGTCCGTTCACACATGCGAGATGGACTTTTGCCCAGATGAACGGCTACTTCGACCTTCAGGAATTCACTGCTGACGCGTTCTGCAGCCCTGTAAGAGGAACGAAGAACACTGACCGCGCGGAGCACTACAAGCTCCATTACCATGACTTCATCATCGACCCGATTGCCAACGGCTGGTCCGATCTGCATCAGTGCTACATCACCAGGATGCAGGGCGTGTCCCGCTGCTGGGCTGCAATCAGCGACCTCAGCGAGGTGAATCTCAAGAAATTCGGCTTCACGGAGGCCGACTGGAACAACTGGCGTGCACAGCTCACCACAATGGCCGCGCTCTACTACCTCCAGCTCCTTGACCTTTTCGGCGGCATGCCTCTCTACTCAGAGAACGCTTATGTCGAGAACTACCGCTCTTCCGCAGAAGAAACCTTCTACTTCATCGAGAATCTTCTTACAGAGTCCCTTCCGAACCTGGAGAAAAAGACTGTGCTCGGAGGCACTGAAAGGGGAGATGTACGCCAGGCCATGGCCGCTACCGTCCTCATGCAGCTGTATTTCAATGCTGAGTCCTATATCGGAGTTCCGATGTACGACAAGGCTGCAAAACTTGCAGAGGACATCATCGGAGGAGTTTACGGAACATACGACCTCGACTCCGACTGGACGCAGACCTTCGGATTCCACAACGACGTTTCCAAGGAAATCATCTGGTCAATCCCGAGCGAGCGCTCCCAGCTTGAGACCGACGGATTCTACCTCTGGCAGTACTCCATGCCTAACCGCATGAGGTTCTACTTCAACGGAAAGGACAGCGGAGACGAGAAAGGTCTTCCTTCGAGCAGCGCCAACAACTGCTGGTGTCTCCAGCCTTCCCTCGACGGAAAAGGCAACAGATACACCTACAAACTCGGCTCTCCGTTCGCGAAGTTCAACGACAAGGACGTGAGAAAGAGGATGTACCGCTACAAGGGCAACGGCGAATATGAGGGAATGTTCTTCTTCGGTGAACTCGTCAATCCGGACTATCCGGACTGCAAAGTCCTCGGAAGAGAGGAATATAGGGATCAGGTGCTTACGCTTGTGGACCAGATCGCACGCAAGAGCGAGGGCGGCACTGAAAGCACCATGGAGACCGGCGAGGAGAACTCAGGAATCAGGATGATCAAATACTCTCCACGTCCATATCTTGATGAGGTGAACCTTCTCTTCAACCCGGACATTCCAGTCCTCCGCCTTTCTGAAGTCTATTACACCCTCGCGGAGTGCAAGTTCCGTTCTGGAGACATCCAGGGCTGCGCAGACCTCATCAACCATGTGCGCAAGCGCTATTTCGAGGATGGCGTCGATCCGGACCCTTGCACGGCTTCCATGGACAAGTACCGTCTGCTGGACGAGTGGCTCATCGAGTTCCTCGGAGAGTCCCGCCGCAGGACAGACCTCGTGCGCTGGGGAGAATACACCATGGGAGAATGGTGGGACCACAAGCCTGACGGAGCCGGAATGGAGTACAAGAACATCTTCCCGCTCAATGCAGACGATGTCGATGCCACCGACAAGCTTCCGCAGAACCCTGGATATACGGACTGATCATATTGTCCACGAAATTTTACCGATTGAGTCGAAACATACTTTTTTAACGCTATTGTAATGAAAATAAGACATTCCATACTTGCAGCAGCCCTCTTGCTGCTCTCTCTTGCCGCATGCCGGAAAGATCCGGTTGAAGGACCTGACGGGCCCGGGGGGGGGTGGAGACAAGCCTGTTGAAGGCACCATGAACCGCGGATTCAACTTGTCCGGCTGCTTCGAGGTCGGCACATCAGGCACTGCCGACAACATCTGGATGGGACATATCGATGACAAGACATTCTCTTTCATCAAGTCTCTCGGCTGCGATGTCGTCCGCGTTCCGATGCAGTTCGGCCAGTTCATCACATCGAAGACCGACTTCACGCTCACGAAGACTTATTGGGACCGTCTCGACACGCTCCTCGACCTGGGAGAGAAGTACGGCATCACCGTAATCATCGACAACCATCAGTGGAAATACTGCGACATGTTCCCGGCCGATCATGCGCTCTCTTTCCTCCAGAGCATCTGGCGCCAGGTTGCGGAGCACTGCAAGGACCGCGACTACTGCGTATATGAGATACTCAACGAGCCGGACGGCACCTGGTGGAGAAACCACTGGGGCGAGACCCAGGAACTGGTGCTCAAGGCAATCAGGGAAATCGACACAAGACATGACGTCATCGTCACACCGGCTCCGTACGGAACCATCGCCCAGCTTCCGGACTATGACGACGACCACCTCATCTACACCATCCATACCTACGAGCCGTTCGTCTTCACCCACCAGGGCGCAGAGTTCTCCGGTCTCCAGAACGTGAAGCTCCACTTCCCGTATGACCCTGAGAAGGACGACCTTACCGTCGCCGTTTCTTCTTCTTCCAACAGGGAGGCGCTCCAGAACTACGCGACTACGGGTACGGAGGAATACATCCGCAGCGTCATCGACAAGGAACTCGCCGAGGTGCAGCGCCGAGGTGCACGCCTTTATGTCGGAGAATTCGGAGTCGCCTGCTACAATATGGATGACAAGGCTTTCCGCAAGGAATTCAAGGAAAGCCGCAACCGCTGGCACAAGTGCATGGTGGACTACATGAAAGAAAAGAACGTCGCATGGACGCTCTGGACATTCGCAATGGATTTCGGCATATTCTACAACTACTGGTCTGCATATCTGGACTATGTCGCTGACCTGAACGTCGGTCTCGTGCAGGCTCTCGGTCTCAATGTTCCGGAGGGCGCAGTGGATGAGCCGGATGTGGATCCTACCCCGGACGACAGACCTAAGGTCGAGCAGAACTGGATGATTTTCACAGATTCCATGCAGGATTCATGGCAGCTCGGCGGAACTGAGGGCAAGTACGGCATCAGCGACGCTTTCGCGAGCGAGGGAAGCAAGAGCATCGAATGGGTGCTCGATGCAAGCGGCTCATGGGCACGAATCCTCACGATGGAACTTCCTTCCAACATGGACATTTCAGGCTACAGCAAGTTCTGCTTCGACATCCGCTACGAGAACAGCACTTTCGAACCGACTTGGGTGACATTCCAGAACCGCATGTACGGCAGTGAGAACAGCGAGATGTTCTTCAATGTGAATGCTCCTGAAGACGGAGGATGGCATACTGTGGAGATGCCTCTCGAGGATTTCCGTTCCCAGACAGGTTCCGACCAGTGGAAGAAGTTCAAGACGTTCTGTTTCCACACTACAGGCTGGAACGGAGGCACGGCAAAGGTCTATATCGACAATGTGCGTCTCGTGAAACTCGTTCCTGCTGAATAGTTGAATATCTTTTGGGAACATCCAAATCCTCCAAAATCTGATTCGACATACCTGGATATGTATTGAAAATACTCGTAAAAGTTATAAACCATAATAACACACAATTTCATTATGAAAAGAACATTTTTATTTGCAGCCGTACTGGCTGTGCTCTCTCTTGCCTCATGCAAGAAAGACAACAATCCTCAGGTCCCTACCGGTCCTGACGAGCCTGGGACTTCGGGACTTGTGAATACTGACGCGAACAACTGGGTGCTCTACTCCAACGGATTCTACGAGGGCGTTTCTTCCGCTAACGACACAATGACAGAAGTTGAAGAGGGCGACACGAAGCTCCTCAAATGGGTGTTCGCCAGCGATGCCGCATGGGCTAACTACGGTGTTCTCAACCTCGATCCGTATCTTGACCTCAAGGGCGCCAATGCGGACAAGGCCGTCCTCAAGGTGAACTTCAAGGTTGAGAAGGACGGAGGTCCTGTCTCTCAGCACACACTGTTCAGAGTTTACTTCGGCTCTTCTGACGGCAGCAATGCCAAGGACGTGTGGGTCGGCGGCATCGGCCGCGGCGAGGCTTCCCTCGAATGGTACGACATCGTCGTGAACGACAACGAGTGGCATGAGCTCACTCTCCCGCTCAAGAACTTTATCGCTGACCTCAGCGGCGTGGGTGCTGCCCGTCAGCTCGGCTTCACTCCTAAAGATGTTACAGCTGCAGTCGGTACGACAGTTCTTTTCAAGGACATCCGTCTTGAGAACTGCGCAGTCGCTCATCCTACTCCGGGCGAGCCTTCAGTAGATCCTACTCCGGACACTCCGAAAGAGTTCACCGCCCTTATCTATGATGACGAAATCCACGGAACATGGGTTCTTGACGGCACAGCAGGAAAATACACCGAGACTACAGACGAGCACAGTGCCGGCACAAAATCAGTTAAATGGTACTGCGAGAGCGCATGGTTCAACTCAGCCTGCGTCTTCAGACTTCCGAAGGGCGAGACCAAGGACATTTCATCCTACTCGAAACTCAAGTTCGATGTGAAGATCACCGCTACAGGCAACGCAAACGAGCATCCTTTCGAGCCTGGCGACGAGGCTTTCACCATCCGTACCTACAGTGACGGAACTGCCGAGTATTCCGAGTCATACTATGTTTACTGCGCAAGAACCACTGCGGAAGGCGGCGAGGGCGACTGGCACACAGTTGAGATTCCTCTCAGGACTTCCACCAATCCGGATGACAAATGGAACTGCTTCGTTATCCAGAGCGGCACCGGCGCATATCCGCTCAAAAACTTCAACCAGTTCTGCTTCCACAACATGAACTGGTCAGGCAATGCCGGCAACATCTACATCGATAACGTCACTCTCGTGAAATAAACTCGTTTTACATAATTCCGATGCTTCTCTTCACGAAGACATTCACCGGATGGGAGGCATCGGATGTTTTTAATGATTATAGACCATGGATAAAGAATACGTCGCCCCTGAACTGCGGGGGGGGGTAATAGTCGTGGATGTGGAACAGGGATTCTGCCAGTCACAGGTTGACAAAAAGGCGCAGATTGAGGACTGGGAAGAAGAGGATTTCGTGTGGTAGAAACTGATAGATTCGACTGATATGAAAAAGAATATGATCATCGCGGCAGCGGTTCTCGCCTCTGCAGTCGCATGTACTGAAACTGAAGATTATTCTGCTGACGGAATAGCCCGGATGAGTTTTTCTGTCAGCACAGAACAGACAAAGACTGTCCTTGATGGTACGAAGAAGACTCTGTGGACAGGAGAGGAGAATCTCTCTATCTTCGACGGGGAGTCCAACAACATGTTCACGGCAGAACTTGCTGCTCCTGCCTCTGCTGCACAGTTTGCCGGAGAGGCTAAGGCTGCGGATATATACTATGCGCTCTATCCATACAGCAGCGCTGCAAAACTTGAAGGAACCGCTGTCTCTACAGAGATTCCTGCTTCCCAGACTGCTGTAAAGGACAGTTTCGACCCCTCGGCGGCGCTCCTTTTCGGCACTGCTGAAGGAACAAGCATAACGCTTCACAATGTCACGGCAATGCTCAAACTTACCGTTCCGGCAAATGTGACATCCATCGAGGTCGATGGTGACGGAACCGCGCTTGCCGGCTCTGTGAACATCAATGTCGGTTCGGCTGAAGTTTCCGGTGCCACCGTATCGAAGGTGGTCCTTTCCGGTGACGGGACTCTTGAGGCCGGTACATACTACATCGCCGTAGCTCCTGCGACGGTCTCGGGGCTGAGTGTGAAACTCATCGACTCTGTGAATGGAAAATACATGCTCCGTTCGGTAAACTCTTCCCGCGCACTCAAAGCCAACACCATCTACGACATGGGGGACTTCTCATCTCTGGAGTGGGTTTCAGAGTCCACCGAGCCATCAGGAAACGGGTTTGTGATATTTGACAATGCTTTCAAGAGCGGGTTCTCTGTTAAGGATAATACCATGACAGAAGAGGCCTTTGACGGTCAGAACTGTCTGAAATGGGAGTTCGCAAGTGCAGCGGCTTGGTCTAACTATGGTGTGATTAAAATGGATCCTGCTGTCGATTTCTCAAACTTTGATGCAGACAAGACTGTCTTGAAGTTTAAGTTCAAGGTGGCAGCGGATAATGGACCTGCAGATGTGCACACACTTTTCCGAGTATATTTCGGTGTACCTGGTGCTGATGTCTGGGTCGGAGCTGTCGGCCATAATGGCGCTTCCCTCGAGTGGTACAACATCGTTGTAAACGACAACGAGTGGCATGAACTTTCACTTTCTCTTAAAGATTATGTCGCTCAGATGAGCGGAGACAAGGCTGCTACTCAGCTTGGCTTCACTCCGAAAGATGTTGCTGCTGCTGTCGGAACTACAATCTATTTCAAGGATATACGTGTCGCTGAACAAGAGGATGCCCTGATTATCTTCGACGACGCTATGCAGAATGGTTGGATGCTTGGCGGGCATGAAGACAAACGCTCCGAGACAACCGATGAGTACTGCAATGGAACGAAGTCCATCAAATGGTATTGCGAGAGCGCATGGTTCACCTCAACCTGCTCGTTCAAACTTCCGATTGACGAAACCACGGACATCACATCTTACTCTAAGCTCAAGTTCAATGTGAAGATTACCTCTACAGGCAACGAAAGTGAGCATCCTTTCGAGGCTGGCGACGAGACTTTCACCATCCGAATCTATGGTGGCTCCGGAGCTGACTATTCAGAGGCATACTGGGTTTACTGCGCAAGAACCGCAGCAGAAGGCGGCGAGGGCGACTGGCATGCTGTCGAAGTTCCTATCAAGGCTTCCACCGATGCAAACGACAAATGGAACTGCTTCGTTATCCAGAGCGGCACCAACGCCTATCCGCTCAAGCATGTCAACCAGTTCTGCTTCCACAATATGGAGTGGTCTAAACATGCCGGCAATATCTACATTGACGATGTGAGACTTGTTAAATAATCAAGATTTGAAAACTGCATTGCTCTTTATGGTGACATTGTTCTGCACAGCTTCATGTGTGCGGGACAATGTCCCTTTGTATAAAAATGTATCCGCGCCGATCGAACGGCGCGTGGAAGATGCTCTGTCACGTATGACTTTCGAAGAAAAAGTCGCCATGCTGAGCGCACAGTCCAAATTTTCCTCTCCGGGAGTCCCGCGCCTGGGTATTCCGGATATATGGATGAGCGACGGGCCTTTCGGTGTGAGGGAAGACAACAGATGGGACGAATGGGGGACAGCCTCCCATACCAACGACTCCTGTACGGCGTTTCCGGCTCTGAGCTGCCTTGCTGCCACGTGGAACCGCGACATGGCGTTCCGCTACGGGCAGGCACTCGGTGAGGAGTCCCGTTACAGGGGAAAGACAGTGCAGCTCGCTCCCGGGGTGAACATCTTCCGTACTCCGCTCTGCGGCCGCAATTTCGAATACATGGGCGAAGACCCTCTGCTGGTTTCGCAGATGGCCGTGCCGTACATCCGCGGCATACAGAAGAACAATGTGGCTGCATGCATAAAGCATTATGCCCTGAACAACCAGGAGGCCCACCGCCACGACATCGAATGCGTCGTGAGTGACAGGGCGCTCCGTGAAATCTATCTTCCGGCGTTCGAGGCGGCGGTGAAGGAAGGAGGCGTGTGGAGCGTGATGGGGGCCTACAACAGATATGAGGGCAAATACTGCTGTGAAAACGCTGCTTTGGTGAACGGCATACTCAAAGGAGAGTGGGGCTTTGACGGGGTGATGGTCTCCGACTGGGGCGGCGCCACCAGCACGGACGATTCGGTGGACGGCGGTCTCGACCTTGAGTTCGGAACATGGACTGACGGACTCACGGAGGGGCTCTCCAATGCCTATTCCCGCTACTGCCTCGCTGATGCCTATGAAAATGGACTGAAATCAGGAAAATACTCAATGGAAGGGCTTGACGACAAGGTGCGCCGCGTTCTGCGGCTGATTTTCCGCACCACCATGTCGGGCAGCACCGATTTCGGTTCTTTCGCGTCTCCGGAGCATTTCGCGCTTTCACGTGAAATCGCCGCCGAAGGCATTACCCTTCTGAAAAATGACGCCGGAACGCTCCCTGTAGAGCTTGACGGCATAAGAAAGATACTTGTCGTGGGAGACAATGCCACGGCACGGCACATCGATGCCGGAGGTTCGATGTACCTCAAGACGAAATATGAAATCACTCCTCTCGAAGGCATACTTGCGGCCGTTGGCGGCAGAGCGGAGGTCCGCTATGTCAGAGGCTATAGACCTTGCCCGGTGCCGGGGGAGCCGGAAGATGCGGAGAAACTTCGTGAAGAAGCCGTTGAAGCCGCGAAGGATGCAGACCTCGTGCTCTTTTTCGGCGGCCACAACCGCTGGGCCCATCAGGATTGTGAGGGACTGGACAAACTCAAGTACAACCTCCCGTACAGCCAGGACGCTTTGATAGAAGCCTTGGGCGAGGCTACGGACCATCTTGTCGTGACGCTGATTACCGGTACGGCCGTTCCTATGCCGTGGGCTGATTCTGTCGAAGCCATTCTCTATGGCTGGTACGGCGGGAGCGAGGGAGGAAATGCCATAGCAGATGTGCTTTTCGGAAAAGCGGGCCCTGCCGGAAGGCTTCCGTTCACGGTTGCACGTTCTCTTGACGACTATCCGGTGCATCATCTCGGGCTATATGACCCGGAAAATGCTGGAGAAGTGGTCTATGGAGAAGGCATATATGTAGGCTATCGGGGATTCGACAAAATGGACATTGAACCTCAGTTTCCGTTCGGGTATGGCCTGAGTTACACGGACTTTGAGCTCGGAGAGGCCGCCGCAGACAGAAAATACGTCAAGGATGGCGGTAAAATCCGCTTCCGAGTTCCTGTGCGCAATGTTGGCGACAGAAAGGGTGCGGCCGTGGTGCAGCTCTATATCCACAGGACTGAACCCTCACAGGTTGACCGCCCGATGAGGGAACTGAAGAATTTCGGGAAAATATGGCTTTCTCCGGGGGAGAGGGGAATGGTGGAACTGGAACTTCCATCTGAGGCTCTGCGCTGGTACGATGAGAAAAATCAGTGCTGGCGAGTGGAGAAGGGCGGCTACGAGGCGCAGTTCGGCACTTCATCCCGTGACATCTTCGCCGTCGTGCCGTTTACCGTGAGATGATTCCGGACATTTTCGCCTGACGGCAGTCCTCCGCTTCAAGTCACGCCTGACCTGCTGCGGGGGCTCGGGCAGGATAAAACAGATTTAAACCTCAAAGGACTTTTTAAAGAAATTTAAACTGATTCTTAATAGACGATTGATTATGTTGAAAAAATTGTGCACATTGCTGACTGCACTTTTCGTTCTGACTGCATTGCATTCTCCCGCCCGCGGACAGGATGCGCTCGATGCGTTCGTGGACCGTGTCGCCGGACCGGGCGTTTCGGAAAAGATTGTCCTCCGGGTTGATGAATCCCTGTCTGCTGACGGCAGGGAAGTGTTCGTCATTTCCTCTGACGGGGAGAAGCCTCTCGTCACAGGAAGCAGCATGAGCGCGGCTACGGCCGGATTCGGATGGTATCTGAACCGGTACGCGCATGTCAACATATCATGGAATGCTCTGTCTGTCAACCTTTCCGGGGAGAGACTTCCTGTTCCGGAATCTCCGGAGCGCAGAGAATGCGGCGCCTCGCTCAGATACTATCTCAACTACTGCACCCTGTCATATTCCTGCGCTTTCTGGACGGAAGACAGGTGGATGAAAGAAATCGACTGGATGGCTCTCCATGGAGTGAACATGCCGCTTATGCCTGTGGGGGTGGACTCGGTATGGCGCAATGTCCTGCTCCGGCTCGGGTGCACGGAGAAGGAAATCTCGGAGTTCATCGCCGGTCCAGGTTTCCAGGCATGGTGGATGATGAACAATCTGGAAGGATGGGGCGGCCCGAATCCACGGTGGTGGTACGACAGGCAGGAAAAACTCAGCCGCGACATTCTTTCGCGCATGCGTTCGCTCGGAATGGAACCGGTGCTGCCGGGATACAGCGGAATGCTTCCCCGTTCATTTGTCGGCAAACCGGGCTATGACCTTACTGACCCCGGACTCTGGAGCGGTTTCCCGAGACCGGCTTTCCTGCTCCCTACCTCGGAGAAGTTTGCGGAGGTTTCCGCCATATATTATGGTGAGCTTGAGAAGATTATGGGACGTTCGCGCTTCTACTCCACCGACCCTTTCCATGAAGGCGGGAACATTGACGGCGTGGACATCCCCAAGGCTTACCGCAATATCCTTTCCGGCATGCGTTCACATGTTCCGGATGCTGTCTGGGTGCTCCAGAGCTGGAACGAGAATCCGCGTGATGAGGCTCTCGAATCCCTTGACAAGGGAGACTGCATAGTTCTGGACCTCTTTTCCGACGGCAATCCCAAGTGGCAGGGCGGCTACCGCGGCCATGACTTCATCTGGTGCATGCTGCCGAATTTCGGAGGAAGGACCGGCATCCATGGACGTCTGCGCGGTACGATGCAGGGCTGGTTCGCCGCCAGTAAAGCTTTTCCCGGGACTGCCGTCGGCGTCGGTGCCGCTCCGGAGGGAATAGGCATGGATTCCATACTTTACGACCTGCTTTACGACCTGCCGTGGATGCGGGAGTCTGAGTGTGCGGGATGGCTTGACGAATATGTCCGTTCCCGTTACGGAAAGAATGACCGCGACCTTTCCGCAGCCTGGCATCTGATTGCCGGCTCGGCGCTTGACTGCCGCACAGGACAGCAGGGAACGAGCGAACCTGTCGTGTGCGCAAGACCCGGCTGGGGCATCACGGGCGTTTCGACATGGAGCACCTGCGAAATTCCATACGACACGGATGCGCTGCGCAGTGCTGCGCGTCTGTTTCTTGGTGCATCTGCACGCTTCAGGGGCAATGCGAACTATGAACATGACCTTGTGAATGTCGTTCGTCAGGCTGTCACCGATTCGACGTGGTTTCTGTACAGTAACATTGAAAAAGCATACAAATCCGGTGACATGCGGAGATTCCGCAGCCTTGCCTCCTGCTTTCTCGACATGATTGGCGACCTCGATGCCCTTCTTTCCACTGCTCCGGACTTCCGTCTTGACAGCTGGACTTCTTCGGCAAGGCATGTATGCGATGAAGTTCCCGGCACTGCAGACGCGGACCGCGACTGGATGGAATGGAACGCGCGGACTCTGATTTCCGTATGGGGAAACCGCGATGCCGCCGTCACTCTCCATGACTATTCAAACCGCGAATGGAACGGGATGCTGTCGTCCTACGCCCTTCCGCGCTGGAAGCGTTTCTTCGAAGCTGTCGAAAAAGGGGAGACCGTCAGTGCCGACGAGTGGTTCGATATGGAATATGCATGGACGCTCCGAAAAGACGCCGGCCCTGTTCCTGGGGCTTACAATGGAGTCTCTGCGGGAAATGGCATTCCTGCTTCATCTTCCGCTCCTGCAGATGCGGCGGCTTCTGTGTTTGAAAAATACTTCTCTCCAGGGAAATTCATTTTGGATTCGGGAACGGAAGTGGTGTCCCTGTCAGGGGAATCGGACGGATATGTCTCTTATCTTCAGGGATTTCTATCCGGAGATTCGGAGGTCTTTCCTTCTTCTGGCAGCCGCATAATCCTTTCGGTCAATGATGAGGCAGGCTATGGGACCGAGGGATTTGACTTTGTCGTGGACAGCACCTCCATACGCATCATTGGGCGTGACCGTTCAGGAGTTTTCTACGGCATCCAGCATCTGCTGCGCCTTCTTCCTCCAGACGTATATGGCCATGGAGGAATCAAATCTCCTGTTTCCATCAATGGCGGACTGTTCCGCACGGCCCCTAAATCGCACTATCGGGGTGTGATGATAGATGTGGCGCGGGCTTTTGTCGATGCGGACAATCTCAAGCGGCAGATTGACCTTATGAGCATGCACGGCATCAATGTCCTTCATCTGCATCTGACAGACAACGAGGGTTGGCGCATTGAGATAAAGTCCCATCCGGAACTCGCGCACGAAGGCGGATACCGTGGAGGAAATTCAAGGATTGCAGGACAATACGGCCGGTGGAATGAACGCTATGGCGGATTCTACACGCAGGAAGAGATGAAGGACATCATTTCGTACGCCGAATTCAGAGGCGTGACCATAATCCCGGAAATAGATCTTCCGGGCCACAGCCACGCCATAGCTCGCGTCTGCCCGGAAATACTTTGCGGCTATGCTCCTGATTTGGATAAAACGGCGGGATATGACACAAGGGATGTCTGGTGTGTTTCCCGTGAGGAGAACTACCGGCTTCTGGATGACATAATAGGAGAAATGGCTGAACTCTTCCCTTCGCCTTACATTCATGTCGGTGGTGACGAAGTCGGGATGGACGGCTGGCTTTCGTGTTCAGGGTGCAGCGCGTTGATGAAGCGGAACGGATTTACCGATGTGAAGCAGCTTGAAGACCTCTTCATGAAGCGTGTTACGGAAATCGTCCGCTCGAAGGGAAAGATTCCGATGGCGTGGTGGGACAAGGATGTCATAACCGACTCGTTCACAAAGGAGAGCATTGTCGAAGCGTGGCAGGATGTGGGCGCATGCCGGGACGCTCTTGCCAAAGGCTACAGGACGGTTTTCATGTCAGCATGGCATTTCTATTTCGACATGAAGCAGGGTGCTGGCGACCCCGGACAGGACTGGGGAGGCATCATCGACTACAGGAAGGTATATGCCAGCCGTCCGGAGAGAATCGGAGTTACGGAGGCCGAGTCGGCGAACATAGTCGGCTATGAGGGCGCTTTCTGGGGCGAGACGCATCTGGAACATGCTCCGGAAAGTCCTGACTATCTGGATTTCATGCTATATCCGCGCGTGGCCGCTCTCGGGGCGCTTGCCTGGGGCGTGGCTCTCTCCGATGAGGATTTCAGCAGGGAGATGGAGTCGAACCATTATGCGCGGATGGCTGCGATGGGCATAGCGTTCCGTCTTCCGGAACCGGACGTGAAATGGAATGACGGCATTTTGACTGCATCGGTCTCCGACGGCTCTGATTTATGGTACAGAAAGAACGGCGGAAAGGCACGGCCTTATGTTGGAGCTATAAAGACTTCTAATCCTGAGCGTTATGAATTCTTTGCCAGAAGCGGCAGCGGACGGAGCGTGAATGTGGTGGCCCCGGAATCTTACGAACGTATTTTCCCGGCAGTCCATCTCAGTTCCTCAATGCCGTCTGATGACTGGAGACCGGCTTCCGGAGTCGAGAATTATGAACGGGAAACCCATTTCTCATCAGCGCCGCACGATGGCGACAGCATCCTCTTCTCATTCGATTCCCCGGTCCGCTGCCGTAAGATGGAGGTGCAGACGGGTGATCTGCATTTCGCGTCAGGAGGATTTACTGCCGGATATGTCGAGGTCTCCTACGACGGGAAGCATTTCCGCAAGGTAGCCGACCTTTCGTTCAGCAAGGCGTCCTTCAGCCCTGAACGTCCGGTGCGTGCTGTAAGGATTGTGTGCACTGCGGACGGGAATTTCAGAAATCTTACCATCGTCCAGCCGATAGTGGTGCTGAAATGAATGCCGTAGGCTTGACGCTATTGCGTGGTGGTTTGCCTCGCGAGTCAGCCAAGGCGGATTTGGAAATTATAAAGAAACTTGGACAGATTCTTAATAACCAATATTATGAAGAAAAATATCTTATCGGCAGCTGCGGCTGCAATTGTTGCCCTTGCAGGCATTGTCGTTATCGGATGTACAACTACTTCGCACAATGGCCCGGAATGTGTGCTCATGGGAGATTCCATTACCGAGCAGTGGCTCGCAAAGCGTCCTGAATTCTTCACGGACAACGGCTTTGAAGGTGCCGGAATCAGCGGACAGGTGACCGCACAGATTCTCGGCCGGTTTGACGAGGATGTCGTGGCCCGTGACCCGAAGGCGGTCAGCATCCTCTGTGGAATCAATGACATCGCACAGAATCAGGGCTACGTCTCAAACGAGGACATAGCGAAGAACATCGCGGCCATGATAGACAAGGCAAAGGCCGCGAAAATCCGTGTCATCCTCTGGTCCGTCCTTCCGTCGGATGTCCTCTGCTGGAAACGGGACATAGACCCTGCTCCTCTCGTCAAGGACTTGAACGCCAAGCTGAAAGCTCTCGCGGAGGAGAAGAAGGTGACATACGTGGATTTCTACTTCCGTTACGTGACTGAAACAGGCGGACTTCCTGCTGATCTTACTACAGATGGTGTACACGTCACCGCAGCCTGCTACGAAATTATGGAAAAGACGCTTCTCGACACTCTCGCCGGAAAGCACTGAACCCAAACCTGATCACGAAGAATGCGGATGCTTGCATGCAGGCATCCGCATTCTTCATTCACTATGTCTTATGTGAGTGACGTGCGCCATGTAACGGAAGATGTGGCGGTGGCGGAAAACGGAAACAGCCGACCTGTATCAGGCCGGCCGTTTCATATAGCTGTATGCCGTGAGAGGAATTACTCCTCGGCAGGTTTCATCGTCGAATATACGTTGGTGACGTCATCATCGTTCTCGAGAAGGTCGGTGAGCTTGTTCAGCGTCTCCCTCTGCTCAGGTGTCACGTCCTTCAGATCCACGTTAGGGATTCTCTCGAAACCTCCGGAAATGAGCTCGTAGCCGTTGTCCTCGATGAACTTCTGGATTCCGCCGTAAGACTCGTATGCTCCGTAGATGACGACATTCTTCGTGATGTTCTCATCCTCGTCCTCCTGCTCCTCGATGAACACTTCCGGATCATCGTCATAGTCGCAGAGAGCGAGCTGAAGCTCGTCCACGTCGAGACCTTCCTTGTCCTTGATTCTGAACACGCACTTGTGGTCGAACATGAAGCTTACGCTTCCGCTTGTTCCGAGCGAGCCGCCGCACTTGGTGAAGTAGCTGCGCACATTGGCCACCGTCCTGGTGTTGTTGTCGGTCGCAGTCTCCACGAGGAATGCTATGCCGAACGGACCGTATCCTTCGAATGTGACTTCCTTGAAGTCGCCGAGGCTCTTGTCGGTAGCCTTCTTGATGGCTCTCTCGATATTGTCCTTAGGCATGTTCTCGTTTCTTGCCTCTGCGATGAGCGCACGGAGACGAGGGTTGCCGATCACATCAGGACCGCCCTGCTTGACAGCGATAGTAATTTCTTTTCCGATTTTGGTGAAGGTCTTGGCCATGTGGCCCCAACGCTTCATCTTTCTCTCTTTTCTGAACTCAAAAGCTCTTCCCATAATCTATTTGTTCTCTATTCTGCTGATATATTTGTCGATATCGTAGCCTTCCATTGACTGAGGATACTGGTCCTTGATCTTCTTGTAGAAAGAAAGAGCCTTGGCGTCATCACCGAGTTCCTCGCATGCGACACCTGCCTTCAGAAGATAAGCGGCAGCGAACATGTTGTCCACAACACCTGCAGCCTTCTCGTAGCATCCTACAGCTTCCTTGTATTTCTCGAGTCCTGCATAAGCGTCACCCTTGCAAGCAAGCGCTCTTGCCTTCAGAATCTCATCCTTTCCGTTGTATTTGTTGAGGTAGGAGAGGGCCTCCTCGAATTTGCCGAGCTGAAGTTCGCACACACCTGCATAAAAATATGCAGCAGCACCGGCATGAGAGCCGTACTGGTCAATGACCTGGCTGAAACCGAGCACGTTTCCGTCTCCGTTGAGTGCGAGGTCATAGTTCTGGGCGCGGAAATTGGCTTCTGCCTGATACATCTGCTCTGCAGCCTCAGCTTTCTGCGGCTGAGCGTAGAACTTCTGGTAGCACAGAACTGCAATACCGACTACGATGACTGCGCCGAGACAGCCCCAAATGATTTTTTTGTTTTCATTGAAGAATTTTTCTACAGAAGATACTTTTTCTGCAACCTGCTCGTTCTGCAGTCTCTCCTGATCTTTAAGAGTTTCTTGTGCCATATTTTCTTATGTTTTTTATTTCGTTTCAATGCGGCAAGCGCATAATAGTCCGCAAATGTATAAAAATTACGGGAAATTCACAATGTTTTTATGAATTAGGCTGTTTTGATGCGTCAGGCGTGTCCTCGTGGCCGGATACATTAGGAGTATAAAGACCGGCCTTCGCGGCATATCTGACCAGCTCCACCGTGCTTGAAATATTCAACTTCTTGAAAATGTTGCTCTTGTGAGTGTCAATCGTACGGACGGAGACATTGAGCCTGCCGGCAATTTCCTTGGACGTCCTGCCTTCGCAGCACAACCTGATGACCTCGAGCTCGCGGCTGGTCATCTTCGGGACATCATCCATCGTCTCTATATCATTGACAATCTCCTTCAGCTGGGCAGCCTCAGGCTTGTCCTTTATCGTCGGCACGAGCGACAGCAGCTTGCTCTTCACCTCGTCGTTCTTGGTCAGGATCCTTGCCTGGCGGCGTCTGATGATGAGCATTCTCCATGACAGGGCCAGCAGAATGGCCAGCATTATGCAGAAAATACCCAGGCACATCATTATGGCAAATCTGGTCTTGGACATTTCCTGCTCACGGATCAGGTTCTCCTCTTTTTCCTTCGTCTCGTATCTTACCCGGAAATTCTCCACGGCCGAGTCTGCCCTGTCCTCGGAAATCTTCTCTGAAAGATGGGTGTATTGTTCAAGAGTCTCCAGAGCGTCCGACAGCCTGCCAAGATGCTTCTGGCATAGCCACAGACCGCTCAGCGCCTTCTTTCTGACATAGTCGCTTCCGGATTTCAATGCATATTCGCTGGCCTGCCTGTAAGTTTTCTCGGCCTGCTTGTAGAGCTCCGACTTATAGTAAAGATGCCCCAGCTGGTTGTAACAGATGGCCAGAGACGTGATATTGTTTTTCCGCTCCAAGATAGGGATGGCCTTGAGAATGCATTTTTCCGCTTCAATGTCCTCCCCTCTGGCAATCAGCACCGCCGCTTTCTGGGAAAGTCTGATCGCGGCCTTACCTTCCCGCTTGTCCTGGCTGTCCAGCTGATATGCCTCTTCCACGCAGGACAATGCTTTCTCACTGTGTCCCATTTCGAGCCATATGTCTGAGGCGAGACCGAGCCTGATTGCAAGCCGCTGTCTGTCACCGCTTTCCCTTTCGATGTCAATCGCCGGCAGGACATAGCCCAATGCCGTCTCGGCCTGACCGGTCGCGAGATACAGAGTAGCGAGATTGTTCATCGTGGAACTCATTCCGCTCTTGTTCTTTGATTTCAGGTCCAGCCTGTAAACGCGTTCCATATAGGTTATGGCCTGACCGAACATTCCCTTGCGCTGGTAGATGATACCGATATTGTTGATACAGTCGCCAAGCAGAGTCTCGTCATCGCATTTTTCGCACAGGGGCAATGCCATGAGCGCCACGGACAATGCCTCGTCGAACTTGTCATTGGCAAAATACCAACACGACATCATATCATAGATCCGCGCTTCGGATTCTATGGCCTGGCTTCTTCCGTATGTGTGTTTTTCCGGGATGATGCCCTCCTTGTAGCCTAACTCCAGAAGCTCATTACCGGTACGCACGCGCCGGCTTCCGGTAAGGCTTTCCCATCTGGTGAAAAGTGAGTCAACGTCTGCGGCCTGAAGGTTAAGCGCTGTCAGAACCGTTATCAGTATTGTGAGTATCTTGTTCATCAGTTTTTCTTGTATTGTGGTGGTCCGTCAGACCATATTCGCAAATCTAATAAAAATCAATGGTTTTTCGGAAATAAAAAAATGCCTTTTTATGTGGCAGTTGTGAAAAAAAGTCGGATTTGAGATTACCTACGTAATAAAAAATACGTATAATTACCTATAGGTTTCAATGTTCCGATGCTCTATATTTGCAAAAACGTTATAAATGGCGATAAACTTAGCCCAACACTAAAAATACAGATTTATCATGATACCTAAAATTATCCAAAATCCAATGAGGCGCTTTACGGCAGCAGTCGCAGTACTCCTGTCGCTTGCATGCGCATTTTCCTGCAAAAAGGAAAAAGGGGGAGGAGATACCCTCGAAAAGATATATTTCGTGGATCCTGCATCAGCGTCCATGGTCCTTTCCCAAGGCCAGACCGGGTATATAATGTATGCCACTGTTCCTGAGAGTGCGGCGGCTACTGCAGTCATGGAATGGTCCTCTTCTGATACAGACATAGCGGAAGTGTTCAACGGCCAAGTGACAGCCATTGCGCCGGGAAATACCGTCATCTCTGTCAAATGCGGCAACGTCTCGGCTACCCTGGACGTGCAGGTGGTGCCGATTCCGGTCACCAATTTCAGCGTCCCGAAATCAATGAACGCCTACATGGACATGCCGACGCCTATAAAACTGACAGTGGAACCTGCCGAGGCCAATGCCGCGTCGCTGGAATGGAAATCGGACAACCCGGAAATCGCTGAAGTAGTCATTGAAAGCGGGAAGGCTTTTGTCAATGCCAAGAAAGAGGGAGGATGCAAGATCACGGTGACTCCTTATAATAATTCGGAAGCGTCGCAGCAAATCTCGGTTACGGTCTATCCTGCAATCTTCAAGCTCATGAGGAGATCAATATCAGGTGAAAGCAGTTATGTGGAGATTCTGAACGATGACTCTTTCGACATCACTGATATCGGGATGCCATATGAGGGAATTCGCTGCATTGAAATGATCAGATTAGATGGAAGCGAACTTCTGGAATCTTCGGTGGAGGTTAATAATGAAAATTCGGGAATCGTTTCCATAACCAAACGTCAACGCAGCGAAAGTAAGGTTCTCCTTAATGTCGAGGAGAAGTCCGAGGTCGGGGCTACCAAGGTATCCGTATCTCTGAAAGAGGATGACAATGTCTATACGAAAACCTTTACCATCACCAGACAAAAGCATGATTTTATATCCGATACGAAGATTTGCCGGATATATACGGAAACTCCTGTAAACGATGTGGAGGAAATGGCCAGAAATGCCACTATGGAAGTGCAGATGTTTCCGGCTGTGAATGCCGTCTGGACCAGCAGCAATGAATCCGTAGCCAAGGTGGTTCCGGCAACAAGTGACGGAACAGGATTCTCTCCGATGGCGGAAATCCGGACATTTGGCGAGTATGGTTCCGCTGAAATCACAGCGACCGACGAAAGCGGAGAGCATACACGTAAATTCACGGTCAAGGTATCCAAGGCTTCATTCCCGGCGGGGACGAAGATCTGTATCCGGGTGGGTGGCCGTATTGAGCCTGTAGGTGAAAGCACGACAATCCGTGCATCATATGACGGCAGAAACGATGAAGCGTTCGGCCTTATGGATGCTTCCGGAAATTACCTCTCCACATTCACTAATTTCAAGTGGACAATCGAATCTCCTTCGTGTGAATGCAGTTTTTCCCCAGTCGGTGCCAGCGGTGTTATCGTCGCTCCGATTTCTACTACTACTTTCAGCGGCAGCAAGATGGCAACCCTTGTCTGCACCGATGATGCCGGCAACAGGCTCACACATAAGATCATCATTGCAAGTCCTAATGCCTTCAGTGGCGTTCAGAATTTGAGGGTGACTGTGAACGGCAAATCATATACCAATGACGCTAAGGTGGATATCGGCAAGACTGCTACGATTGATATTACGAAGGCTTCATACGACAGTTTCTTTGACGGCCTGAAGTGGGAAAATGTCGGTGTCCTGGGTGGCGTATATGGTACGACGAAACTGAATAACAACAGTTCTGGTTCGTTGATGTCCATCGAATTCACTCCTAACCGCAAAATGGAAGCTATGCCGATTTCTGTGGAAGATGAAATCGGGCAGGTCAAGAAGATATATATCAGTTCGGCAAAATTCCATTTCCCTGAGGGGGCAAAACTCTATTATGGTTATAATAACACGAATGCTACTGGAGGTAGTTGGAGTGAAGTGAAATCTAACATGCCGTTGATAAACACTGGGGGCACATATTTTAAAATCGCAACCTCCGCAGAAGGGGAACCTGTTGTTGACAAAGCAAACTGGAATCAGATTTGGGCATCGGCGATAGACGGGAGCAGTAACAGTAGTTATGTCAACGGATATGTCAAGGGTTACTCTGACCTTGTAAATAATGTTCTTAAGTCTAATAATATCTTTGGAGTTTTCGTGAGAAATTATCCTGATAAATATCATAATCAGGTAAGCTATAAGTTAGAAGCTAAAGATGATTATGGAACAGTATTATCTAATTGGTTCTATATTCGTGAATGGGTGAAATTCGATTCGGATACCCGCTTTGAAATTGGTAAGAATAAGGGCAACCTGTTTGTTGATTATAATAATGGAAGCAACGAGAGTATTAAAATTCCAAAGTCAGAGCTATTCTCAGATGGTAGCATTTTCGTTAGAGTGAAGTTTTACAATGTAGAATATCCTTTCTCTAGGATCATAGTCACTAATTCGGCTAAGCCGGATAATCCTTATGAATATTACCTGTATCACGAAAAATTCATACGGGAATATCCTACTTCTTCTAGTGGCTCGGGGACTAGACTTATTTTTTCGGATGATTTCGGTAATATGAAAACTTTTACTTTTACTTTTACGACGAACTAAATAATTATATAATTATAAATAATTAATACACACTTTATTATGGAAGAACTTTTGAAACAAATCAAGAAGGCGGCGGAGTCGATGCTTCGCGACGCTACAGCACAGGAGAAGAAGGGAAACAAGGCAGCAGGATTGCGCGCCCGCAAAGCCTCCCTCGCATTGGAACCGATGCTCAAGGAATTCAGGAAAATATCCATCGCCAAGATGAAAGGACTTGCATGCCTCCTGGTTATAGTATCATTGGCAGGAACAGCCTGTGTATCCTGCGAGAATGTGGACCCTACTGACCTTACGGAAGCAAACCTTCCGGTGAAGAGCATTGTCTGCGGTCACGTGAGATTCGTTTCTACTGGCAAAGATCCGGTTAATGCAGGTGTAGGTCTGGATGTGAACATTTTCTATGGACAGAAAGATGACAAGGGAAATGTAGAATATGCATTGAAAACTGTAAAGACTCTCCAGTACGGATATTTCGAGACCACCATCGGATGTCCTGTAGGCCAGAATCTGGAAATCAAAGTGGAATGCACTGCAATGTCACAGTCAGAAGCATCAGAAACAGGCAAAACAGACAAACACACCGGCAGCACGTATTTCCATGCGGAGGTTGCCAAATCGGTTACTTGTGGCAGTGCAGCCTATTTCCCGCTTGACATGAAACCTGCTGCATATATTTCCAAGCCTGGACTTGTTCAGCCGTAATGCTCTTCATGTCTTGCATGACAGATGTCTGCATGTCTGAATTTCAACAACTAACATTTAATCGACTTTATAATGAAAAAAATTCTGATATTGAGTCTTGCGGCATTGACATTGGCATCCGTGGGCGCGAAGGCGCAGGGGGAGAGCAATGTCCCTGAAGGCAAGCGTATCACGTGCTACCATGTGTACTCTGACAAGGCTCCTCATTTCTCACCAAAGCGCGGCGATTGGTCCATCGGTGTCACTTTCAACCCTGCGACTCTCTCGTATCGGCTGAAAATGCAGCCGGACAATGGTGATTTCGCCGGTGATTTCATCGAAGGGATGGCAACGTCCAGCAAGCAGATGTTCATCCTTTCGCAGGATCCTCTGGCAGCATTCCGCGTAAGATATTACCTGAGTGACAATTGGGCGGTCCGTGCCACGCTCGGTCTCAACGGAAGCCATATCAATTACCGTGAATATGTGGACGATGACCTCGCCAAGGCTGTCAATCCGGATTCCAAGAATCAGGTTGCGGATGCGGTGCTGTCCAATCTCAACAGCGGTAGCCTCTCTGTCGGTATGCAGTATCTGGCAGGAAAAGGTCCTCTCCGCTTCACTGCGGGATTCGGCCTCACCTATGCCATCGCAGGCGGAAGTCTGAATTTCAAGTACGGCAACGCCATGACACCGGAAAACCGCGTGCCTTCGTCAATGCCGATGACACGTCCGGCTCCTGCGGGTGCCAAAAATCCTACACTCAATGACTTCCAGTCGCAGCTCGGCATCGCGTATGCCCGTCCGACAAGGCGTTACAATGTAGGTTACATCCACGGTATCGGTATCAATGCCGATATGGGTGTGGAGTGGTTCATGACCGGACGCATTTCTCTTGCAGGTGCCATGACCTTCACTCCTGTGATGTTCATTTTCCAGCCTCAGACCTGGACCAAGTTCGAAGGCTTCTCTTCCAAGACAGGAGGAGTGGAGCAGTACAATGACCTTGTAAGCCCGGGCAGCAGCGCTGTTCTCTATGGAACTGAAAACATTGGCTTCAATGTTTCGCTCAACTATTACTTTTAACAGTTCTTGTTTATGAGAAATACCACATTATTGAAAACCGTCGCGCTGACAGTATCGCTTTTGGCTTTGACGACACCTTCAAACGGTCAGGGTTTTCTGAAGAAACTGAAGGATGCGGCAAATAACGCAACAGAGAAAGTGAATACGGCAGTGGACAATGCCGGCTCAGCATCATCAGGTGCTGTGGCTGTGCCGAGAGCTTCAGGCCCGACATATTATGTGTCCCGCAGTGGCTCCAACAAGAATGACGGACTCAGTCCTTCAACAGCGGTAAAGAACATTCAGAAGGCCATTGACCTTGCTTCTGATGGTTCTGAAATCAGAGTTGCGGAAGGCAACTATTTCGGTCTCCTGAACAAGGGCAATATCATCATTGACAAGCCACTCGTGATTATGGGCGGCTACAATGCGGATTTTTCCGAGCGTGATGTGCTCAAGTATCTTACCACCATCGCTCCGGATGACAATTCCAACGGCTCTTCACAGGGACGCGGAACCATCCAGATCCGCAGCATTGAAAAACCTGCCTCTACCCTCGTGATCGACGGTTTCGTGTTCAACAAGGGCAATGCCATCGGCTACAATCTCCGCGGCGAAGGCTGGCCGGAGGGAGTGGAGACTCCGTTCATGATGCGTGAAGGATCCAAGGGACAGGGCGGTCCTAACCTCGAAAACAAGGAAGTATATACCCAGGAGACTTACTTTATCTATTTCGACGGCGTTGCCGGCAAGGTGAACAATCTCAATGTCTTCATCCGCAACTGTACGTTCGTGAATGGTCCTAACACCACCATCTGCGGCCTTCTGAAAGGTTCATTGACAGTGGACAACTGCGCGTTCATCAACAACCGCGTGACCACGATGGATGTACGCGGACCGGATCCTAATGCCATTACCAAGGTGAATTTCCGCAACAACACCGTGCTTTTCGTATGGTCTTACACCAAGGATCTCCAGTCTCAGGGCTTCGGTTTCAGGTTCCAGCCTGGCACAAGCTGTACTCTCGAGAACAACATCATCGGTCTGACCATTTTCGCAGGTCTTGACAGGACTCACATTGACAGCGATGCGAACCGCGAGGCGAAACGTCACGATGCAGTGAAGAACAATATCTTCTTCCTGAACCGTATCACCGACCTGACCATCCCTGGAGGCGGAATGCTCACCAGAGTAAAGGTAGAGGATTTCGATGATGTCGAGGCTATTGCAGAGAGCAGCGGCAACAAGTCGCTCACCGATCCGGCCCTCTTCAAGGGCAAGATTGACGAGGCTTACCTGAACGGCTTCCTGAGCGTTTCCTACAAGGAGACCACGTCGTACAACCCTAATTCCGCAGCCAACACTTTCCGCTCGGCAATGGGAATGAATATGACAGGTACGATGACTTCTTCAGTATCCATGTACTTCAACCGTTATCCATGGCAGAAGGCTCTCGACGTCTTCGGTGCTGTTCCAGGATGCGGAGCGCAGATACCAAGATAAATTGAATTTGTCATATTTTGATTTCCGGCAGTCTGAACAAGGCTGCCGGTTTTCTGTATGGCGAAAGAGGGGGTTTCATTTTATAGAATCCGGTACATTCGTCGTGTTAAGGCAAAAAAATCTTTGTTCGTTTGGAAAGAGAATCCATTAGATAAATAGAATCGTATAGTCCGAGGGTTATTGAGGGCATCAACGGTTATGAATTGGCAGCCTGCTTGTCGATACATGGAAAAAGTACCTGCGACAAATTCTATAATAGCCATTCCAATTCCATTCCCTTGATATTCAATAGCAGTTCCTAAATGCCCGATATTGATTGCCGGATATGAAGATTGTTGCTTGAAAAAATCCACGATGTTTTCGTCTTCATCTAATCGCAAGTCTTCAAAGAAATCTGCTTTTTCATCATTTCCACCAATCATAATGGAATCATTCATCAAAGTGAACGCTGCTACTATTCCATGAGATTCTGTAAAAGCGCAATATGCTGAAAGATACCTTCGCTCAACGCACTCTTTAACTTCGGTTCTGAAGAATTTATCAAGTTCATCAACCCCACACGAAAACGCAGACATATTCTCATAGTCTGCGTCCGTCATCATTCTTATCTGGATGTCAATATCCGAGTATTGGGTTTTTGCCACCGCAATTAGCTATTATGCGTTTGGTTATAGATTCTGTACGAGCCTTACGCTCTTCAATGCGATGTCGTTCTTCTGCACTAAAATCCCCCCGGAGATGTTTCTCCAGATTGCGATGGAAACGGGCGACATCTTCTCGATCCATCGGAGGATTTGGTATTGAACGTATCATAGCTTCAATTATTTCTTTGTGCAAAGCTACAACATTTATCTTGAATATCAATACTATTAGGATGAAAAACTTCGATAGGTGCGTACCGGTCCGAAGTCCCTTGTCCGCAGGTATGAAAAAGTGCTTGTCTAATACAAAACAAGGCTGCCGGTTTTCTGTAGGGCGAACGAGGTGGGTTAAGGATTATTAAGTTCGGAAAAGTCCGGGAAATGAGTTATCTTTGCTTGGATAATAAAAGGCATCTGGATGGCGATACTGGAAAAACTTGTAGTTCAGGACTATAGGAACATTGCATTGGCGGAACTCGAGTTCTCTGCCAATATAAACTGCATATCCGGCGGCAACGGGGAGGGCAAGACGAATCTTCTCGATGCCATCTGGTACCTGTCAATGACCAAGAGCGCTTTCCGTACATCGGAGAAGGACAATTTCCGTTATGGGGCGGACAGCTTTTCCATATCAGGTACATACTTGATGCAGAATCAGTTGCATTCTAAATTTTCCATAAAGGTTTCTTCTAAAGGTGAGAAGAAACTGCGCCGTGATGACAAGACTTATCAGCGTATATCCGAACATATAGGTGAACTGCCGGTGGTGATGGTGTCTCCGGACGACATTTCACTGGTCAGTGACTCGGGCGAGGACCGCAGGCGGTTCCTGAATATGGTGCTGTCTCAGATGGACAAGACATATCTGTCTGATGTCCAGCAGTATAACCGTCTGCTCAGCCAGAGAAACGCAGCATTGAAAACAGACTCTCCTGATATCTATTTCCTGGAGGTCATGGACGGACGTATGGAATCCTACGCGTCACGTATATTCGAGAAACGCAAGGCCTTCATAGAGGAACTGTCCGGAGTGGTGCAGCGTTATTATGAGTCATTGTCCGGTGGCAGGGAAGCGGTAGGCATCTCTTACAAGTCGGATATGGAGAAGGGAGGTCTTGCAGATGTGCTCGCATCGGTGCGGAACAAGGATATGGCTCTCGGCTATACTTCGGCGGGGCCCCAGAGGGATGACCTGATTTTCAGTATGGACGGTCATTCCATCAGGCGCTGCGGTTCGCAGGGACAGCAGAAGTCGTTTCTGGTGTCATTGAAATTCGCGCAGTACGAACTGATGAAGAACTGTTTCGGAGTGCCTCCGATGCTGCTTCTTGATGATGTTTTCGACAAATTGGATATGGACAGGACTTCCGCGCTTCTGGCGATGGTGGCCGGCAATGATTTCGGACAGATATTCATTACGGACAGCAACAAGGTGCGGCTTGCAGGCATTGTGGACAGCATAACTGACGACAGGGCCTACTTCGAAACGTCGGACGGCAATTTCAGAAGGGAGGAAATCTGATGAGGTACAAGGGAAAGAGTCTGTCATTGGAACGCAAGGACCCTTCTCAGTTGGGAGAAATCCTTCCGCAGATGTTGAGGATAATGCATCTGTCGTCCGGAATGGATGAGCAGCTTGTGATGAGGGCATGGGACAAGGTGACCGGAGCCGGTCCATATACATTGTCCAAGTCGATGAAGAACGGGGTGCTCTACTGCTCCATTTCTTCTTCCGTGGTGCGTAACCAGCTGTTTTATAACAGGTTGGCCATAGTGGAGGCGATTAACAATGAAGTGAAGGCTGATCCCCTGTATAATGGACGGCAAGGACGCGAACCGCTTAAAATATTGATATTGAAATAAATATATTGGAGGAACCGAATGGAACCTAAACCTAAATTTAATATCGTGGCCGACAGCGCCATCCCTTTTATGGAGGGTGTCTTCGAGCCGTATGCCAATGTGAAGTACATCCCCGGGGAGGATATCTGCGCTGCGGATGTGAAAGATGCAGATGCTCTGGTCATCAGGACCAGGACCAAGTGCAATGCGGAATTGTTGGATGGCTCGGCGGTGAAGTTCATTGCCACGGCCACCATCGGTACGGACCACATTGACTTTCCTTATTGCGACGCACATGGAATTACCGTAAGGAATGCTCCTGGCTGCAATGCCGGGGGAGTGATGGAGTATGTTTTCTCTGCATTGTACGGACTGGCTTCGCGCAGGGCGATCAACTTGGAGGGCGACACTATCGGAATTGTCGGAGTGGGACATGTGGGTTCATTGATAGAAAGGATGGGACTGGCTTTGGGCTTCAAGATTCTCAAATGCGACCCTCCACGTGCTGAGGCGGAAGGCCCGTTCGGTTTCTGCGACCTGGAGTATCTTCTGGCGAATTCGCAGATTGTCACGATGCACACTCCGCTCAATGAGACGACGCGTGGAATGGCGGACAGGCATTTCTTCTCGCTGATGCAGCCGGGAGCGTTCTTTATCAATGCTTCGAGAGGTGAGGTGGTGTGTGATGAGGCGTTGAAGGAGGCCATGCCGAAGCTCGGTCCGGTCATCATTGACACGTGGAATCATGAGCCTGATATCGACAGGGAACTGATGGATATGGTTGCGATAGCGACTCCGCATATTGCCGGTTATTCGTATCAGGGCAAGCAGAACGGTACTGCAGCGGCTGTGCGCGCAGTTGCCCACTATTTCGGGATTACTGCTCTGTATGAGTTCTTCCCTAAGACTGATCTGCCTGAAAATGAGGCGGTAAAGCTCGATTTGAAGGGGCTCGGACAGGGAGAGATTGCTGCAATGCTGCAGTACAATTATCCGATTTTCACGGACGATTTCATGCTCAGGCTGAATCCTGAAGATTTCGACAAGCTGAGGTCGGAATACAAATATCGCAGAGAAGTTTATATTGACTAAAACTGATAGCTATATGTTTGAGAAAGAAGATGTTAGAAAAATCGAGGAGCGTGGCTCTTCAGTCAGGACAGTGGAAGCTCAGGTGGAGCGTTTCAAGAAAGGCTTTCCGTGGATGAACATTGTTTCGCCTGCGACTCCACATCGTGGAATCAAGGTGCTGACTCCGGAAGAGGCTGATGCTGCCGTGGCTTATTGTGACAATGCCTCTGTGCACGGCAAGTGCAAATTCGTGCCGGCTTCAGGTGCCGCTTCCAGAATGTTCAAGGATATATTTTCCGGGCTTGCCTCTCTCGAGAATGGCGGTGATCCGGGTGTGGATTCGCCTGTCGGACAGCTCGCGGGCCGGATAAAGGATTTCGCTTTCTATACTGAGTCAATGTTCGGTGAGCCTGAGGATTCTGCGGATTATAGAAAGGATGTTGCAGAGAAAGTGCTGACTGACAAGGGGTTGGGCTACGGTTCCAAGCCTAAGGGCGTTATCCGTTTCCACAGATATGCTGACGAATGCCGTACTGCATTTGCGGAGCATCTTGTGGAGGCTCAGGAGTATATGAGGAATGCGGACGGTTCCGCCAATATCATATTCACGATATCGCCTGAGTTCCAGCCGTTGTTCGAGCAGGCTCTGGAAGAGGTGAAGGCTGTTTATGAGAAGAAATACGGGGTCAAGTTCAATATTTCGTTCACTTTCCAGAACAAGTCCACCGACACTGTTGCTGTGGATCTGAAGAACAGGCCTTTCCGTGACGAGAATGGTGAGCTTCTGTTCAGACCGGCAGGTCATGGGGCATTGATCTATAATCTCAATGAACTGGATGACGAGCTGGTTTCCATCAAGAATATCGACAATGTGTCCAATGAGCGTTTCCTCCCGGTTACTGCCAAGTACAAGAAGGTCCTTATGGGCAAGTGCCTGGAACTCAGGGACAAGATATTCTCTTACCTGCATCAGTTCGATGTCATCTCCGATGTCAAGTCAGATGCCTGCCGCCAGCTTTGCGACAAGGTGGAGTCTTTCCTGGATGCCGAGCTTTGCATTCAGCTGCCTCTGACACGCAGTATCGAGGACAGGGTGGAGCTGCTCAGGTCCAAGCTGAACAGGCCGATTCGTGTCTGCGGTATGGTGCGCAACCAGGGTGAACCTGGCGGAGGCCCGTTTGTCATCGCAGGTAAGGACGGCTCCTCAAATCTCCAGATTCTCGAGAGCGTGCAGATCAATATGAATGATGACCGGTCCCGGGATATTCTCGCCCACGCCACCCATTTCAATCCGGTGGACCTCGTCTGCTGTATCAGGAATTATAAAGGTGAGAAGTTCAATCTTCTGGACTATGTGGATGAGGATGCCGGCTTCATCAGTTCCAAGAGTTATCAGGGACGTGAGCTTAAGGCTCTTGAGCTCCCCGGCTTGTGGAACGGCTCGATGAGCGACTGGAATACCAGCTTTGTGGAAGTTCCGCTGGACACGTTCAATCCGGTGAAGGTCGTTCTCGATTTGCTGAGGCCTGCTCACCAGTAGTGAGGGTTACATATCGAGATAAAAAAACGGGGCTTATTCTTATAAATCAGCCCCGTAATATTTTATGTTTCAAGAATGGATTACCATCCGAGAACGTATGCGAAGATAAGAGGTGCTACGATGGTAGCGTCTGACTCCACGATGAACTTAGGTGTCTCAGGTGCGAGCTTGCCCCAAGTGATTTTCTCATTAGGAACAGCTCCTGAGTAAGAACCGTAAGATGTGGTACTGTCTGAAATCTGGCAGAAATATGACCAGAGCGGAGTGCCGTGCCACTGGAGGTCCTGCTCCATCATCGGAACGACACAGATAGGGAAGTCACCTGCTGTACCGCCACCGATCTGGAAGAATCCTACGCCTGCGCCTACAGCATTCTTCTTGTACCAGTCAACGAGGAAGAGCATTGTCTCGATACCGTTCTTTACGAGATCCGGTGTGAATTCGCCCTTGATGCAGTGTGCTGCGAAGATGTTTCCTGTGGTGCAGTCTTCCCATGCAGGGCAGATGATAGGAATGTTCTTCTCGCAAGCTGCGAGTACCCAGCTGTCCTTAGGGTCGATCTCGTAGTATTTTTCGAGAACGCCGCTTCTGAGGATCTGGTAAATATATTCGTAAGGAAGGTATCTCTTGCCTTCTGCCTTTGCCTTGTTCCATACATCTACGAGTGCGCCCTCGAGACGGCGGAATGCCTCCTCCTCAGGGATGCAGGTGTCGGTAACACGGTTGTAGTGGTTGTTCAGAAGTTCCTGCTCCTGCTCTGCGGTGAGGTTTCTGTAACCAGGCACTCTGTAATAGTGAGAGTGTGCTACAAGATTCATGATGTCCTCTTCAAGGTTGTTTGCTGAGCAGCATACGATGGAGAACTTGTCCTGACGGATCATTTCAGCAAGTGAAAGTCCGAGCTCGGCTGTACTCATGGCGCCGGCCATTGCCAACATCATCTTTCCGCCTTTTGCGAGAAGTTCTTCATAAGCTTTCGCAGCGTCAACAAGGCTAGCCGAGTTGAAGTGACGGTAATTGTGGGTGATGAAATTTGAAATTGGTCCTTTTTCCATTTCCAACTTTTAATTTACAGTTATCCTAAGTCGGGGCGTGAAACTATACTCCCCGAAATTTTGTGCGAAGTTATGTTTTTTTGAGTAATTTTGCAATTTGTTCGGCTTTTATTGGAAGATTTATGCTCAAGTTCAATGATTTCGGCAGGGTGGAGGAACTTGCGACACCTTTCTGGTATTACGATATGGATGTATTCCGCAAGACTGTGAAACTTGCTGCATCTCTGTCGGAAAGATACGGAATAGGTGCGCATTATGCTTTGAAGGCCAATGTGGAGCCGCGTCTGGTCAGTTATATCGCATCCAAGGGGTTCGGTGCTGACTGCGTGAGCGGCAATGAGGTGAAATATGCGGTGGAGAGCGGTTTTGCACGGTCTTCGATCGTGTTTGCCGGAGTCGGAAAGTCGGATAAGGAGATTTCAGACGCGCTCGATCTGGGAATCGGCTGTTTCAATGTCGAGTCTCTGATGGAAATGCAGGTGATCGACGCTCTCGCTGCCTCGAAAGGGGTTCGGGCCAATGTTTCCCTGCGTATAAATCCCAACATTGATGCGCACACGCACAGGTACGTGACCACAGGCCTGTATGAGAACAAGTTCGGTATCTCCCGTCACGAGTTCGAGGCGGCGATTGATATCCTGAAGGGTAGCAAAGCATTGGATTTCAAAGGCTTGCATTTTCATATCGGTTCGCAGATTACTGACGTGGAGCCTGTGTATTCGCTTGAGTGCGAGAGGGCTGCGGAGATTGTGGAATGGTTCGAATCGCACGGAATGGAAGTGGGCAGCATCGACCTTGGCGGCGGTCTGGGTGTGGATTATGATGATCCGGATGAGAACCCGGTGCCGGATTTCGAGAAATGGTTCAGTATCATTGACCGAAAACTGAGGCGCAGGCCGGAACAGAGTGTGAGCATTGAGCCGGGCCGCTCGATGGTGGCGCAATGCGGTTCGCTGATTACGCGTGTGCTCTTCGTGAAAAGCGGTGAGACGAAGACGTTCCTCATCATGGATGCCGGCATGAACGACCTCATCCGCCCCGCCCTCTACGGCGCCTACCACAAGATAGAGAACCTCTCCGCATATTACGTAAGCAAGTCGTCATCAGACGAAATGAAAAACATCGAAGCAACAACTTCGGAATCAGCTGGATCGTCAGCGAAATTCAGTTCGGCTGAAACCTCTGAATCAGAGGACTTAACAAGGCATCCTCAGATGCCCGGCCGGAGCTGGCGGGCCGGGGAGCCTTGCGGCGATGGAAAGCCCGTAGGCCGTGATCGCCCCCTTGAAAAGGGGGTTGGGGGGATTGAGAACGGCCCTGATCGCCCCCTTGAAAATGGGGTTCAGGGGGGATTGAGATTGTATGACGTGGTCGGTCCCGTCTGCGAATCCAGTGACGTTTGGGGCGAAGGCCGCGAACTGCCTTACAGCAAGCGAGGCGACATCCTCGCCATCCGCAGCACCGGCGCCTACGGAAGCGTGATGAGCAGCCGCTACAACCTTCGGGATCTTGCCCCGGCAGTGTTCTCGGATGATTTGAAATTGAAATAAAAAATAGAATAACATATGTTCGAAAACCTATCAGAAAGACTCGAGAGGTCATTCAAGATTCTCAAAGGAGAAGGAAAAATAACAGAAATCAATGTCGCTGAGACCGTCAAGGATATCCGCAAGGCACTCCTCGACGCCGACGTCAGCTACAAAGTCGCCAAAGAATTCTGCGACCGCGTGAAAGACAAGGCGATGGGACAGAACGTCCTCACAGCCGTCAAGCCTCAGCAGATGATGGTCAAGATCGTCCATGACGAACTGGCCGAGTTCATCGGCAGCGGTGCCCAGGACATTGACGTGAAAGGCAATCCGGGCATTGTCCTGATTTCCGGTCTCCAGGGTTCCGGTAAGACCACATTCACAGCGAAACTTGCGAACCTCTGCAAATCCAAGCGCGGAATGAAAGTGCTCCTCGCAGCCTGCGACGTATATCGTCCTGCAGCCATCGACCAGTTGAAGGTCATGGGCGAGCAGGCCGGCGTTCCGGCTTACACCGAAGAAGGCGTGAAGGATCCGGTTCAGATAGCACGCAATGCTGTCGCCAAAGCCAAGGCTGAAGGTGTTTCAGTGGTGATTGTCGATACCGCGGGACGTCTGGCGGTCGATCAGGAGATGATGGACGAGATCGCTGCCATCAAGAAGGCGGTGAACCCGACGGAAACCCTGTTCGTGGTCGATGCGATGACAGGTCAGGATGCTGTGGAGACCGCCAAGGCCTTCAACGACGTCCTCGATTTCGACGGAGTTGTCCTTACCAAGATGGACGGTGATACCCGTGGCGGTGCAGCATTGTCCATCAAGGCCGTAGTGGGCAAGCCGATCAAGTTCATTTCATCCGGCGAGAAAATCGACGCCCTGGACGTATTCCATCCGGCACGTATTGCAGACCGTATCCTCGGTATGGGTGACGTCGTTACCCTCGTGGAGAAGGCCCAGGAGCAGTATGACGAGAAACAGGCACGTGAACTCAAGAAGAAACTTGCCAAGAACCAGTTCAGCCTTATGGACTTCTACAACCAGATCCAGCAGGTGAAGAAGATGGGCAACATCAAGGACCTGGCTTCCATGATTCCGGGCGTAGGCAAGGCATTGAAAGACGTGGACATTGACAACAGCGCTTTCAAGAGCGTCGAGGCGATAATCATGTCAATGACCCCTTACGAGCGTGAGCACGCCGAGCTTATCAATGGCAGCAGGCGCAAGCGAATCGCAGACGGCAGCGGCACGTCCATCCAGGAGGTGAACCGTCTTCTGAAGCAGTTCGAAGGCACACGCAAGCTGATGAAGGGCGCCATGGACGGCTCTCTCGCAGCACGAATGAAGAGAAGATAACAGGTCATCACCTATGTTGAAGTCGATATTGCTAGTCGGTGCCGGCAGTTTTGTCGGCGGCGCACTGCGTTATGTCATATCTCTGCTGGTCAGGCCGTCCGGTGGATTCCCGCTGTCCACGTTCATTGTCAATATAGCAGGCTGTCTTCTGATCGGTCTGCTGTACGGACTGTTCTCCAGATTCTCCTCCACCTCCGGCAGCCTCTGCCTGCTTTTGACCACAGGCTTCTGCGGCGGATTCACCACCTTCTCGACTTTCGCCAATGAAAGTCTGTCAATGCTCCAGTCAGGAAACTTCCTGATGTTTGGGCTCTATGTCGCCCTCAGCATTGTCCTCGGCCTTCTAGCCGCTTTCTTCGGCTACTGGCTCATTGACCTGAACTGATAGGAACTTGCTATCATTAATTTTGTCACATCTTTCTTGTTTTTCAAAGAAAAGTCTTATTTTTGTCGAAATTTAACATAAATCATAGTTAAGTGTATGCTTTTGGAATTTTGTGTCAAGAATTTTCTTTCATTGAAAGATGAGGCCAAGCTCTCATTTATTGCTTCTACGCTCAAGGAATCATTGCAGGAAGAGAATGATCTTATAAATGAACTTGCGATTGGGCTGTCGGTTCTGCGAAGTGCTGTCATTTATGGAGCCAACGCTTCAGGAAAGTCAAACGTGTTGAAAGCCTTGTCGTTTTATAAAAGGTTTATTACGGACTCGTTCATCAATAGCCAGGCGGGAAAGTTGATCGATGTGGAGGGATTCAGGCTTAATACGCAAACTGAGAATGAGCCTACGACAATGGAAGCTACATTTATCGTTGGCGACTTTATCTATAGGTTCGGATTTGAAGTGGACAGAAAGTCCGTCAGGGAAGAATGGTTATATCAACGTGCCAACAGAAAACGCGCTAAAGAGGTGGAATTGTTCTATCGGGAAAATGGCGTGGTGTCTGTCCATTCCAAATGTCCACTCATACAAGAAATCGTAGACAGGAAGATGATTAGGGACAATGCGCTTGTCCTGTCAACTGCTGCCCAGTTCAATGACCCGAAATCCGTAGATATACTTAATTGGCTATCAGACACTCAAGTGCTTTTCTGCAGTGAGGATGAACACTTGTGGGAACAGGCGATAAGACATCTGGATGACGATGGTGTGCGTGAAAGGATTACGGAGTTTGCGCGTTATGCGGACCTTGGCATTGACAGCATCTTGAAGATTGACAACAAAATTATAAGCAGTCATCGCCAATTTGATGAGGAAGGTCGCGAATCTGGAAATGTCTCGTTTCCTTTCAACAAGAATGAGTCTGAGGGCACTATCAAGTATTTCTCGTTGGCCTATCCGATTATTGATGCATTGGACAACGGCAAGAGGGTAATCATTGATGAGCTTGATTCAAAACTCCATCCCCTGCTTGTTCGTAAAATCATCATGTTGTTCAACTCTTCCAAGACCAATCCTAAAGGCGCGCAACTGTTGTTCACCACGCACGACACCTATCTTCTTGGTGCGGGCCTGCTGAGGCGGGACCAGGTTTGGTTCACCCAAAAGGATGGTCTTGGCGCCACCTCCCTATATTCTCTTGCAGAATACAAGGTGCGGAGCAATGCCGCTTTTGACAGGGACTATATTAATGGCCGCTATGGTGCTACGCCTATAATAGGGGAAATGGAAAGAGTTTTTGAGAGGAACAGATGATTATGAGAAAGGTAGAAGCAAAGAGGCATTCCTCAAATAATTTGGTTCGCCGACAGGGGTTGAGAGAAATCAAGCAATCTTTTTTGATTGTCTGCGAAGGAGAGTGTACGGAACCGGATTATTTCAATGCGTTCCGGCTCACAACTGCGTCGGTGCGGACAATAGGTCAAGCCATGAATACAGTCAGCCTTGTCAATAAGGCAATCAGTATTCGTAAGGCGGACAAACAAAAAAGAAGAGTATATGATCAATGCTGGGTCGTATTTGACAAGGATGATTTTCCTGCAAATGATTTCAATATGGCTATTGACCTGGCAAAGAGAAACGGCTTCAATGTGGCATATAGCAACCAGGCGTTTGAATACTGGTTTCTTCTGCATTTTAATCCTTATCGTGGCCGAATCCACAGAAATCTATATTCGGAGATGCTCGGTAAACTTCTTGGTATGGAATATTGCAAGAAAGAGGGGTTTGCATCGGATTTGTACAATTATCTGCTGGCTCGTCAGCCGCAGGCAATAAGAAATGCAGAGGTGATTCTTTCTGAGATTTCCGCAGGTAACCCTGCAGCAGAGGAGTCTTCAACTACGGTTCATCTTTTAGTCTCCGAATTGAACAAGTACTTGTGAAATGAGGCGCATATCACCAATATGATTTATAATCGAGAGAGAATGTGCAACAAATTGCCTAAAAGGAAAGCCTGAAAGTGCAGATTTTTTTGTTATATAGAATTTCGACGAATATACATTTCGTTATGCGCTAGTATATTTGCACCGTTGGAAAGAGGAGAAGTAAGGATTAATAAGTAAAATATGAATAATATAGTATGAAAAACAGAACAACTTGAAACTGCAATCAAGTTGGATGCTCGGTCAATCCGTGTCGTCTCAATAGCGAGATACTTGTTGCAGCACCTATCACAGGTGGCGCAAGTATAGCCGGCATCCCTGTATATGAAATAGCTAAAACCAATAATCTAAAGATATGATAACTTCTATGATTTCAAGCGTGCTGTCATTGTTCTGCCTCGCACAACTGGTGGTTGACAAGAACAAAAAACTGTTCATCTCCGACAGATTCGGATACGGTATCTTGTGCTGCTCGTCAGATGATGAAGACGATGATTCTGATCCTGACCCGGACGATATCCTACGCGACATGTTCCCTGATGAAGATGATGACTACTGGACGGGAGAGTATGACGTATAGATGTGAAATAAAGGGACGTGTTGACAATTGCAATCACGTTCCCCTTCCATTTTTATCCAGTTTTGGAGCCTGGTCGTGCAGTTCGTAATATATGCTATTGTTGTGGATATGTAGCATTGGTGTATCGACAATCCTATAGGGATCCTCTCTCCGAAGTGCCCCTTATATCATTCGAATAGTATCAACCGCCTCACTTCCTTTGAGAAGATGACTGGTGAGACCAAAGAGAAAAATTGATTTGCGAACATCCCGTTCGCTTAATTATCGTACCTTTGTGCTTAAATAATAGGAATAGTCTGGTAAATCTATTTGGCTATGAGATTATTTCTTACCTTTAAAAAAATTGATTTATTATGGCAGATATTCGACTGAACAAGATTAGCAGGAAGTACAATATCGGGTTGGCTACCATCATTGACTTTCTGAAGTCCAAAGGTGTTTTTGTGGAGCCGAACCCTAACGCAAAAGTAAGCGATGAGTTGTTACCTTTGTTTGAGTCTGCGTTTGCTGGAGACCAGAAAGACTTGTCAGAGTATGAGCGGCAGGATCAGTGCCATACAGAAAACATCAGCAAGAACAATGATCGGGAACCTGCAGACTCTTCTGTTAAACTGAGTTTGGAACAGGATATACAGAATATAGAAGAAACGGAAGTCACCCTTAAGGTGGTGTCCATAAGTTTCCCGTCCAGGGTCGTGACTGAACCTATCGGTGATTTCAAGGCTGGAGTGCTTTTGCCGCAGCATATCACTAGCGGTGGTTTGCCGATTTCAATGGAGTGGCTCTCCTATCTTTCGAAGGTGTTGTTCTCGGTAGGTAACGAATACTCTTTCACTGTTCTGGACAACCTCAGCAATGGGGAATATGCTATCCTTGGCTATGACATCGGAGAACTGAAGCAGCCTCTTCTGGAATCTTTTGAGTCTTTGACATGCGGTGCTATGTTCAAGGTCGCCATTTGCGGAGAGACACCGAACTACTATATCGTGGATACGGTTGATCTTCCGTTCAAGGGAGTTGTTTTGAAGAACTCTATCGATACGGAGACAGACCTCGATGAGGACAAGACAATCAGTCTGCAGTTGGCTGAGAAGGGAGGAACTCCTCTTGAGATGCTGACATTTGTGAAGCCTCTTGTCCTTGCAAAGGATGAAGAGCTCCGAGAAGTTGACGATCTGGTAAGGGATTTCCTTCTTCCGGAGGAGTTGGATGTGATATCAGAAGAGGACATGGCCATTGTAAGTTACCTGCTTGCCAACTACCCTTCAGTCAAGAGGGAGAACTGTAATCAGGTGCGATGCGACATCTTCTGCCGAGTTCCGGAAAACAGCCCGATGCTGGCGTATCTGAACACACATCCGGGATATCTGACAGACCGCTCTTTCTGGATCAATTCCTACATAGACAAGGAAAGCGGAAAAGAGAAGATAGTTCTGTTCCATTCAAACCCTACGGTAACTATTGAACTGACGAAACTTGACGATAGCCAGTTCGTGGTATCAAGTTTTGACTCACAGTCGCAGGGGGCAACGCGAACAATAATCAGGAAGAACAACAAGAGGGCAAAACTCTTGATTTCGTCCCAGTATCTGCACTTCATTTCAAGGTATGAGGGCATTCCATCGGACTATAGCACGGCATCAGTCCTCGACTTGATAGCGAAGCTGTACGATGTGAATGACAGGGTTTTCTATGGCTTGAAGAACGCCATTGCAAAAAAGACCCTTGCCAGTGCGGAAGACTATACAACACTCGGAAATTATCTGGGCTACCAGATTACACAGGAAAAGGAAGGAATCTCCGACCCAGTCTTCATTGAAGCCGCCCGTTTGTCTCCGTGCGCCGGATCTGCGATTGGTGATGTTTCACTGAAACTGGAACTCAACCAGCAGGATATTGATGATTTGTTGGGAGAGGATGAAGACGGTATTGATGGCCTGCATGTTTCAATTGTTGATGAATCCGGAGAGTGTGAGCATAAGGTTGGAGTACTCCATAGTGACGGTTCGAATGCGACTCTGGTTTTTCTGAATGGTCATGTGGATCTTGATGATTATCTGGCTGGGGGAATCTATCTGCGTCGTCGTGCCAATACAAAGCATCTTGAGATTCAGAGGTTGGCTCTTAATGAATTCGTGAGGAAGGATTCGTTGGGCATATATCAGGATCTTATCAATGACAGGCTCACACCGATAAACGTTTCCCAATATGATAGTCTGCAGTATGTCAATCCGATTTTTGACAGGGCTGGAGACGACAACAATCAAACTCTTGCAGTAAAGAAAGCTCTAGCGAACGAGAATGTGCTGCTTATCCAGGGCCCTCCAGGTACGGGTAAGACAACTATCATTGTCGAGATTATCAATCAGCTGGTCAAGGAAGGCAAGAAAGTCCTTGTATGCAGTCAGGCACATGCTGCAGTGGCGAACATATATGACAGGCTTGACAAGCAGAAACTGGATATCCTCAGGCTTGAGGATGCCAAAGAGATATCTGTATCTACCAAGAACTTTGATGCGGAAGTGTTCTCTTCTTTCCTTGAAAGAAACAGAGTCATCATCAGCAAACTGATGTCGGGTGTTTCCAAAGAGGATGTGCAAGGCTATATTTCCGGCATTACATATGAGAAGGGCGGAAAGGAACTGGAGAGACGGTATCTTGATATGCACAGGCATCTCCTTACCTATTTTATAGACCAGGCAGAGTTGGATAGGGACAGAATCATGACTATTCTTGATAACCTTGAGGCGGAGATTACATCGATCAACAGCTATATGCTTGAGGCAGAGATGTACAGGTCAAAAGATGTTGTGATGGGGACCTGCATCGGTATCGGTATGAACAAGGTTCTGAAACAGGGTGGTGTCAGATTTGATACTGTAATCATAGACGAAGCCGGGAAGGCCAATTTAGCAGAGACAATTGTTCCGATGCAACTAGGTAAGAGGTTCGTCCTTGTTGGAGACCACAAGCAGCTTCCTCCGTTCATTGACCGGCAAGAGATAGCTGAGTACGTAGATTACATGAATGATTCTGATAAGGAAGGAGAAGATGATGCAAGACTGAATGAGAAGGATGTGGTGTTGTCTCTCAGCAACTCCCTGTTTGCGGACTTCTATAATAATGAGCACTTTCCTGAGGAGAACAAGATAACCCTGAATTATCAGTTCCGTATGCACCCTGAGATTTGCAACTATATATCCAAACTCTTCTATGGCGGAGCTCTTAAGTCGGGAGCGGGTACTGAAAAACAGAATGTTTACGTTGACGGATATAAGAATCCTGTGGTATTTGTTGATACCACAACATCGAGCTACGATCCGGAAAATGATCCGAAGGAATCAAGCGCAGGAGATGGTAGCATCTACAATGATATGGAGGTGAGCATAATCTGTAATAAGATCCTTCCTGCGGTACAGGAGGCCATGGCAACAGATCCAACTCTCAAACTTGGAATAATCACTCCATACAAGTCCCAATACTACAGATTGCGTTCGCATTTGAGGGATTCCGAGTTCAGAGACTGTGTCCATACCATAGATTCGATTCAGGGTAGTGAGTTTGATATAGTCATATTCTCATTCGTTAGGTCTTTCTCAAAAGGATCGGGAAAAACTGTCGGATTTCTCGATGATATGCGCCGTTTGAATGTATCGTTGAGCCGTGCGAAAAAAAAGCTCATTCTTGTGGGTAACCTGAATACCCTGCAGCGTCCTGAGGCTCACAATGACTATGGTATCCCTGATATGGTGAGCCCTGTCAAAGTGTTTGAGTCGATTGCTACAAATACGAAGAAGTTCAGCAACGCTACGGATTATGAGCGTTTTCTGGAGACAAAACCTCAGATTGGACAAATTTATGAGGACGTAGATTTTGAGATTCGAGACGGAAAGATAGTCTTTGACCTGAAACTTGGGAACGGGACAATGAGATTCTCCATGCCTGACAATGGATTATCTAAAAGAGAGCATCTTGATGTCGTTTTCCGAGGTCTTAGAGAGCGAGACGGAAGGCCATTGTTCTATCCTGCAGACCTTGAGCATTTCAGTGAGAGTCACAATGTCGGCGATGTCGTAGAGGGCATTATCTCAAAGATTAAGAAGATAAAAAAAAGTTCTTTTATCACCATTCGCGTCGGAGATGTTACCGGAACCCTTCGATTAAGTAACACAAATAGCAGCATCATAGAATATCATGAGGGCGACCGGATAATGGTGGTGATATCTAAATTCAATTATGAAAAAGGGAGTCTTAGTTTCTCCATGTCAATGTCTGAACGTTTGAACAGACTCGAAAGTGGCTTTGTGCAATTCTCGGCAACGGTAAGGGAAAAGAAGAATTTCCCAAAAACGTCTGTAGAAATGGAGAACGGAGAGGCGATGGATATCTCATATGATATGCTTTGGTATGTTGGCATGATTGGAAGTTCATATAACCTTGTTTGCTTTCCAAGACTCAGTTTCGCTTTCAATGATAGAGCGTTTCAGAATTTCACCAGTTGCCATCAGGCCAATGAGAGGATTGACGGTGTAGTCGTGTCTGAATCTGATTCTAGATATTTCGTTGAAGTAAAAGACGGAGTTTACGGATTCATAGCCAAGAGCTATCTGCAGCAGAAGGAGAAAAAGCTTATTTGCGGAAATACCTATACTTTCCGTATTAACAGATTTGATAACAGCAAAAAAAATATACTGCTCGGCTTATGATGTACCAACCATTCAAAAGAATATGTGAATATGGTGAATCTCAGGGATTGACCGTGTTCGGTGCAGTTAAGGTTCAATGCCCTGTATGTGTGTTGCACCTGAAAATGTTGACCAAGGACAATGATCCGTTCTTCCCTATTGAGCGTGCGATTTTGAACTACATCGATATGTCTCCTAATGCGAATTTGTCGTATCTGTCAAATCTTATCGGTATGGACATAGACTTCGTGAAGTATCTGGAGAAAGGACTTCGTGATGATAATATGATAACTGCAGACGAAACTGGGTATCACATTACTGAAAATGCCAGACGCAAGTATTTTTCTGCTAACGGAGAACGTCCTGATGTTACTGTTTACGGAGATGTGGTGGTTGACGGACAAAGCCTGGAGTTGCTGGATAAGGAATTCTATGCGGCGAGAGCGTCTTATAGTGATAGGAAGAGTGAAATGATCATTCCCGAAGCCATATTGGGTAACGATGATCCCAAACTTCAGCGTGCCTTGAAGCATCTTGAAAAGCTCCCGGCAAAAACGAAGGAAGAGTACTTTCTCGAACGCGAATCCCATGGCTATGAAATTGTCTCGTATGAGATGAAGAGCATAGACAATGTTTATATTGTCTTCAGTCATGACAATGAGACAAAGAAGAACCGGAGGGATGTCTTCCTCAAGGACCGTTTCATTCCTGATGTGGATTGTCTGAAGGAAGTGAAGGACTTCTACTATCTGTCCATTAGGGACGGGGAATGTCATAGTAGTGAAGGTTATGTGCGCAAGGAGGGAAATCCTTTTTTCTGGCTCCCATTCTCGGAAGTCAAAACGTTCTTGCAGAAAAGGTATTATCTGGACTCGGTCAACGATGATGACTTCTATTGTGATTTCAAGTCGACGTCTGCAAATGGGTATCCTCTTATTGTCAAAGTTACGGAAGATATGCTTCGCCGGTCATCTGAACCAGTAAAGATCCTTAACGATGCCATGTTCGGATGTTTCGATGTCGATGTTCGTGAAGGAACTTACAACGGAAGGAAGGGCGGGTTCTTTATCGTTCAGGTTGAGAATAACATTCCAAGTACGGTAGAACGTTATAAGGCCCTAAAGGAGTATGTACGCAAGAATGGGAAGATAACAATGGACTTCATAAAGGAGCACTATCCTGAAGGAGATGACTGGAGAAGGAAATTTGTCGATTTGGGCCTTTATGAAGAGCTTGAGGCTTTGGATATTGAGCAGTTCATTCAATAACTAGTAACTGAAGGAAGATTATGAGTAGTTTTTTGTTTAATGATTCAAAGAATCAGATACTTACCAAAAAGATAGTCGAGATGATCGACAGCGCTTGTTCATATATCAAGACAGGAAATTTTCTGTTCCAGGATCCTGTTGTTATTAATGCCCTCTGTGATGCACTTGATCGCGGAATAGCCGTGTTTATAATCTCCAATATCCCAGAACATGATGCACATATGGCAAGTCAGGAAGAGGGTGGATATGTTAATACGCATGAAGCAAATCTGAAGAGGCTTCGACGGAAGGGTGCTCATTGTCGCGGACTCGATGACCTTCACGCAAAGTTCATTTTGCGTGATGGCAAAGAGGGACTCATGATGAGTGCGAATTTTTCCCCGAACAGTGTAAGAAGAAATATTGAAACTGGAGTCATTCTCGGTGAGGATGAACGGAGTGACCTTGAATATACCTTCAATAAGCTTTTTCTCAATTCCGATGTCCAGGGGTTGTCTGGAACAAGCGAAGTAACCCAAATATCAAGAACTCGGTCAGTAATTGACGATGATACATTTGAAAGAGTAGGACTGAACAGTGGCTTGAGGCTTACCATCGCGTCAAACATGAAGAAAGGTCATTCTGCTACAAATCTTAGAAACTGCGAGGTGACAACCATCTATCAGTCGATTCTTGATATCATTGATGACGCAGAGGAAACCCTTGATATCGTCACATGGCATTTCAATGCCCTGAATAGGCTTCCGAAGTTCGAGATGGCTGTTAAGGACGCAATAAGTCGCGGAGTCATTGTCAGATTATACTCAAACTCCAAGGAAAACCACCCTAATCTTCAAAAATCGCTTAATTGCATATCCGAGTTGGAGAGAATCGGCTGCAAGAGTTTCGGCGACGACAACAATCACTCCAAATGTGTGATGTCCGAGTCGAAGGGAATCATATTTACAGCCAATATTGACGGAAATCACGGACTGACAAATGGTTTTGAAGTCGGATGTGTGCTGGAAGATGAAGCATTGGACGAAATGCGTGAATTTGTTGAATCTTTGTTTGAATAAAGAATATGGAAAAACTTTTGGAAGAAAATATAAAGCACTGGTTCGAATTGAGCCGTAGCGGCAGATTTCTGGAAGCGAAAGACTTCTATTTTGATACCCTTTTCGACAATGTGATAGATAACTTTGTCGAGAAAACGAAAGGAAAGGCGAAAAAGGTGGATGTCCTTTTCTCTGTGCTCGGTTTCACTCCTGAGCCGATCATACTGACCCAGAGGGCACTTGAAGCAAAGGAGCATGTTATCTTCTACACTGCTACAAAGGATGATTGTTTTGAAAAGGACATTAACCCATATCTTCAGAAATATCTTAAAGATTATAAACTTGTTAGATTTGGAGATGAATCTTTTAAGACTATCTACAACACCCTTTCCGAGCAAATGAAACTGCTTCCGGCGAAGGAATATGCCATTGACATTACCGGTGGTAAGAAATCGATGGTCGCATCTGCTGCAATTTTTGGCAGGGATATGAACTTCAATGTGTTGTATGTAGATTATTCGGATTACAATCCGGACCTACGTCGACCTACACCAGGATCTGAGATCCTAAACTGGGTTTATGATCCTTATAGGGATTTGCCAGAATTCTTTTAAAACGATACTGATCGACGAACCAAAATTTCGTTTATTATTCCTATTTTTAGGATTACAAAAAACATAGAACAATGCCTGTAAACAAAGACGCCCTTGCAAGATACCGTGTGATTGACAAACTCCTGTCGGATCCTCATAATACTTACACGACGGAGGAAATCCGTGCAATTGTAAATAGGGAATGTTCGGAGAGAGTATCATTGCGAATGATTCAGAAGGACATCAAATCCCTAGAGGAGGACTTTGGAAAGTCTATGGTGCGCAATGCGGGTGGACGTGCCAAGGTAAAGTATCAAGATCAGTCGGAGCCCCTGTTCTATCAGGAATTGACTTTGGATGAAGAGGCCGTACTCAGGGAAGCTCTCAAGACAATGGGGCAGTTTGAGGGCCTTGACAATTTCACATGGCTAGACCTTCTCAAGAAGAAGTTGGACTTCAAGGCAGAAGCAGACAAATACCCGCTGATTTCCTTCGGAGACAACAGCGTCCTGCAGATCCATCCGACTCTGCTTGCCCGTCTTTTTACAGCCATTTCACGCAAAAAGGTTATACGGATTAGATACACACCGTTTAACAGGTCGAAAGGTATATACGATGTCTATCCATATCAGCTCAGACAGTACAATAACCGCTGGTATCTCCTGATGACGCCGGTCGGAAATGACAAGTTACCATATGATCCGAACTTTATCGCGAACTTCGCCTTGGATAGGATGGATTCGGACTTTGAGTATTTGGAGGATATTCCGTTTGTCGAGACTAAGCTTGACCTTAAGATGTATTTTGATGAGATTGTAGGTATGACGCTCCGTTCGGACGAGGAAGTGGAATACATCTATTATGCAGTTGCTCCAACTCAGGTAGAATATGTCAGGACAAAGTGGATCCATCGCACACAGATGGAACTCGAAGGGGAAGAATTGAAAAACTACAGGTCGAAGTATCCGTCACTGGAGGATTGGGGCTTCTTCTCTATCGAGTGCCGCCCTAACTTTGAATTATACACTCTTTTTGTCTCTTTTGGAGAGAACCTTGTTGTCCTTGAACCTACAAGAATCAAGGAAAAGATTGCCGGCAGAATGAGGGCTGCGGCAGATAACTATGGAAGGATATCGGGAGAGTAGCCCCTGCCAATGATAATTAGTATGAGAATGTCACGGTTTACCTGTATCTCATGGAGCCGTGGTATCTCGTATTGGAAATCGAGATCTGCGAAGAACTTGTCGTGTTCTTCATCTGTAAAAACAAATATTTGACATACAAATTTCAGGGATATTATATTCTGCATATTCTGAATCGAGTGAGACCAACCCTTTTGGGTCGGCCTCTTGTCGCGTAAAATTTATGTTTTAACATTTATCTTTCGTATTGCACTACATTCTTCGAAAGGTTAAGTCAAGGATAAGGCTGGCGAACATACATTTCGTTGCGTGTTCATATCTTTGCATCGTTGGAAAGAGGCGAAGCAATTATTAATTTAAAATTATGACGAAAGTTACAATAAAGAGCAGCTTGAAGCTGCAATCAAGTCGGATGGAAAATATGAAAAAAATTGAAAAAGCGACTATCGCGACAGGAACAGGAACAGCGGCAGCAGGAACTGCCGTAGCATTAGGTGGTAAGGCAGTTCTTTGGGCTGCGTTCTCGGCAGGACCAGGTGCGGCTTTGACCGGAGTAGCGGAGACATCTGCTTTCCTTGCATGGGTCGGTGGAGGATCGCTTGCTGCTGGAGGTGGTGGTATGGCAGCCGGAGCGGCAATTCTTGCAGCTCTGGGGCCTGTAGGCTGGGTAGTGGCAGGAGTCGGTGCGGCAACAGCCGGGATTGCGATTTACAAGTCGCACAAGCGTAGAAGGAAATCCGAAAACAGATAAAAAGTCAAAGTATGAAGCCCTCAAGAAGTTTGGTGTATTGCCGTGAGGCCAGGCGGCAGAAGACACTATTCGAATCTGAATCCAAAGCCAACAATTTCATCAAGTTCAATGCGGACGAGATTCGCGAAAGTTCCGGATATGCTCCAGTAAGGAGCTATTACTGCATATCATGCGGAGGATGGCATGTGACTCACTTGCCTGAATTCAGGCAAGGAAAGACTGTTTCCGAAATCATGACCGACAAGTTGAATGATGATCTTGAAAATAGGAAGAAAGCACGCATAGCAGCCTTGCAGCAAAATAAGGAAATCAAAAGACGGAATGCAATTATTATTGATAATATCAAAAGTTCTTTTGAAACCATACGTGGGTTTGCCGCCTCTGGCGACAAAGATAAGGCCGAAGCCACCCTACTTGAAGCCTACCGGGAACTTCAGTCCATTTGGGATAGCAACGGAAACATAAAAGTTAAAAGAATCCTGCATCGGGGATTGGATAATATTGCACTCGGTATGGGCATGCGCCCAGTCAAGATTCGTAAATAATTTAGGAAAAAACTGATGATAAAATTTCTAATTAGTAATAAATAATGTTGCAATCGCTCTTCGTATTCTTCTTTTGACGACTGGCGGCTATGCTCTTATTGATGGCATTAAGAAGTTGTGTCCTGAACTTCATAGGAAGTTATTAGCCAGAGTTTGACATTTCATTGCCAGAGATCTGGCTATGCCTATCGGGAGGCGAAGACATTTACAGCGGATTTTAGGAAGGTCACGACTGCGGAATCTATTCCCCTATATTTTATAAAAATCGCGGGTTACAACCTGCGATTTTTGCGTAAAAGTGCGGTTTGTATTCCGCAGTTTTGTATATTTGCATAAAACTTTGATATATGGAAAAGTTATATGATCTCTACTTGAAGAAGTTGCAGACGGTTTCAACTGATTTTGTACGCTATTTATATGAAAGAATCAACTGGGATTCCCAATTGATTGTAATTATGGGCGCTAGGGGCGTAGGGAAGACAACAATGGTTCTCCAACATATCATTATGACAGATGCAAAGAATGAGTCTCTGTATATTTCCGCAGATAATACATATTTTGCAGGTAATACCTTATACGATGTCGCCACCAAGTTTGCACAAGATGGAGGTAAGGTTCTGTACATTGATGAAGTGCACAAATATCAAGATTGGTCAAAAGAAGTCAAAATGATGTATGATTTCCTGCCGGAACTTAGAGTTGTAATAACGGGATCATCAATACTTGAACTCATCAGAGGTACGGACGCCGATTTGAGCAGAAGAGCTATCAGATATAAGCTTGAAGGGTTGTCATTTCGTGAATATTTAAATTTCTCTTTAAGTTTGAATATTCCGGCATTTACTCTTGAAGAAATCCTTGAAGGTAAAGTGCAACTGCCAAAAGAAGTAAAATATCCATTGGCGCACTTTAAAGATTATTTGCATAAAGGATATTTTCCATTTTTCAAACTTGATGATTATTTCCAGAGACTTGAGAATGTAATTAACCAAACAATGGAAGTCGATATTCCAGCATATGCAAAGATGAATGTTTCTACTGCCCATAAGTTGAAACAACTTTTGTATGTCATTTCCAGGAGTGTTCCATTTAAGCCGAATTTTACGGAAATCGGTAGGGCTATATCTTCGGACAGGGGCACAGTAGCTGATTATATGGTTTATATGGAAAAGTCAACTTTGATAAGACAACTTAATTTTGCTCCTGACGGAATGGATCTTGTGCAGAAAGTAGATAAAATTTATTTGGGTAATCCGTGCTTTATCTATGCTCTTGCAGATGACGTCCCTGAAATTGGAAATGTCAGAGAAACCTTCTTCTATTGTTCGATGTGTGTAAACCATAAGGTGACAGCCTCACCTGTCTCCGACTTTCTTGTCAAAGGACATACCTTTGAAGTTGGGGGAAAGTCGAAGAATCAAAAACAGATAAAAAACATCGATGACGCATTCATTGTAAAAGATGATATAGAGAATGCGTATAAGAATATTATTCCTCTTTGGACATTTGGTTTTAATTACTGATATATGTCTTGTCGTGGACAACTGATACTTGCAGTTACTTGAGCTCGAAGATCATGTAGAGGACACCGCCGTCGATAATCTGGGTGCCGGGGACGTGGCTGCAGTAGGATTCTGTCAGCAGTTTGGTGACATGGTTCTCATCTTTGCCGTAATACTTTATATAGGTCTGCTGCAGGCCCATGCTGTTGTTCGGAAAGTAAAGTATTTCAGTGACTTTCGGATACCGGGCCTTGAAGGTCAATCCGGTGATCGTATGCCAGTCGCAGCTGAATTCGTATGACGATTTGTTGAACTTTTCTTCCGTGTAGCCGCCGGGCTCTTCATACTGCAATGTGGCGAATGTCGCCGGTATGTTTTTCGTGAATGTGAAAGTCAAGCCGTTGTCATTGTCGCCCTTGATGGATTTCAATGGCATTTCGGCTTTGTCTTCGAAGTAGAAGTTGTTTTCATAGATGATCGGCTTGGTGTATCCGGCGCCTTTCAGCAGCCATTCCTGACTCAGGATCTGCGGAAGCAGAGCGCGGTCGATTATCTCCAGCTCTCTGTATTCGTCTTCGATTATGCCGTCGTCATCTCCTGCCTCAACGCAGGACGGCAATGCCCAGAATACGGATACTGACAGGATAAGATAGGATAAAATTCTATTCATATTGTTGATTATTAGAGATTTTCGCTAATATAACAATTTTTTCCGATATCCGTTATCATGAACATCCGGCTGCAAACAATCTGATGCGCGGAAAGCCGGACGGCACGGGGCCTTCGGAGAGGCGTAGCCGTCCGCGGCTCGTGAGCGGAAGGGGCCCGCCGCTTCGCGGTGGGAAGGATAGCCCTGAAAGGGCGTACCGCTCCGAAGGCCCTGTGTCAGCCGGCGTCCCAATGCTGCCGGCGTCCAATGCCAGAGAGCGTCGCCTTTTTACTCCATTATCATCGAAGAAATCTACAGATTATCAGGATTCGCAAGCAGGAGAGACTTGATGGCTTTTGCCAGGCGACCGTCCGGATCCGAGAAATGATTGCCGGGATTGACCTCGAAATCGTGGGAAATACCGAGCCGCGACATCAGCTGCAGCACCTTTTCCGTGCACGAGCCGACCTGATTCATGACAGGATGCCTCGTATTGCTCTCATTGTCACCCAAAGAAAAATAAGCATAGTCGGGAACCCTCACCATCTTGTGTCCCTCTGCGTATTCCACGAAACCGGGATACCAGAAAGATGCAGAGCCGCAGGCAACCCTTGAGAAACAGTCAGTGTTCCAAGTGCACCAGAGAGCGAACAAGCCGGCCAGAGAATAACCTGCTATCGCATTGTACAGCGACGGAGCCGAGAGCCTGGACTCTATTTCAGGCATTATCTCATTGACAAGCCTTCTCAGATGCTCCGCGCCGTTGCCGGCAAACTCGCCCTGGCCTTTTCTTACGCCCGGCGCCTTCCACGGAGTCATGCATCCGTCGAAATCGAAATCGTATATCGAAACAAGATTGAAATCCGGGCATCCGATGCGCTCGCATGCGGCCATCACATTGTGCCCGTCACCTGCGACAGAATGAATATAAACAGTCGGAACTGCCTTGTCGCAGCTCCATAACCTCACTTTATATTCACTTCCAGTCATAGTATCAGTTGATCCGCCACCTAGAAACACTTGTAGCCGAAAGCAGCAGCGGTAGTCAGGTAGAACTTCCTTGCCAGATATACAAGGATTCCCGGATTGTAGCCGATACCAGGTACAGAAAGCTGGTGCTCGTTTGCGAAATTCCGGATTAACTCCCTTGAATGTGCAAGATCCACACGGCAACGCCTTTTCTTGGCAGGGTCCTGGGTGTTGAGGATGGAATTGTCATTGGAAAAATAAGTGTATGCCGTCTGTGGAACAGTGACGACACTCTTCGCATAGTACAGCGCCTTGAAAGAGAACGGAAGATCCTCGATTGTCCTTCCTACCTCGAAACAGAGTTTGTGCTTAAGAAGCATGGACTTCCTGAAAACATATCTCCAGACATAGCCCCATTTGGCAACCCAGGTGACTTTCATCTTGTCAGCAGAAGAAGAATATACCTTCTCCCTGCTGAAAATCTGGCATTTGTAAGCTTTTTTCTGATTTATGATACCGGAACAGGCTATGTCCGCGTCATTCCTGGTAATGGCATCCATAAGATTCTCGTAGAAGCCGTCTGTGATGGTGTCGTCCACATCCATAAAATGGATGTACTCACCTGTAGATTCCTTTATGCCGATATTCCTCGCCGCAGAAAGGCCCTGATTTTTCTCGAAAATAACCGTTTTGACAGGATACCTTTCCACTATCTCAGCGGTCCTGTCAACGATTCCGTCCACAACGACTATTATCTCCAAATTCTTGTAACTCTGAGCCAACAGCCCATTCAAGCATCTTTCGATGTATCGTTCCGCCTTGTAGCAAGGAACAATGACTGATAACTTTTTCATTAAACCATCTTTTACCAAAATCGTCTTACGCGCCAAGCGCGAAGCCGACCCTGAAGTTTATTCATCTGTCAGTTCCGGTTTTTAGTACATACGATTTACAAAAGTACGCTTTTTTTTTGATTTTGTTCTACTTTTCGGTTTTTTCTTCCAAAATTGTCTCAAAAAGAGCCTTCCATTGCTCCATGATGATGTCAATGCCGAACTCTCCCGCCTTCTCCTTGGCCTTCTTTCCGAATCTGGTTCTCCTGTCGCTGTCACCTATGACTTTGCATATGCCTTCTGCGAGGCCGTCCGTATCACCGGGCTTCACAAGATAGCCGTTCTCATCATTGACAATAATCTCCGCAGGTCCCTTATGACAGTCGTAACTCACCATAGGAAGACCTGTCTCAATCGCCTCCAGAAGCACCATAGGAAAACCTTCGTAAGCGGAACTCATTACAAGACAGGAACTTGCCAGCATCTCGGAACGGATGTCACTGCTGCTGCCCATAAGCCTGACCTTGCCTTCCAGGCCGTTGTTCCTGATCTGCTTCTCCAGTCTTTCCTTCAGGCTGCCGTTCCCGAAGATGTCCAATGTCCAGTCCGGATAACGCTCCGCGACCTTTTTCCACGCAGTCACGGCGTCCCTGAAGTTCTTCTGAGACTCCAGGCGTCCTACTGCTATGCATCTTCTGTTCTCAAGCGCAGCTGTCTTTTCTGACTTGAAGGTCAATGGGTTATAGATGCTTATGACATTGTCCAGAATCTTGGACCAGTCAGCCTTGTCCGCCTTGGTAAGGACGACGAACTTGTCCAGTTTCCGTGCCACCTTTTCGATTTGTCCCATCCTGAACTTCGCGTACAGGTCTCCAAGCCACGAACCACCGTATTTGACGTCGTATTTGTCGTGCGAGAAATGGAATTCGGCGATTTTTATGCTGCCGTCAGTGCAGTCCGGCAGGCAGAAGATGTCGCGCCCGCCTACAGAGACACAGATGTCCGGTCGGATTTCACACAGTATTCTGTTCAGTTTCCTTCCGTAGGTGTGCAGCATGAACTTCTCGCTCGTACCCACATCGTGCAGCGTAATCCTGTCGCTCAGATGGAAATGCACAGGCCGCTCTTTCTGGTCTGCCGTGATTATGTGAATGTCGTAGCCATATACGTCGGCCAGATAATTGGCCTTGATGGAAAGAACCCTTTCAATACCGCCGAACAGATGCAGCGAATGGATACAATATGCGATTTTCATATAGAAGGTTATCGAAAAACGTTAAAAACACCTGCTGAATACTATGCAGTTAGCACAAATTTAGTAAATTTGTATATAAAACCTTGCCTCAATAAAGAATTATGAATGAACCTGTTCCTCTAGTGTCGGTGATAGTGCCGAACTACAATTATTCACGCTATCTGAACTCACGCATTGACAGTATCCTCGCCCAGACTTTTTCTGATTACGAGCTGATTCTGCTCGATGACGCGTCCACGGACGACAGTGCGCAGGTGTTGGAACAGTACAGGGACAATGAGCACGTTACTCATCTGATAGTCAATGAGAAGAACTCCGGAAGTCCGTTTGTCCAGTGGAAGCGCGGAATGGAACTCGCCAGGGGAAAATATATCTGGATAGCAGAAAGTGACGACCTCGCGGCGCCCGAATTTCTCGAGAATACGGTCAATGCGATGGAGGCGAATCCTCAGGCTTGCCTCTGCCACGTCGGTTCATGGATAATCGATTCGGAGGGCAATGTGGCGGAGAAGAGCGGCTATTATCAATGGCCGGAGGACGGAAAGACCTACGTCTTCGACAGTCCCTGGTATCTGAGGCACAAGATGGTGGACGGAAACAAGGTGTACAATGCCAGCATGACATTGTTCCGCAAGGATTGTGCTCCGGACGCCACATCCGAGTGCTACTCAATGCGTTATTGCGGAGACTGGCTGTTCTGGATAGAGGCGATGAAACGTGGCGGACAGGTTATCGAAATCCACAAATACCTGAGCAGTTTCCGTCGGCACAATGCCTGTGTCACCAAGGAAGGGTCCACGGAACTTGTCGCCTACAGGGAGTTCATCTTCATCAAGAAATGGCTTCACAGAGAGGTCTTTGCCAATGACAAGGCTTCCGTCATGAACGACGTGTGCAAATGCTGGAGAGGAGCGAGGCACTGTCCGAAATCGGGAACCATCACCAAGAATGACCTGCGCCAAGTGCTGAAAAACGCATTTCATGTCAATTGCTGGAAAGTCAATGTGTGGAGAATCTATTATGCCCTATTTGGCAAAATACTCCTTTTTTGACTCGATCCGGAATCGTTCTGCCCTCTGCATTGACCTTATGAAGCCCTCAGGATTCGCGAGCAGCTTGCGCAGCCTGAAATATTCTCTGATTTTCAGGTGTCTCAAGTCTGCAGGAAGATATTTCTTCAATGTTTCGCGGATTTCCTGTATGTAAGGGAGAATTTCCTCGTTGCCCAGTCCGCTTCGGCTGATCTCTTTGGCCATTTGTGTGCCGATCCGCAATACTCTGGTCCTGAAGTAGTTGCGGTCTTCCGGAATCAGGCCTTTGCTCGTGATGAATTCGTACCGTTCCTGTTCAGCCTTGAAGAAATCCATGTTTCTGGCAGGATTTACATGATGATCAATGCTGCCTGCCCTTTGCCTGTAGTGGTAGAGCGGCTTGTCGCAGAGCACTACGGATCCGGCATTTGCCACCCATTTGTAAACTGTGGCGTAATCCTCGTACATCCTCAAAGTCATCTTTTCGGTGATGACCTCTCTGCGGAACATCTTGTCCCACACGAAACTGCATACCTTCTTGTCTTTCAGGATTAGTTCCAGGGCCTTGTCGCGCGACACGGTTTTCGTTTTTTTTACAGGAGCCTTTACCCTGCTCTTGTTCTGGTAATCCTTGAATATGCCGCAGATGGCTATGTCTGCACCGCTTGTGTCCAGCGCGTCAACCATATAACGGAGCATATCCGGGTCGTACCAGTCGTCGCTGTCCAGGAATGCGATGAATTCACCTTTGGCCTGTCCGAGTCCGACATTTCTGCTGTCAGCCAGTCCGGAGTTGGGCTTGTGTGTCAGTCTGATCCTGGAATCCTTTTCTGCATATTCATCGCAGATGGCAGGAGAACCGTCTGTGGCTCCGTCATCGATCAGGATGAGTTCCCAGTCACGGTATGTCTGGTTCAGTACGGAGTCCAGGCTTTCCCTGAGGTACTTCTCGATATTATAGACCGTCGTGATGATGCTTACGCGAGGATTTTTTCCTTCCATAACCTGTTTTTGTATATGTGAAATATATGTACGGCTGCAAACTTACGAATAAATCTTTTAATTTTCCTATCTTTGCATCCGCTTGCTAAGCGTTAGTAACATGAAAATAATAAGTTGCCTCAGATTAAGAGAATATTTCCGAGGATAGATCTGTTTTCGAAGAAGGAGTGTGCCGGTGGCACATGACTGATGAGAAAAAAGATATAGACCGAAAAGATTCCTTAAGATGATGCAGGTTATTTTTTGAAGGTTACTTAATATATCAGAAATTAAGTCAATATTATGGATAAGAACAGTTATGCATTGGGAATGAGCATTGCCCACAATATGCTCCAGTCAGGTGTGAAAGAGGTTTCTTTCGATGATTTCGTAGCAGGCCTGAAGGCTACATTGACCAGAACAGAGCCGGCTATCTCCTATGAGGAGGCAAGCGAACTTCTGGACAAGTATTTCCAGCAGCTTCAGGAGAAACAGGCTGCGGAACAGGCTGAAATAGCAGAGGTTATGAAAAAGGAAGGTCAGGAGTTCCTTGCTGCCAATGCCAAGAAGGAAGGCGTTATAGTTCTGCCAAGCGGTCTTCAGTACAAGGTCATCAAAGAAGGTTCAGGCCGCATCCCCGGTCCTACCGACAAGGTGAAATGCCATTATGAGGGTACTTTCGTGGACGGTGAGAAATTCGACAGTTCTTATGACCGCAAGCAGCCTGCCGTATTCGGTGTGAATCAGGTGATTGCAGGCTGGACTGAAGCTCTTCAGCTCATGGACGAGGGCTCAGTATGGCAGCTCTTCATCCCTTACAATCTTGCTTACGGCGAGGCTGGAGCACAGGGAGCGATTCCTCCTTATGCCGCTCTCGTGTTCAAGGTGGAACTGATAGAGGTCCTATAAAGAATATTATAATAAAAATCGGCCGTCCGGATATCCAGGCGGCCGATTTTTATTTTTTGTCCTATGTTACTGTTTCACGAAGAGTGATGCGAAACCGAACATGTCAGGGTCGAATTTCGTCCATTCGTCAGCCCACATCTCACCGAAAGGTGGCTTGTCATAATCGCGGAACTCCAATGTGAGGCCGTCGTCAGACAATCTGAATACTACGGTAGCTTCTCCAAGTGTCTCTTTTGTCGCGCTGAATGCACGGTTTGCAGACGAAAGCTTGTAGTATGTGTCGGACTGATATGCACAACCGTTTGTCTCGTCCGCCGCGATGAACATCTGTCCTTCCAATGTGCTGTGCGCGCCCAGTACCACGCCTTTGGCAACCAGGTTTTTAGGCTCGCCCAATGTTACGGTAGCCTTGCGGAAGAAATTAAGGAAATCGCCTTTTCCGCCTGGAGTGAGTGAGACGGTGCCGTCAGACTCTTTGGCGAATGTCAGAGTGAAGCCCTCGTTGTGAGTCGGAAGAGCTTCCGGATCGTCCTCATATTCCATAAACCACATGTCCAGCTCATCTTTGCTGAACACCTTGCTGAACTTCCATGTGCCTACAAGCTTGTCAGGCGTCTGAAGACCCTTGACTGCCACTTCCATCTTGCTGTTGTCACCGGCGATAAAGCGGGAGTCGGCCTCCTCGTTTACGCTGATCTCAGCCTTGAGGTCTCCTGAAAATCCGTCTTCAACCTTGAACTTCGCCACTCCGCTGGATTCTCCTGCATGTATCAGCGCGAATACGCCAGGTTTGGCGGAAGTCGATGTGGTCGGGGTAGTGCCTTCAACTGTAAATGAAAGCTTTGACGCACCTTCGCCGGAAACTGCAAGAGGAACGTATATGTCTTCATCTGCCTTGAAATCCTTTCCGGTAAGAGTGCCTACTACATTGACAGTAGCGAGGCAGCCCTCAAGTGCATCGAATTTGGTCATATTGAACGAGTAAACCAGCGCTTCCTGTGAGCTTGGGGCGATAACTGCCACGATTTTTGTTCCCATGCTGTAGCCTTCAGGAACCGTAAAGCCGAGTGACACCTGCTTCTCTTCAGAAAGAGAGACATTGGTGATGGTGACGGAACCTGATGACTCCCCTGCCTTGATCACCACGCTTTCTGCGGATGCGGTGTAGTCAACGCCTTTTTCGGCATTGCCGATGAAAGTCAGCGGAACGGTAAGGTCCGTTTCTGCAGGACCGCTTACCACCACATCAACATCGACAGCTCCCTTCTGGTAAACGGTATATAAGGTTTTTGAAAATTCGATTGTCGGTTTCGAGTCGTCATTGTCGCAGGAAACCATGGATACAGCCGCAACAGCAGCGGCCATAAATGTAATGAACCTTTTGAACATAACAGTTAGTTTTAAAATTAAAAAAATGTCTATTTGTCGTTTTGTCTATACTATTTTGTCGTCTTTGTCGTCGCTTCGTCATATTCCGCTTTCAGCGCGTTCACCTCATCTCTTTCAGCCTGTGTAGGAATCTCGCCTTTCGGTTTTATGTAACTTTTCGAAGCGTCACTTGTCTTCGGCGGGAGCTCGTTATATCCGCATCCGCAGAGAGCTGCCCCGGCGAACACGATGGCTAATATACTGATAATTTTTTTTCTTGTACTCATTTTGCTTGAAAAATGTAAGTTAATAAACATATCCCGGATTCTGAACGAGGTCAGGATTCAAGTCAATGTCTGACTTGGATATTGGAGACGTATAGAGGTAGGCCTTGGTCGTATATTTCAGACCATTGCTGATCACCCACCATTCCGGCCTTCCGTTTCTCTTGAGCTCGAACCATCTGTCTCCCTCCATGAACAGTTCCTTGCGTCTTTCGTCGAATATGGCCTGAAGCAGGGGAGTGAGCGGCTTCCCGTTGCAGTCAGTAACGATTCTATCACCGGTCCTTACCTCAGGCAATGTGCTTTCCGTCAGGTCAGTCACGCCTTCTATCCTGTTGTGTCTCAGCTCATTGATACATTTCAGGGCATTGGCATTGTCCCCCTTGTGGCAGTAGGCCTCGGCTAGCATCAGCACCATTTCCGACAGTCTTACCTTGCATTCCGGAACCTTCGTGCTCATCCTTTTTTTGTTCAGGCTTGATGTGAACCTGACATCCGCTTCAGGATTGTCCCCGAAGAGTTTTACGAACTTCGAGCTCGCAGGCCTTGATGCCAGATATCCTTTCGTGTAGGCAAAGTACCAGTCCAGTTCGCTGGAGTTGTTTATGTGCGAGCGGACCATCACTTCACCTTTCGGCTCATTCGCGGAATTGATCATGGCAGCGTATTCGGAAACCGGTGTCAGCTCATATCCGCTGTGAGCGATGATGTCGGTGCAGAGGCTTATTACATTGTCCCATCTGCCGCACCAGAACTCCAGCTTAGCCTTGTAGGCTTTCACGATCCATTCCGTGAACATGTATTTGCTGTCTGTCGGCTTCAGGGCCAATGCAGAGTCGAACAGTTTTTCTGTGTATCCGAATGTCTGGCTGAGCGTGCCACGTGACGGGCGGTAGTTGATGTCGAAATTGTCCACCAGAGGAATACCCGGAAGACTGCCTGCCGTGGCCTCGTCGTAAGGCTGGCAGAACTCGCGCATCAGATTGTAATATATGATGCCCTTCATTGCGTAAGCGGCAGAAACAGAGCCTCTTGCGATGTCGCTGTCCTTTCCTCCGAGATTGTCAATGACGATGTTGCAGTCCCTGACGGTTTCCCAGCTGTTACTGTAGTAGCTCTGCCGTTTGTCTATCTCCTCGCCTGCGAAGAACGGAAGATTGGACCCGGCCATGATGTTGGCATCCAGATTGTCCGCGCATCCTTCCAGGAACATCAGCACATCCATATTGCCGATCACATTCTCATCGCCGCCACCTTCGATTTCGCGCAGGCGGTTGTGAATGAGTGAGGCGAATTCTTCATCTGTCTTGGGGATGACCTCGCCCTGCGGCTGCACATTGAGATAGTTCCCGCAGCCAGCGAGAGTCGCAGCCATCATAGTCAGTATCAATGTTTTGAGATGTCTCATGATAATGCCCTCCTAAAATTCAATGTTCATACCTGCGGAAACGCTTCTTGTCGTAGGATAGGTCGCTCCCGGTATTTCCGGGTCCATGCCGTCGTATCCGGTGATGGTGAAGAAATTGTTGAGCGCGACATTGAAGCTGACGCCCCTCATCCTGATTTTCTTCACGATGTCCCTCGGCATTGACCAGGAAAGTATGATGGATTTGATCCTGAGATAGGAATTGTTCTTCAGATATACGGCGTCTATGATGCTGTAGTCCATAGGATTGGAGTTGGCGAAGTTGTATTTGGTGCCGTAATAGTCGTAGATTCTCGGATATTTCACGCCGGTCGTATGAGTGGCTGTCCATCTGTTCGTCCTGTCCTTCTCCACGTTCAGGTGGTTGCCGTACAGGTCGCTGAACTGGGACTGTACCTCTTCTGTGCTCACGCCGCTGTGGGCCGCATTGCTGTAACTTGCGGGATACTTCAGCTTTTCGTAGGTCTTGCAGCCGAACGAATATACTCCGCTGACGCTCAGCCTGAGCTGTTTCCAGGAAGCGTAGATGTTGAAGCCTCCCGTGTATGGCGCGATGGTGGTGCCGAGATAGTATCTGTAATTGTCCGGCTTGTTGAGGTCCGCGGCATTGGATATCACGGCATCCGGGCGCAGCTTGAACTCGTAAAGTCCTGTGTCCTTGGCTATTCCGGCTAGCTTGCCGCTGAATATGGCTCCGGTAGGGTAGCCCTCCACATATCTGTCCTTGGAAGTGATTCCGCTCTTGGTTACCGGATTGTATTTCAGTACCTTGTTGTAGTTGTAAGCGAAATTGACCGATGCTCCGGCGCTCCAGTCCTTCTTCTGGAGGAACTTGCCGTTTACGGTCAGCTCGATACCGCTGTTCATGATGTCGGCGGCATTGAAATAAACATATGTGAAGCCGGTCGTGCTCTGCACTGGGGATGAGGTCACGACATCGGTGCTGAGCCTGTAGTAATACTCTGCATTGACATTGAGCCTGTCTTTCCAGAAGCCGAAATCAATGCCGGCCTTGGCGTCTCTGGTCTTCTCCCAACCGAGGTCCGGATTCGGGGCCGACGGGATGGTTCCGAGGTTGAAAGTCTCCTCTCCGAAATACCGGTACTGCTGCTGAAGGTATTGGATGACAAGCAGATGTGAGGTGCTGGTGTTCACGTCACCGGTAAATCCGTAGGCTGCTCTCAATGTAGCGTGTGACAATGCCGGGATGGCCTTCCTGGCCCAATCCTCTTCTCCGATATGCCAGGCCGCTCCTGCACTCCATGTAGGGTTGAACTGCCGGTTGCTGCCGAAGTTGGAACTGCCGTCGGTTCTGAAGGAAGCGTTCAGGACAATGCTCTTGCCCAGGAAGTAATCGGCTGATGCATAGAAGGATGCATATCGCGTTTTGCTGAAATACTCGCCGTTAAGCTTCTCCACTTCGCTGAGCCACTGGTCGGAAGGACCGCTGATGGCAGGAAGTGAGGTGGTTCCAGTCTTCGGGTCATAGTTATATCTCTTGCTGAAGATGGTGTTCGAGTCCGAGCCTCTGAGTTCCGCTCCCGCAAGAATGTTGAGGGTGTGCTGTTCCGCAAACGTCTTGTTGAACGCGAAATGACCGCGTGCGACATAGCTGCTGCTGTTCATCCTGTTCTGCGAAATGTTTCCGTAGAGGTTGGTCTGTGACTTGTCGTCGCTTCCGAGCCTGTCCTTGAACCCTGTGTAGCTGTATTTGTCCACGATCTTGTCGGTGGAGTTGTTGGCGAAGGAATAGGATACAAGCCCCACGAAATGAAGCGGTTCTATGATGCGGAAGTCGGTCTGCGCACGGAAAGTCCCGTTGGTGTTGACCGTCTTGGAATAATTGGAGTCAAGTTCTCGGAGGATATTGAACCCGTTTTTCGGCAGCACCTGTTCGGCGCTTCTTCCGTTGTAGTATCCGAGAGTGAACCAGGTGTTGTCCGCCGCATAGGAACCGTCACTGTTGTACGCCTTCTCGTACGGATTCGAGAAATATGCATAGTAGAACGGGTCCACATTCGAGTACGGCATCTTGGATTCCTGCCTTGCGGCTTCCATTCCCACGTCGATGCGTGCCCAGTCCGTCGGGGTCAATGTCATCTTCGCATTGACATTGTATCTGCGGTAGTCGTTGTGGATCAGCATGCCGTCCTCGTCGTTGAGGCCGAGCGCGACGTAGTATGTGCTTTTCCCTGAGCCGCCGCTGAGCGAGAGATGGTGTCCCTGGGAGAATGAATTGCGGAACAGCAGGTCGTACCAGTTCGTGTCAACGCTCTTCAGCGAGGCGATGTACGCGTCCTGGGTGTCTTTGTTCCCTTTCATTGACGCGAAATCCCCGAGACCGGCCCTGATCTGGCCGACGATTCCGATGACAGGGTAAATTACCGTGTTGTCAGTCAGTGACCTGGCGTATCTGCTCGCGGAGAATTCATTCCAGAGTTCGTCTTCCCAGGCCAGTTTTTCAGCGGAATTCATCAGGTTCAGGCTCCTTTCCGGCTTGAAGGACCAGGTGAAGGTGTTGTTGTAGCTGATTTTCATCTTGCCTGCCTCGCCTTTCTTGGTGGTCACGACAATGACACCGTTCGCCGCTCTTGAACCGTAGATGGCAGCGGCCGCAGCATCTTTCAGGATGGTGATGCTCTCGATGTCGTTAGGGTTTATGTTGCCCACTCCATTGACGAAGATGTCGTCGAAACCGCCGGTCGCAAGCTGTTCGCTGCTGAGAGTCGGAGACTCGCTCTGCATCGGCACGCCGTCCACTACCCATAGAGGGTTGCTTGTTCCGGTGAGGTTGTTGGAGCCGCGGATGGTGATTTTCGCCTGAGTGCCCGGCTGTCCGGACAATGACTTGATGCTCACGCCCGCCACTTCGCCTTGCATCAGCGCGTCCACGGACGAGATGGCCTTGGCTTCGAATTTGTCAGCGTCGAGAACCGCCACTGAACCGGTTATCCGCTTGACCGAGGTCTGGGCATATCCGGTCACGACCACCTGGTCCAACTGGTTTTCTTCCCATTCCATTACGATTTTCACGTTTTCGGTGCTGCCAGGAATGAGCTGGTACCGGATCTCCTTCATGCCGATGGATGAGAAGATGACTGTCTTGGCGGAGGAGGGCAATGTGATGCTGAACCGTCCGTCCAGGTCTGCGGTAGTGCCGATGGTGTTCTTCTCCATACAGACTACGCCTGCTCCGGTCACCGGTACGCCGTCACTGTCCACGACCTGCCCTGAAAACTTGAATCCCTGGGCGTAAAGTGTCGTAAGGCTCAGCAGAAAAAGAAGACAAATGCTGAAAGCGGTTTTTCTCATAAGCTGATTCGATTATGTCAGACCTGTACAGGTCAACAGATTCTTATTCCTTCGTTCTTCATTTCGGCAAGTGCTTTCTCGTGTCCCTCTTCGCTCACATAGGCCAGGCAGTCCTGAAGAAGGATGACATTGGCGCCGTTCTTTTTCAGGTCTTCTGCCGTATTGCGCACGCAGAATTCCGTAGCGATGCCGCAGACATACACATTTTCCGGCTCGAGCATTGACACGATCTCGCCCAGCGCCTGTCCGGCCTGGTTCTTTCCGTCGTAACCTGAATACTGCTCCACGTCCTTGTCGCAGCCTTTGTCGAAAGTCAGGTCCTCGTCAGCGTAAGGGCGGAGCTTTTCGTGAATCTCGCCGCCGCGGGTTCCGGCCACGCAATGTGCAGGCCAGATGCCTCCAAACTCCTTGAATGAGCAGTGGTCTGCAGGATGATGGTCCCTGATGAAAAGTACCGGCAGGTCCTCTCCGCGGGTCTTCTTGATGAAGTCCAATGTGTTTTCTACAGCATTCTCCGCATTGGCGCAGGCGAGGCTGCCGTCAATGAAGTCGTAGAGCATATCTACTACAATCAGAACAGAATCGTTAGTCATATACTATATGGTAAAATTTTCTATTTCTATTACAAGTTTGTTCAGGATGTCGTTTTTCAGATTGTAGAGGTCGTCGGAAATGTCCACCTTGAAATAGTGCGGATTGATGAGACGGCGCTCTGACTGGCTGAAATGGTTCAGCGTGTTCCGATAGAACTCCTTCTTCTCCATGAGCGACCTGTGCGGCACGCATCTCTCTCCATTTTCTATCACTTTGAGCTGTAGCGCCCTCCACTGGTAAGTGCCCTCATCGAAGGTCTTGAACTTGTACCTGTCGTATTCGTCCTTGATGGTGAAGGTCTTGCCGTGCTCGATGGCCTGGCTCAGTTCGTCGCCGCGCAGACAGGTCACATCGGCCTTGTAGATGTCGCCATATTCGGAGTCGTGCTTCATCAGCCTGTATGTTATCTGGAATCCCGGATTTATGAGCTTGATGCGGTCCTCGGACTTCTTGAGCACAGGCTCCCCGTCGATCTGCACGAGCTTATAGACATTGCCGAAACAAGGTGCCGCCTTGCTTGTGGCGATGGCGTCGCCCACACCATAGGAGTCGATTTTCGCTCCCTGCCTTTCGAGATCGGAAATCAGGTATTCGTCCAATGAATTGGTAGCGAATATCTTACATCCTGTAAGTCCGTGAGCGTCCAGAATCTTCCTGACCTCTGCCGAAAGATAAGCGAGGTCGCCGCTGTCCAGCCTGATGCCGTACCCGTAAGGATAATTGTTGTCAATGCCGTTTTCCTTGAATGCCCTGATGGCATTGAGCACGCCGCAGCGGAGGGTGTCATACGTGTCAATGAGAAGAATCAGATTCTCTCCGCGGTGTGTCTTGATATAGTCGTTGAACGCCTTGTGTTCACCTTCCACGCTGCTGCCGTAGGATGTCACGAAACTGTGGGCCATGGTTCCGGTGGAAGGAACACCGTTCAGTACGCCCGTGAGGATATTCGATGTGCTCGCGCAGCCGGCAATGATCGCTGCCTTGGCCCCATACACTGCAGCCCACGGGCCGTGTGCTCTTCTGGAACCGAATTCGCTTACCGGATGTGATGTGGCCCTGCATACACGTGATGCCTTGGTGGCCACTGCCATCTGGTGGTTCATGATGCAGAGCATCGGGGTTTCGAGCACCTGCGCCTGTATCAGCGGAGCCTCCACCGTGATGATCGGCTCATTCGGAAACGCGATCTCGCCCTCTCTCATGGCATAGACGTTCCCGGTAAACTTCATGTTCGCCAGATAGTGGCGGAAATCGGCATACTCTTCACCCGGGAGGAACTTTTCATAGAACTCTTCCGGCATTGAACCGAGATTCTGGATCATTTCGACCACCTCCTCGGTGCCGCTCACTACAGCCCAGTTGTTGTTTTCCGGGGCTTTTCTGTAAAACAGGTTGAAAACTGCCATCTGTTCACCCCGACCCGTTTCCATGAACGATTTTCCCATAGTGTACTGGTACTTGTCGGAGCAATATGCAAATTCTTTGACTTCCATTCTTAAAGGTGTTGTTCCGGGATCCGCAATGTCGGCCCGGACTTGTTCATATATTATCGCAAATGTACAAATTGTGACGGAAAATCACTAAATTAGCGAAATATAAATTCTTACTGAACCTGAATCGGAACATAATCAGATGACACAGACATTAAAGAATCTGTTCGAGAAATACACAGGACAGAAATCTACAGAAATAACAGAGTTGAATTCATCCGGCAGCAACCGGAGATATTTCCGCATAAAAGGCGAGGGCGGCACGTCGCTCGTCGGCGTAATCGGACTGAACCTGAAGGAAAACAATGCCTTCTGCTACCTCAGCCGGCATTTCCTCGAGAAGGGCATCCGCGTGCCCCGCGTGCTTGCGGTCAGCGATGACGGCATGTGCTACATACAGGAGGACCTCGGAGACGAACTTCTCTATGACAAGCTCGCCCAGGGCAGGGAAAGCGGCGTTTACTCTTCCTATGAAAGGTCAATGCTGCGCCACACCCTGGAGATGCTCCCGAAAATCCAGTGCCGTGGCGCCGAGGGTCTTGATTTCAATGTCTGCTTCCCGGAACCGGCTTTCAACGGCAGGATGGTGATGTTCGATTTGAACTACTTCAAATACTGCTTCCTCAAGGCTACCGGAATGGAATTCGACGAGGTCCGTCTTCAGGATGACTTCGAAAAGCTGCATGACGACCTGCTCGGCGAGGATACGGACACGTTCCTCTACAGGGATTTCCAGGCCCGAAACGTGATGATAAAGGACGGTGAGCCGTATTTCATTGACTTTCAGGGTGGAAGGAAAGGACCTATATATTATGATGTGGCGTCATTCATCTGGCAGGCCCGTTCGCGTTATCCCGAGGACCTGAAGCAGGAGCTGGTGGAGACATATCTCAGGGCATTGAAGACATATATGCCTGACATTGACGAGGCTCATTTCAGGGAGAGACTCCGTCTGTTCGTGCTTTTCAGGACATTGCAGGTACTCGGAGCCTATGGTTTCCGGGGCTATTTCGAGAAGAAGCCTCATTTCATAGCGAGCGTGCCTTACGCCATTGACAACCTGCGCCGTCTGATGCAGTCGCCGTTCGTGCGTTACCCGTATCTGTCGGAGGTGCTCACCAAACTGACTACTATGGAGCAGTTCTATGTCAATGCAGAGGACAAGCGCCTGCAGGTAAAAATCTTCAGTTTTGCCTACAAGAAAGGCATTCCTGCAGACACTTCCGGCAATGGAGGCGGCTACGTTTTCGATTGTCGTTCCGTGAACAATCCGGGCAAGTTCGAGTATTACCGCCAGTTTACCGGCATGGACAAGGAAGTGATCAAGTTCCTCGAAGATGACGGAGAGATTCTGACGTTCCTGAACAGCGTCTATGCGCTTGTGGACTCTCACGTGAAGAGGTTCATTGAAAGAAAATTCACGAATCTTCAGGTTTGCTTCGGCTGTACCGGCGGCCAGCACCGTTCCGTTTACTGTGCGGAGCATCTGGCGGAGCATCTGGCCCGCAAGTTCGACATCCGGGTGTCAGTTACCCACCGGGAACTCGATATAGAAAAGAATTTCTGACAGATGAAGACAATGATTTTTGCAGCAGGGCTTGGAACCAGGCTCAAGCCTTTGACGGACAATCTTCCGAAAGCGCTTGCTCCTGTGGCTGGGCATACCCTTCTGTATTACGTGCTTATGAGGCTCCGTGCTGCGGGAAGTGATGAATTCGTAATCAATATCCATCACTTTGCAGATAAAATCAGGGAGTACGTGGCGGCCGATCCTGAACTGTCTCGGTTAAATATCCGGTTTTCAGACGAAAGCGACTTGTTGCGTGACACCGGAGGCGGAATCCGTTATGCGGAAAGCCTGTTGAGGTCAGCGGAAGGCCGTTTTCTGGTCCACAACGTGGACATAATCTCGGATCTGCAGCTGGACTGGTTCCTTAGCCAGGCCCGTCCCGCTGCTCTCGCCACATTGCTCTTGAGTGAACGTGTCACCAAGCGCTATTTCCTGTGTGACGGGGACAACCGCATTGTGGGCTGGACCAATGTCGCTACAGGAGAGGTCAAGACTCCTTTCCCCAGTCTGGATGTAAGTCATTGTCATAAAGCCGCTTTTGCAGGCGTGCATCTGGTTTCCGATGCCATTTTCGACGTGTTCAGGGACATTGACTCGTCTCCTTCCGATTATCCGCTCTTCGACGCTGGGGGGAATAGGATTCTCCAGTCGGAAAAGCCTCTGGGTCAATGCTTTTCTATCGTCGATGCTTACCTGAGAGCTGCTGCGCGTCACCCCATATATGCAGCAATTCCCTCTCACCTCACGCTGATCGACGCGGGCAAGAGGGAAACACTTGCTGAAGCTGAGCGCTATCTTACTGGAGCGTAGCCATTGTATCGCAGTTCCCCTGAGGAGAATTCAGTTCTATCCGGTTCAATGTCCTGCACAGCAGGATGACAATCCCCACGCACACAACTGCCACGACACCGTACTCGAGCGGGCTCATTATGTCGAAGAATGTCTTCGCATCCTTGAACTTGTCGATGTTGCTGAATATCAGCGAGAACGTGTTGTTCGTGAAATGCATCAGCATCGTCAGTTTCAATGAGCCTGTCCTGTAATAGACATATCCGAACAGGCATCCGAGAATGAATGCCGGCACTGCCTGCCATGGGTTCAGATGGATGAATGCGAAGAAAACAGCAGACCAGAAGATGGCCCAGACAGGCTTGATGCCTGTGGCGGTGCTTCCGTCTTTCTTTGTTCTCTTGTAGTTCAACAGTCCGCGCAGAACCATTCCGCGGCAGAGCCATTCCTCGAAGAACGGCGCCATGAGCGAAACGCAGATGAAGTTCAGGAAGAAGTTTCCGCTTGTCATCGCCTTGAGTTGATTTTCAAGCCATTGCGGCATTTCAGGCATCTGGGCATTGATGATATCGGTCAGGAAACTTAGTGAGATGGTGGCAAGTATGACCAGTAGTCCGCAAAGCGCGAATCCGCCTTTGCCGAAGTGGGCATCCGAATCGATGCTGCAGCCGCTGTCGAACATCGAGTTCTTCTTGCTGCGCAGGGATGCGTAGATCATTGCCGGAATGAACATTATAGGGTATGATACCAGCATTACGATGTCCTGGGTGGTCATACCGGCCAGAAGAAAACATCCGGCTACTACATTTCCGAGCAGTGCACCTCCCAAAAGGAACAGCAGCAAAGCGAAAATGTCTGCTGCTCCCGGGATGTACCAGCTGAATCCTGACAGAACATTGAAGTTCCGTATTCTTTTGTGTTCAGCCATTTATGTGCTGCCTTATTTGGTGTAAAGCGGAGACGGATAGACTCCCTTGTCTGCAAATTCCTGGAATTTGGCAACAACTGCAGGTCTGTCTTCCTTGTATGTCACGCCGAACCAGTGTGAAGGTGTGGAAAGCACGTCGGTCTGTGCTTCGCCGCTCTTGATCATGCAGTCGATAGCGTAAGGGATGTAGAATTCCTTCTTGAGCTCATTGATGTTCTGCTCGAGGAATGATTCGAAAATCTTCTCGCTCTTCTCGAAATAGTCAGGAGTGAAACCCCACATGTTCATGGAACAGAGATTGTCTGCAACCAGCTCCACGTGTGTCTCGCCTGTGAGAGAGTTGTCTCCATATACCTTTCCGTCAGCCTCTCTGGCGATGTTCAGGTGCTCTACGATGTCAGTAAGATGCTGCTCCTTGTCGTAAGCGCAGATGCCTCTGGATACGCTGCCTGACTCGGAAAGAGTATGGTCGAGCTCGAATCCTACGATACTGTAAACTCCCTTGCTGTTCTCATGTGCGCGGAGCCAGTCACCGAGAATGCGGAAAGAGTCCTTTCCGTAGTAGTCGTCGCCGTTGATGATGGCAAACGGCTCGTGGATGACGTCTTTGGCCATAAGCACTGCATGGGCTGTTCCCCAAGGTTTCTGTCTTTCCGGATTCAGTGTGAAACGTGCAGGAATCTTGTTGAGCTCCTGAGTTACGAACTGGAATTCGAGAGGCTCGCCGTCAATGCATTTCACGTGGCTGTATTTCTGTTTTACAGTCTCTTCGAACTGCTCCTTGAAATACTCTCTTACGATATAGACAACCTTGCCGAAGCCGGCTTGAACTGCGTCATAAATCGAGTAGTCAATAATGGTCTCTCCGTTAGGGCCGAGGCCGTCCATCTGTTTGAGTCCGCCGTAGCGGCTGCCCATTCCGGCAGCAAGGACAAGCAATGTTGGTTTCATTTGTGTATTATTTTGAATAAATATTGAACTCTGTCCAAATCATTCTACAAATTTAACTAAATTTGTCGTGGAATGAAATAAAATCTTGTTATGGAAAAACTTGGACAGATATTGAAGTCGCTGTGGCATGGACCATATGGCGGACAGCTGAAATTCATTTCAGCTGTGGGAGCCTGCTTATTGGTATTCATGACTTTTTTTGCGGACGACAGCGTCCTCAGATGGATTTCTGCCAAGATGGAAATACGCAGACAAAACGCCCAGATGGAGCAGTATCAGAAAGAAATACGTGAAATGGACAAGCAGATAAAGATGCTGTCCACCGACAGGGACACCCTCGAGGAGTTCTCACGTGAGAGATTCCATTTCGCGGCTCCGGGTGAGGATGTCTATGTGTATGGTGACAAGTAGTCTCTAATCTTCTTCTTCCTTCATATTGCCGGCGTAGTCCCTCCATTTCTTTATGAGGGCCTGCATGTCCTGCGGCAGATCAGAGTCGAACCGGATGAATTCTCCTGTTCGCGGATGGTTGAAGCCGAGCGTCTTGGCGTGCAGGGCCTGGCGCGGACAGAGTTCGAAGCAGTTGCGTATGAACTGTTTGTATTTCGCGTAGATGGTGCCTTTGCGGATTTCTGAACCTCCGTACCTCTCGTCATTGAAAAGCGGATGGCCGATATAGTTCATGTGCACCCTTATCTGGTGTGTCCTTCCGGTCTCGAGCTGACACTCTACCACTGTGACATAGCCGAACCTCTCGAGTACGCGGTAATGGGTGACGGCGTGTTTTCCCTTGTCCCCATCGGGATAGACCTTGAAACGCAGGCGGTCATTCGGGTCGCGGCCGATATTGCCGGTGATGGTACCTTCGTCCTCCTTCAGGTTCCCCCAGACCACTGCTACATATTTCCTCTCGATGCTATGCCTGAAGAACTGTCCTGCGAGGTTCAGCTGTGACTCGTCGTTCTTGGCCACCACCAGCAGACCGGAAGTGTCCATGTCGATACGGTGCACCAGGACGCCCATCCTTTCGTCTTTCGCGTCCGGCCCCTGAGTTATTCCGAGATGGTATGAAAGGGCATTGACCAATGTTCCTTCAAAGTGTCCGTGTCCCGGATGCACTACCATTCCGGCAGGCTTGTTCACTATCAGAAGGTCCTCATCTTCATATACGATATCCAGTGGAATGTTCTCAGGCAGGACTTCGAAGCCGCGCCTTTCATATGGCATGACGAAACGGATGACATCGCCCGGACGGACAATCATGTTCGCCTTGGCCTGTTTGTCATTAAGTTTCACGTAACCGTTCTTGATGGCGAGCTGGACTCTGTGCCTGGACGTGTCCATCAGGTGGCACGACATGAATTTGTCGATTCTGAGCGGCGTCTGTCCTTTGTCCACATTCATCCGGAAATGCTCGAACATCCCCTGCTCATCGCCTTCCGTAGCTGCATCTTCATCTGTCATCGGAGTCGCCCCCGAGTATTCTTTCTCCTCGTCTGTCGAGAACAGAATGTCGTTGTATTCCGGTCCTGTCATTTGCTACTTGTCTTCTGAGGCTTTCAGATAAAGGGTGACTGCGCTGCCCATCAGCACGGACATGTCAGTGGCCGCCGGGGCCTGCTTGTAAACTACTGCGTCGAGGGAATCGCTGTAGGAGCGGATGCTCTTGTCGAAATACAATTTGGCGACATTCAATGAATTGTCATGCAGAGCATCCACGGCTCTCATGTATCTCATCCCTGAAACATCCGGGATGAATGTCTGGTTGTCGGTTCCCAAGCCCACCACGAGGTCGATTTCGGAACCGCTGTCGATGGAGCGGCCTTCACTGATTTCCCTGCCGCGGTAAAGCTGCCTCAGGACATTGTTCGTGGCCATATCGTTAACGTATTTCAGATTTCTGAGTATCAGCCCTTTGGAAAGCAGTTCTGCTTTTGCCTGCCGCATTGACAGTCCCACGAGATTAGGCATGGTGGTCTTCTTCGGCGATACGGAATTGATGGTGAGCATTATGCGCCTTCCTTCCTTGACCTTGCTGCCAGCCTTCGGAGTCTGGGAGAACACGAGTCCGCGTCCCATTTTCCTTACATAGACGGAGTCGGTCACGTCGATCCGTATCCCGCACTGTTCAGCAGTGGCCTGGGCATTGCGTACAGACATGTTGGTCATGTCCGGAACCTCGATTTCCTGACCGTGATGTGTGCCGATCCTGAGCAGGAGGCTGCAAGCAATGACAATCGCCGCAACCGCTGCGATTGCGCCCAACAGGTTCTTGACTATCCAATTGCTGAAAAAACTTTTCGTATCCATTGTCCTTTTCTGAAAATTATGTGAAAATCACTTCCATAATGCCGTCCGTGAGCAGGGCGATGCCGATTATGGTGACTATGATGCCTGTTATTCTGTTTATCCAAAGTATCGTGCCGAGCTTGAAATTCTTCCTCATCTTGCTGAAGACCCATGAGAAGAAGAACCAGTAGCATGCGCTTCCTGCGCTCAGGGCCAGGAGAATCGGCGCCACCCTGAAATCGTGAGGCTCCAGTTCAATGCCGAAGAACGCGAACAGCGCGAAGATGACCAGTATGGCTCCCGGATTGGAAATGCCCATTATGAACGCCTGGAAAAAATCCTTGAGCGAATATGAAGGCGCGGAGTCCTCCCGTTTCATTTTCCTGAACGGGTCCTTGAATGTCAGGCTGCACCCGAGGAAGGTGACAATCAGACCTCCGCCCACCATGATCAGAGTGCTGTAACTCTCAATGAACCTCTCGGCTATGGCCAATGCGAAGATGGCGATGACTGCGAACAATGTGTCCACAAGACAGGCACCCAGGCCGGCGAGAAAACCGGATTTCTGACCTTCGCTCAATGACTTCTGAATAACCAGTATCGCTATCGGCCCCAAAGGGACTGATGCACAGATTCCTATTATAAATCCTTTCAGAATATCTATAAGCATAACTGTTTCCAAGTAATCGTACAAATATAATATATTTATTCATATCTTTGCCCGATGCATTATGAAGTTGTCCAGAATTGATATGAAGAATCAGAATATTCTCTTCGGCATCCTTGTCCTGCTTTTCGTGACATTGATGTCAGTTCCATACCTTGTACCACATACCGGTTTTCTTGCCCTCATAGGCTTCGTGCCTCTGTTGTGCCTTGAGAGGATAGCGACAATGACAGGCGCGAAACGAGTGTGGCTGTGGCACTATTCTGCATTTCTTCTGTGGAATGCAGTCACTACTTTCTGGGTCTGCAATGCGACCATAGGCGGCGGTATTTTCGCCTGCGTGGCCAATGCGTTCCAGATGTCGCTGGTTTTCGGCCTGTTCAGATGGAGCCGGAGATGCCTGCGCGGCTCCCTGCCTTACATTTTCCTGGCTGCTCTGTGGATAGCATGGGAAAAATACTATCTGGACGTGGCCCAGATTTCCTGGCCGTGGCTGCTTCTGGGCAATGCCTTTGCACGCACCGTCTCACTTGTCCAGTGGTATGAATGGCTCGGCACGCTCGGCGGCTCCCTGTGGGTATGGGCATCAAACCTTTCGGTTTTCGCCCTGATGGTTTTCCTGTCGGACGGAAGCTGGTTCCGGTTCAATGCCAAGGCTCGTTTCGCTTCGGCCGCTGCCGCACTCCTGATATTTTTCGCACCCGCAATACTGTCAATGTCAATGTATTATGGCCCTGCACAGCAGGACGGTGACACGCTGAAAGTAGTGGCGCTTCAGCCCAACATTGACCCGTATCATAAATTTCAGGCATTGTCCCAAAGCCAGCAGAACGTCATTCTCCTCGAACAGCTGAAGACTGCACTGGCCGGCAGAACGGACACGTCCGCACTGCTCGCTGTGGCTCCTGAAACATTTACAAATGACATTGTCACAGGCGATTACGAGCGGAGCAAGACCTACCGCAGATTCCGGGAATTCCTGAAGCAATACCACAATGTGAATCTGCTTTTCGGGGCATCATCCTATTCTTATATCGAGTCTGCTGAGGCTCCGTCATATACGGCAAGGAAAGTCTCGGACGGTCTGTGGGTGGAATCGCATAACTCCGCACTTATGGTGGACGGCACGGATGACGCCCAGATTTATCATAAGTCCAAACTGGTCGTGGCAGTGGAAATGACACCGTATCCTGCATTCTTCTGCAAGATAGATGACCTGCTCGGCGGTGTAATGGGACGCTGCATAGGACAGAAGGAGGTCTCGCTGCTCTCCTGCAGAACCAGAGATGCTGAGGGAAAAGTGGTGGAGGATGTTCCTCTGGGCTGCGCTGTATGTTATGAGTCAGTCTATCCTGAGCATTGTGCAGAATATGTAAGAAAAGGCGCCAAGGCATTGGCCATCATTACCAATGATGCCTGGTGGGGAAATACTCCGGGGTACAGGCAGCATCTGAGCTATGCCTCTCTAAGGGCGATAGAAACCCGCAGGGACATCGTCAGAAGCGCAAATACCGGCATATCCGCAATCATCGACAGCAGGGGAGACATTGTATCGAAGACCGCATGGTGGGAGCCGGCCGTCCTGGAGGGAGAGATCCATTTGAGCGAAAAGCAGACGTTCTTTGTGGCGCAGGGCGATATCGTAGGTCGGCTGTGCGCGTTCATGGCGGTAATGCTGCTGCTCTTCTGCATTGTCCGGAAACTGTCATTCAGGCAGGAATAATCTGCCATCAGCCGTGAATATCATTATCCGTCGGACAAGAAACAAAAGAGGGGCGACCATGACTGGCCGTCCCTCTATAGTGCTCAGGCGAACTGTCTATTGTAGAATGTCGCCGTCTTCATTGTAGAATTCATACTGCAGGACACTGAAGTCTTGGACTTCTTCGTGTTTGATTTTGCATTTGTACTTCCTTCTCCACTTTCTCAGAAAAGAATTGAAGCCTCTTGAGATGTAGGAGCCCAGGATCGGGCTGGTCTTCAACATGAAAGACTTGACACCGTTTTCGGTGTGGTACGCGATTTTTCGTTCAAGTTCCTCGTCAATGACTAGGCTCGGCGCTATTTTTCCCGTACCGTGGCAGACAGGACAGACCTCAGTCGTGTCGATCTGAGTGACAGGCCTTATCCTCTGTCTGGTAATCTGCATTAGTCCGAACTTGGTGAGAGGCAGCACATTGTGCTTTGCCCTGTCATCCTGCATGAGCTCAGTCATATACTTGAACAGGCCGTTCTTGTGGTCCTGATTGTCCATATCGATGAAATCGACAATCACGATACCGCCCATATCCCTGAGTCTGAGCTGTCTGGCGATTTCTTCGGCCGCGTAGCGGTTCACCTCGTAGGTGTTCTCTTCCTGGTCGTTTGTCTTCGCCCTGATGCCGCTGTTGACATCCACCACGTTCAGCGCTTCTGTGGTCTCGATCACAAGATACGCTCCCTGCTTTATCGGAACCACCTTGCCGAAGGAACTCTTTATCTGCCGAGTGACCTCGAAATGGTCGAATATCGGCTCCTTGTCGTCATAGAACTTGACGATCTTTTCCTTGTCCGGAGATATCTGGGAGATGTATTTCGAGATTTCTTCAAACTCCTTCCTGTCATTGACATAGATATTGGAGAATGTGTCATTGAAAAGGTCTCTCAGTACAGTGGTGGTCTTGCTGTATTCTGTGAAAAGCAGCTGGACGCTCTTGTTCTTGGAAATCTTTGGCCATGCACCTTCCCATTTGTTTATCAGCGATTTAAGTTCTGTTACGAGAATTGCGGCGTTCTTGCCTTCTGCAGCAGTTCTTATGATAGCTCCGTAATTCTGCGGGAGTATGCTCCTGACCAGTGTCTCAAGTCTTTTTTTCTCTTCTTTCGATGCGATTTTCTGAGAAATGCTCACTTTCTTCGCGAAAGGGAGGAGTACAATATTGCGCCCTGCAAGTGAAATCTCAGCCGTGAGCCTTGATCCCTTTGTGGAGATAGGCTCCTTGACGATCTGGACGACTATCATCTGTCCCGGTTTCAGAATCTTCTCGATCTGTCCCTCTTTCTCGAGGACCGGACCGAGTCCGATATTTGAAAACAGCTCATTCGCATTTGTGTTCGAGTTCGTCTTTCTGACAAATTCGTCGAAAGCATTGAAATAGAACCCCAAATCCAAATAATGGATGAATGCCTCCTTTTCGTCTCCGATGTCCACGAATGCTGCGTTGAGTGCCGGCATCACTTTCTTCACCTTGCCGAGGAATACGTCTCCGACCGTGAAACTGTGACCATTGCTTGACTCCTTGTTGAGTTCAATAAGGCGGTGATTGTCCATCAACGCTATCTTGACCTCGCTTTCGCTGACATCTACAATCAGGTCTTTGACCGATTCTTTTTCAGACTCCATCAGGATAGTGCAATATTACTTTAGTTGAATAAAAAATAAAGAGGCCGTCCGGACTACCGGTAGCCTCTCTCTTAGCAGACTGCTAAAATGGCAGACACTGAAAAATTACTTCTTCTTATTCTTATGTCTGTTCTTGCGCAAACGCTTTTTACGTTTGTGCGTTGCCATCTTATGTCTTTTTCTCTTTTTTCCGCTTGGCATAGATAGATGATTTAAAAAAATTATTTTTTAACCGCTCCTACGAACACTTTAGCCGGTTTGAATGCCGGAATATTGTGTGCCGGGATTGTCATTGTCGTGTTCTTGGTGATGTTGCGTGCTGCCTTCTCTGCTCTGTGCTTAACGATGAAGCTGCCGAAACCACGAAGATATACAGGCTCCTCTTTAGCGAGGGAATCCTTTACACTTTCCATAAAAGCCTCAACAACAGTCTGAACTGTCGTCTTCTCAAGTCCAGTTGCTTTTGCAACCTCGTTTACGATTTCTGCTTTAGTCATAATGAATATTTATTTGTATTTTTGTACAATTCAGGGTGACAAAGGTACGCTTATTTTTTTTATTAACAAACTTTTACAAAAAAATATTGCCCTGAATTTTCGTTGCCGCGCCGAGTGGCACAGAGATTGACCTTATATATAAAAGCAATAAAAAACTGTCGGTCGTGACAAAATGGCAGACAGTGGGGGTATATTATGTTTGATGAAAAACAATTTTGACTATATGATTGATAAGAATCCGGATTTTTTCGCTCCTGCAGGGGCTGAGGTCAGCATCATACCGGTGATGGCCGGAGATGTTTCCTCCAAGATGGAAGACGCTGCATTGCCTGACACATTGCCTTTGCTGGCATTGCGCAATGCCGTCATCTTCCCGGGTGCGATTTTCCCTATTACCATAGGACGTGAAAAGTCCATGCGGCTGATCGATGAAGCCCAGAAGCGTCAGATGATCATCGGCGCAGTCCCGCAGAATGATGTAAGCGTGGAGGAACCTGGCCTTGAAGACCTCTTCCCTTACGGAACCGCCGTGAGAATCATCAAGTCTTTCGAGATGCCTGACGGAACTGTTTCCGCTGTGCTTCAGGGACTTAAGAGATTTGAGCTCGGCGCCCTCATTGCTGAGGAGCCGTACCTGAAGGCTACTGTGCAGTATGTCGAGGATATCGACCATGACGTGCAGAATCCTGAAATCAGAATGATTGCGGAGTCGCTCAAGGAGAAGGCGTCCGCCATTATGCGGAATTCCCCTTATGCCCCTAAGGAGGCTGCCTCGGCGCTGCATTCCATCGAGGACTTCAATTTCCTTGTGAACTTCATTGCCACGACCGTGGATGTGGAGAATTTCCAGGACAAGGTCGATCTCCTGAAGTATGAGGATATGAAGGTAAGGGCAATGAAACTGCTCAATGTGCTGGACACTCAGGTCGAACTTCTGAAGATCAAGCAGGAAATCAATTCCAAGGTGAAGAATGAAATCGACCAGCAGCAGAGGGAATATTACCTTAACAATCAGCTCCGTACCATCCAGGAGGAACTCGGTATGGACGAGGATTCAGATATCGAGAATCTCCGTTCGGAGGCTGCCGGCAAGAACTGGCCTGAATCTGTTGCGGAAATTTTCGCGAAGGAGCTTGCCAAACTCGAGAAATACAATCCGTCCACTCCGGACTACAGCATCCAGTACAACTATCTGAAGTTCATGCTGGACCTTCCGTGGAATGACCTCTCCAAGGACAATCTGGACCTGAAGCATGCCATGAAGGTGCTTGACCAGGACCATTACGGACTGGAGAAGGTGAAGGAGAGAATCATCGAATACCTCGCGGTGCTGAAACTCAGGGGTGACATGAAATCTCCTATTCTCTGTCTCTACGGCCCTCCGGGAGTCGGCAAGACCAGTCTCGGAAAGTCCATTGCCAAGGCCATTGGCAGAAAGTACGTGCGTATAGCATTGGGCGGTATGCGCGATGAGGCGGAGATCAGAGGCCATAGGAAGACCTATATCGGAGCGCTTCCGGGCAGGATATTGAACGGTATCTGCAGGGCCGGCACGTCAAATCCGGTCATGGTCCTGGATGAGATCGACAAACTCAGCAGCGACTTCAAGGGCGACCCGTCTTCGGCATTGCTCGAAGTGCTTGACCCTGAGCAGAATGTGACGTTCCACGATAACTATCTGGATGTGGACTATGACCTGTCGCACGTGCTGTTCATCACCACGGCGAATGACATTTCCACTATCCAGCCGGCCCTTCTGGACAGGATGGAACTGATCAATGTCACAGGTTATCTTGCTGAGGAAAAGATGGAAATCGCCAGGAAATTCCTTCTCCCTAAAGAACTGGAGGAGCACGGCATTGACAAGAAAATGCTCAAGGTGGACAAGGCTGCATTGGCGGAAATCATTGACCAATATACTCATGAGTCCGGCGTCCGCGGTCTGGAGAAACAGATTGCGAAAATCGCTCGTGTGACTGCGAAGAAGATTGCTTTGGACGAGTTTTGTCCTCCGGTCATCAAGCCGTCACATCTGAAGGAGTATCTCGGATTGCCTACAGCGTTCCATGACAAGCAGGAGGGAAATGAAGGTGCCGGTGTAGTCACAGGTCTTGCCTGGACTCAGCTCGGCGGAGAGATTCTGTTCGTAGAGAGCTCGGTGAGCAACGGAAAGGGCCAGCTTACGATGACCGGCAATCTGGGCAACGTGATGAAGGAGTCCGCGACCATCGCTTACCAATATATAAAGGCTCATCCGGAACTTGTGTCATTGACATCGGAGGAGTTCGACAAGAAGGACATCCATGTGCACGTTCCGGAAGGTGCGACGCCGAAGGACGGTCCGTCTGCGGGTATAACTCTCGTCTGCTCAATGATTTCCGCTCTCAGAAACCAGCCTGTGAAGAAGGGCGTGGCCATGACAGGTGAGATGACGTTGAGGGGAAGAGTTCTGCCGGTGGGCGGAGTGAAGGAGAAAATTCTTGCTGCCAAGAGATCGGGTGTGAAGACGATTGTGCTGTCTGAGGAGAACCGCAAGGATATCGAGGATATCAATGCCAAGTATGTGGATGGTCTGACATTCGAGTATGTGAAGACTATCGATGATGTAATCAAAGCTGTGTTCACCAAGTAATGAACGTCCAGATAGAAGAAAGTTGGAAGAAAGCGCTGCAGGCGGAGTTTGAAAAACCATATTTCACTTCGCTTGCTGAGCGTCTCCATCGCGAGAAAGCAGAGGGAAAGGTCATTTTTCCTCCGGGCAAGGATATATTCAAGGCATTTGAACTGACACCTGTAGATAAGGTGAAGGTTGTGATTTTAGGACAGGACCCATACCACGGATACGGACAGGCTATGGGCTTGTCTTTTTCTGTTCCTGAGGGTGTCCCTGCTCCGCCTTCATTGAAAAACATCTTCAAGGAAATCGAAAGCGAGTTGGGAATCAGGATGAGCGGCTCTCCGGATTTGAGGAAGTGGGCTGAGCAGGGAGTGCTTCTGCTCAATGCTGTCCTGACGGTCCGCGCAGGTGAAGCGGCTTCCCACAGCGCTATCGGATGGCAGCAGTTTACCGACGCTGTTATCAGTTATATTTCTGCGAACTGTGATGGCGTGGTATTTCTTTTGTGGGGAAATTTCGCAAGAAGCAAAAAGCCGTTGATCGACACGTCCAGGCATTTCGTCCTGGAGGCGGCGCATCCTTCTCCGCTGGCGAGGGGCGCGTTCTTCGGCTGCGGACATTTCGCAAAAACCAATGAACTGCTCGTTTCGGAGGGCAAGTCCCCGATTGACTGGCAGTTATAAACTTAGTGATTATGAAAACCAAGGCATTGTTCCCGGGGTCTTTCGACCCGTTTACGGCAGGACATCTGAATATATTGAAAAGGGCATTGACAATGTTCGACGAAGTGGTCGTGGCTGTCGGAATAAATCAGGACAAACGCGGCTTCTTCGATATGGACAAACGTATCGACATCATCAGTCAGGCAGTCAAGGGGCTTGAGGGGGTGAGCATCATCAAGTATGACAACCTCACCATAGATGCTTGTCACCAGCTTGGCATCAGGCACATCGTGCGCGGTGTCAGGAATATGATCGATTTCGAGACGGAGCGTTCCATAGCAGACGCGAACAGGAAACTGGCGCCTGAAATCGAGACCATCATCATCCCGACCGCCCAGGAGTTTGCACATATCTCTTCTTCAGCGGTACGTGACATCCTGAAACATCATGGCGATACCTCTCTTTTCCTTCCGGACGGAGTGGTTTTGCCGGAAGCCTGAACCGTATGAAACTCAAGTCGTTGCATATTCTGCTGGCGGCATTGGCCCTTACCTGGTCAGTGCTTGCGGGCGCGCAGCAGACTCCGGATTCCGCTTCGTTTGCCGCATTGGGCGCGAAGCTGGACTCATATATGGAGGCAATGGCTCCTCTGAGTGTGCAGGAACAGGAACAGGAATGCTCGTTCCTGATAGAAAGCTGCACGGATTCTCTTGTGCGTCAATATGTTGCGCTGAAATTATATGCTGATTACATAAATTCCGACGTGATGGGAGTCGAGGCCGTGGCCATAGACATAGCGGACAATTGGTTCTTTAACGGAAAGATCCGGATGAAGAACGACATTGACCTGATGAATGCCAGGATTTATGCTGAATTCAACAGGCGTTCTCTGGTGGGGAAGCAAGCTGAAGAACTGACTTTATATACGGCAGAGGGGGATTCTCTGAGTCTTTTCACCGGAGAGGGGCCGAGGCGGCGTTATTCGGTGCTGTATTTCTACGACACCGGCTGCACGGAATGCCTCTTCCAGTCGGTTATGCTTCGGACTTTCCTTGCTTCAACTCATTGGTCTCTTGATGTTTACGCAGTCTATACCGGAACGGACAGTCTTGCCTGGCAGACTTATCGGAACAGGCGCATGTATGAGGGTTCGGCCAATGTCAGCGTGACCAATCTGTGGGACCCGTCGCTGAACTCTGATTTCCAGCGGAAATACGGCGTGCTCAAGACTCCCCAGATGTTTCTCATCGGTAAGGATGGTGTGATTCTGGGCCGGAAACTGGATGTCCCCGCGCTTGAGTCAATGCTGGCAAATATCTATGCTTCAGATGATTACGTTTTCGGAAGTGAGGAGTCAATGTCCTTGCTCGAAAAGATATTCGGCAGTCTGGGCGATGATTTCGAGGTGCAGGACGTGAATGCTCTGACGGACAGGATCGCCTCGCAGTCGTTGCCTGACGTGGCGGTTTTCAAGGAGACTGTCGGGGATATGTTCTACTGGCTGTCATACCAGGAGGACGGCCGCTACAAGGAGGCGGAAAAATACGTCATTGACAAGTATATCTTGTCACGACCTGACATCTGGGATACCTCAGCGGATACTGTCAATGTCATCGGCTACGCGCGCACGATGTCGGATCTGCTGTCCAGGTCGCTGCCGGGCACGCTTGTGCCGGACTTGAGGATTTATGGGACAATGGCCTCTGGCGGAGTCCCGGAATCCATTCTGGAGGCGTCCGGGCTTGAGTCCGGGAAGGTAAAGGTCCGTGCAAGGTCCCGCGTCTGGAATATACGTCGTCTGCCTTCCGGGACATATGTGTTCTTTTTCGATACCAAATGCCAGCATTGCAGGGAGTCGCTAATGGCATTGACAAAACTGATGGCGGCCGACCGAAGGATGAAGGTCCTGTTCGTCACTCCTTACGACGGTTCTGCAAGTGGTAAGGTCGTATCAGCGAAGGAAACTGTTCTGGATTCGTTTGATCTGCAGATTCTTCCGATGACGGTGAATGTAGGGGAGAAGGGGATTGTACAGGAAAGATATGTGGATTTTGTCCGACTTGCGGCGAAGGCTTTGGACAAGGAATTGCTTGACAAATAGATTATGGTGAATTATACAAGATTATTGATGGCCGCCATTGCACTGGCGAACGTGACAGGTGCTGCGGCATTTGACATGGGTTCTGCATTGACCCAAACCCCTGATACTACGGGAATTTATGACGGAAGGGCTGACAGCCTGGATGCGACTGTGTTCGTGGGCCGGCAGAACGGTAATTATCTTTCGAGGGGAAAGGAACTCCGTACTGAGGTGATTTCCTCTGCAGGTCTGAAGAAAATGGCGTGCTGCAACCTTGCGGAAAGCTTCGAGAACTCGGCCAGTGTCACGGTCGGATATTCGGATGCCGTTACCGGTGCCAGGCAGATCAGACTCCTGGGCCTCAGCGGAATATATACTCAGATGCTGGACGAGAACCGTCCGTCCATGCGCGGTCTTGCTGCTCCGTTCGGACTGTCCTATGTGCCTGGCCAATGGCTTGAAAGCATCCAGGTCTCCAAGGGACTCTCATCTGTGAACAACGGCGCGGAATCCATTACAGGCCAGATAAATATGGAATACCGCAAGCCGACTGACGAAAAGCCGCTTTTCCTGAATGCGTCAGTCATGAATGACACGAAGACGGATTTCAATGTCGCCTCATCCCTGCAGATGGGCGAAAAATGGAGTACCGTGCTGCTCGGCCATGTGTCCGGAAATTTCCGCACATTCGACCACAACCATGACGGCTTCATGGATGACCCTGAGATGTTTCAGGTCAATGTCGCCAACCGCTGGCTCTATTACGGGCCTACCGGTGTGCAGGTCCGTTTCGGTCTGCGTGCTCTCCAGGATATGCGCAAGGGAGGACAGTCGGGATATGACTACAAGAAATATACATTGGCCTCCACCTCGCCGTGGGGCTCTGATATCATTAACCGTCAGCTGAATACGTATGTGAAGGTCGGTGTGCCGATCAGTGAGGACAATGCGAAGAACATCGCTTTCGTGGCCGACTATACGCTTACGGACATGAATCTCCGGGCCGGTGCCTCCAAATACCTCGCCACACAGAATTCCGGTTTCTTCAATGTTCTTTTCCAGGATGAAATCAATGATTCCCACAAGTTTACGCTGGCCCTCGGCGGTACGGCTGACTGGTTCGCGGAAGATTTCATGCGCAAGGTGGCGGCCCAGAAACTGGAGCCTGGTAAGAAATCCGACGCTTTCTACAATGCCGGCATTTCCGGAGAATACACATTCCACGCAGGCGATAAGTTCTCTTCGATTGTCGGACTTCGCGGTGACTGGTTCAATGGAGAAGGATTCAAGGCCGTGCCTCGTCTGACATTGAAATACAGCCCGTTGGAACAGATTGTCCTGAGGGCGAACGGCGGTCGTGGACTCAGGCGCGCGTTGCCTGTCATTGACAATATCGGCGTCCTTTCCACCGGCAAGTCATTTACCGGAGCATATTCTGAACATCTTCTGGAGGATGCGTGGACTTTCGGGGGCAATGCCACCTTCTATCTGCCTTTCGGGGCTTCGGATGACACGTATTTGAGTTTCGACTATTTCGGGACTCGTTTTGCGGAGCAGATGGTGGTCGATTATGAGCATGGGCTCAATGCCATCGACTTTTATGCCCTTGGCGGAAAGCGCTCATTTTCAGATAATTATCAGATTGATTTCAATGTTGAGGCTTTCAGGAGATTTACAGTTTCCGCTACATTCCGTTATACGGATGCCAAGGTGGAACTGGAGGGACGCGGTCTTGTGGAACGTCCGATGACGAGCCGTTACAAGGGAGTGCTGAACCTGCAATATGCCACAAATCTGAACAAGTGGATTTTCGATTTCACGGCTTCTGTCAATGGCAAGGCGCGTGTCTATGAATTTATGAAGGATCTGCGTGGAGATGACGGCAAACTTCTGTATGCTGATGGTTATACGCCGGCGTATCCGCTTCTGTATCTTCAGGTTACCAAGCGTTTCAAGGGCGTGGACCTGTATCTCGGAGCAGAAAATCTTACCAACTTCAGGCAGAAGAACGTGGTAATCGGCACGTCTGTTGATGGCATGTCCTCTCATGTGGACGCATCTCGTCCGGATTTCGACGCGAGTGCTGTCTGGGGACCGATTATGGGAACGAAGTTTTATCTTGGCGTAAGGTTTACGCTATGGAAATAATATGTTTATATGGGAAAATTGATTTATGCTGCTGTAGTTGCAGCAATGCTTCCGCTGTCAATGACTGTCGCTGAGCCTGTCATGGCCAATGTTATGGAAGCTGCTCCTAAAAAGGAGTTGAAGACGGTGGTATTCAATGTCGGACTTCACTGTCAGAACTGTGTGAAGAAAGTTCAGGAGAACATTTCTTTCGAAAAGGGTGTCAAGTCATTGGATATCAATCTCGAAAAGAAAACCGTGACCATTACTTATGACGCGGCGAAGACTGATGAGGCCACATTGAAAAAGGCTATCGAGAAACTTGGCTATACTTGCGGCAAGCCGGAAGAGAAATAGGCGAAACACGTTAGAAAGCCTATACTTTGCAAATACTTTTGGCAAAAACGGAAAATAGTCCTATCTTTGCCGGGCTGAATTGAGGTATGGTGTAATGGCAGCACAAGTGATTTTGGTTCACTTAGTCCACGTTCGAGTCGTGGTATCTCAACATAAAAGGCGTTTCGGAACAAATAGTTTTGAGACGCCTTTTTTGGTTTCACGCGAAACATATAGGCAGGCTAAGGCGGAAACCAACAGCTACCTGTGTGGCGACTGACGACATTGATAACACTTGAATTATGAGAGATATTTCTATACTTGCAGCCGTGATCCTGCTATTGACCGGCTGCGCGCATAATCTGTCATTGAAAATAACCGATATGGGCGCGATGACTGACCCTGAATTTGACAATGCATTGATTATCAATGCGGCAATCGACAGTTGCAACCGTTCTGGAGGCGGAACGGTCGTCATTCCGGCAGGCCGTTTCATGAGCAGTACCATATATCTGAAGGCAGGCGTGGAGCTGAGGCTGGAAAAGGATGCGGAACTCATAGCGTGCAGGAACATTGACTTTTACGGTCATTATGTGACGGACAAGGATATGTCCAGGTACGATACTGGAGTGAGAACTGCCAATCAGAATTGCGCTTCGGATACCATCTGGTCACAGGCACTTGTCATTGCACATCATGCTGACGGGGCGGCTATAACAGGATGCGGCAGAATTGACGGCGGCAGCATTCGAAATCCTCTCGGTGAGGAGGGAATGCGCGGGCCTCATACTGTACTTGTTGCGGAAACGGCCGGTTTTACGATGTCGGGAATCAGCATTGACAATTCCTCAAACTACGCGGTTCTCGGCTATGAACTGACTGACTGCAAATTCAATGACCTTAGGATTACAGGCGGCTGGGACGGTATCCACATCAGAGGAGGGGCGAGTGTCAATGTGAGTGAGTGTGATTTCTCTACGGGAGATGACTGCATGGCCGGCGGTTATTGGCATAATATGGTGATTGACAGATGCCGCTTCAATTCCTCGTGCAATGGTCTCCGTGTGATCATGCCGTCTGAAGATGTTCGGATTTCCGGCTGCACGTTCGTAGGACCTGGACGTTCCCCGCACCGCACCACTTCTGATAAAGGCGGCGATATGCTCCATGCCATGATTTTCGAACCTGGCGGATGGGGTGACGCACCCGGCACATTGTCAGGCATTTGCGTTAAGAATTGTGTTGCAGACAGTGTTCTGTCTCCGTTTTGCATGACATTGCAGGATGACAATCATTGCACAGACGTCACGATAGACGCTTACCGTGCCACCAACTGCCGCATGGCATTGTCGGTGAAAAGCTGGGGGAGTGCGTCTGCCGATAAGGTAACAATCTCTAATTCTGCATTTTCATTCATCGGTATCCCGGAGCCGGGACTTGGCAGAAAAATCGCGTCAATGCCTTTTGACCGGTGGCCTTGTTTCCCTTCTTACGGCGCGTATTTCCGCAATGTAGCAGATGTCGTCCTGGACGATGTCACCTTCTCTACCATCGGCCCCGATGACCGTGATGACATTTACATCGACAATGTCTCCCGCCTGAAGCGGTAGCCTTTGAAAAAAAGCTATTGGTGGTAGAGCTTTTGTAAACTGCTCATCATTGGAATCAGTCAATAATCGCATTGGGAGAGATATATGGGAATATATGGGGCAGTGGGAAAACCTTGTGTGCAGGTATCATTCAGGCAGCGGCATAGCCCGCTCTGCTCAGGTGCTTCGCAATTCGCCGCGGGCTATGCCGCTGTCCGGCTATGAACTGGTCCGTCCAGAGCTAACTTGCAATGAAGAAAGTGCTTTCCTGTGTTTCCATTGACTATTGACGTTTGTAAACGCAAAGGCAGAGGCCGATCAGCTGCACGTCAAGACATAACTGCGGAGACGCCTGTAAATTTTGGAACCAATAAGCATACCCATAAAGCCGCAAAAACCTTGTAATCTATTGATTCATTGATTGTTACGCTGACTTTAACCCGCTATCCGATATGCTCACTCCCATAAAAAATCAGGGTGATGAGCATATTAGCATTTTACTCTAAATCCATATAATCAATTGTATATCAATTTATTATATAGGCATTTACAGACTTATTCGGATGCTCATTGGTTCAGAATGGTAGGGATAGCGGGCTCCGGCGAGTATAGATCCAGACACACACGATGAAATACTATCGCTGCCTGAATCATTTGATAATGGATGAAAGAATCAAGGCGAGGTACATCGATCCGATGGTGGATTGGTCCTTCAAACGGCTCTTCAGCAGCGAAGTCAACGAAGACATTCTCATTGAATTTCTGAAAGTTATCTTTCCGGAACACGAGATAGAAGACATCACCTCCAAATCATCTGCGAGATAACCGGCTTGTCTTTAGAGGAGGTTACAAAGCTTAAAGACAGTTCAGGGCACTGAATACGCCAGCCTGACGGGATGAGCGAAACGAACCTCCGGCGGTCCCACCACTGACTGGGCGCATAAAAAAACGGCGGGACGCTGCCACGCTAACAGATTTTCTCCGACTCTATCCAGATGCGAAGCATAGGATCTGAGATGGTATATACGTTTCCGGTCTTGGTCACAAGGTCCTCAGACAAAAGATATTTCATGGCTGATTGTATCGAACTGGCGGACTTGAGCCTGTGTCGCTTTATAAATGCCGATGATGTTATGGATGTGGCCTCCTTTTCCTCTACGATTGCATAAAGCACCTCCTTCTGCTGTTCCGAAACATTTGACATCAACTCACGCAGACGCGACCCGTACTCGTGAATGTAGGACTTGCAGATGGACATGATATCGGTAACGGAGATACATCCTCCGTGCCCAGTATAGGCATAGGCATCGTGCAGAACCCTGTGGATATGCATTGTGACACCCTCAAACTTATCATATACGTGTAAAAACGCATCTGGAGATAACTGCTTTCCACCATTGTGGAACTGGAGTTCTGCGAATTCCCGATAGACATCCCTATCTATCGGATCAAGTGCAACAGATGTGGCGCTAAGATAAAACGGACGTTTCTCGGAAAAGAACATTTCGGACATTATTCTTCTTTCTGAACCCGCGAATATGAAATGCGTATTGGTCAATTTCTGAATTTTTCCACGCAGAAGCTCCTCCACATTCTTTTCAGGGTATCTGATTATTTGCTGGAACTCATCAATGGCAACAATACATGGCTTGTCGGCATTTTCAAGAAACCGGAAAATTTCATCAAGCGTGTATTGAGGTCGCTCGATATCTCCAAGCTTAATGTCAAATGTCGGCGACGCCAACACGGGATCATACCCGAAACTCGCCGACAAAGACCTCAATGCGGCAGCAAACGATTTCATCATTCTTTCGCTCCGACTGGCAACGGCACGAAAACTGACATTGCCAAGCTCCTGGACAAATTCCTTGAGCGATGCCGTATGCAGAATATCAATGGAAATTTCATAGTTGTTCTGCCTTATGCGCTCCACGTCGAAGCAATGATTGATCAGTCCGGTCTTGCCGATGCGCCGTCTTGCCGTAAGCACAATGTTCTCCTGATTGTCAATGCATTTGAGAATGTTTTCCGTTTCGGCAATCCTGTCGCAGAAATACTGCTCAGGAATCCGGCTTGTCAAAATAAAGGGATTCGTTTCCATATCCACGTGTTTTTTATGCAAATATAATTATTTTGATGAAATTATGCCAATTAAATAATCGTTGTACCAACAACTCGGGCGCGGCCGCGTCCCGCCGCTGGCTAGAACTATTGACATTTTACAGATAATCCATTATCTTTGCGAAAAAGTGACGTTATAACGTGAGTTTTATGAAGCTGAAATTGTATCATGGCTCTGCCAATATCATAGAAAAACCGGAATTCGGACTTGGAAATGCGAAGAACGATTACGGTTTGGGATTTTATTGCACTGAACATATTGAACTGGCCAAGGAATGGGCCTGCGCTGAAAATCGGGACGGCTTCGCCAATGAGTATGAATTGGAAATGGACGGATTGACCGTGTTGAACTTGTCGGAAGCTGAGTATCATATACTTAACTGGCTTGCGATTCTGTTGGAAAACCGGACATTTGTAATAGAACGAGGACTCCCGTCGGCAGCAAAAGAATACATCCTTTCGGAATTCCTTCCCGACTACAAGAAGGCCGATGTGATAAGCGGCTACAGAGCCGATGATTCCTACTTCTCATTCGCATCTGCTTTCTTGAACAATACGATTTCGCTGGAGCAACTGGGGAAAGCCATGAAATTGGGGAAACTGGGAGAGCAAGTGGTCATTAAGAGCCGGAATGCCTTTGAGCAACTTGAGTATTCCCGTGCTGTCCTTGCAGACAATCGGACCTATTACCCGAAAAAAGCTGCACGTGACAGGACTGCACGTAGCACGTTCAGAAGCGAAAGAGAGAAAACAGTGTTGGACGGCACATATGTTATTGACATTGTAAGAAATAATTGGAAGAATGATGATCCGCGCTTACGATAAAACTTATTTGGAAGATGCAATGCTGAATCTGGCAGTGGCTCTGGATTATGGCTCCATTGCATGTGCCGGAGGCATCGATGAGTTTTATGACAGGATGCTTGCCGGAAATGTGATACGCCAATTTGAGAAAGGCAATCCGAAATACGTTTCCGGTTTGTCCGGCATTGAATTGGGGAAAAAGATTATTGAAAGCACAGGCGGCCGTGCCAGGGACTATAACTATGTGCTTGATGACCGTTCTGCCATTTTCTGGACAGGCTGGGTGCTTGCATATCTTCAATGGTACACCAATGTCCCATTTGAATCTCTGAATGCAAAAGGTATTGATGTCCATAGAGTTATGGATATGTATCCTACATTTCATGAGGCTGACATAAGCAAGTTCGTGTATTCAGCATTGAAAATCATGTCAAAATCCGAAACGGATGTTTCCCCGTTGAAGCGTCAGCGCAAGTCCGCCGGATTTACTCAGCAGGAACTCTCCGAGCGGTCCGGTGTATCATTGAGGATGATCCGTGCCTACGAACAGAATAAGCAGGACATTTCCAAGGCAGAAGCTGCCGCAGTGCTGAATCTCGCTTCCGTACTCGGCTGTTCACCATATTCCCTGTTGAGGTAATATCTGCTCACGTTTGACTCACGGTATCTGTTCTCGTGGCAACCCTCATAATCGTCTCCAAGGTTACACCCCAAGGACGCGCAGCGCGTATTTCGCTGACTATCAGCGCTTTAGGCATTTTCAGAGTTGTGAAAATCATAACTCTGATTTCGGTTAAATGTTTGATACACAGCAACTTGCAGGGTGCGCCAACAACATCGGCCTTGTGAATGGGTGTCAGGCACCAGCCTGACGGGATGGGCGAAGCGAACCTCCGGTGACCCCACCACCGACCGGGCTCGTAAAAAAATCATTAAAAAGGTGAAATTTTACGAATTTGGTAGAAAATTTATCGATATTCGTAAAATTATTTTTATATTAGCGGAAACAACCTGGGACATTGTCCCGAAACATTATTAACTATGATTACAGAATGGTGGACTTCGCTTGACTTGTTCATGAAGATTCTATGGTGCATCGCCATAGCCACTTCATTGACTTTTATTATCCAGAGCATACTTACATTTGTCGGCATTGACTCGGACACCGACTTGGGCGGCGACATTGACCCGGATTTCGGCGGTGGTCTGGATATGCATCCGGACTTTGACGGGGATCCTTCGATGAACCTGTTCACTTTCAGGAACTTGGTGAATTTCTTCCTCGGGTTCAGCTGGACGGCCATACTGATGCATGGCAAGTTCGGTTCTGAAGCATTGGTCCTGCTTCTGGCGTTCGTTGTCGGCGTGGCCCTTGTCACTGTCGTGATGCTGATGTTCAAGTGGCTGGCCGGGATGCAGCAGTCGGGGAATATCAATGTCTATAAATCTGCGGCCGGATGTCACGGAAAGGTCTATCTGACTATTCCGGGGGAGAGGCACGGAACTGGCAAAGTGCAGATTACCATCAATGGCGCCGTGCGTGAATATGATGCCGTAACTGACTGTGATTCAATTCCTACCGGAGCTCAGATAAAGGTCGTGGAAGTAGTGGATTCCAGTACATTGCTCGTGGAACCCTTGGAGCCGCTTATAATTTGACACTATAATAATACCTAATTCATTGTGATATGGAAATAATTATCATCATTGCGATTGCGGTAGTCGTGCTCATCGTCACATTGTCCGCAATACTCCACCGCTACAAGCGTTGTCCGTCTGACAAGATTCTCGTAATCTACGGAAAGACAGGAAGAAACAAGAACGGCGGGGCTTCATCTGCCAAGTGTATTCACGGAGGTGCGTCGTTCATCTGGCCTGTTTTCCAGAGCTATTCTTTCCTGGATCTTACTCCGATTTCCATCGAATGCAATCTTACCAATGCGCTCAGCAAGCAGAATATCCGTGTGGATGTGCCTTGCCGATTCACTGTCGGCATCTCCACTGAGCCTGACAATATGACCAATGCGGCTGAACGTCTGCTCGGTCTCACCATCGAGAATATCCAGAACATCGCCACCGACATCCTCTTCGGACAGCTAAGACTCGTCATCGCGACCATGGACATCGAGGAGATCAACTCTGACCGCGACAAGTTTCTCGCCAATGTCAGTACCAATGTCGAGGCAGAGCTCCGCAAGATCGGTCTGAAGCTTATCAATGTGAATGTCACCGATATCCGCGACGAGTCTGGCTACATCGAGGCTCTCGGAAAGGAGGCCGCTGCCAAGGCTATCAATGATGCCAAGAAGAGCGTTGCCGAGCAGAACCGTTTCGGTGAGATCGGTAAGGCAGAGGCTGACAGGGACAAGGATATCCGCATTGCCGAGACCGTCCGCGACACCAGAATTTCCACTGCTGATGCCAATGCAAAGGCTGTCGAGGGTGAGAACAATTCCAAGATTGCAATCGCCAATTCTGATGCGGTCAGACGTGAAAAGGAGGCTGAAGCTGCAAGAATCGCGATAGCAGCGGAAAAGGTCCAGGCCGCTATGGCGATGGAAGAGGCATATAAGGCAGAGCAGAGTGCCGAGCTTGCGCGTGCTGCCAGAGAGCAGGCTACCCAGCAGGCTAACATTGTCGTTCCTGCCCAGATTGAGAAGGAGAAGGCCATCATTGACGCTGAGGCTGAAGCAGAAAAGCTGCGCAGGACGGCTCAGGGTGAGGCTGATGCGATATACGCGAAGATGGCTGCCCAGGCGAAGGGTATCGAAGAAATTCTTACCAAGCAGGCTGATGGCTTCCAGAGGCTTGTCAATGCTGCTGAAGGTGATGCACAGAAGGCTGTGCTCATGCTTATCGCGGATAAGCTTCCTGAACTTGTCAAGACTCAGGTCGAGGCGGTCAAGGGCATCAAGATCGACAAGGTTACCGTCTGGGACGGAAACGGCAAGGGTGACGGCAAGACGTCCACTGCCAATTTCATTTCCGGTATGATGCAGTCTGTTCCGCCGCTTGACGAGCTGTTCAAGATGGCAGGTATGAATCTTCCGAGCTATCTCAAGGGTGCAGAAGTGAAGCCACAGTCTCCGGCAGAAGGGGAGGCTACTGAATAACGATTATGCCGATTACAGTTAACATAGATGTAATGTTGGCTCGCAGGAAGATGTCGAGCGGAGAACTGGCTGAGAAGGTCGGTATCTCCGCCACGAATCTTTCCATTCTTAAGACAGGCAAGGCCAAGGCAGTCCGTTTCTCTACTCTGGAGGCCCTCTGCCGCGCCCTCGACTGTCAGCCCGGCGACATTCTCGAATATGTCCCGGATGACTAGCCGATATTGTCCCACATAAAAGTGGACGTATGTTATTTTTAAAAAAATCAATTATGATGAAAAGTTTATTGGTTACTGCACTTTTCGCGGTTTCAGCGCTGTCAGCATCGGCAGATGTGCCGCCGCAACTTCGTGAGGACAATATTCCGGAGGTCGTGGCAGCCATGACACCGGAAGAGAAGTGCACCCTTATAATCGGCGGAAGAGCTGCCAGTTTCAATGGAATCGGCTTTACCAACACCGGTGTTCCGGGAGCGGCAGGCGTGATCAACGGCATTCCCCGACTCGGCATTCCTACAGTAGTCCTTGCTGACGGTCCTGCCGGCCTTCGCATTGCACCAAAACGAAAAGGCGATACCCGGACATTTTATTGTACCGGTTATCCGATTGCCACAATGCTTTCTTCCACCTGGAATCCTGAGCTCGTCGAGGAAGCCGGAAGGAATATGGGCAATGAAGTCCTCGAATATGGAGTGGACATCCTGCTCGCCCCAGGCGCCAACATACATAGGAATCCGCTCTGCGGAAGGAATTTCGAGTACTATTCCGAAGACCCTCTGCTGTCGGGCAAAATGGCTGCGGCAATGATCAACGGAATCGAGTCCAACGGAGTGGGAACCTCGCTGAAGCATTTTGCTGTCAATAATCAGGAACTTAACCGTCTGGCCAACAATGCCATCGTTTCCGAGCGCGCGTTAAGGGAAATCTATCTCAAGAACTTCGAGATAGCAGTCCGCGAGTCGCAGCCGTGGACCATCATGACATCATACAACTTCATCAACGGGGAACATGCATCCGAGAGCAAGAGGCTCCTGACTGATATCCTTCGTGGTGAATGGGGCTTTGAAGGTGCGGTGATGACCGACTGGAACGGCGGCTACGATGATGCTGCCATAGTCCGTGCCGGAAACGAGATGATACAGCCGGGACGTGACTCGCGCTATATCAATCTCCTGAACGCCATCAAGGACGGCAGCTTGAGTATGGAAGACGTAGACAGGACAGTGACCAGAATCCTCAAACTGGTCATCAAAACTCCGAAGTTCAAGGGTTATGAACCGTCCGAGGCGCCTGATCTCAAAGCCCACGCCAAAGTGTGCAAAAAGGTTGCTGATGAGGGAGTTGTGCTCTTGAAAAACAATTCCGCAGCACTGCCGATGTCCAAGGACAATGAAATAGCTCTCTTCGGCATAACATCTTATGATTTCATCGCAGGCGGTACCGGTTCCGGCGACGTGAACAGGCCTTATGTGGTGGACCTCATGAGCGGACTTTCCAATGCCGGTTTCCGTCTTGAGCCTGAACTTGATGCCTTCTACAAGGATTATATGAAGGCTGAAGCGTTGAGATGCAAGACGATGAACGAGGGCAAAAAGTGGTTCGTTGACAGGGAAAGGGCAATCGAGGTAGTTCCTGAAGACCTCATTGTCAAGTCTGCCGCCAATGCCGATGACGCCGTGATTACGATCGGCCGTGTCTTCGGTGAAGGAAAGGACCGGGACTACTATCACAGCTATCTCCTTTCTGACAGGGAGAAGGACTTGATTCTCAAAGTCTCCGAAGCGTTCCATGCGAAGGGCAAGAAAGTGACGGTCATCCTCAATGTCGGCGGACTTGTGGAAATGACGTCGTGGCAGGACAATGTGGATGCAGTCGTATTGTGCTGGCAGCCTGGGCAGGAAGGCGGCAATACCGTGGCATCCGTCCTGAGCGGAGAGGTGAATCCGAGCGGACATCTTCCTGCTACAATTTCTACGGAGTATGCGCTGGAGCCGACTGCAAAGAATTTCCCTCAGGTTTTTGCCGACAAGCCGTTCAACTATTCATACTATCGTCAGCTGACCGACAGGAAACTTCCGTTGCACACCGTCAGGAACATTGACTTTACCGAGTATGAGGAAGGCATCTATGTGGGCTACAGGTATTTCAATACATTTGCACCTAAAGCGGTGGCCTATCCTTTCGGATTCGGACTTAGCTATACCACATTTGATTTCAAGGATATGAAGGTCGAGTCTGCCGGAGACGGCTGGGACGTACAGGTGACAGTGACAAATACCGGAAAGGTCAATGGAAAAGACGTCGTACAGCTTTATGTGAAGGCCCCGAAGGGTGAACTTGACAAGCCGGAGAGAGAACTGAAAGGCTTTGCCAAAACCAAAGAACTCGCTCCTGGTGAGAGCTGTACTGTGACGATACATATTGCTGAAAGCAGCCTCGCTTCATATAACGAGAAAACGTCCAGTTGGGAAACCGATCCTGGAAAATATGTATTCATGGCATCAAAGGACGCATCCGACTGTCAGTTGAAGAAAGCCGTAAAGGTATCTGGGACAGACCGATGACTGTGACGCCGTCCATATGACGTGGGCTCCGGCAATCTTCAGTTGATAAAAAAAACGCCTGATGCAATTTCCTGCACCAGGCGGTTTTCAAATTATGCGGGAAGCGTTACAGCGTCCTTTTGATCTCGACAATCTGGAATGCCTCGATGACATCGCCAGGCTTGATATCATTGTACTTGTCGATACCGATACCGCACTCCATTCCGGTCATGACCTCTTTTGCGTCATCCTTGCCGCGCTTGAGAGATGAAAGCTCACCGGTATAGACCACGATGCCGTCACGGATAAGACGTACCTTGCTCTTGGCAGTCATTTTGCCGTCCTTGACAAGACAGCCGGCAATCGTTCCGACCTTGGAAATGTGGAAAGTCTGCTTAACCTCTGCAGTTGCAGTAACTTCCTCTTTCTTCTCAGGCTCAAGCATACCCTCGATACCGTCAGTAACCTCATTGATGGCATCGTAGATGATGGAGTAGAGACGGATTTCGATACCCTCTTTCTCTGCGAGGTTTCTTGCATCAGCAGAAGGACGTACCTGGAAACCGATGATGATCGCATCGGATGCGGTAGCCAGCATGACATCTGACTCGGAGATTGCGCCCACTGACTTATGGATGACATTGACACGAACCTCTTCGGTAGAGAGTTTGATCAATGAATCTGAGAGCGCCTCCACTGAACCGTCCACGTCACCCTTGACGATGATATTGAGTTCCTTGAAGTTTCCGATGGCGATACGGCGACCGATTTCCTCGAGAGTCATATGCTTCTGGGTCTTGATGCCCTGGATTCGGATAAGCTGCTCGCGCTTGTTGGCGATGGCCTTGGCCTCCTTCTCGTCGTTCATGATATTGAACTTGTCACCTGCGCTCGGAGCTCCGTTGAGACCGAGAATGGAAACAGGAGTTGAAGGACCGGCTGTCTCGACCTTCTGTCCACGCTCATTGAACATGGCCTTTACACGTCCGTAGTAGCATCCGCTGAGCATCATGTCGCCGGTGTGGACTGTTCCGTCCTGCACAAGGATTGTCGCCAAGTATCCGCGGCCCTTGTCCAGAGACGACTCGATGACTGTACCGACGCCAAGTTTCTTAGGGTTTGCCTTGAGGTCCATGAGGTCGGTTTCGAGAAGGACTTTCTCGAGGAGTTTATCCACATTGAGACCCTTCTTGGCCGAAATCTCCTGGCACTGGTATTTTCCACCCCAATCCTCTACGAGAATGTTCATCTGAGAGAGCTGCTGGCGGATTCTCTCCGGCTGAGCGCCAGGTTTGTCTATCTTGTTGATAGCGAATACCATAGGAACGCCTGCCGCCTGTGCGTGGTTGATGGCCTCGACTGTCTGTGGCATGACCGCGTCATCGGCGGCGATAATGATGATCGCCAGGTCGGTGAGCTGTGCACCACGGGCACGCATGGCTGTAAAGGCCTCGTGACCAGGAGTATCGAGGAATGTGATCCTGCGTCCGTCGGGGAGTACCACGTTGTATGCACCGATGTGCTGTGTGATACCTCCGGCCTCGCCTGCGATTACATTGGTCTGTCTGATATAGTCGAGGAGAGATGTCTTACCGTGGTCGACGTGTCCCATCACTGTGATGATCGGAGGTCTTGTCACGAGGTCCGCCTCGTTCTCCGGTTCGTCATTCTCCTGATTGATCTCATTCTGAATGTCTGCAGTGACGAATTCCACCTTGTATCCGAACTCTTCTGCGACAAGCACAAGTGCCTCTGCGTCAAGTCTCTGGTTGATTGACACCATGAGACCGAGACTGAAGCAGGCCTCGATGACTTTGTTTACAGGAGTGTTGTTCATGAGGGTCGCGAGGTCATTGACAGTAACGAACTCAGTTACCTTGAGAATCTTCTTCTCAGCAGCCTCCTGAGCCATCTCCTCCTGAAGTTTCTGGGAAGCGAGCTCCCTCTTCTCCTTTCTGTGTTTTGCACCGAAATTGTTCTTGGACTTGTTGTCGTTCATCCTTGCGTAGGTCTCTTTCACCTGCTTCTGGATTTCCTTCTGCATTTCCTCCTGCTCGGCTTCTGTCATAGCAGGCTTGAACCTGTCATTGCCACGGTCTCTGCGGCGTTTTCCCTGTCCGGGCTGGTTGTTGCCGCCCTGACGGAAATCCTTCTTGCCATTGTTCTGACCGTTGTTCTGACCACCGGCATTGCCCTGACGGTTTTTCTTGTTGCCGTCCTTTTTGTCGTTGCCGTCAATCTTGTTCACATCGACTCTCTCGCTTCCGCCTTTGGCAATGCGCTCCCTCTTGTTCTTGCTCTTCTTGGGAGCTTCGAATTTGGACAGGTCCACTTTGCCCACAATCTTCAGGCCTCCGGTAGAAACAGGCTCATCTTCGTCATTGCTGGAAGCAGCCTTCTGGAGTTTGTGCTCGGCCTTGAGTTTGGCCTTGTCCACCTTAGGATTGAACTCTTTCTGATTCTGAGTCTTGTCGCCTTTCTTGATGTCAGCCTTCTTGAGCTGGTTCGCATGAGCCTGTTCCGAAGGGGTTTGGTCGGTAGGCTCTGCAGCTTTTGGCAGCTCGACTTCTTCATTGGATTTTACTTCTACAGGCTCGTTGTGCTGAGGTGCAGCTTCCTCTGAAGGTTTCACTTCAGCGGCTGGCTTGGCCTCCACAACCGGCTCAGCATGAACTTCTTCCACCTGCTGCGGAACCTCTGTAGGCTTGGTCTCTACGACAACTTCCGGAGCTGTCTGTACTTTCGGCGCTTCCTGGACTTCAGGTGCAGCCGTCTCTTCCACCGCCGGTTTTACCTCCTTCGGAGCTTCCTCTACAGGCTTTTGTACAGGTTCCTCCTTCGCGAAACCACTTCCTGATGTTCCTCTGATGATGACGGTGCTTCCACCTGCAGCCTCTTCTTCCTCGTCCTCTTTCTTCTTGGAACCCTTTTCAATGATTTCCTTTATCTTAATCTGAACACGCTCTGACTCGTCCTTCGCCTTGGCATCCCCGCCGAAGGCCTTCTGAAGTTCAGGAATGAACTCGTCCGACACCTTGGCATTCGGATTCATCTCGACATCGGCGCCTTTCGCTTTCAGGAAATCCACCAATGTCTGAAGTCCCACATTGAATTCTCTTGTCAGTTTGTTTAGTCTGATTTCTGCCATATAAACCCCTTTTATTTAACTATTCTTCTTCAAATTCAGCGCGCAGAATGTTCATCACATCCTCCACGGTCTCGTCTTCCAGGTCAGCGCGCTTGGCGATGTCCTCAGGATCCAGAGCCAGTACGCTCTTGGCCGTATCACATCCGATGGACTGCAGCCTTTCGATGACCCATGGGTCGATTTCGTTGCTGAACTCAGTGAGGAGTACGTCCTCATCATCCTCAGCCTCGTCTTCCTTAGGCACCTCACGCCATACCTCGATTTCGCGGTCAACAAGCATTCCGGCGAGCTTGATGTTGCATCCGCCCTTACCGATACCCTTCTTCACCTCGTCAGGAAGCATGAACACCTTGATCTTGTCGTTCTCGTCCGTACCCATGTCGATAGATGAAATCTTCGCCGGGTTCAATGCCCTCTGGATGAGGAGCTGGGTATTGTTGGTCCACTGGAGAACGTCGATGTTCTCGTTTCTCAATTCCCTTACGATACCGATGATACGTGCGCCCTTGACACCGATGCAGGCTCCGATAGGATCGATTCTGTCATCATAGGACTCTACAGCGACCTTGGCCCTTTCGCCAGGTATGCGGACTACCTTCTTTATGGTGATGAGTCCGTCATAGATTTCCGGAACTTCCTGCTCGAAAAGTTTCTTGAGGAATTCGTTTGAAGTTCTGGAAAGGACAATGTAAGGAGTCGTGTTGTTCTTCATCTCCACGCTCTTGATGATGGCGCGTACAGTGTCGTTCTTCTTGAAATGCTCACCCGGAATCTGCTCTGACTTAGGCAGTCTGAGCTCATTTCCGTCCTCATCGAGGATAAGCACCTCTTTTGCCCATGTCTGGTAGATCTCTCCGGTGAAAATCTCACCGATCTTGTCAGTGTACTTGTTATAGAGGTTGGCCTTCTCTATATCCATGATCCTTCCCTGAAGGTTCTGTCTGATATTGAGGATGCCTCGTCTTCCGAAATCCTTGAGCTCCACTTTTCTGGTGAAGGTCTCGCCGAGTTCGTAGTCGTCTCCGTTCTTGTTCACTTCTGCAAGTGCAATCTGAGTGTTGGGATTCTCCACGTTCTCCACCACTTCGAGATTCTGGTAGATCTCACAGTCTCCTTTATCGACATTGATGATGACGTCGAAATTGTCAGCAGAGCCGAAAGTCTTTGCCAACTGGGTCATGAACACATCCTTCAGCACACCCATCATCACCGGGCGGTCAATGTGTTTTTCGTCCTTGAACAGCGCGAAGGCTGCCTTGAGGTCGAGCTTTTCTTCTTCCATAACAGTTATTGTTTTTTTATATTTTTTTCTATTCGAATTCAATGTGCGGAGTGACGCTGTTCACGTCCTCGTAAGCGAAAGTGTCCACGTGTCTGACAAGCTCCTTCTTTTTCTTTCCAGGGACAGCCTCCTTTACCTCGTAGGCAAGCGTAAAGCCTTTCTCGTCAGCGCTTTCCAGTGTTCCGACAAGTTTCTTTCCGTCTCTTGTCAATGTCTCGACTTTGGAACCGACAGCCTTGATGTACTGCTTGAGAATCTTGAACGGCTGGTCAAGCCCTGCAGAAGTCACAGTAAGTGAATAGTCTTCCTTTTCCTGGTCGAAAATCGAGAGAAAACTGTCATTTACCGCGATGCAGTCATCCATTTCCACAGTGCCGTTTTCCGATTCAATGGCTATGACAATGTCATTGTCCCTGCTGATGGAAACATCGGTAATGAAACATCCACTCGCTTCCACTGTCTTAGTCATCTCTTTGTAAATCAGCTCTTTACTTATCATATTATTCTAAGCTTTCTTAAAAAAAGATAGGAGACGCATCCGTCCCCTATCTCATCTCACTTTGCAAAGGTAATCAAAATTTCCATAATAACCGAATTTCCTTAAAAAATATGAACAATGCGATTTTCTTGCTAAAGTAATGTAAATGTGTTTACTTTGCAAAGCAAATGTTGTGTCGTACCGGATTTGGTATGTGGAATACGTTGAATATATAATAGTTTGAGAATATGGAATTTTCAGCCAAACAGCTGGCCAAAGTTTTGAGGGGAACCGTGGACGGGGACCCGGAAGTGAAGGTGACTTCATTCGCCAAGATAGAGCACGGAAAATCAGGTCAATTGTGCTTCTATGCAAATCCTAAGTATGAACATTATGTATATACCTGCAAGGCCAGCATCCTGCTTGTGAATTCCACATTCGAGCCTAAGGAAAAAGTCAGCTGCACCATGATCCGTGTTGCTGATGCGTACACGGCAGTTGCGGAACTTCTCAAGTATGTGGCTACCCAGAAGCGTACGGACCGCAGACACAGGGGTTTCCGCTCATCCTGGTTCCTCACCACCAAGTTCGGCAAGAAGGTATATCTCGGCAGCCATTCCTACGTGGGACATCACGCTGTAATCGGAGACTATACCAAGATATATGAAAACGTATATATCGGTGACAATACCGTAATCGGTTCACACTGCATCATTTACCCTGGCGTAAGCATCTATCCGGGAATGGTCATCGGTGACAATGTCATCATCCATTCAAACGCTGTAATCGGCTCGGACGGATTCGGAAATGCGCCTCAGCCTGACGGCACCTGGGAGAAGATCGAGCACATCGGCAATGTGATTATCGGCAACAATGTGGAGATCGGAGCCGGTACCACCATCGACAAGTCCGAGATGGAGTCCACCATCATAGGCAACGGCGTGAAAATCGACAACCTCTGCCAGATTGCGCACAATGTCGTAATCGGTGACAATACCGTTATGGCGGCGCAGTGCGGCATCGCCGGTTCAGCAAAAATCGGCAAGAACTGTATTCTGGCAGGCCAGGTAGGTATCGCAGGACACATTGAAATAGCTGACAATACGACTATTGCGGCTCAGGCCGGCGTCATCGGCAATGTGAAGAAATCAGGTCAGGTGCTCTTGGGTTCACCAGCCATTCCTATAAAGAACTATATGCGCAGTTATGCTATATTCCGTCAGCAGGGAAAAGAATAATTAGTATATTTGCGTGATTAAAAGATAATTTGATGAAGCAAAAAACACTTAAAGCCTCCTGCAGTTTCCAGGGAAAAGGTCTTCATACTGGAAGAATTGCTGAGATGACGGTAAATCCCGCTCCGGAGAATACGGGAATTGTTTTCAGAAGAACAGACCTTGGAGAGGGAGCCGTAGTCAGGGCATTGGCCGAGAACGTATCCAGCACAGCGAGGAGTACTACCATATCTGAAGGAGAAGCTTCAGTTTCCACGATAGAGCATCTGATGTCGGCATTGACCGGAATGGGCATTGACAATGCCGTAGTCGAGCTGAACAATGTCGAGGTCCCGATTCTGGACGGCAGCGCCCAGCCGTATGTGAAGGCCTTTTCTGAGGCCGGTCTGGTTGAGCAGGATGCTGATAGACAGTTCATTGACATTCCTGATGAAATAGAAATCAAGGACGAGAAGACAGGCTCCTGGGTGAAAATCAAACCTGCTGCAGCTCCTTCCTACGATATTACGGTGGATTTCAATTCCAGAGTGCTCGGCGTGCAGTCTGCCGCATGGGACTTGTCCAAGGATTATGCATCAGAAATCGGACCTTGCCGCACTTTCGTGTTCTTCCATGAGGTCGAGTTCCTTCTGGCGAACAACCTGGTGAAGGGAGGTGATGTGGACAATGCCATCGTGATTGTGGAGCATCCGGTTACAGACGAGCAGGTGGGACGTATGGCAGACCTGTTCAACCAGCCTAAGCTGGGCGTTACCCCGGAAGGCTATCTGAGCAATCTGAAACTGCATTTCCCGAACGAATGCGGCCGTCACAAACTTCTGGACATGATAGGAGACATGAGGCTTGCAGGCGGTTATCTCAATGCTGAAATCACCGCTTTCAAACCTGGACACACGATAAATACTAATGCTGCGAAGGCTCTGAGAGCCCTCCTGAATAAAACCAAATAAACTATGAATAAGATACATCCATTGGCTACAGTAAGTCCTAAGGCCGTACTCGGCGACAATGTAGAAGTAGGACCTTACGCATTCATTGATGAGAATGTACAGATTGGCGACGGTTGCAAGATACATCCTCACGCAGTCATTTTCCCTTATGTGAAAATGGGCAAGAATTGCGAAGTGTATCCGGGAGCTGTCGTAGGCGCAGTGCCTCAGGACCTCAAGTTCGAAGGTGAGGTTACCTATGTGGAGATCGGTGACAATGTTACTATACGTGAGTGCGTGACCATCAACCGTGGAACCAAGGCAAGCGGCAAGGGCATTACCAAGGTCGGCAGCAATACTCTGATTATGTCCTATGTACATATAGCTCACGACTGCCATGTCGGAAATCACTGTATCCTTGTAAGTTACGTCGGCATCGCCGGAGAAACTGAGGTCGATGACTGGGCTATCATCGGTGGTGGTGCAAAAGCGCATCAGTTCACCAAGATCGGCTGCCACGCAATGGTAGGCGGCATGTCCAAGATCAACAAGGACATCCCTCCTTACGCAATGTGCGGTCGTGACCCTATCTGCTATGCCGGTGTGAACATTGTCGGACTCCGCAGAAGGGGATTCTCGGCAGAGACTGTAAGAAATATCAAGGATATCTACGATACCATATATTTCCAGGGATACAATATCTCTGACGGCTGTTCCAAGGTTGAGGCCGGTTTCCCTGATTCAGAGGAGAAGACCACCATATTGAACTTCATCCGTTCTTCCAAGCGTGGTATCGTAAGAGCCAATACATCCGGAGAGAAAGGCGATATCGACTAGTTATGTCAATGCTTTTGGACATGGCTTTCTTTCCGCCTGTATCCTATATGGCGGCAATAGCTGAAGAGTTTACCCTGTCATCTGACGGGGTAAATTCGTATGTGCCGGCAATTGTCTATATAGAGGCCTGTGAGAACTATCAGAAACAGACGTACCGCAACCGTTGCCGGATATATGCTGCAGGTGGTGTAGAGGCTCTTTCCGTGCCGATTGTGCATGAAAACGGCACTTATGCGCTTCCTGTCAGGAAACTGAGAATCGACTGGAGCAAGCCGTGGCTGATGAGGATGAAGCGGGCTATCGTGTCCGCCTACGAATCTTCTCCGTGGTTTGACTATTACAAGGACGAGCTGTTCGCCATTCTGGACAGGCAACACGAATTCCTTTTCGACCTGAACATTGACCTGCTCCGCTTCTTCCTGAAGAAGACTGGTATAGAGGCGGACATCCGTTTCACGGAGGAGTTTACGCCGCATGGCAGCACGGTGTATGGCCGTGACCTGCGTGGCGTAATCCACCCGAAGCGGCATAATGACATACTTGAGCGTCTGGGACTGAAAAAGCCATACTGGCAGGTCTTTTCCCTGAAGTATGGCTTCATATCAGATTTGTCCGTCATGGACCTCTTGTTCAATGAAGGTCCGGATTCCATCTCTTACCTCAAGAGGCTGAAATAAATCCCCGAATCATTTTAGAATCTCCATCCGAAGGTGGCGACTACATCGTAGAACCTGGCTCTGTTCCTGATTTCAGGAGACAATTCACCATCAATGTAGGAGTCATATGGATATACGTACTCGTAAGGGTTCTTTGTCCATCTGAAAGCGAGGTCGCAGAAGAATGAACCTTTGGATGAATATCCCACTCCGGCAGCAAGCGAGTGCTTGTAGGCCTTAGGAGTCATCTTCTTGCCGGTGAGGTCGTCAATATATCTCTCCGGCGAGGAAGTGAAGTTGTAGCCTGCCCTTATAGCGAACTGCGGAACAGGTTTGACTTCAGCACCGAGTCTCAATGCATGTGCTGCTCCGGTAAAGCTCTTGATGTCGCGGTTTACGCCATTGTCGAAAACGGTGTTGTCGTTGGTGTCGGTTTCCTTGAATTTCATCGTGCTGTAGTCGCAGATTTCATAGTCGGCACTGACAAGACCCCAACCGCCGAATGTGTAGGCTATACCGAAGTTGGCTCTGAACGGTGATACGAATTTGTATTTGTATTCACCCTTAGGAGATGTCGCATTGGCATCGAACACATTGCTCTCGTACCAGGTCTCTCCGGCGTGCTGCCAATGTTCCGTTATCCAGTTTGCCGTAGGAGTCTGGATGGCCGCACCTATGCGGAGCCCGTCGATAGGGACAGCGATTATACCGAATTTGGCATAGACGCCTCCGCCCTGCATGTCGTAAGAGTATCTGTATCTCAGGCTGTTGAAATATGTCTTGGAAACGCCACCGGAACCATTGTCGAATTCGACGCCGAACTTGTCAGGATCCACTGCGATTTCCTTGAAGTACTCGTTTCTGGTGTAGTCCATGGACACGATGCCCAAGTTTCCTCCGATATAAACCCTGTCAGAAATGTTGAGGCCGACATTGAACAGCAGATCATACTTGTTGCCGTGGGACCTGCGTCCGTAAAGCTGGTCGATGGCGTCAGCGAGCTGAATGGTCTGTCCGCCTTTTCCGTCGTCAATGAGTTTCTCTGTCGCGCCAATGTACTTGTCATTCGCAGAGCCATAGGTGGACACCATTCCGGACTGCCAGCCAGTTACCTGATTCCATGGAACATTGGCATTGCCGTAATATCCGTTTTCCCCGTTCAGGAGGCTGGAGTTCACGCCGGTCATCATCGAAGCCAATGAACCTGCATAGGATGTGGCTGTGTTGCGTCCGCCTGCCGCCATGTCGTCCAGGTAGTTTGCTGTGGCATTGGCAATGAATCCGAATGTCACTCTTTTCAGCCCGCGTCTGGCGTTGGTGTCGAAATTGAGGGTGAAGCCGACGTTAGGTAGTGTGAACCTGGCTGAACTGTTGTTCAGGGTGCTGCCGTATGCTGTTGACTGTGAAGGCATTGCATTGTAATCGCTCGTGGTGGACACGATGCTGACGTTCGGGGTGAACGTGACCTGTGAAAAGCTGTTCACGGCCGAGCCGGCAGGGTTGAGGTTTATGGAACCCAGATCTCCTCCCAGTGCGGTGAACGCATTGCCCATGGAGATGGAGCGCGCTGTGCCGTAGTAATTGTTCTCGCTGAACCTCAGAGCGTCCTGGACGTTCTGAGCCGCAGCATTGACCGAGACTGCCGCAAGCAGCGTCAACGGAATAATCTTTTTCATCTTCATATCTATTTCAGGTTTCTAAATTATCTTCTTCTTACACTGCCGCCGCTACTTCCGCTTGAACGGGATGCTCCACCAGAATATCCTCCGCCTGAGAAGCCGCTGGATGAACTGCGGTATGAGGAACCGCTGTTGTATGAACTGCTTGACGAGCTGCGGTATGACGAACTGCTGGAAGAACTCCTGTATGAGGAGCTGCTTGACGAGCTTCTGTCTGAGGAGCCTGAGTTCCCGCTGCCGTAGTTGTATGAACTGCCGGAACTTCCGTAAGAAGATGAGCTTCTGTAACTTGTGCCGGATGACTGGCTTGTGGCAGCCCTTCTGTATGTAGGTGCGGATGCTGTCCTGTTAGATGAGGAAGCACTTGAGAACGTGCCGGCTGACCTTACTCCGGATGTGCTGGCCGTTCTGTAAGCGGTGTTGCCTGAGGTGCTCGTGCGGATGGACTGTCCGGAAGCCGCGCTGCGTACCGCCTGGCTTGAACTGCTGCGTACTGCCTGGCCCGAAGCTGAACTTCTTACCGCCTGTCCTGCGGAAGAACTTGTGCGGATAGACTGGCTGGAAGATGCGCTGCGTACAGCCTGGCCGCTTGCCGAACCGCTTGAAGTGCGTACTCCGGACGCTGAAACCCTTCTGACAGAAGTCATTGACATGTCATTGCCTCTTGTCGATGCTGTCGCTGTGCCGGAGGCTCTCCTGACGGATGATGACGAGCCTGCATTTCTTCTGACTGTAGAAGATGCTACGCCCATTCCGTTTCCTCTGCCGCTCTCGGTCTGGGTTCTGTTGCCGTAGTAGTAACTGTCCCTTCCGTGTCCGAAGCCATAGTCGTACCACGGACCGCACCAGTGGTCATGGTAATAATGATGGTGATGGTAATACCACGGGTCGTGGTACCAGCTGTAGCCCCAGCCGTAGTAGCCTGGACCTCCCCAGTACCATGGATTGTACCACGGGTCTCTCCAGTACCAGTCGTCCCACCATATGCTTGAGTAGTACCAAGGATCCGCACCCCAGTACCAGCTGGACCAATAAGGGCGGTAATACCATGAGCCCCAATATGTTCCAGGCCAATATGATGATGCCCATCCTGCCGCATATCCTGCTGCGAATCCGTCAGGGTACAGTGAATATGCAGGTGTATTGGTGACAGTGACTACGGTGCTGTTGTCCTGTTTGTTGAACTTCAATGTGGCTGAAGTGTTTTCCGGAATGAACAGCGTGTCTGTTTCTCCTGCCTTGAGGAACAATGTCGAGTTCTCCGTCTCCTTTACGAGTTCATTTACTTTGTTGCGGGACGCAAGAACATCCGCTTTAGTTTCGGTTTTAGCAGGTCTGCTGTAGAATCCGTCCTGATATTGCTGGCTTGAAGCGTATTGCGATGCGGAACCGCAACCGGCCAATGCCAGAAATGCTCCGGAAAGAACCAAGATGTTTGTTTTCATAATCGGACCTCCTAGTTATATAAATAATTTGTATCTTTGTGCGCTGCAGTGCAGCGATGGTATGTCTGCAAGATTCATACCTCGCCGATGCTCGCATGGTAAATGCAAATATATGAATGTTATTGCATAAAAAAAATAAAATAAACTAACAGAAGATGGCAGATCAGATAACCAAAAGGTCAGACAACTACTCTCAGTGGTATAACGACCTGGTAGTGAAAGCGGACCTTGCAGAGCAGTCGCCTGTAAGGGGATGTATGGTAATCAAGCCTTATGGCTATGCTATATGGGAAAAGATGCAGCACGTGCTGGACGCGAAGTTCAAGGAGACAGGTGCTGTCAATGCTTATTTCCCGTTGTTCATTCCCAAGTCTTTCTTCAGCCGTGAGGCTGAGCATGTAGCAGGCTTTGCGAAGGAATGTGCGGTGGTGACACATCACAGGCTCATGAATGACCCTGAAGGCAACGGTGTGGTAGTGGATCCGTCATCGAAACTTGAAGAAGAACTGATAGTGCGTCCGACATCCGAGACCATTATCTGGAGTACATACAAGAACTGGATCAAATCATGGAGGGATCTTCCTATCATGTGCAACCAGTGGGCCAATGTCGTCAGATGGGAGATGCGTACCCGTCTGTTCCTCCGTACCGCGGAGTTCCTCTGGCAGGAAGGCCACACGGCTCACGCTACATCGCAGGAGGCTCAGGAAGAGGCAGTCAAGATGGTCCATGTCTATGCTGACTTTGCCCGCAACTATCTGGCTCTCCCGGTCATTGTAGGCCACAAGAGTCCTAACGAGAGATTCGCCGGCGCATTGGATACCCTCACTATCGAGGCGATGATGCAGGACGGAAAGGCTCTGCAGTCAGGTACTTCACATTTCCTCGGCCAGAACTTCGCCAAGTCGTTCGATGTGCAGTACACCGACAAGGAAGGCAAGCAGCAGTATGTGTGGGCTACATCCTGGGGCGTTTCCACCCGTCTTATGGGTGCGCTCATCATGGCTCACGGCGATGACAACGGTCTGGTTCTCCCTCCGGCTCTGGCTCCGATCGAAGTGGTGATGGTTCCTATCTACAGAAGCGAGGAGGAGCACAATGCCGTTCTCGACAAGATGAATGAAATCAAGAAGGCTCTCGAGGCTGCCGGACATACTGTGAAAATCGATGACCGTGCCACATTGCGTCCGGGCTTCAAGTTCGCTGAATGGGAACTCAAGGGAGTGCCTGTAAGGCTTGCCCTCGGTGCACGTGACCTGCAGAATGATACGGTGGAGGTACACCGCCGCGATACACTTGAGAAGAAGACGGTTTCGTTGGAGGGCATTGACAAGTATATCGAGGACCTGCTCGTGGATATTCAGAACAATATCTATCAGAAGGCGTTGGATTTCAGAAACTCACGTATCGAGAAATGCGATTCCTGGGAGGAGTTCAAGGAGAAGATCACTCAGGGCAAGTTCCTGCTCTGCCACTGGGATGGTACTGCCGAGACTGAGCAGAAGATCAAGGACGAAACCAAGGCTACCATCAGATGTATTCCTGTAGATAGCGTCGTATGTAAGGAAGAGGGCACGGATATATATTCCGGCAAGCCTTCACACGAGAGAGTTGTATTCGCAATCGCTTATTAGTGAATATTTTATGAGGAGGAGAATACTTTTGATGTGCTTGTCCGCATTGGCATTTACATCTGTTTATGCACAGGATGTAACTGATGCGCAAAAGGCTGCTGAAGAGGCTGCCAAGGCGATTGCAGGAGCTCCTGAAGCTGTAGTCAAGACACCTAAACCGAGATATTGGACGAATTCCCTTCTTACGAAACTGGATTTCGGACAGACAGGTCTGACTAACTGGGCTGCCGGCGGTTATAACAACGTGACCCTGAAGTCTTTCATTGACGCGAATGCTAACTACAAGAAGAAAGACCTGTTCTTCAACAACCGACTTCAGCTCGACTACGGTTTCCTGTATTCTGAGGACAAGCCGTTCATACAGAAGAGTGATGACCGTATGTATTATGAGGGCAAGTTCGGCTACAAGGCTTTGCAGACATTGAACTATTCCGCTCAGTTCAACTTCAAGTCACAGTTCTCGAACAGTTACAACTATCCGATGCCGTCCAAGCCGGCCGGTGCCGCGGACGATTGGGAGCCTGGCAAGTCTGACTGGAAGCAGAGCAGGAAGCTCAAGTCCGGTTTCATCGCTCCTGCCTATACCAACATCGCGCTCGGTATTGACTGGGTTCCTACCAAATGGCTTACTGTCAACGTCGCTCCTCTTACCGGAGGTTTCGTGGTCGTTACGGATGAGAGCCTGAGGAAGTCCTACGGTATGGAACTCAAGAAGGAATATAAGCGTCTGGATGCGCTTTCCAGTGCTGATGTGGCTGCTCTGGTAGGGGATGAGAAGGCACGTTACGAGGCCTTTGTCGCTGCCAAGACTTCCGGTGACGCTTATCGTGCGGCAAGATTCGAGTTCGGTGCGCAGATAAAGATCGATGGAAAGCTTCAGATCAATGACAATTTCAAATATACTTCACAGTTGGTGCTGTTCTCTGACTATCTCGACAATCCGCAGAATATCCGTGTGAACTGGGATAACAGGTTTGACTGGAAAATCGCCAAGTATTTTTCATTGACAGTGACCACCAACCTCATTTATGATGACAAGGTGCTGGTGAAGACTGAGAAGACATTGAAGAAATATCCTGATGGACGTAAGGCGGTACAGTTCAAGGAGTCATTGGCATTCGGCTTTTCATATACGATCGCTTCAAGACCGAGGTAAGAGGCAATATGATGATTCAGAAATCATTTGACAGAACGATAGTGGGGCTGGTTCCGGAAAAGGAAACAGCCCTTCTTGCAGTAAGCGGGGGCATTGATTCCATCTGCCTTGCTTCATTGTTCCTGAACAGTTCCTCAGGACGGAGGTTTGCTGTGGCTCACTGCAATTTTCATCTCCGTGGTGAAGACAGTGATTCGGACGAGGCGCTTGTGGCTGCCTGGTGCGGGCGGAACGGTGTGCGTTACCATAAGGCGGATTTCGATACGGAGCAGTACGCTTCATCCCATAATGTCAGTATTGAAATGGCTGCGAGGGAGCTCAGGTATGACTGGTTCGCATCGTTGTGCAGGGAGAATGGATACTATGGAGTGGCTGTCGCGCACAATGCGAATGACAATGCTGAGACATTGATTCTGAATCTTTTACGTGGTACAGGGCTGCGCGGGATTACCGGTATGCAGACGGAATCCGTAGTTCCTGTGACCAGGGATGAATTGTCAGGTGTGCGCCTGTTGAGGCCGATGTTGTCTTTCAGCCGTGAGCAGATTGAGGAATATGTGGCTGCCAACTCTCTGGAGTATCATGATGACAGGACCAATGCGGAAACTGTCTATAAGAGGAACCGTATAAGGCATCTTGTTTTCCCTGTTTTTGAGAGTCTGAATCCGTCGTTCCTGACGACTTTTGCCCGTGAGATGAATGCGTTTTCCGAGGTGCAGGAGATTGCGGATGATTATTTCCTTTCTGTGCGTGAGGGTGTCTGCGAGCCTGCCGGAAAGGATGAACTGCTTCGTGTCAATGCAGTAAGGCTTTGTCATCTGAAGCATTATAAATATGTGCTGTACAGACTGTTGGAAGCGTATGGCTTCAGGGACAGGCTCCTCGAACCGGTGGTGCGTCTGCTCGAAAGCGGCAAGACGTTTTCCGGTAAGGTGTTCGAGGCACCGGGCTACGAACTGATTACGGCAGGGGAGTGCCTGATTGTCAGAAAGGCCGCTCGTGTAGTGCTGGAGAGCCCTGTCATAAGCGCTCAGGGGGATAGGGCTAATGCGTCGTCTGGTGTGCAGGGCAGTGTGCCTTTTGGTACGCCTGTTGGTGTGCAGGGAGGTAAGCGGGGCAGTGTGATGGTTGGTAAGTGGGGAGGTACGCAGAACGGTGCTCAGGTTGATAAGCAGGGAGGTACTCCGGGTGGTGCTCAGGTTGATGCTCCGGGCAGAGAATCTTCGCCGGTTGAGTCAGAGAATCACGGCTTGGGAGAGTGCTGCGGGTTAGTTGGTAGAGGCTCGGCGTCAATCTCGTCATCTTTTGTTGGGTCCGGCTTGTCGTTCAGTGGATTGGCTGGACGCGGCTCGGCCCGCAGGTCTCGCGGTACGTTGATGACTGGCGGACCAGTGATAAACGAGAACGAGGCCTGCTCGGTGGTTCGCACGACCGGCGAATATGTTTTCGATAATTTTCTTGTCAATGTTTCTGTTTCCGAAGCAGGATCGGACCCGGTAACGGATGCCAAATCATTGGCCCGAGAGGGGATTGCGGCATTCTCGTCAGAAACATTGACCTTACCGTTCCTGTTGCGCGGATGGCAAAATGGGGACTGGATGCGTCCTGTCGGGCTCAATGGCAAGAAGAAGCTCAGCGATATCTTTACCGGTCTGAAGTTGAGCATTGAAGAAAAGTACCGTGCTCTGGTCATTGTCCTGCCCGCTTTGGCAGGCGAGAGTGCGGCGAGTGGAGACTCGTCCAGTGATGTTTCGGATAGCGGTGCTTCGAAGAAAGGGACGGATAGCGTTGGCACTGATGCGGTTTGCGGCGTACGGGTGGCCGGTGTCTGCGGCTACGTTTCCGGTCGGTTCTTTTTCCGCGTCGATGAGTCTGTCAGGGTTACTCCGTCCACGGCTTCTATTCTGAAACTATATCTTCGCGCTTTGGAGAACGTTTGATGTGGAATGTGGCGGAGAACGGTGATGTGGAATATGGTGGGGAACGATGGTGTTGGAATGTGGCGGGGAACTTTGACGTGGAATGCTCCAGAGAACGGTTGCGTGAAATATGGTGGATAACTTTGGTGTGGAATGTGGTGAGGAACGGTGATGTGGAATATGGTGGATAACTTTGACGTGAAATGCTCCAGAGAACGGTTACGTGAAATATGGTGGAGAATGGTGATGTTGGGGCGCAACGCGTAATCCTCTGATTATCAATAGTTAAGCCACTTTCAGAGTTGGTGTTTTTGTAACTCTGAAAGTGGCTATTTTGCTGAGCATCAGCGCTTTACGCGCTGCGCCTAATGTGTCGCGCTCACCTCTCCTCCATCATTTTCACGCTCTTGCCAGTCACTCCACACTCGCATCTGTCACTCCACGTTCCCACCAATCACTCCACACTCCCGCCAGTCACTCCACGCCGCATCTGCCACTCCCATCTGCCTCCCCATTAAGCCCTCTGCACGCGCATTGCCGGTATCCTCACGCTCACATTGAAGCCCAGCCGGAACTGGGCATCGCGCTCTGGCTACAACTGGATTTCGTAGATATAAGGCATTCTGGCGAACGTCCTCTCGGATGTTTCCCAGTTCCAGCCTTTGAAAGCCTTTTCGATCGAACTGAACGGAGTTCCTGCGAATGCGGAAGTGGTGCCGCCGAATGATTCGAGCAGCATTTCCATCAATGTCTGAGGCTTCGGCAGGCAGTCCACGCTGTAGCTTTCACTCTCGTCGATGCCAGCTGCCGTGAGCGCATATCGGAACGCATCTGTCAATGTGCCGATTTCATCTACCAGACCTATCTTGAGTGCATCGGAACCGGTCCATACACGTCCCTGAGCGATATTGTCCACTGCGTCTGTAGTCATATCTCTGCCCTCTGCCACATTTTTAAGGAAGGCATCGTATATATCATTGACAGACTTCTGCATATAGGCGGTCTCCTGAGCATTCAGCGGCCTTGTTAGCGAATACATGTCACTGTGCCTGTTCGAGCCGACAGAAGTTACATTGACATGGAAAATATCCTTGGCGGTCTTGCTGAAATCAGGAATCATGCTGAACACGCCGATAGAGCCTGTCAATGTGGACGGGTCGCTGAAGATTTTATCGCAACTGTTTGAAATCCAGTAACCTCCGGAAGCGGCGTAGTTTCCGTAAGAAGCGATTACCGGTTTCTCTTTCCTGAGCAGGTCGATCTCCTGCTTGATTTTCTCTGATGCAAGAACGCTTCCGCCCGGAGATGAAACCCTGAGCACTACTGCCTTGACAGATGCGTCTTCCCTCACCTTTGAGATTATGGAGGCGAAACGGTCACCTGCCACCTGCTCCTTGGCATCGCCATCTACAATATTGCCGTCAGCAAAGATTATCGCCACCTTGGTCTTGGCCACTTTCTGGACTGAGGCATTGACCATAACGTAGTCGCTGAACGGAATCATCTTCAAGTCCGAAAAACTGGATTCTACAGCCAGGTCGGTAAGCTTGCCCCTGAGCTCTTCTTTTGTAAGAAGCTCATCTACAAGGCCGTTGCTTCTGAAGTCTTCCGGTGTAGTCAATGTCAGATTGTCAACGAGAGAATTCAGCTTTTCTTCAGTGATGTCACGGCTGCTGCAGATTTCCGCGGAAAGATTGCCCCAGATGGAATTTATCATTTCCTGGTTCTGGAGCATGTTCTCCTCACTCGGACTGCTCTTGATGTACATCTCGCCGGCAGACTTGAATTTGCCGTGCCGGATCAGTTGGACATTGACCCCAAGCTTGTCAAGCAGATCCTTCAGGAAAATGAGCTGGGTGCCGACACCGGTCACCATGCTGGTGCCGCCGCAGTAATTGCCCATATAGACCTTGTCCGCAACGGACGCCAGATAGTAGGCGCCTGTGGTCGGGTTTTCGATATATGAAACCACGGCCTTGCCGCTTGCCCTGAAATCAGCAAGAGCCCTGCGGAGTTCTTCCATCTGGGCAATGCCTGACTGCAATCCTTCCGGACGCAGGAATATGTATTGTACGGCAGGATCAGCCGCTGCGGCCTTTATCGACTGCACAGCATCCCACAATCCTATTGTCTTGGTTTCATCGCCCTGCATTATGGCAACCGGATTGATTTCTTGCCCCTGCTCGGCAAGAATGATTTTACTCAAGTTCATGTCCAGTACCCCGGATCGCGGAATTACAGGAGTCTCGTTCCACAATGACGCAAGTGCGCCCACGAAGCCGAAGAACAGGATAAATCCTACCACTCCCATTATAAACAGGCCGCATATTACGGCCAATGTCATTTTGACAAAATCTTTCATATTTATCAAAAAATTTAGAATAATCAGTTTTGCTAATCTGTAGTAATCCCTATTGGCAATTCCTAATGCCGCGTCAGGATTCCACATTACGCAAATGTACAAAAAATATATAGACGTGCATTTTTTTAATCATTACATATTTGTTAATTTTGTTGACTTAATTTTAGAATGCTATGGCACAGAAACCGTCTATACCTAAGGGAACAAGAGACTTCGGCCAGGAAGAAATGGCCGCGAGGAATTACATATTCGATACTATCCGTTCTGTTTACAGGACTTATGGATATGTCCAGATCGAGACTCCTGCCATGGAGAACCTTTCCACCCTTCTCGGAAAATATGGCGACGAGGGCGACAAATTGCTTTTCCGTATTCTTAACAGCGGTGATGCGTTCGGCCGCATTGACATTGAAAATTACAAGAACGAGGATGGTACGCTGAACAGCGGCAAGATTACCTCGGAAGTGTGCGAAAAGGGCTTGAGGTATGACTTGACGGTTCCTTTCGCGCGCTACGTCGTTCAGCATCAGAACGAGATCGCGTTCCCGTTCAGGCGTTTCCAGATCCAGCCGGTATGGCGCGCTGACCGTCCGCAGAAAGGTCGCTATCGCGAGTTTTATCAATGCGATGCCGACGTTATCGGAAGCAGGTCGCAGCTGAACGAACTTGAACTCGTGCAGATCGTGGACACCGTATTCACGAAATTCGGTATCAATGTCGCCATCAAGATCAATAACCGCAAGGTGCTCACCGGATTGGCGGAAATCTGCGGCTATCCGGACAAGGTTACTGACATTACCGTTGCCATCGACAAACTGGACAAGATTGGGCTGGAGGCCGTGGAGGCGGAGATGATGGAGAAAGGTCTTGATGAGAAGGCAGTTGCAGTGATTGAGCCGATTCTGAAATTGGAAGGTACGACGGAGGAGAAGATTGCCGTAATGCGCGGCCTGATGGAAGGTAAATCAGCGTCCGGCATCGTTTCGGAGGAAGGTCTCAAGGGACTCGACGAACTTGCTGAGCTGTTCGGGTTCATTGCCAATGCAGGTGTAAGCCAGAAGGTGGAGATGGATCTCTCGCTTGCCCGTGGCCTGAACTATTATACTGGTGCTATTTTCGAGGTGAAAGCTCTTGATTATGCTATCGGAAGTATCTGTGGCGGAGGACGTTACGATAACCTTACCGGTATCTTCGGCCTGCCTGGAATGTCCGGTGTGGGCATATCTTTCGGAGCTGACCGTATCTATGACGTGTTGAAGGGCCTGGACAAATTCCCTAAGGGCCTGGCCGGTTCCGCTACAGTATTGTTCGCCAATATGGACGCTTCCGTGCTTCCTTATATCGTCCCTGTAGTCAGGACTTTACGTGAAGCAGGGGTGTCTTGCGAGATCTATCCGGACCAGACCAAGCTCAAGAAGCAGTTCGATTACGCTGAGAAGAAGGGGATTCCGTTCGTTTCCATCAATGGCGGTGACGAGGCTGCTGCCGGCAAGGTCAATGTGAAGAATCTTTCGACGGGAGAGCAGATGTCTTTCGCCAAAGAAGATGTAGATGCGCTCGTGACGTTCATTTGCAAGTAATTTTTTTCGGATTCATATAATTGCCGTTCCTTGGGAAACCTTGGTGCGGCAGTTGTCGTAAATACAGTTATGGAAAACAAGAATATTTTTTGGGGATATGTTGCGGGTATTGTCGCAGGTGTTACCTATGGCCTGAATCCACTTTTCGCCAAGCCGCTTCTCGAGATGGGAGTATCAGTGGATACAATGCTGTCCATCAGATACTTGCTCGCAGTTGCGATTCTCGGAGCCTGGCTTCTGTTCAAGAAGGAATCCTTCAAAGTGAACAAGGCGCAGTTCCTCAGATTGTGCATACTCGGAGTCCTTTTCGGGCTCAGCAGTATGCTCTTGTTCGTGTCTTACAAATACATCCCGGCGGGTCTTGCCACGACCATAGTATTCCTTTATCCTGTCCTGGTAGCATTGATAATGTTATTTCTCAAGGTGTATCCGACATGGCAGGTCTGGCTGTCGATTCTGATGACCTTCGTCGGAGTCGTCATATTATGCAAGCCGTCCGGCAGTCTTTCATTGAACATGACGGGACTCCTGTTGGCGGGAGCATCTGCGCTCTCCTATGCGCTGTATCTTGTGGTCGTGAACCGTAGCCGCAGACTTCGTACCGTGTCCAATCTGGTTCTGACCTTCTATGCGTTGCTTACTGGATCTCTGTTGTTCATTATCCATAATGCGTTCAACGGCGGCGGATTCCTAAGCGGCGTCCACGGCTGGTTCTGTTGGGCAAACCTTGCTGGTCTGGCGATTTTCCCGACATTGGTCTCGCTCCTGACATTGGCGATTGCGACCCGAGTGATCGGCGCTACCAAAACATCAGTGCTCGGAGTCTTCGAGCCTGTAACAGCTATCGCCGTCGGCACCATATTCTTCGGCGAGTCGCTTACTGTCAATGTAATAGTCGGTGTGGCCATCACATTGGTCGCCGTGACCTTCATGGTCGTCACAGGGAAAAAGTGAAAAAAGTTAAGCAAAAGTTTGCAAAACCAAAAATAATGCTTACCTTTGTAGTCCAATAACATCGCGGGGTAGAGCAGTTGGTAGCTCGTCGGGCTCATAACCCGGAGGCCGGAGGTTCGAGTCCTTCCCCCGCTACTAAATACCCCCTTACAGGCCGCTGTAAGGGGGTTTTTCGTATCTTGTGCGCCACGTTTGCGCCACATAGCTATTTTGGGGCTTTCTTTCTCTACAAATATAACTATTTATTAGTCAGCAACAAAATAAAGAAGGGCGGGGGCTTCCCGTCCTTCCTGCAATTTCGCCGCCTGTGGCTTAAAATACTACTTCGTTATTCTCTCCCCAGCCTTCTGCTATCGTAATAGAAAAATTTGGGGTTCCGCCGTAAACGTTGCCTTTTATTATGGTCTTCCGGTTCTTATATACGGCCGCCTTTATTGTGTAGCTGTTATATAATTTTGTCGTGGAGCTCGCGCCGGTGTATAGTTCTATAAATAGGTTTTGTTCTGAAGCTGGCAAAACGCTAATTATTCCGGTTCCGTTGCTTACGTTGCCCTTTGCGAAAAGGTTACTTTCATACTTGCCTTCTGCCGTGGTTCCTGTTGAAAGGCTGTAATACACCGGCTTATTTTCAAACGTCACCCCGAAGGATGTAATTTCTTGCCCGGCCGCCGCTTTGTCCGCGTCTAAGATCTGCAGCTCTATTGCGCCCGTTATTCTCTGAAGCTCTACGCCGTAGTTTCTGCCGGCTTCCGGATCCACCGAGGTAGTGGCCGCGAATAGCTCTATATAGTCGCCCTTTACTATTATTGCGCTTCCGTATTGTTCAAGGCTGAAGCTATCAGAAGACGTGGCGCCCTGTCCGCCTGCTGCGAAATATACGGAGCTTTCGCCTGCTGGGACGTACATCTGCACGGCTAAGTCTTCGGCGCTGCTTATTGTTAGGGTCTTTTGCTCTAATATGTTGCTTCCCTGCATAATCAGGTATTTTACAAATGTAACCGGCGGCGTTGTGCCGGCCTTCGTAATAGGTGCGTATTCTACGCCCAGCCCGCTAAGGTTGAAGCGTACCGGGTAAAGCTCGGCGGCCTTTTCCGCCGGCTTTTCCTTGCTGCAGGCTCCGGCTATCGTCAGGAGCGCTGCGAAAAGTAAAATTTTGTGTTTCATATTCCTGTAATTTGAACGGCGGCAAAATTGCCGCTATAAAGTTACGGGAATTATCCGGCGGCGTATGCTCTGAAGCTCGCGCCGGTGGCGCAGATCCGTGGCGCAAATGCCGGGCGTATGTCCTGAAGCTTCGCCGGTACCGGGGGCGTACCTGAAGCAAAAGCAGCCCGGGGCTGGTTTCCTCTCGGGCTGAATTCCGGCCGTTTTGGCGGCCTTATTTCTTCGGTTGGTAAATTGTCCGCCTTCGGGCTTTACGGCTCCCTGCGGGCTTCCTGTGCTTCGCTGGCGGCTATCTTCGCGCGGATGGCTTTACTTACCAGCGGCGCGTACTTGTTGAACTTCTTATTTGTCGGGCAAAAGTCAAATTCTACGTAACGGAGGACGGCGCGCCGGGCTGAGTCCTCCCGCTTCCACCCTATTGCTTCGCAAATCTCCCGTATATTATAGCCGGCTTCTTCTGCGTAATAGGCGTATATCGCGCGGGCTAAGCAGACCTTCGCCGTGCTGCGCTTCCCGTTCCGGACGCGTAGCCTGTTAATTCTTACGTGCATAACGTCCTGAATAACGCCTATTATTTCGGCGTCCGTTACGTTAAGCCTGTCTTCCGGCTGAAGTCCCCGGGGGTTGTGTCCTTGCTGAGCCATATTGCCGGGGTCGCTATGCTGTCGGCTTTCCGTTAAGGGCTGCTTCTACTTCTTCCGCGTATTGCCTGAAGTCCTTAATATAGGCGTAATCGTCCGCGTATTTGCGAAGGTAATACAGGACGCTTGTATGGTTGTGCGCTATTTCTTGGCCTATGGCTGTAAGGCTGGCGCCGGTTTTCCGGACGTGGTGCGCGTAGATCTGCCGGGCGTACATAATTCTTAGGCTCCGGCTTCGGCTGCGTATGTCGTCAAAGGTTACGCCCATAACAGCCTGTATTGCCTGCTTTATTATCAGGCTTTCGTCTTCTTCCGGGGCGTCCTTAATAATTGCCACGCCCGTATAGGTCGCTACGTTCTTTTCAATTAGTGACAGGGGGCTGCTTCTCCAGCCCTGTAACAAATAAACGGCTTCTGCGCCTATAAGCTGAAGTATATTTATAGACGCTACAAGCTCCGCCGGGCTGTCGCTGGGGAGATTGTTTCGTAGCGGGTTGATAACTTCGTGGCCGGCCGTTGTAAGCCTTGCTTCGGCCGCGCTGAAGTCTTCCGGCGCCGTGGGCGCGTCTATGTTTCCAATAATAAAGACCTTCATTTTCGTGCTGGTTTTGGGTGTGTCAATCTCCGGACGCCCGGGCTTACCTTCTTTTCTTCCGCTGCTGGGCGAGGTTTCGAAGCTCTAAGGCCTTCTTTGCGTCCGTTATTATAATGCTTCCGACCTGCGTTATTGCCGCGTCAATTACGCCGCTTTGCTTTATCCTGCTGGCCGTGTTCTTACTGCAGTTAAATAGTTCCTGAAGGCCGGCTAAGCCGTAAACATAGGCTTTGCCGGTGTCAGGGGCGACCGTTATGGCCGGCGCGCTGATGGCGCCCTGTATAAGCTCTAAGAGCTCGCCGGCTGTTAGGTCTATTACTCGCTTTATCAAGTCCACCATAAGGCTGCTATTTTTCGGCTGCGTCCTTTTGCGCTGCTTCGTATGCTTCGCGGCGTTCGTGGGCTTCCTGAAGGATCCGGCCGCGTTCCTGAATTATCCCGGCTATCCGGGTTATTATTTCGTATTCGCTGGCCAGCCTTTCGGGGTCGTACCCTTCGGCGGCTCTTAGGTGGTCTTTGTATGTGTCCTGAAGGCTGCGGGCTATTTCGTCAGCGCTGAAGTCTTCTATTACGGCGTCTATTTCCTGCAGGGTCTTGTTTGCTGCTTTTGCTATTGCTGTCATAATTATTCGGTTTTGCTGGTTCCTGTTGTCTTCTCCAATAAGGCCGTAAGCCTGTCTATTTGGCCGTTCTGCGCGGCTATTACCTTCTTAAGCTCCACTACTTCGGCCGCTGCGTCTTCGGCTGTTTCCGGGGCTTCTTCGGCGCCGTCTTCGTCTAATATGACTTCGGCGCTGTCATAGCAGCTGTAAAGGGCGCTTAGCTCTGAAATAAAGCCCTGAAGGCCGGCCAGCCTTTCCGTTACCTTTGCGAAGCTGATAACGTCTTCCGGGGCTATGCTTTCGGCGCTGGCTATATGCTCCGCGCTGGCTGCCTGAAGCTTCGCTAAGTCGGTTAATACGTCCGTTGCAAGTGTGCTATTAAAATAGTTACGGACTGCAAATGCCATTTGTTCCTCAATCAATTCTAAGGCTTTCATTTTTGTTTCCATAATGCTTTGTTTTTGTTGTTTGGTACTGCAAAGGACGATATTATTTTTCTTATTTCCAAACGTAAATAATTGATTTATAGATAGTTGCGTATTATAGTAATACGCTCCCGGAGTGCTAAGTATGTGACACGCTGAAGCTTGGCTTTGTGAAAAAAAATTCTTAATAAAATTACGGGGCTTCTTGCTGGCTCCCGCTATATTCTTTTTACCTTTGTTCCGTCCCTGTGGGACGATTCTATATTCCAAAATACCGGATTTCGTAGTAGCGCTTTGGTCGGACGCTTTGGTGTATCACCAGCTATGGAATTCTTGAAGAAGGGGCGCCCCGTTTTTACGGTGTACGCCCCTTTTCTTTTGCTGTCCTCTCAATAGCCGGGCGCCGGCTTCCTTCCTGATGGTTTCTTTTGCTTCGCTGCTGGTTTCCGCTTCCGGCTCCGGCGGGGTGGGGTTGAAGGCGTTACAAATTGTAACGGGTTCCCGGTACCTGAAGGGAGAAAAGCCGCCCGCCTGAAGTACACCGAAAATCGCGCACTTTCCGGCGGCCTTCGTTATCCCGGGCGGCTGGATCCGGTCGGACTCCTTATACCAATTTCCCGAGGGTTCCGGGCGTTATTCTTTGGTCGCCGCGCTGCTTCCTGTTGTTTATATCCAAAAAGAAACGGCGGGGCGCTTCTATTACCGGGGTTTGTTTTGCCGGCGTTACTTCCTGCTGCTCTGCTTTTGCGTCTTCCTGCTGCAGGACTTCGCCGCTGAGGTCGGTTGCTACTATTTCGAAGTCAGCAAACGAGCCCCCTTCTATTTGCTCCTGCCTGAAGGCTGAAGAAAAGAAGATCATACCATTGTAAACCGGGAGCCCGGCGGCTCTCATTTCGCGTAAAAGGTCGTTATTTGCCTTTACGGCTGCTTCCTGAAGGGCGGCTATTTTCTCGGCCGCGCTGGCTGCTGTTTTCTTTGCCATAATGTCGTTTTCGGTTTGTGGGTTTCAAAAAGGCGCGCCCGGATCCTGAAGGATATATTTGCCGGGTGGGCTGCCGTGTGCCGTTATGCTTCCGACCGATAGCGTCCGGCTTCTTTCGGCTCTGAAGGTGTAAGCGCTTCAGGTGTCCGGGTTTGCCTTAGTGTCTGCGGGTGCTGTATTGCCCGCCCGCTGTAAGTGTTTTTTAAGGTTGTGGCGCCACGGTGGCGCAAATTCATTTATTATACCTTCCTGAAGGCCGCAGAAGGGCATATTAAGTGACCCTTCCGCAGCTGCTGAAGGGTGGCGTTTTTCGTTTCGTCGGTCTTCTCCTTCGCTTTGTTCAGTATGTCCCCTTTCCCGGCTGCGTATTCGTCGCCTTCTATCTCCTTACGTTTGGCGGCTATAATATCCAGCATTTCCAAAACTGAAGAAGCGCCGGCCAGCTGGGTGTTAAGGGCGGCTTCGAAGTCCGCTAATATGGTGTTTTTGCTTTCGCCGGCTATTTCGTCGTTAAGGCTGTACAGCTTCTTTGCTGCGTCTGCCTGAAGCTTTGAAGCGTCCCCGTTTACGCTCTGCAGGAGAGCGTCGCGCTGGTTCTTAATGTAGTCTAAGTAGGTGGCGCCTTCCTGAATAAGTCCGGCAAACTGAACGGCGGCCGCCTTCCTTACGTCCTTATCCGCGCTATTTATCCACTTCGTATAGGTTGAATACTCCGCCTTTCGCTTGCTGAGCATCTTTGTAAAATCGTCTTCGCCGGATCCGCCGCCGTTCCCGCCGTTTCCGCCTGAAGTCCCGCCGCTAAGGAAGTCGCCCAGCCCGCTGTCGGTAATATACGCCATAATGCGGTCTATATTTCCCTTAGCGTCGTTATAGTCCTTTTGCCATAAAGCGTCGCTTATGCCGCTAAGGCTTTCGTACATCTTCTTAAGGCCTTCGTATTGGCTGGCGTCAAGGCTGGCGCCGCCGTTTACGTTCATACTGCTTTGGTATTATGCCCGGACGTTTAGGATCCGCCCGGGCTGGTTTTCTCTATATGTCCCTGCCGCCGTAGGTATTGTTTTCTTTATCCTTCAGGAATTGTGCGACGCCGGCGCTGGCTCGCTTCTGAAATTCCGCTTCTTTGGCGGCCTTTGCTTCGGATATTGCTTTGGCGCGTGCTGCTTCGGCTGCTGCGTCTGCTTCTTCGGCCGTCAGGGGCTTCTTTACTTCCTCGGGCTGGATTCCGGCTTTCTGCAATACTGCGGCGGCGGCCGCTGCGGCTGCGTCGCTGGCGCTCTTTAATAGAGCCTGTTTTTCTTCTTCGGTCATAATTTCGAATTTTTAAGGGTTGTTAATAAAATTGTTCGTTTGTGTTGCAAGGGTGGCGCAAATTGCAGTATATCAGGCCACCGCTGGCGCTCTGCGTTTACTTTTTGTAACTCACCGGGCGGCTCGAACCGGCCTAATAGTCCCGTTGCAGCTGGTCTATAAATTCCGCGGCTTCTTCCGCCGTCAGGGTGCGTGCTGGTATCAGGTCGGCGCCGTCCTTTCCTGTAAGCTCTATTTTGCGCGGCTCCCGTTTTCCGTTGACTCGCTCGTTAAGTTGGTCTATTGTTCGGGTCTTTCCGTTTTTCATATCCGTAAGAATAGCTACGCAAATAGCGCGGGCGTAGGCGCTGACGTGGTCGGCTTTCGCTAAGGCCTGAAGCTGCGGAACGGTCATAACTAATAAATAGGCGTCCCACTCCCGGGCTTCGGCCGGGCTGATGCTCTTAATCTCTCGAAGCTCCGCCGGCGTGAAAAGTTCCTTTAGGTCTGCGGCCGCTTTGCTCTTTGGCCGTCCCTTTGGGTTCCCGCTTTGGCCGGGCTGGAAGTGCTTAAGGTTTTCTATTTTGGGATGCTTATTCATTGTTAGGCGTCGTTTTTATCATTGTTCCCGTCTTCCGGGGCTGTTTCGGGGGCTTCTGAAGGGTTCCCGGGTGTTTCCGGCTCAGGCTGCGCCCCTGCTTGCTGCTTGGCTTTTGCCCCTATTGTTAGCGTGTTTTCAATTAAAAGAGCCATTTTTTACGTAGTTTATAGCGCGGGTTATCTGCTCCGCTGCTTCCGGCCTTTCCTGAAACTTTTTGAAATTATGGATCAGGCTAAGCGTGAATTTCTCCGGCTTCTGAAGAAGGCGCCCTATATAGCCGGTATCAAGCCCGGCGGCGTCAAGTAGGCCGGCAAAGTTGGAGCGCGCCGCGTGTATGTCCTTCGCTGTCTTTCCTTCGTCTTTGGCGCTGAGGGTCGCAAATGAAACGCCCCTATTAAACAGGATGTAATCGGCTGCCCTTTGCGCCATCGTGAATTTGTCCGGGCTGAAGGCTTCCTTTGTTTTGTCTTCGCCCTGAAGCCGGGGGCGGGGGTTTACGTTGGTTTCCATATTGCTGGGGTTTATAGTGTGTCGAAGTCTGCGCCGTGGCCGCTTGTTGGTTGCTGGCTTTCTTCTTTGTCGTAGTCCTTAAATCCGCCGTGCTGCATAATAAATCCGTTAGCGTCAAACTCGCGGGCGTCTTTTGCTTCCGGGCTTTGCGCCGGATCCTGAAGCTCGGGGAAATCTTCCGGCCAATCGTCGGCGTTTGCCGGTCGTGGTATCTCGGGGGCTTTTGTTGATTCCTTCGCGGGTTCTTTCCAGCCTTTGAGGAAGGCGCGCCAGCTGCTTATCGGCTGGCCGTTGCTGTCCTTCCAATTTCGGGCGCTGTTCTTTTCGTAGAAGTCGCGGGCAACTGCTTCGCTCCTTCCAATTTCCCGGGCGTAGGCTTGTACTTCCTGAAGGCTCGGGACGCCGGAGTTATTTTCTCCGAATTTGCCCGCTACGGGCTTTATAGGTTCCGAAGGTGTAATTATACCACCCGAAGGCTTAAGCCCCGGGACGGGGCTGTTTTCCCCTTCTATATCCTCAATAGGAACGGGCGCGCCTGCTTGCTGCATATTGTTTATTGGTTTATTACGTTTATTGTTTTTATATATTGCCGTTGCTTTGTCAAATTTTGATAGGGCAGACGGGGTTTGCTCTGCCGTTGCTTCGTTAAATTCTGCTATATCAGTTTCTGCTATATCAAAATTTGCTATATCAAAATTTGATAGGGCAACAATTTTAGCGGTGTGCTGGTTGCGCCCCATAGCTATAAGCTTTACGGCTCCTATCTTGAACAGGCAATTAAGGGCGCGTTTGTAGGTGTTGTAGCTGCTTATTGCGGTGCTTGCCATTGCTACTTCTGAAGGAAGGCCGAACGTTTCCGGCCAGCCTAAGCTGTTGCAAAGTTCAAGGCAATAGAAATATAAAGCGGCGGCCGCGGGCGTGGTCTGCCCGGGGTGCTCCCGAACAAAAGTAAACCACGCCTTTTGAAGCTTATAGCCGGACTTCTTTTGCTCTTGCTCCATAGCTCTAAGAATTAAGGGCGGCGCGGTCTGCTGCTGTTACGTAATACTCCTTTACTCTTTTCCCGTTGGAAAGTTCGACCCAGCGGTCGCTGATGGGCTTGTGGTAGTCGTTGCGTAGGTCGCTGACTCGCTGTGCAAGACAAAGGGTTCCGAAGTCCTGAAGGGTCGCTAAGCTCGTAAGGGCGCGGCCGCTTTTCAGGGCGTTCCAAATAGCCCGTATAATTGAACGGGGCTTTACTCCGGGGAGGTCGTTTGTGGGGGTTGTTACTTCTACTTCCATAATTGGGCGTTTTTTGTTGGTCGTTAATAGTGTGTTTTTGTGCGCCCGCGGTCTGCATCCTTTAGCGGTTCAGGATCCTGTCTATGTCGCTTTTCCTGTATCGGTTCAAGCCACCGACCCGAATAGGGCAAAGGAAATTTTTACGGCTCCAATTATACAGGGTTGCGTCGCAAACGTTAAGTATTCCCATAACTTGCTCGCGGGTGTAAAATACTTCGCTGTTTTGCTCTGCTATTTTCGCGGCAATTTCGGCGCGCTCCTGCTGGATTAAATCCTTTGCGAAATTGTGCAGCTGCTCGGCTGTTACGGCTATTGTAACGGCGGCGCCGCTGGTGCTTAAAATCTGACTTATTTCCATACTTTTGCTTTTGTCTTTGTGCCGGTTTTTGCGCGTATTCCCCGGCGGTTTCGTGTTGCAACAGCGCAAAAGTATGCGTATTTGTTGGGCTTTATAGGCTCTTTTTTTTCGTTAATTTTGCGCGCAAATTAACGCAAACTATAAAACGCAAAAAAGGCGCGGCCGGTATGGCTGCGCCCTTCGTTTTTTGTGTGTGGCTCTACTTTAATAGCGCTCTTATTTCCAGCGCTTCGCCCTTGTCATTCGCTTTCTTCAATCCGTCCGCTATCACTTGCCGGGAAATTGCGCCGGGGTTTTCCCCGGCTGTTACGAGCAGGCTAAGTTCGCGGGCAAAATTTATTTGTTGGCGGCTCGGCTGAACATCATAGCCCAGCGCCTTTAATTCGCGTAAAATCTTTATAACGCCAATAGGCCGGCGGGCTTGCTTGTAGCGGTCGCGTAGTAAATTACAAATCTTTGTAAATTCTTCTTCGCTTGCCTTCGTGAAGAATTCCCGCAGGGTGCGCGGTTGCTCCGGTGTGGCTCCACAGGTGGTTTTCTTGGCCGGTGCTGAAGGCTCCGCGGCGGTTTGCTCCGGGGTTGCGCTGGCCGGTGCCTTTTCTCCCGGATGCAGTTGCGCGCGTAATGCTTGCCGCTGGGCTTCGATGCCGGCGCGTAAAAGCTCGGCCGCTATTGTGCCCGGCTCAGGCTGGTATGCTGTCAGGCTGTCTATTGCTTCGCCGGTGGCTGCTATCTGCTGCAGCCGTTTTCCTTCGCGCTCCGCTGCTATATCTTCAACTTTGCGGGCTGCGTATTCTTCGGGTTTTACTGCCATATTCCTTCGTTTTTGTGGTCGTTTTCTTTATTCGTGGCGCGCTGGGGGCGCAAATTGCTTTATTTTCCTTCTTTGGCGGCTATCAGGGCGGGGCTTTCGTGACTCCCCAAAGCTTGAACGTGCGCGGCTGAAGGTACAGGCCGCCGTCCATAATGCCGCCTAAATACTCGGCGCCGGGTGCTGGTTCCGGGCTTCCTTCTATACCCGGGTAATAGGCGTATAGCTCTACGGCTCCGCTGTTAATGTCCTGAAGGATCCGCGCGCGTTTGTCTTCGTCGTCGGCCGTTACGTACTCCAACAGCTGCAGCAGGCTTCTGAATTCTTCCAGCGCGTCCTCTCGGGCTGCTACGGCCTGAAGAAACGCCCGGGCTTCTTCGTCCGCTGCTACTCGCGCCTTCCCTCGGCCTTCCTGCAGAATTATTAACGGCTGGCCTATCATCGGCGGGTTGTCTTCGTCGGCTCCGAACATCCGGCCGCTATATACGCGGTAATCCTGCCAGCTTCCTTCAAATTCGGCGGTATCGTACCCGGCGGCGCGGGCTATCTCTTTAATATATTTAGGTGTGGGCTTCATCCTCTTAATCGCGTTTTTGTATGCTGTCAAATATGCTCAGGGCTGTCTGCTTCATTTGGTCGTCCACCTTGTAATAGCGGGCTATTGCGCGGCTTCCGGGGCTGTGGCCGCTTTGGCTGCAAATAATCGGCATAGCTACGCCGGCCTTTACTTGGTTGCCTATGAAGTTACGGCGGGCGAGGTGGCTGCTGGCTATCTCGTTAAGCGGCTTTATTTCCGGCTGCCGGGTTGTAGGGTTTAGGATTGTAACGGGGCGGGTTAAGCCTGCAATAGTGAAGACCTTTTTTATAGCTTGGTTATACTTCTGCTGTGATATCAGCGGGAAAATACCGGCGCCCGGGGTGTCCTTGTAGCGCTCCAAAATTTCGGCCGTTATCGGGTTCAAGACGACGCGGGTTGTGCGCGGGTGCCCGTCCTTCGTTTTGTGGGCTATGTACTCCACAGCTCCGTCTATTATGCTGTTTTTCGTAAGGCTGTAAAGGTCGCCTACGCGGCAGCCGATAAGGCTCTGAAATACGAAAATATCCCGCTGCGCTGCTAAGGTAGGCTTTGCGCTCAGGTCGGTGTTATAAAGCTGGTTTATTTCCTCTAAGTAAACATAGTAGGGGTCGCCGTAAACGCGCGGCAATATCTCAAAATCCCGGAAAGGGTCGTTTTTGGTGCGCTCCGTATCGCGCGCCCACTTGAAGAAGGTACGAAGGCGCGAAAATATGCCGCTTCGGGTGTTTTGTCCTCGTTCCTCGGGGATCCTGCTTTCCGGGACTGCTTCGTATATGGTTTTATACGCCGGTATGCACTCAAGCTCGCCCGTTTCTTCGTTCTTCTTAAAAAATGTATGTTCGTCTATCAGGAATTTGTCAAACTCCCTCAGGACGTCCCCGTTAATTGCGTCGTATGATAGTATAAAATCGCGGTCGTTCGTGGCCTGCTTGTAAAGCTCGAAGCGCTTAAGGTCGCGCGTCATTACCCTGAAGCAGCGCTTTCGTACTTCTGAAATTGGGCGGTTCTCTATAAACTGCGCGAATTCTTCTATAAAGCTGAGCTTCTTAGGCTCGTATTTGGCCGGGTTCTGCGCCCTGTCTATTGCGCCCTTTAGCCAGCTGGACGTGGCTGTGCTTTTGTCCGGGAGCTCGTTATAAAGCCGGGCTATCAGGTTCTTTGTGTCCCTTACGTCGGCTTCAAATTTTACGCGGTCGCTGGTCGTCATTAAGACTTTGGCCTTTATTCCTTCCTTCTTTGCGTCCCAATAGTCCGGCTTCACGGTTATCTTGCTGGCGTAAACTAAGGAAACGGCGCGGCCGTCCCGGAGCCTGAAGCGGACGTTTGCCTGCTTCGCCTTCTTCGTGCTGACTCTAATAAATGCTGTAATAGTTGCCATATTGTTGTGTTTTTGTCCTGTGTCCTGCAAATAGGCGTAAAATACCCGTGGCGCAAATATAGACAAATTGCGCCACATAACCTAAGTTATTTTAATTTATTTTAGCCCGAATTAGAAAATAATTATCAGGTATAAAATTCTAATATGCAGTATGTTACTGAAGAAAACGGCTATATTTTAGGCTGTTAGAATTTGCGCCAAAATTTAAGGTTTCGAGTCCTTCCCCCGCTACCAAGAATACGGATACTGAGAAATCAGCGTCCGTATTTTCTTATATTGCTACCGGAGATTGTAAATTGGTTTGTAATTTCAGAAAAGAGTCGTATCTTTGCAATGCATTATTTAGGTAGTGTATGACAAATAAGAGCAGGCATCCTTTCCCTAAAAGGGGTGTCTGTTTTTTTAGGCTTACCGAGGGGGTACTTTGCGTAGAGGATATTGTTCGTTCAGTCATACATAAATATACCTAAATAATAATGCGAACAATTAAGTTTCTTGCGATAGTCACCATTGAAGTGGAGATTATCAGGCTTGTCAAGGTACGTGCGTATAAGCGTGTACGTAACGGCAAGATAGAGAAGGTAAGAAGCCACTATAGGGGATATTAGGGAGTCTCCCATGGAATAGCTGAATACCGGATGCCGTAAGGCTGATTTCTGCTTTACCCCTCGGTTTTTTATATGTTTTCCAATCATCACAGCGCGGATATCTCATAGGAGAAGTCTATAACTCGGGCGAAGTCATTGGTGAATTGGTTCGATAAGTTGATTATTTGTTCTACCAAGAAAAAGACGCTGAATTTCTCAGCGTCTTTTATTTTGCTTATTGTTGCGCGTTTCTTTCGGAAACTTGGCTTAATAGGGTAAGGAAGGCTTAGGAAAAAAACTTTTGGGGCATGTGGGAACTTATCTGTGAGAAGCAGGAACATGTCCGTGACTCGCTTGTCTGTGAAATACGGGAACTTGTCCGTGGGAAAACGTTTTAGCCCGGACAAGTTGTATTTTAAACTTACTTGTCCGTGAGAAGGCGGGGTACTACGGACAAAATCTGTCCGATTGGTAAACTATTATCAGGATTAACGTTTCATTTGTCCGTATTGATGAGAGTCGTTTTAAGCGTCTCCGCGGTTACGTCTTGACGCATTAGGTTTTCAGTATGTTTGGCGCACCATTTAAGGTGTTAAGTATCAGTGATTTAACTGTTTTCAGAGTTGCTGAAACCACAACTCTGAAAAGTGCTAAAGTGCTGAGTTGTAGTGACTTGCGCGTCACGCTAAATGACCAGCGACCATAGTCCGGTAAGCGTCTCCGCGGTTACCTCTTGTCCGCCCCTTTGCCAAACTTCAGGAATCATCTCCCGCTGTCGCCTTTCCGGGTGACTGTCATTTTGCGGCACTCCAGAAGTTACCGCCCCGCTGAAGTGCTTCCTGGCATCAATACCTGAAATCAACTTGCCGAAAACGAAAAACCAGCCTCAGGAGAGACTGGTCATATATATTGTCAATCAACTTGGTACTAGAAATAGTAGCGGAATCCTACTGTAGGTTTGATGCCGAGACTGAACTGTACAGCTGAAGTGGTTGAATAATTATCGGAATCATCACCTTTAACCTTCAGGTAAGCGTAGTCAAGTGACAAGAGATTTACACTCAGCCCGAGATGTGCTGTAGGTCTGAACTCAAACTGACCGATGGCGAAATTCATACCGAATCCTGCAACTCCATTTTTCTGGAATTTAGATGGGGTGAGGTCTGACTTATATTGTCCAAAATAACCGCAGATGCCGAATTCCGGTGTGTAATACAGATTACCGGTTACGTTAAGATAGTAAGCTATACTTGGTCCGATAGCAAAAATATTCGTGTTGTCTTTCAGCCACTTGCCGTCCTTTTTGCTGGTAGGGGATGAAAACAGTTCGTAACCGAGCGTCCCGCTTACTCTCCAGTTGTCTGCAAAGAAATATCCGAATTCGCCGGTCAGATTGAATTCAGTATCTGATGGCGTGGAATCACCTTTCATGGTTGTCGAGCCGACAGTAACACTGGTCTTGCTGGACCCGCCAGAAATGCCTAAAATTCCGCCCACATACATATCGCCCCTATTCTGGGCGAACATTGCGCCGCATGTCATAGCTGCGGCCGCTAACGTAACGATAATCCTTTTCATTTTCATTTTTGCTTAAAAAAAGTCCTCCTAAGATAGGAATTATTTTGAGAATGTATAGTCAAAGTTCAGAATTTCCTGCATGCTACAACGTCTCGAGAATGAGATTACGCAGCGCGTAATCTTCTGAAAGTCAACGATATAACCATTTTCAGAGTTGCGAAAATTACAACTCTGAAAAGTGCTAAAGTGCTGATTTATAGCGACTTGCGCGTCACGCTAAATGACCAGCGACCTTAGTCCGGTAAGCGTCTCCGCGATTACGTCTTGTCCGCCCCTTTGCCAAACTTCAGGAATCACCTCCCGCTGTCGCCCTTTCGGGGTGACTGCCATTTTGCGGCACTCCAGAAGTTGCCACCACGCAGAAGCCTGGCACCAATATCTGAAATCAATGTGCCGAAAACGAAATGCCAGACTTTTTGGCATAAGGAATGCACACGAAAAAATTCGGCCGGAAAGCGACAGAAGCCGTGTTGGCTAAGGTGTACACCGGTCCGACCGAATTTACGAAGGATGTGGATGCAGTCAGTCAGTTTAAGGCTGAGCTGGCTGCCGGAATGCTGGAATAAAGTCCAGGCAGCCACGGAAAATGAAGTCCAGACAGCCGCAGAAATAGAGAACTGCGAAGGCGGCGATGAGAAGGAGGATTATGACTATAGGAAGCCATATCTTCCACGCCGCAGTCTTCTGCTTATAAGGGTCCGCGAGTCTGAGTTTCGGATACTTGGCAATGCTTGTGAGCTTGCCGCCGAATACTACATTCACGAGGACCTTTGAGTTTATGGCCCAGCCGTTGGCGTTGAGGACAGGGCCGAGATTGCGCTTGCGGAGCTTGGTCCACGCGATGAAGCAGGACGGGCCGGAAATCACGAGCAGAAGTCCCAGCGTCATCAGCAGGATCTTGTCGACAGGAGTCGAGGCAATGCCCTTTGCAATTTCGGTGATGGCCGTGCTTATGTAGCCCAATGCCATGCCTAAGGCAGCGAAAATACCGGCGAACTTGGCGATGTCGAATATCTGTTTCTTGTCGGTCGGGGCAGCGGCTCCGGCAGCGGCAGGCGCGGCAGCAGCTACATTCTGCAACTGGCCCTGAAGCTCAGAATTGATCTTGGCATCCTTGTCGGCAGCCGACTTGTTGATGATTCTCCCGCAGAACTCCCAGGCCTTGCGGTATGGAGCCCAGAATGCCTGCTTGATGCTTACTGGATTGTCCACAACCTTCGTGATGACGGCATCGTAATCGTTGCCCTGAAGATCGTAGAAAACACCGTTCTTGCCAGGTCGCAGGTCATTGATGTCACCATCTGTCATCACTGCTACCGCGTCCATCGACTTTCCGAGTTTCTTGGATGAACACTTGAAATAAATCAGGAAAATGCCGCTGAGCTTCGCCATGTCTGCGTGTTTGGACATGTCTGCAACCCTGATGCACAGGTCGCAGCATCTCTGGTCAATGTAGAGCTGGCCGAGCTCGAACACGGCACGCACACCCGGCGCTCTCGAATAGAAATCAGAGAAAAGCACGAAGTTCTTCAGGAGCCTGTAAAGGTCTCTGTAGTAGAGCATCAGCTTCTTCACGTCGTCGATGGAGTCGGACTCTGCCTTCACTGCCTTGTCCTTTTCCACAAGGGCAAGCAACTCGTCTTTTCTGTTCTCCTTCAGAATCTCCTCCACTCTTTCGATACCGAGACTTTCCACCTCACAGCCTGCCTTGGAACCAATCCAGGAAGCATAAGCATTGAAATTGCCGAGAATGGTATTCCATTCTTTCTCATTGATTCCCTCCTTGTTTTCAGGGGTGAAGTCCAATGTCAATGTGAGGAACTTGTCAAATGCAGGCTTCCAGGCAGGGTTGATTCCACCGAAAGGAAGAATTCCGTTCTCAGCAGGCTTTGCTATCGGGCAGGAAGCGATCGAGTCAATGTCAGTTACCGCCACATTGACGGACTCTGCCACGGTCTTGTCGAAAGACAGAAGTCTGCATCTTGTGAAAAAGTCTGATATCTTGTCTTTTACGGCATTGCAGGCCTCGTATGCCGCTGCGGTATTGTCACCGAAAGGAAGAATCTCTGCATTGGCCTTGTCCTTCCACTGGGCGTACTCGGCGCAAGCATTGTAGAATTTCTCGATAAGTTCTGCGGTGATTCCGGACTCTCCGCTTCTGTCTGATTCAGAACCGATTGTGGCAATGCAGTCGGCGATTGTCCGTGCCTGAGCCTCGTTGTCAGCAGTTACGGATGTGATAATGCCGTCACCATTGAATTTGGTGCCGGTGAAAATCGCTTTTGTGTCCAATGCATCCTCTACGCTGATTTCCTGCTTGTCCAGTCCGAGATTCCTGAGAATCTGACGGGCAGAGTCGTACAGCTTTTTGCCGCTTTCATTGTCGGTATTTATCTGATCCAGACTCAGTACGCTGTCGCCTTTAAGTATAAGGTCTTTGTCCTTGATGACGGAGGTCAGCCACTGCGCGGCCTGGACCACCTCGTTCACCATTATTTTTCCATCGTGTTCTGTGTCAATGAGATCCAGCGTCTGTCTGTCGAATTCGAGCCCGTCCACAGGGCAGCTTAGTACGGTCCAGAGTTTCTGGTCCAACTCGCCGAGATGGGCGATGTCTTCTCCGGATGCGATTTTTACGCGGATTGCCCCGCCGAGGGAGCAATATTGCCAATCGTATGATGCCATAGTTATGTAGGTTTTTGATATTTTCAGATTCCGCAAATTTCATATAATTATCTGAAAATACAAGGATTTTATTATATTTGCTCGATTGGAGTATTATAAATTATTTTTAACCGGCGACAGCAGATGGCGAAGTACGCGGATACAGAAGAGAAGTGCAGACAGATCATAACGGATGTCAGGAACGGGGTGTTCGCTCCGATTTATCTGCTTATGGGCAGTGAGCCGTATTATCCGGAACTTGTTTGTGGAGAGATAGTTAAAAATGCATTGACCGAAACTGAGAGGGATTTTAACCAGTCTATATATTATGGTATCGACGCGGTGGTGGATGATGTGGTTTCGGAGGCGAGGAGCTATCCGGTTATGGCGGAGAGACGTCTGGTCATACTGAAAGAGGCGCAGAATGTTAAGGAGAGGGATATGGAGCCGCTTGCACAATATGCGGCCGAGCCGATGGACAGCACTGTCCTGGTGCTTCTGCTGCACGGAGCGTCACTGGACAAGCGCAAATCCCTGTACAAGGCCATTTCCAAATGCGGTGTGGTGCTGGAGTCTGAGTCAATGCGGGATTACGAAATGCCCCAGTGGATTACTTCATATTACAAGAAACTCGGACTGCAGATAGCCCCTGACGCGGCTGCACTGTTTGCGGAATATGCCGGAGTGGACATTGACAAGATAGTCCTTGAGACCGACAAGCTCCGCAGAAGTCTTCCGGAGGGAACTGTGGCGGTAACTGCGGCTGACATTGAAAAGAATGTGGGCATCAGCAGGCAGTTCAGCGTATTCGAATTGACCAAGACATTGGCCTATAGGCAGGCGCCGAAGGCTTTGAAGATCGCGGCGAATATCGGGTCCAGTCCGAAGTTCGTCATGTTGATGACTACCAGCGCATTATATGCGTATTTCTATAAAATCCTCAGACTGCACGCTGCATTGATGAAGAATCCGAGACTCTCCAACGGGGAGAAGGCCAAGCTGCTCGGAGTGTCACCTTATTTTATGGATGAATACGAGGCGGCTGCACGGAATTATCCTGTGAAAAAGTGTATGCAGATAGTGTCTCTGCTCGAGGAATATGACTATAGAGGAAAGGGAGGAGACGGAGAGAGTGTTCCGCCGGCCGAACTGCTGATGGAATTAGTTTCCAAGATATTGAACTGAACAACTGAAACTACTTATACAAATGGCATTAATTGAATGTAAGAACGTCTGCAAGAACTTCGGGTCGAAAGTGGCATTGGACAATGTCAGCCTCGATGTCCCGGAAGGCAAGATCTATGGCCTCCTCGGTCCTAACGGAGCGGGCAAGACCACTATGATCAGAATCATAAACAGAATCACCATACCGAATTCCGGCGAAGTCCTGTTCAACGGCCGCCCTATCACCCAGCGTGATGTGGAGAAGATCGGCTATCTCCCGGAGGAGCGCGGACTTTACCGTAAGATGGAAGTCGGCGACCAGGCCATGTATCTGGCCCAGCTCAAGGGGATGAGCGAGAAGGATGCCCGCGCGGAGCTGAAGAAATGGTTCGTGAAATTCGGCATCCAGGACTGGTGGAAGAAGAAGGTGGAGGAGCTCTCCAAGGGTATGGCGCAGAAGGTCCAGTTCATCACCACTGTCGTGCACAAGCCGTCGCTGATGATATTGGACGAGCCGTTTTCCGGTTTTGATCCTGTCAATGCAGAGCTCATCCGGAAAGAAATCCTGGAGCTGAAAGAGCAGGGGGCGACCATCATACTCTCCACCCACAATATGGAATCGGTCGAGGAACTGTGCGACAATATCGCATTGATAAACAAGTCCCATCTGGTGCTTTCCGGCGGAGTGGATGAAATCCGCAGACAATACGGAAACAATCACGTGGAACTCATCTATTCCGGAGAAAACGCATTGGCTCCGGTCGAGGGACTGTTCTCGGTCATTTCCGATGCTGATGACAACGGCCGTCATACGGCTGTGCTTTCGCTCAATCACGAAAGACTTGGCAATGAGGTGCTTACGTCAGTGATAGGCCAGGGCCTGCTCGTGAATTCATTCAAAGAACTGCTTCCGAGAATGAATGACATATTCATCAAACTGGTTACAGAGGGCAAATAAAATCGGGAAATAATGAACTTGCATATAGTAAATATCATCATAAAGCGCGAATATCTTACGCGTGTCAAGAAGAAGTCGTTCATCGTCACCACGTTCCTCGTGCCGATATTGTTCGCGGCCTTGTGTATGCTGCCGTCTGTCATTATGCTGATGGCGAAAGAAGAGTCCAAGAAAGTGGCGGTCGTGGATGAATCCGGAATCGTGATGCCGTTCCTCAGCAATACGGAAACCATAGAGTTTCAGCAGTTTGAAAATGCTGATCCGGAAGTGCTGAAAATGAAGCTGGACAGCGTGGGAATGGATGCGTTGCTGGTTATCAGCCCTCTGGATTCAGCGAAAAAGACTGTGTCAGCGGTTTCATATGCGTCCAAACCGCTCGGTATGGAGACATCCGAGTCGATCGAGCATAAGATCAATGATGCTGTCGAGGACTACAGAGTCAAGTCCTACAATATAGAAGGACTCGAGAACATAATGGAACAGGTAAAGCCGGACATCAGTCTCGTCTCATACAAAATCGATGAACAGGGCAAGGAAACTCTCAATGAATCAGGACTTTATATGATTCTGTCAATGGTTCTTGGCATGATTATCTACATGTTCATCTCGATGTTCTGCGGTATGGTCATGTCTTCGGTCATTGAAGAGAAAGCCAGCCGTGTCGTGGAGGTGCTGGTGTCTTCAGTGAAGGCCACCGAACTCCTGTTCGGAAAGATTATAGGCGTCGCCCTTGTGGCATTGACCCAATTCTTTATGTGGATTGCATTGACAATGCTGATTTTAGCGGTAGTCGGCGGAATTGCCGGGCCGGAGTTCCTGAGCGGCGCTGCTACGGCGGACCCGACTGCGCAGATGGCGATGATGCCGGGAATGGATGCTGCGAGCGCGCCTGTGCCTTCGGAGATGTCAGCGATTCTTTCTACCCTGGGCAGTATCGATTATGTGCAGCTTATCGTGGTGTTCGTCCTGTTCTTCGTCTTCGGCTATCTCCTGTATGCGTCGATGTTTGCCGCTATAGGTTCGGCTGTGGAAAATGAGGCTGACAGTCAGCAGCTTGTGCTGCCTCTGACGATTCCTCTGATGATAGGATTCCTGATAGCGATGTTCGCCTACAAGTCGCCTGACAGCGCCGTGGTGTTCTGGGGTTCGATGATACCGTTCACTTCTCCGATGGTGATGCTGACGAGGGTGCTGTTCGGTGTCCCGACTTGGCAGATTGTGCTTTCTGTGTCGATATTGGTGCTGACATTTGTCCTGTGCGCCTGGCTGTCTGCAAAGATTTACAAGGTGGGTATTCTTATGTTCGGTAAGAAATCTACTTTCAAGGACCTTTGGAAATGGTTGAAAATGAAATAGCTATGAATGTAAAAAGATTCTTCGTCGCTTTTGCGGCCCTGATTGTGACCTGGTCCGTGTCCTATGCGGACGGATTCCGGGTGGAATGGAAACGGACGGCTATGGACCGTTCGAGAACAGGTGTTACGGTAGCTTCTGCTGATAATGTTAAAGAGGCGATGGGGGAGGTGCGCTGCGGAAAATACTATGCGCCGAATGGCAAGGTGTTCAGGAAAGGCGTTACGAAGAAGGTGGCTTCCGTCATGATCGGGGCGCAGCCGAAAATGGCTGACGTCAAGCAGGTTGTGACGTATTCCACCAGCCATATGGTAAGTCATGCTCCGGAGTCCGCGCTGTCGGACTGGTTCATTGACCTCCTTATCTCCAAGTGTTCGGAACTTACCGGAAAGAGGGTGGACGTGGGCTTTGCCAATTTCGGCGGAATCCGTGTAGAGATGCCTGCGGGCGACGTCCTGCTGGATGATATCTTGTCAATGTTCCCGTTCAAGAACAAGCTTTGCTATCTGGAACTGAAGGGCCGCGATATTCGTGTGATTCTCCAGCAGATGGCATCGGAAGGCTGGCAGGTAATCGGGGGAGTGAGATGTGTCGCTGACAAGGCCGGCAATCTGGTTTCCGCTGAGGTAGGTGATGAGCCGCTGGATGACGAGAAGGTGTACGGGGTAACTACTGTGGATTTCCTGCTCGACGGTGGAGACGGCTTTCATATCGGTCGGAATGCATTGGATGTGCAGGTCCTGGACAAATATGTGATAGACGTGGTGCTGCCTCATGTGAAGTCTCTGACTGCGGAGGGCAAACCTATTGAGTATCAGGTGGACGGCAGAGTAAAAATAGTAAAATGACGATAGTATGAAACATATAATTTCAGTTTTGGTTTCCATATTGGCGGCTTGCGCCCTGGGATTTTCGCAGGACCTTGTAATCCTTCATGTCAATGATACCCACAGTCACGAGGAACCGCTTCGTGACGGAGGAACGCAGGGAGGCATGGGCGGAGTCATCGAACGTGCTGCCTATGTGGACAGTGTACGTACTGCGGTGGGCAAGAAGAATGTACTTCTTCTCCATGCCGGCGATTTCAGTCAGGGAACGTCATATTTCACGGAACTCGGAGGTGATATCGAGATTGATCTTATCAATGCGATGAAATATGATGTGGTGACGCTCGGAAATCACGAGTTCGACAACGGTATCGATGAACTCGCACGCCGTCTGGGCAATCTCAAATGCCCGGTGGTCTGCGCCAACTATGATTTCTCGGAACTTGTTCTCGGCAAATACGTAAAGCCTTATGCCATAGTGCGCAAGGGCGGCATGAAAATCGGCGTTATCGGTCTGCTTACGGATGTCACACGTGTGGTTCAGAAGTCGATTGCCGACAAGATGAAGCGTTTCGATGATATCGAGGTGGCCAACAAGTGGGCAGACTATCTGAAGAACGAAGAGCATTGCGATATGGTGATAGCATTGACCCATATCGGCTTCGACAGCGTGGGAATGAACGATCCTGCTCTTGTGGCAGGGACCAGGAACATTGACCTTGTGGTCGGCGGTCACTCCCATACGTTTCTGACCGATGCCGAGTATAGGGGCAATCTGGACAGCAGGCCGGTTCCGATAGTCCAGGACGGCTGCTGGGGCTTGTTTGTGGGACAAGTGGATGTTTACCGGAATAAATAACTTGCTATGATGAATAATATTTCTGAGCAGGAACTGCTGAAGTCATTGTCCGAAAGGCACAAGTCTATTCTGAATATCCTGCAGTTGCAGGGTAGTGTCTCCGTTTCTGATTTGGCGGAGCGCCTGGAGGTTTCCGAGGTTACCATAAGGAAGGACCTTTCTGCGCTCGAGAAGCAGAACAAACTTTACCGCACCCACGGCCGGGCTATTCCTATCAGTCCATATATCGGCGACCGTCATATCAATGAGAAGGAAAAGCAGTTCGTGCTCGAGAAAAGGGCCATCGGCAAGGCTGCCGCGGCTCTTGTCAATGAGCATGACTCTATCCTGATGGCGTCCGGAACATCCATACTGTATGCGGCTAAGGAGATTGCGGAGAAGAAGGATATAACTGTCATATCTGCTTCTGTGTCAGCGTCTTCACTCTTGTCCCAGAACAAGGGTATAGATGTGGTTCAGCTTGGCGGACTCGTCCGTGAGAGTTCTGTGTCCGTAGTCGGTTCGTTTGCCGAGGACATGCTCAAGTATTTCAACTGCAATCTTCTGCTGATGGGGGCCGACGGAGTGGACCTGGAGTTCGGTGTCACTACGACCAATATGATGGAGGCCAATCTGAACAGGATGATGATGCATACTTCCCAGCAGACCGTGCTGTTGGTGGACAGCAGCAAGTTCGGCAAGAAAGGCTTCAGCAAAATCTGTGATGTCAGTGAAATCGACAGGATCATCACCGACGAGAATATCCCGCAGATGTATCTGGAAAGTCTTCAGGATTTGGGAATAGAGGTGACTGTGGTGCCTATAGCCATTTCATAGGCAAGATGTGATAGACATCTCATAGACAACTCGTCATAGGCAATACGAAAAACATCCTCGTTTAGAGGATGTTCATTGACTGTTCGCGGATTTTTTCCAGTTCGTCCTTCATCCGTACTACGATTTTCTGGATGCCGGCGTGGTTCGCCTTGGACCCCGTCGTGTTTATTTCACGGCCCATTTCCTGGATGATGAATCCGAGTTTCTTGCCAGGGAACGCTTCGCCGTCGATGGTGTCCATGAAGTATTTGCAATGCTGGCGGAGGCGTACCTTTTCCTCATTGATGTCGAACTTCTCGAGGTAGTAGATCATTTCTTCCTCAAATCTGCTCTGGTCAGGTTTCAGCATGAGTTCGGCGATGGCTTTCTCGATTTTCGCCCTTACTGTGGCGATTCTTTCTCCGTCGAACGATTCCACCTCATCTTCGAGTTTGAGAATGTTGTTCACTCTGCTTGTAACGTCCTTATACAGAGCGACTCCCTCGCGTGACCTGTAGTCGTTTGTGTTGTCTATGGCCTGGTCGATGGCTTTCTCCACAACCGTCCAGTTCTCGTCATTGATGATATCCTGTCTGGTATTGTCGATGACATCCGGGAATCTCAGGACAGTGTTCAGGAACAATGCGGAGTCTGCATTGACCCCGAGCTTTTCTGACAATGCGCTGATCTGTCTGAAATACTCTTCGGCGAGGTTCTGGTTGATATGCTTTGCGGAAGATACTGCATTGGCCTCGAATGTGACGAAAAAGTCGATGGTACCCCTATGTAGCTTGTCTGCAATCTTCTGTCTGACAAGCAGTTCCTTGTCCTTAGGCAGCAGCTGTGACTTTATGCTGATGTCGGCTGTCTTGCCGTTCAATGTTCTCAGCTCTATGGTGATTTTCCCTGATTCGAGCTGCGCTTCCGCCTTGCCGTAACCTGTCATTGACTGTATCATACCTATATTTATTTTAGTGGTCGTTCAACATTTTTCCGAACGGCAAAATTACTACATTACTCACAAACTTTCAAATACTATTTTTCTACGACTTCCAGACTCGTCTTTTCAGCCATAATGCGAGTATAGGGTCTGAAATTTCGAGCTTTTTGGGAGCAGTCATCATTATCAAGTCCTTTTCGGTCAATGCTTTCTTTAATCTTGATATGTTTGCTGCTGTCCCAAGTTGGTAAGTGTCAAGAATTTCACTCCTTGTGAAACCGGTATGGACGCCATTTGTCAGCGCCCGAAGAAAGTTCATCTGGTATGCGGACAGGCTTTCCGTCTGCTGTATGAACAGTGGTTCGCAGGCATCGAGCATGCGGTCAATGCCGAATTCAACATCTTCTTTTGTCGCATGTCTGTCGGTGCGCAGCCATACTAACCAAGCGAGCTGCTGAACATAAGATGAGTATCTGTCTGTTACAATGCATATTTCAGAAGCAAGTTCACGGGAAATTTCCTTGCCTGTCACTCTGAATCTGTCACAGATATATTCAACCCAATCGGTCTCCGAGATTTTGTCCAGATAAAATAAATCTCCAAATCTGTAGAAAGGATGACTCTGGCTCTGAAACATCTTCTCCATCATGTGCTTTTTGCTTCCGTAAAGGCAATACGATACGTTGCTCTGGAGTTGCCAGACGCTTCTGAGTTTTTTCTGAAAAGTGATAGAATCCGGAAAATCGGCAATTTGCTGGAATTCATCTATGCAGATAACGATTTTAATTCCTTTCTGCTTTGCTATAGTTTCCGGCAGTTGAAGAATGTCTTCCGTTACAGTGTTTGCACGGTTATATTCCAAAGCGATGGAAAAATCCGTAAGAGGATCTTGTCCTATGCTTATCTTTGGGATGAATCTGCTAAGAAATGTTTTGGCGTTTTCCATCCACTCTTCCCATTTGCTGGACGTGGCCCGCACTACAGCAGTTGCGAACGCATTTATGAAGTCATTCTCGGACCTGCAACCGAAGGCGTCAATCTTGGCTATTTTCAATGTGTCACTTTCCACCAGAGAACAGACTTTTTCCACCAAAGAGGTTTTTCCCATTCTCCTTGGAGATATCAATATGGTATTCACGCCATATAAGAAGTTCATCTTCAGGCGGTTTGTCTCTTCTTTCCTGTCTGTGAACGTGTTTCCCTCGACTCGAACGCCGAATACAAAAGGAGCTTCATTCTCATTGGTCATAGCTGTCAATTTTCTGCAAATATAATATATTTTCAAAATTTAACAACCTTGTTTAAAACAGGTCTGTTAAATTTTTTTACCTGCTTTTTAAATTCATATACGATATTTATGAAAATATTTTCCAAAACTTAAAACTAATTCTAAAAATAATTTAAAAACTATGGTAGAATTAGTAAAAATTTGTATATTTGTGCCAGAATTAAAAAATATCATAGTTTAACATGGTCAATGTAGATTTCAAAGAGATAGCCTCGCGTTATGAGAAGGAGCTGAGGGAAAATTGTCTTCCTTTCTGGCTTGAGCATTCTCAGGATAAAGAGTACGGCGGATATTTCAGCTGTCTCAACCGTGACGGGTCGGTTTATGATACGGACAAGTTCATCTGGCTTCAGGGTAGGGAAGTATGGATGTTCGCGATGCTCTATAATAATGTAGAGAAAAACCGGCAGTGGCTTGATTGCGCAATCCAGGGCGCTGAATTCCTGAAAAAATACGGGCACGACGAGAACTGGGATTTCTATTTCTCTGTAAATCGAGAAGGTCGCCCGCTCGTTCAGCCATACAATATATTCTCCAACACATTTGCTTGCATGGCCTTCGCCCAGCTCGCAAAGGCTACTGGCAACGAAGAGTACGCCCAGATTGCCCGCCGTATCTTCGGACGGATTCTCGAAAGGCGCTCGAATCCTAAAGGTCAATGGTGCAAGGCATATCCTGGAACACGTCCGATGAAGGATTTTGCTCTTCCTATGATTATCTGCAATATGGCCCTCGAAATCGAGGATATCCTCGAGGACAAGTCGGTTCTGGAGCAGACTATCGACACTTGTCTGCACGAAGTATTCGACGTGTTCTATCAGCCGGAACTTGGCTGCATGCTGGAGAATGTATCTTCAGTGGACGGCTCTCCTGTTGATTGCTTTGAAGGAAGGGAAATCAATCCGGGCCATGATCTTGAGGCTCTGTGGTTTATGATGAATCTCGGAGTGCGTCGAGGCGACAAGGCATTGATAGAAAAATGTGTGGAAATCGCTCTTCGCGTCATTGAGCGCGGCTGGGACAAGGAATTCGGTGGGATATACTATTTCCTTGATGCCAAGGGAGTTCCGCAGCAGAAACTTGAATGGGACCAGAAACTCTGGTGGGTGCATATCGAATCTGCGATCGCCATGCTCAAAGGCTATCAGCTGACCGGAAATGAAAAATGCCTCGAATGGTTCTTGAAACTGGATGTGTATCTCTGGGATAATTTCAAGGATAAGGAATATCCGGAATGGTTCGGATACCTTAACCGCCGTGGCGAGGTCCTTCTCCCGCTCAAAGGCGGTAAATGGAAAGGCTGTTTCCATGTCCCGAGAGGACTTTACCAGATTTGGCAGTTGGCTGAAAAATGTAAATAATTGTGAATATGACCGACAGACGGCACTTTTTAAAGTCTATGGCAGCGGCTGCATCTACTGCTGCTGTGGCATCTGTACTTCCGACTGCTTGTGGAAGTGCTGATGACAGGGCGATTGACGGGGGCTTGGCCTCCGGTTCAAGTCTCATTGTCCCGAAAGGGCAAGGCCTTCGTATAACAGGAACATTCCTCGACGAGATTTCTCACGATATACCTCATCAGAATTGGGGCGAGAAAGAATGGGACTTGGATTTTCGATATATGAAATCAATCGGCATCGATACGGTGATCTGCATCCGCTCAGGTTATCGGAAATTCATTACTTATCCGTCTCCGTACCTTTTGAAAAAGGGTTGCTATATGCCGTCGGTGGACCTTATCGACATGTTTCTCCGACTTGCGCAGAAATATGGGATGAAGTTCTGGTTCGGACTGTATGATTCCGGAAGATATTGGGATACCGGTGACTTGTCATATGAAATAGAAGACAACAAATTCGTGATTGATGAAGTCTGGGAAAGGTATGGGCGCAAATATGACAGTTTCGGCGGATGGTATATCAGTGGAGAAATCAGTCGTAGAACAAAGGGGGCAATCGATGCGTTCCATGCTATGGGCAAACAGTGCAAGGAGGTGTCAGGCGGGCTTCCCACCTTCATTTCTCCGTGGATTGACGGTAAGAAGGCCGTGATGGGCACTGCTCTCAAGACGCGTGAAGATGCTGTTTCCGTTCAGGAACACGAACGGGAATGGAATGAGATTTTCGACGGAATCCATGATGTGGTGGATGCGTGTGCATTCCAGGACGGGCACATTGACTATGATGAGTTGGATGCGTTCTTCTCTGTGAACAAGAAGCTTGCGGACAAGTATGGGATGCAGTGCTGGACAAATGCGGAGACTTTTGACCGTGATATGCCTATTAACTTCTTGCCTATCAAGTTCGACAAGCTTCGTATGAAACTCGAAGCGGCTGCTCGATGTGGCTATGACAAGGCGATTACTTTTGAGTTCTCGCATTTCATGTCGCCCCAGTCGGCGTATCTTCAGGCCGGTCATTTGTATGACAGATATAAAGAGTACTTCGGAATATGAAAAAAGAAAACTTCGGATATGTAGTGTTCCTCTCGGTTGTAGCAGCAATCGGAGGAATACTTTTCGGATATGATACCGCAGTGATTTCCGGAACGACATCGATTGTCGCTACGCAGTTCGGACTTGATACCATTCAGCTCGGATGGTATGTGGGCTGTGCTCTTATCGGGTCGATAGCCGGAGTCGCTTCGGCGGGTGTCATCAGCGACCGTTTAGGACGTAAGAAGGCAATGCTGTTTGCTGCATTCATGTTCAGCCTTTCAGCAATCGGCTGTGCGATTTGCGGTTCATTTACGGAACTTGTCGTTTACCGTATAATCGGAGGTGTGGGTATAGGAGTAGTCTCTATTGTATCTCCTATCTATATCTCAGAGGTCGCGATGGCAGACAGACGTGGTGCGCTTGTGTCTCTTTATCAGCTGGCGATTACCATTGGTTTCCTTTTCGCCTATTTCATAAACTGGTGGATACTTTCAGTGGCTGAAACGGCGGCATTGGATCCGGCATTGCGTTTTGTGTCTGATTTTATGAACAGGACAATGGTTGATGAGTATTGGCGAGGAATGCTCGGTTCTGAGACAATACCGGCTCTGCTGTTCTTCTTCATCATATTCTTGATTCCGGAGAGTCCTCGTTGGCTAATCGTTCATGGAGAAGGGGCTAAGGCGTCATCAGTGCTGCAGAAGATTTATCTTTCTCCTGATGAGGCTTCCCGCCAGAAGTCCATTACTGAAGATTCTATAAAGGGTGAGGTCAAGACCGAGTGGAAAGCGCTTCTCGCTCCTGGTATCCTGAAGGCTGTCCTTATCGGCTCCGCCATTGCAATACTGGGCCAGTTCATGGGAGTCAATGCTGTTCTGTATTATGGCCCTGAGATCTTCAAGGAGGCCGGTCTTTCGTCTGGAGATGCCCTGTTCTCACAGGTCCTTGTGGGCTTCGTGAATATGGGAACTACAGTCATTGCATTGCTCATTATCGATAAAGTCGGACGAAAGAATCTTGTTTACTGGGGCGTTTCCGGAATGATACTCTCGCTCTTGATGATAGGATTCTACTTCATCTTCCCTGAGCAGCTCGGAAGTATCTTCATGTTGGTGTTCTTCCTGTTCTATGTGTTCTGCTGCGCGATTTCCATCTGCGCCGTCGTGTTTGTCCTCCTGTCGGAAATGTATCCGAACAATGTCCGGGGTATAGCAATGTCAATCGCAGGTCTGGCACTTTGGATAGGCACGTACCTCATAGGTCAGCTGACTCCATGGCTTCTTGCCAATGTTCCGCCTTTTGCTCCAGCCGGCACCTTCTTCCTCTTTGCGCTGATGTGTGTCCCATATCTGCTCATCATGTGGAAGCTTGTCCCTGAGACCACCGGCAAGACGCTCGAGGAAATCGAACGTTACTGGAAGGAAAAGTAGAAAATATGACTATAACTCGTTAGCCGACTATCGATAAATATAATCTAATACATCTTATAAATAAAAATTTTTAAAAAATCAGCATAGATTATTAAAATCTATTGCATAAAGAAAGATTCTTTATTATTTTTGCAAATAAATTATGGCGGTTTAACTAACCATATTAAATTGATAATATAAATTCATAAACGATAACACTGCTGTCCGGAGAAATTTTACCATAAAGTAAGTTGCTCGACAGAACTCGCCTCCGGAACACTGACGGGGTCTGTCGGCTGATTATAAAGTTCACGGATATCAGCCCTCTGAAAGAGGA